>ENA-OURZ01000023-OURZ01000023.1-human-gut-metagenome-genome-assembly--contig:-NODE-23-length-202522-cov-9.179012_pt1 | contig 202522 bp, 181 predicted proteins | sample MGYA00242073_ERZ509195 | MGnify/ENA primary metagenome ERZ509195 (study PRJEB26280, sample SAMEA2338837) | human gut metagenome | biome: human gut; feature: human-associated habitat; material: faeces... | reverse complement strand
TGATTGGACTTTCTTTGCGCCTGCGGGCGCAAAGGCTACGAGGTTTTGGACAAGCTGATGACCGGCGCTCCCAAATGGGAGCGCCGGTCTTACATTGCACAAAAAAATCCTGTACAATAAACAAAAAGTTGTGCAAAAAGGCTTGCCATTTCCGGGGTGGGGATGGTATCCTTTTTAATACCCACTTTGTTGAAAAAAGGAGAAATGGTATGAGAAAGAAACTTCTGAGCATCCTGCTCGTGCTGAGCCTGATGCTCGCGCTCGTTCCGGCGGCCTTCGCGACGGACGCTGTGCGCGCCGAGCTGGAAATCGACGGCACAACGCTCGCCTTCTACGGCAGCGGCACCGCCACGGCCGACTGCTGGAACGGCGACTGGACCGCCGTCACGCACATTGCCCTCGGGTATGAGATCCGCGGCGTCGCCGAGGATGTGCTGGCCCGCTGCGTCAACCTCGTGTCCTTTGAGACCATCAAGGGCCTCCAGACCTACAACGGCGGCCTCATCTCCATGGACGGCAGGCAGATGCTGGCCGCGCCGAACAGGTGCACGGCTTATGAAATTCCCGACCTGGTGCAGACCGTCAAGACGGGCGCGTTCCGCTACTGTCAGGGGCTGACGGCGGTCACGTTCCCGGCGAGCCTCACCACCATTGAGGCGCAGGCCTTCACCAGCTGCCTGAGCCTGACGGCGGCCGCGCTGCCGGACGGCCTGAAGACGATCGGCGACTTTGCTTTCGCCGGCTGCGCCGCGCTGACGAGCGTGCTCATCCCGAAGAGCGTCACGAGCATCGGCGCGGGCGCCTTCACCGGCTGCACCGCGCTCACGGCCATCGACTACAGCGGAACCAAGGCCGAGTGGGCCCAGCTGACCAAGGGCGAGAACGCGCTGCCGGAGGGCGTGACCGTGAACTTCAACGCGCCCATCCACCACTACGGTTCCTGGACGGGCACGGACCCGAACTGCACGACCGAGGGTCAGCGCACCCGCACCTGCACCGACGACGGCTGCGGTCACACGGAGGAAATGACACTCCCCGCCCGCGGCCACTACTGGGGCGTCGGCCGTGTGACGACGCCGCCGACGGAGACCACGACCGGCGTGCGCACCTATACCTGCCGGACCTACGGCTGCAATGCCACGCGCACCGAGGAGATCCCCAAGCTTCCCCCGCAGGTGCCTGTGAGCGAGCGCTTTGACGACGTTGACCCCAACGGCTGGGCGTATGAGGACATTCAGTACTGCGTGGATCACGAGCTCATGCGCGGCGTCGGCAATCGGAAATTTGCGCCCAAGATGGTGATGACCCGCGCGCAGATGGTGCAGGTGCTGTATAACATCGCGGGTGAGCCCGCGGTGACCGGCGAGACGCCGTTTACCGACCTCACGGCGAATTGGTATCAGAACGCGGTGCTCTGGGCGTACCAGACCGGTGTAACGTCCGGCATGAGCGAGACGACCTTCGCGCCGGACGACCCTGTCACGCGCGAGCAGGTCACGGTGTTTCTGGCCGCGTTTGCGGATCGGGTGCTCGACAGATACACCCCCTATATGTGGGATGCGCTCTTCCCGTTTCAGGATCGTGAGAGCATCTCCTACTATGCGCGCACAGCCATGAACTGGGCATGCGATCTGGGCGTGATCAAAGGCATTCCGGCCCCGGGCGGCCTGCGTCTTGAGCCGCAGGGCTACGCCACGCGCGAGCAGATGGCGGTCATGCTGGCGCAGTTCTGCCGCGAGCTGAATGTCTGGAACGAGCCCATGCCGGAGATTTGAATCATCCGAAAACGAAAGGAATTATGCACATGAAAAAGAAACTTCTGAGCATCCTGCTTGTCCTGAGCCTGATGCTCGCGCTCGTGCCGGCGGCCTTCGCGGCGGACATTGTCGACAGCGGCACCTGCGGCGCCGAGGGCGACGGCAGCAATGTCACATGGATGATCGACAAAAATGGCGTTCTGACCGTCACCGGTACCGGTGCGATCACATCCGACGCCATGCAGATCCGGCAACTGAGCTATCGCAGCGACGTGACCTCCGCCGTCATCGGCGAGGGCATTACGGACATGGGCGAGCTCTGGATGTCGGGTTACACATCACTGGTCAGCGTGTCGTTCCCGGATACGATCACCCTGCTGAAAAACGTGTGCTGCAACTGCCCGGAGCTGACGAGCGTGCGTTTCCCGGCCAAGCTGGAGTCGCTTGTCGGCGCTTTCACGGGGTGCAAAAGCCTGACGATGATCGCGCTGCCGGACACACTGAAGTTCATTTCGGGCAGCTTTGTTGGCTGTGAGGGCCTGACCGAGATCGTGATCCCCGAGGGAGTGACGGCGCTTGGCGAAGGCGTGTTTGATTGGTGTACGAGCCTCGTGCGTCTGACGCTGCCCTCGACGCTGCAGGAGATCGGCAGCCTTTGCTTCGGCGAGTGTCGCGCACTCAAGAGCGTGTCCATCCCGGAAGGCATTACAAGACTCGAGAGCCATCTGTTTTACAACTGCACCGGACTTGAGAGCATTTCGCTTCCTGCCTCACTGACGAGCATCGGCTATCTGACATTCTCCGGCGCCAGCAATGTCAAGGTCGTCTGCTATGCCGGCACGGAGGAGCAGTGGAAGAACATCTCCATCTCGGTGGATACGAGTACAGCCAAACCGTCAATTCCGTTCGACGGTGCAAAGATTTGCTACGAGCACCCGGACCATGTCTTTGACCCGCTGACGAATACGCCCGCGACCTGCACGGACGACGGCCGCATCGCCGGTACCTGCACCGTCTGCGGCTATAGCATGGACACGGTGCTGCCCGCATACGGCCACATCTGGGATTCGGGCACGCTCCTCACAGCGCCGGAAGGTGTGCGCTGCGGCATCGTTGAGCATACTTGCGGCCGCTGCAATGGCACGGGCTATGAGGTGCTCGAACCCGAGATCTGGGCCTATGAGCAGTTCGGCGATGTTGACCCCACTCTGTGGTCGTATGAGGGCATCCAGTTCTGTGTCATGATGGGCTACATGTCCGGCATGGACACGCATGTCTTTGCTCCGCGCGGCGTGACTACCCGCGCGCAGCTCGTGCAGATCCTGTATAACTTTGTCGGCGGGCCCGAGGTGAGCGGCGAGACGCCGTTTACCGACCTCGCGGCGAACTGGTACAAGGACGCGGTGCTCTGGGCATACCAGACCGGCGTAACGTCCGGCACGAGCGAGACGACCTTCTCGCCGAACGACCCTGTCACGCGCGAGCAGGTCGCGGTGCTGCTGTACAAGTTTGCTGACAAGGTGCTGGAGGTCGGCGGAGCGGAGACTCCGGCGGATCTGTCCCGATTCCCGGATGGAGATCAGGTCTCCTCCTGGGCGCGCGAGGCGATGGCAGATGCCGTCGCGCTCGGCATCATCAACGGCACCAAGGTCGACGATCAGGTCTTCCTTGCGCCGCAGGGCAGTGCGACCCGCGACCAGATCGCCACGATGTTCGAGGGCTTCTGCGCAAGCCTCGCGTAAACCGAACCCGATCCAGACCGGCGTTCCCATTTGGGGACGCCGGTTGAGACTGTCAAACAGTATTACTTTTTGACAAGGGGATTGCAGTCTGCCGCGCGCATCATTTGTGCGCCGCCGGCGCACAAATTCCACACTTGCAGCCTGAGAAGTATTTTCTTCGCCGCACATGTCGCCGAAGAAAATGATTGGACTTCTTTGCGCCTGCGGGCGCAAAGGCTACGAGGTTCTTCGGCAAGCTGAGAGGGGCGGAAGCATCCGCCCCTCAGTTCCCCGGACGGACATGGGCTCAGCGCGGAAGGTTTCCGTTTTGAGCCGATGCCCGTTTTTCAGACAACATCCGAATGAGGTCGTTTTATGGCAGTATTATTGGACTATCAGCATGTGGAGGTCTCCTTCAACGGGGATCCCGTCGTCCATGACGTGAGCTTTCAGCTCCATTCCGGCGAGATCCTCGGTCTGGTGGGTGAGTCCGGCTCCGGAAAATCCACGCTGCTCAAGGCCGCGATGGGCCTTCTGGGCAGCAGCGGCATGGTCACAAGAGGCGACATCTGGTTTGAAGGGAAAAGCCTTCCGGACGTGCCGCCCAAGGAGATGCGCAGGATCTGCGGCGAGAAGATCGGCATGATCTTTCAGGACTGCGGCGCGTCCCTGAGCCCGACCCGCACGATCGGCGAGCAGATCATCGAGAGCATGGCGGCGCACCGCAAGGTGGATGTGGCCGAGGCAAAGCGCGCCGCGCTGGAGCTCTTTGAAAAGCTGCACTTTCAGGACGGTGAGCGGATCTGGGACAGCTATCCCTTCGAGCTCTCCGGCGGCATGAATCAGCGCGCGGGCATCGCGATCGCCATGCTGATGAATCCGGCCGTTCTCCTGGCGGACGAGCCCACCTCCGCGCTCGACATGGCCGTACAGCGGCAGGTCGTGGAGGAAATGCTGCATGTCCGCGAGGCCTTCGGCACCGCGATCATCATCGTGACGCACGACATCGGCGTCGTCTCCGCGATGGCCGACAGCATCGTCGTGCTCTCCAACGGCCGCGTGATGGAATACGCAGCGGCGAAGGACGTGCTGGAAAACCCGCAGAATGACTACACGGTAAAGCTGCTGAGCGCAGTCCCGAGACTGAGGAGGGAGAAGGCATAAATGGAACCGATCCTGAAGGTCACAGGCCTCTCCAAGGCCTTTTCCCGCGCCGGCAGGGATGCATTTTTCGCCGTCGATCATGTGAGCTTTGAGGTACAGCCCGGTGAGATCCTCGGCATCGTGGGCGAATCCGGCTCCGGCAAGTCCACGATCGCCAGGCTCATCACCCGCCAGATCGACGCCACCGGCGGGCAGATCTTCATCGACGGGCAAGATATCACCCGGCTCAGGGGGAGGGATCTGATCCCGGTCTACGCGAAGATCCAGATGGTCTTTCAGTCACCGGCCGACTCCTTCGATCCGCGCCGCACACTGGGCGACGGCATCTGCGAGAGCCTGCGCAACAAGGGCGTACCGAAGGCCGAACGCGAGGCAAAGGCCCGCGCGCTGCTGGAAAGCTGCGGCCTGCCGGACACGTTTCTCGCGCGCTATCCGCATCAGGTCTCCGGCGGCCAGTGCCAGCGCGCGGCCATCGCGAGGGCGCTGATGAACGACCCGCGCATCCTCATCTTTGACGAGGCCACCTCCGCGCTGGACGTGACCGTGCAAAAGCAGATCATCGAGCTTCTGCAGCAGCTGCAGAAGGAAAGGAAGCTGGCCTATCTCTTCATCTGCCACAACATCGCGCTGGTACAGCAGTTTTGCGACAGGGTCATCGTGCTCCATGACGGCAGGATCGTGGAGAGCGGTCTGCCCGACGAGGTCATCCTGCACCCGCAGTCGGATTACACCAGACGGCTTGTCGACGCTGTTTTCTGAGCGGCAGAGCCTTGCTGTTTTCCCCGGCACGGCTCAGACTTACGGTTCGACGGATCGGCTCGTCAGACCGCCGCCGCGCTGAAAGCCAAACGCCGCCTGCTATTGAAGAACCATAAAAAAGACGAGATTTTCATCCGTGAAAATCTCGTCTTTTTGTTTTGCTGCTCACGCCTTCGGGAAGATGGCGCGGATGGTCGTGCCCGTGCCCGGCGTGCTCTCAAGCTCGATGCGGCCGTGGTGCAGCTGCATGGCGTGCTTGACGATTGAGAGCCCAAGCCCCGTGCCGCCGGACGCCTTCGAGTGGCTCTTGTCCACGCGGTAGAAGCGCTCGAACACGCGCGCCTGATGCTCCGGCGCGATGCCGATGCCGGTGTCGGCGACGGTGACGCTGCTGCCGTCGGCGTCGTGCGCAACGGTGATGTCCACGTGGCCGCCGTCACGGTTATACTTGATGGCGTTGTCGCAGAGATTGTAGACGATCTCATAGAGCAGGCGGCGCACGCCGGGGATCACAGTGGACTCCCCCTGCACGCTGACCGTGACCTGCCGCGCTGCCGCGGCGTCCTGCAGCGTCTGCGCCGCCTCCTGCGAAACTGTGAGCAGGTCGACGGGCTCGGTAGGCAGCTCGCCGCCCTCGTCGAGCTGGGACAGGCGGATGATGTCGTCAATGAGCGTGACGAGGCGGGCGGCCTCGGTATGGATATGGCCGACGAAGCGCGGCAGGTCGTCTGGCTTGACCATACCGTTTTCGATCAGCTCGGCGCTGCCGATGATGCCCTGCAGCGGCGTCTTGAGCTCGTGCGAGACGTTCGCCGTGAACTCCCGGCGGTTGCGCTCGGCAAACTCCTGCTCCGTGATGTCAAAGGCGAGGATGACCGTGCCGATCGGTTTCCCGTCGGACGCGATGCGGCTGATGTCAAACTGATAGATGCGCCCCGCGCGCTCGGCGCGCACCTCGCTGTGGCCGTCGTCGGCGGCGGCCTGAATGGCGGCATTGATCTCGTGGCTGCGCTCGATGGTGAGAAAGTCCTGACCGGTGCACTGCCCGTCCGCGCCGAAGAGCGCCTGTGCCGCGGCGTTGATGCTCAGAATGTCGCCGTGCTCGTCGAGCAGGACGAGCCCCTCGCGCATACTGCCGGTGATCTGCGTGAATTCGTCGGTCTTTTCGCGCAGCTCGCGCAGCTGCGTTTGGATCTCGACGTGCTGGTGGTGGATGCGCTTGAGCAGCGGCGAGAGCTCCTCATAGGCGTCGTTATCGAGCGGGTGCTCGAGATCGAGGCTGTTGAGCGGATCGACGATACGCCGCGACAGGCGCCTGGCCAGCATGCCCGAGAGGATGAGCGCCACAATGAGCACGAGCAGCAGCGGCTGGAGCATACCGACGGCGATCATTCCGACCGTCGCGCGGCTGATGGAGATGCGCAGCACCGTGCCGTCCGTAAGCCGCTGGGCATAGTACATGGTCTTTTCCATAAGCGTCGAGGAATAGCGCGTGCTCTCACCCGTGCCGGTGCTCAGCGCCTGACTGACCTCGGTGCGCGCGGCGTGGTTTTCAAGGCTCTCGGCATCGGTCTTGGTGTCGTACAAAACGCTGCCGTCGGCCGCGATCCACGTCAGGCGGTAGCGCCCGGCCGTGAGCTGCGAGAGATAGTCCGTGCCGCTGCTTTCCACGGCGGCCGAGGCGAGGCTCAGCTCGTCGCGCAGCTGGTTTTCTTCCACGCCGCCGAAATAGCTGTAGAGAAAGCCCATGATGATCAGCAGGCTCGCCAGCAGCACGGCACCGGCCACGAGGAAGATGGATTGAAAGATTTTCTTGGTCATGTCGTTGCCTCCATGCGGTAGCCAACATTGCGCACCGTCTCGATCCGCCGTCCGTAGGGGCCGAGCTTCTGCCGGAGCGTCCGGATGTGCATATCGACCGTGCGGGTCTCGCCGCAGAAGTCCATGCCCCAGACCTCCTGAAAGAGCTGGTCACGCGTGAACGCCATGCCCGGATGGGACAAAAACAGGCGCAGAAGCTCAAATTCTTTATATGTGAGCGCGACGCGCGCGCCGTCGACCGTGACCGTGTGTGCATCGAGGTCGACAACGAGACCGCCGCTGCGCAGCAGATGCGCAGCCTTGTCCGGCCGGCAGCGGCGCAGCACCGCCTTGACGCAGGACACCAGCTCCATCACGCCGAACGGCTTGACGAGGTAGTAGTCCGCGCCGAGGTCGAGGCCGCGGATCCTGTCATACTCCGCGCCCTTGGCCGTGGCCATGACGACCGGGATGGTGCGCAGCTCCGCCGACGCCTTCATGCGCTGCAGCAGCTCGATGCCGTCCACGCCGGGCAGCATCACGTCGAGCACGACCAGATCCGGCTTTTGCGTCTGCAGCGCCGACCAGAACGAGACGCCGTCGTCAAAGCCGCGGGCCTCAAAGCCCGTGGACGAGAGCGTATAGACCTCAATGTCGCGGATGCTGGCGTCGTCCTCAACACACCAGATCATGTCCTACCCCTCCTTGTGCACCCCGGTGACCGAGAAGATCACCCACTCGGCGATGTTCGTCGCGTGGTCACCGATGCGCTCAAAGTATTTGGCGATCATGAGCAGATCGAGCGCATACGCCCCGTCCTCGGGATGGGCGGTGATCTTATCGATCAGCCGGCGCTTGACCTCGTCGAAGGCGTTGTCCACAACGTCGTCCTCGGCGATGACCGTCTCTGCCAGCATTGTATCACGCTGAACGTAGGCGTCAACACTTTCTGTGACCATATGGATGGTCGAGCGCGCCATTTCGCGCAGCAGATCGTCATTTTCCGCCGAACGTCCGGCGAGATACCGGACGATCTCCGCAATATCCTCGGCCTGATCGCCGATGCGCTCCATGTCCGTGATCATCTTCAGCGCCGCCGAGATCTGGCGCAGGTCACGCGCGACCGGCTGCTGCTGCAGCAGGAGCTTGAGGCACAGCGACTCGATATTGCGCTCCTTCTGGTCGATCTCCGCGTCGAGCGGCGCGACCTTCTTTGCCAGCTCCGGATCCGCCTCCGTGAGCGCCTTGGACGCGAGCGCGATGACTTCTTCGCACAGTGCGCCCATCTCGATCATCTCCTTATTCAGGAGTGCGAGCTGTTCATCAAACCGGCTTCTCATCAGCCAAACCTCCCTGTGATGTAATCTTCCGTGCGCTTGTCCTGCGGCTGCGAGAAGAGCCGCTCCGTGTCGTCGCACTCGACGAGCTCACCGAGCAGGAAAAACGCCGTGCGGTCGGAGATACGCACCGCCTGCTGCATGTTGTGCGTGACGATGACGATCGTGTACTGCTCCTTGAGCTGCATGGCCAGCTCCTCGATCTTCGACGTGGAGATCGGGTCGAGCGCGCTTGTGGGCTCGTCCATGAGCAGCACCTCGGGCTCGACCGCGAGCGCGCGGGCGATGCACAGTCTCTGCTGCTGGCCGCCGGAGAGACCGAGCGCGTTTTTGCGCAGGCGGTCTTTCACCTCGTCCCAGATAGCCGCGCCGCGCAGCGACTTTTCGACGATCTCGTCGAGCTTCGCGCGGTTTTTGATGCCGTGCGTGCGCGGGCCGTAGGCGATGTTGTCGTAGATGCTCATCGGGAACGGGTTTGGCTTCTGAAAGACCATGCCGATCTCGCGCCGCAGCTCGTTGACGTCCGTGCCGGGGGCAAAAATGTCCTGCTCGCGGTAGCGCACATCGCCCGTGATCTTCACGCCGGGGATGAGGTCGTTCATGCGGTTGAGCGTTTTGAGAAACGTGGACTTGCCGCAGCCGGACGGCCCGATGAGCGCCGTGATGCTCTTTTCCGGGATGTTCATGCTGATATCGTGCAGCGCCTGATGGTCTCCGTACCAGAGATCCAGACCCTGAACCGTCATAATATCGCTCATAGGCTTCTTTTCCTCCTGAAATATCTCTCGACAAGCATGGCCGCGCCGTTGATGAGCAGCGTGAGGAGCATCAAAATGGCGGCGATGGCAAAGGCCACGTCGAATTGTCCCTGTTCCTTGGCGTAGACGTAAAGTGCGACGGTGAGCGTGGCGCCCGCGCTGCTCAGCCCGTCGAAAAAGCCGTTGAGCGCGTGGGCAAAGCCCGCCGTGAACAGCAGCGCCGCCGACTCGCCGAGGATGCGCCCGACGGACAGGATGCAGCCGGTGATGACGCCGTCCACACAGCCGGGCAGCACCACCGTGCGGATGACGCGCCACTTGCCCGCGCCGAGCCCGAACGCGCCCTCGCGGTAGCTCTGCGGCACGGTTTTGAGGCTCTCCTGCGTGGTGCGCATGATGGTCGGCAGGTTCATGATAACGAGCGTGAGCGCGCCCGCGAGCAGCGATGTTTTCATGTTCAGAAACTGGCAGAAAAACAGCATGCCCACAAGGCCGTAGATGATCGACGGGATGCCGGAGAGCGTCTCGGCCGCGTATTCGATGACGCCGATGACGCGGCGGTTCGTCGCGTACTCCGTCAGGTAGATAGCAGCGCCCACGCCGAGCGGCAGCACGATCAGCAGCGTTGCGATGACGATGTAGAGCGTGTTGAGCAGGTCCGGCAGGATGCCGATGCGGTCCGACAGATAGCTCGGCGCGGTGGACAGCAGTGTCCACGACACGTTCGGCAGCCCCTTGACGAGCACATAGGCGATCAGAAACAGCACCAGCGCCGCCGTGATCACAGCCGCCGCGCCCATGAGGATGCGCATGGCGAGGATGTAGGCTCTGCGGCTGCCGGAAATGGCTTTCTTTTTCATCCCTTGCCCTCCTTGTTGCGCTTGAGGAAGAAGTTGAGCGTGGCGTTGATGAGCATGATGAACAAAAACAGCACCAGCGCGATGGAAAACAGTGCCTGCCGCTGCAGGCCGCCGGAATAGGACATTTCGCTCGCGACGGCGGTGGTCAGAAAGCGCACGCTCTGAAACAGGCCCGGCATGTTCGGCACGTTGCCCGACACCATCATGACGGCCATGGCCTCGCCGATGGCGCGGCCGACGCCGAGCACGACGGCGGCGGCGATGCCGCTCCTGGCCGCCGGAACAGAGACCTTGAAGTACGTTTCGACCGGCGTCGCACCGAGCGCGAGCGACGCGTCCTCATACTCGGGCGGCACGGCCTCGAGCGCCGTGACGGACACCTTGATGATCGACGGCAGGATCATGATCGCCAGCACGACGATGGCGGCGAGCAGGCTCGCGCCGTCGGCCAGATGAAACACCTTGCGGATGCCCGGCACGAGCACGAGCATGCCCACGAGGCCATAGACCACCGACGGGATGCCGGCAAGCAGGCTCACGGCCGCGGACATGACGCCGCGGATGCGCGGCGGGGCGACCTTCGCCAGATACACCGCCGTCAGAAAGCCGATCGGCACGCCGAGTACGATCGCGCCCGCGGTGCCGTATACACTTGTGAGAATGAACGGCAGGATGCCGTAGGACGGCTCCGCCGCCGTGGACGCCCACGTCTTTCCGAACAGGAACGGGATGAGCCCGATCTGCCGGATGGCGGGGATGCCGGAGACGATCAGGTACACGCTGATGAGCAGCACGCACCCGACGGTGATGAGGCCAAGGAGCAAAAACACGCCGTGCACGACCGTCTCCAGAGCTTGAGATCTCTTTTTCATATCAGCACCTCTGTATATGCGAAAGGCGGCTGGTCTCCAGCCGCCTGTACGCTTGTCTGTGGCTCAGGCCACCGGGACTGCGCCCGCCGCGGAGATGATGGACGCGGCGTCCGCAGAGGTCGCGAAGTCGAAGAACTTCTGCGCGGTCTCGCTCAGGGCAGCGCCTTCCTTCGTCACAAGGACGAACGGACGCTGCACGAGATAGGTGCCGTCCTTGACGGTCGCTTCCGTCGGAGCCACACCGTTGACGGTCAGGGCCTTGACGCTGTCCTTGATGGCAGCCAGGGAGGCATAGCCGATCGCGTTCGGGTTCTGGGACACGGTGGTGATGACATCGCCCGTGGAAGTCAGCTCCTGACGGTACTGGCAGGCGTCCTTGGTCTTGGTGATGGACTCGAAGCCGTCGCGCGTGCCGCTGCCGGCCTCGCGGCCGATGAGGACGATCTCGGCATCCTCGCCGCCGACATCCTTCCAGTTGGTGATCTCACCGGTGTAGATCTTGGCGATCTGCTCCAGGCTCAGATCCTTGACCGGGTTCTGGGGATTGACGATGATGGCGATGCCGTCGAGCGCAACGATGGTCTCCTTCAGGCCGGAGGCCTTCTCGTCGTCCTTGAGTGCGCGGCTCGACAGACCGATGTCGCAGCGGCCTTCGGAGACGGCCTGGATGCCGGAGCCGGAGCCGGTCGGGTTGTAGGTGAAGGTCGTGCCCTTATTGGCTTCCATAAAGGATTCGCCGAGCGCGCCGATGACCTTTTCCATCGAGGTGGAACCGTCGGTCGCGACCGTGCCGCCCGCGGCGGTCGTGCCGTTGTCGTTTGCCTTCTGGCCGCAGCCCGCGAACAGCGAGAGCGCCATGACGGCAGCACACAAAACAGTGATGATCTTTTTCAAGATGAAGTGCTCCTTTCGAACTTCAATTTTGGTTTTTGGTTTTTTGTTCCCTACGCTTCACAGGATACGCAGAGGATGTAAAAACGAAAAGAGCGCTTATGTAAAATGCGTGTAAAATTGTAAAATGCCGCGGTTTGCAGCGCGTTTTTCACCCGATTTCGTATCTCGCGTTGACAAACAGACGTTTTCCGTGCGACTGTCAGCAAAAATCCCGTGAAAAATCTGCGCATATTTTCATCCCCTACGGGGGGTTACGGTTTCGGCCGCTATCCGTTATACTAATGACAATGCTCCGAAACGGAGAAATACAGGAAGAGAGGATACACGCACTATGCGAAATCGAAGATGGATCTGCCTGCTGCTGGCAGTGCTGATGGTGCTGGCCTGCACAGCCTGCGGCGCAAAAACGAACGACGGCGCCTCCGGCGACATGCGCACACTCACCGACGGCAAAAACCGCACCGTGGAAGTGCCCAAGCAGGTGGAGCGCGTCGTGTGCGTCGGCGTCGGCGCGCTGCGCTACAGCTGCTATGTCGGCGCGGCCGACCGTGCCGTCGGCGTGGAGGATTATGAGACCAAGGCCGGCATGAGCCGCCTGTATAACTATGTGAACTTCGACAAGTTCAAGGATCTGCCCGTCACCGGCACGAACGGTGAGCCGTATGTGGAGCAGATCATCGACGTCGCACCGCAGGTCATCGTCATGAGCGCCTACGCCTCGTGCGACGCGGACGAGCTGAGCGCGAAGACCGGCATCCCGGTCTTTGTCGTGCCCGGCAGCGACACCACGCTCGATGACGCCGCCTACGAGACCATCCGTCTGCTCGGCGAGCTCTACGGTCTCGAGACGCGCGCACAGGAGCTGACCAAGTACCTCAAGGGCATCCAGACCGACCTCGACACGCGCACGGCCAAGATCGCAGACGATCAGAAGCCGTCCGTCTACGTCGGCGGTGTATCCTTCAAGGGGCAGCACGGCTTTGAGGGCACGGAGGCTGGCTACGGTCCGTTCGCGCTCATCCACGCCAGGAACCTTGCCGACACGACCGGTCAGACCGGCGCGTTCAACATCGACACCGAGCAGGTGCTTGCCTGGGATCCGGACGTTATTTTCCTCGATTTCAACGGCATGAGCCTCATCAACGAGGACTATCAGGCGCACCCCGATTTCTATAAGAGCCTGAGCGCCGTGCGCGGCGGCAAGGTCTACTCGCAGATCTCGTTCCGCTCCTGCGCCTCCAACCTTGAGACGGCGCTGGCCGATGCCTACTATGCCGCCTGCATGCTGTATCCGGAGCAGTTTGCAGACGTTGACCCCGAGGTCAAGGCCGGTGAGATCTTCACGGAGCTGCTCGGCTCGAACCCCTATCCCGATCTGAAGGAGGCCGGGTATGCATTCCGTGCCATCACCATCGGCGAGTAAGCCGCAAATTTCCGATTACACCCGCATCCGCGCCAGAAGCATCCGCTTTCTGATCCTTCTGGCAGCGGTGCTGGCGCTGGCGTTCTTTTTGTCGCTGCGCGCCGGGTCATACAACACGCCCGCTGCCGAGCTCATCCGGGGCATTTTCGGCCGCGCGGCGGACAATAAGATCAACCTCGTCATCCGCAACAACCGCCTGCCGCGCATCTGCACCGCCATGGTCTCCGGCGCGGGGCTCGGGCTCGCGGGCTGCATTCTGCAGGCCGTGCTGCGCAACCCCCTCGCCTCGGCCTCCACGCTCGGCGTGTCGCAGGGCGCGACGTTCGGCGCAGCCGTCGCCATCATCGGCCTCGGTCTGACGCACACGGGCAGCTGGGCCATCCCGCTGTTCTCGTTTCTGGGCTCGCTGCTCGTTGCCGCCGTCATTCTCGGCCTGAGCCGGTTCAAGCAGGTCTCCTCGGAGGGCATCGTGCTCGCAGGCGTTGCCATCAGCTCCATGCTGACCGGTGCGACCACGCTGCTGCAATACTTCGCCGATGAGGTCGCGCTCTCGTCGCTCGTGTTCTGGACCTTCGGCGACCTCGGCAGCACGAGCTGGCAGTCCCTGCGCGGCATGGCGCTGGCTGTGCTGCTGCTGATCGTCTACTGCTATCTGCACCGCTGGGACTACAATGCCCTGCTCTCCGGCGAGGAGACGGCGCTGAGTCTCGGCATCAACGTCCAGCGGCTGACGCTGACAAACGTTGTGCTCACGTGCCTTGTCTGCTCGATCATCGTATCGAACGTCGGCCTCATCAACTTCATCGGTCTGGTCGCGCCGCATATCGTGCGCATGGTCGTCGGCAACAACTACATCTACCTCATCCCCGGCTCGGTGCTCGCGGGCGCGGCGCTGCTGCTGCTGAGCGATCTGGTCGCGCGCGTGGTCATCATGCCCGTCATTCTGCCGATCGGCGCGCTGACGGCGTTCCTCGGCGGCCCGCTGTTTTTGTATCTGCTGTTCAAGGGGAGGCGTCAGACATGATCCAGGTCGACCACCTCTGCTATCACTACAAGGGCGGACGCCCGATCCTGCGCGACGTGAGCTTTGAGCTTGACAGCGGCCACTTTCTGGCCGTGCTCGGCAACAACGGCGTCGGCAAGAGCACGCTGCTCAAGTGCATCAACCGCATCCTCACGGCCGACAGCGGCAGCTGCCGCATCGACGGAGAGAATCTGCTCGCGCTCTCCCACCGGGAGATCGCAAAGCGCGTGGCCTTCGTCGCGCAGCACGTGCCTGACACGCAGATGACCGTGCACGACATGGTCATGCTCGGCCGCCGCCCCTACATGACCTGGGGTGTGACGGAGCACGACCACGACGTGGTGCACGATGCGATGCGCTATCTGAATCTGGAGGATATGCGCGGCCGGTTTCTCAACCGGCTCTCCGGCGGCGAGCGGCAGAAGGTCATGCTCGCCCGCGCGCTGGCGCAGGAGCCGACGCTCCTGCTGCTCGACGAGCCGACCAGCAGCCTCGACATCCGCAACCAGTATCAGGTGCTGCAGATCACGCGCGACCTCTGCCGTGAGCAGGATCTGACGGCGATGATCGTCATCCACGACCTGAACCTTGCCCTGCGCTTTTGCGACCGCTTTCTGCTGCTGCGCGAGGGCGAGGTGTACCGCTACGGCGGCGCGGAGATCTTCGATGCCGACGCGCTGCGCGATGTCTACGGTGTCAGGGGCAGCATCGTGCAGGTGCAGGGTCAGTCGCTCGTACTCATTGAAGATGAAGAAAAGGAGAAACTATCATGACCAATTGGGAAAAATGCGTTGCCTTTCACGGCCATGCCTGCGGCGGTCTGACGATCGGCTACAAGGCCGCGTGCTACGCAGCTGAGCTGCTGGAGCTGGACTTCTCCGGCGATGAGCAGCTTGTGTGCATCGCGGAAAACGACGCCTGCGGCATCGATGCCATTCAGGCGCTGCTCGGCTGCAGCGTCGGAAAGGGCAACCTGCTGTTTCATATGCGCGGCAAGCAGGCGTTTTCGTTTTATAACCGCGCCACGGGCAAGTCCGTGCGTCTGGTGCTGCGCGACCGTCCGGAGGGGATGACGCGCGAGGAGTCGTTCGACTACTTCCAGGCGCAGGAGCCGGCTGACCTGTTCGATGTCAAGCCCGCGACCATCGCGCTGCCGGAGAAGGCGAAGCTCTTCGACTCGTACCGCTGCGCGTGCTGCGGCGAGACGGCCGGCGCCAACTGGATCCGTCTGGTCGACGGGCAGACGCTCTGTCTCGACTGCGCCGGAAGCTACGACCGCTTCGACGTCTGAGAACAACAAAAAACTCCGGCTTCCAGAACGGAAGCCGGAGTTCAGTTTATCCAAAACCTCGTAGAGTTTCGCCGCCGGCGCACAAATTATGCGCGCAGCAGACTGCAGCCTCTTTGCCAAAAAGTAACACTTTTTGGCAGTCTCAGCCGCGCAGCAGCGCAAGCTGATAAAACGCGACGGCGCTCGCCGCGGCGACATTGAGCGAGTCGACCCCGTGCGTCATGGGGATGCGCACGGTGTAATCGCACGCGGCGATCGTGCTGCCGGCCAGACCGTCGCCCTCCGTGCCGAGCACGATGGCAAGGCGCGGCAAGGCGCGCAGGCGCGCATCGTCAATGCGCAGCGAATCGTCACGCAGCGCCATGGCCGCCGTGCGAAAGCCGAGCGTGTGCAGCGTCTCCTGCCAGTCGGTGTCCGCGGGCAAATACGTCCACGGCACCTGAAAGACCGTGCCCATGCTCACACGCACGGCGCGGCGGTAGAGCGGATCGCTGCCCGCTGACGTGAGCAGCACGGCATCGACGCCGAGCGCCGCCGCCGAGCGGAAGATCGCGCCGATGTTCGTCGGGTTCATCACATTTTCCAGCACGGCCACACGCGCGGCATTCGCGCACAGCTCTGCTGCGGCGGGCAGCGCCGGGCGGCGCATGGCGCAGAGCATACCGCGCGTGAGGTGAAAGCCTGTCAGCTGCGTGAGCACCCCGAGCTCGGCCGCGTAGACCGGAATATCGTCCGGGCAGCGCGCGAGGATATCAGACGCCTTCCCTTCTATGTGGCGGCGCTCCATCAGAAACGACACCGGCTCGCACCCGGCATCAAGCGCGCGGCCGATCACGAGCGGGCTCTCGGCGATGAAGAGGGCGTTTGCCGGGTCGGCGCGGTTGACGAGCTGGTTTTCCGTCAGGCGGGCGTACACGTCCAGCTCCGGCGCGGAGAAATCCGTGATGTCATAGATCTTTGCCATAGCTGCATCTCTCTTTTCGATAAGGTCAGCTCATTATACCCGATTTTTCACGCGCACGCCACTGTATTTTTCCCGCCGGTGTATGCGCGCACGCGCGCTTGGGCATACTGCCTGTGAGGTGATCGGAATGCAACCAACGCAAAAAGAAGCCGGCCTGCTCAAGGATCTCAAGGATCAGGAGCAGCTGTGCGTGGACAAATACCGCCGCCACGCCGCCAGCGCCAACGACCCGCAGCTCAAAAACCTGTTTGAACAGCTCGCTCAGGTCGAGCAGCAGCATCTCGACGCAATCGCGCAGATGATGCAGGGCACGGTCTGCAAGCCCGCGGACTCCGCGACCGTTCCGGGCACGTTCACGGCCGCGTACAGCAGCGCAGACTCGCCGCAAAAGCAAAACGACTGCTACCTCTGCTCGGACGTGCTCACGATGGAAAAGCACGCCTCGCACCTGTACGACACGTGCGTGTTCGAATTTCGTGATGCCGACGCACGCAGCGTACTCAACGACATTCAGGCGCAGGAGCAGCACCACGGCAAGGTCATCTATGACTACATGGCAGTAAACGCCATGTACGCCTGACTCCATCCACGCAAAAGCGGCGCCCCCGAACCCCGGGGGCGCCGCTTTCTGTCTGCGGAGATCACTTGCAGAGCCCGTAGCTCCCGGCCAGCTTCCGGAACGCCGGGAGCGAGCGCTCGATCTGTGAGCGCGCCACGCAGTAGGCAAGGCGCGCATAGCCCGGGCAGCCAAAATCATCGCCCGGAACGAGCAGGATGTCATAGTCCATCGCGCGGCGGCAAAACGCGCGCGAATCCGGCTCGGGCGACTTGAGGAAGAGGTAAAACGCGCCGTCCGGCCGCACGCAGCGATAGCCCATGGCCGTGAGTGCGCCGTAGATCAGCTCGCGGTTTTCGGCATAGGCCGCAATGTCCGCCGTCTTTCCGAGGCACTCCGCCACGGCAAGCTGGAACAGCGACGACACGCAGATGTACCCCAATGCGCGCCCCGCGCCGAGCACGGCGGCGTGCACGGCAGCGTAGTCGTCCATGGCCGGGTGCAGGGCGAGAAAGCCCACACGCTCACCGGGCAGGGACAGCGTCTTGCTGTAGGAATAGCAGTAGATCGCGTTCGGGTAAATTGCAGGCAGGAACGGCACCTCCACCCCGCCGTAGACCAGCTCGCGGTACGGCTCGTCGGCGATGATGTAGATCGGGTGACCGTAGCGCGCCTGCTTTTCGCGCAGCATGGCGCTCAGCGCCGCAAGCTCCGGACGCGAGATGACGACGCCGGATGGATTGTTCGGGGAGTTGAGGATGAGCAGTGCGGTCTTTTCCGTCACGGCGGCGGAGAGCGCCTCGAGATCGAGCGCGAAGGTATCCGCCTTACACGGCACAACGCGCACACTGCCGCCCGCCGCCTCGGCATAGACGGCGTACTCCGGGAAATACGGCGCGAGCACGATGGCCTCATCCCCCGGGCCCATGAGCGCGCGCGTGAGAATGGCCAGCGCGCTCGACGCGCCGTCGGTCATGTAAATGTCCTGCGCGCGGTACGCCTCGCCGAACGTCTGCGTCAGATAGGCCGCGACCTTTTCGCGCACGGACGCCATGCCCGGCGCGGGCGCGTAGGCGTGCAGCTGCGTGGGCGGCACGGTGCGCAGCAGGCGCTCGACGGCCGCGTGCACGCAGTCCGGCGGGTCGATGCTCGGATTGCCGATGGCAAAGTTATAGACGTTTTCGGGGCCAATCTCAGCCGCGCGGCGCTCGCCGTAGGCCGCGATCTCGCGGATGGAGCAGCCGCTCTCGCCCCAGTCGATCATTTGTTTCGAGATCATGCGTTTGCCTCCTCCAGATACTGTTTCAGGTACAAAATGGCCTGCCGGTAACCCTCGAAGCCGAGGCCCATGTACGTTTTCACACACGCCATGCCGGCATAGGAGATCTGGCGGAACGCCTCCCGGGCGCTGACGTCAGACAGGTGCACCTCCACCGCCGGGAGCGCCACGGCCTTGAGCGCGTCGAGAATGGCCACGCTCGTGTGCGTATAGGCGGCGGGATTGATGATGATGCCGTCCGCGGTGCCGTAGGCCGCCTGAATGGCGTCGACGATCGCGCCCTCGTGGTTGGACTGAAACAGCGCGACCTCCACGCCCGCCTCGGCGGCGGATGCGCGGATAAAGTCCTGCAGCGCGGCAAAGCTCCGGCTGCCATAGATGGCCGGCTCACGCAGGCCGAGCAGGTTCAGGTTCGGCCCGTTAATGACGAGAAACTTCATGCCAGCACCTCCAGAATTTTCTGCACCGTCTCCTCCGGCGTGCCGTTGTTGTCAATGACCGCGTCGGCGAAGCGGGCGTACAGCGGCGCGCGCTGCGCGTAGAGCGCGGCAAGGTCGCTGCGCTGGGAGATGGGGCGGCCGTCCTTCGGCAGCAGCGCGAGGTCGCGCTGAAGCCAGAAGATCGTGCCGTTCTGGTGCAGGAGCGGATAGTTCTCCTCCCGGCAGACACAGCCGCCGCCCGTCGCGAGCACCGCGCCCGAGCGCTTGCCGAGTTCCGCGAGTGCGGCCGTCTCCCGTGCACGGAAAGCGTCCTCTCCCCCGGCGGCAAAGATGTCCGGGATAGACATGCCCGCCGTCTCGACGACCTGCGCGTCGCTGTCGAGCACCGGGCGATGCAGCCGCTCGGCAAGCAGCGCCGCGATCGTGCTCTTACCGCTGCCGGGCATACCGATGAGGACAATGTTCTCCATCTCCTGCCGCAGCAGAAGGTGGATGCGCAGGATCTCCGCGTCGTCGATCACCGTATCGGTGAACACCTCACAGCTGCGCTTGGCCTGCGCCACGAGCATGTACAGCCCGCCCGCACACGGAATGCCGAGCGTCTCCGCCTGCAGCAGCAGCGCCGTGCGCGCGGGGTTATACACCACGTCGAGCACGAGCGCACACTGCGGGAACTGCCGCAGGTCGACGGCGGCCTTGCCGGTGTGCGGATACATACCGACGGGTGTGGTGTTGACGATCACCTGCGCATCGGCGTGGCGCCCGAGATTCGTGTAGTTGTCCTCGCCGCTGCGGGAGATGACCGTCACGCGCGCGCCAAGCTGCGCGAGCACGGCCTGAACGGTCGCGGACGCGCCGCCGTTTCCGAGCACGAGCGCCTTCTTCCCGGCAATGTCCACGCCGCTGTGACGCACGAGGTATGCAAAGCCGAAGGCGTCGGCATTGTCGCCGTAGAGCGTGCCGTCCGGCCGGCGGACGAGCACGTTCACGCTGCCCAGCTTTTGCGCGATCGGTGAGAGCCCGGCACAATACGGGATGACCGCCTTCTTATACGGGATGGTCACGTTGAGCGCGTCAAAGTCGCCGCCGGTCAAAAACGCCGCAAGCGCGTCCGGCGCAACCTCATAGAGCCTGTAGGCATAGTCCGCAAGCTCTGCGTGAATGGCCGGAGAATAGCTGTGGCCGAGCTTTTCGCCCAGAAGTCCGCACCGCATCATACCACCTCCTGATAGCTGCCGAGATAGGAAAATTCCTCACACAGGCCCGGCAGTTCGCCCATGAGCTGGCGAAACTGCGGCGAATAGACCGAGGTCTCGAGGTCGAAATAGAACATGAACTCAAAGTCGCGCTCCGGCAGCGGGCGGCTCTCAAGCTTGTTGAGGTTGATGCCGAGCGCATAAAACCGCGAGAGCACCTTGTACAGGGAGCCGGGCTTGTGCGGCAGCACCATCATGAGGCTCGTGCGGTCGGCGCCGGGATAGATCTCGAGGTCCTTGGCGATGCAGATAAAGCGTGTGTAGTTGTTACCCTGATCCTGCACGGAGGAGGCCAGGCTCTCAAGCCCGTAGAGCCCGACGCACGCGCGCGACGAGAGCGCCGCGACGTCCGTGCGGTCCGACTCGGCCACGCGCTTTGCGGCCGCGGCGGTATTCTCGCAGCGCACGACCGTCACGCCCGGAAGCCCCTGCAAAAAGCGGCTGCACTGGCTGATGGCCTGCTCGTGGGAGTAGATCTCCTTGATATCCGACATCTGCGCGCCGGGTCTTGCCAGCAGGCAGTGGTCGATCTTCAGGCGCACGCTGCGCACGATGCGGAAGTTGTGGCGCATCATGAGATCGTACACCGCGTTCACCGAGCCCGCCGTGCTGTTTTCCACCGGAATGACACCGTAGCGGCACAGGCCCTTCTCAATGGCGGAGAACACCGCATCAAACGTCGCACAGTAAAACACGTTCGGCAGTGTGAACAGCCGGTCGCACGCGAGCTGCGAGTACGCGCCCTCCACGCCCTGGCAGGCGACGGCGGGGTGCTCCGGAAACAGCGGCGGCGTGTGCGCGATGGCGTGCTCGATCTCGGCCGTCAGCGGGCTCGTGATGCCGAGCAGCCGGTTCTGGCAGCTGCGGCTGAGCTCGAAAATAAGCGAATAGAGCGACACCGTGTAATCACGCAGCGCCTCCGGCGCGCTGTCGGCGATCTGCTGCAGCTTCGCGCGCTCACGCCCGGCGTCCAGCGCCGGAAGGCCGTGTGCCTTCTTGTAGCCGCCGATCTGCGCTGCGACCTCCATGCGCTGGTAAAACAGCGCAAGCAGCTGGCTGTCAATGTCGTCGATCTGGCGGCGATAGTCACTAAGTTCCATGGTCATGCTCCTTCGTCTGGTTTCGTGGTTTCCGCTGCGGGGACGGCGGTCAATGCGGCCAGATCCGCCCAGAAGCGGGGATAGGATTTGTCGGTACAGGCGCGGTCTCGCACTGTGACGGGCGCCGTGCAGCCGCAGGCTGCGGCGGCGGCCGCCATGGCGATGCGGTGGTCATGCTGCGGGTCGACCGTGCCGCCGGTGAGCGCCGGACGCCCGCGCACGGTCATGCCGTCTGCGCGCACCGTCACCTGCGCGCCGAGCGCGCGCAGCATGGCGGCCGTACTCTCGAGCCGGTCGGATTCCTTGAGCCGCAGACGGGCAGCGTTGACGATCTGCGTCTCCCCGTCTGCGAGCGCGGCGACGACGCTCAGCACCGGGATAAGATCCGGGATGGGCGCAGCGTCGATCAGGATGCCGTGCAGCGCGCCGCGCCGTACGGTGACGGCATCCGGCTGCGCGTGCACGTCCGCGCCGAAGCGGCGCAGGATCTCCAGCACCGCGCGATCCCCCTGAGACGACGCCGCAGCCAGTCCCGTGACCGTGACGCCCACGGGTGAGAGCGCACCCATGCACAGGAAAAACGCAGCGTTTGACCAGTCGCCCTCCACACGGCACTGTGCCGGGAGCTGCGCCGTCTGCCCGCCGGGGACGGTATACGTCCGCGCGTCTTTTTGCAGGCGGATGCCGGACAGGCGCAGCGCATCCTCCGTCATGGCGATGTAGCCCGCGGATTCGAGCCCGCCCGTCACGGTGAGCGTGCTCTCCCCCGCCAGACGCGGCAGCGCCATGAGCAGGCCGGAGATGTACTGCGAGGACACGTCGCCCGGCAGCACATAGTCCCCGGGGCGAAGCTGCCCGCCGGCGTGCAGCAGCGCACCGTCGCGCCGGAGGGTCATGCCGTGCGCCGTGAGCACCGCGTCGAGTGGGGCCAGCGGGCGCTGCGGCAGCCGCCCCTGCATGTGAAAGATCACGTCTGCGCCGAGCGCCCCCGCGACCGGCAGCAGAAAACGCAGCGTCGAGCCGCTCTCACCGCAGAAGAGATCGGCGTGCTCCGGCATTTCCCCGGCAATGGGGACGACACGCAGCGTGCCCGCGCCGTCGTCCGTGATGTCCGCGCCGAGGGCGCGCAGGCAGCGCACCGTGGCGGCAATGTCGGCCGAGATGCCGTCACATTGCAGCGTCACCGGCTGCGCGCCGAGCGCGGCACAGATGAGCAGGCGGTGCGCCTGCGATTTTGAAGCCAGGATGCGCACGCTGCCCGTGCGCGCCCCGGGACAAACGGTCTGATTCATACGATGCCTCCGTCCGCGAGCCATGCGGGGATGCCCGCCGCCGGGACCGTCTCGATGCGGCAGTAGCCGATGCGCTCCGGCACGATGAGGTGCAGCGCCCCGTCGGTGATCTTTTTATCCGCACGCGCGGCATCCGCGAGCGCATCGCGGCAAAAGTCCGTCTCCGTCGGCAGACCGTACTGCCGCAGGAGCGCAAGGATCTGCGCGCAGGTCTCGTCCGTACAGATGCCGCGTCTGGCGGCGGCGCGCGCGATGATGGCCATGCCGATGGCCACGCCGCAGCCGTGCGGCACGGTGTAGCCGCTGCACGCCTCGACCGCGTGGCCGAACGTGTGGCCGAGATTCAGAAGCTGACGGCTGCCGCGGTCAAACTCATCGGCCGCGACCAGATCGCGCTTCATGCTGACACACGTCGCGATGACGTGCTCCACCTGCACGCTGACCGGCTGCGCGCGCAGCTCGTCAAAAAACGGCGCGCTGCGCAGCACGGCATACTTGATAACCTCGGCGCAGCCGTTGCGGTATTCCTCCGGCGGGAGGGTGCGCAGCGTGTCCGGGTCGCAGAGCACAAGGCTCGGCTGGTAGAAGCAGCCGACCTGATTTTTTCCGCTGTCCAGATTTACGGCCGTCTTGCCGCCGACGGAGGAGTCCACCGCGGCCAGCAGCGTCGTCGGCACCTGCACGAACGGGATGCCGCGCTGATACGTCGCGGCGGCAAAGCCCGCAAGGTCGCCGGTCACGCCGCCGCCGAGCGCGACGATGAGGTCGCTGCGGCTCAGGCGGTGCGCCGCCAGAAAGTCCAGCAGCGCGGCGTAGGTGGCGAGCGTCTTGCAGTGCTCGCCGCCGGGATAGACAAAGGTCACGACCCGAAAGCCCGCGCGCGTGAGCGATGCCTCCAGCCGCGCGGCATACAGCCCCGCCACGGTCTCGCCCGCGACGACGGCCGCCGTGCGCCCGGTGCCGAGCGTGCGCGCGATCTGCGCCCCGGCATCGTCGAGCAGTCCCGGCTGCACCAGCACGTCATATTCGCGCGAGGCGGTCACGTGGATGGTCGTCATCGGCCGTCCACCTCCTCCTTGCGCCGGCGGCCCTCGTCAAGCAGGCGCGTGAGCGTGGGCAGATCATCGCGCTGCATCGCGTCGCGGTACTCGCCCAGATGCGCCATAAATATGTCCAGCTCATGGAGCAGGTTATCCTTGTTTTCCAGAAAGAGCTCGGCCCACATCTCCGGGCTCAGCCACGCGACGCGGGTCATGTCCTTGTAGCTCCCGGCGGAAAAGCCCTTGTGCTGCGCGGCCGTGGGGCTCTTGATGTAGGCATTCGAGACCACGTGCGCCATCTGGGACGTGAAGGCGATCATCTCATCGTGCGCCTGCGCCGTCGTGAACGAGAAGCGCGCAAAGCCCGCAGGCTTGAGCAGCTGCTTGACGCGGTCAAAGAGCAGCACATCGTCAAAGTCCGGCGGCACGATGACCATCGGCGCGCCGTGAAACAGATCCGCCTTCGCGTTCTTGAAGCCGGAAAACTGCGTGCCGGCCATCGGGTGGCCGCCGAGGAACGTGACGCCGTGCGCCTGCGCGATCGGAAAGCACGCGGCACAGATGGTGCGCTTCGTGCCGCCGCAGTCGACCACCACGGGATGCGGGCCGATGTGTGCCGCCATGCGGCGGAACCAGTCAACCGTCGCCTCCGGATAGAGCGCGATGAGCACGAGGTCGCACGCGGAGACATTGTCCTGCGTGAGCTCGCCGTCGACCGCGCCGCTCATCATGGCAAAATCGAGCACGCTGCGGCTGCGGTTATACGCGAGCACGGTCGCGCCGGCTGCATGATAGGCCTTGGCAAAGGAGCCGCCGATCAGCCCAAGGCCAACGATCCCGACCGTCATTTTGCAAGCACCTCACGGATGCTGCGCACCTTATGCGCAAGGTCGTCGTAGACCTCCGGACGCAGGGACTGCGCCCCGTCGCACAGGGCGTGCATGGGGTCGTTGTGCACCTCGATGATGAGGCCGTCCGCGCCGCAGGCGGTCGCGGCGAGCGCCATCGGCTCGACAAGGCGGGCAATGCCGGTCGCGTGGCTCGGGTCGACGATGACCGGCAGGTGCGTCAGCTCCTTGAGCATGGGCACCGCCGCGAGGTCGAGCGTATTGCGCGTGTAGTCGTCAAACGTGCGGATGCCGCGCTCGCAGAGGATGACCTGCTCGTTGCCGCCGGCCATGATGTACTCGGCGCTCATGAGCAGCTCCTTGAGCGTGCTGGCCAGACCGCGCTTGAGCAGGATGGGCTTGCGCAGCTTGCCAAGCTCACGCAGGAGGTCGAAGTTCTGCATATTGCGCGCGCCGACCTGAATAATATCCACATCCTCAAACAGCGGCAGATGCTCCACGCCCATGATCTCGGTCACGATCGGCAGGCCGGTTGCCGCGCGCGCCGTTTTGAGCAGCTCGATGCCGGTAGCCTTGAGCCCCTGAAAATCGTAGGGCGAGGTACGGGGCTTGAACGCGCCGCCGCGCAGGATGTTCGCGCCGGAGGCCTTGACCGCCTGCGCGACCGCGACGATCTGCTCCTCAGACTCCACGGAGCACGGCCCCGCGATCATGACGAAGTTGCCACCGCCGATCTTCACGTCGCCGACCTCGACGACGGTGTCCTCCGGGTGGAACTTGCGGTTGCAGCACTTGAAGGGCTCGCTCACACGCTTGACGCTGTCGACGATGCCGAGACTCGCGATCAGGTCCATGTCCACGTTGGTCGTGTCGCCGACGAGACCGAGCACGGTCTGATATTCGCCCTCGGAAATGTGGATGACCAGCCCCTGAGCCTTGAGCCAGTCGATGAGCTGCGTGCGCTTTGCTGCTTCCACGCCATGTTTGAGTACGACGATCATGATGATTACCTCCGATACAATGTTGCAGATTTCTTGGATATCAAAAAGAAAATGCGGCACAGGCTCAACCTGTGCCGCATGAAACAAACCCGATATCCGAGCTCTTTTTTGCATCACAAATCAGCCTTACTATTGCAGCATAGTAAAGTAATAAGCGTATGCAAAATAGAAGCTGCGGTTCATATTCATAGCTCCGATCTTGTAAAAATGATCTCGATGGTTTGAGTATAAAAACTTCGCGGCGAAATGTCAACTGCAAATTTATACAAATCCGCACTTTTTTTGCATCGCATCCTTCATCAGATATGCAAAGGCGATGAAAAAGCGCGGGCGGCTGCCGCCGCCCGCGCAGAGGAGATTGCTTTGAAAAGAGGATTTACGCGTTGACCACGTGCTCGACGTAGTTCATGAGGATCATGGCGACCTGTGCGCGCGAGGCACTGCCCTGCGGGTCGAGGATCGTCTGTCCGTCGCGCACGGTGCCGTTGATGAGGCCGGCGGCATTCGCCCAGGAGAGCGCTTCCTCCGCCCAGCCGGACACGCTGGCGGCATCCGGGAACGCCGTGAGGTCGGCGCGCGCGCTGACGTCATAGCCCTTGCTGTGCGCGTAGTTATAGAGGATCTCGGCCGTCTGCTCGCGTGTGACGAAGCCGCTGGGATCGAAGCGGCTGCCGCCGATGCCGGAGACCACTCCGTTTTCCGCAGCCCAGGTGACCGCGTCGGTATACCATGCGCCGTCCGGCACATCCACGAACGTGTTGGGTGCCTTCGGCGCGGGCGCACCCGCGAGGCGCCACAGCACGGACACAAGCATGGCGCGCGTCATGGTGGCATTCGGCGCGAAGGTCGTCGGCGTCATGCCGGCGAAGAGCCCGTTGTTGTAGGCATACGCCGCCGCACCGTAGTACCACGTGCCGGCGACCACGTCCGTGAACGGGAAGCGCGCGATGGCCGTCACGCCGTTGACCACGTCGAAGGCGTAGGTCTGCTGTCCGGCGTCGTAAGCGCCGCCGACGGCGGAGATGCTGCCGTCGTCCGCGAGGCTCCACGCGGTCAGATCGTCCGCCGCGTTCACGGCCACTGCGGCGCGCACGCTGCCGGCAGGACAGCTCGCCGCCGCACCGTCAACCAGAACGGAAGCATTGGCAAGCACGGCGCTGCCCGCCTGCGTGCCGAGGGCACGCTGCTGCGCAGCGTTGAGAGACGCCCCCGTGAGCGAAACGGCAACATCCTTGTGCAGGTCAAGCGCCGCGAGCGCACGCGCATCGAGCGTGACCGTTCCGGACCGGAACTTCACCTGCAGCGCTGCAGCACCCGCGTCGCACGCATTGGCGATCGAGCGGCCGGCCAGAACGACCGTACCCACGGCGGGGTCGGTAGCATCGACCGTCACGGCCACGCCGGACTGCGCACCGGTCGCCGCACGGAGCTGACGGCTGGTCAGGAACACCGTGGCAGTGTCACCCTGCACATACGCCTGCGTGGTCGCAGCGCTGCTGCCGGTGACGGGCAGGAGGCGCACCTGCGCATTGCTGCCCTCGAGCAGGATGGTCTTGTCGTTGTCGTCGGGGCAGTTGTTGTCCACGCTCATGGAGACGACGATCTTCACGAGCAGGTCGTTGAGCTGGCTCTTGAGGTACTTGGTGAACAGGCCCTGGAACTTCGTGAACAGCACGCTGCTGCGGCCGAACGCGTCCTTGGCAACGATGTCGAGCACCTGATCGAGCAGTGCGCCGCTGCGCAGCTGATCCATGCCGGACTGCACCCATGCGGGGTAGTTGCCGTCATCCTCGCCGGCGAGGTTGCAGCGATAGATCCAGTTGGCGAAGTCGAGCAGGTTGTTGCCCTCGGCGATCGGGACGGCCGCCACGTCGTCAATGATCTGGTCGATGTTCGCGACGATCTTTGTGACCGGCCAGGTGTCGTTCGGCAGGTACTTGCCGAAGAAGGACTTGATGAAGTCACCCGCGACCGTCTTGAGCATAGCGGTCGTGAAGCCGAATTCCCGGGCATACTCGGTCAGGTCGTCGATCACATACGCAACGCCCGTGGCGGGATCGGTATAATGGATGGGGCCGATGTGCGTCTTGGTGCTCACGCTCATGTAGGTGTTGGTCTCACCGCCGACCGTGGTGCGGCGCAGATCGACAAAGCGGACCGGGCACGGGTACGTCAGCGCAGAGCCGGTCTCGATGTCATAGAAGGTGTTGCCGGCCTTCGTGGTCATGGCAGCGATGTCGACCGCGTGCATATGGCCGGTGAAGACAACGCTCATGCCGGCATCGGCATACTCCTGCGCGATGCGCTCATAGCCGTTGACGAGGTACATGGGCAGGATGGTGGGCTCGACATCGAAGTGCGGCACCAGACCGTGGTGCTCCAGACCGATGACAAGGTCGCCGCGCGCCTTGGCGGCGGCAGTCTGCTCGATGACCCACTTTTCCAGGTCGGCGCTGATGGCGCCGCTCGTCTCATGCTCATCGTCACCGTTGGAGGTGTTGTCCGAGCTGTAGCGGCAGGTATCCATGGCGATCACGGTCAGACCCTCGACCGGACGGGCGACATAGGACAGGCTGCCGGCCTCATTGCCCGCGGCCGGGGTGAAGGTCGCGATGACGGTCGGGTCGGAGTAGACAAAGTCGTAGATACGCTTGAAGTCCTCCGGGTGCGTGCGCGTGGCGGGCACGGCCTTACCGTCGGGGGTGTTGAAGTTCTTGGCATTGTAATTGCGGATGTCATGGTTGCCGTTGATGACATAGATCTTCAGACCCGGAACATCCTGCTGCAGCTGCTGCAGCTGCTTTGCCAGCGCCGCGTGGCACTCCTGCTCGCCGTCCTTGGTCAGGTCGCCGGACACGAGAAGGATGTCAGGCTTGTCCGCGCGGACGCGCTCGAGCATCTCGTGAAGGACGGATGAACTCTCCTTGAGCAGCTTGCGGTCGCTGTTGAACGCATGCTCAAAGTCCTCCGTGTCTGCGATCATATCCGGCGAGAGATAGTGCAGGTCGGACATGACGGCGATCCTCAGGTTCATGTCCTGCGGCTTTTCCGCCGCAAGCGCCGGAACCGTCAGCGTGAAGACAAGGACTACCGCCAGCAGCAGTGACAGCAGTCTGCTTCCATTGTGCATTTTGGTTTTCATTTCTTCCTCCTGTTAATATAGTCTCCTACATATGCGCGGCACAGGGCCGCACAACTGTATTCCTTCCTCACCGTGTAAAATCTGCAGCCGCCCTTATGTAAAAACAGCTGTACCACGGCATCTTAACTGTATCATGCCGGCGGCCCGATTGCAACCAAAATACAGCAGCGAATGCGAAAAAGCGCGGGCGGCTGTCGCCGCCCGCGCAGAGGACATTGCTTTGAAAAGAGGATTTACGCGTTGACCACGTGCTCGACGTAGTTCATGAGGATCATGGCGACCTGTGCGCGCGAGGCACTGCCCTGCGGGTCGAGGATCGTCTGTCCGTCGCGCACGGTGCCGTTGATGAGGCCGGCGGCATTCGCCCAGGAGAGCGCTTCCTCCGCCCAGCCGGACACGCTGGCGGCATCCGGGAACGCCGTGAGGTCGGCGCGCGCGCTGACGTCATAGCCCTTGCTGTGCGCGTAGTTATAGAGGATCTCGGCCGTCTGCTCGCGTGTGACGAAGCCGCTGGGATCGAAGCGGCTGCCGCCGATGCCGGAGACCACTCCGTTTTCCGCAGCCCAGGTGACCGCGTCGGTATACCATGCGCCGTCCGGCACATCCACGAACGTGTTGGGTGCCTTCGGCGCGGGCGCACCCGCGAGGCGCCACAGCACGGACACAAGCATGGCGCGCGTCATGGTGGCATTCGGCGCGAAGGTCGTCGGCGTCATGCCGGCGAAGAGCCCGTTGTTGTAGGCATACGCCGCCGCACCGTAGTACCACGTGCCGGCGACCACGTCCGTGAACGGGAAGCGCGCGATGGCCGTCACGCCGTTGACCACGTCGAAGGCGTAGGTCTGCTGTCCGGCGTCGTAAGCGCCGCCGACGGCGGAGATGCTGCCGTCGTCCGCGAGGCTCCACGCGGTCAGATCGTCCGCCGCGTTCACGGCCACTGCGGCGCGCACGCTGCCGGCAGGACAGCTCGCCGCCGCACCGTCAACCAGAACGGAAGCATTGGCAAGCACGGCGCTGCCCGCCTGCGTGCCGAGGGCACGCTGCTGCGCAGCGTTGAGAGACGCCCCCGTGAGCGAAACGGCAACATCCTTGTGCAGGTCAAGCGCCGCGAGCGCACGCGCATCGAGCGTGACCGTTCCGGACCGGAACTTCACCTGCAGCGCTGCAGCACCCGCGTCGCACGCATTGGCGATCGAGCGGCCGGCCAGAACGACCGTACCCACGGCGGGGTCGGTAGCATCGACCGTCACGGCCACGCCGGACTGCGCACCGGTCGCCGCACGGAGCTGACGGCTGGTCAGGAACACCGTGGCAGTGTCACCCTGCACATACGCCTGCGTGGTCGCAGCGCTGCTGCCGGTGACGGGCAGGAGGCGCACCTGCGCATTGCTGCCCTCGAGCAGGATGGTCTTGTCGTTGTCGTCGGGGCAGTTGTTGTCCACGCTCATGGAGACGACGATCTTCACGAGCAGGTCGTTGAGCTGGCTCTTGAGATACCTGGTGAACAGGCCCTGGAACTTCGTGAACAGCACGCTGCCGCAGCCAAAGGTATCCCTGGCGACGATATCGAGCACCTGATCGAGCAGTGCGCCGCTCTTGAGCTGGTCGACGCCGGACTGCACCCATGCGGGGTAGTTGCCGTCGTCCTCGCCGGCGAGATTGCACTGGTAGATCCAGTTGGCGAAGTCGAGCAGGTTGTTGCCCTCGGCGATCGGGACGGCTGCCACATCGTCAATGATCTGGTCGATATTCGCGATGATCTTCGTGACCGGCCACGTGTCGTTCGGCAGGAACTTACCGAAGAAGGACTTGACAAAGCTGCCCGCGACCGTCTTGAGCATGTCGGTCGTAAAGCCGTGCGCGCGGCCGTACTCCGTGAGATCGTCGATCGTCTTGGCCGTTCCGGTCAGGGGGTCGGTGTAGTGGATGGGACCGAAGTGCGTGCGCACGCCGGTGGAGACGACCGTCGCGTCCGCGCTGCGGCGAAGCTCCACGAAGCGCAGCGGTGACGGATAGGTCAGGCCGGAGCCGGTCTCGATGTCATAGATGGTGTTGCCGGCGACCGTGGTCGCAGAGGCAATGTCGACCGCGTGCGAGTGGCCGGTGAACATGACGCTCATACCGGCGTCGGCATACTCCTGTGAGAGCCGCTCGTAATCGTTCACGAGGTACATGGGCAGGATGGTAGGCTGCACGTCAAAGTGCGCGACCAGACCATGATGCTGCATGCCGAGCACGACATCGCCGCGTGCCTTGGCGGCAGCGGTCTGCTCGATGACCCACTGCTCGAGATCGGCACTGATGGCGCCGCTCGTCTCGTGCTCGTTTTTGCCGGTGGAGGTGTTGTCCGAGCTGTAGCGGCCGGTGTCGATGACGACGAGCGTGTAGCCGTCCGCCGGGCGGGCAACGTAGGACAGGCCGCCCGCTTCCTTACCGGCCGGCGGAGTATAGGTCGCGATGACGGTCGGGTCGGAGTAAATGAAGTCGTAGATGCGCTTGAAGTCCTCCGGGTCCGTGCGCGTGGCAGGCACGGCCTTGCCGTCGGCGGTATTGAAGTTCAGCGCGTCCGCGTTGCGGATGTCATGGTTGCCGTTGATGACATAGGCCTTCAGGCCGGGAACGTCCCGCTGCAGCTGCTGCAGCGCCTTTGCCAGCGCCTTATGGCACTCCTGCTCGCCGTCCTTGGTCAGGTCGCCGGAGATCAGAAGCACGTCCGGCTTGTCCTGACGCACGGCGTCGAGCATCGTGCGCAGGATGGCGTCGCTCTCGGCGAACATCTTGCGGTCACTGTTGAGCGCGGTCGTATAATCTGCGGTATCGCGGATCATGGACGGCGACAGATAGTGGTCGTCGGACATGACGGCGATCTTCAGCGTGCCGGTATCCGCGCCGCTGTGCGAATCCTGCGCGGCGAAAGCCGGCACACTCAGGGCCAGCACCAGCGCCACTGCCAGCAGCAGCGACAGCAGGCGGGACCCGATGCGTTTGGAATGGTTCATCTCTTCCTCCTGTAGTATTCAAGATTTTGGCTCTTACAAGCTCACGTCTCTGTTTTACACAGCGCGTGTAAAGTTCAAAACCGCGGCCATGTAAAGTTCCCGTGCAGCAAAGCGGTGAAGATTTTACATTCCCGCCTTGACAAGCCGGCGGTTTCGTCCTATCATGAAGTGTACAAACACGGGGAGCCGCTCGGCTGAGAGTAAGCATCCGCTTAGACCCGCATACCTGATTTGGATAATGCCAACGTAGGGATTCATACTGCCGGACCGCAACAGCAGCACTCTTTACGGGCGCTGCTGTTTTTTACACCCCGAAAGGAGCTTTTGACTATGGAACAGATCCTCAAGACCATGCTGGAAAATGTGCGCGCGAAAACGCCGCTCGTGCACAACATCACAAACTACGTCACCGTCAACGACGTCGCAAACGTCCTGCTGGCGGCCGGCGGCTCGCCGATCATGTCCGACGACGCAGACGATGTCGAGGACATCACGAGCATCTGCGGCGGCCTGAACATCAACATCGGCACGCTCAACAAAAACACCATCCCCTCCATGTTCCTCGCCGGGAAGAAGGCAAACGAGCTGGGGCACATCGTCCTGCTTGATCCCGTGGGCGCGGGCGCGAGCCGCCTGCGCACCGACACGGCCAACCGTCTCATGCGCGAGGTGCGCTTTGACGCCGTGCGCGGCAACATCTCCGAGATCAAGACCCTCTGCACCGGCAGCGGCACGACCAAGGGCGTGGACGCCGATGCGGTCGATGCCGTGACGGAGGCAAACCTTGACGACGGCGTGGCGCTGGTCAAGGCGTTCGCCAGGCAGGCCGGCTGCATCATCGCCGTGACCGGCGCGATCGACCTCGTGAGCGACGGTGAGCGCTGCTGGTGCATCCGCAACGGCCGCCCGGAGATGAGCCGCATCACCGGCACGGGCTGCCAGCTCTCGGCGCTGACGACGGCGTTCCTCGTCGCAAACCCCGAGCACAAGCTCGAAGCCGCGGCTGCCGCCGTGTGCATGATGGGTCTCGCGGGCGAGATCGGCTGGGCGAATATGCAGCCCGGCGACGGCAACAGCACCTACCGCAGCCGCATCATCGACGCCATTTTCAACATGACCGGCGACGCGCTGGAGAAAGGAGCCAAGTATGAACTGCGATAATGCTTCCCTGCTGCTCTATGCAGTGACCGACCGCTCGTGGCTGCACGGCCAGACGCTCTATGCGCAGGCTGAGCAGGCGCTGCAGGGCGGCGCAACGTTTTTGCAGCTGCGCGAGAAGGAACTCGACGAGGCGCACTTCAAGGAAGAGGCCGTCGCGCTCAAAGCGCTGTGCAGGCAGTACGGCGTGCCGTTCGTGCTCGATGACAACGTGGCGCTCGCCATCGAAACGAACGCCGACGGCGTGCACGTCGGCCAGAGCGACATGGCAGCCGGCAAAGTGCGCGAGCTCATCGGCCCGGACAAAATTCTCGGCGTGTCGGCGCAGACCGTGGAGGATGCGCTGCTGGCCGAGCGCGAGGGCGCGGACTATCTCGGTGTGGGCGCCGTGTTCCCGACCGGGACAAAGACCGACGCCAACGCCGTGAGCTATGACACCCTGCGCGAGATCTGTGCGGCAGTGTCCATCCCGGTCATCGCCATCGGCGGCATCACGAGAGACAACGTCGCCCGTCTTTCCGGCAGCGGCATCGTCGGCGTCGCCGTCGTGAGCGCGATCTTCGCGCAGCCGGACATCCCCGCCGCCACGCGCGAGCTCAAGACCGCCGTGCGCGCAGCGCTGGAGCTTTGACCCCCTCTGCGCACAGGCGCAGATACAAATAAAACAGCGGCAGATCGGGGGCACCACTTTCTGTCGCTCAACAAAATTGATGCTGAAAAGGAGACAGAACATGAAAACAGCATTAACGATCGCCGGAAGCGATTCCAGCGGAGGCGCCGGTATTCAGGCCGATCTGAAAGCCATGACCATGAATGGCGTATTTGCCATGAGTGCGATCACGGCGCTGACCGCCCAGAACACGACCGGCGTACAGGGTATTTTTGAAGTGACCCCGGAGTTTCTCGCCCAGCAGATCGACAGCGTCTTTACCGACATCCGGCCCGATGCGGTGAAGATCGGCATGGTCGCATCCTCCGGCCTCATCGAGGTCATCGCCGAGCGGCTGCAGCATTACGGGGCGAAAAACATCGTCGTCGACCCCGTGATGGTCGCCACGAGCGGCGCGCGCCTCATCTCCGAGGATGCCATCGCCACGCTCGAGGCGCGGCTGCTGCCGCTTGCCACCGTGCTCACGCCCAACATCCCGGAGGCGGAGGTGCTCTCGGGACTGTCCATCACCTCCCCCGACGACATGATCGCCGCCGGAAAGGTCATCAGCGAGCGGTACGGCTGCGCCGTCCTGTGCAAGGGCGGACACCGGCTCAACGACGCCAACGACCTCCTGTACCGTGACGGCGGCTACGCGTGGTTCAACGGCAAGCGCATCGACAACCCCAACACCCACGGCACGGGCTGCACGCTCTCGAGCACGATCGCGGCAAACCTCGCCAAGGGCTATGACCTCGACACGGCCGTGCAGCGCGCGAAGGCGTATCTCTCCGGCGCGCTGGCCGCCATGCTCGACCTCGGTGCGGGCTCCGGTCCGATGGACCACGCGTTCGACCTCAAGCCCGAATACCGTCAGGAGGCCGGAAGATGAAAAAGACGTCCAGCTTCCAGAACGGCCTCATCTGGTTCGGCGCGGCCGTGTCCATCGCCGAAATCCTCACCGGCACGTATTTCGCGCCCCTCGGCTTCACCAAGGGTCTGCTTGCCATCCTGCTCGGCCACGTCATCGGCTGCGCGATGTTTTTCTTCGCCGGACTCATCGGCGGCCGCACCGGCCTCAGCGCCATGGGCACGGTCGAGCTGAGCTTCGGCCGCATCGGCTGCCTGTTTTTCGCGGCGCTCAACGTGCTGCAGCTCGTCGGCTGGACGTCGATCATGATCTATGACGGCGCGCTGGCCACCAACACCGTGCTCGGCATCGGCAAATGGGTGTGGTGTCTGGTCATCGGCGGGCTGATCGTGCTGTGGATCGCCATCGGCATCAAAAATCTCGGCTGGGTCAACAAGATCGCCATGGCCGCACTGTTCATCCTCTCGATCGTGTTGTGCGTGGTGGTGTTTCGCGGCGGCACGCCCGTCACGGTGCCGGACGACAGCCTGAGCTTCGGCGCGGCAGTTGAGCTCGCCGTGGCCATGCCGCTGTCATGGCTGCCGCTCATCTCCGACTACACGCGTGAGGCCGAAAAGCCCTTTGCCGCCACGCTCTCGAGCACGCTGACCTACGGCGTCGTGAGCTGCTGGATGTATCTCATCGGCATGGGCGCCGCCATCTTCACCGGCGAGGGCGACATCGCGCTGATCATGGTCAAGGCCGGTCTCGGCGTGGCCGCGCTGCTCATCCTCATCCTTTCGACCGTCACGACGACCTTCCTCGATGCGTACAGCGCCGGCATCTCGGCCGAGTCCCTGTCGAAGAAGATCAACGGCAAGTATGCCGCGCTCATCGTGACCGTCATCGGCACGGTCTGCGCCATCTGCTTCCCGATGGACGACATCACGAACTTCCTCTACCTCATCGGTTCGGTGTTCGCGCCGATGATCGCCATCCAGATCACGGACTTTTTCCTGCTGCACCGCAGCGGTGCGCGCGGAAAGCTGGACGTGTGCAACGCCGTCGTCTGGGTGCTGGGCTTCGCGCTCTACCGCGTGCTCATGAACGTGGACATCCCGGTCGGCAACACGCTGCCCGACATGGCCGCCACGATGCTTCTGTGTGTGATCGCGCACAAGCTCGTCCCCGACAAGACCAGGGCTGCCTGAGCCTTTTTGCGCGTCAAACAGAGTTTGACACGCTCAAACGAGACCCACTGCGTTGGGCTCTCGTTTGAAAAGATCGCGGCTCGCTGCAGCGCACGCGCCGTGCGCGCACGTTTGCGAGCCGAGCGGTATTTTCTCTGCCGCACATGTCGCCGGAGAAAATGATTGGACTTTCTTTGCGCCTGCGGGCGCAAACTCTACGAGGTCTTTGAAAAGCTGCCGAAAACGCCCGCACGGGTCCCCGTGCGGGCGTTTTTGCGTCTTGAATTCCTATCAAGGCCGTGTTATTTTAAGGGCAGAAACGTACCAGTGCAAGGAGGCTTACCTATGAAGGATCTCAAACCGACGTGCCGCATCGCCGTCGTGCAGGCGGCGCCGGTGCTGTTTGACAAGACCGCGTGCACAGACAAGGCCGTGCGCCTGATCGCGGAGTGCGCCCGCAGCGGCGCGGAGCTGATCGTGTTTCCGGAGCTGTTCATCCCCGGCTACCCCTACGGCATGACCTTCGGCTTCACGGTCGGTGCGCGCAATGAGGACGGCCGGAAGGACTGGCAGCTTTACTGCGACAACTCCATCGTCGTGCCCGGCCCGGAGACGGAGCGCCTCGCCGCGGCGGCAAAGGCCGCGGGCGCATACGTGAGCATCGGTGTATCGGAGCGCGACGGCGTGACCGGCACGCTCTATAATTCCAACCTCATCTTCCGCCCGGACGGCACGCTCGCGCCCGTGCACCGCAAGCTCAAGCCCACGGGCGCGGAGCGCGTGGTCTGGGGCGACGCCGACCGCGGGTATTTCCCGGTCGTGGACACGCCGTGGGGGCCGATGGGCAGCCTCATCTGCTGGGAGAGCTATATGCCGCTGGCACGCACGGCGCTGTATGAAAAGGGTGTGACGCTCTACATCTCGCCGAACACGAACGACAACCCCGAATGGCAGGCCACCGTGCAGCACATCGCGCTCGAGGGTCGGTGCTATTTCATCAATTGCGACATGGTCTTTCACCGCGCGGATTACCCCGCCGGGCTGCACTGTCCCGAAGAGCTCGCGCGCCTGAGCGATATCCCCTGCCGCGGCGGCAGCTGCATCGTCGATCCCTACGGGCACTATGTCGTGCAGCCGGTGTGGGATCGGGAGGACATCCTCTATGCCGACCTTGATATGCATCTCGTGCCCGCCAGCCGCATGGAGCTCGACGTGTGCGGGCACTATGCGCGGCCGGACGTGCTGCACCTGACCGTGCAGGACGCATGAAAGGAGCGCATGTATGAAGCTTGCCATGGCGCAGATGTCCATGAGCGGAAGCATGGACGAAAACCTGAAAAAATCTCTCGCCTTCTGCGACGCTGCCGCGGGCAGCGACCTGCTGTTTTTCCCGGAGGTGCAGCTCACGCCGTTTTTCCCGCAGTATGCGGGGCGAAACGCAGACGCCTATGTTGTCCCGGCGGGCAGCCCGACGGTGCAGGCCTTCGCGGACAAGGCGCGCGAGCATAGACTCTACCTCTCGCCGAACATGTACCTCGAGCAGGAGGGCAAACGCTATGATGCCTCCCTCTGGCTGACGCCGGAGGGAACTTGCGCGGGCGTGGCCAAGATGGTACACATCATGCAGGCGGCGCAGTTTTACGAGCGCGACTATTACACCCCGTCCGAGGACGGCTTTCTCGTGTTCGACACGCCGTGGGGCTGCGTCGGCATCGTGATCTGCTTCGACCGGCACCTGCCGGAGAGCATCCGCACGTGCGCGCTCAAGGGCGCGGATCTTGTCATCATCCCGACGGCAAACACGAAGAGCGAACCCATGGAGCTCTTCGTGTGGGAGATCCGCGTGCAGGCGATGCAGAACCAGATCTTCGTCGCCATGTGCAACCGCGTGGGGCGCGAGGACGGGATGGACTTTTCCGGCGAGTCGCTCATCGTGCACCCGAGCGGCGACGTGCTCTGTAAAGCCGACGACCGCGAGCGGCTCATCGTGCAGGAGCTCGACCTCGCCGAGGCGCGGCTCTGGCGCGAGCACAAGCGCCCGTACCTCAGGCAGCGGCGGCCGGAATGCTATCTGTAAACAGAAATCCCCGCGCCGGATGAACGGCGCGGGGATCGTTTCTTATTTATATTCCGGGCACTGATAGCGTGGCTTGCCGAGACTCTTGCGTCCGTACTCGATGGCGCTGATCGGGCAGCCGCAGATGCAGGCCATGCAGTGCGTGCACGCGCCGTTCCAGCGCGGCTTTCGCTCGATGATGTCGATGCCGTTGACCGGGCAGCTCAGCGCGCACTTGCCGCAGCCGATGCACGCATCCGAGACCGTGAACGGTCCGGACTTGACGAAGAACTTGTAGAAGATGCCGTTCACCGGGTGGGTCTTGAAGCGGTCGATGAGGCTGACCTTCGGCGCGGGAAACGGCTCGCCGCGCTGCACGCAGGCGATGCCGCAGTCGATCGACGGCTGTGCCGCTGCGATGATCTGCGCAGACTCCTCCGCGCCCGGCACGTAGAACATGGCAACGTAGTTTTCCGGCATGACGACCTCCAGCACGCCCCGGTAATCGAGTCCGATGTCCGCGCACAGCGCCGCGATGCGGCTGCCGGCGTTGCCGATCTCGGTGCCGCAGGTCATGACAAAGTAAGCCTCCCGGCTGCCGGTGAAGCTGCCGCGGCGCAGAAAATCGGCAAAGATGTGCGGGATCTGCCAGCCGTAGGTCGGCGAGACGAACACCCACGGGCGGTCGGAGTGCAGCGCGGCGGGCGTGTCGTTTTTGATGTATTCATTCGCGGTGATCAGATCGTCGCCGAGCGCGGCGGCGAAGCGCTGGGCAACATAGCGGCTGTTGCCCGTGCCGGTATAATAGACGACCATGCGGTTTCCCCCAAACGTTTGATTTTGCTCAGTATAGCACATCCGTGCGGAAAATTCCAGCCGGACGTTGTGCGCGTGCGCGCGGCGTGCTACAATAAAAGCAATACGCGTTTTCAGAGGAGGGGTCTCTTTTGTATTGGTATACCATCGGGCAGACGCTCACACAGCAGGAGCGACAGCCTGCGCCCGAGCAGCCCGCCGTTGTGCTGCTGACGTCCGAAGAGCTGTCGCACCAGCCGGCGCTGCCCGGCCTGGAGCGGACGCTGCACCACACGCCGCCGGCGCGCGATGCGCGCGTGTGCAAGGCCGAGGTGCACTCGGACTGCCTGTCCGGCACGCTCGTGCTGCCGTGTCAGGGCAAGGACGGCAAGCCGCTCGCCTGCGGCTATCTCATCACGGCGGCGCGCGTCGTGCTCGTAGACGACGAGAACGCACTGCAGGGGGTGCTGCGCCGCATCGCCCGGGAAAAGCGCTGGACCGACGGCAGTGTCGGCCGGTTTCTCTACGACTTTTTTGAGCAGCTCATCGCCCGCGACCTGCACCGGCTCGAAAAGCTTGCCGACCGCATCGAGGCGCTCGAGGACCGGGTACTGGCGGACGAGCTCGACGGCTTTTCCGCGCCGATGACTGCGCTGCGCAAGGAGACCAGTGCCTGGTTTCGCTACTACTCGCAGCTTGACGACGTGGCCTGTGAGCTGCGTGAGAACGAAAACGGCTTCTTCTCCGACGGCGAGCAGCTGCTGTTTCGCATGTTCGAGGACCGGGTGATCCGTCTGCGCGAGGAATCGCAGCTGCTGCGCGAATCGTGCACGCAGGTGCAGAGCCTCTTCCAGGCGGAGATCGACATCCGGCAAAACCGCATCATGCAGATCCTGACGATCGTGACGACCATTTTCCTGCCGCTGACGCTGCTCGTCGGGTGGTACGGCATGAACTTTGCCGGTATGCCGGAGCTGACGTGGAAGTACGGCTACCCGGTCATCGTCGTCGTGAGCATCGTGATCGTGGGCATCAGCCTGTGGGTGTGCAAGCGAAAGAAATTCTGGTGATACGAAAGGCCGGCTGAGGAAAAACCTCAGCCGGTCTTTTTTTATTTCCCCGCGCGCTCGGCGAAGTGCTCCGGGTTCTCGATCGACGTCAGCCGCAGCGGGAACGTCTGCTGCCCAAGGTCTGCGTAGGTGATGATCCACTCGCCGGAGTCGATCATCATGGCCATCGACAGCAGGTCGGCGCAGTCGGCCGTGCCCTGTGTGCCCACCGGAACCGCGCCGACGTTCACGCCGTCGGCGTCACCGAAATCGAGCACGCGCACCTCCAACGTCTTGGCGTCCTTGTCGCACGAGAGCACCTCCACGCGCAGGTAGGCATAGCCGCCGTCGAGCGGGAGATCGCTCATATCCGGGGCGGGTGTTGCCTCCGCCGTGCCGCCGGATGCGCAGCCTGCGCACAGCAGCGCGAGCGCAAGGACAAAAATCAGGATACGCATATGCTTCATCGCAGTTTTCACCTCAATTCCGCTGTAAATATGACTGTGCGGCCGTCGGGGCTCTCGGCGCGGATCGCGCCGTGATGCCCCTCGGCGATGCTGCGCGCAATGGCGAGACCGATGCCAAAACCGCCGGTCTCACCGCTGCGAGCGCTGATTCCTTTATTGCTCCGCTGCGGGCGCTTGCCCGTACACGCGCGTGTGCACGAGCGTCTCCATCGCGCGCAGCTCGCAGGCCGTGCGTGCGCCGCCGGTCGTGAGCAGGTGCATCGGCAGCGGGTCGCCGCCCGGCGCGAGCGCCGGCTGGAAGTAGGCATAATCCGCATTGACCGTGAAGCCGTGCCGCTCGTAAAAGCCGATGCGCCGCGCGGCCAGCTCCGTCTCCGGCAGCTCGGCCTCCAGACAGACGCGCTTGCCGCAGCGCGCCAGCATCGCATCGAGCATCTGCCCGCCGATGCCGCCGCTGCGGCAGGCGGGGTCGACGGCAAAGTGCTCGAGAAAGACAAAGTCGTCAAAATCCCACGACGCGATGAGCGCCTGCACGCCTCCGTCCGGCGCGCGCAGGATGTCAACACGGTACGCGCTGTCGGAAAACAGCGCGCGCTGCCCGGCCGCGCCGCGCCGCTCCGTTGCCGGAAAGCTCTGTGTCAGCAGACGGTAGACCGCGTCAAAGTCCGCCGGCTGCATCCGCTCTATGTTCATGTCTCGTCCTCCTGTGTCATCTCGCCGCGCTCCCGGTAGCAGTCGGCAAATGTGTGCTCCACGCCGCCGGTCTTGTAGCCAACCATGGTGTCAAGGCAGACGGAATGGATGCTGTGGAAAATGCTCTTTTCCACGCCCGGATTCGTCCGCCGCAGCTCGCGCAGCAGCAGCTTGACCTCCTGCCGCTTGGAGCTGCTGCCGTCGTTGCCGGTCTCGGCCGCGCGCTCGGTAAAGCGGCAGGCGCACTGGATGAATTCCAGACCGTTGTGGTGCTGCCAGGCGATGATGTCATCCTCGTGGATGCAGTACATGGGGCGGATGAGCTCCATGCCCGGGAAATTGCGGCTGCGCAGCTTCGGCGGCATGGCCTGCAGCTGCGAGCCGTAGAACATACTCATGACGGTCGTCTCGACCACGTCGCTGAAATGGTGGCCGAGGGCGATCTTGTTGCAGCCGAGCTCGCGCGCCTTGCTGTAGAGGTAGCCGCGGCGCATCCGCGCACAGAGATAGCACGGCGACTGCCCGGCGGTACTCGTGATCTCGAAAATGTCCGTGGAGAAAATCGTGACCGGGATGTGCAGCAGCGCTGCATTGTATTCGATCTTCTGCCGGTTGGCGGCGTTATAGCCGGGGTCCATGACAAGATAGACGAGCTCGAACGGCACGTCGCTGTGGCGCTGCAGCAGCTGCAGGAGCTTTGCCATGAGCATGGAGTCCTTGCCGCCGGAGATGCACGCGGCGATGCGGTCGCCGGGCGCGATGAGGTCATACTGCTTGACGGCCGTGATGAACGGCGTCCAGAGCCGCTTGTGATAGGTCTTCTGGATGCTGCGCTCGATCTGCTGATAGGGTTCGAGTTGTCTGCTCATGTTGATCGCTCCCGCTTGTAAAGAGTGCCCCTCCCTTTTGGGGCTACCCGGTAGGATACCACGTCGGGGCGCGGATGGCAAGCCGCGCTTGCCAAATCCGGCACGCGGCGCTATCATAGAGGCATCTACTTTGTCAGGAGGCAAGCACCATGCCCAAACAGGCACTGATCATGATCGACATGCAGCGCGGCTTTCTCGACAGCGCGTCCCCGCTGTGCATCCCGTCGGCAGAGGCGACCGTTACCGCGTGCGCGGCGCTCATCGACCGCTGTCACGCAGCCGGCGTTCCGGTCATCTACGCCGTGCGCCATTACCGCAGCGACGGCTCCGATGTGGAAAAGCCGCGCGCGGCCGCGTGGGCAGCCGGCGGCAAGCCGCTCTCGGAGGACTGCGCCGCGCACCTGTCGGACGCGTTTCCGTCTGCGTTCACCGTTCTGCCGCAGGACTATGTGCTCGTAAAGCCGCGGTTCTCGGCGTTTTTCCACACCGGGCTCGACCTTATTTTGCGGCGGCTCGGCGTGCAGACCGTCCTGCTCGCCGGAACGACCACGCCCAACTGCATCCGCACGACGTGCTACGACGCGATCTCGCTCGACTATGACGCCGTCGTGCTCTCGGACTGCACGTCCTCCGTCACGGATGCCGTGCAGGCGGCGAACCTCGCCGATATGCAGCGCGTGGGCGCCGTCGTCTGTGCAAGCACGGAGCTCCCGCTCGCGGAAAGCAGCGGCCGGTAAAGCCGGGCGAAAAACAAGATCCCCCTTTGTGCAGGATAACGGCTGCACAAAGGGGGATCTGTTCTGTATCCGGGGCTGCGCTCCCGATCGGTCAGGGCGCAGTCGAGATGCGTGTGATGTTCAGGCCGCGCTCGCCGACCTCCACACTGCCGTCCTCGAGCGAGATAAAGGGCGAAAACGACACCTTCTCCCCGTCGGAGGCCGTGATCTCGACCGTCACGTCCGGAAAAATATCGCTGACGTTGCAGCCGATGACGAACGGGCTGCCGTCCGGCTGCTCATAAAAGATCGAGCTGGTCTGCGTGAGCATATCGTTGCGCAGCAGGCGCACGGTCGCGTTTGGATCACGCGGGATGATGAGATAAAAATCCCCGTCCGAGATGTGGTGCACCGGCAGCTCCCGGCCGCCGAAATACGTCTGGCGGAAAAAGTCCAGATCCTTCGGCTCCAGATAGCCGAGGTAGGCCGCGGCATAGAGCTGGCCGTCCTCATACGGCAGGGTGCTCAGCGGGTCGGGCGTCGGCGTCGGCGCAGCCGCCGCCTCCTGTGTGGGGGTGGGCGTCGCGTCCGGGGCCGGTGCCGCCGTACCGCAGCCGGTCAGCAGCAGCACACAGAGCAGAAACGTCACGAGGATCGATCGCTGTTTCATGGGTCGCCATCCTTTCTGAATCGTGATTGTATGCTTACGTTTCGTGCGCGTGGTCATAGATCTTCTGGATATCCGCCGGCAGATGGTCCGGCAGCATGGCGCGCACGCGCGCCTCATCACCGTCACGCATGAGCTGTTCATAGAACCAGCACTTGAAGCGGATCATGTCCAGCGACTTCTGCAGGCGCTCGATCTCTGCCTCCACCCGCTCAGCCTGCCGCACAAAGAGTGCGTGCCGCTGGGGATACGTGTCGCTGCCCTGCGCGCACCACTCCATGAATTGCCGGATTTCCCGGATCTCCAGTCCGGAGCGCTTGAGGCACTCGATCACGCGCAGCGCCTCGAGCTCCTGCTCGCCGAAGCGGCGGACACCCGATGTGCGCGTCAGGTTCGGGAACAGCCCCTCCTTGTCATAGTACCGCAGCGTGGAGACCGGCAGATCAAACCGCTCCGACACCTGTCCGATCGTATACATGGGATCACCTCGAAAAAAATCGCAAAAAGTGCTTGACCTAAAGCCAGCTTCAGGTTGTATGCTCAGGATATCAGATCCCAGCGGCGGTGTCAAGCCGCTCAAAAAGGAGAAGACCGATATGGCCAAAAACATTCTTATCCTCAGCGCGAGCCTGCGCGCGGGCAGCAACTCCGAGACGCTGGCAAACGCCTTCGCCGACGGGGCGCGCGCTGCCGGGCACACGGTGGAGGTCGTTTCCCTGCGCGGCAAAAGCATCGCGTTCTGCCGCGGCTGCCTCGCCTGCCAGGCGCTGGGCCGGTGCGTGATCGACGACGACGCCGTCGCCATCACGGAAAAGATGCAGCACGCGGACGTGATCGCGTTCGCAACGCCCATTTACTATTATGAGATGAGCGGCCAGCTCAAGACCCTGCTCGACCGCGCCAACGCACTCTTCCCGTCGGACTACGCGTTCCGGGACATTTACCTGCTCACCTCGGCGACCGAGGACGAGCCGGACACGGACGAGCGCGCCATCCACGGGCTCGAGGGCTGGATCGCATGTTACGAAAAGTGCCGTCTCGCCGGGACAGTGTTCGCCGGCGGCGTGACGGAGCCGGGCGCCATCGCCGGGCACCCCGCACTCGAGACCGCCCGCGCCATGGGTGCGGCCATCGCATAAAACCAACACAGGAGGTATGTAATCATGAACAGCACCCTGACTCTCACGCAGGAATGGGACAAGACGTTCCCGCAAAACGAAGCCGTTGACCACTGTAAGGTCACGTTTCACAACCGCTTCGGCATCGAGCTCACCGCCGATCTCTACAAGCCGAAGGGCGCGCAGGGCCCCTTCGCCGCCGTGGCCGTGAGCGGCCCGTTCGGCGCCGTGAAGGAGCAGTGCTCCGGCCTGTACGCGCAGGAGCTCGCCGCGCGCGGCTTTCTGACCGTCGCCTTTGACCCGTCGTACACCGGCGAGAGCGGCGGCACACCGCGCTATGTCGCATCGCCCGACATCAACACTGAGGACTTTTCCGCCGCGGTCGATTTCCTGTCCGTGCGCGACGATGTAGACCCGGAGCGCATCGGCATCCTCGGCATCTGCGGCTGGGGCGGCATGGCGCTCAACGCCGCCGCCATCGACACGCGCATCAAGGCCACCGTCACATCCACAATGTACGACATGACCCGCGTGACCGCCAACGGTTACTTCGACACCGACGACAATCCGGATGCCCGCTACGCCCTGCGTCAGGCGCTCAACGCGCAGCGCACAGCCGACTACAAAGCCGGCACATACCAGCGCGCGGGCGGCGTGGTCGACCCCGTGCCGGACGACGCGCCGTTTTTCGTCAAGGACTACCACGACTACTACAAGACGCCGCGCGGCTACCACCCGCGCTCGCTCAACTCCACCGGCGGCTGGAACGTCACGTCCCCGCTGTCGCTGCTCAACGCGAAGCTGCTCGCCTATGCCGGTGAGATCCGCAGCGCCGTGCTCATGATCCACGGCGACAAGGCACACTCGTGCTACTTCAGCCGCGACGCCTTCACCCGGCTGCAGGGCAGCAACAAGGAGCTGCTGCTCATTCCCGGCGCCGTGCACACCGATCTCTATGACCGAATGGATATCATCCCGTTCAACCGCATCGAAGCATTCTATCATCAGTATCTGAAATAAGGAGGCACCAGCATGGTAAAACAGACTGCGGGCAGAGACGCCCTGAATGATTTTGCACCCAAATTCGCTGAGCTCAACGACGACGTGCTCTTCGGCGAAGTCTGGTCGCGCGAGGGGCAGCTGCCGCTCAAGCTGCGCTCGATCGTCACGATCACGGCGCTCATCAGCAAGGGCATCACGGACAGCTCCCTCACCTATCACCTCACGACCGCGAAGCAAAACGGCGTGACCAAAACCGAAATGGCCGAGCTCCTCACGCACCTCGCCTTCTACGCCGGCTGGCCGAACGCCTGGGCCGCCTTCCGGCAGGCGAAGGAGGTCTACGCCGATGACGGCGCGGACGCGAACGGCGGCCTCTTCGGCCTCGGCGCTCCGAACACGGCCTACGCGCAGTACTTCACCGGCGAGAGCTTCCTCAACCCGCTGACCGACCCGACGAAGACCGTTTTCCTCGCAAACGTCACCTTCTCCCCCGCCTGCCGCAACAACTGGCACATCCACCACGCGAAGTCCGGCGGCGGCCAGCTGCTGCTGTGCACAGACGGTCTGGGCTGGTATCAGGAGGCGGGCAAGCGCGCACAGGCCCTGCACCCCGGCGACGTGGTGACCATCCCGGCTGAGGTCAAGCACTGGCACGGCGCGCAGAAGGACTGCTGGTTCAGCCACATCGCCATCGAGTGCCCCGGCGAGGAGACGAGCAATGAGTGGCTGGAGCCCGTCACGGACGCGGAATACGCAGTGCTCGACGCCGACTGTGCACAAAACCCGTGAATTACGGCTTCCCGGCACGCATTTTCTGCATACCGCCACTTGTTCTTCCCCCTACAGCTGTGGTATGATATAGCATCCGCAAAACCCGGAGCGCTTTGCGCTCCGGGTTTTGGCTTTTTTGAAAATTCACGGTGCGGCCAACGCCTGCCGTACCAGACGATTGCTTTTTTGAAAGGGTGATAACATCATGATCCACGGTTTTCTCAAAGCCTGCACCGTCTCGCCCGCGCTGCGCGTGGCCGACTGTGCATTCAACACGCAGCAGACCATCGCCGCCATGCAGCGCGCAGCGGCGGACGGCGTGCAGCTGGCGGTCTTTCCCGAGCTGGGGCTGACCGGCTATACCTGCGGCGACCTGTTTTTCCAGCAGCCGCTCCAGCGTGCCGCAGCGAAAGGGCTCGCCGCCGTGCTCGAGGCGAGCGCGGACCTTGACCTTGTGGCCCTCGTGGGACTGCCGGTCACAGTGGACGGAAAGCTCTACAACTGTGCCGCCGTCGTCTGCCACGGGAAGCTGCTGGGTCTGGTGCCGAAAACATACCTGCCGAACTACGGCGAGTTTTACGAACGGCGGCAGTTCAATCCCGCGCCCGCCGGCGTGCGCACGCTGCATTTTGCCGGGCAGGAGGTGCCGTTCGGCACGCAGCTGCTGTTCCGCTGCGTGGAGATGCCGGAGTTTTGCCTCGGCGTCGAGGTGTGCGAGGATCTGTGGGCGCCGCTGCCGCCGAGCACGCACCACGCGCTCGCGAGCGCGACCGTGATCGCGAATCTCTCGGCCAGCGACGAGACCATCGGCAAGGCCGATTACCGCCGCGCGCTCGTGAGCCAGCAGTCGGCGCGGCTGCTGTGCGCGTACCTCTACGCCGACGCCGGGCACGGCGAGTCAACGACCGACATGGTCTTTGCCGCGCATGACCTCATCTGTGAAAACGGTACGCTGCTCTCGGAGGCGAAGCCCTTCGGTGCAGGGTACGCCTGTTCGGAGCTCGACCTCGGCCGCATGGTCAGCGAGCGCTGCCGCAGCACAACGTTCCGGCTCGAAAATACAGGCTATGCAGCGGTCGCGTTTCACCTGCCGCTCAAAGAGGTACCGCTCACGCGGCACGTCTCGCCGACGCCGTTCGTCCCGGCGGATGATGCCGCACGCGCCGAGCGCTGCGAGCTCATTCTTGCCATGCAGGCGGACGGTCTGGCCAAGCGCATCGCCCATGCGCACGCGAAGACCGCCGTCATCGGCATCTCGGGCGGGCTGGACAGCAGTCTCGCCCTGCTCGTGGCCGTGCGCGCAATGCAGCAGCTCGGCCGTCCGGCAAAGGATGTGCTGGCCGTGACGATGCCGTGCTTCGGCACAACGCACCGCACGCGCTCCAACGCCGAGATCCTCTGTGAGGAGCTGGGCGTGACCTTTCAGGAGATCCCGATCGCGCGCACCGTCCACAGCCACTTTTCCGACATCGGGCAGGACGAGGCCGTGCTTGACGTGACGTATGAAAACTGTCAGGCGCGCGTGCGCACGCTCGAGCTCATGGATCTCGCCAACCGCACGGGCGGGCTCGTCATCGGCACCGGCGATCTGAGCGAGCTGGCCCTCGGCTGGGCCACCTACAACGGCGACCACATGAGCATGTACGGCGTGAATGCAGATGTACCGAAAACACTCGTGCGCCACATCGTGCGCTACGCAGCCGACGCGGCGGAAAACGAAGCCCTGCGTGCTGTGCTGCTCGACATTCTCGACACCCCCGTCAGCCCCGAGCTGCTGCCGGCAAAGGAAAACGGTGAGATCGCCCAGCAGACGGAATCGCTCGTCGGCCCCTACGAGCTGCACGATTTTTACCTGTACTACGTGCTGCGCTTCGGCTTCGGGCCGGCGAAGATCTACCGGCTCGCGCGCCACGCGCTCGGCGACCGCTATCCGGACGATGTGCTGCTGCACTGGCTGAAGAATTTCTACCGCCGCTTCTTTGCCCAGCAGTTCAAGCGCAGCTGCCTGCCCGACGGACCGAAGATCGGCTCGGTCACGCTCAGCCCCCGCGGCGACTGGCGCATGCCAAGCGACGCCTGCGCCGCCGTGTGGCAGGCGGAGCTTGCGCAGCTGCAATAAGACAAAGCCCCGCACCACGCCGGTGCGGGGCTTTGCGCGCCAAAGAACACATTCCAATACACTGTTTCTGATTTGCAGATTTTCATTTATTCCATGGATAAGGATCCGGATCCGGAATGGGGTGGCTGCGCTGGCAGCTCTCAACAGACTTTCCTGCACGCATTGCAGATGATACCCGAGCAAGCAGCAGGATGCAGTAAGCACGACCACCAGTACCGAGAGGGTAAGAATGACCGGTTTCTGCGAGACGCGGCGCGGTTTGTTCTCCTTGACAGGCTGCTCCGGCTGCACGCTCTTGGCTTTCGGGAGCTGGATAATTTCGCCCATTTTGGCTTCTTCCCGGTTTTCTTGCCGCTCTGCCGGCTCTTCTGCAGCAGCGCCGTCTGCTGGAGAAATGGGCTTTGGCTCTTCTCCGGTATCAGCGGCGCTTGGCAAAGGCGCATGTTTCCTGTCATATGCTTTGCAGCAGGAACGCGCGGCGTAGCAGGCGACGGCGAAAAGCAACACGGTGGGGACTCCACCGAGGAGAACACCTGCGTAAGCGAGCCCTGTGGTGATCGCGCTGTTTACGAACAGAAAACTGAGTCAAATCAGGCACTTAATCCACGAGTTTTTGAACGCCATAATGGCACCTCCGTTCATAGTTGACTATGACTGTATTTGTTTTTCCTCAATAATAATCAGGTGATGTCCATAGGGGGCTCTTCTATGGAACCCGGCATATCACTTGCATTGTAAATGTAATGCAAATTGAAATCTTCCTTCAAGAAAAATTTACACTTCACCACTTGACCTCAAGCCAGCTTCAGGGAGTATGATGATTACAAAGCATCCAATCGGAGGTAAGCGATATGCGTTCTCTCATCCTTTACTACACCTACCACGGCAACACGCAGCGCATCGCCGAGCGCATCCACGCGGCCATCGGCGGCGACATTGCGCGCATCGACACCGTCGCGCCCTACACCGGCGACTATGACGACGTGGTCGCGCAGGGCGAGCGCGAGGTCAAGCAGGGCTACCTGCCGCCGCTCAAGCCGATGGACATCGACCTCGACCGCTACGACACGATCGTGCTCGGCACGCCCGTCTGGTGGTACACCTGCTCCCCCGCCATGCGTGCCTTTCTGACCGCGCATGACCTCAGCGGCAAGACCGTCTACCCCTTTGCCACGAATGGCGGCTGGCTCGGCCGCTCGATCCGGGACATGCGGGCGCTGTGCCCGGGCGCGGCATTTCGGCCGGGGCTGGACGTGCACTTTGACGACACAACGCAGCGCACACCGGACGCGGACGTCAACCGCTGGATCGCGGCCATTCACGACTGAGGGGGGATCTTTGCGGGTTCTGAATCCCCGCCGCGCGCAAAGCGCTGCTATTTACTTGTATTTTCTTCAAAAATGTGCTATCTTTTTGGTAAGCGACCGCTGAGCGTCACCATGCGCGCTGCGCCGCCGACAGAAAGGAAGGGGCGAGATGGAGTCGAAAATGCTTGAAGCGCTGCGCCGCTACATTCAGGATTACGGTTGGAATTGGGGCATTGTACATAGCCTCATCAACCGCAAATTCGGCACGGACTACACGCTCGAGGAGCTGCAGCACTTCTATATACGCCGCGCCTGGCCGCAGCCGGGCAAAGCGCGCACCGTTTTCAAATGAGCCCAAGGTCAAAGCACCCGGCTCGCGGCTTTTGCCGCGAGCCGGGTGCTTTTCATCGCTGCAGCTCCCCGGGCTGCACCCTGCCGAGGCGCTCCAGACGCCGTATGATCGCGGTGCGGGAGCGCTGAAAATGCGTCTTGAGCTCCCCCACATCGCTGCCCGCGTCATACATCTGCAGCAGGGCGCTATCGTCCGCCTCCGTCCACGGCTTGCCCGCATTGGGCGGCGACGGGCGCTTTCGCCCGCCGGCTGTGTGCTGCAGCACGCAGTGCAGCGCGCGGATGATCTCCGGCCGGTTGCAGACACTGTCGGACGGCAGACACTCCCCCGTCAACGGATCGACGCCGTCCGCCAGTTCGGTCAGCAGCGTCCTCGCGCGTTCCAATTCCATTCCTCCGCTCCTTTCTCCGCCGCGCAGCACGGCGGTCAAATATCCAGCTCCTCACAAAGCTCCGCGAGCGAGTGACCGCAGATAAACGGCAGCGCCATCGCCTCGTCCACGGAGTGCGCATCCACCGCATAGCCGTCATAGCACAGGGCAATATCCTCACGATGAAACGGGCAGATCGACCCGAATTTTCCGTGATAGGCAAAGTCGATGTCCTGCGTCAGGCTGTCGATCCACGCCCGCAGCTCGGGCGCCGTCATGTGTTAGTGCTCCCAGTATTTACGATCTTCAGGCAGCTGTCCGCTGCGCTTGCTCTCCGCCATCCATCTGCATTGATCGCAATAGTACTCAGCAGCGACAAACTCCAGATAGCTCTCACGCAGAAGGCCAACAATGTAATAAACGATCACCAAAAACAACGCAAACATATCGTTTCTCCTTTCCCGAAGCCGGTTTTTCCTCTGTGGTTTTACCCTATCACATCGTAAGTCCCATAAACAGGACTGTGCGGAGAGTTGTCCGGCATCCGTGAAAAATCCGGGCGGCGGCAGGCAAGGCATACAAAACGCCGGACGCTGCGATGCAGCACCCGGCGAGATGATTTGTTGACACGTTTTGTTGACACCCCGGCGGCTTCAAAACAACGGGGAAAAAGAAAAAATCCTGCGTCCTTACGGATGCAGGATTCTTCGTGGTGGAGATAAGCGGGATCGAACCGCTGACCTCTTGAATGCCATTCAAGCGCTCTCCCAGCTGAGCTATACCCCCACAGGCAAGGTGTATCTTATCAGAAAACAGCACGAATGTCAAGAACGTTTTTTCGATTCTGCGAAAAAAATCTGCGCAGCGGTTTTGCCCCCTGCGCAGACCGGTTTTTTCGTCTGCCGCGCTCACGCCTCACAGTCGCTGCGGATGATCCCGGCAATGGCGGCGGCCAGCTTTTTGTGGCCGTCCGGGTCGAGATGCTCGCCATCGAGCGCGCTCATCTGCGTGAGCGTGCCGGCGTCAAGAAAGCGCAGACCGTACGCCTCGGCGATCATGCGGTACTGCTCCGCCACGCCCTGCGACACGGTGAGCGACTGTGCGTCATACTCCGGGTCGCGCTGCGGCGCGGACGCACCGAGCGGCGGCGGGCACACGAGCAGGATCTTTGTCCACGCGGGCAGCATACCGATGACGAGCCGGATGAGCTTGTCCATGCCGATGCCGACCTCCTCGGCAGAGCGGGTCTTGTCCGCCTTGCAGTCGTTCGTGCCGAGCATGAGCACGATGTACTGCACCGGGCCGTGGCTCTCGATGCTCAGCGGCAGCGTCTCGAGCGCAGAGCGCCCGTCGCGGTTGCTGTCCGGAAAGGCCGCTGTGCGGCCGATCAGCCCGTCCTCCGCGACGTAATACCCGTCACCCAGCAGCGCCTGAAGCGCGCCGGGATAGCGGATATCGCGCCCGTAGCGATGCTTCCAGTCGGGCGTGAAGCCGTATGTATTGCTGTCGCCGAAGCAAAGGATCTCGATCACGCCGCGCACCTCACTTCAGGAAGCCGCTGATGATCTGCTCCTCGGCTTCCTTCTCGGTCAGACCGAGGGTCATGAGCTTGTTGAGCTGCTCACCGGCGATCTTGCCGATGGCCGCCTCGTGGATGAGGCTGGCATCGACGGAGTTGGCCGTGATCTCCGGACGCGCGCCGACGACACCGTTGTCCATGATGATGGCGTCGCACTCCGAGTGACCGGCGCACTTGTTGTTGCCGCGGATGTTGGAGTTGAACATCTGGGTGGAGTGATCCTTGGCGACCGAGCGCGAGATGACGTTCGTGCTCGACTCATAGCCGTCAAGGTCGACGGAGAAGTTCGTCTCCGCGTGCTGATGACCGTGGGTCATGATCTTTTCCTTGATGACGAGCGTCGCACCGTCGGTCAGATGTGCCTTCGTATCGCGGATGGTGGAGTCGATGCCTTTGATCTGGGTCGTCTCCATCTCCATGTAGGCGTTCTCGCCGAGGTCAACGATCGTCGTCGGGTTCATGACGTTCTCGCCGTTGCCGTCACCCTCACCGTAGTGCTTTTCAATGTAGCGCACGCGGGCATTCTTGCCGACGAAGAAGCTGTGGATCCCGTCGTGGCGGGACTCCTGCGTGCCGCAGTTGTGGATGCCGCAGCCGGCGACGATGGTCACATCGCAGTCCTCGCCGATGAAAAAGTCGTTGTAGACCATATCCTTGAGACCGGTCTGAGAAATAATGACCGGGATGTGCACGCTCTCGTTTTTCGTACCGGGGGCAATGTAGATGTCGATGCCGGGCTTGTCTTCCTTCGTGACGATGTTGATGTGCGCAGTCGTGTTGCGGCCGGCGAGCTTGCCGTCGGCGCGGATATTATAGGCACCCTCGGGGATGCCGTGGAGGTCTGCGACCTCCTCAAGCAGTTTTTTCTCAATCGCATCCATAGCGTTTTCCTCCCTCAGACCTTGTCAGCCAGACGGCTGCACACACTCGACGCCTCCATAAGCACGGGCATAATCTCGTCCTTGGTGCCGATGGTGCGGATCTCACCGTCGACGAGCACGACGATCTTGTCCGCCGTCTCGAGGATGCGCTCCTGGTGCGAGATGATGAGGATGCTGCCGTGGATCGTCTCATGCATCTTCTCAAACACGCTGATGAGATTCTGGAAGCTCCAGAGGTCGATGCCGGCCTCGGGCTCGTCGAAGATGGACATCTTCGTGCCGCGGGCGAGCATGGTCGCGATCTCGATGCGCTTGAGCTCGCCGCCGGAGAGGCTGGCGTTCACTTCGCGGTTGACATAATCCCGCGCGCACAGGCCGACCTCGGACAGGTAGGTGCAGGCCTCGTTGGTCGAGAGCTTCTTGCCGGAGGCGATGCTGATGAGGTCAAAAACGGTGATGCCCTTAAAGCGCACCGGCTGCTGGAAGGCGAAGCTGATGCCGCGGCGCGCACGCTCGGTGATGGACATGTGCGTGATGTCCTCACCGTCGAGCAGGATCTGACCGGAGGTCGGCTGCTCGATGCCGGCGATGAGCTTGGCCATGGTGGACTTGCCGCTGCCGTTCGGGCCGGTGATGACGACCATGCGTTCATCGACCGTGAGGCTCACGTCCTTGAGGATCTGGCGGACTCCCTCGTCCGTCTCAGCCTCAAAGCAAAGGTGTTTGAGTTCAAGCATTGGTTGGTTCCCTCTTCTCTTTGTTTCAAATCTTTGGATCAAAAATCTTCGTCGTCAAATTTATCGGACAGATCTTTCTGAAAAGACAGCTTCGACTCCTTGTGCTCAATGAGCCGGCGGATGTTGCTGCGGTGCTTGGCAACGAGCAGGATCACGCAAAACAGGCTCAGAAGTGCAGGCAGCTTGCCGCAGGCGGCGAGCACGCCGATGGGCGCAATGAGCGCTCCGCAGACGCTGCCGAGCGACACGTAGCGCGTGGCCCAGACGATGCCCACGAAGATCAGCAGCGAGACGAGTCCGGTCGGAAAGCTCACGATCAGCAGCATGGTCTCGGCGCAGAGCACGCCCTTGCCGCCGCGAAAGCCGTAAAACACCGGGTAGATATGGCCGAGCATGACACAAAAGCCCGCAAACACCTGACCCGTGGCCGCCGCGCCCTGCGTGCCCATGATGAGGCCGCCGGCCACGACCGCGATGACGGTCTTGAGTACATCCGTGCCGATGACGATGGCGAGACCGGGCGCGCCGAACGTGCGGTAGAAATTTGTCAGGCCGGCGTTGCCGCTGCCGTAATCGCGCACGTCGCGGTGAAAGACGTATTTTGAGGCGATGATTGCTCCGTTGAGCCCGCCGAGCAGGTAGGAAAAAACGGCGATGGCCGCGAGCAGTCCTGGGATCATTCCTGCTCTCCCTTCTGCCGGATGACCATGCGGATGGGCGTGCCCTCCAGGCCGAACACGGCGCGGATCTGGTTTTCCAGATAGCGCTGGTAGGAAAAATGGAACAGCTCCTTACTGTTGCAGAACACGACAAAGCACGGCGGCTTGACGCCCGTCTGCGTCATATAATAGATCTTCAGGCGGCGGCCCTTGTCCGTCGGCGGCTGGACGCGCGCCTGCGCGTCGGCGAGGACGTTGTTGAGCATGCCGGTGGTGATGCGCATGGCGCTCTGGTCGTTGACAAAGTTGATGAGCTCGAACAGGCGCTCGGTGCGCTGGCCGGTGAGCGCCGAGATGAACAGCACCGGCGCATAGGACATGAAGCTCAGGTCGCGCAGGACGTCCTTGCGCATCTTCTCCATGGTGCCGGTCTCTTTCTCGACCAGGTCCCACTTGTTCACAACGATGATGGACGCCTTGCCCGCCTCGTGCGCGAGGCCGGCGATCTTCGTGTCCTGCTCCGTGACGCCGTCGCGCGCGTCGATCATGATCAGGCACACATCCGCGCGCTCGATGGCGAGCTTGGCGCGCATGACGGAGAATTTCTCAATGCGGTCGTCCACGCGCGACTTGCGCCGGATGCCGGCGGTATCGACAAAGATATACTTGCCGTATTTATTCTCAAAGCGGGTGTCGACGCTGTCGCGCGTCGTACCGGCGACGTTGCTGACGATGACGCGCTTTTCGCCGAGGATGAGGTTTACGAGCGAGGACTTGCCGACGTTCGGCTTGCCGATGACGGCGACGCGGGTATAGTCCGCGTCCGCGTCGGAGGCGTCCTCGGGCGGAAAATGCTCCAGGCAGGCATCGAGCAGGTCGCCCGTGCCGTGGCCGTGCACGGCGGAGACGGCGATCGGGTCGCCGAGGCCGAGGGAGTAAAACTCATAGATGCCGGGATCGACCGCGCCGGTGGAGTCCATCTTGTTGACGGCCAGCACAACGGGCTTTTTCGAGCGCAGGAGCATATTGGCCACCTCCTGATCAGCGGCGGTCACGCCGGTGCCGATCTCGGTGACGAGCACGACGACGTCGGCCGCGTCGATGGCAAGCTGCGCCTGCTCGCGCATGAACAGCAGGATCTCATTGTCGGTGCTCGGCTCGATGCCGCCGGTGTCGACGATGTCGAACGCGCGGCCGCACCACTCGCACTCGGCATAGAGCCGGTCGCGCGTGACGCCGGGCGTGTCCTCAACGATGGACAGGCGGCGTCCGCAGAGCTTATTGAAGAGCATGGACTTGCCGACATTCGGCCGGCCCACGATCGCAACCAGTGGTTTGGACATGATCACCCCTCCTTATGGGGATTGTATTTGTAGTACTCCGCGCCGTCGGTGCTGCCGCTGCCGCGGTCGGGCAGGTGCACCTCCGGCAGGATGCCGAACATGGCGTCGCAGAGGGCGAAACCGTCGGCGTCCACGGGATAGATGGGCACGCCGAGCGCGGCGCTGGCCTGCTCGAGCGTAATGTCGTCGAGAAAGTCCAGCTCGTCGTGGCGCACCATGTTGTTCGAGATCAGCAGCCGCTCACCGAGATCCTTCCCGCGCAGCTGCGCGATGAGGTCCTGCCCGGTGATGAGGCCGGAGACATTGATGCTGCGGCCGAAAAAGTCATTTTCGATCGCATAGACGTGTCCTTGTATTGTAGCATACTTTTCGCGCGCCGTACACAAAAGTTTTTCCAGAAACGGCGCTGCCGAAACGCCCGCCGCCATGGAAAACGGCACGCCGTCCGGCGGGTCGGACAGGCTCAGCGCCGAGCGGAACTCCGTCTGCTGCAGGCGCAGCATGCCGACGCCGTTTTCCAGCTGCGTGAATTCCTCGTAGAATTCCTCCGGCGGCAGCGCGCGCCCCGCCTTGAGATACAGCTCGTCGGCGCAGAAGAAGATGCGCGTGCCGAATTTTTCAACGCACGCGTCGCCGAAGGCATTGACCAGATCGAGCGTCTCGGCCGCGTGCTCAGGCGTGAACGGTGTGAGCGGATAGAGCCCCTCGCGAAACTTCGTCAGACCGACCGGCACGATCGACACGCTGTGCACCTGCGGATAGAGCGCCGCGAGGTCACGCATCGTGCGCTGCAGCTGCGCGCCGTCATTCAGACCGGGGCAACAGACGATCTGGCAGTTCATGGTGATGCCGCCGTCGGAAAAGCGGCGCATGATCTCGAGCGTCTTGCCCGCGCGCGGATTGCCGAGCAGAAACGAGCGCAGCTCCGGATCCGTGGCGTGCACGGAGACGTTGATGGGGCTGATGTGCAGGTCGATGATGCGCTGCACCTCGCGCTCGGAGAGGTTCGTGAGCGTCATGTAGTTGCCCATGAGGAAGCTCAGGCGCGCATCGTCGTCCTTGAAATACAGCGTCGGACGCATACCCGGCGGCATCTGGTCGATGAAGCAGAACACGCAGTGGTTGGCGCACGAGTGGGCATTGTCCATGAGGTAGGTCTCGAAATCCAGTCCCAGCTCGCCGCCGAGCGGCTTTACGATGTGCACGGTGTGCTCCGACCCGTCCGGACGGCGCAGGCACACCGCAAGCTGCGGGTCATAGGCGTAGTATTTGTAGTCCAGCACGTCGGTGATCGGGTTGCCGTTGATGGACACCAGCCGGTCGCCGGGGTGGGCTGCGTGGCGCAGCGGGCTGTCGGGGTCGATGTGGCTGATCGTGCAGCGATGCATACGCCGCGCCTCCTTTGCGGGAATTCTTTTGCTATATGCCGGAAAACTCCGGCATATAGCAAAAGAAGAGGGGCAAACGCTCCTCTTCTCAGCTTCTTTTAGTCGTCAACCTTGATGACGTCGCGTCCGTTGTACTTGCCGCAGGTCTTGCAGGCGTGATGGGGCATGACGAATGCGCCGCAGTTCGGGCACTTCACGATCGCCGGAGCGGTGAGCTTCCAGTGGGACGAACGACGCTTATCACGTCTCTGTCGAGACACTTTTCCTTTCGGGACTGCCATGATGACACCTCCTCGTCAGTCGCTGTTATGAGCAGCTTCCTCTTCTTCGTCAGTTTTATTATCCAAAAGCTGCTCTAATACAGCCATTCTTGGATCGCGGGGTTTTTGACACCGGCACGGCCCGAGGTTCAAATTCGCGCCGCAACGGTCGCACAGTCCGGCACAGTCGGGTCTGCACAGGCACTTGGTATCCATGCTGAGGATAAAACAGGTGGAGAGCACCTCGTCCACATCGAGCCAGTCTCCGTCGAGCGTAAACACCTCGGGATCGTCGTCCTGCGCATCCGCCGTGATGTCGGCGTGCAGGTCGAGGTCGACCGTGCGCGGAAACTCCGCGCCGCAGCGGTCGCACACGCACAGCATCTGCGCATGCAGCCTTCCCTGCAGCGTGAGGATGCCGGCCGTATTGACCACCTTGCCCTCGGCCGTGATCGGTGCGGTGTACGCCCGGACAGAGGGAAAGTCCAGCAGAGCCGTGTCCAGCTCCTGCGAAAACGGAACGCTCCCGCCGGGAATTTCTATGATTTCTCTCAGATTCAGTCTCATAGCGCACCTCGCACAATCGCTTTAGTATTATAGATGATATCCACCCCTGTTGTCAACAGGAATTTGTGTTGACAATGCGCTGAAAATCCGCGATAATCGTTGCGTGGAGATGGTACATGCTATGAAAGAGATCCAAATACGCAAAAATGACGCCGGTCAGCGGCTCGACCGCTTCGTCGGAAAGGCCGTTCCCCTGCTGCCGGAATCGCTGCTGCAAAAATATATCCGCCTCAAGCGCATCAAGCGCAACGGCAAGGGCGCAAAGCGCGACGTGCGCCTCGTCGAGGGGGATGTGCTGCAATTATACATCAACGACGAGTTTTTTGAAAGACCCACGGAGGAAAATGCCTGGCTGAAGATCGCAACGCCGCGGCTGGACATCGTCTACGAGGATGAGAACATCCTGCTGGCGGACAAAAAGCCCGGCGTACTGTGCCACAGTGCGGGCGAATGGAGCTGGGACACGCTCATCTCGAACATTCAGGCCTACCTGCGTCAGAGCGGCGAATGGGACCCGAAGGCCGAAAACGCCTTCACCCCCGCGCTCTGCAACCGCATCGACCGCAACACCGGCGGCATCGTCATCGCGGCGAAAAACGCCGAGGCGCTGCGCATCCTGAACGATAAGATCCGCGACCGTGAGATCGACAAGGCCTATCTCTGCGTCGTCTGCGGGCGGCCGAAGCCCGCCGAAGGACGGCTGGAGGGGTATTTGTTCAAGGACGCGGTAAAAAACCAGGTCTACGTGACGAAAAAGCCGCAGCCGGGGGCAAAATCCGCCGCGACGGAATACCGCACGCTGCAAAGCCGCAAGGGGCTCTCGCTCGTCGAGTGCCGGCTGCTGACCGGGCGCACGCACCAGATCCGCGCACAGATGGCCGCCGCTGGCTGTCCCCTGCTCGGCGACGGGAAGTACGGCCGCGAGCGCATCAACCGCACCTACGGCGAGACGGGGCAGATGCTCTACTCCTACAAGCTCACCTTCACCCTGCCGACGGACGCGGGCAGGCTTGAATACCTGCGCGGAAAAACGTTTCAGGTGCAGCAGGTGGCCTTCGCGGAGAAGTATTTCCCGGGCTTTCAAATTCCATAAACGCACGGCGCCGGACGGAATCTCCGTCCGGCGCCGTACAGCTTGTCCAAAAACCTCGTAGAGTTTCGCCGCCGGAGCGGCGAAAGAAAGTCCGATCATTTTCTTCGGCGACATGTGCGGCGAAGAAAATACCGCTCGGCCTGCAAACGTGCGCACCGTCCGCCTTGGGCGGACGGTGCGTGCGCTGCAGCAGGCCGCAAACCCTTTCGTCAAAAAAGTACTACTTTTTTGACAAAGACAACCCCGCAGGCCGAAGCCTGCGGGGTTGCCTCCGCGTGGCCGCGGTTTATTGCATCCGAGGCGGGCCTTGCCCCCTCGGGCTCCCCTGCGGCTCCGGCACATAACCTTGCTGCCGCTGACGTCCCCGAAACTGCGACAACCCCGCAGGCGATTGCCTGCGGGGTTGCCTCTCTATGACGCTGCAAGCGCAGCGGTCAGTATTTCTTCATTGGGACGCCGGAGAGCTGCGCCTTCGTCAGATCACTCAGACAGCTCTGCCTTCTTCTCGGCAGACAGCTTCTTGATCTTCGGGATGCCCCAGATGAACGCAGGGAGCACAACAACGATCAGTGCATAGTAGCCGTCATAGCCATAGATCTTGGAGATGATGGTCGACAGGCCGAGCAGGGAAACCGCATAGCACAGGCCGATGACGACCAGGCCGACGATCACGCTGCGCAGAGCCTTGCTCTTGATGGCCTTCGGGAAGCAGTGACCCTCGAAGCGCTGGATCATGGAGTAGACCAGCGTGACGGACGTGGACACGAACGCGCAGAACAGCAGGATGGTGTACACGACGAACAGCCAGGTGTAGCCGCTGCCCATGAGGGTGACGACGCTCTGGTTGGGGAGCTTCATGACATCGCCGATGTGGCGGGCGGCGATGCTAGCGACGGAGTCAACACCAACGCTCTTGATGGTGCAGAGGATCGGGTACCAGCGCAGCAGCATGGCGCCGGAAGCGGCGAGCGCGCCGCCGTTCATGAGCCAGCCGAGGATGCTCGCGCGCTTGACGCCCTTGTGCGTCAGCTCGGTGGAAGCAGCGATCATGGCCGGGACAGACACGCACTGGAAAGCAGCGTACACAAACACGCCGCGCCAGACGCCCTCGAGGCCCTTCATGGAAGTGACTTCGGAGATTGCCGGGATGGCCGCGTAAGCCGCGTTCTCAGTGGCGAGCTCCTGAGTGACCGCGTCGATCGGAACGACGAAGCCCATGATGACGAGGATCGCGGTGACGATCAGGATCGCGGTGGAAAGAACGGTGGAAGCCTTGATGATCAGGTCAACGCCGAAAATCGACAGAAGGATCAGCAGGGCGATGATGACGAGGTTGCAGATGATGTCGGGCAGGTCGACCAGGCTCTTGACGATGCCGCCGGCGCCGTCAACGCAGGACGCGACCGCCGCGAGGATGATGATGATGTAGAAGATCTCGAAGAAGACTTCCATCCACGGCTTCGGATACAGGGCGCGGTAGGTGTCCTTATAGTTGTCGAAACCGTTAAGCTTGGCAAACTTCATCATGATGTACATAACGACCGCAAGAATGCCCATGGCCAGAAGCGGGAAGATGGCCGCAGTCCAGCCGTACTGGACAAAGTAGTTCACGACCTGGTTGCCGGTCGCGAAGCCGGCGCCCACGTGCGTGCCGAACCAGACGGACGCCACGGTAAAGGCGGCTGCCCAGCTGCTCTTGAGCTTTTTGTTATCCATTTTTTACCTCTTTCTTTTCTCTGTTTGCTTTTCTCTTTTGCTCTCTATTTCAAACCCGCCGCGTGCTCTCCTACAACTGCGGCGGGCTTTGAAATCCTCGTCCTTGTGTTAATTTATGAACAAGTCATTAACAACTCGGGATAGTAAATTTATAATTCTCTCACGCGCAAAAGTCAATAACAGCCTCTTCCAATCCCCAACATTTCCCGAAAATCGTCGATGTGCACAATTTCTTGCGCGAATTTTTATGCACTCTGAATCTGGCATTTTTGTAAAAATTCGCGCGATTTTAGCGCTTTGACAGAAAGAAAACAGTTGCGGCATCTACACTTTCGTGCTATCATAACAATGCTGAGAGGTCAAGTCTTTTGTCTATTTGCTGACAAACGGCTTTGGCATTTTCTTGACACAGGTTTTTGTCCCCGGAAGGCGCGCTTGATGAATTTTTAACCATCATTTTTTGCGTACACATTCACTGCCGGGTACGAAACACGGAGGGAGCGCAGCCCTATGAAGCTCGTGACATTTGAAATCAACGGCCGCAGCACCGTCGGTCTACTCAACGCGGACGCGACCGCCGTGCACCCCGTGCCCGGCTGCGCGGACATGCAGACGCTCATCGGCCTCTGGCCGGTGCTGGACACGGCCGCCGTGCTGCGCAGCGCCGCGCTGCCGCTTGAGCAGGTGCGTCTGCTCGCCCCGATTCCCCGCCCGGAGCAGGACGTGATCTGCCTGGGCATCAATTATTTTGACCACGCCAAGGAGAGCGAGCGCGTCACCGGCAAGGGTGCGAAAGCGCCGGACACGTTCCCGATCTATTTTTCCAAGCGCGTGCACGAGGCCGTCGCCCCCGGCGGCGACATCGACAGCCACGGCGACATCGTCGCCGACCTCGACTATGAGGCGGAGCTGGCCGTCGTGATCGGCAGACGCGCATACAACGTCAGCGAGGCGGAGGCACTCGAGTACGTATTCGGCTACACCATTTTAAATGATGTGAGCGCGCGCACGATCCAGAACCAGCACAAGCAGTGGTACCGCGGCAAGAGTCTCGACGGCTTCACGCCGATGGGCCCGTGGATCGTGACACCGGAGGAATTTGACGTGCGCGAGCCGCACTGCATCCGGAGCCGCGTCAACGGCGAGCTGCGGCAGGACAGCACCACGGATCTGATGATCTTTCACGTCGCGTATGTCATCGCCGAGCTCAGCCGCGGCATGACCCTGCTCCCCGGCACGATCATCTCCATGGGCACGCCCGCCGGCGTGGGCATGGGCTTTGACCCGCCGAAATGGCTGCACCCGGGCGACGAAGTCGCCTGCAGCATCGAGGGCATCGGCACCCTCACCAACACCGTTCGGTAATCCGCCGTCAGGCAATGCCTGCGACGGCCGAAGATATCGCAAACAGACAGAATCAGAAAAAGGAGACATCACTATGAAATTTGCTATGTATGGTTCCGGCGCTGCCGGCAGCGTCTTCGCTTCTTACCTGCGCAAGGGCGGTGCGGACATCATCCTCATCGACCGCTATGAGGCACACATGAAGAAGGTCGCCGAGGAAGGCATGCACTTCACCATCCATCAGGAGGAAGACGGCGGCTACAAGGATTACGATTACCAGCTTAAGGGCTTCCGCACATACATCACCGCTGCCGATGCGGCCGCAGCGGAGGGCAAGGTCGATGTCATCATCTACATGACCAAGGCGACCCAGCTCGAGCAGGCCATTCAGGACTCCCTGCCCGTCGTCGGCGACAGCACCGTCGCGGTCTCCCTCATCAACGGCCTCGGCAACGATGACAACCTCTTCAAGGTCTTCCCGAAAGAGCGCTGCATCATCGGCTCCGGCGTGCTGGGCACGGCTCTGCCCGAGCCCGCGCACTGCGTGTCCACCCCGGCCGGCGGCGTGCAGATGAACTTCGGCGGTGCGGTCCGCTCGGAGCTCAACGACGCGGCCTGCGCCGAGATGCTCAAGTGCTACCGTGACGGCGGCTGCGACGCCTACTGGCGCGACGGCGAGCCGGGCACCGACAACAACATCTACAAGTTCATCTGGAAAAAGGTCTGCGTGAACGCCACCGTCAACACCGTGTGCGCCGTCCTGCGTCTGAAGATCGGCGAGGTCGAGGCGGATCCGTTCGGCCAGTGGCTGTTCCACAGCGTCATCCGCGAGACCTGCGCGGTCGCGACCGCCAAGGGCGTGCCGATGGACGCGGACGAGTTCATCGCCCACGATCATCAGGACATCGTCACCAACATCGCCGACTACTATCCGTCCATGTGCCAGGATATGCTCTTCAACCACCGCCAGACCGAGATCGACGTGCTCAACGGCAAGATCGCCGAGTACGGCGAGCAGCTGGGAATCGACACCCCGGTGTGCAAGGTTCTGTCTCAGGTCGTGCGCTGCATCCAGGGCAACTACGACAAGCAGTACCTGAAGTAAGTTCACCCCGTTTTTTCGCTGCCGGCCGGGCACCAACCGGCCGGCAGTTTGCTAAGGAGGCAACCGCATGAAAATCGCAATGATCGGCTCCGGCGCTGCCGGCAGCGTCTTTGCCGCCTACCTGCGCAAGGGCGGCGCCGAGCTCTGGCTCGTCGACAAATACAAGGCGCACATGGATAAGATCGCAGCCGACGGGCTGGTCTTCCGCACGCCGGAGGGCGAAGAAGTGCTCACGGGCTTTCACACGAGCGCGACCGCGCGCGACATCGGCACGATGGATATGGTCATCCTCATGGTCAAGGCCACGCAGACGGAGGACGTCATGGCCGACACCATGCCCTGCATCGGACCGGAGACGGCGGTCGTGTCGCTGCAAAACGGTCTCGGCAATGACGAGGTGCTCGCGCAGTTTGTGGACGCCGACCGCATCCTCTACGGCAGCGGCCTGATCGGCACGGAGCTGGCCGGCCCCGGCGTGTGCGTGAGCAAGCCGGAAAAGGGCATCCAGATGCACTTCGGCGCCGTGCGCAACAACCCGAAGGCCGACGCCGCCGGCAAGGCGCTCGAGGCGTGCTTCCGCGCGGGCGGCTGCAACGCGAGCTTTGACGAAGACGTGCGCCCGTACATCTGGAAAAAAGTCATCGCCAACAGCGGCTACAACGGCGTGAGCGCCGTCATGCGCCTGAAGGTGAAGGAGACGTTCGCCGACCCTTACGGGCACGACATCGTCATGCACGTCTGGAAAGAGGGCTGCGCCGTCGCGCAGGCGCTCGGCATCGGCGATCTCTGGCCGCTGATGGAAAAGGAGGAGCCGAACATCGTCGCAAACCTCGGCAACTACTATCCGTCCATGGCGCAGGACGCCGTGCTGCACCAGCGCCAGACGGAGATCTCGGTGCTCAACGGTGCGATCGCGCGCTACGGCGCACGTCTGGGCGTGCCCACCCCGTTCAACACCGTCATCACGCAGGTCATCTCCTGCATCCAGAATAACTACGACAAGCAGTATCTCGGCTGAAGCGGCGCGCAGCAGCCGGCACCGAGCCAGACAAAACAAATCCCCTCCGTATGCTTTCCCGCATACGGAGGGGATTTTCTGTGCGCGGTGCAGCCGTCAAAAAGCTACGCGCGGCTCAGGATGCGCCGGATCTCCTCGAGGTTGTCGGCAAAGTAAATGCCCTCCTGCCGCTCCTCGGACGAGAGTCCCTTTTCGATCATCTGCTCCAAAAGCGCCTGCAGCGCACGGTAGTAACCGTTCAGGTTGTAGAGAATGCACGGCGCGTCCAGATGCTTCAAAGACACCTTGGACATGACCTCTGCGATCTCCTCCAGCGTTCCCGTGCCGCCGGGGAAGGCGATAAAGGCATCGCCGAGCTCGATCATTTTGCGCTTGCGCTCCGCCATGTCCTCGGTCACGATGAGCTCAGTCAGGCCGTCGTGCTGGAATTCGCTCTCGATAAAACACCGCGGCTCGACGCCGGTCACCTCTCCGCCGGAGCGCAAAACGCTGTCCGCGATCGCGCCCATCAGCCCGGATCTGGAGCCGCCGTAGACCAGCGCATTTCCGCTTGTGCCGATCCATGTGCCAAGCTCCTGAACCGCTTCCCGCAAAGCCGGATCATTGCCTTCGTTTGCGCCGAGATAGACCGTAATATTCACACAGAGTCCCTCCGATCCTGTTCCTGTCGGTATAAAAACGGCAGTCAGGCTTTTTGCCTGACTGCCGGCAGGTACGCACCGTTTGTATTATACGCAGCCGAGGATCGCCTGTCAACGGGATCGGCGCTTGCGGGCATCTGTGCATCCGGCCTGCGCAGCTGCACCGGTTTTCAGGCGGCGTGCTCGCCCGGCTTTTTGCGCTCGCCGCCGAACAGATACCGCGCGGCCGGATAGAGCAGCGAAACGACCGCCAGGATCCACGCGCCCGGATCTGCGAAGCACAGCGCAATGTACGCGCCCACGGAGGCCGACGCGTCGATCGCCCCGCCGTTGACGAGCCTCGGCAGGAAGGCGCAGATCAAAACACGCGCGATCAGCTCGGCGCAGCCGGCGACCAGCGTAAACTCCGCATGACCCACACCCTGCACGCCGGAGCGAAAGACGAACAGGACCATCAGCGCAAAATACATGGACAGATCCACATACAGATACAGGTTGCCGTAGCGGATCGTGGCCGCCGTGATCTTATCCGCGCTCATAAACAGATACTGATATGCGCCCCGGACCGTCAGGAGCATACCGACGCCGCCGAGGATCAGATACATAGCGAGCCCGATCAGCAGGCTCTTGACCGTTCCGCGCCGGATCCTGTCGTGTCTGCCCGCGCCCAGATTCTGCGCGTTGAAGCTGACGATCGCGGTGCTGAGCGCATTCATCGGGCACATCAGGAAGTTGTTGAGCTTGTTGGCGGCGCCGAAGCCGTTCTGCGCGGGGTTTCCGGCCGCCATGATGCCGTCCGGCCCGATGTCGAAGCCGACGAGCGCGCGCTGCATCACGATGATGCCGATCGCCAGCACCGAAAACTGAAGTCCCATCGGCAGCCCCTGACTCAGGTGCTGCGCATACACGGAGAGCTCCGCGCGAAAATCCTGTCCGGAGAGGTGGAGCTCCGGATATTTGCCGAAGGCGTAGATCAGGCACAGGAGCGCGCTCACCGCCTGCGCCAGCACGGTGGCAGCCGCCGCGCCGATGACCCCGAGCCGGAACGCAAGGATGAACAGCAGGTCGAGCCCGATGTTCAGCACGGTGGAAAACAGCAGGAAGATGAGCGGCGTGGTCGAATCGCCCAGACTGCGCAAAACGGAGCAGATCAAATTGTAGTAGAGCTGCGCGAAGATCCCGAGGAAAATGACCAGCGAGTACTGATATGCCGCCCTCCAGACGCCGGGGTTTGCCTCGGACAGGCCGATGAACCGGAGCAGGGGCTTGAGCGTCAGCACGGCGACACCGGTCAGCACGAGCGACAGGACACCGCCGAGAACGAGCTGCGCCGCAAAGGATCTGCGGACTCTGGCCTGATCGCCGCGCCCCGCCGCGATGGATGTGATGACCGAAAATCCGGCGGTGCAGCCGACCGCGAACTGCAGGAAGATGAACAGGATCGGAAACACATCGTTCACGCCCGCAATGTCATCGACGCCGAGCGTCTGCCCGCAGATCGCAGCATCGCTGATCGTATAGATCTGCTGCAGCAAATACGAGAGAATGATCGGTACGGAAAACTTGAAAATCACCCATCCTTCGTCGCCGGAAAGCAGGTCGACCGAAGATTTTTTCCCCAGCTTTAACATGGTTGCTCCTTCTGTACTGCCTCTGCCGCCAAAAAACCTCATTCGCCTTCTGCTCTGCAGCTTTTGCGCTGCCGCAAGGCGAGACGCGGCAAATTCTGATAACACTCTTTTTGTGCATGCAAGTTATACCGCAGAAATTGTGAACAATTCTACCTCCGCGCGCAGATATTGCGCGCAGCCGGCCGCTCTCATGGCAAAAAGGCAATATTTTTGTCGGCACAAAACACCCCCTGTGCTGCAGCACAGGGGGGCAGTTTGTCAAAGAATCTCATAGAGTTTGCGCCCGCAGGCGCAAAGAAAGTCCGATCATTTTCTTCGGCGACATGTGCGGCGAAGAAAATACTTCTCGGCCTGCAAACGTGCGCGCCGTTTGCCTCCGGCGGACGGCGCGTGCGCTGCAGTCAGGCCGCAAATTCTTTGTCAAAAAGTATTACTTTTTGACAGACGCAACACCCCCTGTGCTGCAGCACAGGGGGTGTCCGCTATGGTGTTTTTCTAACCGTCAGCGCAGCGCGCTTACCGGTCGGGATACTTCTGCGACAGCTCTGCCTCCAGCGCATCCCAGTCGCGCGGCGGTCTGAGCTCCGTCCACGTCTCGGGCGAGGTGTTGTCCACGCGCTCGTACTCGTGGCCGTTGGTGGCCTCCTGCACGGCTGCGTAGTACCACGCTGTCTTGTTGCTGTTGTCCGGCCAGACGATCATGTCCGGCAGCAGATGATCCTTATCCGGGGTACGGAAGAGGACGTTGTTGATGATCTCCATGACCTCGGCACGGGTGATCTGGTTCTGCGGGCGGAACGTGCCGTCCTCATAGCCGCTGACCAGACCGAGCTTCGCCGCGCGGTTGATGTAGTCGCGCGCCCAGCTGTCGGAGATATCGGTGAAGGCATCGTCCTCGACCTCCGGCGCATGGAAGAACAGCGCCGCGATCGTCGCGAACTCTGCGCGGGTGATGTACTGCTGCGGGCGGAATGTGCCGTCCTTGTAGCCGGCGAGGATACCGCCGTTGGTGAGCGTGGCGACCTGACTGGTGTACCAGCTCTGAGCCGGGACATCCGAGTACGAGCACTTGGTGGTCCAGATCTCCTCACGGCCGTCATCTCTCAGGATGCGGTAGAAGATCGCGGCGACCTCGGCGCGCGTGATCGGTCTGCCCGGTGCGACCGTACCATCTGGATAACCGGCGATGTACGAGTCGTGGTTATCGCGCTCCAGCGGCGGAGGCGGCAGCTCGTTGTCCTCTGCGGAGAAGACGAACTTGATGTGCGCGGCCGCTTCCTGGAAGGCGTTGCCCATCGCGGGGTCGATCTCAACGGTCACGTCCAGCTTGATCGGGTCTGCCTTCGGGAAGACCTCGGCCACGAGGACGTCGCTCTTGAGTCCGTCGGCCGCGTCGAGCTGGTCGAAGAGGCTCGCGTTCTTGTTGGTCGCGAGCACCTTGCCGTCCTGCGACACGGTCATGTGGATGTGGCTGAGCACATCGTCGTACTTGATGGCGGTGCCCTCCTTGGCAGAGGTGTCGCCGTCGATCTCGGCGCGGAGGTAAACCTTCGCGCCCTGCGCGCCGTTGGCGCTGTCGGCCTTGACGCAGATGGTCTGCGTGAGGCTGTCGCCGGGCATGCAGTTGGAGAAGTTGGCAAACAGGTCCGTCGCCGAGCCCTTGCCGGTGTTGGTAAAGACAAAGCGCGCGTTGTTGCCGTCGTTGCCGTCATAGTAGGTGACGGTGGGGAGCTTTTCCTCGCCCGTCGCCCAGATGCCCAGCCCCGCAGCCAGCGCGACCACCAGCACGAGGGCGACGATCATGGTAAACTTTTTGTGTTTCATACCGCTGCCCTCCTTATGGTGTCGTGGTCGGCTGCGTCAGATAGCCGTTGCTGTCAACGCCCACGCCCCAGCTATCTGTCACGGCCTTGCTCGGTGCGGCCTGAATGCTCTCGGCCAGCACCGTCACCTCAAGGTGATAGCCCTCGGGCGCAGTGCCCTGCGTGATGGGATCTTTCAGCAGGTTGGTCGTTTCACCGCCGTTCGCCGCGACCGGCATCTTGTAGTAGTAGATGCCGTCTTTCAGGAACCAGTTGTCCGTGATGCTCGGCGTGATGTTCACCGGCTCGGCGGAGACATTGCCGCTCTCATCCACCCAGTTCATGACCAGCTTGACGCGGACATAGGACACGGCCGTGCCGGTGTTTTTGACGATGATGCTCGTTTTCTGGCTGCCATCCAATTTCTCGACGATGTCCGTTCCGGACTTGGCCGCCGTGAAGGTGTTCGTCACGGGCTCGGTGTTCGCCTTGAGCAGGGCAAACGTCGTGCCGACGGCCAGTGCAAAGATCAGGCACAGGGAGAGGATGAGCGCGGTCTTTCTCCCGCCTGAACCGTTAAAGATACGTTTCATATGTCATCCCTCCTGTTCAGTTTTTCTGCGCGGCATTGCCGCTGATCCAAGTGTTGATCACGTCGGCAATGCTCGTGAGCCAGTTGTGCGAATTGTAATGGTTGGTGACAGCGACCGTGGCGCTGGGCGTCGTGCCGCTGAGCGCGGCCGTCTTGTTGTTGCCGCCAACGATGCTGTAGCTCCACGACCAGTTTGTATCCTCGGTGACCGTGTACGTGCCGACGGCCAGACCGGTGATGGTCTTCTGTTCGCCGTCCTTGAGCACGACGGTGGTCACGACCTTACCGGTGCTGTCCTTGACATCGAACACGAACGTCTGGTTCGGGTTCGCGCCGTCGCCGGTGACGGCCTTGGAGATCGTCAGGCTGCAGGTGTTGACCGTGATGGTGAACGCAGCATCTTTAGAAACGCTCTCATACGTTCCACTTTGCGTAGGCGAAACCGTGCACGTCACCGTGTAGGTCGTGGTCTGCTCCGGGGCGACGGTGCCGCCGCTTGCCGCATCGCTCCACTCCCATATTCCGCTGCTGCTTCCGGCAGGAACCGTGTACGTGCCGACCGTTCCGCCGTTTTCATCCTTGACCGTGTAGGTCACGTTCACAAAAGCGTTATTTGTGCCGTCAAATGTGGCATTCTGGTGCACAAGCTCCTGCAAATTGGCAGAATCGCCAAGGTAGATCGTCTTGTCATCCGCCGTCGGCGTGATGCTTTTTACTTCCACGTCCTGCGTCGGCACATCGAACGCCTTGATCATGATTCCCTTCGCATAGATGCCGGACTGCCCATCATTCGTTGGCACCTGATTGCCGCCGAGGAAGCCAGCTTCCACAGAGACGTCAAACTCGATGATCAGTTTCTTTCCGAACGTGCCATCCGCCTTAGCGTTTGTGGAGACATAGTTCTGGTTGAAATCGAAGCCTCTCACATTGACCGCCCGCGTTGCCGGATCGATCGCTGCCGTCACCGAAGGATCGGCTGCGACCGGAGCCCCAAATGCGCTGCCGTTATAGGCTGCAGTGGAGAGACGAATAGCACCGGCGTTTTGCGGCACCGTAAAGTACGGCGTCACGATGTCTTTGATGACCGTCTCGCTGCCAAGGTCAATATTGGCGCTGCCGATCGTCTGGCTGATGGAAGTAAAGATGTTATTCAACGCCGTCGAGTTGCTCGCCGTCATATAATAGCCGGTTTTGTCGCGGGTGAAGTTTTGCGTCACTTCCCAGCCGTAATAACTGGCGGAGAACCAGTGTTCATCTTCATAATCCTTTAACCCTATCTCCGAGGCAGCCTTGAAGTTGCTGGACACATAGTTCAAAAAGCGGTTCCCAGCCGGAACATCGATACCATTGCTTGTGTTCTTGTTGGCCCAATAACTCCCAACGCTTCCGTTCGAGTTTTTTGAGAACCCGGTGTTGCCATACAGCTGGTCAACGTTCGCCCCGGTGAAAATGCCAACCGTGTACACGGTCACACCGGCATCCTTCATCGACTTTGCGCTTGCAATAGCGCTGGTCGCAACCTTTGCATCGAAACCGGAATTGCCCGGCATGCCATCCGTGAACACGATCACGACCTTGCTGCTGTCGCGCGCGGAATCGACACTCGACAGAAGCCTCTGCGCATGGTTCAAGCCGTTTTGCGTCTGCGTGCCGCCCTTAGCCTGCAGCTGGTTAACCGCCGTTTTCAGCGTGGTCGCATTTGCTCCGCTGGCATCATTGACCGCAGTCAGTTCTTTCACGACCTGAGAATAATTATAACGATATCTGCCATCCTGATACGTAGTATCGCCGACCGTGTTCGTGGAATCTCCCGCAAACTTAACGATCGCGATCCGGTGTTCCACGCCTTCGTCCTTGGCTTTTGTTGCCACATTGTCAATGAAAGTATTGACGGCCTGCTTCATTGCGTACTGGCGAGTGTCCGTTTCCTTGTTCGCCGTATTCCCGTTGAAATTGTCCGCCATCGAGCCGGACTGGTCGAGCACAAGGACAATGTCACAGGGTTTCGTTGTGGTGCTCGTCGTGACCGTGCCGGTCGTGTACGCTTCCAGATGCACCGTATAGCCGCCGTCGGCTTTCGGCGTAACCGTCTTAGTCAGCTTCAGACCATCATCCTGCGTCTCACCGGTATCGGCAAGCGACGGCGCGCGCGCGGCGCGGTAAGGAGACGTCTGCGGCCGCGTCACCACGAGCGGAAGAATCGGCCCCACCGCCGGAGACGACTGCGTGTCCTCGACCGTTCCTGCGGTCTCAGCCATATCCGCAGCCGCATCCGCTGCCACGCCGGCGCCCATGAACAGGCACAGGCTCAGGAGCAGGGCTGCACAGAGGACGAGCGAGAGAATGCGTTTTTTCATGGTTTCGTCCTCCTTTCTCAGGGCGTCGGGATCGGGTCGATCTGCGTGCTCGAGGTGCTCGCCTCGACCGCTCCGACGTGCTTCCATACATCTCTGACATCATTGGCGGCGTACTGCTCAAGGTTCGCCGTCTGCACGGCCTCCGCCGTTACATAGATGTGCACCGTGGAATTCTGGTATTCGTTGCCCATTTTGGTGCTGAACGTGACGCGGCTGAACAACTGCGTCGTGGCCATCTTCGGATCGACCGCACCATTATAATAATAGTACCCGTCCGCTCCGGCGATCCAGTCGGTATCGTTCAGATCCAGCACCAGCAGGTGCTCGCTCGGGTCGAGCGGCATGCGCTCGCTGTCGGCGTTGAGGATCTCGGGCGTGATCTTCACGCGGGTGTAAAACGCACCCGTGCCGACATTCTCCACATACACCACTTTGTTCACGACGCTGCCGGGCATGACGCGCACGGTCGTGAACGGATTGCCGTTGCCGTCCTCGTCGTGCAGCGCGAGCTTGACCGAGCCCATCGTGATGACGTTGTCCGCCGTGCCGACGGCCGAAAAGTACGCCCACGTACCGACCGCCAGCAGTGCCACTGCCAGGAGGAGCACCGTCGCGATGGTCCACTTCTTCTTCATGCACAAACCACCTTTCTCCTTGCCGGGGGTTATTCTGCGCTGTGCGCAGGGATTCTCTTCCGCGCCCGAAGGCGCGCCGGGACTGTTTTTGCGGGATTCTCTCTTTCAGTCTGCGCGCGGACAGCGGCAGTCCCGCCGCCCGCGCCCGGATTGAAGCCGAGCCAGAGTCCCCGATGGGGGCGGCGATTTCGCCGCCCCTTTGGGGTCAAAATGTTGGGGAATTACTTGCCGTTGTTGTTATAAGCAGCAACAGCCTCATCCACCGTGTTAAAACCATCCGCCTGGATCGCGTAAGCGGTCACGATGACTTCCCAAGAAGCATTCGCAGAGATCGGATCGCCAGCGGGCAGGATGTACTGAGTGCCATCTTCATTCGTGGTCACGCGCCAATCCATGTAGACCTGAGCGAGGCAGGGCAGAGAGGTCTTGCCAGCGGGCAGGGTCTTTGCCATGGTCGTGCGGATTACAACATACTCGATGCCACCGATTGTTTCAGTGCCAACATACTTGTAGTCGTTCCAGAGGCCATCTTCAACAGCAACCATTTTGGGGTCGGTAACTTTGTGGTTTGCATCAACGATGCCGTCGTTGGTCGCGAGGCCCCAATAATTTCCGGAGTTGTACTCCACGTTGAAGCAGCCGTAGCTGTTCCAGTGCAGAGCGTTCTTGCTCTCGTTGGTGGGATATTCCTTGCTCACAAGGTACTTGGGAATCTTCAGCTCGACCCAAACCCAAGCATCATTCGCGCCCGTGTTCTTAACCGTAACGATCTTGGAAACGGCATTGCCGTCGTTGGACTTGCCGGGGACAAGGGTCTTGTTCTGTTCAAAGGCCTCAAGACCGTTTTCGCCCTTCTGCTGCTCATCCAGAGCAATCTTGACATTGCCCATGGTGAACGTATTGGTCGCGGACTTCGTGTCGGTGAAGTACGCCAGCGTGCCGCCGACGACCAGCACCGCGACGAGCATGACTGCGATCGCAGCCATCAAAATGGATTTCTTCTTCATAAGTAGCGTTCTCCTTTTCTATTTTTGTGTACAGCTCTCTGTACAAGATATTCAAGGGATCTGCTCAGGGAAAGCTGCGAGGGAGTTACTTAAAAGCACTCGGCAAACGCGGCCGCAGCATCCGCAAAACCAGCGGACTGGCACAGATAGCCATAGAACGTCAGGCTGGCAGTCGCATCCGAATTCACGTCAAAATCGTTAACCTCGACAAGGTTGTTCGCCAGAATGTTGGTCGCAGTGACATCTGCAGTCACTCTGTTGCCATCGTTCGTCTTGTAAACGTAAACCGCGCCGCCGTTCTTGCCCGTAACACCAGCAAGCTGCTCCCACGTATCGGCCACACTATAATTCAGAACGCTACTCGCGTCCGAAGCCACGACCTCAACATAAAGATAGCAGGAAGCGCCGGCTTTCAGGCCGGTGACCTTAACAAACGGGTCTTTTTCGATCTTCGTGCCGGGGAGCAGATTGTACTCATTGCCCGTCGCCTCTTCAGTGGTGACCTTGTAAGAATACTCGCCGGAAGTCTGCGCAACCGCCTTGTGCTCTTTCAGCGTCAACGCGCCGCCCTGATCAAACAGCTTGCCGACCGTGAACGTGTTCACAACCGGGCCGCTCTGCGCCGTCAGATACGCCCACGTCGCGCCAACCGCCAGCGCCACGACAAGCACGAGCGCGATGGCGATCGTCAAAGTTTTCTTCTTCATTTCGTGTTATCCTCCCTTACAAAAGCATCATGTTCCGAACTTACCATGTCCCAACAGCGTCCAACGTGCGCTGTCAGCGTTCATTGAGTTAATGCACGGAGATTTGAAAATATTTCATGCTCCCGTGAAAATGTTTAAATCTGGCGGTTTTCGCCGCCATTTTCTGTGCATTTTGCCACGTTTTCTGCCTCTGCTCGGCGCGCCGCATCGCGGGCATCGGCCTCAGCCGCCTTGCGCAGCATATCCGGCAGGAACGCCAGAACCAGCAGCACGGTCGCGATCGCAATGGCCAGATACATCCCCGGCGGGTTCGAGACCCAGTGCGAAACATAGCCCAGATACGGGATGGTGAACACCGGGCGGCCGATGAGGTTCTTGAAATAGACAGGTGCGCCGTCGGGCGCGTCGTTCGCGTCTCCCTGCGTGTAGAAATGCTCGTTTTCCGCATCGATGGAGATCACGCGGTGTGTGACGACATCCAAGTCCTCATTGAGTACGAACGTGATCGCGTCACCGACCTGCACGTCCTCGGGCGCACAGGGCTTGACATAGATCAGCGAGCCGGTGTGATACGTCGGCTCCATGCTGCCGGACAGGACGCACATCGGCCGCAGACCGACCAGCCGCACACCCACCAGAAGCAGCGCCAGAATGACCACCAGCACCACCGCAGCGGTGGAGATGGCATTGCACACTTTCTGAACCTGTTTTGACATCTTCGTTCTTCCTTTCCCTTCGCGGGCATCCCCCCTGTTGATCCCGGCCGGAGGGCAGACCTCCGAAGCGCAGCCTGTCCGAACCGGAAACGCGCACGGCGGGGCGGGGCGGGAACGCTTCGGAGTTTCCCGCCCCACTTCAGCCGTCACGCTTACTAACCAAAAGGATACCACGTTTCATTGCACACCGATAGGGGTATTATACACAAACTTCCAGCGATATTTTTGTAAAAATCAAACAGCTTTTCCTTTTGTTGTCCAAAAAGCTGTACAGTTATCCAACACCCATTGTACGTTTTGGCTGCGGGTGCGTCAAGTGCGGAGCGCGGGCGCGCGGGAATCTTACCTTTTCTTAAAACTGTCACGGTTTTGCTTGTTTTTAGCGGGGAAACATGATAGGATAATTGCCGATTATGGATAGATAACAGGAAGGAGCTGCACGCATGGATACAAACGTGCTCGACTGGCTGGAAGTCACCGCCGCAGCCTGTCCGGACAAGCCCGCCTTTCTTGACGAGGACGGCGCGGTGACCTTTGCCGACGTGCGGCGCGAGGCGCGCATCATCGGCACGGCGGCGGCAAGGCTGCGCGCCGGACGCAAGGCGCCCATCGCCGTGATGAGCGGGCGCAACGCACACACCCCGGCCGTGTTTCTCGGCGCGGTATACGCCGGCTGCTGCTACGCACCGATGGACGGGACGATGCCCGTGCACCGGCTCAATTCGATCCTGCACACGCTCGACACCGATCTTATGATCGTGCAGCGTGCGTTTTACGACAAGGCCAGGACGCTGGAATTCGGCGGCACGATCCTCATTGCGGAGGACCTGCTCGAGGGCTGCGAGGACGCGGCGCTGCTGGCAGACTGCCGCGCGCGGGCGCGCGAGCTTGACCCGCTGTACATCATCTTCACCTCCGGATCGACCGGTACGCCCAAGGGCGTCATCACGGCGCAGCACTCACTCATGTGCTACATTGAGGACTACGCCGGCGTGATGGGCATCGCGCGCGAGGATGTGCTCGGCAACCAGTCGCCGCTGGACTACATCGCCGCTGTGCGCGACATTTATCTGCCGCTGCGCTTCGGCGCGACGACGGCCATCATCCCGAAGGAACTTTTCATGTCGCCGGAGCGTCTGTTCGAATACATGAACGACAAAGGCGTCACGGCCGTGGGCTGGAGCGTCTCGGCGCTGACGGTGCCGGCCGCGCTGGGCGCGTTCGAGTGCAGCGTGCCGCAGCACCTGCGCAAGGTGTGCTTCTCCGGCTCGGTGATGCCGTGCAGCTGCCTGCGCCAGTGGCAGCTCGCGCTGCCGCAGGCGCGCTTCGTCAACCAGTACGGTCCGACGGAGGCGACCGCCTCGTGCACGTATTACGTCGTGCCCGGTCCGGTGGAGGACACCGACGTGCTGCCGATCGGCAAGCCGTACCCGCACTATGAGGTGTTTCTGCTCTCGGAGCAAAACGAGGCCGTGCCCGACGGCGAGATCGGCGAGATCTGCGTCAAGGGGCCCATCCTCGCGCTCGGCTACTACAACAGCCGCGAAAAGACCGCCGAGAGCTTCCTGCAAAACCCGCTCAACCACGCTTACGACGAGCGCATCTACAAGACCGGCGACCTCGGGCACTTCGCGCCCGACGGCAACCTCATGTTCCACGGCCGCAAGGACCGGCAGGTCAAGCACCTCGGTCACCGCGTGGAGCTCGGCGAGATCGACCTCGCCGCGGCGAAGGTGTCCGGCGTGGAGGAGGCCTGCGCGCTCTACGATCAGGAGCACGAGCAGATCTGGCTGTTTTACACCGGCGCGGACGTGACCAAGCGCGACATCGCCGTGGCGCTGCGCGCCGACCTGCCGGGCTTTATGGTGCCGCGCAAGATCGAGCAGCTTGACGCCATGCCCCGGCTCGACAACGGCAAGACGGATATGCGCGCGCTGGCCGGACGCATCGCCGACGCCCACCGATAATCGCTTACATTACTCACATTTCAGGAGGTATTTTATTATGGAACAGGAACTGATGGACATTCTGACCGATCTGCGCCCGGACGTGGATTTTGAGACCGAGACCGCGCTCATCGACGACCACATTCTCGAATCGTTCGACATCGTGTCGCTCGTCGCGGCGCTCAACGACGCGTTCGACATCGAGATCGGCGCAAAGGATCTCGTGCCGGAGAACTTCAACTCCGCCAAGAGTCTGCTGGCCATGGTGCAGCGCCTGCAGGACGAGGACTGATGGACAAGACTGCTCTGAAAACGGCGGCCGCGAAATACGGCACGCCGCTGTATCTGTTTGATCTGGATGCTTTCACGGCGCGCGCTGAAAAAGTGCGCGCCGCGTTCGGCTCTCACGTGCAGCTTTGCTACTCCATGAAGGCAAACCCCTTCGTGCTGCGCGGCCTGCCGGACGTGTTCCGCTGGGTGGAAGTCTGCTCCCCGGGCGAGCTGACGATCTGCGAAAAGCTCGGCATCGCGCCCGAGCGCATCCTCTACTCCGGCGTGAACAAGGGCGCGGACGATGTCGCGCGCGCCGTCGCGCTGGGGGCAGACCTGCTCACGGCCGAGAGCACGCTGCATTTTGATCTCATCTGCGCCGCCGCGGCCGCGCAGGGAAAGCACGTGCGCGTGCTGCCGCGTCTGACCGCCGGCAGCCAGTTCGGCATGGATCCCGCCGCGCTGGAGGATCTCGTTGCGCGCCGCGCGGAGTTCCCGAACGTGACGATCGCGGGCATCCACTATTTTTCCGGCACGCAAAAGCGCAAGGACACCGTGATCGCAAAGGAGCTTGCGCATCTGGACGAATACCTCACGATGCTGCACGACAAGTACGGCTTCACGGCGCAGCACGTGGAATACGGTCCGGGGCTGAACGCCGAGTGCCTGCGCGACGATGCCGAGGCACGCGACGGCGCGCTGCTCGACGCGGCGGCGGAGCACATCCGCGCCTTCGGCGAAAAGTATCCGCTCACGATCGAGATGGGACGCTTTTTTGCCGCCCCCTGCGGCACGTTCCTCACCGGCGTGGCCGACGCCAAGTGCAACCTCGGCGTGAACTACGCCGTGTGCGACGGCGGTATGCATCAGGTGAAGTATGACGGTCAGCTCATGGGTATGCAGTCCCCGCCGCTGACGCTTCTGCGCGAGAGTGCGGACGCCGCCGGGCCGTGGATGCTCTGCGGCAGCCTGTGCACGACCGCGGACGTGCTGGTGCGCGAGGCGCAGTTGCCGCCCCTGCGCGTGGGCGACGTGATCGCCTTCGGACGCTGCGGCGCCTACTCCGTGACGGAGGGCGTGGCCGTGTTCCTCTCGCGTGACATGCCGTGCGTGGCGCTGTACCACGGCGGGGACTTCACGCTCGTGCGCGACCGGTTCGCGACCGACGTGCTCAACACCTGCCGGACGCCGGAGGACGAAGCATGACGCTGACATCACTGCCGTTTTACCTGCTGGTGCTCGCGCTGCTGGTGCTGTACTACCTCGTGCCGAAGCGGTTCCAGTGGGTGGTGCTGCTGATCGGCAGCTACGCGTTTTACGCGTTCGTGTGCCTGCGCTACATGGGCTTTATCGTCATCACAACGCTCACGACCTACTTCGGCGCCCGCGGTATGGACGCCATGACCGCGCGCATGGAGCAGACCGTCGCCGCGCACAAGCAGGACTGGGAGCGCGAGGAGCGCAAGGCGTACAAAAAGCGCTGCAAGTCCCGCCGCAAGGCGCTCATGATCGCCATCCTGCTGCTGAACTTCGGCATCCTCGCCGTGCTCAAATACTATAACTTCTTTGCCGAGTCCATGGAGACGCTCTTTGCGTCCGTGGGGCTGACGGTCTCGCTCGGCCACATCGGGCTGCTGCTGCCGCTGGGCATCTCGTTTTACACGTTCCAGTCCATGGGCTACGTGCTCGATGTCTACCGCGAAAAAGTGCCCGCCGAGCGCAACGTCGGCAAGCTCGCGCTGTTCGTGTCCTTCTTCCCGCAGATCATTCAGGGCCCGATCGGCGTGTACGATCAGCTGGCGCACCAGCTCTATGACGAGCACAAGTATAACTTTGACAACATCCGCTTCGGCGCGCAGCTGATCCTCTGGGGCTTTTTCAAAAAGCTCGTCATCGCCGACCGCGCCGTTGGCATGATCCACACCGTCGCCGGGGCGTACACCGACTACGCCGGCACGTATGTGCTGCTGGCGGCGATCGTCTACGCGCTGCAGCTCTATGCCGACTTCTCCGGCGGCATCGACATCTCGCGCGGCGTGGCGCAGATGTTCGGCATCACCATGGGCGAAAACTTCCGCCGCCCGTACTTCTCGCGCACGCTCACCGAGTACTGGCACCGCTGGCACATCTCGCTCGGCGACTGGCTGCGCAACTACCTGTTCTATCCGCTGTCGATCTCGAAGGCGTTTCTCAACTGGGGACGCCACGCCAGACAGCACCTCGGCAGCCACATCGGCAAGGTGCTGCCGACGGCCGTGGCCTCGCTGATCACGTTTCTCATCATCGGCATCTGGCACGGGGCGAGCTGGAAATACGTCGCCTTCGGCTTCTGGAACGGCATGGTCATCCTCGTGTCCACGCTGCTGCAGCCGGTGTCGGACAAGGTCGTCGCCGCGCTGCACATTGAGCGCAAGAGCGCGTGGTATCAGGTGTTTTCCATGCTGCGCACGTTCGTGGTCGTGCTCATCGGCTATTACTTTGACATCGCCGACGGGTTTCGCGCCGCGATGGGCATGATGGTCAAATCCGTGACCGACCTGCACCTGTCGCAGCTGCGGCCGGGCGCCGTGCTCGAGGCGCTGCCGCTGACGCGGTATGACTGGGCCGTGCTGCTGTTCGGCACGGTCGTGATCTTCACCGCCTCCGTCATTCAGGAGCGCTCGCAGCGCACCATCCGTGAGATCCTCGACGAGAAGTGTCTCGCCCTGCGCTGGGCCGTGCTGCTCGGCGGCATCTTCGCCGTCGTGCTCATGGGCGTTTACGGCCCCGGCGTGCAGGCATCCGAATTCGTGTATATGCAGTTTTAAGCTATGACAAAACGACCGATCTCCAAATCCCGCACAGCGGTACGCGCGATCGTTTTCGTGCTCATTGCCGTGCTGGGCATCGGGCTCATCTCCCCGATGCTCGTCGCGAATAACGACTGGGACAAGCGCCACGTGCACGGCTTCTTCCTCGAGCCGGAGGACAGCCTCGACGTGGTGCTCATCGGCGCGAGCCAGCTCTACACCGGCTACAGCGCCCCGCTCGCGTGGCAGCAGTACGGCTACACGAGCTATCCGCTGACGGTCTCGAACATCCCGGCACGGCTCTACGGCTCCCTGCTCACAGAAGCGGTGAACCGCCAGCACCCGAAGCTGATCGTCGTGGACATCGACGGCTTCATCAACGACGAGAACCCGGAAACGCTGGAGGCCAACCTCCGCAAGTGGATCGACAACATTCCCTGGTCGCGCAACCGGCTCGAGACCATCCGCACCTGTGTGCCGCGAGAGCTGCAGACCTCGTTTTACTTCAACATCGCCAAGTACCACGCCAACTGGTATCAGGTGGGAAAATGGGTGCCGGTGCAGCGGCGTCTGCACATCATGGATGAGACCGGCTGCTCGCTGACCAAGGGCGTGGAGACGGTGTGCAAGTCCCTGTCCGCGGATTTTGAGCCCGATGTCCGGCCGCTGACGCTCAGCGCGGCGAACGAACAGTATCTGCGCGCGTTCTGCGCGCAGGCGCAGAGTCTCGGCGTGCAGACGCTCTTTCTGCGCACGCCGCACCGCACGCAGACGACCGACCCCGGCGTCTTTGACGACGTAGCCGCCGTCGTGGGCGAATACGGCTACGACCTGCTCGACCTGCACGACGCGTTTGACACCATCGGTCTTGACCGCTGCGCGGATTTTATCGACTCCGACCACCTCAACACCGCCGGCATGGAGATCTTCACCGCGTGGCTCGGGCAGTATCTCACCGCGCATTATGACCTGACGGGCACGTACAGCGCCGAGCTCACCGCCATGTGGGACCGCTGCGCCGCCTTCGTGACGCAGACGCTGCCGCTGTGCAAGGAGCTGGCCGCTGCGAACACGGAGCAGAATCTCAACGAGTTTTCGCCGCAATTTGCCGCGTGGCGCTAACACAGCATGTGGAGAACATCAATGAATCCAAAACAACACGCAAAAAGAAATACCGTCGTGCGCGTGATCGCGTTTCTGCTCATCGTGGCGCTGGTCTACGGCGCGCTCACGCGGCTGCTGACCGTCAACAACGCCACCGAGCAGCAGTACATCCGCAGCTTCTATCTGGAGCCGAAAAACTCGCTCGACGTCATGATCCTCGGCGCGAGCGAGACGTTTACCGACTACTGCGCACCGCTGGCATGGCAGCACGCGGGCTTTACGAGCTATCCGCTGGCCGTATCGGCCGCGCAGGGGACCATGTACCCCTCCATGCTGCGTGAGGCCGCCAAGCGGCAGAGCCCCACGGTCTACGTGGTCGAGGTCAACGGCTTTCTCTACACGGAGGACGAGCGCAAGGAGCTCGGCAAGGCCGCAACACGCGAATGGCTCGACACGCTGCCGCTCTCACACAACAAGGTGCAGGCCATCAACGAGTGCGTGCAGGGCAAGCGCCTGTCGTACTATGTACCGCTGCTCAAATACCACGACAACTGGAGAAAGCGGGACCTCATCCGCAATTCGCTGTCCCTGCAGCAGCAGGCGCGCGACGCGGGCTATTCGTACACCAAGCCGTTTCTGTCCATCTCCATGTTCCTCACGGAGACGGACGAGATCCCCGTGCGTCAGCAATCGCTCGACGATTTCAACGAGCAGAGCCTGCGCACCTTCTGCGAGACAGCAAAAAAGCTTGGCATTCAAAACGTGCTCTTTGCCCGCTTCCCGCACCGCACCGTCATTGAAAACTATGACGCCGTGTTTGCCGAGCTGGAGGCAGTCGTGCACGAGTACGGGTATGATTTTGCGAACTTCGACACGCAGATGGACGCCATCGGCCTCGACCCGCTCAATGATTTCGCCAACACCGAGCATCTGAACATTTTCGGCGCGGAGAAATTCACGCCCTACCTCGCCGACTATCTCGCGCAGCACTACGACCTGAACACCGCGCACAGTCAGGCCGTCACCGATGAATGGACGCGCTGCGCCGCATTCACGCAGCAGATGCTGCCCGTGTGCGAGGACAACACCCGGCGCTACACGTGCGAGAAGCTCGACGAGTTCTCGCCCGTGTTCGCAGACTGCCGCTGAATAAAGCAAGTTTGCCGCTGAATAAAGCAAAACGCAGCCCCCTTCGAGCGTCTCGAAGGGGGCTGCGTTTTTTGTTGCTTTACCGGCCGGTGCTGCCAAAGCCGCCCGCGCCGCGGTCAGTTTCGTCGAGCGTGTCGGCGTCCGAAAATTCCGCCGCGAGAAACGGCAGGATCACGAGCTGGGCGATGCGGTCGCCGGGGGCGACGGTGCGCACTTCGTCCGTGTCATTGTGCAGCGCGACGGTACACTCGCCGCGGTAGTCCGCGTCGATCACGCCGACGCAGTTTGCCGGGCGCAGCCCCTGCCTGGACGCAAGGCCGCTGCGCGCGAACACGCCGCCGAAATACCCCGCCGGAATGGCGAGGGCAAGCCCCGTGCCGATCATGGCCGTCGTGTGCGGCGCGATCGTGACGCTCTGCCCGTCCGCCGGGCAGGCGTAGAGATCATAGCCCGCCGCGTCCGCGCTGCCGCGCCGCGGGGTGACGGCGCCGGGGCGCAGCTTCCGGATCTTCACTTCCATCCGTTCATGCCCTCCCAGAGTACGATGTGCCCCGCCGCGCGGGTGCGGTTCATGTCGATGATGCGCTGGTTTTCCGAGCCGCGAAAGCGCAGGCTGAGGTTGCGCTGCGCGTCCACATAGCGCCCGTCGACGAGGATGTCGATGAGCGAGAGCATCTCGTCCGTGACCTCGCAGCGCGGGTGCGCGCCGTTGACGGTGAGCTCCTTGTCGAGCTCGAAGCCCGAAAACGCCCAGATGTCCTTATCCGGATAGCGCTCGCGCACCCGGTGCAGAAACGGCACGAGCGCGCGCTGATTCTCCGGCTCGAACGGGTCGCCGCCGAGCAGCGTCAGGCCGCGGATGAAGGGCTTTTCCAGCTCATTGAAAATGATCTGCTCAGCCGCCGCGTCAAACGGCTGGCCGTAGTGAAAGTCCCATGTCTGCGGCTGGAAGCAGTTGTAGCAGTGATTCGTGCAGCCGGAGACGAACAGCGTCACGCGCACGCCGACGCCGTTGGCAATGTCGCAGGTCTTGATCTGACCGTAATTCATAGCAATTCCTCACAAACAGCGGGCGCGCCGCTTCAGACACGCCCGCCGGATATTTTTTTCTCCGCGCGCCGCCTTACAGGTGCAGCACGCGCTCCTTGATCTCCTGCGTGCGGCCCTGGTTCCAGAACTGCGTGCCGATGTAGCCGCAGGTGCGGCGGGCGACGTTCATCTTGTCCTGATCCGTGTTGCCGCAGTTCGGGCAGCGCCAGATGAGCTTGCCGTCGTGCTCGACGATCTCGATCTCGCCGTCAAAGCCGCAGACCTGGCAGTAGTCGCTCTTGGTGTTGAGCTCGGCGTACATGATGTTGTCGTAGATGAACTTCATCACCTCGAGCACCGCCGGGATATTGTTCTGCATGTTCGGCACCTCGACGTAGCTGATCGCGCCGCCGGGGGAGAGCGCCTGGAACTTCGACTCGAAGGCGAGCTTGCTGAACGCGTCGATGTTCTCCGTCACGTGGATGTGGTAGCTGTTGGTGATGTAGCCCTTGTCCGTGACGCCGGGGATGATGCCGAAGCGCTTTTGCAGGCACTTGGCGAACTTGTAGGTCGTGGACTCCAGCGGCGTGCCGTAGAGGCTGAAGTCGATGTTGTGCATCTGCTTCCAATGCTTGCAGGCATCGTTCATGTGCTGCATCACCTCGAGCGCGAACGGCGTCGCCGAGGGGTCGGTGTGGGACTTGCCGGTCATGTACTTGACGCACTCATACAGTCCCGCGTAGCCGAGGGAGATGGTCGAGTAGCCGCCGTAGAGGAGCTTGTCGATCGGCTCGCCCTTTTTCAGGCGCGCCAGCGCGCCGTACTGCCACAGGATGGGCGCGGCGTCCGAGAGCGTACCCTTGAGCCGCTCGTGGCGGCACATGAGCGCGCGGTGGCACAGCTCCAGCCGCTCGTCAAAGATCTTCCAGAACTTCTCCATGTTGCCGCCGGAGGACAGCGCCACGTCCGGCAGGTTGATGGTCACGACGCCCTGATTGAAGCGGCCGTAGTACTTCGGCTTGCCGTTTTCGTCGACATACGGCGTCAGGAAGCTGCGGCAGCCCATGCAGGTGTAGCAGTGGCCCTCGCCGTTTTTGTCCACCTTGAGCTCGAGCATCTTCTTCTCGGAGATGTAGTCCGGCACCATGCGCTTGGCGGTGCAGCGGGCGGCCAGCTCCGTGAGATACCAGTAGGGCGAATCCTCGTGGATATTGTCCTCCTCAAGCACGTAGATCAGTTTCGGGAACGCTGGCGTGACCCAGACGCCCTTTTCGTTTTTCACGCCCTGATAGCGCTGGCGCAGCGTCTCCTCGATGATCATGGCGAGGTCATGGCGCTCCTGCTCGTTTTTCGCCTCGCCGAGGTACATGAACACCGTCACGAACGGCGCCTGACCGTTCGTGGTCAGCAGCGTGACGACCTGATACTGGATCGTCTGCACACCGCGGCGGATCTCCTCGCGGACGCGGTTTTCGACGAGCTCTGCCAGCTTCTCCTCGCCCGGATGCGCGTCGATCGCCTGCATCTCGGCCGCGACCTCGCGGCGGATGCGCTCGCGGCTGACCTGCACGAACGGCGCCAGATGCGTCAGCGAGATCGACTGCCCGCCGTACTGGTTGGAGGCGACCTGCGCGATGATCTGGGTCGCGATGTTGCACGCGGTCGAGAAGCTGTGCGGCCGCTCGATGAGCGTTCCGGTGATGACGGTGCCGTTTTCGAGCATATCCTCCAGATTCACGAGGTCGCAGTTGTGCATATGCTGCGCGTAATAGTCGGCGTCGTGGAAGTGGATGATGCCCTCCTCGTGCGCCTCGACGATGTCCTTCGGCAGCAGGATGCGGTTGGTGATGTCGCGGCTGACCTCACCGGCCATGTAGTCACGCTGCGTGCTGTTGACGATCGGGTTCTTGTTGGAGTTTTCCTGCTTGGCCTCCTCGTTGTTGCACTCGATCAGGCTCAGGATGCGGTCGTCGGTCGTGTTGGCGCGGCGCACCAGACTGCGGGTGTAGCGGTAGGTGATGTAGGCCTTGGCGACCTCGAACGCGCCGTGCGCCATGATCTGCTTTTCGACCATGTCCTGAATTTCTTCCACGGCGGCGCTGCGGCCGAGCTCCTGACAGGCGAGCTCCACGCTCTCGGCGATGCGCTGGATCTGGCGCGGCGTCATGCGCGCGCCCTCCTCGACAGCGGCATTGGCCTTCGTGACGGCCATGATGATCTTCGAGATATCAAAGGTCGCCTCTGCACCGTTTCTCTTGATGATCTTCATTTTCTATTTCTCCCCCTCGTAATCGAAAACACAATATCTTGTGCGGAAAACCGCTTTATTTTGTATTGAGAGCGGGTATATCGTACAATATCTAGTACAGGCTGTCAATAACCAATTTGATTTTTGTTGCACATTATGTGAACAGCGCGGCCCCTTCAGGCCGCAAAAATGCGCCGCCCGCAGGCGGCGCAAGGCTTTTGCGGATCGCCGGAGCGAGCCGCAAAGCGTTGCCGTCAGGCAGTTTCGTAGCCGTTTGGGTTCTGGGTCTGCCAGCGCCAGCTGTCGCGGCACATATCCTCGAGCGAGTAGTCCGCGCGCCAGCCGAGGATGCGCGCGCTCTTGTCCGGGCAGGCGTACACCGTCGGCAGATCGCCCGCGCGGCGCGGCGCGATGCGGTAGGGCACATGCACGTGGTTGGCCGCTTCAAAGGCGTGCACCATTTCGAGCACGCTGTAGCCCCGGCCGGTGCCGAGGTTAAAAATGCTCTCGCCCGTGTGCGCCGCCATGTAGGCGATGGCCGAGACGTGGCCGCGCGCAAGATCCATGACGTGGATATAGTCGCGCACGCCGGTGCCGTCGGGCGTGTCATAGTCGTCGCCGAACACGTTCAGGCACTCCAGCCGGCCGATGGCCGTCTGCGAGATGTAGGGCATGAGGTTGTTCGGCACGCCGCGCGGATCCTCGCCGATGAGGCCGCTCGGGTGCGCACCGATGGGGTTGAAGTAGCGCAGCAGCACGACCGACCAGCTCGGGTCGGCCACCACACAGTCGCGCAGGATCTGCTCGCAGACGTACTTCGTCCAGCCGTAGGGATTCGTGCAGCTGCCGGTGCGGGACGTCTCGTAGAGCGGCATATCGTTGTCGCCGGAGTACACCGTCGCCGACGACGAGAAGATGATCTGCTTGACCCCGTGGTCGCGCATTGCCTCGCAGAGCGTGACGGTCGAGCCGAGGTTGTTGTCGTAATATTCCAGCGGCATATGTACCGACTCGCCCACGGCCTTGAGGCCGGCAAAATGGATGACGCAGTCGATCTTCTGCTCGGTAAAAATGCGGTCGAGTCCGGCGCGGTCGCGCACGTCCATCTGATAGAACTTCAGGGGCCTGCCCGTGATCTGCTCGACCCGTCTGCCCGCCTCCGCGCTGCTGTTGACGAGATTGTCCACCACGACGACATCCATGCCCTGCTCGAGCAGCTCCACGCACGTGTGGCTGCCGATGTAGCCCATGCCGCCGGTCACCAATACGGTCATGCGCCGTACCTCCCTCTTGCTTGCGGTATCGCAGGATTGCGTACTTTTTTATTTTACATCAGAACGCCGCGAAGTTCAACGGTTTTCCTTTGCCAGAGTTTTGCCATGCGCGTGAATTTCCTGTCAATCCCTGATTTTACAGATTTCAGGCGATTTTTTCTTGACTTTTCATCCACGCTGGGCTAAACTGCAACTACCATAGTGCAGTTGGGATGGCTGCGTACGCACTGTTTTTGTCCATTTGCGATCTGACCCATCTCTTTTTTATCAATTCTTTTCTCTTTTATCTGATCTCTATTTACCGCGTTATCTACCATTGTTCTCCGCAATCGGCACGTTCATCCCGTCTCAGGATCAGGGCGCACCCGCGGCGTACAGGGCGCGCAATGGCTGCACGCATAGCGAAAGACCTCCGGGCACGCCCGGAGGCCTTTTTCTGCTTTTGGGCTTTCAGCTCTCCATCTGCTTGCCGAGAAAGCCGGCGACCGCCTGCGCGAGCTTACGCTCGGTTTCTCCGGCGGGGGCGCCGCCGCGCGCGGCGGCAAACAGCACGCAGCCGAGCACATCACCCTCGGAGAGGATGGGCGCGGCCACGGCCACGGCGTAGCGCTCGTCGGTCTCGGTGACCGGCAGCGTGCAGGTATCGGCCGCATATTGGCCGCGCGCGGTCATGAGCTCCTCAAGCTCGCGGCTGACGCGCCGCTCGAGCAGCTCCCGCTTGCCGCCGCCGGCCACGGCGATGACGGTGTCGCGGTCGCACACGGCGGCGATCTCGCCGGTGGTCTTGTGCAGCGCATCGCAGATCTGCACGGCGAACTCAGACAACTCGCCCATCGGGGAATACTTTTTAAAAATGACCTGCCCGTCGGTGTCGGTGTAGATCTCCAGCGGGTCGCCCTCGCGGATGCGCATGGTGCGGCGGATCTCCTTGGGGATGACCACGCGGCCGAGGTCGTCGATCCGGCGCACGATTCCGGTTGCTTTCATATTCTGAAAACTCCTTTGCTCTGTTTTGCGTTTCGGCAACCCTATTTTCTGCAAATTCCGGTAATCTATGCAGGCCGTGCCGCGCAAGGGTGCATACGCGCCATTTTCCGCCGCCTTGTACGCGCAGCAGACTGCAGCCTCTTTGTCAAAAAGCATTACTTTTTGACAGTCTCAAAAAAGCCCGGCCGGTTTCCCGGTCGGGCTTTGGGACATATGGGTCTGACGGCTCAGAATTGGATCTCCTTGCCGTTTTTGCGCCACTGCTTGAACTCCGCGACGGCGGTGAACAGCGCATCGGACGAGGAGTTGATGGCAGTTTCGAGCGAGTCCTGAATGACGCCGATGATGAAACCGACGCCGACGACCTGCATGGCGACATCGTTGGAGATGCCGAACAGGGAGCAGGCCATGGGGATGAGCAGCAGCGAGCCGCCCGCAACGCCGGACGCGCCGCACGCGCCGAGCGCCGCCATGACCGACAGGATGATCGCGACGGGCAGCTGCACGGTGATGCCGAGCGTGTGCACCGCGGCGAGCGCCATGATCGTGATCGTGACGGCAGCGCCGGCCATGTTGATGGTCGCGCCGAGCGGGATGGACACGGAGTAAAACTCCTTATCCAGACCGAGGCTCTCGCACAGGGACATGTTCACGGGGATGTTCGCGGCGGACGAGCGCGTGAAGAAGGCGGTCACACCGCTCTCCTTGAGGCACTTGAACACCAGCGGATAGGGGTTCTTGCGCATGACGACAAAGGCCATAACGGGGTTGACGACGAGCGCCGAGAACAGCATGCAGCCCACGAGCAGGAGCAGCAGCTTGCCGTACTCGGTGAAGATGGCCAGGCCGCTCGTGGACACGGCCGTGAACACGAGGCCGAGAATGCCGAAGGGGGCGAGATTGATCACGAAGCGCACCGCCTTCGTGACGGCCTCGGAGGCGTCGGCGAGGAAGCGCTTGGTCGAATCCGCAGCGCCCTTGAACGCAAAGCCGAGCACGATGGCCCAGAACAGGATGCCGAGGAAGTTGCCGCTGACGATCGAGCCGATGGGGTTGGAGACGATGTTGGTCAGCAGGTTCGTAAAGATCTCCGCGAAGCTCTCGGGCGCGCTGTCGGAAGCGGCCTCGGTCAGCGTGATGGTCACGGGGAAAAGGTAGCTTGCGACGACGGCGATGGCGGCCGCGAGAAACGTGGACACGAGGTAGAGCACGATAACGGTGCCGAACTGCTTGCCCATTTTCTCCTTGGACTGGGCGAGCGCGCTGATGATGAGCACAAACACGAGCAGCGGGGCGATCGCCTTGAGCGCGCCGACGAACAGTTTGCCGAGGATACCGATGCCGGGAGCAGTCACGGCGGCGTTAGGGATCAGCAGGGCAAGCGCTGTGCCGATGGCCATGCCGATGACGATGCGCAGCACGAGGCTGACGCTGTTGTAGGCTTTGACGAGTTTCATTTCTTTCTTCTTCTCTTTCCTTTTGCTGTTTTTGCGAGCGAGTCGCTTTAGCAGTTTAGCAAACAGCCGCAGCAATGTCAACAGCAAAGGGTGCAAGTGCAGGAGATGACAAATCCTCAAAATATGGTTTTCCGGTCGGATGCGCGATGCGGAGCATTATTTTATCTGTTGATCACTTGAATACCCGATACACACATGATACAATCTGTCAAAACCTGAATTTATGAACAGCCGGCTGCGCACGGACAGGTCACATTAAAAATGAATGCATGGATTTGAAAAAGCCGGCCGTTGGTCCTGCATAGGGTTCTATGCGTATGCGATGTGAGAGGAGATCTTATGAACAATATAATAAAGAGGGATGTGCTCGGGAGGACGATCGAGGCCCGGCTTACATGGCAAGGAAAAGACCTGCTTGTCACCGTGACCGGCGGGGACGCCGCACATATCGGCAGTGTTTCGGTGTGCCGGATGTGCGGCGGCGAGCCCCGGATCGAGAAAATTCTTCTGCCGGCACATCGCGACGATGTCATTAGCGACAAATTTGCGCAGGCGCTGGCGCAAAGGCTGAACACGACCGTATGTGTGGTGAGCGGGATTCATTTTGACGGCGTGTCCAAACAGGACATCGCAGAGATCGTGCGGGCAAGTGACGAAATGCTTGTGCGCATATTGGCATCTTTTGATTGACAAAACGGCGGAAAAGCGACGATAATAGAGCGAAACGGGATGCGTCGAAAGACAGAAAGCCTGTTTCGCTCCTTTTCTTTTTCACATTTGGTCGGATCGCGCGTTTTTTAATGTGCAAATGGCACAAAAAATTTTTCTTATATTGTGTAAAAAGCAGAAAGCTGCACAACCGCCGTTTTGGCAACGAAAACGGCGGAAATGCCCCACAATGCCAACAGGCACTATGATATGCTTTTGACACAAGGAGATGATCCCCGGGCGAAAACCAAAAAAAGAAAAGGAGAGATTTATGGAATGAAAAACGATAAGGTCAAAAAATGGCTATGCCTCATCCTGATCTTCGGCGGCTTCTTCATTCTGCGCAACTTCATTCCCAGCGGACTGGATCAGGCCGGCTGGGACGGCTTCCTGGTTCTGTTCGTTGCAGTTCTGCTGTGGCTGACAGAGGCAGTCCCCATGGCTGTTACAGCGGTGTTTGTGCTGTTTTTCGGCGCATGGGTCGGCTTTGAAAAAGAGGCCAACATCCTCGCAAACTTCGCTTCTACCGGCCCGTTCTTTCTGCTGGCGGCGATGGTCATCGGCCAGATCTTTACCAAGGTTGGCCTTGGCCGCAGAATTTCACTTTACGTTTTGCCGATGTTCGGGAATAAAGCCAAGGCGGTGCTGCTGGCAGTCATGATGGGCACCTGCGTCGTCTCCATGTTCCTTGCGGACATTCCCACCGCGCTGGTGTTCTTCGGCCTGTGCGCACCGATTCTTGAGCAAAACGGCTGTGAGCCGGGCAAGTCCAAATTCGGCAAAGCCATCATGCTTGGTATTCCGGTCGGCGCTGCCATCGGCGGCATCGGCACACCCGCAGGCAGCGGCATGAACGCCGTGACCATGTCCCTGCTCAAGAACATCTGCGGCGTTGAGATCAGCTTTGGCCAGTGGTCTCTCGTCGGCGTGCCGGTGGCCTTGGTCAGCATCGTGCTTGCATGGCTCATTCTCTGCTGGCTGTGCAAGCCAGAGATCGATATCGTGAAAGGGCTTGACTCTCTGAAAGAGGACCGCAAGAATGTGGGGCCGCTCAAGGGCGACGAGCTGAAGTTTACGATCGTTTTTGCAATCATGGTCGTACTGTGGTTCATCCCCAAGCAGACCGGTATTGATATGTACATGACTGCATGGGGCGGCATCTTTATCATGTCCCTGCCCGGCATGAATCTGGTCAACTGGAAAGAGGCCAGCACTAAGATCGACTGGTCTGCGTTCCTGATCTGCGGCGCTGCCACTGCGCTCGCAACCGTTGTTGCAAACCTCGGCACCGGCGCCTGGCTCAGCGGCATCCTCTCGAACCTCTTCCTGTCCAAGGTCGCTGGTATGGGCCTTGTCGTGCTGCTCCTTGTGATCAATGTCATGATGGCCGTTGGCCATTATCCGATGCCTCAGGGCGTCTCTCTGGCCGGTCTTTGCCTGCCCGTTGTCGGCGCACTGGCTGTCAACCTCGGCCTCAATCCGATCGTTGTCTGCCTGCCCGTCTGCATGTCCACCAGCATGCTGCTGCTCGTCCCGATCGATCCGACCTGCTTTACCACCTACTCCGGCGGTTACTGGAAGATCAAGGACATGATGAGTTCCGGCATTCTCATCACCATTGGCTACATTCTTGTTTCCTCGCTCTGGACTGCAGTGATTGCCGCTACCGGCGCGCTCGGCTGACAGCATTCTCTAACCGATCCTTCCGCCGGGCGTCCAACCGCCCGGCGGAAGAAATAAAAAGTGAAGGGACAAACAGATATGGCGATACTTGACGAAGCGGATTACAGGATCCTGGACATCCTCCAGAAGGACGGAAGGATCACGTTCTCAGATCTGGCAGATCAGGTGAATCTGTCGCGTTCAGCCGTGCGCGAGCGCATCAAAAACATGCAGGACAGCGGCATTATCCGCGGCTTCACGGCAATCATCGACGCAAAGGCTTACGAGAAGTTTGCGAGTGTCTATATGGACATCGAAGCGGAACCGATGAAGATCAACGATGTTGCCAAGGAGCTCATGAAGCTCAACGAGATCGCAATTGTCTCCCAGCACACCGGCTCTACCGGGCTGCATGTGCATGCATACATCGACAGCGTTGACAAGGTGTCAAAATATCTGGAAGAAAATATATATACGATAGATGGCGTCAGAGGTGTGCATTTTGAGCTTCTCGTACACCAATACAAGACAACCGCCTATCTTGCAAGATATTCAGAATAAGACAAAAGGCATCCACGATTAAAGGAGGAACTACGGTTATGTGGGAATTCAGATTCTATTCCCGAGGCGGTCAGGGCGCAGTCACTGCGGCAAAGATCCTGACCAATGCCGCCATTATTGAAGGTAAGTTTGCTCAGGCGATCCCCTCGTATGGGCAGGAACGCAAGGGCGCTCCGATCCACACCTACGGCCGCATCTCTGATGAGCCCATTGAGGTGAAGAGCTATGTCTATCGCCCGAACTGCGTCATCTGCTTTGACACCAGTCTCGAAGATGTCGGCATTGATATCACGGAGGGCATCCGCCCCGGATGCACCCTCGTCGTCAACTCTCCCGTGCCAGTGTACGAGGACGTTTTTTCCAAGGTCTGCAACATTGACGCGGACAAGCTGACGCATGAGATCCTCGGCGAGGTTCCGCCCAATGTGGCAATGCTCGGTGCGCTGGTAAAGGCGACGGGCTGTGTCTCCATTGACAGCCTTCTGCAGGCGATCAAGATCAAAATTCCGGGAAAGGCGGGTGAAAATAATGCAAAAGCTTGTGCAGCAGCGTATAAAAATGCTTGAGGGCATGCCTCGGCTGATCGGCCCCATGTCCGTGAAAATCTCCGATGTGCCCACCGGCACATGGCGCTATCATCGTCCGGTCATCCGCCACGATGACTGCATTAAGTGCGGCATCTGCGCGGAATACTGCCCGTGCGGCGTTATTGAAAAAATCGACAACAAGATGGTCATCGATTATACATACTGCAAGGGCTGCGGCATCTGCACCGCCGAGTGCCCGAAAAAGGCCATCGATTTTGTGCTGGAAGCTGACTGCGTAAAGGAGGGCAAATAATTATGGGTGTTATCAAGGCTCTTGACGGCAACGCCGCTATTGCCCACGGCGTTATGCGCTCCAAGGTTCAGCTCGTCGCCGCGTATCCGATCACGCCGCAGACGCCGATCGTCGAGACCATTGCGTCTCTGATCGACAAGAAGGAGTATGCAGCAACCTATATCACCGCCGAGTCTGAGCACTCCGCGATCAGCGCTGTGGTCGGTGCCGCCTCCACCGGCGTGCGCACCTTCACCGCCAGCGCATCCCACGGTCTGGCGCTCATGCACGAGCTGACCGGCACCTGCTCCGCATCCAGACTGCCTGCAGTCATGGCGGTCGTCAGCCGCGCCATCCCCGGCCCCATGGCACTTTGGTGCGACCACTCCGATATCATGACGCAGCGCGATCAGGGCTGGATCCAGATCTTCGCAAAAGACCCCCAGGAGGCGCTTGATTTCACGATGATCGCCTACCGCGTCAGTGAGGACGAGCGCGTGCTCATCCCGACCATGGTCGACATTGACGGCTTCTTCTGCTCGCACCTGACCGAGCCTGTCAATGTCCCGACCGAGGAGGAGGCAGAGCGCTTCGTAAAAGAATTCAAGCCCGTGAACGCACACCTGGATACCGATCTGCCCTATGCCATGAACAACCTGACTTCCCCCGCAATCTTCACGGAGATCAAGCGCTCTCAGGATCTCGGCATGCGCGCCGCCGCAGGCGTGATGGACGAGCGCTTCGAGGAATTCGGCGAGCTGTTCGGCAGAAAGTACGGCCGCATCATGTGCGACCACGTTGAGGGCGCAGACACCGTCGTCCTGTGCATGGGCTCCATGTCCGGCACCGTGAAGCACGTCGTCAAGGAAATGCGCGCAGCAGGCCGCAAGGTCGGCATCTGCCGCGTGGTCGCATTCCGTCCCTTCCCGACGAAAGAAGTTGCCGAAGCACTCAAGGATGCAAAGAACATCGCCGTCATCGACCGCGTTTCCGCAATGGGCAGCTTTGGCCCGCTCTATGAGGAAGTGCTCGCTGCCATGAATTACGGCGGCATCAAGGCAAACGCATACAGCTTCGTCGCCGGCCTCGGCGGACGCGACATCTGGGAGCAGACCGTCGAAAACGTCATCGACAAGGCGGAGGCGCTGGGCGCGAAGCAGGAGCCCTGCGAGGCGCCGATCTGGATCGATCTCAAGGAAGAGGAGGTAGTGTACAATGCCTGAACTTGATCTCGTAAGCAAAGGAATGACTACCTGCCAGGGCTGCGCGATGGAGCTCATCGCGAGATCCGCTCTGGAGGTGCTCGGCCCCAAGACCATCACCATGACGCCGCCGAGCTGCTCGGCGATCATCACCGGCAACGGCGATGAGACCGGCTGGGGCATCCCCTGCGTGCAGACCGTTCTGATGAGCCTGCCCGCTTTTGCCTCCGGCGTGTCCGAGGCGCTGAAGATCCAGGGCAAGAACGACGTCAACGTCATGGGTTACGCCGGCGATGGCGGCACGTTTGATATCGGCTTCCAGGCACTGTCCGGCGCGATCGAGCGCGGTCACAAGGCAATTTATATCTGCTGCAACAACGAGGCATATATGAACACCGGCGGACAGCGTTCCAGTGCGACCACGCTCGGTGCAACCACCAAAACTACGCCAACCGGCAAGAAGGAAGTCAGCAAGAATATCGACTTCATGCTTCTGCACACGCCCCTGGTATATCAGGCCACCGCATCTGTCGGCGACATCAAGGACTTCAAGCGCAAGGTCGCTAAGGCCGCGACGAAGGACGGCCCGTGCTTCATCCACGTCATGAGCCCCTGCCCCTCCGGCTGGAAGTTCCCGACCGATCAGACCATTCAGATCGCGAAAAAGGCCATTAAGAGCGGCATGTGGCTGCTCTGGGAGCGTGAAGGCGGCAAGATCACCATCAACCGCAAGCCCACGGATTTTGACGCGATCCCTGAGTATCTGCACAGCCAGCACCGCTTCGATCGCCTTACGGACGAGCTTACCGAGCGCATTATCAACGACGCGAAGGCGCGCTATGATACGCTGCTCAAGCTTTCCGAGATCGACATCGTATAAAAACAGTATCCCATGGGCGCAGGCTGCCGCTGAAAGCAGCCTGCGCCTGATTTGCTAACAGCAGGAGGTTGAAAATGGCAAAGATAATTACAGCTGCTGAAGCTGCCGACCTGATTCGGGACGGAATGACGCTTGGCGTCAGCGGCTTCGGTGCTTTTGCGTCTCCGGACTATGTGATGGAGGCGATGAGCCGCAAGTTCAAAGAGCAAAACACCCCGCGCGACCTGACGATCGTTTCCGGCGTTGCGCCCGGCGATTTTGTTGAGGATGGCTGCGGACTGTCCAAAATCAAGGACGAGGGCATCATCAGGACGCTGATCGCCTCCCATCTGCGCATGTCCCCGGCGATCGGCAGGGCGTGCAGTGAAAACAAAATTGCCGCGTTCTCCATGCCGCTCGGCGTGTACGGCCAGCTTCTGAACGCCATCGGCAGCAAGCGCCCCGGCATCATTACCCACGTCGGTCTCAACACCTATGCCGATCCCCGTCAGGACGGCTGCAAGATGAACGCGCTTGCAAAGGCCGACGGCAGAGAGATGGTGGAGCTCATCCACGTTTCCGGGAAGGACTATCTTTTCTACAAAGCATTCCACATTGATGCCTGCATCCTTCATGCGAGCTATGCGGACACCGAGGGCAACATCTCCCTCCAGAACGAGCCGGTTCACGGCGATTTGCTGGAGCTGGCGCTGGCGGTGCACAACAATGGCGGCATCGTCATCGTGGAGGTCAACTCTATCTGCGAGGCGGGCGCGCTGGACCCGCGGCACGTGCTGATCCACAAGTCCTGTGTGGACTATATCGTGAAGGCTGAGGGCGAGAACAATGTTGCGCTTGCGTATCACCCCGAGATGGTTGGTGATATCCGCGGACTCGCGGGCGATGTTGCGCCGCTGCCCTTTTGCTATAAGAAGGTCATCGCCAGAAGAGCTGCCATGGAGCTCAAACAGGGCGCGCTTGTGAATCTCGGCATCGGCATTCCCGCCAGCGTTGCGAACGTCGCGAACGAGGAAGGCCTCAGCCGGGATGTCACGCTCTCGCTTGAGACGGGCGTTTTCGGCGGTGTGCCGCTGGACGGTCCGCTGTTCGGCGCGGCCGTGAATCCGGACTCCATTTCCCGCTCTGCGGATACATTCAGTCTCTACGATGGCGGCGGTCTTGACATGACCGTGCTCGGCTGCGCAGAAGTGGACGCGACCGGAAACGTCAATGTTTCCAAGTTCTCCGGCCGCTGCGTCGGCCCCGGCGGCTTTGTCAACATCTCGCAGAACACCCCGAAGATCTGCTTTGCATTTGCCTTCAACTCCGGAAAGTGCGACATTGGCGTCGAGGACGGCAAGCTGGTTATCCGCCGCGATGGAAGACCCGGCAAGTTTATCCCCAAGTGTGACCATATCACCTTCTCCTCGCAGTTTGCGCAGGATACCCATCAGGAGGTCCTGTTCATAACCGAACGCGCGGTGTTCCGTCTAATCGACCGCAGGATGATCCTCACCGAGATCGCCCCCGGCGTTGACCTCCGGAAGGACATCCTTGACCAGATGGGCTTCGCACCCGAGATCTCCCCCGAGCTCAAGCGCATGGATGAGCGGCTGTTCCGGCCGGAAAAAATGGAGCTTGCGTTCTGACATGAAGAAGATCATCGTTGGTATCAGCGCCGCAGACGGCGTGCAGATCGGCGTCAGGCTTCTGACGCTGCTGCGAGAGATCCCGGATGTGGAGACCCATCTGGTTATGAGCCGCAATGCAGACACGAACCTCCGACTTGAGCTGGGCATGGGCCGCGCGGCGGCGGAAGCACTGGCCGATGTCTGCTATCCGCCGGAGGATCTGGCGGCGGCGATATCCAGCGGATCGTTTTATACCGACGGCATGATCGTCGCGCCGTGCAGTATGAAAACGCTCTCTGCCATCGCAAACGGTTATTCCGACTCGCTGCTGATCCGCGCGGCGGACGTGTGCATCAAGGAGTGCCGCAAGGTGGTCCTGATGCCGCGCGAAATGCCGCTCAGCCGGATCCACCTGCGCAATATGAGCCTTGCGGCAGAGGCCGGATGCGTCATCATTCCGCCAATGCTGACCTTTTATAACGGCAGCAAAAGCGTAGACGACATGATAAACCACGCGCTCGGCAAGGCGCTTATGCAGTTTGGCATTGTGCCGCCCGGATTTCAGAGCTGGCGCGGCGGCCGTCTTTCAAAGGAGGACAAATAAGAATGGATCTGAAAGATTGCCTCAAAAAAATGGACGCGGCCGGCAGGCTCGCGCATGTGCACACCGAAGTGGATGCGGTGCATGAGCTGTCCGGCGTAGCTGCGAAGCTCGACGGCGGCAAGGCGGTCGTGTTCGAGCACGTGAAGGGCTATGATTATCCGGTATCCACCGGCATGTGGTGGAACCGCGAAAACGTTGCCGCGATTTTCGACCGCAGCGTGGATGCGCTTCCGGCGCTCTTTGCCGCAGCTGTCGGCTCTCTGCACCAAAACCCCGTGGCGCCCGTCGTCGTTGACGATGCGCCTGCGCAGCAGGTCACGATGCCGGAGGTCGATCTCGGGCGCATCCCGGTACCGACACATGCGCTCAAAGACGGCGGCCCCTATTTTTCCAACTGCATCATCGTCGCCAAGGATCCGGACACCGGCGTCCGAAACACGTCGATCCACCGTCTGATGGTCACGGGCAAGGACCGCCTTGGCCTGCTGATGGACATGGGACGGCATCTGAGAAATTATTATGAGCGTGCGGAGGCGAAGGGCGAGCCGCTGGAGATCACCATCAACAACGGCCTGCATCCGGCGTATTTCGTCGCGGCGACCACGCCGAGCTCTGCCGCCCCCATCGATGTGGACGAGCTTGCAGTCGCGTCCTATCTGCTGGGCGAGCCGGCACGGCTGTGCCGCAGCAAGACGGTTTCCGTCGAGGGACTTGCGGACGCGCAGATGATCATGGAGGCTGAGATCCTCCCGTATGTGCGCGAACCGGAAGGCCCGTTCGGCGAGGTCAGCGGCTACTATGCCGCCCGCGATGATCGCTGGGTCGTGCATGTCAAGGCAATCACCATGCAGACCGACCCCGTGATCCATATGCTGCATCCCGGCCGCGAGGTCTGGATCGGTCAGGGGCTGAGTGTGGAGTCGAATCTGTTCCAGACGATCAGCAAGCAGGTGCCGGGGCTGAAGAAAGTGTACATGACGCCCGGCGGCAGCCATTATCATGTCATCCTCCAGATCGATCCGCCCAACAACGGTATGGCGAAAAATGCGATCCTTGCAGCATTCGCGGCGTTCCCAGATCTGCAAATGGTCACCGCTGTCAACAGTGATATCGATATATATGACCCCGAACAGATCGAGCGTGCGATGGTCACGCGCTGCGACCCGGCCAAGGATATCATCATCATTCCCGGGGCGTTCGGACATGAGCTGAACCCCGTCGTCAAGGACAACCTTGCGGCAAAGATGGGCTTCGACTGTACGTATCCCGTGCCGAAGCCGGAATCCTATACGCTCGTGAGCTTTCAGGACGTCGATATCGGCAAGTATGATATCGGGTAGCTTCCTGGAATCTGGCGCTTGCCTCGGCAAGCCCTCTGCTTCTGCAGCGCAATATCTCCGCATCGTCTGATGGCGAATCGACGGTTGTTTGTTGCGGGAAGGCTTTGATCGGCAGGCCAATACCGTTCCCGGATTGCTTTTACAATAAAATGAGCGCAGGAATATTCCTGCGCTCATTTCAGTCTGTCAAAGAACACAGCCTTAGATTAAGGCGGAGCTGTTCCGGCTCCATGTTGCTAACTTTTTCAGATTTTCTATTTTCCTCAGCGGGTGATCCTTTGGTACAAGCGGATCTATATCCACCATTACCACGTCTCGTCGGTTATCACAAAGCCGCTCCTCGCAAAAGAGCGGCCGCACAGATCTCCGGGCAAGATCCGCCGCGGCGGCGTCAGCGCTCGGACAGCGTAAAAAGCGGCCGCTCGCCCCCGAGCGCGTGCGAAAGGTGCTGCGCCAGCGCCTGTCGGACGCGGGCATAGTTGGCGCGGCTGAGCGGGACGGTCACGCCGCTGCGCAGCACAACACACGTGCGCCGCAGCTCCTTGACATAGCTGAGATTGACCAGAAAGCTGCAGTGCGTCTGCACAAACTCCGCGGGATCGAGCCGCCTATAGATCTCGTTGAGCTTTTCCGAGCACGTCACGGTGCGCGTCGTCATGACGATCTTCGTCTGGCGCTGCGCATGCTCGCAGTACAGGATCTCGCGCATGGACAGCACATGGCGCGTCGCGCGCGAGCCCACGATCAGGCAGGGCCCAAGCTCCCCGCCGCACGGACGCAGCACAAAGCGCAGGGCGGCGCTCAGGCGCGTCTCCATCTCGAGCTTGCAGACAAAGTAATCCGGGTCGCACTCGAACACGTCCAGCGCTGCCAGCGGATCTGCCGACAGGAGGATCAGCTTCGTCTGCGGGCTCGTGAGGCGCAGATCCCGGAAAAAGCGCAAATACTGCTCCCGCGTCTGCCGGTCGGAAATATCCGCCAGCACAACGTCGTAGTACGCACACCCGCCGTCGGACGTCATCGACTCCGGCGCGTAGAATTCATCCACACACGCGCGCACCCCATTGGCGTCCAGCTCCCGGCAGAGGATCTCTCTCGCCGTGTGCCGCCAGATCGTGCTGGGGTCCACGATACATATGTTCAATACTTCGGCCACTTGTGATCTCTCTCCCTCTCGCGGAGCAGCGCGCCGCGCGCTCCGTTCCTTCATGGGAGAAATATAGCATTTTGGCCGCGAATTTACATGCGCTCTGCACAATCGGCATATTTCCGTGCAGAAATAACACATTTTTGCGCGCCAAAACAAAAGGCTCCGGCCGAAGCCGGAGTCCTTTTCGGATCCATATCTGCAATTACACGTGCGCGGGTACGGCAGGTACACCCGCAGCGGCCGCACGGAGCAGGAGCGTGACGGTGTAGGTATCGTTTTCGCACGTGTGCCGGAAACTGCCGTCGTACTTCTCAGCGAGACCGCTGAGCACGCGAAAGCCCACCCCGCGCTCCAGCTCCGGGATGCGCCGGGGCTTCTTGCCCTGCGGCTGCCGGGCGCGGACGGGGTTCGACTCCTGAATGACCACGTAGCCCTTATCCATGTGCGCGCGCAGCGTGATCGCCGCGTCCGGGATGCCGCTGCAGGCCTCGAGCGCGTTGTCGAGCAGGTTGCCGAAGGCGACAATGAGGTCGGTGTTCGACACCGGCAGCTCCACCGGCAGCGACACATCCGCCCGCACCGGGACGCCCCTGGCCTGCGCATCCTGCACCCGGGTATACAAAAACGCGTCCACGACCGGGTTGCGGCAGGCGCCGAGGCGGGAGCTGTACGTCTGCGCCGGCAGCAGCTGCTCGGAATACTCCGAGGCGGCCTGCAGGTTGCCCGCCTCCAGGAGCGCGTGGATGGTGTTCAGATGGTGGGCGATGTCGTGGCGCATGGCGCGGATCTGCTCGTACTGCGCGGTGAGGTCGCGGTAGTGCGCAAGCTGCGCGTCGAGCTGCGACTCCAGCAGCGCATTTTCCACCTCGAGCTGCACGCGCTGCTCGGTGCGCACCATGGTGCGGTAGAGCAGGATGTCGGACACCAGAAACAGCACCGACATGATCAGCTGCATGGGGATGTACTCATACCGCGGCGGCGTGAACATGAGCGTCACGAGCGACGCCTCGCAGACCATCTGCGTGATCGGAAACGCGGAAAAGACCAGCAGCTGCCGGCCGGAGAGGTTGTTTTTCGAGCGCGTGAAGATGAAGCTGATGAGCATCAGCCCGAGCCCCAACACCGGCAGAAACGTCACGCCGTAGATGAGCGCGCGCGGGTCTGCCCAGACGGAGATGTCGTCATTTGACTGCAGGTCGATCATCAGCGGCGTGAACATCATCTCCATGAGCAGCGAGCCCGCAAGCTCCGCCGCGACCGCGAGCAGCTTTCGCCCCGGCTTGCCGCGAAAGAGCAAAAACGCCATCGCCAGCGAGCACAGCGGGAACATCAGCGCGCGCAGCTGCCCCACCGTGGTCAGCAGCAGCGTCGCCGCCATGTACGCCGCGCCGATGAGCGCGGCGAGCAGCACCGTCACCCAGACGCGAAAGCGCGGCCCGTCGAGCACACGCCACAAAAAGGCCGCCCACATCGCGATCGCGCAGGCGTTGAAAAACAGGTCGGCGACATAGCCGTTATATGTCACAGTGTTGTTCCCTCCTTATCCGGCGCGCAGCGAGAGCGTGACGGTGTAGACACCGTCCTCGCTCGTGTGCCGGAAGCTGCCGTCGTACTTCTCGGCGAGACCGCCCAGCACGCGAAAGCCCACGCCGCGCTCAAGCTCCGGGATGCGCCGGGGCTTTTTGCCCTGCGGCTGCCGGGCGCGGACGGGGTTGGACTCCTGAATGACGAGATAGCCCTTATCCATGTGCGCGCGCAGCGTGATCGCCGCGTCCGGGATGCCGGCGCAGGCTTCGAGCGCGTTATCGAGCAGGTTGCCGAAGGCGACGATGAGGTCGGTGTTCGACACCGGCAGCTCCACCGGCAGCGACACATCCGCCCGCACCGGGACGCCCCTGGCCTGCGCATCCTGCACCCGGGTATACAAAAACGCGTCCACGACCGGGTTGCGGCAGGCGCCGAGGCGGGAGCTGTACGTCTGCTCCGGCAGCAGCTGCTCGGAATACGCCGAGGCGGCCTGCAGGTTGCCCGCCTGCAAAAGCGCGTTGATGGTATTCAGATGGTGCGAAATGTCATGGCGCATGGCGCGGATCTGCTCGTACTGCGCAGTAAGATCGCCGTAGTGCGCAAGCTGCGCATCGAGCTGCGACTCCAGCAGCTCATTTTCCACCTCGAGCTGCACGCGCTGCTCGGTGCGCACCATGGTGCGAAAGAGCAGCGAGTCGGACACCAGAAACAGCGCCGTCACGACCAGCAGCACCGACGTGTACTCATACCGCGGCGGATAGAAGATGAGCGCCTGAATGGCGGCGGAGTAGAGGATCTGCGTGACCGGAAAGACGGAGAAAACCAGCAGCTGCCGGCCGGAGAGGTTATTCCGCGCGCGCAGAAACGGCAGGCTGACCACCAGCAGCACCAGCGCCAGAAACAGCAGGAACACCCCGCCGTACAGCGCCGCGTGCGGGTCTGCCCAGACGGAATAGTGCGCGTCCATCTGAAAGTCCGCCGCGCGCATGGTGGCGGCGGAAAACAGCATCTCCACCAGCACCGACGCAGTCAGCTCCGCCGCGACCGCGAGCAGCTTTCGCCCCGGCTTGCCGTAAAAGAGCAGAAACGCCAGCGCCAGCGCCCCCGTCGGATACAGCAGCAGGCGCAGCGCGCTGCCCGCCGTCGTCAGCAGCAGCACCGGCAGCAGATAGGCAGCATCGATCACGAGCGTGAGCAGCGCCGTGCCCCACCACGAAAAGCGCGGCCCGTCGAGCACGCGCCACAAAAACACACACCACGCCGCCACGACGCCGGTGTTGAACAAAAAATCCGCCCAGAAACCGTTATACGCCATCGGCCGCGCCCTCCGGTACATCCAGCCGCGCGGTGCGCCCGGCCAGCAGCCGGAAAAACGCCTCGCGCGCATTCTTGCGATACGAGCGGCTGATGGGCACGCGCGTGCCGTCGCTCAGGCAGAAGGTCTCGTGCTCCATGCCGACGATCGCCCGGCAGTTGACCCAGAAGCTCTGATGGCAGCGGATGAATTCGCCCGCCGCGTCGCCCTCAAGCAGCGACTGCGGGCTCTGCGTCGTCTCGAGATCGCCGTCGGTGGTGTGCACGAGCATCTTGTGCAGCGAGCGCTCGAGATACAGCACCGTGTCGAGCCCGACGCGCTGATAGCTGCCGCCGCGCCGGAGCGTGAGCGTTTTCTCGGTCGAGAGCGCGCCCAGCGCCTTGCGCAGCGCGACCGGCAGGCGCGCCGCCTCGTCCGACTTGAGCACGTAGTAGATGTGCTCGGCCTCATACGCGTCCATGAGATAGCCCGCGTAGCTCGACAGAAAGATCACGCGGCAGGCGGGCGCGAGACGGTTGATCTCCTTGGCGAGGGAGATGCCGTCGAGTTCGCCCATGCAGATGTCCAGCACGGCGATGTCCGGCCGGTAACCGTCCTCGGCGAGCATATGCAGCACGGCGGGCGCATTTTGAAACGTTTTGAGCTGATGCGGCGTGTCCCCCAGCGCCGCGCGCAGGATGTCCACGGTCTGCCTCAGGCAGACGGCCTCATCATCACACACTGCAAGTTGAAGCATCGGTTTGACTCCTTGTCCGGATTTGCAGAAAAAGTCATGGAAGATACCGTTATTGTATACCAGAAACAAGAATGCTGCAAGTAGGTGGCAAAAAATGACCGCGCAGCGCCCAAGCTTGACATCGGCGCGCGAAAGGATTAAGGTGGACAAAAGCATCCGCCGCGGCTGCGGCCATGCGCATCGGAAAGGGAAATGCTCCATGTCTGCATGGAGCCCATTTTAGAAGTGAAAGGAATGAGGTTATGGAGCTTTATACGAACGCCAGATTCATCTCCTGCGAAAAGGAAAACCGCATTTACACCGCGATGGCGGTAAAGGGCGGCCACATCGTGTGGCTCGGCGATGAAAGCAGCATCCCTCCACGCTACGGCAAGGCAAAACGGGTCGATCTCGGCGGCGCGACGGTAACGCCCGCGTTCGGCGACACGCATATGCATTTCGGCTCGCTGTGCGTTTTCGAGAACACATTCTATCTCATGGATGTCAAAAATTTCGCCGAAGCAAAGGCGGCGGTCAGGCGCTATGCCGACAGTCACCGGAAAAACAAGGTGCTCATGGGCTACGGCTGCACCGCGAACACCGTTGCTGAGCATCGGCTGCCCGAAAAGCGCGATCTTGACGACTGGACGGAGCGTCCGCTCATGGTCATGAAGTACGACGGTCATGCTGCCGTGTGCAACAGCGCAATGCTGGCACTGCTGTCGGATAAGGTGAAATCCGATCCCGGCTGCAATACCGAGACCGGATGGCTGTACCAGTCGGCGTTTTATAACGGCGTGAACGAGGCGACGGCGTATATCCCCACGATGGATATTATACGCGGTCTCTCCGGAGGCGCGGAGTACCTTGCGTCGGTCGGCATCGGGCTCGTGCACACCGTTGAGGGCGTGGGCTTTGCAAACGATCTGGATATAGACATGATAAAAATACTCGCGCCCGGCCTGCCGCAGGCGTTCCGCATATTCTTCCAGACCATGGACCTCAAGGCCGTGAAGAAACACGGCTTCAAGCGCGTCGGCGGCTGCTTCAAGCTTGCCCTCGACGGCTGCTTCGGCTCAGAGGACGCGGCGCTCAAGGAGCCGTACGCGAACGATCCGAACAACTACGGCGTTTTGAATTATCCGCAGGAGCGCGTGAACGAGTTCGCCATCGGCGCAAACCGCGAGGGCTGGCAGATAACTATGCACGCCATAGGTGATGCGGCGGTGGAGCAGTGCATAACGGCATATGAGGCGGCTTATGCCGATAAGCCGTGGGACGATGCGCGCCATGTGATGATCCATGTCTGCCTTGCAAGCGAGGAGCAGCTAAAGCGCGCGGCAAAGATAAAGCTGTGCATAGCCGCGCAGTCGCCGTTTATATATTGGAAGCAGGAGCCGGACGAGTATCTGTGCTCGGTGCTCGGCAGAGAGCGCACCGACAGACTGAACGCGCTGGGAACGATGCACCGCCTCGGACTTGTCGTAGGCGACGGCTCCGACGGACCGTGCACGCGTCCAAAGCCCCTGTACGGTATGGCGTGCTCCGTAAATCATCCCAATCCGGACGAGCGCATATCGCGTCTCGACGCGCTGCGCATGATCACGGCAAATCCCGCGTATATGAGCCATGAGGAGAATAAACGCGGCACGCTTGCACCCGGTATGATTGCCGATTTCGTCGTTCTCGGCGATGATCCGCTCACCGCGGAGGATATAGCGGGCATCGAGGTCAAGGCACTCTATCTGCACGGCAAGAAGCATGTTGCAAAAAAGACAGGCGTCGCCGGGCTTCTGGCTCGGGCGATCATAAAACGGATCACCCAAAGAGAATACATATGACAAAAAAGGCTCCCCCGGAATTACACGGGTGCTCATAAGAAAGTAATTCCAGAAATTATGATTATGGCATCTGTCAGACGGGGTTGGTAAACGAGATAACGGGTATTCGGCGAAAGCCGAGTACCCGTTATTTTTTTGTCTGTGCGTAGAAGCAATAGATTTATTCACATTTTTCGAGTATAATTAACTCATATCTTTCCTATCCTTTCCATTCCGAGATTTTTTCAAAAAATCTCAAAAAATTTTGGGAACATTGGAACAATTCAGCCTTTCTCATGCCATATATAGTAGAGGGCTATTTCAAAACGATTGGAGGTGACGCTTATGGAGAAACGGAAAAACCCGAAAGGTTTCATTGTAGTGCTGCCCGGTGAGATCATCGAAATACCGCAGGACGGCGATAAATCATGGTTGACCCTGTTTTACAGTCTGCCGAGGGAGCTTGCAGAAAAGTGGAAACCCGCTTACGATTTGCCTCGCTGCCCTTATGAGGTTTTGCGGACGAACAAGTATGACCACATCGTATGTGACGATATGTTCAAGCTGCTTGTATGGGACTGCTACGCATGGAGCGCATGGCAGTTTTTTCAAGTGAAAGACCGCAAGGGCAATTATCGTGACATCCCCGGTAACTGGACGCAGTATGCCGGATATTTCCCTTTGTGGCGTTTGTCGTACAGCATTATCCCCTACATCCGAATGAAGTTAGAACAGAACGGACTTGGTTTTCAAAACCTTTACAACATCCCGCAAGGCATGGAAGTGCCGTGGCTGACCTATCAGCAGTTCAGCAATCTGATCGGCAATGTCACCGATATGGTGGTTGCAGAGCAGGAATGGCAGCCTGTGATTGATGCAATTTGGGAAAACCGCACCGTAGAGGACTACGAAACCACAAGCAGCACCGTCAAGACCGATTTCATGCGGAAGTGGCATCACAACCGTTCCGGCAAGCCGATCTCTCTGGATGAAATGATGGAGAGTGAGGACGGGGACATTTTTGATGTGGCAGACCCCCGCAGCGAATTCGAGAACTCTGTCATATCCGAAATGCAGATCGCTTCCTTTGCAGAAAGCACTATCACGGAGAAAGATCGGGAAATATTGAAGCTGCGTATGGAGGGCTACACCGAGCAGGAGATCGCAGACAAGGTGGGCTATAAGACCGCCAGCGCAGTCCATAAGCGGATCGCCAAGATCGCAGACGCTTATGAGGATTTTGTGACAGCGGAGTATCAGAAGTATTTGGACAAGTAAACAGACGCAGAAGCGGCAGCAGTTACCGAAATGGTGACTGCTGCTTTTTCATGCAGGAAAGGAGATTTTTATGAGCAGAGAACCGTTTGAAACCATGCCCGATGTAATGGATGCAAAGCAGCTTGCCGAGGCGTTGCAAGTTTCCAAAGCGGGGGCATACAACCTTTTGAGCAGCCCGGATTTTCCAACCTTACGAATCGGCGGACGCAAATTGGTGATGAAAAATGAGCTTGTGGAATGGCTGAAAAGCCGCACAAACCGAAAAGCGTGAAAACACGGTCAAGAGTCGGAAAAGTAGCAAATCAGCCGATAGCGAGAGCCAAAACGTACCCCGTATCGTTTTGAGAGTTTCTATCGAAAAATCGCACCACTTTTCCAATTCAAGAGCCGAGAAAAAATTACGAAAAACAGGAGGTTTTATGAGAACAGGACTTACTAAGAAAGAAAAGACTACAGCTATTTATTTTGATGAATACGGGAGCATGATTGAGGTGCAGACCCACAACACCGATCTGAAAAAGCGGCTGACGGCATTTGCAAAAGAACATCCACAATGCTGCCGCAAAATTGACGATGACGAGCAAGGCGGGCTGACCTTTGAGATTGAGAAAGGCAGACTGAGCTTCCGGCTGACGGCACCTTACAGCGAAGAACGGAAACAGGCTGCAAGTGAGTGGGCGAAAAAGAACGGCATTGGAACGCTGTAAAATATAAGACATCAAAGGGGTGAATGCCTATGAGAAAATAACAGACAGGAGGATTTTTATTTGAGTGTATATGGATATATCCGTGTGAGCAGCAAGGATCAGAAAGAGGATCGACAGCAAATTGCCTTGAAAGAGGTCGGCGTTGAACTGCAAAATATCTATGTGGATAAGCAGTCCGGCAAAGATTTCAACCGTCCGCAGTACAAAAAGATGCTGCGGAAATTGAAAAAAGACGATCTGCTTTATATCAAGAGCATCGACCGTCTTGGACGCAACTATGAAGAAATTCTACAGCAATGGCGGATTCTTACAAAAGAAAAAGTCGTTGACATTGTGGTGTTGGATATGCCGCTGTTGGACACCCGCCGGGGCAAAGATCTGATGGGAACATTCCTTTCCGATATTGTGTTGCAAGTGCTGTCCTTTGTGGCAGAAAACGAGCGTACAAACATCAAACAACGCCAAGCCGAGGGAATTGCCGCTGCAAAAGCGCAAGGAATCAAGTTCGGCAGACCGCCTCTGCCCTTGCCGGATAATTTCTATGAGGTACACAAAGCATGGCGCAGTAAGAAAATAACCTTGAAACAAGCTGCTGCCGCTTGCAATATGCCGGTCGGCACATTCTACGGAAAGGCAAGAAAATTTGAAAATGTGGCTTAAACAAATCATGCCCTAAATTTGTAAAGGTGTACTTTTGCAAAACACAGAAAAGTTACAATTATCATCGGAAATGTTCGACTCAACACCTTGAAAAATGATGCATTTTGTGGTAAAATATTATAAAATATAATTTAATGCCCTAATTTGCAAAAGTACACAATAAAAAATCGAAGGAGGCGGAGTCATGGCAAATATTGCCGACATCATCAAATATGAAGGCGACAATAGTACCTTCATATGGAAGCATCCTTGCGAAGATTTTAATACAACCACACAGTTAATTGTGCATGAATCGCAGGAAGCTATCTTCTTTCTGAACGGACAGGCACTTGATTTGTTCGGCCCGGGCAGACATACGCTGGAAACGCAGAACATTCCTCTGCTGCGGCGTATCATCAATATTCCCACCGGTGGCGAATCGCCATTCCATTGTGAGGTTTATTTTATCAATAAAACTGAACAAATGGCAATTCGTTGGGGAACAGACAGTAAGGTGCAATATGTAGAGCCTACTTACAAGTTCCCTATTTCTATTGGTGCCAGCGGTGAGATGGCACTTTCCGTTAACGATTCCAGAAAACTTCTTGTGAAACTGGTCGGTACGGAGCGTGTTCTTGATCGGCAGCAACTGACCACCTACTTCCGCAGCATTTTGATGACAAAGGTAAAGACCTACATGGCGCAGACCATGCGAGCCAATGCCATTAACATCTTTGAAATTGACGAAAGCTTGGAAACTTTCTCTGCGGATATTAAGGAACGCTTGATTCCCGATTTTCTGGACTACGGCGTAGATCTGAAACGCTTTTATGTTACCACCATCGTCAAGCCGGACGGTGATCCGCAGTATGAAAAATTCAAGGAACTGCATTTCCGTCAGTACGCTGATATTGCAGAAGCAAAACTTCGTCAGCAGACCGATGTGATTCATGCACAGACCGAAGCGCAAAAGGTTGTCATTGATTCGCAGGCACAGGCTACCAAGCGTATGCAGGAAGGTTACACCTATCAGCAGGAACGTGGATTTGATGTAGCACAGGATGCAGCACGAAACGAAGCTGCCGGACAGTTTTCCAATATGGGAATTGGTCTTGGAATGATGGCAGGCGTCGGCGGTACTGTAGGCGGTATGGTCGACGGTGTTGTTTCGGATGCATTCGCAGGTATGAGTGCTGTTCAGCCCCAAACTACTGCAAATAAGTTCTGCGACCAATGTGGAGCAGAGCTGACACCGGGAGCTGCCTTCTGTGATGAATGTGGCGCAGCACAGGCACCGTCTGACACTTGTGCAAAGTGCGGATTCAAGTTTATCAAGCCCGGTAAGTTCTGCCCGAAGTGCGGCACCAAGAGGGAGGGCTGATGATGAAAAAGAATAGCATAAAAGGTTATGTGATTCTTGGCATTTTGTTTGCACTGGTCAGCATTATCGCTTTTGCTGTACCAACGGCGAAAACAGCAACATTCTGGATTGCTTATGCATTCACCGCTGCTGCATTTGCAGCACAGATTGGCATTTGGAAAACCGCCCTTAGCAAGGAGGAAACGCTAAAAAGCAAGTTCCTTGGTTTTCCGGTTGTACACATCGGCATTGTATATGCAGTTATTCAAGTGATTGCATTTGCCGTATTCATGTTTTTGCCGACACTCCCTACGTGGAGTGCAATCGTGGTATGCTCCGTTATCGCCGGTGTTTCTGCGGTATGCATGATCTCCGCCGATGCAGGGCGCAATGAAATTGAGCGAGTTGAAACAAAGGTACAGAAAAAGGTTTTCTATATCCGAGAACTGCAAGCCGATATTGAATTGTTGGCAGATAACGAAAGTGATACCTCTGTAAAAACGGCACTTACACAGCTCGCTGAAAAAATCCGTTTTTCCGATCCTATGAGCAACGAACAGTTAGCGGATTTGGAAAACAAAATCTCCACTAAGGTTGCGGAATTGAAAACTGTTTCAAACAAGGTGGAGATCATAACCGAACTCAATTCGCTTTTGGATGAGCGAAATAAAAAATGTAAAATTTTGAAATAACATCGGGAGGATAGAGAAATGAAACAGTTGACCTGTGAAATGTGTGGTAGCACCGATCTGATGAAACAGGATGGTGTTTTTGTCTGCCAGTCTTGCGGAACAAAGTATTCTGTAGAAGAAGCAAGAAAAATGATGGTGGAAGGTACTGTCGATGTTACCGGCAGTACTGTTAAAGTGGATACATCTGCGGAATTGGCTAACCTGTATCAGCTTGCCCGTCGAGCCAAGACAGATAACAACAGTGAAAATGCACAGAAATATTATGGACAAATCATTGTCAAAGACCCTTCAAGTTGGGAGGCAAATTTCTACACCACTTACTATCAGTCTATGAATTGTAAGATTGGTGAGATTGGTATGGCTTCGATAAGAATTAGTAATTGCGAAGATACAGTCTTCAATCTCATTAAAGAGAATGTTACTGATCTTGATGAGCAAAGAAAGGCAGTTGATGAGGTAGCCGCCAGACTTATTTCGATTTCCAATATGCTATTTAATGCATACAAAAATCACTACGATGGAATAAGTGCTCAGATCAAAGATAGATACGTTCAGGAATATGCAAACAATTGTGCTGCCGCAAGAGATATTGTTTACAACGGAGGAAACTGGATAGTCAAAATATTTGGTGATGCTTATGGAGATATTGCAGCCGCTTGTTGGACAGTTGGTGTAAGACAGCACAATATTCTGAATTCTGTTTTCTCTGATAAACAATTGAATGCCAATATTATCAAAGAGTACAACGATAAAATAAAGAAATATAACCCCAACTACCAGGCTCCAGAGACCAATATGGGAGGTTGCTATGTTGCAACTGCTGTTTATGGCTCTTATGATTGCCCCCAGGTCTGGACCCTGCGTCGTTTCCGTGACTACACTCTTGCTGAAACTTGGTATGGCAGAGCATTTATTCGCACTTACTATGCAATCAGCCCCACCCTTGTTAAGTGGTTTGGACATACCGAGTGGTTCAAGAAAATGTGGAAGGGTAAGCTCGACCGCATGGTTGCCAATCTGAATGCAGAGGGTGTTGAGGATACCCCTTACGAAGATAAAAACTGGTAATTGTGAAAGAGGAAAATATGAGCGACGAAAGAATCATTGTGCCCACAAAAGAAGCAGTGCAAAAATTGCTTGCATATGAAATCGAAAACAAAATCGTTGGCATTCAAACCATCGGAGAACTTCTTGGCATGAAACTCGTTGATTCCCTGCTGCCTAAAATTAAAGGCGAACCCGCATGGGGATATGAAGGTTTAAGAGCTTTCTGTGTTGATAACGGAATTGATGCTAAGGATACCTTAGAAGAAGCACTTAGAAAACTACAATAATCCCTTTGGAACAAAGGGCGCACTTCTATACAGGGGCAAGCCCTGTATGTGTGCGCTCTGCGAGGCAGACAGCCCAGACGATTGAAGTCCGGGCTGTTTTGCGTCACTCCGTTCCGAACAAGGGGCTGCACCCCTTGCGGCTTCGCCTATCCCTGCGCACTTGTCGGTTGGGAATGGTTTTTACAAACCACTCCCAACCGACAAGTCTGAAATTGAACACCATACATAGACCGTTTGCCGAATTTCGGTAAGCGGTCTTTTTATATCCCCATATCAAAAAGGAGGTCATGCACTATGGCAAAACAGAAAACCATCCCCCAACTGGAAGCTGAGAAAGCAGAAAATGAACGCAAGATCACTCAGCTCCAACACAAAAAGCGGCAGCTTGAAAACCGTATCACCTATTATGAAAAAGGCGATCGGCGCAAGCGGGCGCACCACCTTATCACCCGTGGCGCAGCCATTGAAAGCGTGGCCCCGCTGGCAAAGGTTTTGACCGAAACCGAGTTTTACGCCTTTGCTGAAAAAGCTCTTGCCGTCCCAGAGATCAAAGGCTTACTCATGGAAGCGGTCAACGAACACAACCGGGCAGAACAGAAAGAGAGGTGTTGAGTATCGCACTATATCATTTTCATGTGACACAAATCAAGCGCAGCGCAGGACAATCCGCTATTGCGTCTGCCGCCTATCGCTCCGGCGAAAAGCTGCACAGCGAATACTACGGCGAGGACAGCGACTACATCAAAAAGGGCGGCGTGATCTGTTCGGGAATCCTGCTGCCGCCCCATGCCCCACACTCTTTCTCTGATCGGGAAACCCTATGGAATGAAGTGGAGAGAGCGGAACGGGGAAAGAAAGCGCAGCTTGCATACAGCTTTGACATTGCTTTGCAGAACGAGTTTTCCATACAGGAGAACATCGAGCTTGCAAGGCAATTTTTGTTGGAGCAGTTTGTGAGTCGGGGCATGGTGGTGGACTTCGCCGTTCACTCTCCCGACAAGGAGGATGGCGGTATTTCCAACCCACACTTTCATGTCATGTGTCCTATCCGCCCTCTGGATGAACAGGGCAGATGGGGCAACAAGCAGCGGCGGGAATATCTGTTGGACGAGCATGGTGAGCGCATCCGGGATGAAGCGGGAAACTATGTGTTCAACGCTGTGCCAACCACTGACTGGGGCAGTCCCGACACCTTGGAGCATTGGCGGCAGGCGTGGGCTGACCTGTGCAATCAGAAGTTTGCGGAAAAGGAATTGGACTGCCGGATCGACCATCGCAGTTATGAGCGACAGGGCATCGACCAGCTTCCCACCATCCACGAGGGCGTGACCGTCCGGGCAATGGAAGCAAAGGGCATCCGCACCAACAAAGGCGATCTAAACCGATGGATCAAGGCAACCAACGATCTGATCCGCAATCTGAAAAAGAAAATCTCTGCGCTGCTTGACTGGCTGAAAGAAGCCCATGAGGAATTGAGCAAGCCGCAAGCACCCAATCTGGCGCAGCTTCTCAGCGAGTATTACACTAACCGCAACGCAGGAGCTTGGAGCCAGAAAGCGAAGATCGGCAATCTCAAGGAGTTCAATGAGATCGTCAATTATCTCATGCAGAACAAGCTGACAACACCGGAGGAATTGCAGGGTCGTGTGTCTGCGCTGAGTGACTGCATCGACACTTTGAAAAGCTCTATGCGTGGCAAATCTGACCGCATGAAGGAGTTGGACGAGCTGCTCCGTATGGTGCAGTTTTACACTGAGGGTAAGCCTGTTGCCGACAAGTTGGCGACCATCAAATGGAAAGGCAAACGGGAGCAGTTCATGTCTGAAAATGAAAACGCACTCCGCCTGTATCACATGGCGGTGCGCAAATTGAAGCCACATTTCAAAGAGGGCAAGCTGCCCATCACCGCATGGCGCAAAGAGCGTGACCGTCTGGAACAGGAGTACAAGACCGAACAAGCGGAGCTTTCGCCCATCCATGCGGAGGTAAAAAAGCTCTGGCAGATCAAATACAAGGTGGAGCAGGTCATCCATGAGCAGGAGCGAAAGAACACCGTTACACGGCAGAAAAAACAGGAAATCGAACACTAATCTTTACACATTTTTTAGGAGGCACTTATGAGCAAGAAGAAACCATTTGAACATGAAATTGATCCAGAGCTTTTGGCGGAGATCGAGGAATGGGAGCAGCAGGAGCATGACGAGCCGGAGGAATATTACTTCTCTAACCCCGATCCCTATCTGAAACCCGCACCGCTGCCGCCCAATCATCCCAGACACAATTTCTGGTTTGACGAGGACGGGCACATCTGCGTGAAAAACCCATCCGCTTTCTGGCTGCCGGAGTTCACTTTGCAGAAAGAGATCGGCGGCACGATCTACTCCGTTACTGGCACTTACGACGGAACGGAAACGCTGGATAAGAAAATGGAGCGCATTATGGCTGAAAAGTTTACAGAAAAGTTGGAGGATTCCGAATGACAAATTCACAGACTCTTGGTACAATAAAAGCAACCAATCCTGTACTGGCAGTTGCCCCTTTAAAGGAGGAAACAGAAATGTTACGGGCAACTGGTAAAATCACCGCACTCTACTGCCGTCTATCCGTAGAAGATATGAAAGAGGATAAAAAGGGCGGCAAGGAGGATGTGTCGAACTCTATCCAGAATCAAAAAATGATCCTGCTCCAGTACGCTAAAGAAAATCGCTTTCCTAACCCGACCTTTTTCGTGGATGATGGGTACAGCGGCACGAACTATGACCGCCCCGGCTTCCAAGCCATGCTTGCGGAGATCGAAGCGGGACGAGTGGCAGTCTGTATCACCAAAGACCTATCCAGACTGGGACGAAATTCCTCGCTGACCGGGCTTTATATCAACTTCACTTTCCCGAAGTACAATGTGCGATATATTGCCATCAACGACCATTTTGACACCATCGACCCCAACAGCACAGACAGCGATATCGCCGGTATCAAAAACTGGTTTAACGAATTTTTCGCCAAAGATACCAGCCGCAAAATCCGGGCTGTGCAGAAAGCAAAAGGTGAGCGTGGCGTACCGCTGACTACCAATGTTCCGTTTGGGTATCTCAAAGACCCGGAGGACAAAACCAAGTGGATCGTGGACGAAGCGGCGGCTGTGGTAGTGAAGCGAATCTTCAAGCTGTGTATGGAGGGACGGGGGCCGATGCAGATCGCAAAGCTCTTGCAGGAGGAAAAGGTGCTGAATCCTACCGCATACAAGCGCAGGGCGGGCATCAAAACGCCAAGCCCCGAAACCGATGACCCCTACCATTGGAACACCAACACCGTTGTTCATATTCTGGAACGGCGGGAGTACACAGGCTGTACGGTCAATTTCAAGACCTACACCAATTCCATCTGGGACAAGAAACAGAGGGAAACGCCACTTGACAAACAGGCGGTTTTCTACAACACCCATCCGGCGATCATCGAGCAGGAAGTCTTTGACAAGGTGCAGGAGATCCGGCAGCAGCGTCACCGCAGGACGAAAACGGGCAAGAGCAGCCTGTTCTCCGGCATGGTTTACTGTGCCGACTGCGGAGCGAAAATGCGGTACTGCACCACCAATTACTTTGAGAAGCGGCAGGATCACTTTGTATGCGCCAACTACCGAAGCAATACGGGAAGCTGTTCGGCACACTTTATCCGGGCTGTTGTTCTGGAAGATTTGGTCTGGATGCACATGAAAGCGGTCATCTTCTATGTGACACGGTATGAGAATCACTTCCGGGCAGTTATGGAACACAAGCTCCTGCTGTCCAGCGAGGAAAAAATCTGTGCAAGCGTCAAGCGACTGGAACAGGCGCAGCGGCGCATGGGAGAGCTTGACCGCCTGTTTATCCGCATCTATGAGGACAATGTGGCGGGACGCATCAACGATGAACGGTTTTCCATGATGAGCAGAAGCTACGAAACCGAGCAGGAGCAGCTTAAAGTGGAAATCCAGACATTGCAGCAGGATATTGAAGTACAGGAACGACAGATTGAAAACTTGGAGCAGTTTATCCAGAGGGTACACAAATACAAGGACTTGGACGAGCTTACGCCCTATGCCCTGCGAGAACTTGTCAAGGGAGTTTATATCGAAGCTCCCGACAAAAGCAGCGGCAAACGGCGGCAGAACATCCGCATTTCCTATGACCTTGTGGGCTTTATCCCACTGAATGAACTGATGAAAGAGGAAACGGCATGACCGAAGCCATGCCGTTCCTGCAAAAATACGATATTACTTTCTTACGACCCCCGACCATTCCGGGGGAGCCTTTGCGTTATTTCCGATCAGACCTCGATGAGCTCATAGTGCGTCGTGCCGAGGCCGATGGCCTCGCCGTGCTCGACGGCGGCGCGCCAGTCGGTGTCCGGATGCGCGAACGTGAAGTGGTCGTGCGGGTGGTCGTGGTCGTGCTCGTGCTCATGTGCGATGGCGCTGTTCGGGTTGGCCGGCTGGGCATTGATCATGTCCGCGCAGGCCGTGTCGAGCGCCACGGGGTCGAAGGATGCGAACATGCCCACGTTCGGCACGATCGGCACGTCGTTGTAATGATTGCAGTCGCAGCTGGGCGACACGTCCACTGCGAGCGCGATGTGGAACGACGGGCGGCCGTCGACGACGGCCTTGGCATACTCGGCGATCTTGCAGTTGAGCACATCGTTGGCAATGTCGTAGTCCGGATGGATGGCATGCATCGGGCAGACATGGACACAGCGGCCGCAGCCGGTGCACTTAAACTTCAGGATGGTGCACTTGCCGTTTTCGATGTGCGGGCCGTTGTGCGCGCAGTTTTCGATGCACTTGCCGCAGCCGATGCACTTATCCTGATCGACGACGGGCTTGCCGGAGCTGTGCATCTCCTCTTTGCCGGCGCGCGAGCCGCAGCCCATGCCGATGTTCTTGAGCGCGCCGCCGAAGCCGGTGGACTCATGGCCCTTGGCGTGCGTGAGCGAGATGAAGATGTCGGCGTCCATGATGGCGCGGCCGATCTTTGCCGCGCGCAGATACTTGCCGCCGCGGATGGGCACGAGGTCGTAGTCCTCGCCCTTGAGCCCGTCGGCAATGATACACTGAGCGCCGGTGGTCATGGGCGAATAGCCGTTGCGCATGGCACTGTCGAGATGGTCGAGCGCGTTGGCGCGGCCGCCGACATAGAGCGTGTTGCAGTCGGTGAGAAACGGCTTGCCGCCGAGCGCGCGCACATAGTCGCACACGACGCGCGCCCAGTTCGGGCGCAGATAGGCCATGTTGCCCGGCTCACCGAAGTGGAGCTTGACGGCGACGTACTTGTCCTTGAAATCGATCTGCTCAAAGCCGGCGGCCTTCATGAGCCGGCGCAGCTTTTCGAGCGTGCTGATCTCGTCCGTGCGCAGATCGGAAAAATATACTTTTGCAGGTTCCATAGGAAACACCTCCGAAGTCTGATTTCTTTCTCATTCCCGGCGGGGATGCCCCGCCTATTTTATTCTACTGTGCTTACGGGGCACTGTCAACCGCAAAAAGCGCCGGACGCCCGCAGGCATCCGGCGCTGTGTTCGCGCAGAGCCGTGTCCGCGCCGGAGACGGCCGGACGCGGACACGGGGATATGCAGTTCCTCCGGGCTGACGATAAGTACGGTAAGTGAGGAGATTGGTTGAGATCGCAAAAACAGAATGAAAGAAGGGCAGAAAATTCATGCCTTGGTAATTGATAGGTAAGTTCAGAATGCAGCCCAGCGGAAACGGAGGCGGTGATCAGGCGTTGACGCCGTTGCGGATGGCCTTGACCTTGTCGTACTCGCCGTTGACGTAGTACAGGGCGTTGTCCATCGAGAGCTTTGCCACGAGGTAGTTGGACGTGTCGGAGTAATAACCGCTGTGCGGCGTGAGCAGCACGTCGTCGCGGCCGACGAGCGGGCAGGTATCCAGATCGGGGTCCTCGCTCTCGACCATGTCGAGCGCGGCGCCGCGGATGTAGCCGTTATCGAGCGCCCAGACGAGGTCCTCGTCGCAGATGAGCGGACCGCGGCCCTCGTTGACGATGATGGGGTGCTTTTTGCACTTCATGAACGCTTCCTTGTTGAACATATGGTAGTTCTCGTCGGTAAGGTTCATGTGCAGGCTCAGCACGTCGGACTCGGCGAGCAGGGTGTCAAAATCGACAAGCTTGACACCGAGGTTCTCGGCAATGGCGGGCGGCAGGAACGGGTCGTAGGCGATGACCTCCATGTCGAACGCCAGCGCCTTGCGGGCGACGGACTGGCCGATGCGGCCGAGACCGGCGATGCCCATGACCTGACCGGCGATGCGCTTGAGACCCGGCACGACCTGATAGTCCCAGACGTGGTCCTGCTGGACGCTGCGGTCATACTGACGGATGCCGCGCTGGAGGTTGAGCATGAGCGCCATGGCGCTCTCGGCAGTCTCCTGCGTGCAGTAGTCAAGGATGGAGCAGACGGCGATGCCCTTCTCGCGCGCATAGTCGAGATCGGCCTCGTTGTAGCCCGTGGACTGGAAGGAGATGACCTTGCAGTGATCCATGGCGTCGATCTCCTTTTTGCCGAAGTGGACGTAGCCGTCGATGATGATGTCGGCGTCCTTGATCTCGGCGTAAAACGCATCGTTGTTCTCGGCGTGCTCGTCGAACACGGCGATCGCCAGCTCCGCACCCTCGGGGAGGCAGGAACGCTCGATGCTGATGTCTCTGTCTTTGGTATAAGGTACTTCGGCCAGAACGATTTTCATAATAAGTTCTCCTTTTTCATTACTGAATGGCGCCGCTGTCCTTCATGGCGGCGATCTCCGTGTCGGTATATCCGAGGTCGTGGAAGATGCTGTCCGTATCGGCGCCGAGGCGGCCGGCGGACGTGTAGGGGCGCATGGCGTACTCCGAGAACTGCATCGGCGGGCACGGCATCATGACCTCGAGGTCATCCTTGAAGGCGACCTTGCGCACGTAGCCGTTGGCGATGGCCTGCTCATCGGTGCTCACATCGCGGATGGAGCGCATACGCTCGCAGGAGACGTTGTTTTCCGAGAGGAAGGCTTCCCACTCGGCGACGGGCTTCGTCTTGAAAATGGCGTTGAGCCGCGTGACGACCTCGACGACAAAGTCGGTCTCGTGCAGCGCCTCCAGACTGGCGGCGCGGGGATCGTCGACCAGCTCCGGCATACCGAAGAGTTTTGCAAACTTCGGCAGCTCGCGGCGGTATTCGTTGTCAAACACGCCGATCCACTTTCCGTCGCTGCACTCGTAGAAGTGGCAGAACGGGTCGGACGGGCGCAGGGGATCGTTCGGACGGTCGCCGCCGAACTGCGGCTGGTGCGACACGACGCCGATGGCGTTGCACCAGATGCCGCTGGCAAACAGCGACGTGCTCACAAACGTGCCCATGCCGGTGCTCTCGCGGCCGATGAGCGCCATGAGGATGCCCGACAGGAAGGCCGAGCTCGTGGCCATGTCGCCGAAGGCGTAGGTGGGCGTGAACGGGAACGAGCCGGGCGCCTGCCAGTCGGCCATCGGGCCGCTGCGCAGCCAGAACGCCGTGCTGTCAAAGCCGGGCTTGGCGGCATCGGGCCCGGCAGGACCGAAGCCGGAAAAGTGCGCGTACACGAGGCCGGGGTAGGCTGCGTGCAGCGTCTCGTAATCGAGCCCCAGACGGCCCAGCGACGGCAGGCGGACGTTCGTGAGGAACACATCGGCCGTCTCGAGCAGCCTGAGCATGGCCGCCTTGCCGTCCGGATTTTTCAGATCGATGCTCGTCAGGCGCTTGCCGCTGTTCTGGATGGTGAACAGCGGGTTTTTATCGTCCTCGCACACGACCATCTCGAACTCACCGGCGCGGCGCATCTCGTCGCCGATCCTGGTTTCTACTTTGATGACTTCCGCGCCGAACGCGCACAGCACGCGCGACGCGGTCGGGGCGGCGACGACCGTCGCCAGCTCCACAACGCGAATCCCCTCGAGGGGCATCTTCTTCTTTTGCTCCATAGTGACGTAAACTCCTATCTTGGGATGGGGGTCATGCTGCTCAGCGCGCGGCGTAGAATCGCTCGGCCTGCTCCTGCTCCTCCGGGGTCTGGCGGTGCGTCAGACAGATGACGACATACAGCACGGCCGAAACGCCGAAGCTCGGCCAGAGCGCATCGATCGAGAACAGCGGCAGCGCGCTGACCTTGCCGCCGATGAACCAGACGATGGCGATGATCGTCGCCGAGAGCATGGACGCGAACGCGCCCGCAGAGCACGACTTCTTCCAGAAGAACGCGCCGATCGTCGGCAGGAACAGCCCCGCCGAGTTGATGGTAAACGTGATGAGCAGGATGTTCATGATATCCTGCGTGAACCACCCGAACACCGCGCCAAGCACACCCACAAACAGCGACGCGGCAAGGCCGACGCGCATCAGGGTCTTTTCCGACGCCTCGGGATGGAAATAGCGCTGGTAAATATCCTTCGTCAGGCTGGCAGAGCCCGTGAGCACCGAGATGTCCGCCGTGGACATGATGGCGCTGAGCACACCGATGAGCACAAGGCCCTTGAGCCCGTGCGGGAAGAGCTCGACCACGAGCGCCGCAATGACATTGTTCGACGACGCGAGATCGGGCAGGATGAGCTTTCCGGCCATACCGAGGAAGGTGCTCGCCCCGGCGATGATGAGCACGAGCACGGCTGCATAGATCGTGCCGGTGCGGGCGGTCCTGGCGTCCTTGGCCGCGATGCAGCGGGTGTAGCTGTCCATGCTCGTGAAAAACGACATGACCGTGGACAGGCCCAGTGCGGCGATCGTCGGCCAGCCCCACGCGCCGAGGTCAAAGAAGCTCGCCGGCAGGTCGGCGGCAAGGCTCATGCCGTTTTTGTGCAGCATGCTGCCGACCAGCGGCACCGCCAGAAACACCACGCCGAGCAGCAGCAGCGCCATCTGCACGATGTCGGTATACGTCACGGCGAGCAGGCCGCCCGTCGAGACATAAAACACGATGACCACGGCCGCAAGGACATAGCACAGCCCGAGATCCCAGCCCGTGAGGACATTGAGGATCGAGGCGCCGGCAACAAACTGCGCCGCCGTGTAGCCGATCATCGCAAGGATGGTCGTGACGCTGGCCATGGTGCTGTTTTTCTGGTCGTAGCGCGCGCGGATCATCTCCGGGAAGGTGATGTTCTGCAGCACCTCGCTCACGCGCTTGACGGGCTCGGCCATGACGAGTGCGAACAGCACGCAGCCGATGGCGATCTCACCGACGTACCAGATGCCGGTGATGCCCATGGAATAGCTGTTGGACGACGTGCCGATGACGGATGAGCCGCCGATCCAGCCGGCCATCCAGAGCGCGCCGATCTTCAGCGCACCCATGGCGCGTCCGCCGAGATAATAATCGTCCACGCCGGTCTGCTTTTTGTTCGCGATCAGACCGAGCGCGATCATGCCGACAAAATATGCCAGAATGATGACGACGTCTAAAACGTTCAAAAACTTTACACCTCCAAAGCGGGATCTCCGGGGCGCTGCGCCGCAGCGCCCCGATGCTGATTACGGATGATAATGAGCAGAAACCCGTGGAGACCGCCGGTTTTTTAGTGGATCTGCGTGCCGGCGCGGAAGCAGAGACTGTTTTTGGGGTTGATCTTGCCCTTCTTTTCGAAGAACTCATTGATCAGGCGCTCCAGATCGTCCTCGGTGAAGAGGTCGGAATTGGCCGCCATGGCGCCCATCATGACGATGTTTGCGCCCTTCGGGTTCTCGTGCTCCGCCGCGATCTCGGTCATCGGGACCTTGACGACGCGGATGTCGTCGCGGTATTCGCGCTCATGCACGAGCGAGCTGTTGACCAGCAGCAGTCCGCCGGGGCGGAGGCTGCTCTCAAACTTGTCGATCGCCGGCGCGTTCATGCCCATGAGGATGTCGATCTTCTTGGCGCAGGGGCTGGCGATCTCCTTGTCGGAGAACTTCACGGTGCAGTTGGCCGTGCCGCCGCGCATCTCTGAGCCGTAGGACGGATACCACAGCACGTTCATGCCGAGCTTCATGCCGGCCTCAGCCAGGATCAGACCGGTGGTCAGAACGCCCTGACCGCCGAATCCTGCACAAATCATCTCTACCATCATGCCTGATCGCCACCCTTCTTGTCAATGTATTCGCCGACCGGGAAGTACTTGGTCATCTCCGTGTGCACATGCTCGCGGGCCTTCACCGGCGGCATGTTCAGGTTGGTCGGGCAGGGGCTGAGCAGCTCGACGAGGCAGAAGCCGTCGCCGTTGAGCTGGTGCTCAAACGCCTTGCGGATCAGCTTTTTGCAGTTGTTCATGCCGGCGGGGCCAACCAGTTCACCGCGTGCCAGATAGGCAATGTCCATCTTGCCGAGCACGTCGACGACGTTGAGCGTACCGTAGCGGGCGGGATCCTTGCCGCGCGGGGAGGTGGCGGTCTTCTGGTGCGGCAGGGTGGTCGGGGCCATCTGGCCGCCGGTCATGCCGAAGACGCTGTTGTTGACGACGAACACGCAGATGTTGTCGTTGCGCAGCGCGGCGTGCACCGTCTCCGCCATGCCGATGGAGTAGGCAGCGCCGTCGCCCAGGTACGCAAAGACCGGGTTGGCGGGGCGGATGTGCTTGACGCCGACGGCCGTCGGAATGTCGCGGCCGTGCGCCGCCATGATCGTATCGTAGCGCCAGTAGTCAATGTTGAACGAGCAGCAGGCAACGTCCACGACCGCCAGCATTTTTTCCTGAATGCCGAGTTCCTCGGAGACCTCGCCGATCAGGCGCGTGGCCAGGCCGTGGCCGCAGCCGGGGCAGAAGCCGGCGGAGGAAAAGACAGTTTCGGGAGCTTTGAGTTTCATTTATTTCTCCTCCTTTTCCAGCATGGCCTTGGCCTGCGCGACGATCTCTTCCGGTTCCGGCAGACCAAAGAACGTGCCATAGAAGCCGACCGGATACTTGTTTTCCACAGCCAGCTTGACATCGTCGACCATCTGGCCGAGGATGTTGATCTCGACCGTCATGAACGCCTTGGCGCTCTTGCAGGTCTCAAACGCCTTGACCGGGTACGGCCAGAGCGTGATCGGGCGGATCAGGCCGAGCTTGAAGCCCTCGGCGCGCGCCATGTTCACCGCTTCCTTCGAGATGCGGGAGCTGATGCCGTAGGCCACGAGCACCACGTCGGCGTCCTCCGCCTGGTAGGACTCCCAGCGCTGCTCGGTCTGCTCCATCTGCGCATACTTGCTGCGCAGGAACTCGGGATACTGCGGGTTGGTGTAGTAGACGTTCTGCACCTTGCGGGGCGCGGCGCCCGCCTTGCAGCCGCGGATCGCCCAGTCAAACTGGTCGATGTCGTGCTCGACGAAGTCCTTGAGCTCGACGCCCTCGACCATCTGGCCGATGGCGGCGTCGGACGCAACCAGCACGGGGTGGCGGTACTTCTCCGCCAGGTCAAAGGCGGTGGACATCATGTCGCAGTTTTCCTGCACGGAGGCCGGCGCCAGCACGATCGTGCGGTAGTCGCCGTGGCCGCCGCCGCGGGTCATCTGCCAGTAGTCGCCCTGTCCCTGCGCGATGTCGCCGAGACCGGTGCCGATGCGCATGACGTTGATGATGACCGCCGGAAGATCCGCCGCGACCAGATAGGAGATGCCCTCCTGATTCAGCGAGAAGCCGGGGCCTGCGGAGCTGGTCAGCGCGCGCGCGCCGGCAGCCGCCGCGCCGAGGAGCATGTTGATGCCCGCGAGCTCGGACTCGGTCTGCACGAACGTGCCGCCGACCTCATCCATGCGCTTGGCCAGATACTCGAGGATCTCGGTCTGCGGGGTGATGGGATAGCCGCTGTAAAACCGGCAGCCGGCGCGCAGCGCCGCTTCTGCCAGGGCCTCATTGCCCTTCATCAGTTGTTTGCTCATGTTTGTACCTCTTATTCCAGGATCTCAAAGACACTGTCGGGGCACACGCGGTAGCACGTGCCGCAGGCGACGCACAGGGAGTCGTCGACCTGAACGGTGTCATAGCCCTTGTCATTGATGTGTCCGGAGAACGACAGCGCCTTGCGCGGGCAGTCGTTCACGCAGTAGCCGCAGCCCTTGCAGCGGACGGTGTTGATCTTGATCTTGCTCATGTGGATAAGCCTCCTTGTAATATGCGCGGATCACGCAGCCTGCTCGGCTGCTTTGCGCTTTGCGACCTTCTTGGACTGCGAGATGGCGCAGACGGCCGCAATCACGCCCAGCGCCGCCGTGCCGACGCCGTAGATGAGGATGCGCGTATAGCCCGCGTCGCCGTAGGCGTCGATCCAGTTGCCGAACATGGTGTGCACGAACATATCCGGGATGTAGCCGACAAACGTCGCAATGGCGACCGCCGTCGCGGAGACCGTCGTCGGGATGCCCATCTCGGGCTGGATGGAGAAGTATGTGCCCTTGCACAGGAACATCGCGATGCCGACCAGAAGCAGCAGCACCACCAGCAGGCCGCCGCTCGTGCCGCCGGGCAGGACCAGGAAAATGCCGACCGTCACAAGGCAGGCAACCTGACCGAGCAGCTGCTCCTTGGAGACGGACTTGAACGTCTTGTCGGCCAGATAGCCGCCGAGCGGGCCGCCGATCAGGCGGCAGCCGTAGGTACGGAAAGTACCGATGGTGGCAGCCAGCGTTGCGGACATGCCGAGCACGCCCGTGCTGTAGGGGGTGAGGTAGCTGGCCACGGCCGAGATGGTCACGTAGCACCAGACGAGAATGGCCATGATCCACACGCCGGGGATCTTAAACGCGGACACATAGTCCTTGAAGGTGATCTTCTTCTGCTTTTCTTCCTCGCTCACACCGTAGGCTGCGTCCTTCGGCATGAGGATGGCGACAAGAATGCCGGACACGATCGACAGGCCGCCCATGAACGCCAGCGCGCTCTTGAAGCCGGTGATCAGGTCGCTGCCGCCGACGACGGCCATGACGCCGATCATGATGAAGCTCAGCAGCAGGGACGCGAAGCCGTTGAGCGCCTCGAAGATGCCGTACATACGGCCCTGCTCCTCGTCGGTGCCCGTGAGACGGATGCCCTTCATGATGGCCGGCCAGAAGGCGAAGCCGCCCGTCAGGCCCATGAGCAGCCAGATGATGACCGCCATGGCATAACTCTTATAAGTGAACATGAACAGGAAGCTCAGCGCTGCCTGCCCGAAGATGGAGATCAGCAGGACGGGCTTGGGGTTGAATTTGTCGCCGATCCAGCCGCCCGGCAGATAAGAGACCGTGCAGCAGATGCAGTAGGCCGTCATCAGGGAGCCGAGCTGGGCGTTCGTGCAGCCCATGGCGGCGATCATCTGATCGTAGAAGCTGGACTTCATGTACGGCATGACGTACATAAAGCCGTAGGCGATTCCGAGCGCGAACAGCAGCAGGAAGCGCCGAACGTTTTTCGATGCATTGCTCGTGTTGGACATATTTCTTTCTCTCCTCTAATACAGTTTCATTCCAAATTCTCAGTTCTCATTATTGTCGCTGGGGGAATGCTGCTCCAGTTCTCTCGTTCGCTCACCTCGCTCGCTCTGCCGCAGGCGGCTGTGTGAAGTCCGTATCCGAATCGATATTTGTCTGACAAATCCTTGACACAAAAAAAAGATTGTGCTAAGGTAGACACAGATCACAAGTTACCCACTAATTGTCAGACAAATTTCTGGAGAATAAGGAAAGGTCCGTTAGGACCCCCTTGAATTTGTCTGACACATTCGATTGGTTCAATCATACCATTCCTTTTTTTCTTTGTAAATGAACACAATTCTCAAAAAATCGACGCAGAATTTGTGGATATTGCTCAGTGAGGTGTCGTAATGAAACCAGAAACCAGCATCAACTACAAGAAGATCGTGGACGACGTGCTCGAGAAGATCAGCCGCGGAGAGCTGCAGAAGGGCGACAAGCTGCCGACGGAGCTGTGCCTTGCGACCAAATTCGAGGTCAGCCGCACCTGCGTGCGTGAGGCCATCAAGAGTCTGGAGGCCATGGGCATCGTGCAGAGCATTCAGGGCAGCGGCTCGTACATCACGAACACGCCGGAGCAGTCGATCAACCGGCCGCTGTGCGCGCTGTTCGCGCTGAGCAACGGCACGCTCGAAAATGTGCTCGACCTGCGCAACGTGCTCGAGACGGACGTCTGCCGCGACATCATCCGCACCGCGAGCGACGACGAGATCGCGCGTCTGTGCGCGCTGGCCGACTATGATTATAGTGAGCCGCCGATCAAACAGCAGGCCATACTCGACTCCCGGTTTCACAACGCGCTCATGCGCATGTCGCACAACGCCCTCATCAAATATATCTACACGACGCTGGCGTCCCTGATGGACATCTACCGCGAGCGCGTGCTGGAGGCAACATGGCGGCGCAACGAAAACGACCTCACCCGCGCCGGACACATGGCCATCTGTCAGGCACTGCGCGACCGGGACGAGGACGCGGCGGCCGCCGCCGTGTATGAGCATCTGGCGCTGACGGGTGCATACCGCGAGTGCCTGATCGAGCAGAATGAGGAGGGCGGGGAAAAGCGCCGCGCACAGGAGGCTACACTATGAAAACATTCCAATTGCCCGCCAACAGCAACTACGGCGACCGGCCGATCCCGGTCACGTTCCCGGATAACTGGGACGTACACATCTCCAGGATCCACGGCTATGACACCCCGGCGCTGACCGAGGCACAGATCCGCGAAAAGCTCCACGCCGCCATCGGCACCAAGCCCATCAGCGAGGGCGCTGCCGGGAAAAAGAGCGCCGTCATCATCATCGACGACATCACCCGCCCCACGCCGTGCGAGCCCATCGCCCGCGCCGTCATCGCGGAGCTGCACGCCGCCGGCGTGCCGGACGAGAACATCTGGTTCATCATCGCGCTCGGCACCCACGGCGTCATGTACCGCACGGAGTTCGTGCGCAAGCTCGGCGAGGAGCTCGTCGAGAACTACGAGGTGCACAACCACAACCTGTTCTTTAACCACGTCTTTGTCGGCAACACGAGCAACAATGTGCCCGTGGAGATCAATGCCGACGTCATGTCCGCCGACTACAAGATCGCCATCGGCACGACCATGGCGCACAGCTACTACGGCTTCAGCGGCGGCGCAAAGTGCATTCTGCCGGGTGTGAGCTCGCTGCGCACGATCATGCGCAACCACAGCTTCACGACGACGACGGAGTTCAACATGGGCAACCCCCACACGCTCATGCGCAGCGACGCCGAGCAGGCCGCGCGCATGATGGGGCTGGACTTCAAGGTCGACGCCATCCTCAACGGCCACGCCGAGATCTGCAACCTCTTCGCCGGAGATTTCGAGGCCGAGGAGCGGCAGGCGGCCGCCTATGCCGCCGAGCACTACGCGGCGAAGTTCGTGCCGGATTGTGACATCGTCATCGCCAACAACTACTTCAAGCCCGCCGAGGCCAACTGCGCCTACACGCCCGAGGTCATCGCCTCGCTCAAGGACGGCGGCTCGTTCGTGCTCGCGGCCAACTCCCCGTTCGGCCCGTGCGTGCACTTCCTGTATGACAAGTGGGGCCACTCCGCACCCGGCGGCATGATGTGGTCGGGCTGCTACACGAAGGGCAAGAACATGGCGCACGCCGTCGTGTTTGCCGAGCATACCGTCAAGGGCATGCGCGACCCGTGGTACATCGACGAGCACTCGGGCGCGGAATATGTGCGCACGTGGGACGATGCCCTGCGCATCCTCGACGACGGCACGCCGAAAAAGGTCGTGCTCTACCCCACCGCCGAGTGTCAGGTGCTCGATAACTCCAAGGAATTTTATAAGCGCTGAGCGGCGCACGCTGTCAAAAAAGGAATCCTTTTTGACAGCCTCAGGCGGAAACGCGTTGCGTTTCCGCCACAGTTTGTCAAAGGACCTCGTAGAGTTTCGCCGCCGCAGCGGCGAAAGAAAGTCCGATCATTTTCTTCGGCGACATGTGCGTCGAAGAAAACGTGCGCGCCGTTCGCCTCCGGCGGACGGCGCGTGCGCTGCAGCCAGGCCGCATACCCCCTTGTCAAAAAGTAATACTTTTTGACAGTCTCAAAGCGTGCGCGGGTAACACCCGCGCACGCTCGCCCGCTCCTGCTGCTTACGCTGCCTGTGCCTGCGCCGCCGCGAGCATATCGTCAATGCTCACGCCGTAGCCCTTGGCGGGGTCGGAGAGCAGCACGTGCGTCACCGCGCCGATGAGTCTGCCGTCCTGCAGGATGGGGCTGCCGCTCATGCCCTGCACGATGCCGCCGGTCGCCGCGAGCAGCGCGGGGTCCGTGACGGTGATGGCAAAGCGCGTGCTCGCCCCGTCGTGATAGACCCGCGTGATGTTCACGGTGTACGCCTGCACGGTGTCGCCCGCGACAGTGGACAGGATGGTCGCGCTGCCGGTCCTGACGTCGCTTGCGGGCGCGGTCTCAACAGGCGTGCCGTCCGGCGGCACGTCGAGCGTGCCGAAGATACCGAACAGGCCGTTGCGCTCGATCGCACCGATGCGGTCGGCGGCATCGAAGCTGCCGACCAGTTCACCGGCCGTGCCATGCCCGCCCGGACGCACATCCGCAACGACGGCCGAAAGCACACTGCCGTCGCGCAGCGGCATGAGCGCACCGCTCGTCTCATCCGCGATGCCGTGGCCGAGCGCGCCATAGCGCCCCGTGGCCGGATCGTAGTACGTGAGCGTGCCGACACCGGTCACACCGTCGCGCAGCCAGAGCCCGAGCTGCCGCGTGCCGTCGGGCATAACGGCGGGCGTGACCGCAGCCGTGATCTCGGCACCGCCGCGCCGGACGGTCACGCTCACGGTGTCCCCCGCTGCATCGAGCGCCGCCAGAAAGTCCGCCGACGACACGATCTCCCGCCCGTCCATGCGGCAGATCACGTCGCCGGGGCGCAGCCCCGCGTCCTTTGCGGGCGTGCACGTGCCGCCGGGCGTGTCCACCTCGGCCAGATCCGCCACGAGCACGCCTGCCGTGGTCATCTGGATGCCGACCGCCTGACCAAGCGGCACAAGTGACGCCGCCTGCGCAGCCACGCCCATGCAAAGCGCAAACGCGAGCGCGAGCAGGGCCGTGCGGCACAGTCTCCTTGGTTTTGTCTGCAAAAAATCCCCCCTTTTTTGCGTGCAGTATCAGTATGCCGGCTTTCGGACAAAATAGCGGCGGAACATTCTTGCTCGTTTGCCTGTGCGGGCGCAAATGCCTGCGGCGGCGCGCATACGATGTACGGAACCAGCTTTGGTAATTCGATGCATCGGAGGAATTTTCATGACACAGACCCTGAAAGCGGGCGACCGCGGCGCACTCGTGGCGCTGCTGCAGCTTGCGCTCGAACGCGCGGGACAGATGCCGGGCGCGCTCGACGGTATCTTCGGCGCACAGACCGCAGCGGCCGTGCGCGCGTTTCAGGCGGCAAACGCCCTCGTGCCGGACGGCATCGCGGGCGCACAGACGCACCGCGCGCTGCTGCCGTATTACACGGGCTTCGTTTTGCGCACCGTGCGCGCGGGCGACACATTCTCCGCCCTCGCGCAGCAGTACGGCACGAGCGTGGAGGCCATTCGGCTGGCCAACCCCTACCTTGACCCGGAGCGTCTGCCGATCGGCCGGACGGTGACCGTGCCGCTGCCGTTTCCGGTCACGCCGGTGCGCATCCCGTACTCCTCGGTGCTCATCGGCTATGTGGTGCGCGGACTGGCTGCGCGCTATCCCACGCTTGCGATCGGGGAATTCGGGCGCAGCGTGCTCGGAAAGCCGCTGTGGTATCTGACGCTCGGCAGCGGCGAAAAATGCGTGTTCTATAACGCCGCACACCACGCCAACGAGTGGATCACGACGCCGCTGCTGCTCACGTTCTGCGAGCAGCTCTGCGCCCGGCTTGGCGACGGCGGTGAGCTTGGCGGACAGGACATCCGCGCGCTGCTGCGGCAGGTCACGCTCGTGCTCGCTCCGGCGGTCGACCCGGACGGCATCGACCTTGTGACCGGCGCACTCAGCCGCGAGCGCACCGATGCCGCGCACACGCTCGCGCAGAATTACCCCGCGATCCCCTTCCCGTCCGGCTGGAAGGCAAACATCCGCGGCATCGACCTCAACCTGCAGTACCCCGCCGGATGGAGCATCGCGCGCGAGATCAAATTCGCCGCAGGCTACACGCGCCCCGGACCGCGCGACTATGTCGGCTCCGCGCCGCTGACAGCGCCGGAGAGCCTCGCCATGTACAGCTTCACACGCGCGCTCGACCCGCAGCTCACCCTGTCGTACCACACGCAGGGGCGCGTGATCTACTGGCAGTACGACGGCTATGACGTGCCCGGCAGCAAGGCCATTGCCGAGCGCTTTGCCGCCGCGAGCGGCTATGCCGTCGCCGCGACGCCTTACGCCTCCGGTCACGCGGGCTACAAGGACTGGTTCCTTCAGGACTTTCGCCGTCCCGGCTTCACGATCGAGGCGGGCAACGGCGAAAATCCCCTGCCGCTCAGTCAGTTTCCGGACATCTGGTCGGATAATCTCGGCATCCTCCTCGGCGGAATGGCCGCCGTTTTGTGACACATGTGAGGCCTTGCATCAGAACCTACACATGACAAAGTTTGCACGTTTTTCGGAAAAATATGTGTGCTGGACAGCAAAAGCGCACCAGAACGCAAAAAACGCCGTCTCCCGGCCGGGAGACGGCGTTTTCATATTTGCTCACGTGTCGCTCTCAGACTGCGGCACCGGCGCGGTGACCTCCGTGCGCGTGACACCCTTGGAGAACGTCAGGCTCTTGAGGATGGTCGAAAAATCGTTGGACATGCTGCGGTAGAGATCCGCATTTTCGTTGGCAAACTGCACATCGGTCGGCAGCTCGGCAATGAGGTTGTAGTTCGCCCCGTCGACCGTCAGGCCGCAGATGGCCTGATACTCCGGCAGCTCGGTATAGTCATAATCGGTGGGAAAGACCTCGAGCATAAACAAAAAGCCGCCGAGCCCATTGTCATGATCGGTCTTTTCATAAAAGCCGACGTAATAGCCGCCGTCGTTCGCGCCGCACTCGGTCACGTAATGATCGCCCCAGCTGGCGGGCAGCGTGATGGAAAAATACCCGCCCTTACCGTTGTCATACGTCGGGCAGAGCGTGATGTCCTTCGCCTCGGCCTGTGCATCTGCCGCCTTCTGGCCGCCGCAGGCAGTCAGCGCCAGCGCCAGTGCCAATATGAGCACCGCAATGCTTCGTTTCATGCAGATTGCTCCTTTCCGTGTCTTGTATAGAGAATAGTATACGCCATCGGCCCGCGCGTGTAAAGCCCCGCGCGGCGCGGCGCACGACGTGCAAAAAGAAGCACGCCAGAAATATCTGACGTGCTCCTGCGAAAAAGGTTCCGGATTTTTTATGCGGCGGCGGGCTTGCCGTGCTTGCGCATGACGATCTGCAGCACAACGACGATCACGATCGCCGCGATACCGACAAGGTCGGTCATAAGCCTGGGGTCGATCAGGCACAGGCCGCCTGCGGCAAGCAGGATGCGCTGCCACCAAGGTGCGCGTGTGACGACATAGCCCTCGAGCGCGGCGGCGATGCCGAAGATGCCGAGGCAGGACGTGATGATGACCTGAACTGCGGCGAGCACGCCCTGATCCATGAGCAGCATGGACGGGTTCATCGCAAACATGTACGGCACGATGAACGCCGCAATGGCAAGCTTCGTCGCATTGATGCCTGTCTTCATGGGGTCGGACTTGGCGATGGCAGAGCCAGCATAGGCAGCCAGCGCGACCGGCGGCGTGATGTCGGCGACGATGCCGAAGTAGAACACGAAGAAGTGCGCCGCGATCTTCGGAATGCCGAGCGTGATGAGAATCGGCGCGCAGGTCGAGGCCATGATGCAGTAGTTTGCAGTCGTGGGCACACCCATGCCGAGCACGATGCAGCAGAGCATGGTCAAAAACAGCGCCAGCAGCAGCGAGAGCGTCGGGTTCGGGATCTTGCTGCTCAGGGCGACGACGCCGCTGATGAGCTTGGACGCCAGACCCGTGACGGTGATGCAGCCCGCGATCATGCCGGCCATGGAGCAGGCCACGGCGACCGTGATGCTGCCCTTGCCGCCGGCCTCGAGCGCCTCGAGGATCATCAGGCCGGTCTTTTTGACGGCGATGCCGGCGGCGCTGCCGGTCTTGGTCTCCTTTGCCTCGGCCGCAGCATCGCGGATCGTACCGACAAGGCTCACGGCGATGGAGATGAGGATGGCGATGGAGGCCGCATACTGCAGCGAGCGGATGTTTGCCGTGACCACCCAGATCAAAAATACGAGCGGCAGCAGCAAGTAGACATTGCGCATGAGGTACTTGAAGCGGGGCAGCTCCGAGCGCGGGATGCCGCGCAGGCCGAGCTTCTTGGCCTCCAGATGCACGGAGATGAAGATGCCGCCGAAGTACAGCACGGCAGGCAGGATCGCCCAGAGGGTGACCTGACCGTAGGTGACATTCATGTATTCGGCCATCAGGAACGCGGCCGCGCCCATGATGGGCGGCATGATCTGGCCGCCGGTGGAGGCCGCCGCCTCGACCGCGCCGGCGAATTCGGGCTTGTAGCCGGTGCGCTTCATCATCGGGATCGTGACCGAGCCCGTAGTGACGGTGTTGCCGACGGAAGAGCCGGACACCATGCCGCACAATGCGGACGAGATGACCGCGACCTTGGCCGGGCCGCCGGAGGTCCAGCCGGCAATGGCATTGGCGAGATCAATGAAGAAGCTGGAGATGCCGGTGCGCTCCAGAAATGCGCCGAAGATGATGAACACCGCGATAAACTTCGCACACACCTGTACGGGCGTGCTCAGCACGCCGGACGTGCCGAAAAAGAGCGTGTAGATCACGCGGCCGAGCACCTGATCAAACGTCTGGCCGCCCTTGAGCATACTCACGAACGTGTATACAAGCAGCGCGCCGACGACCACAAGGATCGGTACGCCGACACAGCGGCGGCAGAGCTCGGCAAGCGTCAGAATGCCGGCCACGCCGACGGCGATGAGAAACGGCGTCATCTTGGCGGCGCTGGTGAGCGTCTTGATGAGCGTGCCGTAGTTAAAGCAGTAGTAGAAAAATGCAGCCGCGCCGATGACCATGATGACGATGTCATACCACGGCAGGCGATTGACGTGCACGTGCTTCTTGCTGACGGGGTAGGTCAGATAGCCCATGATGATGATCAGGCCGAGGAATGCCGTCAGGCGCACCTCGAGCGCGGCGGTGCTGAACAGGGTCGACCAGATGCAGTAGACCGAGAACAGCGCCATGACGACGGAAATGACGATCTTGGGCTTGCCCGCCCAGATGCGGGTAGCAGACTCGCGGTCATACTTGCGCATGACGGCGTCCATATCCTCCTGCAGAGAAGCGGCTTCCGCAGCGGCTGCGGTCTTTTTGGTGTCAGACATATAGGGGGAAACCTCCGTTCCGGGTAGAATGGAAAAACTACGGCGTCAGGGGTACTGACGCCGTAGCGAACATTTACGGGATGCGGCGCATCACCGGGTCAGGCATCAATAGGTGCCGGCCTTGATGGTGGCGGCGGTGTAGTACGGGGACGCGGACAGCAGGGACTGCACATGGCTGTCGTCGAGGCTGACAAGGTAGACATTACCGGCAGTGGCGAGGTCGGTGATGGCCGTGGTGGGCGCACCGGCGACGATGAACGCGGCGTCGATCTTGCCGTCCTTCAGGCTCTCGGCGCTGTCGCCGAAGCTCTGGTACACAGCGGAGATATCGCTCTCCTTGAGGTCATAGGCGTTGAGCACGTCAATGGCGTTGAAGTACACGCCGGAGCCGGCTGCGCCGATGGAGACCTTCTTGCCGGCGAGGTCGGCAACGGTCTTGATGTCAGGGTTGGTGGTGACGATCTGCACCTGCTCCTGATACAGCTGGGCAACGACGGAGAAGCCGGTGACCGGGCTCTCGAACAGGCGCTGGCCGTTGTAGGCGTAGTTCATAACGTCGCTCTGCACGAAGGCGATCTGGACGTTGCCGTTGGTCAGGTCCTCAACGTTGGCCTGAGAGCCGCCGGAGGTGAGCGCCGTGACCTTGCAGTCGGAGTTGGTGGAGACGTAGTTGGCCAGCACGCTGCCGAAGCCGTAGTACGTGCCGGTGTCGCCGCCGGTGCCGAAGCTGAGCGCAGCGGCGGTGCCGGTGCCGGCGCCGTCCTTGACCGCGTCAACCTTGAGGCCCTTCTCCTCAAAATACTTGGCAGCGCCGGGGTGATACGGCACGCCCTTGACCGAGGCGGCAGCCTCGAGGTTCAGCTCTGCGCCCTTGCCGTGCTGAGCGGCGATGGCGTCAAGGTTATTGAAGATGGTGGACACGAACGCATAGATCTGGTCGGTCGGAACATCGTCACGCGCGATGACGACTGCGCCGACGGAGACGGTGCTGGTGTCGACCTTGGCCGTGGAACCGGAATCGTCTTTTTTGTTGGTGTTGCCGCCGCCGCAGGCGCACAGCGCAAACACCATGACGAGGGCCAGAGCCAGCGCCACGATTTTGTTGAACTTCATAATAGTTTCTCTCCTTTTTGAAATTTTCCTCTTCAGAAGATTCAATATGCGTTCATTATACCTGCGCGGAGCGTAAATTTCAAGCAAAAAATGAAACTTTGGCACGCTCGATGTGCAAAATCTTTCACGCATTAGTGAAATTATGATACAAATCGCCACATCTTGCGCCTTTTGGGCAGATTTTCCCTCATCGGGTACAAGATACCTTTTCCATACAGAAAAAGGTCCGGTCTGTGCAGTTTTTGCACAGACCGGACTCGGGGTTGTATGCACTTATTCGTCCTTGTCGGAAGCCGGATCGGGCTGCACGAGCACACGCTCGACGCGGCGGCCGTCCATGGCCAGGACTGTGACGGTGAGATTTTCGTACCGGAAGCTGTCGCCCGGCTTCGGGAACGTGCCGAAGCGCTCGAGCGTCCAGCCGCCGACGGTGGCGCTGTCGGCATCGTCCAGGGCGTCCTCATTCCAGCCGAGCAGCTCAAGAAAGTCCGAGATCGTCATGTCGCCGTCGAGCTCATACCCGCCGTCGGAGCGTGCAACGACCTCGCGCTCGACCTCGTCGGTCTCATCCCAGATGTCGCCGACGAGCTCCTCGAGCACGTCCTCCATCGTGATGACGCCGAGCGTGCCGCCGTATTCGTCCGTGACGACGGCGAGGTGCTTCTGCTCGCGGCGGAGCTTTGCCAGCACGTCGGGCAGGCGCGTGGTCTTGTAGACAAAGCACGGCGGGATGAGCTGCGCGCGCAGATCCTCCGGCCGGCCGTCCATCATGGCCTTGAAAAAGCGGTTGAGGTACAAAAATCCGATGATATTGTCCACACTGTCGGAGTAGACCGGCAGGCGGGAATACGTCGATTCGTCGATGACGCGCAGGATCTCGTCCCAGTCGTCGTCGATGTCGATGGCGACCATGTCGACGCGGGCGGTCATGGCCTCGCTCGCGCTGACGTCGGAAAAGTCGAGCGCGGAGCGCAGCAGCTCGCTGCGGTCCTCGTCGAGCACGTCCTCGTCCTCGGCAGTCTCGATGATCGACTGCAGCTCCTGCGAGGCAGCCTCCTCCGGATCGCCGTCACCGGTGTCGCCGCGCAGCGGGCGCGTGATCAGGTGCACGAGACCGACCACGAGCCAGATCACGGGATAGAGCACGATCGACAGCGCGCGGATGACATAAGCATTGCGCAGGGCGATGCCGTTGGCGTTTTGCTTGGCGACGATCTTCGGCATCGTCTCGCCGAAGATGATGACCAGCAGCGTCAGCACGACCGTGGACACCCACGTCCACTGTTCGCCCGCGAGCAGGATCACGATCACGGAACCGAGCGACGACGAGGCGATGTTGACCAGATTGTTGCCGATGAGAATGGCACTCAGGGCACGGTCATAGTGGTCGAGGATGCCGACGGCTGCCCTGGCACGGCGGCTGCCGTCCTCAGCGGCGTTTTCCAGCCGCAGACGGTTGGCCGACGAATAGGACATCTCCGACGCGGAGAAGAACGCGGACAGCGCGATCAGCACGACGAGCGCGACAAAATACCACACGATGCTCATGCCGGCTCGCCCCCTTTCTCCGGGGCGGCCTCAGCGGCCGCAGCCTCGTCCGGTTCCTCCGGCAGCAGGCGCACGATGAGCTTGACGATGCGCTTCTGGCGCATATCGGAGATGCGCACGTCGAGCCTGTGATAGCGGAAGCCCTCCCGCTCGCGCGGGATGTAGGAAAACTGCTCGTATGTCCACTCGCCGAGCAGCTTGTAGCACAGCTCCTCGTCGTCCTCTGGGTCGGTGTAGTCGAGGCGGTCGAACACCTCGCCGACGGTCATCTCGGCATCGACCTCATAGCGGCCGCCGCCGAGCGGCACGAACGACTCCTCAACGACGTCGTCCTCGTCCCAGATCTCGCCGACGAGCTCCTCAACGATGTCCTCCACGGTGACGATGCCGAGCGTGCCGCCGTAGTTATCGGTGACAATGGCAAGATTTGCCTTGCGGCGGCTGAGCTCGGGCAGCACCTCGGCAATGAGCGTGCTCTGGTGCACGAACACCGGCTCGTCGAGCAGCGGACGGATATCCACGGCCTTGCCGCCGGCTTTGATGCAGGCCTTGATGTATTTGCGGATCTGCAGGATGCCGATGACATTGTCCACGCTGTCGGCGTACACGGGCAGGCGGCTGTGGCGCTGCTCGCGCACGTAGGCAAGGATCTCCTCCGGCGGGTCGTCCACATCCACGGCGGCGACATCGACACGCGCCGTGATGACGCTCTCGACCGGCACCTCGGCAAACGAGAGTGCCGAGCTCATGAGCTCGCCGCGCTCGGCGGTCAGCTCTCCGTCGTCGGTCATGTTCTCAATGATATCGGCCAGCTCATCCTCCGTCACGGTCACGGCGGGCTCGCCGCGGATGCAGCGGGCGGCAGCGTTGCCGATGGCGGTGAGCAGCACGGACAGGGGCTTAAAGAGCACCATGAAAAACCGCAGCGAACGCGCCGTGGCCATGGCCAGACGCTCTGCGTATTTCTTGGCGATGCTTTTCGGCAGCATCTCCCCGGCGAAGAACACGACCACGGTCGTGACCAGCGTCGCGGCGGTGACCGCCCACATGCCCCACACCCGCTGCACGGCCACGGTCACGATCGTCGCGATCGTCAGGTGCAGGATGTTCGTGCCGATCAGCAGCGTCGTGATCGCCTGATCGAAGTGATCGAGCACGTACAGCGCCTGACCGGCGCGGCGGTTGCCGTGGTCAGCGGCGGCTTTGAGCCGGATGCGGCTCGCGGATGAAAAGGCTGTCTCCATGATGGCGAAATAGGCCGCACCAAGGAGCAGCACGATGATAACAGGCAAAAGATTCCATAAATCCTGCTTAGGGCCAGCGTCCATTGCGGATCATCACACTCCTGAGTTGTCTCCCCGCCCGGTGCCTATCCGGGGGCGGGAAATAAATTAGCGATTAGTATACCATATAATGCCCGCCGCGTCAACGCGTTTTCTCCTCCGTGACGGCGACGTTTCCCTGCCCCGCGAGGGATCGCAGCTCCTCGACGAGCGCAGGATGCACGCAGCAGCGCGCAGCGGCGCGACGGCCTGTGTCCTCAAAGACGAGCACGAGCTGCTCGTCGCCGGGGAACATTTGCAGGATCAGCTCGATGCGCCTGACGGCCGGGTGCTCCTTATCCGGCAGCCGCACCCAGAGCCGGTGCCGCGGCGGTGCCTCGGGCCGGGGCGGCGGGTCGCGGCGCGGCGGCATGCGCAGTGTCTCAAGTCCCTGCTCGCTGAGCGGCAGGACCTGATCCGCCACGAGCTGAGGGTCGGATTCGTCGCGCGTCGAGATGCGCCCCGAAACGAACAGCGCGGGCGTCTCCTGCGCGAGCAGGTCGCGGCAGGCATCGAGCGCGGGCGAAAAGACGATGACCTCCATGCTGCCGCTGTCGTCCTCGAGCTGGAGGTAGGCCATGCGCGTGTTTTTGCGCGTGGCGCGCTCGCGGCTGGCGGTACAGATGCCGGCGATGACCACACGCTGCCCGTCACGGTAGCGGTGCGGGGCGGCATCCGGCGCATGAAAGCTCGCCAGAATGTCACCCATGGGCGCGGCCTTCGCCTGCTGCGCAAGGGCACGGTACGCATCCATCGGGTGGCCGGTGAGATAGAGACCGGTGGTCTCGCGCTCCATGGCCATGAGCTCGGCGCGGGTGAACTCCTCCACGTCCGGCAGCACGAGCTGCGTCGTGTCGGCAGGTTCTCCCCCGTCATCCGGCGTGCTGAAGAGGTTCATCTGACCGGTGAGGTTCATGCGGCTCTCGCTCGCGGCGCCGCCCAGCACGCGGTCGACCGACTGCATGAGCGCCTTGCGCTTATAGCCCATGCGGTCAAAGCAGCCGGCGCGGATGAGGCTCTCGGCGGCACGGCGGTTGAGATCGTGTCCGTTCATGCGGCGGCAGAATTCGTCAAACGCCGTGAACGGTCCGCCGATCTCCCGCTCGCGCATGAGCGCCTGAATGAGTCCGCGCCCCACGCCCTTGATGGCCACGAGTCCAAAGCGCAGGTCGCCGTTTTCCACGGTGAAGTCGGCGTCGGACGCGTTGATGTCCGGCGGCAGCAGGCGGATGCCGAGCTCGCGGCACTCGGCGATGTACTCCGTGACCTTCGGTGTGTTGTCGAGCACGGAGGTCAGCAGCGCCGCCATGTATTCGTGCGGGTAGTTGCGCTTCATATACGCCGTGCGGTAGGACACGATGGCATAGGACACCGCGTGCGCCTTGTTGAAGGCATAGCTTGCAAAGGCAAGGATCTCGTCATAGATCGCGTTGGCGGTCTGCTCGGGCACGCCGTTGGCCACCGCGCCGGGAATGCTCCGCGCCGGGTCGCCGTGCACAAAGGCGGCGCGCTCGGCCGTGATGACGGCCTCTTTTTTCTTCGACATGGCGCGGCGGATCATGTCCGCCTGACCGAGCGAGAACCCGGCCAGCTGCCGGAAGATCTCGATGACCTGCTCCTGATAGACGATGCAGCCGTAGGTCACGGCGAGGATCGGCTCGAGCAGGGGGTGCTGATAGGTGATGCGCTCCGGATGCGCCGAGCAGGCGAGAAAGCGCGGGATGCTCTCCATCGGGCCCGGGCGGTAGAGCGCGATGACGGCGGTGATGTCCTCGATGCTGCGCGGACGCAGCCCGATGCACACGGAGGTGATGCCCGCGCTCTCGAGCTGGAACACGCCGACGGTGCGCCCGGCGGCGAGCATATCAAACGTCTTCTTATCGTCGAGCGGGATGCGCTCGACCTGAAAATCCGGCACGCGGCGGCGCACGCGGCGCGCCGCGTCCTCGAGCACGGTGAGGTTGCGCAGACCGAGAAAGTCCATCTTCAGCAGGCCGAGCTCCTCGAGCGTCGTCATCTGATACTGGCACACGAGTGCGCCGTCATTGCTTGCCAGCGGCACATAGGCATACACCGGCTGCTCGGTGATGACCACGCCCGCCGCGTGCGTCGACGCGTGGCGCGGCATACCCTCGATGGCGCGGGCGGTGTCGATGAGCCGGTGCAGCCGCTCGTCGCCGTCATACATCGCGCGCAGAGGCTTCGACTGCTGCAGCGCCTCGTCGAGCGTGGTGTTGATGCCGCCGGGGATGGCCTTGGCCACGGCGTCGGTCTCGGCGTAGGTCAGGTTCATGACCCTGCCGACATCGCGCACGGCGGCGCGCGCCGCCATCGTGCCGAAGGTGACGATCTGCGCCACGTGGTCGGCGCCGTATTTGCGGATGACGTAGTCGATCACTTCCCCGCGCCGCTGCACGCAGAAGTCCACGTCGATATCCGGCATACTCACGCGTTCGGGGTTGAGGAAGCGCTCAAAGTAGAGGTTATACTGCACGGGGTCAACGTCCGTGATGCCGAGGCAGTAGGACACGACGCTCCCGGCCGCGCTGCCGCGCCCGGGTCCGACCGGGATGTGCTGCCCCTTGGCGTAGCCGATAAAATCGCTGACGATGAGAAAATAGTCCACAAAACCCATGCGCCGGATCATATCGAGCTCGTACTCCATGCGCCCGTGCACCTCCGGCCGGTCGCCGTAGCGGCGGGCAAAGCCGCGCTCGCACAACTTTGTGAGATAGGCGTCAGAGTCTGTCTCCCCCTCCGGGAGCAGGAAACGCGGCAGGTGATAGTGCCCGAAGGTAAAATCGAACCGGCAGCGGTCCGCGATGCGCTGCGTGTTTTCCACAGCGTCCGGATATTCGTCAAAGAGCGCGCGCATCTCCGCCTCGCTCTTGAGGTAGAACTCGTCGTTCGGGAAGCGCAGCCGCTCGGGGCTGTCGAGCGTCTGCCCGGTCTGGATGCACAGCAGCACGTCCTGATCGTAGGCATCCTGCTTTTTGATATAGTGCACGTCGTTCGTCGCCGCGAGCGGGATGCCCGTCTCCCGGTGGATGCGCAGCAGCGCCGCGCGCACGCGCGCCTCATCGGTCATGCGGTGGTTTTGCAGCTCGAGGTAGAAGTTCCCCTCGCCGAACAGCTCCTGCAGCTCCTCGGCGCGCGCCTTGGCAGCCTCATAATCGCCGCGCAGGATCGCGCGCGGAATGTCCCCCGCGACGCAGCCGCTCAGACAGATGAGCCCCTCGGCGTGCTCACGCAGCAGTGGCCAGTCGATGCGCGGCTTACCGTAAAACCCGCGCTCGAACGCCGCCGACACGAGATAGCAGAGGTTGTGGTAACCGGTCTCGTCGCGGCAGAGCAGCACGAGGTGCGTATACGCATCGTCCACACCGTGGACGCGGTCGGTCATGCCGCGCGGGGCGACATAGACCTCGCAGCCGATGATCGGCCGGATGCCGGCAGCCACGGCCGCCTTGTAAAAAGCGACCGCGCCGTACATGACACCGTGGTCGGTGATCGCCAGCGCGGTCTGACCCAGCTCTTTGGCGCGCTCGACGAGCGGCCCGATGCGGCAGGCGCCGTCGAGCAGGCTGTATTCACTATGTACGTGCAGATGTGCAAACCCCATCGTGCGTTCCTTTCAGTCGTCCATGTGAAATTCCATGAGTTTTTTCAGCCGGTAGTTCAGGCAGCTCTTTGTCACCGGCGGATACGAGAGCATGGCGAGGTCGGCAAGGCTGGCCTCGGGATTGGCAATGCGCAGCAGCGCCGCGCTCTGCAGCTTTTCCGGCAGCACGTCGAGCCCGTAATCGCGCTCGATGCGGCGGATGGCATCGATCTGCTCCTGCGCCGCGGCGACGACCTTGTCGGCGTTGGCGGTGTCGCAGTTGACCTTGCGGTTGATGGAGTTGTTCATGGACTTCTCCACCTTGGCGGACATGATGTCCATGGCGGCGCAGGGCGCGCCGATCTTGGTCAGGAAGTCCTCGATGGCCTCGGACTTTTTAAAATAGAGCACGGTGTTGGCGCCGCGGTCGATGCTGCGCGCGGCAAAGCCCAGCTCCGTGAGCAGGGCGGCCGCCTCGCGGCTGACGCTCGCGTGCGCCGTGATGAGCTCAAGGTGGTAGTTCTTGCTCGGGTCTGTGACGCTGCCGCCGGCGAGAAACGCGCCCCGCAGGAACGACGCCTTGCAGCAGTCGCTCTCCAGCACGCCGAGGTTGATGTGGTGCGCGACCGTGCGCGACAGATCCGCGCCGAAGGCGGCGAACACCGTCTCGATGGCGGCGCGGTCGGTGATGGTCAGCACATGGCGGCCGCCGGCCTTTTCCGTGACCGGGAGCACAAAATGCGCGCCGAATGCGCGCCGGAACAGCTTCGGCAGCCGCTCGGCAAAGGCGTCGCACGCCGTCACGATGCGGATCTCCCGCGTCGTGAACGTGTGGCAGTACAGCAGCACGCCGTAGGCCTCGGCCACGGCGCAGCAATGGCGGCTGAGCGGCACGCGGCACAGCTCATTTTTCACTTCGGTTGCAAAGGACATGGTGCGCCTCCGCTCAGGTTCTCGGGAAGTCCCGGTTGCGCAGACGGACATTCGCGTCGCGCGCGGCGAGATAATCCGTCAGCGCCTTGGCCACGGCCACGCTGCGGTGCTGGCCGCCGGTGCAGCCGATGCCGATCGTGAGCGCATAGCGCCCCTCGGCAGCGTACTGCGGCAGGAGAAAGTCGATCATGCCGGTGAGCTTTTCGAGAAAACGCTGCGCCACGTCGCTGCGCAGGACATATTCCCGCACCTCGTCGTCCATGCCGCTGAGTGGCCGGAGCTTTTCCACATAATACGGGTTGGGCAGAAAGCGCACGTCAAACACCAGATCGGCGTCGATCGGGATGCCGTACTTGAAGCCGAAGGCCACGACGTTGATGAGGATATCGCGCCGCGTGCCGCCGTCGACAAAGATCTCGCAGATGCGCTTTTGCAGCATCGAGAGCGTGAGGCCCGTGGTGTTGATGACATAGTCTGCGCGCTCACGCACGGGGGCGAGCAGCTCGCTCTCGCGGCGCACGGCCTCCGGCAGGGAGCAGCGGCTCTCGGCCTGCAGCGGGTGCGGGCGGCGCGACTCCTTATAGCGGCGCACGATGGCGCTCTCCGACGCCTCAACGAACAAAATGCGGTAATCCACGCCCATGTCCGCAAGCTCGTCAAGCGCGGCAAAGAGCTCGGTAAAGCTCTCCTGACTGCGGATATCCGTCACGAGCGCGACCTTTTCATACCGGCCGCGCGTGGCGAGGCAGAGCTCGGCAAACTTCGTCAGCAGTGCCGTGGGCATATTGTCCACGCAGTAAAAATCCAGATCCTCCAGCACGTCGGCCGCGCGGCTCTTGCCGCCGCCGGACAGCCCCGATACGATCAGAAATTCCATCCCATCACCCCCGGATGATCTTCACTTCCGGCTCGAGCTCCACGCCGGACGTGCGCAGCACCGCGCTGCGGACATCGTCCATAAGCCGCAGCACATCGTCAAACGTGGCGCCGCCGCGGTTGACAACAAAGCCCGCGTGCTTTTCGCTCACCTGCGCGCCGCCGACCGTGTAGCCCTTGAGCCCGGCCTGATCGATGAGTGCGGCGGCATAGCCACCCACCGGACGCTTGAACGTGCTGCCGGCGCTCGGCAGGTCGAGCGGCTGTCTGCTGCGGCGGCGCTCGCTCAGGTCGCGCATACGCGCCTGAATGTCCGCCGGGTCGCCCGGCGTGAGCGCAAGCGTGCTGCCGAGCAGGACGCAGTCTGTGTCGGAAAATGCGCTGTGGCGGTAGCCGAAGTCATGCGCGCTGCCGTGCGCCTCACACAGGCACAGCTGCCCGTCAAGGTAGCGCGTCGAGACGACGACGTCCTTCATCTCGCCGCCGTAGGCACCGGCGTTCATCGACACCGCGCCGCCCAGCGACCCGGGGATGCCGTGCGCAAACTCCAGCCCCGCAAGACCGCAGCCCAGTGCCGCCTGCGCCAGCCGTGCCAGCGGGATGCCCGCGCCAGCGCTCAGATGCGTCGCATCCGGCTGCGTGACGGCGGCCATATTGTCGCCCATCTGCACGACGATGCGCTCGAGCGCGCCGTCGGTGATGAGCAGGTTCGTGCCGTTGCCGATGATAAGCGGCTGCGCGCCGCCGTCGCGCACGATGCGGCACACGGCCGCCGTCTCCTCCGCGGACGCGGGGCGCACCAGCGCACGCGCCGGTCCGCCGATGCGAAACGAGCAGTGCGCGCGCATCGGTTCGTGTTCCAATATCTCCAGTCCCGGACACTGCGCACGCAGCGCCCGGACGATGAGATCCAAATTTGCCATAGTGTTCGTTCTGTCCTTTCCGGGTCAAAATCCGATGCCGAGGTCAATGCCGCGGTCGTGCTCGGCGGCGAGCTTCTGCGCCGCGTTGTAGCCCATGCCCTTCTGGCGGTTGTTCATCGCGGCAAGCTCGAGGATCACGGCGAGGTTGCGTCCCGGTCCGACCGGGATCGTCACGCACGGCACGCGCACGTTGAGGATCTCGCAATACTCTGTCGTCAGTCCCAGCCGGTCATAGGCCTTGCCATCCTCCCACGGCTCGAGCTGCACGACAAGGTCTATGCGCGTCTCGGGCTTGACCGCGCCGACGCCGTAGATCTGCCGCGCGTCGATCACGCCGATGCCGCGCAGCTCCATATAATAGCGGATCATCTCGGGCGCAGAGCCCATGAGCGTCGTGCGGTTGATGCGCTTGATCTCCACGGCATCGTCCGCGACGAGCCGGTGACCGCGCTTGATGAGCTCGAGCGCCGTCTCGCTCTTGCCGACGCCGCTGTCGCCCGTGATGAGCACGCCCTCACCGAACACCTCGACGAGCACGCCGTGCTGCGTCAGGCGCGGGGCAAGATAGCTCGAGAGCGAGGCGATGAGGTCGGCCATGAACTCCGAGGTGTCCTTGCGCACGAGAAAGAGGTTGCGGTCGTACTTTTCCGCCATCTCCAGGCACTCCGGGAACGGATCCATGCCGTGGCAGATGACAAGGCCGATGATGTTATAGCGCATGAACGTCTCAAACCGCTCGCGCCGCTGCGCGGATGTGAGCGTCTCGAGAAACGTGCTCTCGACGCGGCCGATGATCTGCAGGCGCTCGGGGTCAAAATAGTTGTAGAAGCCGGCAAGCTGCAGCCCCGGCCGGTTGACATCGGCCGTGCTGATCGCGCGCGCGTCGTAATCGGCGGCGGCGTGCAGGACGGTCAGTCCCTGCTCGGTGACGATCTTTTGCAGCGGTACGGTATAACGCGGTGCGCTCATGGTGCGCATCTCCTTTCTGACAACGCCGCGCGCGGCGGCGGGAAGCTGTGATCATACGGGCGGAGCGTCTGCTCCCCCGTATTCTATTGTAGCGAACACAGCGGCATTTGGCAACGGCTTTTGCGCCGCGGCGGGGATTTTTCCGGCTGCGCGGCAGAAAATGCGCAGAAAATGTGAAAATCATCTTGCAATCGGCCATCGTTTCTGCTATTATGAGAAAGCTGTTCTCGCAGATATTAGAGAAGGAGGTGCTTCAACCAATGGCAAAATGTCAGTTTTGCGACAAGGGCGTGAGCTTCGGCATTCAGGTGAGCCACTCTCACCGCCGTTCCAACCGCACTTGGAAACCCAATGTGAAGCGCGTCAAGGCCATCGTGGACGGCAAACCCCAGCACGTCTACGCATGCACCCGCTGCCTCCGCAGCGGCAAGGTCACCCGCGCTGTGTGAATTGCAATCATTGCACCGAACAAGGCTCGCCCGATTGGGCGAGCCTTTTTCGCGTCTTGGGCAGTTTGTGCCGTTGCGCACGCGGCCGGTTTCCCCCGCCCCGGCGCGCGGCCGGGCGAGCGCAGAGCACTTTTCTCCGGGGGCGCAGTCTGCTCGGAAAAGCGCAGACCGGAACGCAGCATTTACGCGGCATTTAAAAAAGAATGCGCCCACGCGTGTGTGTCGCGCAGGCGCCGCAGAGCAAGCAAAAGTTTGTGTGTGTGGGGTAAAGTTGTAAATAACCGGTAAACAACCTTAAGAGGAAAGCGTGCTCTGTCTGACGAAAATCTAATTTATTTCCGTTCTGCCGTAATAATGCGCCAGCTTTCGTTTTTAATGCAAAGAAAGAAAAAATTTTTGAAAAAATTTTTTCTGCCCTGTGCAGGCGCAGCAGCACCGGAAACGGGTTGCCGTTTTCCGGCGCGCATGGTATCCTTTTTATGTCCGCACCGGACAGAGGGAGGCACGTTATGAAAGATACTCTGGTCGTCAAAAAGGCGACGCCGCTCGGCGCGCGCGTCTGGACAAGTCTGCTGGTGTTCGGCTTCATCGGGCAGATCGCCTGGATGGTCGAAAACGTCTACTTCTCCACCTACATTCAGAAAAATATCACGGCCGCCGGCTGGGCGACGTCCGCGACCGTCGCCGCCAGCGCCATCGCCGCCGCGCTCGCAACGATCTTCAGCGCCGCGTGGTCAGACCGTGTGGGCAAGCGCCGCGCCTTCGTCTGCTGGGGCTACATCCTCTGGGGCATTACGACGGCGGCGTTCGCGCTCTTCGGCAACGGGCAGGTCGGCGGCAGCGTCGGTCTCGCGGTGACGCTCTTCGTCGTCATGGACTGCGTCATGTCCGCCATCGGCAGCACGGCCAACGACTCGGCCTTTTCCGCCTGGGTCACGGACGTGACCGACGTCACGAACCGCGGCGTCGTGGACATCGTGCTGAGCATTCTGCCGATCGTCGCGCTCATTGTCATCTTCGCCGGCTTTGACGGCATGACTGTGCACGGCAACTGGACGGGCTTTTTCCTCATCCTCGGTGCTCTGACGAGTGCGGCCGGTGTGCTCGGCCTGTGCATCTTCCGCGACAGCCCCGCCCTGCGCCCCGTGCAGGGCGACACGTACCTGCGCGACGTGCTCTACGCCTTCCGCCCGGCGAACATCCGCGCCAATAAGATGATCTACATCTGCTTTCTCGGCATGATGTTTTCGGGCCTTGCCATGCAGCTCTGGCAGCCGTACATGATCTCGCTCGTCGAGGTCACGCTCGGCATCGACAACTACATTCTGCCCATCGGCATCGTCGTGCTCGCCTCGGCAGTGCTGTCCGTGCTCGCGGGTAAGGCCATGGACCGCTTCGGCAAGGAGAAATTCTATTACCCCGTGGCCGCCATGCAGGTGCTCGGCGGGTTGATCGCCTACAGCATCAAATTCCTCGGTCACGCCATGCCGCTGCTGTGCGTCGGCGGCACGTGCATCATGGCCGGAAACCTCGCCATGGCGGGTCTGTTCACCGCCTCATCGCGCGACTACACGCCCGCCGGACGCGCCGGCGCGTCACAGAGTGTGAAGATGGTCATCTACATCATGCTGCCCATGGTACTTGCGAGCATCATCGACCCGCTCATCATCCGGGCCGTCGCGCTCGAGCCGACGGCGGCCATCCTCGCCAAATACCCGAGCTACGCCGGCAGCTACCTCTACCCGTATGAGCTGTTTCTGGCCGCGGCCGTGAGCGCGGTGTTCATCCTCATCCCCGCGTACTTCGTCCGCCGGGACGCCGGACGCATCCGCCGCGAGAAGCTCGCCGCGCTGGAAAAATGACGCCATGCATGCCGTGAGGAAAGGAAGCGCTCGGAAGCCAATGAAAATGAAAAGATACAAATGTGTTCCGACGGCGTTCGCTGGACTGGGTGCAGAAATGCTTGTGATTCTGCTGTGGGCAATCACGGTGTTCGGTAGTGGATGGCGCGAGTGGAGCAAAGGTATTTATCTGCTGTTTGCGATTTTTATGTGGGGCGCCTGTCTATGGAGTGCGATTTGGTTCCTTCGCATGTGTCATTACATGTATTTGTATCCGGATCATCTGGTTTGCAAGTGTCCCTTTCGTAAAAGTTTTGTTTTGTGTTGTACTATGATCGCTGCATCGTCGGCATGGATTATGCAACGACAACCGGAACAACTCGCTGGTGGATTTACTTGAGTTACGGGCCACTGCCGAAGTATAAGGGCAAGAGTCCAGCAAATCGCATCAATTCTCTCAGGACAAAGCCTGGGTTTGTGCGCATCCAGTTTTATGAGGAAGTGTATGAGGCGTTGCTTCAGGTACTCCCCAAGCATCAGAAAGTCTGCCTGCAATCCGCGTATAATTTGCATTGCAGGGACGAACAGTAGAAGAACATAATTGTAGGTGAAGTGTGTGACGATACAGGAAATTAAGATGTATTTGCAGCAACATACTTTCCTTGTGTTTTGTTATCGATCTGAATTCTACACACTTGAAAGGCGCCAATCTTTATTCGGCTTCCAGTATCGTTTTGTGACCACAGATGCGATGCCTCAGCAGCGGAACTCGTTGGAAGAATTATGCGAGCAAGTTTGTGTTGATGGCACACTGTTGATGAATGTCATTCAACAAGCCGCAATACCAGAGTGGAGTGACCCGGTTTGGGAGACATATGAGGCGGTCAGGCATAACGCGACCGTGCACGGGAGAGAAATCCATTTTTCGTATCGCGGAAGGGATTATTGGATTTCACACACAAAGGAAGGCCGTTCGTATTTGAGCGACGATTTTGACAATACGCAGGCATTTGGCTCTTGTCGAGAGTTGTTTGAAAATGCACGTATCAATGGAAATACGCTTAAGGATATATGGGAAGAGACGATTGTAGATGCTTGCTAAGGCTGGCAGCATATTGTTTCTTATGTAGCTGCTTCTGCGGGCGGTGCTGATGCACCGCCCGCGCTTTGGTATGCAAAAACCCGCCCGCAGGCGCTGCCTGCGGGCGGGGTTCCTATATTATATCCGGATTTACTTGCGGAAGAACGCGATGACGCGGTCGAAGAAATCACCGATGGCGGTGATGACGTCCTTGACCTTGCCGGTAAAGGCGGCGACCTTCTCCTTGGCGCCGGCAAGCTGCTTGAGCGTGTCCTGCACAGCCTGCACCTTCGAGAGCAGGGCGTTCGTGTCGAGCTTTTCGAGCGAGCGGCAGAGGTTCACGAGCTGGGTCATCTGGTCGTCCGTGAGCGTGACGTTGTACTCGGCGGCGATCTCGCGGATCTTCGCGCGCAGTTCAGCGTCGGTCATGTCCTTGGTCTCGTTGAGGATGAGCTTGAGCTCGTTGACGATCTCGACCGAGTCATAGTCGCCGATGGTCTGCGCGAGCTCCGCCGTCGTCGCCAGCTCCTGCGAGGAGACGGCCTTGGCAGTCTCATCGAGCTTCGTGCCCGTAATGTCCTCATACGCCTTGTAGATGCCGGTCAGCGCCGCAGTGCCCGAGACGTCGAACGGCGCAGCCACGCTGATCTTCGCGTCCATGATGCCGGCAGTCGCCAGCGCGCTGATGTACATCTGGCTCGTGCAGTAGGTAATGTGCGACGTGTTGACGGTCATACCTTTTCCAGCGGCAAGCACCTCGATGGAGATGCAGGAGATGGCCTTCGTGCCGATCTGCGCGTCGCTGATGACACCGCTGAGGTATTGCCGCTCGTCCTGATTCGTGACGGTCAGCTCTTTGACGCTGCCGCGCTCGATGCCGAAGGTCTTGTAGACGGTCTTGATCTGGTCGTCCGTGAGGTCGGCGCCGATAACGGTGCGCGTCTCACCGGCGTCGATGGCCGACACCGCGCCGAGACTTGCCAGCAGACACACGGCAAGCACGATGGGCAGGACCCGTTTGAGAATTTTCATGGCAGTAGGTTTCCTTTCCCTGCGGCCTTGCGCCGCAGTCCCTGACAGGATAGACGCCTCCATTGTAAAGAAGTTCCCGCAAAAAGAGTGACGAATCTGTGAAGAAACGCCTGAAGATATTGTTAAGGGTCTGCCTGCCGGCGGCGAAAGACTGCGAGGATTCTGAAAAAAGGACAGACAAAAAAGGACAGACAGAGTAGGAGTCTCTGTCTGTCCATGTGGGGGTGTCACTGCCTTTTGGGGTGGCAGCTATGGCACTGTGCGCCGCAATGGGCACAGCTGCCGCCGCAGGAGGAGCGCCCTTGCCGCTTCTGGCGGATCAGGGAAAGGGAAATTAGGATGACAATGGCAATGAGAAAGATCGAAATCAAAATCGTAGAGAGGTTTGCACCGATCCAGTGCAGCATAGGTATTCACTCCTTTGCGTTTGCGAAATTCAGCAAGGCTCAGGCCTTGAGTGTGGTGGCCTCCTTGTACGGACGCACCAGCATGTAGATGATGCCGGCCAGCGCCAGAACCGCGCAGATGAGGCCGATGATGTTCAGGCTGCCGGTGAAGGCGCAGCCGAACTGGTAGACCATCAGAGCGACCAGATAGGCAAAGCCGCACTGATAGCCGATGGCGAACCACGTCCACTTCTGGCTGTTCATCTCGCGCTTGATGGCGCCGATGGCCGCAAAGCACGGAGCGCACAGAAGGTTGAACACGAGGAAGCTGTAACCGCTGATGCCGTTGAAGGCAGCCGCGATGTTCTGGTACACGCTGCCGTCGCCGCCGCCGTAGAGAATGCCGAGCGTGCCGACAATGTTCTCCTTGGCAACGAGGCCGGTGATGGAGGCGACCGCCGCCTGCCAGTTGCCCCAGCCGAGGGGCTTGAAGATCCAGGCGAGCACGCCGCCGATGGCAGCAAGGATGGAGTAGTCGATCTCGTCCTCGGACAGCATGCGGAACGTACCGTCGACCGTGCCGAAGTAGGTGGTGAACCAGACGAGGATCGTGGACAGCAGGATGATCGTGCCGGCCTTCTTGATGAAGGACCAGCCGCGCTCCCACATGGAGCGCAGGACGTTGCCGAGCGTCGGCCAGTGGTAGGCCGGCAGCTCCATGACAAACGGAGCCGGATCGCCGGAGAACATCTTGGTCTTCTTGAGCATGATGCCGGAGATGATGATGGCGGCCATGCCGATGAAGTACGCAGAGGTGGAGACCCATGCGCTGCCGCCGAAGAGGGCGCCGGCGATCATGCCGATGAACGGCACCTTCGCGCCGCAGGGGATGAAGGTGGTGGTCATGATCGTCATGCGGCGGTCACGCTCGTTTTCAATGGTACGCGAAGCCATAACGCCCGGCACACCGCAGCCGACGCCGATGAGCATCGGGATGAAGGACTTGCCGCTCAGACCGAACTTGCGGAAGATACGGTCGAGCACGAAGGCGATACGGGACATGTAGCCGCAGGCCTCAAGGAAGGCCAGCATCAAGAACAGGACAAGCATCTGCGGCACGAAGCCGAGCACCGCGCCGACACCGGCGACGATGCCGTCGAGGATCAGACCGCTGAGCCAGTCGGCGCAGCCCGCCTTTTCCAGACCGTTGCCGATCAGGACCGGGATGCCCGGGACCCAGACGCCGTAATCGGCCGGATCGGGCGCGTCAAAGCCGTTTTGCTCGAAATACTTCACCGCGTCCAGATACGTCATGGCGACGGTGCTGTCCTCGTCGGCGTCATCGGGGATGGCGCTGTAATAGGCAGTCAGCTCATTTTCCGCCAGCGTCTCCTCGTCCTCGACCATGGCAGTCGCGGTGTCGGCGTCCGGCACGAAGGCTTTCATGTCTGCGAGGGTCGCGTCGGCGTCGAAGTCTTCGGCTTCGGTGTCGAGACCCAGGAACGCGTCGACCGCTTCGGTCGCGGCGGTGTATTCGTCGTTGGCGTCGTTATAGGCGCCCGAGCCGATGCCCAGCAGGTGCCAGCCGTCGCCGAACACGCCGTCATTGGCCCAGTCGGTCGCGGGCGCGCCGACGGCGACCATGGCGACCCAGTAGACGAGGAACATGACCACGGCGAAGATCGGCAGGCCCAGCCAGCGGTTGGTGACGATGCGGTCGATCTTGTCGGACGTGGACTGCGTGGCCTTGGATTTCTTGCGGTAGCAGGCGCGGATGACCTCCGCGATGTAGACATAGCGCTCGTTGGTGATGATGGACTCGGCGTCGTCGTCGAGCTCCTCCTCGGCGGCCTTGATGTCCGCCTCGATGTGCGCGTGCACATCCTCGGGGATGTGGAGCTTGGCGAGCACCTTGTCGTCGCGCTCAAAGATCTTGATGGCGTACCAGCGCTGCTGCTCTTCCGGCAGTGTGTGCACGGCCGCCTCCTCAATGTGGGCGATCGCGTGCTCGACCGGACCGGAGAACGTGTGCATCGGCACGGTCTTGGTGGATCTGGCGGCCTCGATGGCGGCCTCCGCCGCGGCCATGACGCCGTCACCCTTCAGGGCCGAGATCTCCACGACCTTGCAGCCGAGCTGCTGCGAGAGCTGGTTGATATTGATCTGGTCGCCGCTCTTGCGCACGATGTCCATCATGTTCACGGCCATGACCACCGGGATGCCCAGCTCGGTCAGCTGCGTGGTCAGGTACAGGTTGCGCTCGAGGTTCGTGCCGTCGACGATGTTGAGGATGGCGTCCGGCCGCTCGTCGATCAGGTAGTTGCGGGCGACGACCTCCTCCAGCGTGTAGGGGCTGAGCGAGTAAATGCCGGGAAGGTCCATGATGACGACGTCGTCATGCTTTTTCAGCCGGCCTTCCTTTTTCTCGACCGTGACGCCCGGCCAGTTGCCAACAAACTGATTGGAGCCGGTCAGCGCATTGAACAGCGTCGTCTTGCCGCAGTTCGGGTTACCGGCTAGGGCAATCTTGATTTGCTTTTCCATTCGGATGCTCCTTTGTGATATTCTCCTCTGCTTCGGGGGATCCTACCTTATGTAATAAATATTTTTTGCTTACAGATATTTACGCCTGAACTTCGATCATCTCGGCGTCGGCCTTGCGCAGACTCAGTTCGTACCCGCGCACAGTGACCTCGACCGGATCACCGAGCGGTGCGACCTTGCGCACGTACACATCCGTGCCCTTCGTGATGCCCATGTCCATGATGCGGCGCTTGATCGCGCCCTCACCGTGCAGCTTCACGACCTTGACCGTTTCGCCGATCTTGGCATCTCGCAGCGTTTTCATCGTACTTCCTCCCTTAAATCATGATCTTGCGTGCCATCTCATCGCTGATGGCAACGCGGGATTCCTTGACCTTCACGATCAGATTCCCGCCGATCGCCGATACGACCGTAGCCGTCCCGCCGGGGACAAACCCCAGATCGGCCAAATGCTTTCTGATCTCCGGGTTCCCGCCGACTTTCAGAATCAGTGTCTCCTCGCCGATGTTGGCGAGATTCAGCGGCATCATAGATATCCCTCCACTGGTAAACGGTTAGAGCGTGCTAACCTTAGATGAAAAAAGATTGGTTATATTCGTTTAACAGAAGTTAAACTTACTTAACCATGCCAAAGTTTAACGCATCTAACATCGTATGTCAAGAGAAAAATATAAAAAAGCCGCGTCTCTTGCAATTTTGGTTAAAGTGTGCTAACCTAAAAAGGATTTCACGAAAAGGTTGGTGAAAACCGCTATGCAGATACTCAGAGCCGCGGAGGACTATCTGGAGGCAATGCTGATGATGCAGCAGAAGCACGGATACATTCGCTCGATCGACATCGCAGAGCACCTCGGCGTCACGAAGCCGAGCGTGACCTACACGACCAAGCGCCTGCGCGAAAACGGCTACATCACCATGGATCGCGACGGGCTCATCACGCTCACGCCGAGCGGGATGGACATCGCCTCGCGTATGCTCGACCGGCACCACACGCTGACCAAGTTTCTCATGGAGCTCGGCGTGGACGCCGAGACCGCCGAGGAGGACGCCTGCAAGATGGAGCACGACATCAGCGAGCAGACGTATACCGCGCTCTGCCGCCACGCCATCGGCAAGCTCGGCATCCTCGGGGAGGACAACGCGGGCCTCGGCGAGACGGCCGAGACCGGCGAAACCTGATGCACGCAGCCGGATATTTCCGCCCACGGCAGCCAAAGCTGCCGCGGGCGGTTTCATTCTGCGCCGCGGGCATTGACGCGGCGGTGCGGATTTGCTATGCTGAAAAAGAGAAAATAACCCCTTGACTCTGACACGGTGAGAGGGCTTATGCTGTGCGTGAGCTCAAAAAATGACGACCGGCACGGAGGTACCGCCATGCTGAAGATCGGTGAATTTTCAAAACTGTCCAGAGTCAGCGTTCGTATGCTGCGCCACTATGATGAGGTTGGGCTGCTCGCCCCGTCGGAAGTCGATCCCATGACCGGCTACCGCTACTACAGCGAGCGGCAGCTCATCACCGCCGGACGCATCGCCGCGCTGCGCGCGCTCGGCTTCGGCCTGAGCGACACGCGCGAGCTGCTGCGCCTGTATGACGACCGCGCGGCGCTCGATGCGCGCCTGGCCGCGCAGCGCACCCGGCTGGAGGCGCTCGCCGCCGACACGGCGCAGAAACTGCGGCTTCTGGACACAGCCCGTGAGCGGCTGAGAAAGGAAGCAGACATGAACTACAATGTGACCATCAAGACTCTGCCCGCGCGCTATGCCGCGTGCGTGCGCATGACCATCCCCTGCTACGAGGCCGAGGGCATGGTGTGGGACGTGCTGTGCCGCGAGACCGACCACATGCCCCTCGTACCCGATGACCCGTGCTATTGCAGCGTAACGTTCCTCGACGAGGAATATAAAGAGCGCGACGTGCTCATCGAGGCGAGCAAGACCGTCCGCGGCCGCTACCCCGACACGGAGCACGTCCGGTTCCGGACGCTGCCGCCCGTCACGTATGCCGGCTGCGTGTTTCGCGGCAGCTACGCGCAGATCAGCGACGTCATCGCGGCCGTCGCGGCGTGGGTCACGGCCAACGGCTACGAGAGCGCCGGGCCGATGTTCGACATCTACCACGTCAGCCCGCATGAGACGCAAAACCCCGACGAATTCGTGACCGAGGTGTGTTTCCCGGTGCGGGAGGCATGACCCCATTCTTCCGGAGGTGCAGCCCATGCTCCAGACCCGCAGACCGGCCCTGAGCGGCAACGCGCTCAAGGGCATCGCCATCCTCGCCATGACGCTCGACCACCTCACGTGGACGCTCTGGCCGGGATACAGCACCGCGTGGTGGGTGCTTTTGCTGCACCTGCTCGGCCGCGTGACGGCGCCGATCATGTGGTTTTTCGTCGTCGAGGGCTATCACTACACGCACGATGTGAAAAAATACGCCGTGCGTCTGTTCGCGCTCGCGGTCGTGTCGCACTTTGCGTATGATTTCTGCTTCGGCATCCCGTTTTTGCCGCTGTCCACCGGGCCGTTCAACCAGACGGGCGTCGTCTGGTCGCTCGCGTGGGGACTCATGCTGCTCGTCATCCACGATGACGCGCGGCTGAAAGGCTGGGTCAAGATCGTGCTGACGTTTTTGATCTGCGCCATCACCTTCCCGTCGGACTGGAGCTGCATCGCGGCGGTGGCGATCCTATACATGGGACAGGCGCGGGGCGATTTTCGCCGCCAGATGTGCTGGCTCATGGTGTGGTCGGCCGTGTATGCGCTCGTGTATTTCTTCTTTATTGATAAGATCTACGCGCTCGTGCAGCTCGGTACAGCGCTCTCCATTCCGCTGCTGCGCTGCTACGACGGCACGCGGGGCAAATGGCGCTCTATGGGCAAGCTCTTTTACGTCTATTATCCCGCGCACCTCGCGCTCATCGGCGTGCTGCGCGTGCTGCTCTGGGGCGCGGGCGCAAGCACGGCCGCCGGCAGCTTCTGAGCAAACTGTACAAGGTATCGGCCCGGACGGAGGGAAACTTCGTCCGGGCATTTTCGTGCACGGCGCGTGCATTTTCGCGCGCCGTGTGATAAAATGCATCCATATTTCAACCCGAAGGAGGCGTCGCCCATGCGCTACCAATGTCTGGTACTCGACCATGACGACACGGTCGTCAACAGCACCGCGTCCGTCAATTACCCTGCCTTCGTGCAGACGCTCAGAACGCTGCGGCCGGACGTGCACATGACGCTCGACGACTTTTTTTCCTACTCGTTCGAGCCCGGCTTCGGCGCGCTGTGCAGCGACATTCTGCATTTTTCCGACAGCGAGATGGACTTTCAGTACCGCACGTGGCTGGAGAGCGCGCGCACGCACGTGCCGGACACCTTCCCCGGTATGCGCGAGCTGCTGCAGCGGTACCATGCCGCGGGCGGGCACATCTGCGTCGTGAGCCACTCCGTGCCGGAGACGATCCTGCGCGACTATCGCGCGCACGATCTGCCCACGCCGGAGCTCATCTACGGCTGGGACGACGACCCGGAGCGGCGCAAGCCCGCACCGTGGCCGATCTATCAGATTGAGCACGCGCTCGGCCTGCAGCCGGAGCAGCTCGTGGTCATCGACGACCTCAAGCCCGGCAAGGACATGGCAGACCGCGCGGGCGTGGACTTCATTGCGGCCGGGTGGACGCACACCGTACCGCACATCATCGAAACGATGCAGCGCATCAGCCCGCACTACTGCCGCACGGTGGCGGAGCTGACCGCGCTGCTGCTGGACGAAACGGAGGCATGAATATGGACCGGATCATTCGCACGGCGACCCTCGCCGATCTCGACGCCGTAGCGGCGGTGGAGGCGGCGTGCTTTCCCGCGGCGGAGGCCGCGACGCGCGCGGAGCTCGCAGACCGGCTGGCGCACTACGGCGGCCACTTCTGGCTGATGTTTGACGGCGGCACGCTCATCGCGTTCGTCGACGGCATGGTCACCGACCGCGCCGACCTCACGGACGATCTCTATGCCGATGCATCCCTGCACGACGCGCACGGCGCGTGGCAGATGATCTTCGGCGTGAACACACTGCCCGACTACCGGCGGCACGGCTATGCGGGACAGCTTCTCGAGCGCGCCATTGCCGACGCCCGCGCGCAGGGGCGTCGCGGCCTTGTGCTCACGTGCAAGGACCGGCTCGTGCACTACTATGCGAAGTTCGGCTTCGTGAGTGAGGGCGTGTCGGCCTCCACCCACGGCGGCGTCGTGTGGTATCAGATGCGCCTGACGTTCTGACGTTTCGTCGGGAGGGCAACACCATGGAGAAAAATCTCACGACCGGCAGCGTCTTCGGCAACATCGTGCGCTTTTCGCTGCCATATCTGTTTTCGTACTTTTTGCAGACGCTCTACGGCATGGCCGACCTGTTCATCATCGGCCAATACGCCGACGCGTCCGGCACAACGGCGGTGTCCGTCGGCAGTCAGGTCATGCACATGCTCACGCTCATGATCGTCGGCCTCGCCATGGGCGCGACGGTCACGATCGGGCAGGCCGTCGGCGCGCGCGACCAGAAGAGCGCCGCGCGCTATACCGGCAACACGATGACGCTGTTTCTGGTGCTGAGCGTTGCGGTCACGGGGCTGCTGCTCGCGCTGGCGCGGCCGATCGCGGCGGTCATGTCCACCCCGGCCGAGGCCGTGTCCGGCACGGTCGCGTATCTGCGCATCTGTTTTCTCGGCGTGCCGCTGATCACGGCGTACAACATCATCGCGTCCGTCTTTCGCGGCCTCGGTGATTCCAAACGCCCGATGTACTTCATCGCCGTCGCGTGCGCGGTGAACATCGCGCTCGATTACCTGTTCATCGGCGCGCTGCACATGGGCCCGGCGGGCGCCGCGCTCGGCACAACGCTGGCGCAGGCGGTCAGCGTGGCGGTGTCGCTCGCGGTCATGCGCAGCGCGCGCGGCGGCATTGCCCTCACGCGGGACGATTTTCGCCCGCAGCGGGCGATCATGGGGCGCATTCTGCGCATCGGCGTGCCGATCGCGCTGCAGGACGGACTGATCCAGATCGCGTTTTTGTTCATCACTGTCATCGCCAACCGCCGCGGCCTCACGGACGCGGCCGCCGTCGGCATCGTGGAGAAGATCATCAGCTTTCTGTTCCTCGTGCCGTCGTCCATGCTCTCGACGGTGTCGGCGCTCGGCGCGCAATGCATCGGCGCGGGCAAGCCCCGCCGCGCGCTGCAGACGCTGTGGTATGCCATCGCCGTCGCGTTCGGCTTCGGCGTGCTCATCTCGGTCGTCATCCAGTTCGTCGCCGAACCGGTCGTCGCACTCTTCACGCATGACGCCGCCGTCGTCGCGGCGGGCGGGCCGTATCTGCGCGGGTATATCCTCGACTGCTGCTTTGCCGGCGTGCACTTTTGCTTCAGCGGATATTTCTGCGCCATCGGCCGATCGGAGCTGTCGTTCGTGCACAACATCACGGCGGTGGTGCTCGTGCGCGTACCGGGCGCATACCTGACGAGCAGGTACTTCCCCGCGACGCTGCTGCCCATGGGACTGGCGACGGCGGCGGGCTCGCTGCTGTCGGTCATCATCTGCGTGATCGCATTTCTGGTGCTGCGGCGGCATGGCAAGCTTCTGCCCGGCGAGGGCTGACGCGCCGCACGCAGCAAGCTGCAAGTCTTATGCCGGAAACCCCCGGAGGAGCTTCCGGCAATGTCAAGCACCCCCTCGGGCAGAGCCCGAGGGGGTGCTTGCGTTTGCAGGCGTCACGCCTGCGTCTGTTCGCCGCTGCGGGCGGCAAACTTGTGCGCCGGGCGGCAGATCAGCAGCGCGGCGATGATCAGCACGGTGGTCGTTGCAAGGCTGATCGGGTAGGCGAGCAGGATCGATTGGAACGTCCGGTGCATCGGGAAGATGGCCTTGATCCAGAAGATACGCACGCCGCAAACGCCGAAGAGCGTCAGAATGGCCGGGGCGAGCGAGATGCCGAAGCCGCGCAGATAGCCCGACAGGATCTCGTACGTCAGCGTGAAGATATATGACCCGAAGAGGAACAGCAGCCGGGTGTAGCCGATGGCAATGACTTCGGGATCGCTGTTGAAGATCGCGAGAATATACTTGCCCGTCAGCAGTACGAGCGCGATGGCGGCCGCAGAGGCAATGAAGTCCTCGATGAGGCACAGAAACATCGTTTTCTTGCAGCGGTCGATCTTGCCGGCGCCGTAGTTCTGGCCGACGAAGGTCGTGCACGCCTGACTGAAGGAGTTGAGCACGTCGTAGGCGATGATCTCGATGTTGAATGCTGCGCTCGAGGCGGCCATGACGACCGTGCCGAGGCTGTTGATGGCCGACTGGATGATGATGTTCGACAGCGAGAAAATGGCGGTCTGGATGCCGGCCGGCAGGCCGATGCGCATGATCTTGTTGAATGCGTTGCGGTCGATGCGCAGCTCCCGCAGCTCCACGCGCACAAGGTCGCCGTGCAGCAGACGGCGCAGCAGCAGCACGGAGCTGACTGCGTTCGAGAGCACCGTTGCGATGGCGACGCCGTTGACGTTCATCTTGAGCACGATGACGAAAAACAGGTTGAGGATCACGTTCAGAATGCCGGAGACCGTCAGCGCGGCCAGCGGCATCTTCGTGTCGCCGATGCTGCGGAAAATGGCGGCCTCAAAGTTATAGAGCAGGATGACCGGCATGCCCAGCAGGTAGATGCGCAGGTAGGACAGCGCGAGCGGATACACATCCTCCGGCACGTTGAGCAGTCCCATGAGCCCGCCCGCGATCAGCTGCCCGAAGAGCGCCACAAGCACGCCGCCGACGAGCGCCGTGACGATGGAGGTGTGCACGGCGCGGTGCACGGTCTCGCGGTCACCGCGGCCGATGGCGTTGGCGATGACGACGTTCGCGCCGAGTGCGATGCCGATGAACAGATTCAGCAGCAGCCCGATGACCGGACTGTTTGCGCCGACAGCGGCCACGGCGACCGTGCGCAGCTCACCCGTGAAGTTACCGACGACGGCGACGTCGGCCGCGTTGAACAGCTGCCCGAGAATGCCGGTCGCCGCGACCGGAAGGGCGTAGCGCGGGAGCTTGCTCCAGAGCGGCCCGTTGAGCATGTCCATATGCCGCTGTTTGGTCATTGCCTGCATAATTTCCTCACCTTTTGTTCGAAATGCGTAAAAATCCAAAGACATATCATAAGGGAAGCGCAGCCAGGAATCAAGACCAAATTTGTATAATTTCCTATCAGCTTGCAGAAAACCTCATTGCATTTGCGCGCGCATCTGCAAAAGCGTGTTCTCCCGGCAAAAAGGAAGACCCTTTCGATAGTCCGAACCCCGCTCCGGGTACCGGAGCGGGGTTCGGACGCGGTGTTTAATTGATCTTGAGCGTCTCCCAGAGGCTGTTGACAAAGGTCAGCGTGTCCTGATCGAGGTTGCGGTAGGCGCTGCGGTTGTATTCGTCGCGGAACGAGCCGATGCCGGGGTAGAGGATGTCCATCGTGTCCTCGCCCATGTCCTCGATGTATTCCGGGTCTTCGTACACGAGCCGGTTCGGTGAGGCGTAGTAGATATATTCGGCGTTGGCGACGGCTGCCTCGCGGCTGAGCATGAAGTTGATGAAACATTCAGCCAGCTCCTGGTCCTGACAGCAGGATGGGATGCACATGGCGTCGATGAAGTAGTTCGTCTCGTCGGGATAGTAAAACTGCAGATCGACGTTTTCCGCCTGCGCGTCGCACATCGTGAAGTAATCGCCCGCATAGTAGGAGGCGACGGCGGCCTCACCGGACTCCATCATATTGTAGATCTCGTCCATGACGTAGCTCTTGACGAGCGGACGCTGGTCAACGAGTGCCTGCAGCGCCTGCTCCCACGCAGCGTGGTTGGTGGTGTTGACATCGATGCCGGCGCGGTACATGGCCGTGCCGAGCGCGTCGCGTGCATTGTTGTACTGCAGGATATTGCCGGCGTACTTCGGGTTCCACATGAGATCCCAGCTGCCTGTGTCGGCCTCATCAACGACGTTTGCGTTGTAGATCACGCCCACGATGCCATAGGTATACGGCACGGTGTAGGTGTTGTCCGGGTCATAGTACAGGCTGCGGAAGTCCTCGGAGATATACTGGTAGTTCGGGATGTTGTCGTAATTAAGCGGCAGAAGCATATCCTCAGACTCCATGCGCGCGATCATATAGTCCGACGGGATGATGACATCGTAGCTCACGGCGCCGCTCTTGAGCTTTGCATACATGTCCTCGTTGCTCGCGTAGGTGTCGTAGTTGACCTTGACGGGTACGCCGTAGGTCGCCTTGTACCACTCTTCGAATGCCGTGATGGTGTTGAGCGAATCGTCCGAGCCGTCGGAGATGTATTCGCCCCAGTTGTAGACGTTGAGCACGCGCGTCTCCTGCCGGCTGCTGTAGATGCTGATGCCGGCGATGAGCAGTGCGGCGGCCGTCAGGATGCCGACGGCGGCGCGCACGGGACGGCGGCTGCCGCCGCTGCGTGCGGAACGGGCGGGCTTGCCCTCGCGCTTGGCGCGGCGGGCGTCGCGGATACGCTGCGTGTCGTCCTCGTCGACGAGGTTGGTCAGCAGCAGCAGCGCGAGAATGACGAAGAAGATGATCGTTGCCAGTGCGTACATCTTCGGCGTGACGGTCTTTTTCGTCATGTTGTAGATGCGGATCGGGAGCGTCTGGAAGCCGCTGCCCTGCGTGAAGTAGCTGATGACGAAGTCGTCGAGCGAGAGCGTGAAGGCCATGATCATGCCGGTGATGATGCCGGGCAGGATCTCCGGCACCTCCACACGGAAGAAAGCGCGCGCCGGCGTGCAGCCGAGGTCCATTGCGGCCTCAGGCAGCGCGCGGTCCATCTGCTGCAGCTTCGGCAGCACCTGCATGATGACATACGGCAGACAGAACGTGATGTGCGCCGCGAGCATTGACCAGAAGCCGAGACTCGTGGTCGCGCCGAGCAGCCGTCCGAAGAACACGAACATGAGCATGAGCGAGATGCCGGTAATGATATCCGGATTCATCATGGGGATGTCGGTCGCGGTGTCGAGCGCGGCGCGCAGATATTTGCTGCGGAGCTTATTCATGCCCACGGCGGCGGCCGTGCCCATCACGGTCGAGACGATCGATGCGATCACGGCGAGGATGAGCGTGTTTTTGAGCGCGTTGAGCGTTTCGGCGTCACGAAACAGCTCGTAATACCATTTCAATGAGAAGCCGGAAAAGACCGACAGGCTCTTTGCGTCGTTGAACGAGAACACCAGCAGGATCGCGATCGGCGCAAACAGAAACACGAAGATGAGGGCGGTGTAGATTTTTGCAGCTCGTTTCATATCACACACCTCCGTAGACGCGCTTGTTCGTGCCGCGCTTCATCAGCGCCATGGCCGCCAGCAGGATCAGCATGAGGATGAAGGCAATGGCGGCGGCAAAGTGCAGGTTGTTGGCCACGTACTGCCCCTCAATGGCGTCGCCGATGAGGAAGAACTTGCCGTTGCCGAGCTTCTGCGAGATATAAAAGGTGCTGATCGACGGGATGAGCACCATCGTGATGCCGGACACGACGCCCGGCAGGCTCAGCGGGAAGATGACCCGGCGCAGCACGCCGAGACTGTTGCAGCCGAGGTCGCGCGCGGCCTCGATCAGGCGTGTGTCCATCTTGGCCATGACCGAGTAGATCGGCAGGATCATATACGGGAAGTAGTCGTAGACCATACCGATGACGACGGCGGCTTCCGTGCCGATGATGTGCGCCTGCCCGAGATGCAGCGCGGAAAAGAGCGCGTTGAGCAGGCCCGTGTCCTGCAGGATGGTCATCCACGCGTAGGTGCGGATGAGGAAGTTCATCCACATCGGGATCATGATGAGCGTGATGATCGTCTTTTGCGTGCGCGGGGCGGCGCGGGCGATGATATATGCGATGGGGTAGCCCATGAGCAGGCAGACGGCCGTGGAGATGACAGCCAGCTTCACCGAGCGCCAGAAGATGAGCAGGTAGGTGTGTACCTCGCGCGTGGCGCCGCTGTCGTCGGTGATCGTGCTCACAGCGGTGAAGAATTTCGTCAGGTTTTCGGTCGTGAACCGGAAGCTCTCATCCGTGAACGCATAGTAGGCCACGAATATGAGCGGCACGGCCACGAAGATGACCGCCCACACGGAATACGGTGCGAGCGCCAGACGCTGCGCCAGCGAGGCGCGGCGGTTTTCGGTGCGGATGCGGCTGCTCATTCGTCCGGCTCACTTTCTGCGTCCGAGAGCTCGTCCAGCTCGTTGCTGAACGAGGAGTAGTCGCCGTACATGCCCGAATACTCGGACTTTTTCATGATGTGGATGGCGTCGGGCTCGATGTACAGGCCGACCTCCGCGCCCTCGTCAACATAGTCCGTCGTCTGGATCATCCACTTGAAGCCGTTGATGTCGATGATGATCTCATAGTGCACGCCCATGAACGTGATGGACGTGACCGTGCCGCGCAGCATGCCCTGCTCGATGGGCACGATATCCACATCCTCCGGACGGATGACGACGTCGACATTCTCGTTTTTGGCAAAGCCCTTGTCCACGCACGTGAACGTGTGGCCCGAGAACGTGACGCTGAAATCCTTGCGCATGATGCCGTCGACGATGTTGCTCTCACCGATAAAGTCGGCCACGAAAGCGTTTTCCGGCTCATTATATATATCGATCGGCGTGCCGATCTGCTGGATGCGCCCTTCCGACATGACGACGATGGTGTCGGACATGCTCAGCGCCTCCTCCTGATCGTGCGTGACGAACACGAACGTGATGCCGGTGGCCTTCTGGATGTTCTTGAGCTCCTGCTGCATGTCCTTGCGCAGCTTCAGGTCGAGCGCGGCGAGCGGCTCGTCGAGCAGCAGCACGCGCGGACGGCTCACGAGTGCACGCGCGATGGCGACGCGCTGCTGCTGGCCGCCGGACAGACGCGTGACGTTGCGCCGCTCAAAGCCCGTGAGCTTGACGAGCGCAAGCATCTCGTTGACCTTCTGCTCGATCTCGTCGCGCGGCAGCTTCTGCTCGCGCAGCGGGAAGGCGACATTTTCAAACACGTTCAGGTGGGGGAAGAGGGCATAGCGCTGAAAGACGGTGTTGATGTTGCGCTTGTGCGGCGGAATGTCGTTGATGCGCTCTCCGAGGAAGAGAATGTCCCCCTGATCGGGCGTTTCAAAGCCGCCGATCATGCGCAGGGTCGTGGTCTTGCCGCAGCCGGAGGGGCCGAGCAGCGTGAGGAATTCGTTGTCGTAGATGTCGAGGTCGATGCTGTCGAGAACGGTTTCGCCGTCAAATTGTTTGGTGACGCCCCGGAGCTCAATGACTTTTTTCATGGTTGATGTCCCCCTTCAGGCACAAAAAACGCCGCTGCAAAGTCAGCAGCGGCGCTTGTGAGCGAGACAAATCCGATTGGCGCACGTCGGCACGCAGCCGCGTCCGGCCCGTGCACACCGTTCCCAACAGAATGTCGTGTCTTGAGAGTCTATATAGCAAAGATTACTTTTACTACTCTTATTGACCATTTCACAAGTTTGGATGCTGAAAGCAGCCTGGTTTTAAGTGACCAACTTATAAAACTTGAGCTTTTAACTCAATCAATAAGGCAACAGAAGTTGCCACCGCACATGCGTGCGGTTTGCGGCATTCGACCCGGCTGTCCGTATGGCCTTGGCCGGCGTGCGGGGCACGGCGGCGGTCGCATCTTGCTTCGGAAAGACTCTGAAGATCATTCCAATTGAGACGCCTCATTGTATCAGGAATCATTCCGTCTGTCAATCATTTTTCGACGAAATTCCTGCCTCTTAACACGGCAGAAATTCACGTTTTGTGCATGGTTTACATAATGATGAGCAAAACAGAAGAAAAGTTCGTCAATTTCATGACTCACAAATGTTTTTGCTGAAAAATCATGAGATTGCGTTCCCCACCAGACTTGTATGATTTGAACGAAAACGGTTTACATAACATAACATCTTTCGGTGTTTTTGTGCAATGCTTATGAAAAGTTGACAAAAAAGAAACCGGATATTTGTCATTCTTTTCACTTGAAAGATTCTGGTGTGCGCGCTATCATAATCTTAGCAATGTGTTTACACTTTGTTCTTAGTTTGTTCATGACCTGCATGAAAGCATACTATGAAAATTCTGCATCGAACGGGGAGGACAGCGAATGACCCGCGAAGAAGCGCTCGACAAACTGTGCCACAGTTATTCGGGATATTTTGATGTTGTGCGCCACGAGGAGCCGAAGGGCCATCTGGTCGCGGAGGCCGGGCTGCACATCCACTCTGAGAAATATGTTCTGGTCAAGGCCGCCAAGCTCTGGGAGGCCGACAACAACGAATATGTCTACATTTTCTCGGTGCCCGTGCTCACGAAGGAGATCTTCGAGCAGTGCCGTGAGCAGGCGCGTGTTGACGGCCTGCAGCGGATCGAGCCGGGTCCGAACCATATGTGCTCTTATATCACGGCGATCTTTTTGTGTGACACCTGTGAGCCGGATGCGCTGCGCGCCCTGCGCCGCACACGCATTTATAAGAGCTTCAAGCTCGCCTTCCACGGCTGGATGGATTACCACACCGGCGTTGCGGAGCTGAGCACCGGCAAAACGGCTGCCAACGGCAGCGGACGCAGTACAGCACAGTTGTTGAAGACAACACTGTTTAAGAATATGAAAGAAGGGAGTTAATTCAATGAATGCTGCTGTAATTCTGATTATTGGTATTGTCATTCTCGCCCTGGGCTATGTGTTCTACGGCGGATGGCTGTCCAAACAGTGGGGTATCGACCCGTCCCGTTCCACCCCGGCTCACGAGCTGGAAGACGGTATGGACTACTGCCCCGCAAAAGCCCCTGTCCTGATGGGACACCACTTCTCCTCCATCGCGGGTGCCGGCCCGATCAACGGTCCTATTCAGGCCGCTGTTTTCGGCTGGGTCCCGGTGCTGCTGTGGGTGCTCATCGGCGGCATCTTCTTCGGTGGTGTGCATGACTACGGCGCGCTGTTTGCCTCTGTCCGCAATAACGGCCAGTCCATCGGCACCGTTGTCGAGACCAGCATCAGCAAGAAGGCCAAGCGCCTGTTCCTCATCTTCTCTTACCTGACCCTGATCCTGGTCGTGGCCGCGTTCGCGTCCATCGTTGCCAATACGTTCAAGGCCACCTATGTGGATGGGGTCGTGGATGTGGCTGCTTCCGCGGCCAACGCCACGACGGCGATCATCTCGCTGCTGTTCATCGTCCTGGCGATCTTCTTCGGTTTCTTTGTGTACCGCAGAAATGCGCCGATCGGCGTGTCCACGGTCATCGGTGTTGTGGCCATTGCCTTGGTGATGTGGCTTGGCATCAAGTGGCATCCGATCTACCTGAGCTACCAGACCTGGATGATCATCTGCGGCATCTACATTCTGGTCGCTTCCGTCACGCCTGTGTGGATCCTGCTCCAGCCGCGTGACTACCTCAGCTCGTTCCTGCTGTACGCGATGATGATCCTCGCGATCATCGGTGTCATCGGCTGCCATCCGACGCTGGATATGCCTGCGTTCACCGGCTTCAAAGACACCATCGCCCCGACGGGCAGCTCCCTTGGCTATATGTTCCCGGCTCTGTTCGTTACCATTGCCTGCGGCGCCATCTCCGGCTTCCACTCCCTCGTTGGTTCCGGCACGACGGCCAAGCAGCTCAACAATGAGAAGGACGCGCAGCCCATCGCCTACGGCGGCATGCTCATTGAGTGCGTGCTCGCGATCGTTTCCCTGTGCGCTGTTGCGTACATCTGGAAAGATTACCAGGCTGGTACGACCGTCACCCCGACCGTCGTGTTCGCGACCGGCCTGTCCCAGATGCTCGGCAAGATCTTCGGCTCCGGCGCTGTGTCCGTCACCTACACGCTGATGGTCCTGGCCGTGTCCGTGTTCTGCCTGACCTCTCTGGACACCGCGACCCGTCTGGCTCGCTACATGTTCCAGGAGTTCTGGCTCAAGCCCGGTGAGAAGGCCGGCGATGCGACCGTTACCGGCGCGCGCAAGGTTCTCTGCAATCCGTACGTCTCCACCGCGATCACCGTCGTGCTCGGCATTGCCCTCGGCATGACCGGTTATGCAAAGATCTGGCCCCTGTTCGGCGCTGCCAACCAGCTCCTGGCCGGCCTCGGCCTGCTGGCCGTCGCCGCATGGCTCGGCAAGATGGGCAGAAACAACAAGATGTTCTACTTCCCGATGATCTTCATGATCCTCGTGACGCTGACGTCTCTGGTGTTCACCATCAAGTCCCAGATCACTGCCATCATCGCCGGCGGCACCGGCCTTGCCTGGTGCTACATCCGCGCGATCCTGGCCATCCTGCTTGTCATCCTTGCCATCGACCTCGTCATCGAGGGCGGCAAGGCGCTCGCAGCGCAGGCCAAGGCGAAGAAGGCTGCCTGATTCGGCACCAACCAGCCAAAACAGAACAACCCAAACGAAGAGCACTCTGCCTCGGCAGAGTGCTCTTTTTGCGCTTTCCGGGGCAGGTTTCAGCGGGCACGCATCATTTTCTGTTGCAAACGACGGGGAAACATGGCATACTGTAAGCAACTTTTTTGCACGGGAGGTGCAGCCATGAAACGCAGCGAGCAACGCGAACAGAACATCCAGCGGGTCATTTGTGTGGCGCAGTCGCTGTTCATTGCCGACGGCATCGCCGCGACGCCCATCAGCCGCATCGCCGAGGCCGCCGGCCTGACACCGACGTCGCTGTATCGCTATTTCCGCAACAAGGACGCGCTTGTCTTTGCCGCGTGGCGCGATGCATTGGCGACGTTTTTCTCGGATTTCATGGCGCAGTATACCCGCGAGGCCGCGTCCTGCAAGAACGGGTATGAGAAGTTCGTCGTCTGCATGCATATCTATTTTCGCACTTATGACCGCCGGCCGGAGTGGTATGACTACACGCGTGAGATGTTCTCCGCCTACTCGGAGAAGGGGACGGGCAACGACGTCAACAATGTCTTCTGGAAGTATTACGACCGCGAGATTCCTGTCCCGGCGCTCAAGGCGCTGCGCGAGGGTGTGGCCGACGGATCGATCCGGCCGGATGTGAACATCTACGCCGTGTACCAGTGCCTGCTCAACGCATATACCGGCACGACGATCTATGAGAACCTGTCCTTCGGCGTCTCGCCGGTCGCGGTCGTGCAATTCACCGGCGAGCTGCTCGTCAACTACATCAAAAATGAGCCGAGTACACCCGCGTTGTGTAACAAAACTGAAAAAACGCAAGATGTGTAACAAAAGATACAGAGCGGACACGCCGGTTTGATAAGATAATATCATCTGGTTTTCTTTTTTTACACAGATGTGTTAGTGACAGTAACATATGGACAAATACCGCGGAGGTGAGTAGTACGGAGAAGAATAGAACCAAGCGTTCCTACGATTTCACGCCGTGTCTGCCGTTTTGGGATGCGCTCACAAGCTCCCAGCAGCAGATGCTGCGCCTGAACACCATCGTCCGCTCATACCGCGCGGGGGACAATGTGGTGTTTTCCATGCCGGAGCGAAACGGACTTTTCCTCGTGCTCTCCGGCGGACTGCGTGTGTTTATCGCGACGGATACCGGCCGCGAGATCACGCTGCTGTCGGTCGTCAGCGGCGGCTGCTGCGTGCTCAACACGCTCGACAGCGCGGAGCCGGGCGACACAATGCCCATCCTGCAGGCGAGCAGTGATGCCGTGTTTGCCTATATCAACATCGTTGCGCTGCGTCCGCTTTGTGCCGAGGCCCCGGTCGTGGAGCAGTTTCTGCGCAGCACCGAGGCACGCAATGTGCAGACGGTGCTCAATAACATTGAGTATTATTTCTTCCACCCGCTGCGCAGCTGCATCGCGCGCGTCGTGCTTGAAAAAGCCGATGCACACCCCGAGGACGGCTTCGCGCGCATCACGCACGAGGAGATCTCGCACCACCTCGGCACGACCAGAGAGGTCATCAGCAGAGAGCTTGAGGGCATGCGCCAGATGGGGCTGCTGCAGACCGGCCGCGGGAAGATCTACGTGCTCGACCGCGCCGCACTCGAGAGTTTGGCCAATTTATAGGCAGTTTTTCTCCGATTTCATAGATGGCAAGGCTGCTTGGAAGCGTGATTTCGCTTCCAAGCAGCCTCTTTTTTGTGCTAAACGACACATTTGAATCGGACGCGCGGCGAAAAACGGTCAAAATGTACAATGAAAAGTCGTCAAACTTGTGACATTCAACAAAACCGCACGGTCATGTTTAATTACGGCCATTTGTGTAACAAATGGTGCAGTAAAGACGGCAAAATGCGCTATATTGATAATTGTCAAGCGGAAAGCTTCTTTTTTTTCGAAGCAAGTGTTAGTGACAGTAACAGAAGAAGTCGTGCAGACGGACTGCACAAAAAATACGGAAAACACATCATGAATGGGAGGTACACAGAATGTATTACAGCAGCGGTAACTATGAGGCGTTTGCAACGCCGAAAAAACCCGAAGGCATCGATGGCAAGTCGGCTTACGTCGTCGGCACCGGTCTGGCCGGTCTGGCAGCGGCCTGCTTTTTGATCCGCGATGCACAGATGCCCGGTGAGCACATCACGCTCTTTGAGCACCTGCCCGTAGCCGGCGGCTCCTGCGACGGCATCTACGATGCGACCAAGGGCTTCATCATGCGCGGCGGCCGTGAGATGGATAACCACTTCGAGTGCATGTGGGATCTGTTCAAGTCCATCCCGTCGATCGTGAACCCGGGCGAGACGATCTTCTCCGAGTACTACTACCTCAACAAGGAAGACCCGAACTTCTCCCTGTGCCGCGTCACCGAGAAACAGGGCCAGGACGCCCACACCGACCGTAAGTACGGCCTGACGCCCGGCGCCGCCACGCAGCTGCTCAAGCTGTTCATGGCGACCAACAAGTCCCTCGAGGACAAGAAGATCGATGACGTGTTTGACGATGAGTTCTACGCCACAAACTTCTGGACCTACTGGCAGACCATGTTCGCGTTCGAGAAGTGGCACAGCGCCCTTGAGATGAAGCTTTACCTGCAGCGCTACATCCACCACATCGACGGTCTGCCCGACCTGAGCGCGCTGCGTTTCACCCGCTACAACCAGTATGAGTCGATGATCCTCCCGATGTGCAAATACATCACCGACCACGGTGGAAAGGTCCTCTTCGACACCACGGTCACGAACATCGTCTGCGACTGCACCGAGGACAAGAAGGTCGCCAAGAAGATCGAGTACACCCAGGGCGGCGTGGAAAAGGTCATCGAGCTGACCGAGAACGATCTCGTCATCTGCACCAACGGCTGCCAGGGCGACGCGTCCGCTTACGGCGATAACACCCATGCACCGGTCGTGAAGGTCAAGAACGGCGAAGGCCCGTCCGTCGAGATGTGGAAGAAGCTCGCCGCGCAGGATCCGGCGTTCGGCCATCCCGAGAAGTTCTTCAAGGACATCAAGGAGACCAGCTGGGAGTCCTGGACGGTCGACACGGCCAACAAGCAGATCCTCGATGCGATCCAGAAGATCTGCAAGCGCGACCCGCTCTCCGGCAAGGTTGTCACCGGCGGCATCGTCACCTGCCGCGACTCGAGCTGGCTCATCAGCTGGACCATCAACCGTCAGGGTCAGTTCCAGGAGCAGCCGAAGGATCACTGCCTGATCTGGGTCTACGGCCTCAACTGCTGGGACGACAAGGGCGACTTCATCAAGAAGAACATGTGCGACTGCACCGGCATCGAGCTGGCAGCAGAGTGGCTGTACCACATCGGCATCCCCGAGGATCAGATCATGGATCTGGCCACGAACGAATGCAACACCACGCCGTGCATGATGCCTTACGTCACCACGTTCTTTGAGCCCAGAGCCGAAGGCGACCGCCCGAAGGTCGTGCCCGACGGTTCGGTCAACCTCGCGTTCGTCGGCCAGTTCGCCGATACCCCGCGCGACACCGTGTTCACCACCGAGTACTCCATCCGCACCGCGATGGAAGCGGTCTATACGCTCTGCAACGTCGACCGCGGCGTGCCCGAGGTCTGGGGCAGCGTGTATGATATCCGCGACCTGCTCTACGCCACCAGCAAGCTGCTCGACGGCAAGAAGCCGCTGGAGTTCCTGCTCCCGTCGGTGCTGCCGCTGCTCGACCTCGTCAAGGAGCCGCTGGTCAACAACGTCGTGGTGGATCTGCTCAAGAAGTATAACATCGTCTGACGTACCACCCGTTAGATGTCGCATCCCCCTTTGCCCCGGCAGCCTCGGCTGCCGGGGCATCTTGCGTAGCAGGTGTGCGGCTGCAGTGTGCCGCGGCTGAGCAGCGGGGGAGCTCGAGGGGGCAAGACCCGCCTCGAATGAGATCACACGAAAGCTCGATTGATCGGGCTCTCCCCGGCAGCGAAAGCTGCCGGGGCATCTTGCGCAGTGGGGTGTGTGGCTGCAGTGCGCGGCGACTGAGCAGCGGGGGAGCCCGAGGGTGCAAGGCATGGCAGGAAAAATCCGGCGCCGCGAACAGCGGCGCCGGATCTTCAATATTCATTCTTCTACGACCGGGAATGTGACCCGAATTTCAAACCCTGCGCCCCGGTCGGACGCGGCGCTGAGCGTGAGCCCGAGCTCCTTTGCGATCTCGCGTGCGAGATAGAGGCCCATGCCGGTGGCCTTGCTCTTTTCGTGGCCGGAGTCACCGGTGAAGCCCTTTTCAAACACATATGGCAGGTCGCACGCGTGCACGCCCGGCCCGTTGTCACGGACGGTGAGGACGGTCTCGGCCGTGCTGCACGTGAGCGAAAACGAGAGTACCGGCGCATCGCCCGTGTATTTGACGCTGTTGCTCACGAGTTGTCCGAGCAGGAAACACAGCCCGCGCCGGTCGGTGAATACGGTCTCGTCCGCAAGCCGGATCTCGACCCGGAAGCCCTTTTCCTCGAGCAGCGGACGGTAATCGTCGAGTACCTCGTCGATGCAGCTGCGCAGCGTCAGGCGCTCGAACCGATAGTCGCGCCGTGCGCCGCGCAGGCGCGCATAGTAGAGCATCTGGTCAATGAACGCCTGCATCCGGTTGCGTGCGTAGTCGAGCTTGAAGCCGACCGCCTCCGGCAGCGTGTCGCGCCGATTGTCGAGCACGAGCGTCAGCAGCGCCAGCGGCGTTTTCACTTCGTGCGCCCAGAGCTCCACGTAGTCCTCATAGTCGTCCATCTGCGTTTGCAATTGTGCGATGGTCTGCTGCTGCGCGCGCAGCGTTTCGCCGAGCAGGTGTGCACTCTGCGCCTCGCACAGGGCGAGCAGGCGGCACAGTGCCTGTTCGTGTGCCGCGTCCGGTGTGGCCAGAAAGGCCGTGAAGGCTTGCTCTCGCCGTTTTGCCCGTGCGCAGAGCACGGTGCACACACAGGCGAACAGAAACACCGTCGCCAGCACGATCACGCCGGCCATGGCGGCGAAGGCCCGCGCGTCCGCCAGCCACAGCAGCAGCGCCGCGAGCGCGTCCACGCCCAGCAGCAGCCCCAGCCACGGCAGGTACTGCCGCAGATAGCTTCCGTTATGCTTCATGCGCCACCTCCAGCCGGTAGCCGACGCCGCGCACGGACACGAGCTGCTGGCGCATACCGAGGGACGCCATCGTCTTTTTCAGCCGCGTGAGGTTGACCTGCAGCGCGTTTTCATCGATGAACTCCGTCGTGCCCCAGAGGGCGCGGCTCAGGTCGTCCTTTGTGACGGTCTGCCCGCCGTGCGTCAGCAGCGCCTCGAGCAGCTTGCCCTGATTCGGCGGCAGGACGACGGACTGATTGTGGATAAAGAGCGTGTAGGTCTGCCGGTCGAGCAAGAAGTCCGCCCCCTCGAGCAGATTCGGCCGCCCCTCATAGCGCTTGAGGACGTTTCCGATGCGCGCCAGCAGCCGCTCCTTTCGATAGGGCTTGGTGAGGTATTCGTCCGCGCCGAGCTCGAGCGCGTGCACCTCGTCACGCAGCTGGTCGCGTGAGGTCAGCACAAGCACCGGCAGGGTGCTGCGCCGCTTGATGTCGCGGCAGATCTGAAAGCCGCTCACCTCCGGCAGATTCAGGTCCAGCAGCACCAGATCGGGGGCGAGCGCGAGCAGCTGCCCGGTCACGTCCGCAAAGTCCGTGATCTCCGTGACGGCGTAGTCTGCGCGGCGCAGCATATCCGCAAGTTCCTCGCGCATGAGCGCCTCATCTTCCACGACGGCGATGTGCTTCATCGCGCCGCCCCCTTTCTGCGTTATTCTTCGCGTTCCGGCGCCATCAGGGTCAGCAGGTATTTGCTGCTGGAGCGCTTGACGGCCGCCATGTAGATCCATTCTACCACACACAGCAGCAAAATCATAGCGCCGGCGGTGATCATCATTTCCGTCATGCCGCTCTGTGCGCTGGCAGAGAGGATGCCGGAAAAGAGCGCGCGCACGCCAAACAGGCTGCTGACCGCCGCCACGCCGACCGGCAGCCCGAAGTACCAGTTGATCTGCGCCTTTGCTGCGCGGCAGAGTGTGTCGTGCTCTGCGCCGAGGCGCACGAGTGTCCGGTAGCGGCGCGCGGCCTTCTGCTGGCCCATGAGAAACTGCACGCCGATGATGGTGTTGGCCACGACGAGGAAGATGATGGCGAGATAAATCGTTAGGTAGCTCGCCGCGACGATGTAAAACAGCTCCCGGCCGAGGTTCTGCAGATAACTTTCGTATTCCAGCCCGAGCGGGTCAAGCTGCTCGTTCATGTCCGCAATGGCGCGCATGAGACTCTTGCCCTCCGTCACGGACGGGGCGAGCACAGCGTCGAGGTAGATGTCATAGTCGCCCTGCGTGTAATGGTCAAACACCGCATCCGGCACGATGAGCGCAAACGATATCGTGATCGAGCGGTCGGTCACGACGCTCACCGACTGCACCTGCCCCGTGAGCGTGAACGGCGCACCGTCGATCGTGACGGCAGCGCCGTCCGTGATCAGGCGGTCAAGCAGCGCCGTGTTTTCCGCCGATGACACCTCGCTGTCGCAGTAGACGGCGGCCTCGTCGGGCGCAAGCGTCAGCTCCGGCAGACCGGCCGCGGCCAGCAGACGGTTGTAGCCGCTGAGCGCGATGAGGTGCGGGTAGCCCACGGCCTCCAGCATGTATTGCAGCTGCTGCCGCTCGTCGGAGACGGGCATGGCATCGATGGTGCGCTGCAAGGCGGGGAATTCCACGGTGTTTTGGTAGTCCGTGCTCGTGCGCACGCGGCCGATGCGCATCTCGAAGAGGTCGGAAAAAGCGCTGTCGAGCCCGTGCGCCGTCAGCGTTTCGCGCACGGCGTCGGCGCTTTTGCTGTCGGTGGGGAAGGTATAGTCGAGCGTGTGCGTCTCGGCTCTGGAGGAGCGCGCGGTCGCTACGCCCGCGCCGAAGCAGCACAGCGCCGCAAGGATGAGCAGGGAGCTGATTGCCAGCGTCCCCGAGCGGTGGATGACCGTCTCCTCGACCTGCCGGAAGTTAAACACCCGCAGCCTGCCTGCGCCGCCGCGCAGGGCGAGCCGGTCGATGATGACGCGCAGCCCGTAAAACAGCAGCAGTGTGCCCGCCACGCCGAGCGTGAGCGTGCCCGCCATGTAGCGCAGGCCGCTCCACGCGTACCCGCGGATGGCAAACGTATACGCACCGGCGAGCAGCGCGATGCCCAGCACGAGCGCCGCAGCGTAAACGACGGCGGGACGCTGCTTTTTCGTGCCCTCGGGCGTCTCTGTGAGCAGCGCGCCGATCTCTTCGCGCACGATCTTCCCGCTGAGGATGAGCGAGGCCAGCAGCTTGATCGCAAGAAAGCCCACGGCCGTCCAGCCGATGGCGGGCAGCGACAGCGCGAAGCGATGCCCCACGATGCCGAGCCCGACGAGCCGCGCCGTGACGAGGCTGATGACCTCCGAAATGAGCACCGCCGCCGGCAGGCCGATGGCCAGCGCAATGAGGCTGGAGCGCAGATCCTCCGCCAGCAGCATGCCGAAGAGCTTGCGCCGCTGCATACCGAGCATGAGGTACACACCGAATTCGTGCCGCCGCCGCGCGAGCTGAAAGCGGTTGGCGTAGTATACGAGAAAGAACAAAATGAACAGCGTCAGCCCGTACAGCACCGGGACGAGCGTCAGCAGCCGGTTCACGGCGTCGCTCTCCATGCGCTGCAGGAACACCATCACATCCTGATGCGACAGGGAGAGGATGATGTAAAACGCGATGATCGAGATGAGCAGGGACGTGAAAAACAGCCCGTTTTCCTGGCGGCTGCGGCGGCTGTTGCGCTTGACAAGTTCAGAGAACATTGGCACTGCCCCCTCCCAGCTGCGCCATCACGGACAGGATGCGCCCGTAAAATGCCTGCTGCGTCTCGTCCGGCACGTCGCGCCGCAGCTCGTGAAAGAGCACGCCGTCCTGAATGAAGAGGATGCGCTTGCAGTAGCTTGCGGCGTTGCAGTCGTGCGTCACCATGAGGATGGTCGTGCCGGCGTCCGCGTTCAGGCCGGAGAGCTTTTCCATGAGCGCGCGGGCGTTTTTCGAGTCGAGCGCGCCGGTCGGCTCGTCGGCCAGCACGATCTCGGGGTCGAGGATGAGCGCGCGCGCCGCCGCGATGCGCTGCTTTTGCCCGCCGGACATCTGCGCCGGGAACTTGTCGAGCACGTCCGTCACTTCCAGATAGTCCGCAAGTTTTGTCAGCCGCTCGCGGCTCTCGGCCTCGGACACACCGTGCAGCGACAGCGGCAGGAGGATGTTCTCCCGCCCGGTGAGGTTATCGATCAGCTCAAAGTTCTGAAACAGGTAGCCGATCTCCTTGCCGCGGTAGTCGGCCAGCGCTTTTCCGTGCAGCGTCGTGACGCACTTGCCGTGCAGCGCGACGGCGCCGGCGGTCGGCGCGATGACGGTCGCGATGCAGTTGAGCAGCGTCGATTTGCCCGAGCCGCTGCTGCCCATGATGCCGAGAAACTCGCCCGGCATGACCTGAAACGAGATGCCGTCGAGCGCACGGGTCAGATTCGGCTCCTTGCCGTAATATTTTTTCAGGGCTGCAATTTCGAGAATGGGTTCCATTGCATGTACCTCCTTTGCTTTCTGCTGCCATGGTACAACACCCGGCGCGGAAAATCCACTTACAGTGCCTGAAAGGTTTTCGCCGTTCGGCTTGACAGCTGCGCGGCGGCACGATATGCTGAAATTGCTGAAATCATACCCCCGCAACTGCCGGTTGACACATTTGACAGTCGCCTTGGTGGTGCGCAACCGGCCAATCTGGTATCCTGTCCTCAGCCGGAAACGGAAAAACAATACGGGAGGAAGCCGCTTATGCTATTGGCAGATAAGATCGTGACCCTGCGCAAGCGCGCCGGCTGGTCACAGGAGGAGCTGGCGGCACAGCTGGGCGTGTCGCGCCAGTCGGTGTCGAAATGGGAGGGCGCGCAGTCCGTGCCCGATATGCAGAAGGTCGTGCAGATGAGCCGCCTGTTCGGCGTCACGACCGATTACTTATTAAAAGAAGAGCTCGGCGAGCCGGAACCGGCCCCGGCCGAGTCGGATGCGCCGCTGCGCCGCGTGACCATGGAGCAGGCGGCGGACTATCTGGCGCTGCGGCAGGCGGCCGCGCCGAAGCTCGCGCTGGCGACGCTGCTGTGCGTACTCTCGCCGGCAGCGCTGCTTTTGCTCGCCGCGCTCAGTGACCGGCCGGGTGCTGCCCTCTCGGAAAATGCGGCCGCGGGCATTGGCCTGTGCGTGCTGCTGGTGCTCGTGGCGGTCGCGGCGGCGGTGTTCATCACGTGCGCCGCGCAGGTGAAAGCATATGCCTTTCTGGAGAGCGAACCGTTTGAGACGGCCTGCGGCGTGACCGGTATGGTGCGCGAGCGCCGGGCGGCATTCGCACCGCGCCACACGCGCGGAAAGGTCGTGGGCACGGTGCTGTGCATCCTGTCGGCAGTGCCGCTGTTTATCGCCGTCTGCCTGGACGGGCCGGACCTGCTGTATGTCGGGGCGGTCTGCCTGCTGCTCGTGCTGGCGGGCATCGGCAGCGCGGTGTTTGTCTCCGGCGGCGTGTATTGGGCGGCGATGGACCGCCTGCTCGAAGAGGACGACTATGCCCGGCCGCGCAAGCGGCAGAACGGCGTCGTCGGTGCGGTCAGCGCTATCTACTGGCTCGTGGTCACAGCGGCGTATCTGCTCTGGACGTTCGGACCGTGGTGGGACGCGCAGCCGCAGGACACATGGATCCTTTGGGCGGTCGCGGGGGTGCTCTACGGCGCGGTCATGGCGCTCGTGCGCGGGATTCGAAAATGAAGTGCTTGCAGGGAATAGAAAAAGAAAAGAGCCGCAGGCGGCTGCCTGCGGCATTTGCGATTCTTATTCAGGAATGTTACAGCGTGTTCTCGCCGGTCTCGAGACCGATGACCTCGTCCACCGGCAGCGAGAGGATGATGCCGTGCGCGTCCGTGCGCAGGCCGCAGGCGTCGCTGATGGCGTTCATGACGGCGGCCTTTTTCTCGCGCGGCGTGACGATGACGACAAACTCCTCTTCCTCCTGCATGGAGATGCCGAGCTTGCGGCTGATGCGCTCGGAATTCTGGCGGCGTCCCTTGAGGATCGTGCCGCCCATGGCACCGGCGTTTCTGGCGGCGTCGATGGCGTCGCTGCTGTAGCCGTTGCTGAGCGCGACCCAGATGGCGGCGTAACCCGCGCCGGTTTGCATATCGGACATTTCGCTACACACCCTTTCTTCGATCTTCTGTTCAATGGTCTCGCGCAGCTGGTCGTTCATGAGCTGGAGCAGCGGCCGCTGCAGCCCCGTGATCGGGATCGTCAGCACGATGCCGCCGCCGCGCTTATGCAGCGGGATGCGCTGCTGCAGCGCGTCAAGCAGGTCGCGCACGAGAAACTTCGGCAGCAGCCCGATCGTGAGCAGGCGGCTGCTGCCGCTCAGCCCGAAGATGTCGAGCATTTCCGACGGCGCCGTGCCGTGTCCCTGACACTGGTAGTAGATCGGGATGCGGAAATTCTGAAACGTCTGCTCGAGCTTGCGGCGGTATTCATGGCTCGTGATGATGAGCACCATGCGCGGTGCGAGTCGGTTTTCGGAATGTATCATATCTCTTCGTCCTCCAGGTCGATGACACCGTCATCAGGCAGCAGGTCAGCTTTGTCCTCCGCCACGGCTTTGGCTCTATGTACGTAAATGACGCCCATAATCTGAATGGCGACCGGCGGCGCGAGCGCGACGAGCGCCACCACGCCGAAGGCGTCCGTGACGACGTTGCCGCCGAGCGCGGTGCACGCGCCCATGGCCAGCGGCAGCAGGAAGGTGGAGGTCATGGGTCCGCTCGCCACGCCGCCGGAGTCGAAGGCGATGCCCACGAACACGGACGGCACATAGCGCGCGAGAATGAGCGCGAGCGCGTAACCCGGCACAAGGATCCAATAGATGCTGATGCCGGTCAGCACGCGCACCATTGACAGCATCACCGCGCAGGCCACACCGATGGACAGCGCCGTGTTCATCATGCTCTGCGACACCGTGCCGCCGGTGACATCCTCGACCTGCTTGTTGAGCACCTGCACGGCGGGCTCTGCCTTGACGATGTAGTAGCCGATGAGCGCGCCGATCGGTATGAGCACCCAGCGGTACGTGCTGTCCGCCAGGCCTGAGCCGAGCAGGTTGCCCACGGGTGTGAAGCCAATGTTCACGCCGGTCAGAAACAGGATCAGACCGATGACGGTGTACAGGAAGCCGACACCGGTGCGCAGCAGCTGCCGCCGGCGGTAGTAGTGCGTCAGCAGCTGGAACAGCACGCAAACCGCCACGATCGGCAGGATGCTCAGCAGCACTTCCTTCGCGTAGTCCGGCAGGCCGATGGCGAACTGCTGCGCCACGTCACGCGTCGTGACGACCGGCGCGATCTCCACGGCGGAGTAGATCGCATCGCTCGGGTGGTAGAAGATGCCGAGCAGCAGCACCATCAGGATCGGTCCGACGCTGCACAGCGCGACCAGACCGAAGCTGTCGTCATCGTGCCCCTGCGCGGCGCGCAGCGCCGACACGCCGACGCCCAGCGCCATGATAAACGGCACGGTGATCGGCCCCGTCGTGACACCGCCGGCGTCAAACGCGACGGCGAGAAAATCCTTCGGGGAAAACAGCGTCAGCGCAAACAGCAGCGCGTACGCGCCCAGCAGACACTTTGCCAGCGACGCGCGATAGAAGATGCGCAGCACGGCCAGCGCCAGAAAGACGCCTACGCCGACGGCGACTGTCCAGATCAGGACGCTGTTGGGGATGGATGCGACCTGATTGGCCAGCACCTGTAGATCGGGCTCTGCGATGGTGATGATCGTACCGAGCGCGAACGACACGAGCACGACCAGAATGACCTTTTCACGTTTTGCCAGCGTCTTGCCGACACCCTCGCCGAGCGGGGTCATGGACATTTCGGCGCCGAGCTGGAAAAAGCCCATGCCGAAGATCAGCAGCACGGCGCCGGTCAGAAACAGCGCCAGCGTGCCGATCTCCATCGGGACGAGCGTGATGCTCAGCACCAGCACGATCAGCGTGATCGGCAGGACGCTGGAGAGAGATTCCTTAACTTTTTCTTTCAGCTTTTCATTCATACGGTTGCGGTGGTCCTCCTTTCGCGGGGGCTCAGGATCGCTGCACGACCGCATTGCAGTCCGTCAGGTGCGGTTGAGAATGGCCATGAACTCCTCGCCGGTAATGGTCTCCTTCTCGTAGAGATACTTGGCCAGCTCGTCGAGCTTGGCGCGGTTTTCCGTGAGGATGCCGACGGCCTTGGCGTGCTCTTTTTTCACGAGCGCGACGACCTGATGGTCGATCCGCGTCTGTGTCTCAGCCGAGCAGGCGAGGGAGGCGTCGCCGCCGAGGTACTGGTTCGTGACCGTCTCGAGCGCGACCATGTCAAACTCCTCGCTCATGCCGTAGCGTGTGATCATGCCGCGGGCGAGCTTCGTCGCCTGCTCGATGTCGTTGGATGCGCCGGTGGAGATGACGCCGAAGCGCACCTCCTCGGCGGCGCGGCCGCCGGTGAGCGTGGCGATCTTGTTTTCCAACTCCTCTTTCGTCATGAGGTAGTGGTTGCCTTCCTCGACCTGCATCGTGTAGCCGAGCGCGCCGGATGTGCGCGGGATGATGGTGATTTTCTGCACGGGGGCGGAGTGCGTCTGCAATGCGGCAACGAGCGCGTGACCGATCTCGTGGTAGGCGACCGTCCACTTCTCTTTATCCGTGAGGATGGCGTTTTTCTTCTGATAGCCCGCGATGACGACCTCAATGCTCTCCTCGAGATCAGACTGCGTGGCAAAGCGCCGGCCGTCGCGCACGGCGCGCAGCGCAGCCTCGTTGACGATGTTTGCAAGCTCTGCGCCGGATGCGCCGGAGGCCATGCGTGCGATCTTGTTATAGTCTACGTCCTCGGCGACCTTGATCTTGCGGGCGTGCACCCTGAGGATCTCCTCGCGGCCCTTGAGATCGGGCAGCTCCACGGGCACGCGCCGGTCAAAACGGCCGGGCCGTGTCAGCGCAGGGTCGAGCGATTCGGGCCGGTTCGTGGCGGCGAGGATGATGACGCCGTTGTTGCCCTCGAAGCCGTCCATCTCGGTCAGCAACTGGTTGAGCGTCTGCTCGCGCTCATCATTGCCGCCGACCTGCCCGTCGCGCTTTTTGCCGATAGCGTCGATCTCGTCGATGAACACGATGCAGGGGGCTTTCTCCTTGGCCTGACGGAACAGGTCGCGCACCTTCGATGCGCCCATGCCGACGAACATCTCCACAAATTCCGAGCCGGAGATGGAGAAAAACGGCACGTTTGCCTCGCCCGCAACGGCTTTGGCCAGCATCGTCTTGCCGGTTCCCGGAGGGCCGACGAGCAGGATGCCCTTGGGCATGGACGCGCCGATCTCCTGATACTTCGACGGGTCGTGCAGGTAGTCGACAATCTCGGTCAGGTTCTCCTTGGCCTCGTCCTCACCGGCGACGTCGGAGAACTTGATGCCCTCGGCGGACTTGACATAGACCTTTGCGTTCGAGCCGCCGAGCCCGAACATCATGGAGTTCGGCCCGCCGGCCTTGTTCGTCATGCGCTTGAGCATAAACTGGCCGAGGGCGACAAACACCACGATCGGCAGCAGCCACGTCAGCAGAAACGACAGAAACGGCGACATCTGCTCGACGATCTCGCTCGAGAACTCCGCGCCGGAGTCCTTCAGGCGATAGATCAGGTCGGGATCGTCCATCGGGCCGGTCTTGTAGATCTGGGTGTCGTCTTTGTTCGTGAAGAGGATCTGGTTGTCCTGCACCTCCACGCGGCCGATCTCTTTGTTCTCCGTCATGGTCATGAACGTGCCGTAGTCGACCTCCTTGACCTGCCGCTGGCTCAGCCACGGCACGGCGAGGAAGTTGATGAGCAGCAGCACGAGCAGCGCCATGGCGTAGTAATACAGCATCGGCTTTTTCGGGCTTTTTACTTCATTCATGCGTATGCTTCCTTTATTCAAAATATATGTGTACTGCGTGTGCATTTTCTGGACTCGTGTAACGTAACTTTAGTTTACCACAACCGGAAACGCCTGTCCAGTGAATAAACTGTGTACAGCGTGTACAAAAAATACCCGATCCGCCGGTAAAGAGACAAGGAAACCGGAATCTGTGCAGCAAATGTTACGGAAGAATACACCTTGCACCTGTATGATAGTTTTATAACAAAAAGCGTTCCGAACCGACGGGAGGGATCACGCGATGGAGATGCTTCTTTACCAGAGCACGCAGTTTCGCGACGTAAAAAAGATCTTGGACCGCGCGCACGGCTTCGCGGGCCTTTTGACGGCCGGCGGCATCGAGGCGTCGCGGCTGGACGTGCCCTTCGTCTGCGATCAGAAGGTGCTCTCGCGCTATGACGATGCGTGCGGCGATGTCCGCCGGATCCTTGCCATGCAGCTCGGGCTTGAGCTGCCGAAGGGCTTTTCCATCCCGTTGGAGGCCGAGGATCTGGCGGTCTTTTTCTCGCAGCAGTGCTCGCTGCGGCAGATGCAGGACTACCTCGCGCAAAAGCGCCGGCAAACGCAGGCGGATATTGCCGTCTGGCTGCGCGAGCGCCCGTGGGATACCCATCCGGTCACGGCGGCACAGGCTGCGGTGCAGAATTTTGTCTTTGACGCCGCGACCGGGCGCATCGGTACGGACGGCTGCTTCAACGCCGGCACGGTGCTCGAGCTGCCGTCGTCGGTCGACGGGGTGCGCGTGCGCACGCTCGCTGCCTATGCCATGGTGTCGTACACATATTTAAATACGCTCATCATTCCGGACAGTGTCGAGACGATCGAGCCATATGCGTTTTATGATAAGGTGCACCTGCGCCGGGTCAATCTTCCGCAGGGGCTCACCGTTATCCCGGAGGGCGTGTTCTCGCGCTGCATCGGTCTGACGGGCATCGTCATCCCGGACAGCGTCCGCGAGATCCACGACGAGGCATTTTACCAGTGCAGCAATCTGGACACGGTCGTCATCCCCGACGGCGTGGAGCGCATCGGCCGCTGCGCGTTTTTGAATGTGCGGCGCGTCATTTACCACGGCGGCGCAAAGGGCTTTCCGTGGGGCGCCGTGCGCGGCAACTGAGAAAGGCGGAATGAGATATGCATATGCTGCAATATGAGACCGCCGTCTGCGGCGGCAGCAATCTGAAAGCACCGATGAAGCTCGACTTCCTGCGCTCGCTCTGTGCGCAGGAGCGCCATGCGTGGCCGGAGGTCGTGCTCTGCCGGGTCGAGGGCGAGCCGCTGCCTGTGTGCTGTCTGAGCGAGGCGGCGGCGGGGGACCTGTTCTCGCGTGTGGGCATCGTGTCCGCGCCGTCTGAGGCGCTCACGGCGTTGCTGCGCACCGCGCCCGTGCGGGCGCGGATCACGGCGCTGTGTGATTCCGCGGGCGAGCCGTGCGACAGCGACACGCCGGATGTGTGGGGCTTTCTCGCCGAATACCGCTGCGGCGACGCACTCAGCGCGGCGGTGCGCGCGGCGATCGACGGGGCGGCGGCGCGCGGCTGTGCGGGTGTGGAGGCACTGACCGCACGCGCCGAGTACCTGCTCGAGCAGGCTGTGCCGGAGGCGATCATCCTGCGCGTGTTCGCCGAGATGTTCTCTCTGCCGGAGTACCCCGAGATGGTGCCCGATCCGACGGTGCGCTATGTGCAGGCCGACAGCTTCGGGGCGCTCACACGCGCGCTGGCCTACCGCCTGTCGGGGCTGCATCTGCGGCTGGTCGGCAGCAAGGGCTGCGGTAAAAACACGCTCATCCAGACGGTGGACTGGCTGCTCAATGTGCCGCAGTACCGGATGCAGGGCAATGCCGAGCTCGACAAGCTCGATCTGCTCGGCGGGCCGACGATCGAAAACGGCACCATGCGCTATCGCCTGAGCGATATGCTGCGCTATCTGGCCGCGGGCGCGGATGTCGTGCTCGACGAGGGCAACACCATCAAGCCCGAATGTGCCGATGTGCTCCACTCGCTGACCGATGCCGCGCGCCAGATCCAGGTGCCCGGCTACGGTCTCGTGCAGATGCACCCGCATTCGGCGTTCACGATCACGATGAATGAGGACTACGCCGGCACAAACTTTATGAACGAGGCGACGATCGACCGCTTCACGCCCATCCACATCGCAGAGCCGGAGACCATTGTGGACGTGCTGCGCCGCGTCGTGCCCGAGGCGAGCGGCGCGAGCCTGAACATCTGCGACTATGTCTACTGTGCCATCCGCGACCGCATCCGCAGCGCCGGCGGCCTTGAGCCGGACGCGATGACGATCCGCGGCTTTATCGACGCCCTGCGCGCAGAGCCGCTGCTCGGTCTGCGCTGGGGCTTGCTGGACAACGTGGCCTCCAAGCCGCAGGACGCCTATACCCGCCTGCAGCTGACGGAGCTCATCGAGAGCATGGTGCCGCAGGATGGACGGGTTTGACGCTGCGCTGGCGCGCTACCGGGCGTTTCTGGCGAGTGAACCCATCGCGCCGCTGCTCCGGCGCAGCCTCGCGCTGCTCGTGCCGGACAACATCCGCATCGACACGGTCACGCCGGACGACAGCTTGCGCTGCACGACGGACGGCACGTCCGTCACCGTCGGCGGGGCTGCATATCTGCTGCGCGCGGATTTTGACGCCCGCCACTGGACGGCTGCGCTGCGCGTGCTGCTCGCGCGCGAGCTCCAGCACGACGGCAGCTCCGACCGCGACGTGTGCGCGGCGGTGCGTGCATTTTCCGGCGCGTATTTTCACGGGCACTATGCCCTCACGCCGGAGCTCGGCGCGCTGCTCGGTCAGCGCATTTTGAACATTCTGGAGCAGGCGCGCACGGATAACATCCTCTGCCGCCGCTTTCCCGGCTATCTGCCGCTGCTGCGCTTCGTGTGCTATGCGCAGCTGGAAGCCGCCGCGCCCGGCAGCGCGCTCGAGGCGCTGCTTGACGAGCTGGAGGCGTTTGCCCTCACGGGCATCCCGTGCCGGACGCTGGCGCTGCAGTCCGTGTGTGCGCAGGTGGAGGCGGCGATCCTTGCGCCCTCTGCCGCTGCGTGCGCGCAGCATTGCCGCCAAACGCTCACGATGCTCGCGCCGGAGCTTGCGCGCCTGTGCCGCGAGGCGGACGATGACGCCCGCGCGCGCATCGCATCGCAGTGTGTGGATTACGCCTTCAGCGAGGCCGAGCGCGCGGAAGCCCTCGGCGACGGCTGCGACAGCCGCCTCCGCCTGCGAGGTGAGGCGCAGGACGCGGCGCGCAGCGGCCCCTCCGCCGACGGAGAGGACACCGAGCTGGACAAGGGCGACAGCGCGGGCGGCGGCAGCGGGGATAATTCCGAGCGCTATGGCGACATGAGCGGCAGCCTTGCGAGTCAGGAGGTCAAGTCGAGCGGCTCTGCCGGTACGAACGGCAGGGAGGACCGCGGGCGCTCGTCGAGCGTCGGCCGCAGCGGAAACCACGGGCAGAGCGGAGCAAGCGCCACCACGTCGGACGGCGTTTCCGCCGCGCAGAAGGCCGCCTCCGGCGGGCCGGAGAGCCTGCGCGAGGTGCTTGGCACGGGCTGGAGCGCGCACCGCGGCTTTGCGCTCAGCACGGCTGAGCTGGACGCCATGCTCTCAAACGCCGCGCAGGAGCTCACACGCGAGAGAGAGATCGAGCGGCAGCTGAGCGTTGCCGCGCCGCACGCCGCGCGTCTGGACGCAGGCGAGCGGCAGGAGCTTGCCGCGCGTTATACCGGTCTGACCTTCACCGAGACGTATATCACGCCGTCCGGCGGGCGGCTGCCGCCGGCGTTTTCCGAGCGTGCCAAGGCGCTGCATCACCGGCTTGACAAGCTCCTGCGTCAGCAGCGTGAGCGCAGTGCCGGTCAGCGCACCGGTGCGCTCTCGCAGCGCGAGCTGTGGAAGATCCCGCTCGACGCCAAGGATGTGTTTCGCCGCAAGGCGCCGCCGTCGCAGCGCGAGACGGCGTTTTACCTGCTCATCGACCGCAGCGGCAGCATGGGCTCCGGCGTCGGCGGCGGGCAGTCCAAGCTCTTCACGGCGCTGGCAACGGCCGCGATCCTGGAGGAGGCGCTCAAGGGCATCGCCTATACGAAGATCGTCGCCTTTGACGGCGGCACGAACGCTGTGGAGCACTGCGTCATCAAGGATTTTGACCAGAAAGAGATCGGCAGCCGCTGCATCGACGCCATGACCCAGATCGCCGCCGGAAACGGCAACAAGGACGGCTATTCCATCCGCGCCGCCGCGCTCGATCTCGCCAAGCGCACCGAGCGCCGCAAGATCCTCGTGGTGCTCTCCGACGGTCTGCCGTCCGGCTATTTCAGCGAGGCGGAGGCGATCGACGACGTGCGCACGGCCGTGCAGGCGGCGCGCCGCCGGGGACTGCTTGTGATCCCGATCATCTACACCGCGCGCACGGACGAGAACGTGGACGCCTACCGCCGGATGTATGAAAAGAGCATCCTCTTTGCCGATTCCGTGGGTATGCTCGGCGAGTTTGAGCGCCTGCTCATGAAGCTCGTGCGCTGAACGGCGGACGGCGCGGCACACACAGGAGAAAGAAATACCCCGACGATAGCAGATCGTCGGGGTATTTGGCTGTCTGCGCCACATGAAAACGCAGACCAAACCGGTGAAGGAGTGTGAATGGGGGAAGGGGAATTGTGGATGAAAGGGTGCGTGCAGCGTATATGAAAGGCTCATGTGTGGGCGTGATTGGCTGATGCTCTGAGCGGTATGGGATTTGTCCTCGCATGGAAGCGGCATGCCTCACGGGATGGTGCTCCACAGGGCGGACGCCCTGTGGAGCGAGGGGGGAGACGGGAAGAAGAAAATGACTTAAATAAGATTCTTTTCCTTCAGGTCTGCGATCTTGGCGTCATCATAGCCGAGCAGCTCCTTGAGGATCGTGTTCGTGTCCTGACCGAGGCTCGGAGCGCCGCGCCAGACCTGACCCGGGGTGCCGGACATCTTGGGGACGATGCCGAATGCGGTGACTTCCTTGCCGAGCGTCTGATCCTCGTACTTGATGAAGTCGTTGCGCTTCTGATAATGCTCGTTTGCGAGGCAGTCCTTTGCGCCCATGACACGACTGCACGGGACCTTGAACTGCGCCATTGCGTCCTCGATCTCCTGTGCGGTGCGGGCTGCGCACCATTCGATGGTCTTTGCGTCGAGTTCTCTGCCCTTCTCGGAGGCGACGGCTTCGATACCGGAAGAGCAATCCTTGTAGTTGAAGTACTCAAGGTCGAGATTCATTGCCTGAATGGCTCTCTTGTAGACGCCGGGGCCGAACGCGCCGAGCGCGACATCGTAGCCGTCCTTGGACTTGAACAGGCCGTAGGGCTGGAAGGCTGCGGACTTGTTGCCGGAGCGGGTGTTCTCGCGGCCGGCCATGGTGTAGGAGGTGTACAGGTCGCAGCAGTAGCTCGCCTGAACCTCGAACTGCGCGATGTCGACGATCTGGCCGTCGCCGCCCTTGAGGACGTTAATGTATGCAGCCAGAACCGCAAACACGGTGGCGTATGCGGAGGTGAAGTCATTGAGCCAGGGCTTGCCGACGACGGGCTCGCCGCCCTTTTCGCCGTTGAGGCCCATCCAGCCGGAGAACGCCTGACCGATCATGTCGTAGGATGCGCGGTCGCAGTACTCGGGCAGGCCGCCGAATCTCGGGTTGCCGTAGCCGCTGATGTGGGCGATGATGAGCTTGGGGTTCACCTCGAGCAGCTCCTCGTCACGGATGCCGAGCTTTTCGAGCCAAACCATGTTCTCCATGAACACGTCGGCTTCCTTGATCAGGCCGAAGAACAGCTCCTTGACCTCGGGGTGCTTCAGGTTCAGCTCAAGGGAAAGCGAGAGCTTGTTGCGGCCGTCCTGTGCCCAGGAGGTGCTGACGGTCTTGCCGTCCTCTTGTGCAAAAGGAGCGAGGACGCGGAGCGTGTCGCCGACGCCGGGGCGTTCGATGTGGATGACCTCTGCGCCGAAGTCGGCAAGCAGTGTGGCTGCGTAAGGCATTGCGATCAGAGAGCCGGAATCGATCACGCGCATGCCTGCAAAAGGACCGTACTGAGGGATGATCTGTTTACGTTCGCTCATTTGAATGATCTCCTTTTGTAATAATATTTTTTTAACAAAATAGTCTCATGATATGCTGCGGCCGCCGGGGGGCGCGGTGACCGCAGCGTGTGCCTGTTATGCCCTGCGGTTTTTGATCTCTGCGATGACGGCAGGCAGGACGGCCTTGAAGTCGGCCACTGCGCCGTAGTGGGAGATGTCAAAGATCGGAGAGGCTGCGTTGTGGTTGATGCTGACGATGCACTTGGCGTTCTGCATGCCGACCTGATACTGCACGGAGCCGGAGATAGCGACGTTGATGATCATGTTGGGCTTGACGGCGGTGCCGGACTGGCCGATCTGAGCATCGTGCGGCAGAAATCCGTTGTCGACCAGGGGGCGGGAGGCGGCAAGCTGACCGCCGAGGAGGTCTGCAAGCTCCTTGAGAAGCGCGAGCTCTGACGCGTCCTTTACGCCTCTGCCGCCGGCAACGAGAACGTCTGCGTGATCGATGGGCACGCCGGTAACGACCTTCGGCTCGACATTCAGCACCTCGTAGCACGCCTCCTTGTCGACCGTGACGTGCTCCGTGATGACCTCGCCCGTGCGGCTCTCGTCCGGCTCCAGGGGCGTGAAGATCTTCGGACGAACGGTCACCATCTGCGGCCGGCACTCGAGGATGACGATGTGCGCAAGGATGCTGCCGCCGTATGCGGGCGTGGTCTGATAAAACACGTCATCTTCATCGTAGCCGAGGTCGATGGCGTCGGCGGTGAGGCCGGTCTTGAGGGAGATCATCATGCGCGGCGCAAAATCGCGGCCGAGGCTGGTCGCCGGATACATGATGATCGAGGGCTTGTACTTCTCCGCAAGCTCGGTGAGCGCCTGCTGATAGGGCCTTGCGCTGTAGGATGCAAGGTTTTCGTGCTCTGCGACGATGACCTGATCGGCACCGCCGGCGATGAGACCGGCTGCCAGATGCGCGACCTTGCTGCCGAGAAGGACGGCGGTGATCGCTTCACCGTTATGCGCCTTGAGCTCCTGCGCCTTTGCGAGCAGCTCGTAGGTCACAGGATTGAGCGTTCCGTTCTGCTGTTCGGCAAATACCCATATGCCTTTGTAATCTTCCTTAGCCATTTGCCAAACCTCCTCAGACCAGGTGCTCTGTTTCGAGCATGTCAACGAATTTTGCTGCGATCTCTTCGGCGCTGCCCGTAAAGTAGGTGGTGTCGGTATTGCGCTTGGGCGGCTCGAACACGACCTTGGTAGACGACGGGGAGCCGGGGATGCCGGTCTGCGCCGTGTCTGCGCCGAGATCCTGTGCGTTCCAGACGGCACGGGGCTTTTTGAGCGCTTTCATGATGTTGATCGGTGTGGGATAACGGGGCGTGTTGATCTCCGCTGTTACCGTCACAAGTGCCGGGAGCTTTGCGCGCACCTTCTCGGTGCTGTCCTCGAGCACGCGGTCGCAGTAGACCCAGCCGTCTTTTACATCGATGCTCGATGCAAGGGTAACCTGCGGGATGCCGAGAAAGGCTGCGGTCGCCGGACCTGTCTGAGCGGTGTCGCCGTCAACGGCGTGGCGCCCGAACAGCAGCAGGTCGTAGTCGCCGATCTTTTCGGCGCCTTTGGAAAGGGTGTAAGCGGTGGCGAGGGTGTCTGCGCCGCCGAAAGCACGGTCGGACAGCAGGTATGCCTCGTCGCAGCCGAGCGCAAGCGCCTTTTTGAGCACGTCCTCTGCCTGAGGAGGCCCCATGCTGATCGCAACGACCGTTGCGCCGTATTTTTCCTTGAGCTGGATGGCGGCCTCGACTGCGTTTGCGTCGAGGGGGTTGATCATGCTGGCAACGCCGTCGCGCTTCAGATTACCGCGCTCGTCAAGCTTGACATCGTCCGTGTCGGGCACCTGCTTTACGAAGACAAGTATTTTCATCTCTATCTCTCCATTTGCTCTGTGCTGTGTACCGGTCATCCAAGGACGGAGCCGCTGATGACCATGCGCTGGATCTCACTCGTGCCCTCACCGATCTCGAGCAGCTTCGCGTCGCGGTACAGACGCTCGACATGGAACTCTGCGCTGTAGCCGTTGCCGCCGAGCACCTGAATGCACTCATCGCAGATCTCCTTGCACCATTTGGAGCTCATGAGCTTGAGCATCGCCGCCTCTGCTGAGTGACGCTGGCCATTCGCCTTCATTTCGGCAGTATCCCAGACCATCAGATCCATAGCGCGGACCTTTGCCGCCATATCGGCAAATTTGAAGGAAATGCCCTGATATGCCTTGATGGGCTTGCCGAAGGTGGTGCGCTCGTTGGCATATGCCTTGGCGATCTCCATCGCGTGCTGGGAGAGGCCGGAAGCAATGGAACCGATGGAGATGCGGGCACCGTCGAGCGCCATCATGGCGACCTTGAAGCCCAGACCCTCTCTGCCGACGCGGTCGCACTCTGGAATACGGATGTTGTCAAAGCTCAGCTCGCAGGTAGCCGAGCCTCTCATGCCCATTTTGTGCTCGAACTTGCCGATGGTCAGACCTTCTGCATCCTTGGGGACGATGAAAACGGAGATGCCCCTTGCGCCTGCGTCGGGATCGGTCTTCGCCATGATGAGATAGTAGTCGGCCACACCGGAGTTCGTGATCCAGGCCTTGCCGCCGTTGAGGATATACGAGCCGTCGTCCTGCTTTGCGGCGATGGACTTGATGCCAGCTGCATCCGAGCCTGCGGAGGCCTCGGTCAGGCCGAAGGCGAAGACCTTGCCTGCGGCTGCGAGGGGGAGGTACTTCTGCTTCTGCTCGTCACTGCCGTGAACGAGGATCATGTCGGAGGCCAGCCAGTTTGCGTCGAGATAAAGCGCGATGCTCGCGCTGCCCTTTGCAAGCTCGTTGACAACGATCTGAGAGGTGATGGCGTCGCCGCCGCCGCCGCCGTACTGCTCGGGGATGTGGATGCCCATCAGACCGGTCTCGACAAGCTTGGAGTAGATCTGCTGGTAGACCTCCATGTTGAACGAGAAGGTTTCGTCCATTGCTTTGTCATAGGGGGCGACTTCGTTCTTGGTGAACTCCCGGACCATGTCTCTGATCATGATCTGCTCTTCTGTGAATTTGTACATTGTGCATTCCTCCGTTAAGAAAGTGTTCGTTTCTGCTTACTCCTGAGTGTTGTACAACAGATTGTGACTGTTAACTGCTTTTTGCTCAATTCTGTACTACTACAGGCTATAACTGTTTTCTGAAGCTTGGCCTTGCTATTGGGTTTCTATGTGAACAATTTAACACCAAAAACACAGCTCGTCAACAGTTTTTGGCGAACTTACTTGCTTTTTGGCGCTTGCAACAAAGTGTGTTTCACGACAACAACAGTATGCACCGGTTTTTGTATAACAGTTACTCGACCGGCGGCGCGTTTTCGCTTCCGGATGCCGAAATTGTTATACAACACTTCGACAATCTTTTATCATTCATCATTTTTCTTGTATTTCTTCTCCACGGAATGTATAATCAGTATCACTTGGTGATACAGTTTGCTTGGGGGGAGTACCATTTCCATTAAAAATGATATCGTTTTGTCGCGCATCGAGGCGACAGAACCGGGAACGAAAATTTCTGTAAGGGGCCTTGCCTCCGAACTCGATGTCAGTGAGGGGACGGTCTATAAGGCCATAAAGGAGGCCGAGCAGCGCGGCCTTGTCATCACAAAGCCGAAATCCGGCACGTTCCGCATAGAGTCTGACGTTGACTCGGACAGCTGCGCTGTGACGCTTTCCGAGCTCGTGTCGGCGCTCGGGGTAAGCTGTGCAGCGGGCAGAAAATCGCTCGGCTGTACCATTGATAATATCGTGATCTGCGACAGCGATGAGGCGCAGCTTCTCAGCCGCCTGGAATATGCGGATCCGAGCCGCACGCTGTGCATCGTCGGCAAACGTCCCGACTTCCAGACCCTGATCATACAGTCCCGTGCGCATATGCTGATCACCGGCGGCGGCCGCCCGAGCGATTATCACATCGTCAAGGCTGAAAAAAACGGCGTCTGCATCCTCACGGCGCTGCAGAACACCTATGCGATCATGAAGCTGTTTGACAGCCAGTTTTCCTCGGCAAGGCTCGCGGACGAGGACGCCCCTGTGTCCGAGTGGATGCAGGCGCCGAACTACCTCTACCGCAACGATTATGTCGCCGACTGGCAGCGGTACTATGACGAGCAATTTCCCGGCATGAGATCCTTTCCCGTCGTCGATGAGGAGCTGCACCTGTGCGGCGGGATCGATATCCCGCGCACCTTTGCAGCCGGGCACACGCAGAAACTCTCGACGCTTGTGTCGCAGGACGCCAGGCTCCTGACGGTCGATGCACAAAGCTCCGTGCGCGAAGCGGCAAGGAAGATGATGCTCTCCGGCAGTTCGTTTGCGGCGGTTCTGCGCGATGATAAGATGGAGGGCGTGTTCTATGCCTCGGATCTGATCCGCTATTTCATGTATCTGGGCACGGAGAGCATGTCTGACTATGCGTCGTTTCTGGTGCCGGCTCCGGAGTATTCCAACGAGGACCGCAGGGTGTATGAGCTGCGCGTCCCGGAGGCGGAGCTTGCGAATATGGACATTCTGCCGACTGCGTTGATGCTCGTCGCCGCCGATAAGCATCTTGCGCAGCAGGGCTGCCTTGACTGCACTTTGAGCAGCAGCTCGTTTTTCTATCCTGAGCAGATAACGCAGGTCGGCGGGCTTATGCTCTGCACGGCGCTCACATCAAACGGCAAGGCGGGCTTTTCGGTCGAAGCGGAGGTCTATACCGAAACGGCAACGTTTGCAAAGGCCATGCTCATTTTTACGGAACGATAAGGGAACAAAGCTATGTTTTTATTGACGAAGGAACAGCAAAAGCTCAGAGCCGAGCTCAGGGAGTTTGTCGACCACGAGGTGTGCCCTGTGGCCACGGAGCTGGATAACCGAGGCGGCTTTCCGCACGATTTATACGCACGCATTGGCAAAATGGGCTATCTGGATGCGGAGTTTGAATACATCGGCAGCGGCGCAAAATACGGCAGTCTTGAGGGCACGATTATCATTGAGGAGCTGTCGCGTGGACTGGCCTCACTGGGGCTGATCGTAAGCCCGCACTATCAGTGCACGGAGCTGATCGCCTGCTGCGGCACGGAGACGCTGAAAAAAAAGGTCATCGAGCCGGCGCGCCGCGGCGAGCAGCTCTTTGCCTTTGCCATATCTGAGGAGCGCGGCGGATCCGATGCGCTGGGCGTGGACACCATTGCCGTAAAGGACGGCAGCCGCTGGATACTGACTGGGAAAAAATGCTGGGTCACGAATGCCGGAGTCGCCGATGGCTATGTCGTCACGGCAAAAAGCCCGTCTGCCGAGCGCAGCCGCAGTATGAGCATGTTTTTCATTCCCAAAGACGCCCCAGGGCTGACGGTCGTGGAAAACCGCAGCATGATCGGGCTCAACAACTCGCCGATGGGACATATTATTCTCGACGAGTGCTCGATACCCGACTACTGCCTTGTCGGTGAGGAAAATGTGGGCTATCCGCTGATAAAGCCGCTTCTGAACGAAGGCAGACTCGATATGGCCGCTGTGGCGGTCGGCATTTCGCAGGCGGCGCTCGATGATTCCGTGAGCTTTGCCGGACGTGTCGGGCTGTACGGCCGCAGCCTGTCCTCCTATCAGGGCGTGTCATTCCCGATCGCGGATATGTACACGAAAACGCTGATGGCAAGAAATTCGCTCTACACAGTCGCCTCCATGATGGCCGACGGAATGCCGCACACGCGGGACGTTGCTGCGCTCAAGCTGTTTGCCACGGAAAGCGCATTTGCGACGTGCAAGGCCGCCTGCCAGATACATGGTGCGCACGGTCTGAGCGCGCAGTCTGGCGTTGACCGCCTTTTCCGTGATGCGCATATGCTGACCGTCGCTGAGGGCACGTCGGAGATCTGCCGGATTGTCATTTCCGGCGGCCTGACAAACCCGGACAAAATGTAAAAAGGAAGCAGCGTTTTTCCGCTGCTTCCTTTTCGATACGCCGGCAAACGCTGTGAGGTTTTTGCCCGGCAAAGACAATACCGGCGGCCGTGATCTCCTTCCGTATAAAACTGTTTTTGCCCGGTGTGCAAAAACGGCGGGTTTTGATATGGCATTGCTTGACAAGCCCTGCGCGGTGTGCTAAGATGCTTTCTCGTTAAAAGGGAGTAGTTGCGAATGCATGGTCAACAATCTCCCGGCAGCCGCCGGTGGTCATGCGCCTATGATGATAGGTAATGAGACTTTTAGCACATCATATGCTATGATCGTGCGGGAAGTCTCATTTTTTGCGCGCGGTCACAAAGGAGAATGCGTTATGAACCTCGATTTTACCGGCAGTACCCTCTTTCTTGTCCTGCTGCTGTTTGCGGTGGGGCTGATCTGCATCATCAAGGGCGGCGACCTGTTTGTCGATGCCGCAACATGGATCGCCGAGGCCTCCGGTATTCCCAAATTCATCATCGGCGCGACCGTTGTGAGCTTTGCCACGACGATGCCGGAGATGCTTGTGTCCATCTTTTCCGCGCTGGAGGGCAATGCGGACATCGCCATCGGCAACGCCGTCGGCTCGGTGACGGCCAATACCGGCCTGATCATGTGCCTGTCGCTGATCTGCATGGAGTGCACCATGCCGCGGCGGCAGTATGCGGTCAAGGCGGTGCTGCTGCTCGCGGCGATCGCGGTTCTGTTCGGCTTCACGCGCGACGGGCAGCTGTCCATTCTTGAGAGCGTTTTGATCCTTGTCATTTTTGTGTGCTTTATTGCCGAGAGCCTTGTCGCTGCGCGGCGTGAGCAGTCGCTTGAGGCCCCGGAGCAGGATGCCCGCCCCAAGACGGACGGCCGGACGGTCGCGCTCAATATCGGCAAATTCGTGCTCGGCGCTGCGGCCATTGTGCTCGGTGCGCAGCTGCTGATCGACAACGGAACCGCACTCGCGCAGATGCTTGGTGTGCCGGATGCCATCATCGGTGCGACCATGATCGCCATCGGCACGTCGCTTCCGGAGCTTGTCACGACCATCACGGCCATCCGCAAGAAGCAGTCCTCGCTGTCGGTGGGCAACATCATCGGCGCGAACATCATGGACCTCACGCTCATTATGCCGCTGTGCGCGCTCATCCTCGGCAAGCCGCTGCCGGTCGAGCGGCAGGGCATGCTGCTGGATATTCCGGCGTGCCTCGTCGTGTGCGCGGGTGCGCTCATCCCTGCGCTTGTGCAGGGCAAATTCAAGCGCTGGGTCGGCTTTTTCATCGGCGCGCTCTATATCGCGTATCTCGTCATCATGTTCACGTGCTTCGGCGCGTAAAAAACCGACGCCGGTCTCTTTTCGGAGACCGGCGCCGCTGTTTGTTTTGGGAACGCCGCGCAGATGCTGCGGGGGATGCAGGGCGTGTTTGCCTGCTTCCGGAAAATACTTGAAACCGGCACGGCCGGAGGATATAATGCTTCTTGTAAATGGCAATGATTAGAAAGGACTTGAGGGCTATATATGGCGAGCATGTCAAGGTGCATCGTGTGTAAGAAGTGCAAGTTTCCGGAACTGAAGTGTGAGATTTATGCAAATGGTATACCGCATGATGTTGTAAATGAAATCACTGACTGTAAACACTATGAGCGGAAGCCTTTTACAAATCCATCAGGGGATGATCTGCCGATCGCAAAAGGCAGATGAATAAAGCCCCATGCATCCGCATGGTGCTTTTTTGCGCCGGTGGAAGGCAGACGGCAGCAAAAAACCCCGGGAGCCGAAGCTCTCGGGGTCTTGGTGCGCGAGGCGGGACTTGAACCCGCACGTCCGGAGTGGACACTAGAACCTGAATCTAGCGAGTCTGCCAATTCCACCACTCGCGCATGGGCTTTGTGAATCAAAGCTTGTTTAATATAGCATTTCGCGCGGGGATTGTCAAGCGTATTTTCCGCAACTTCCCGAAAAAATCTCAACGTGTGTCGAAAACGTGAATTTTTACCGGCCCGGGTGTTCAAATCCGGCGGCATCTGCTATACTAAAAAGAAAAAGAGACCCGGCCGTGCCGGGAACGGAGTTGTGATATTCATGGATTCAAATCGCGTTATGCTCAAGGCGGATGCGCGCCGCCGCACCGTCAGCTGTCAGCCGAGCCCGATCCTCGCGGGTTTGATCGTTTTTGCCCTCGGTATGCTCATCTCGACGCTAACGTCGTACCTGATGGGCATGGATCGTCTGGCCACAGCGCTGACAAACGCCGCGCGCTTCGGCACGGAGGCAGTCGAGCAGGCGTACCTCAGCTTCCTTGAGCACTACAGTGTGTCCGGCTTTGCGATCGCGCTCGTCGTCGCGCTGCGGATCATGAGCTATATGGTCAGCGTCGGCTTCGTGATCTTCACGCTGCACGTCAGCCGCGACGAAAAGGCCGAGTTCGGAAACCTCTTTGACGGCTTCGGCCTCTTTTTCCGCGTGCTGTGGCTCGGCATTCTGGAGGGGCTTCTGATCTTCCTGTGGAGCCTGCTGCTGGTCGTGCCGGGCATTGTGGCGGCCTACCGTTACCGGCAGGCGCTGTATCTGCTGCTCGATCACCCGGAAAGATCCGCGTGGCAGTGCCTGCGCGAGAGCAGCGCGCTCATGAGCGGGCATAAGTGGGAGCTGTTCGTGCTCGATCTGAGCTTTCTCGGCTGGGCGATGCTGAGCGCGATGTTCGCGCCCGTGTCGATCTGGCTCGACCCGTACCGCGCCATCACCAACGCCGGTTTTTATAACCGGCTGATCGCCGCGCGGGGCGGGGCACACGTGATCGAGGGCTCGTTCACCGACATCCCGAACGACCCGCAGTGCTGATGCCTGCGCCTTTCCGCACCCCGTCTGCCGCGTGCAGGCGGGGTGTTTTGCGTTGACAAGCCGGGGGCTTGCGGTATAAACTATATAGAATTCCAAAGGAAACGAGGTGTACGGATGCAGACGGAGCTGAATGGCCGCCCGCAGGCGATGATCGCCATGAGCGGCGGCGTGGATTCGAGCGTTGCGGCATACCTGATGCAGCAGGCGGGGTATGCCTGCATGGGCGCGACCATGCGCCTGTATGAAAATGAGGATGCCGGTCTGCCGCGCGGCAGCACCTGCTGCGCGCTCGACGATGTGGAGGATGCCCGCCGCGTGGCCTACACGCTGGGCATGCCGCACTATGTGTTCAATTATAAAGACGCGTTTCGTGAGCAGGTCATGGCGCGCTTTGCCGCCGCCTATCAGCGCGGGGCGACGCCGAACCCCTGTCTGGACTGCAACCGCTACCTGAAATTCGGTCTGCTGGAATCGCGTGCCCGCGCGCTCGGGTGCGACGTGCTGGCGACCGGACATTATGCCCGCATCGAGCAGCTTCCCGACGGGCGCTGGACGCTCAAAAAGGCGTCAGACCCCGAAAAGGACCAGAGCTATGTGCTCGCGTGGCTCACGCAGGAGCAGCTTGCGCACACGCGCTTCCCGCTCGGCGGTCTGCGCAAGAGCGAGGCGCGCGCCATCGCCGAGGCGCGCGGCTTCTGTAACGCCCACAAGCACGACAGCCAGGACATCTGCTTCGTGCCGGACGGCGATTATGCCGCCGCGGTCGAGCGGCTGACGGGTGCGCGCAGCGAGCCCGGGCACTTTGTGGACGCGCACGGAAACGTGCTCGGCACGCACCGCGGCATCATCCACTATACGATCGGACAGCGCCGCGGGCTCGGCATCGCGGCCGAAGCGCCGCTGTACGTCTGCGGCATCGACGTGCCGAACAACGAGGTCGTGCTCGGACGCAATGCTGACCTGTTTTCGACCGAGCTGGACGCGAGCGGCTGCAACTGGATCTCCGGCGATGTGCCGCAGCAGCCGCTGCGCGTGACAGCGCGCATCCGCTACCGGCAGCCGGAGCAGCCCTGCACCGTCACGGCCACGGGCGCGGACACGGTGCACGTGTCGTTCGAGACACCGCAGCGCGCCATCACGCGCGGTCAGGCCGTCGTGTTCTACGACGGGGACACGGTGCTCGGCGGCGGCACGATCGACTGAAATGCTATGACGAAGGGAGGCGCGGCCATGTCCGTGACGCTCTATCTTGCGATCCCCTGCTATAATGAGGCGGCGGTGCTGCCGGAGACGGCGCACCGCCTGCACGAAAAATTCACCGCTCTGCGCGCCGCCGGGACGATCGGCCCGCTGAGCCGCATCTGCATGATCGACGACGGTTCGAGGGACGAGACGTGGCAGATCATCTCCGACCTGCACACGCAGGACCCGGTCTTTTCCGGCATCCGGCTCTCGCGCAACCGCGGCCACCAGAACGCGCTGCTGTGCGGACTGATGACGCTGCGCGATCGCGCCGACTGCGTCATCTCCATGGACGCCGACCTGCAGGACGACATTGACGCCATCGACGCCATGCTCGCGGCCTTTCAGGACGGGAATGACATCGTCTATGGCGTGCGCGCCAGCCGTAAGCAGGACTCTGCGTTCAAGCGCGCCAGCGCGCAGGGGTATTACCGCCTGCTGCGCGCACTCGGCGCGGACGTGGTGTATAACCACGCAGACTACCGGCTCATGAGCCGCCGCGCGCTCGACGCGCTCGCGGAGTACAAAGAAGTGAACCTGTTCCTGCGCGGGCTCGTGCCGCTTGTCGGCTACCCGAGCACGGTCGTGTACTACGAGCGCGGCAAGCGCTTTGCCGGCGAGAGCAAGTACCCGCTGCGCAAGATGCTCTCGTTTGCGTGGGAGGGCGTGTCGTCGCTGACGGTGTCGCCGCTGCGGCTCATCACGCGCATCGGCGTTGTGATGTTCCTTGTCAGCATCGCCATGCTCATCTATTTTCTCGTGCGCTATTTTACCGGCCATACCGTCGCCGGCTGGTCGAGCCTTGCCGTGTCCATCTGGGCCATCGGCGGGCTGCAGCTGCTGGCCATCGGCGTGGTGGGGGAGTATATCGGCAAGATCTATCTCGAGACAAAGGCGCGTCCCCGCTACCGGATCGAGACGGAGCTCGATGATCGGGAGGCGGAGCTTTGAAGCGATTGCACGCGCTCTTTGATGCAAAGCTGTGGAAATTCCTGCTTGTCGGTGTGATCAACACGCTCGTCGGCACGGCGATCATGTTCGGGCTGTATAATATTGCCGGGTGCTCGTACTGGGTGGCCTCGGCGGCCAATTACGTGCTGACAAGTATTCTGAGCTTCTTCCTCAACAAATACTTCACGTTCCGCAGCCGCGAGCGCAGCGTGGGACAGGTCGTGCGCTTCGCGGCGAACATCGCCGTGTGCTACCTGATCGCTTACGGCGCTGCCAAGCCGCTGTGTCTGCGCCTGCTTGCCAACGCCTCGGTGAGCACGCGCGACAACGTGGCCCTGCTTGCCGGCATGGTGTTCTTCACCGGCCTCAACTACCTCGGCCAGCGCTTTTTCGCCTTCCGCAGCCCGAAAACCGAAGAAAACTGAGACCCATTCCCGGATGTACACACATCCGGGAATTCTTTTGGAAAAAACACAAATATGCTATTGACAAACAAGGTGAGAAGTGGTTATATAAACGCATGAACAATCATTCATATGTTCAAACGAAAGCGAGGAGATCTCATGGCAGAACCGAAACAAGACAGCGCACCGGCGTGCGAATACCTCAACGTGCATGAGGACGCGGTAGCGCGGGTGCTCGCGGCCCTGCCGGACGACGAGACGCTCTACGATCTGTCGGAGCTGTTTCGCGTTTTTGGCGATTCGACGCGCATCAAGATCCTCTATGTGCTCTTTGAGAGCGAGCTGTGCGTGTGCGATATTGCGCGCCTGCTGAATCTGACGCAGTCGGCAGTCAGCCACCAGCTGCGCATTTTGAAGGCGTCAAACCTCGTCCGCTTCCGGCGGGAGGGGAAGACCGTGTTCTATTCCCTGGATGACGATCACGTCCGGTCCGTGCTGGCCCTCGGCATGGAGCATGTGCTGGAAAAATGATGGCATGGCCATCTTTTCAAATAACATTCAATGACAGATGAAGGAGCGTACATCATCATGGAAAAGACCTATAAGATCGAAGTAGACTGCGCCAACTGCGCGGCGATCATCGAGCGCAACGTGGCAAAGCTCAAGTGCGTCCGGGAAGTGACTGTGAGCTACATGGCGCAGAAGATGCTGGTGGAATATACCCCCGGCGTGGACGAAGCCGAGGCCAAAGCGGAGATCCTCAAGACCGCGCGCAAGGTCGAGCCGGACTTCCGCTTTGAGGACTGAATCTCATGTCGCGCGAACAGAAAAGGTCGCTGCTGCTCATAGCAGCAGCGGCCGTGCTGCTCATTGGGCTGCACTTTGTGCCGGTCACGGGCTGGCTCAAGCTCGTGCTGTATCTCATCCCGTATCTGCTCGTCGGCGGCGAGACGCTCGTCGATGCCTGCAAGGGTATTTATAACCGCCAGCCGTTTGATGAAAACCTGCTCATGGCTGTGGCCACTGTCGGTGCGATGGTGCTCGGGGACTATCCCGAGGCCGTGTCCGTCATGCTGTTTTACCAGATCGGCGAACTGTTTGAGAGCTATGCCGTCGGCCGCAGCCGGAAAAACATCGGAGACCTGATGGACATCCGCCCGGATTTCGCGTACGTGGAGACTGCTGACGGCATTGTGCGTGTCAAGCCAGAGGAGGTCGCCGTCGGCGACACGATCGTTGTCAAGCCCGGCGAGCGCGTCCCGCTCGACGGCACGGTGCTGACCGGCACGTCCGCGCTGAATATGAGCGCGCTGACCGGCGAGAGCGCCCCCGTGGACGTCGCGGAGGGCAGCGCCGTCGTGAGCGGCAGCGTGAACCTGTCGGGCGTGCTGCGTCTGCGTGTGGAGAAGGTGTATGCCGAGTCCACGGTCGCGCGCATTCTTGAGCTCGTGGAAAACTCCTCGCTCAAAAAGGCGCATACCGAGCGCTTCATCACGAAGTTTGCCCGCGTCTATACGCCGTCCGTGTGCAGTGCGGCGCTGGCGCTGGCGATCCTGCCGCCGGTCGTGCGGCTCATTATGGGCATCCCGGCCGACTGGGGCGAGTGGATCTACCGCGCGCTGACGTTTCTCGTCATCAGCTGCCCGTGCGCGCTCGTGATCTCGATCCCGCTGTCGTTTTTCGGCGGTATCGGCGGCGCGTCCGCGCGCGGCATCCTCATCAAGGGCTCGAGCTATCTCGAGATGCTGGCCAAAACGGACCGCGTCGTCTTTGACAAGACCGGCACGCTCACGCGCGGCACGTTCGCCGTCACGGCGGTGCGCCCCGCGCAGCCGGAGCTGTCCGAGCAGGCGCTGCTGCAGCTTGCGGCGGCGGCGGAGCGGTTTTCCGACCACCCCGTCAGCCAGAGCCTGCGCCGCGCAGCCGGGGAGCTTCCGGAGACACTGGTCACAACGGACGCCAAGGAGCTCGCCGGTCACGGCGTGACCGCGCAGGTCGGCGGCCGCGCCGTTGCCGCCGGAAACGCGAAGCTGATGGCCACCCTCGGCCTGACCGCGCCTGCGGTCGATGAGATCGGCACGGTCATCCACGTCGCGGCCGATGGCGCGTATCTCGGATATATCGTCATCTCCGACGAGCCGAAGAGCGGCGCGCGCGAGGCGATCGCCCGTCTGCGTGTAGACGGCGTGCGCGTCGTCATGCTCACCGGAGACCGCAAGCGCACGGCCGATGCCGTGGCGCAGGAGCTCGGCATCGCGGAGGTGCACAGCGAGCTGCTGCCGGAGGATAAGGTCACGCAGGTCGAGCGGCTGCTCGGCGAGGGCGCCCCCGGGAAATACCTCGCCTTTGTCGGCGACGGCATCAACGATGCGCCGGTGCTCGCGCGTGCCGATCTCGGCGCCGCCATGGGCGGCATCGGTTCGGACGCCGCCATTGAGGCAGCAGACATCGTGCTCATGGACGACGATCCGCGCAAACTCTCTCTGGCCATGCGCATCTCGCGCAAGACCATGCGCCTCGTCTGGCAGAACATCGTCTTTGCGCTGGCGGTCAAGGCCGTGTGCCTTGTGCTCGGTGCGCTCGGCATTGCGAACATGTGGGTCGCCATCTTTGCCGATGTCGGCGTGATGGTGCTGTGCGTGCTCAACGCCGCCCGCGCGCTCGATACGAAACGCCTGTGACCCGTTGTATAGAAAAAAGACCGCCTGCTGGCGGTCTTTTTTCATGCCTTTTTCATGTGCAGCGGCGGAAGCTGCCGTCTGTGAGGATACGCGCGCAGATCAGTCCCAGCGGCAGGGCGATGACGATCAGCAGCGACGCTGCGAGCCACGACGCGCTGTCGCCGAGGTTCATCGTGCCCAGATCGTACACGGCGCGGTAGAAATACAACCCCGGCACCATGATGACGATCGACGGCACGGTGATCGTGATGCGCGGATAACCCGAGCGCCGCTTATACAGGGAGGCGAGCAGGCCGGCTGTCAGCGCACCGAAAAACGCGGCAGCCGCCGGCGGGAAGCCTGCCAGACTGACGAGCTCGAGCCGCAGCGTGTTCGATAGTGCGCCGATCGCGGCGGCGGCACACGCGAGCTTCACGGGGCTGTTGAACATGAGCGAGAAGCCGAACACGCCGCAGAAGCTTGCCGCGAGCCGCAGCAGGATGCGCGCCCAGACGGGCAGACCCAGCGGCAGGAAATCCATCGGCTGCAGCCGCAGCAGCAGCGCCATGCCCCATGCGGTCAGCGTCGCCACGACGACGATCATGAGCGCGTAGGCCAGCCGCTCGAGCCCGGAGCGCATGTCCTGCTTTGCCATGTCGATGCCGCTTGTGATGAACGGAAAGCCCGGTATGATAAACAGCATCGCGCAGATATAGCCCGCCTGATGCTGCGCGTCGATGGGCCAAAGCAGCGACGCCAGGCGGAATAGCGCCGCATAGACCAGACACGCCGCCGCGACGGGCAGCGCGATGCAGCCAAACAGCGTCAGATGCCGCTGTGTCAGCCGCGCGCGCACATATTGCCCGACGCCTGCGCCGAGAAAGGCCAGCAGCATCTCGATCGGTCCGCCGCCGAGCAGGAACGTGAACGCGCCGCACGCGAGCGCGGACGCGAGCCCGAGCTGCAGCGGCGTGTAGCTGCCGCCCGTCTGCGCGATCTCGTCGAGCTTGGTGTGCAGGTCGTCGGCGGTCATGTACACACCCTCGATCGGAAAGCGCTTGACAAAGCGCTCGAGCCGGTCAAGCTTGGCGGTGTTGACGCCGGTCGCCGTGAGCGTCAGCGTCTGGGAGAAGCTGTCCTGCCCGTCGGAGCAGGTGTATTCGATGGATGTGAGCCCGATGTCGGCCGCGCACACGAGACCGAGCGCCTCGGACAGCTCGTTCATCGAGCTGCGCACGCGCCACGCGCCCGTGCCGCACGAGAGCAGCAGCAGACCGACCCGTCCGACCACACCGGCGCGGATGGGCAGCGGTGCGCGCGAGACGGGCAGCTCCTTCTGATCCCGGATGGGGTCGTGCCACGGGATCTGCATATGATTTGGTTTGATGATCGAGCGATGCAGCATAGTTTGCGCCCCTTTTAGAAATTCGGTCTGTATTGTAGTCTTGTCCGCGCCGGAAGTCAAGCACCATCCCGCTGCAAATGCGCGGCCCCGGAGCAAAAACGCTCCAGGGCCGCGCGGTCGTTTTGTCGGATCATCCGGCGCGAAACAGCCGCCGGTACTCGCGCGGGCTGCAATAGCCCGCCGTGCACCGGGAAAAGGCGTCGCCGAGAAAGAGCTTGTCCGTGCAGATCTCGATGATGGAAAAGCGCTCGCCCGGTGCGGCGGCAAGCACGCGCACCTCGGCATCGAGCAGCGCCCGGTACTCCGCCTCGCAGGCGTCGGTGATGCACATATCCGGCTGCCAGCAGAAGGTCTGCTGCACATCGCAGCCGTTGATGACGGCGTCAAAGTCGGCCCCGTCGTGAATGGCGCGGTCAATGTACGTTCGCAAATGCTATAGTAATCTAAATCACACATCGGCAGCATATACGACACCACCGGCAACAGGGGTTCTTCCTCTATGTACCCGGCTGCGCCGAGTACGTCGGAATAATCCTCCGTGGCGCAACCTTTGATATACACCTGGCATTTCTGTTTGGTGCCATCAGTAGTAATATAAATTCGGTCAACAATCGAATGAACCAAAGTAAACAGAGCTTCAGGCTGTGCGTCCTTTGCAAACTCCTCAAAGGACAGCAGTCTTTTTTTCATGCCATTCAGTTCATGGATGAGATACTGATTTTCAGATTGTGTATCTTCCATTCGGCGCAGGGTAGCTTCGCGCTTTGCCAGCTCGTCCGTTAGTTCCTTTATATCATCCTGGATGAAGCGTTTAAGGGCGTCATCTGCTTCGCGCAGATTTCGCACCTGTGCGGCAATATCCGCATTTAAGCGTTCAATCGTCTTTTTGGTTTCCTGATACTCTTTTTCGCTTTGGTCGGTGCGAATCATGCCGGCAACCCTGTTCTCCAAAAGCTGCCGGTAATAGTCGGAATGTTCTTCTTGCAGGCTGGAGAGTGAGTGGATAACAAATTCATCCAGCGTTACGCCCTCAACCCCTTTGAAGGTACACTCTTTTGCCCTAACCCCTGGGCAGGCATACTTGAAGCGGGGCTTGCCATTCGTCCAGCGATTAGATTCTGGCAGTACCCGCAGCCGTTTTCCGCAAATAGGGCAATACATTAAGCCGGACAGCAGAGCATTGGTTTTTCTATGGGGCCGGTTATACTTTTCTGCAATCTCATCCAGCATATTTTGTGTTTCCACCCATTCCCGGGAGCTGATAAATCCCTCATGGCGGCCCACGGAAACAATCCATTCACTAATGGGTTTCCTGGTAAGAAGCTGTGAGAACTTGGGATTGAAAAAGGTGGAATCCTCATCCTCAACTTTCATCTGGTCGGTCTTATTATAAGCAGTAAGTCCATGCTGACCATCAAAGTCGGACGGTTCTCCAAACAGGTTTCCGTCATGCTCCAGAAAATAGTTGTAGGAATATTCATCCGCCACGCAGTAGATTGGATTCCGCAGTATCAGCCGGATGGTGGATGTGGTAAACTTCGCGCCATGCTTCGTTTCATATTTCTCATTGATGATATTTGCCGTTTGCAAGAGAGAACGTGTCTCCCAGAAGGTGCCGTAGATTTCCAGTACAATCTCTTTTTCCTCCTGCACAGGAACGAGAAAACTAATGGCACTCTTGTTTTTCCCACTTCCTGTTGTCACACGTTGGGAAGAAAAGCCGGTCGGTGTTTTGCCGCCCAGCCAGCGCCCATCTTTCGCCAGCTCCATCAGGTTATCCTGGATACGTTCCGTGAGAATATCGCGTTCAAATTCTGCGATAATGGCCAGCACCTGGATGATAATTTTGGATGTGCTGATCCGCGTATTGATATTGTTGGAGCAGACTAAAAGCGTCACATCATGGCGCTCGAAATATTCCAGCAGCCGCATGAGATCGGAAGTTTTCCGGCTGATTCGATCTAATTTATAGCAGGCCACAGCCTTGATTTTCCCCATCTCAATGTCCCGGAGCAGCCTTTGAAAATCCGGGCGGTCGGAATAGTAGCCGCTCAAGCCTTTGTCCTCATATCGGGCAAATTCGTAATCTTCCGGTAGGGAAAGCTGGTTGATCGCGTAGTCGGCGCTTTGCTTAAACTGAACGCCAATACTGTCCCCCTTATTCGTAATACGGGACTTTCTCGCATATATGGCAACCAATCTATCATCGATTCCCGTCTGGATTCTTGCCTTACGTTTCATATTCAAATATCCTCCTTTCCAGGGCGATGAGTAAACCACCCTATCTCCATTATTATAGGAACATCCTCATTTTTGCTCAAAGGTGCGATGATCCTCTTTCAGTGTGGAAAGCAATGCTTTTAATTCTTCCGCGTTCAAATCCCGCAATTCACGGGATAAAAACTCGGCGCGTTTTTCAGCGAACTGGCGCAGGGATTGCTCGCTGTCTTTCCCAGTATGAAATATGATCTCCATCTGCTGTACCCCAGTCATGGACGGCGCTTTACAACCTCATAGTCAAAGCCGGGCCGCTGGCCGCAGTAGGTGCAGATGTCCTTTTCCACCCGTTCGGGGTGAACCCTGCGCAAATAATAAGAGCCTGTGCCGTAGAAGTTATTGGCACAGGCCGGACAAAGGCACATGATTAAGTTTTCGGGAACCTCCTCGATCAGCCCCACGCTGACCG
>ENA-OURZ01000021-OURZ01000021.1-human-gut-metagenome-genome-assembly--contig:-NODE-21-length-209980-cov-6.643358_pt1 | contig 209980 bp, 192 predicted proteins | sample MGYA00242073_ERZ509195 | MGnify/ENA primary metagenome ERZ509195 (study PRJEB26280, sample SAMEA2338837) | human gut metagenome | biome: human gut; feature: human-associated habitat; material: faeces... | reverse complement strand
TCGGCTTCTCGAAGCGGTTAAGCATTTCACGCATGCGTTCGACCTGCTGGTCAACAGTCGAAACGGCAGTCGGCAGCAGACCGCTCAGGCCGTATTCGGCGCGTTCTTCTTTGGTGAAAGCTTCGCCCTTATTGGCGAAGGGACAGCGAAAGAGGGCGGCGCCGGCCTTGTGACTGCAATTAGACATGGAAAATTCCTCCTTGAGAACGCGGAAAATACTGTGCTCGAACGGATTCCGAGACGTACTCGAGACACAGTCCAACGATGCATCTTATCGGCTGCAGGACCAAAAAACTTTGACATACCTAAAGGGTGGTATTGAAAACATGCGATTTCAACCGGAATACGGAGGTGGCGCAAGGCTTAGGCTGGACCTTGACCGCTGCCTTTGCGGCAAAGTTAAATCGGCGGTCAGCTGCCGCGGCAAAATGTTTGCAGGGCATCGCTGCCGGTTCTCTGGTGTAATTTGGAATTGCCGGCAGTTCTCTGACATGAAAAAAGGAGAGCCCGGCAGGACTCTCCTCATTGCAGCAGCGGATTGGGAAAAGGCTATGGGAAATACCAAAAGCCTGGGCCGAAAAATGGGCCGTGCATCCAGCCGCCTTGGTAATAAAGCTGCAGGCGGCGGCGATCCGCTTCGGCACGTTTAGCGCGCTCTTGGGCCTGCTCCAAGGCAAACCGAAGATCTTCTTCCAAGCCTGGCGCATCGGCCGGGCGCTGCAGCTCAATCTGCGCGCCGTATTTGAAATCACGCACGACATACGGCGCTTCGGTAGCGGCTTTGGCGCCGGAGGGCCACGTGGCTACAAATCCCGGGACTTTGCCCAGATTCGCTTCAAGCGTGTCGCGGTCATATTCGATGGTAACGGGTGCGCGGCCATAGGTTTCGCTGCCGTCAGCACTGGTGATGACGGCGCCCTCGGGGTCGCTTGCGACAGAAACGTAAGTCGTGCAGCCCGAAAGAAGCAGTACGGCTCCAAGTACTCCAAGAACCGTAAATTTGGCAGATCGGCGCATGATCGGGAAGCCTCCGAAATCCATAAAACAATCATTGAGGCGAAGATTCAGTATCTCCGCTTTATCTGTCTTTGACTATAGCTCAGACCTTTTGAGCGCATTGAGGAAAGCGTTGCAGACTATTTCAAGCAGGCTCGGGCGAGGATTTTTTTATATTTCGATAGCGTTGTAGCGTTTGGCTTCTTCTCTGGCGCTTTGAAGCAGCACGCCGCGAACCCACTGCAGAAATGGATCCGTATGCGCCCCATGATGCCAAATAATCGCCGGCGTAAAGGGGGAAACTTCCGGCGGTGCAGGCAACACTCGGAGATTGCAGTCCGGTAGCCGCAGGCAGTGCATCAAAGTCACAACGGGGCCAATGTAGACATAGTCCGTGTCCGCAAGCACATAGGGGACGCCGAGGAAATAGGGCAGCGAAATACCTACCTCGAAGGCATATTGCTGATAAGCCGCAGGAGAAAGCTCCGGTGTTCCCGGCAAATTCATCATCACGTGCTTAAAAGCGCGCAGATCATCGAGTTCAATTTTTCCGGCCTTTTCGTATTTCTTGATGAGCGGGTGACCTTGCCGAACAAGAATGCCGCGGCGGCTTTGATAAAGTTCAAGCCGATGGAAGTCCTTCGGAACCGTGTCTAATGGGTAAACGGCAATGTCGGCGCGGCCAGCGCGAAGCTGCTCCAAAAAATCCCCGGAGAGCGGATTGAGTTCAATAGAGGCGTTGGGTGCGTCCTTGGCCATCTGACGAACCAGCAGCGGGAAGACTGTCATCACAGCGCTGTCGGCCGCAAGCAGCCGAACAATTCGCCGGCTGTCGGCTAAGCCAACGTTGTCACGCGAGAGGAGCGCTCCGCCCGCGGCGAGGAGATCAAGCACGCGAGGCAGAAGTTTGCGCATGCGCATCGTCGGGAGCATGGTGACGCCAGATCGGATAAACAGCTCGTCGTCAAAGACTTCGCGCAGATGTGAAAGTCTTCGGGACGCGGCCCCCATGCTGATGCCGTACTGCGAAGCGGCGGTCGTCAGACTTTTTGTCTTGGCTACCGTCACAAGGAAGCGCAGCTCTTCAAGCGAAAGGTCGGGCTGAGGAGTGTCTAAAATCGCCATGATGCTGTTCCAATTCCAATATTAAACATCGTAATACAAAATCGGTGACGTAAAGAAGAATCATTCCTTTCGTCGAGATGAAGGCCGGACGTGTTTCGCAATCTTGATTGTCTGGCTTGCAATTGGATCACTTTTTCTAGTTTCCGGATAATTGGGCCATGTCTCAGATTTACGCTGACGAAGTTATTCCGCCTCGTGCCGCTGACAGCCGGGGGCAGAACAAAACAAACGCTGAAGATGCAGGTTCAGATTGGGACTTCTTGGAACTCAATGGCAAAGCGGCCGCCGAGCGCAGCAGCGCAATGCAGGGCGACGGATCCATTACGCTCAAATCCAGCAGGGATGAGGCTGTTCGCCGTCAGCGGGCGTATTTTCGCGGAGCGCCGGATACGCCTTCTCCGACGCTTTCCCAAAAAACAGAGCCGGATACAAGGGACAGGGCTTTCAGAGAGGTTCTGGCTCGTCTGAAAGAAGCTCAGCAGAGGGCTGCCGCCGACGGAGCCGCTGCAGGCGGTGTTTTTCGGGCCATGGGGATGGCGGCTGCCGACTATGAGGATGTCAGCGGCAGCGGCAGCGCTTTCTCGCTTTCTGTCCGGCTTACGACATGATGACGCAAGGTCAGCTTCGTACCTATTTTGCCTGGCGGACCGATGTGCGTCGGGCGATGGCCGCGGCGCAGCCCGTTCCGCGGCCAGTCTCTTCGAGCTATGCCGTGCTTTATCTGATGGAGCTTGTGAACGGCATTGGAACGAGCGGTCCTGAAGAGAGCTACCAAACGGCCCAAAATTTTTGGGAGGCTTACCGCCGATTTGACTTTACGATCGACAGACTGGCCATGAGCTGGCTGCAGGATCTCGCGGACTTTTGGGGGTTGGTTGGTGAGCAGCTGTCTCAGAATCAATGGGCGCCGTCAAATGCGCCGAACGATCAGCAGCTGCGGGCGCTGATCGATTGTCAGGCGGCCTTGGGTGACGATCTTGCCATCGGGGGACTTCTCTTTACGCTTTCGGACTATGCGCCGGAAAAAATGCGTTTTTCAAGCTTACTCGAGCTTCACAGGCTTCAAAGCAGGAAGGCATGGATGAAGAGCGCCTCACAAAAGTATTTCGTCTTGCTGGGACTGCCTGGCGACAATGGGTGCAGGACGTTCCTCGTTCACAGCGCTTAAAGATGCTCGGGTGCGCCGCGGGAGCGAGACGTCGGCTTTTTCAGAATGGTCTCTTTGACATGACGCAGGCGCCGGACCGTTCGGTGGTGACCGCGGACGGCAGAACGCTGACTTTTTCCGACGGCTTATGCTTTGAAGAACGCATTGCCGAATCGCGCACGTCCCGCATGATGTTTCTGGCTTTTCTGAAGCAATCGGAAAACATGATCCGGCGGCAGACGTCTGGTTTTAAACCGGTAAAGAATTTGGCTGACCCGTCTGTTGTGCAGGCCTTTGAGATCGTTGCTGCAAAAGAAGCTGAGGCCCGGCGGCGGGCTGCCAATCCGGCGCGCAAAATTGACTTCACCCGGCTGGGAAATATTCGCACGGATGCGGAGGTTAATCGTGATCGTCTGGTGCTTGCCGAAGAAATCGCTGAAAGTGCTCAGCACGATGACCAAGCGACGTATGAGGAGCCTCATCCATCCGAAGCAGTGCAAGGCCTCTTAGCCCGACAGAGCGAAATGCTCGATGGCTCTTCAGCCGAGGATTCATCAGCATTACGCAGAACGGACAAAAAAACGACAGCACCTGCGCCGGCAATGCTGCCGCCGCAGTTTGAGCCGGAATCCGTGCCGCTGTCGGGCGCTTTAAAGGTTTCTCCGGCAGGAGCGGGCCTGACGCCGGAGCTTCAGAGCGCGCTGGCAGAACTGCTTCACCACGGCCGGACGGACTGCGCTGGTCTTACTCCCGCGATGTTTGTGGACCGCATCAATGAGCTTCTTTTTGATGCCGTGGGCGACGCAGTGCTGGAAATGAGGCCGGCGGGACCGGCCGTCATTGAGGATTACATTGACGACGTGAAGCGTATCATTTTATGATGCTGATCACACAAAGAGTCCCCTAAATTCACAGCGATGTCTACCTCTGATACCTCAAAGTCTTCACCGCAAAATCCGCAGGCACGCTCAGCCGCGTCCGGTTCAGCCAGCGCTGAACACCCGTCGACGCAGCCGCTGAAACCGCCCAAACGGATAGCCCGCACGATACTGGCGGCTTTGAAGGGCGGCGTTGTGCCGCGTATCGGACTGGGGTGGATTGCCGTAGGCCGCAGGCTCGAGATTGAAGCGCTTTTAAACGACATGGAAGTTGTGCGCGACGGCGGTGCGAGCTTTCGCTTCATCGTCGGGCGGTATGGCGCCGGGAAGAGCTTTTTGCTCCAAACGCTTCGCACTTACGTCATGGAACGCGGCTTTGTGGTGGCGGATGCGGACCTTTCGCCCGAACGGCGTTTGGCCGGCACGAAAGGACAAGGGCTCGCCACTTATCGTGAATTGGTGCAGAACTTCGCAACGAAAACCATGCCCGAAGGCGGAGCGCTCGGATTGATTCTGGAGCGCTGGATGGCGGGGCTGCGGGCGGAACTGGCCGCCGAAGGCGTCCAGCCCGGAACGCCTGAATTTCTCGCCGGCGGCGAAGCCAAAATTCTCGAGCGCATGCATGCTTTGGGCGAAGTGCTCCACGGCTACGAGTTTTCGCAGCTGCTTATTCGGTATTTCCGTGCAATGGAAACCGGCGAGGACGAAGTCCGCGCCCGTGTCGTGAAATGGCTGCGCGGAGAATACCCGACGCGCGCACAGGCTAAAGCAGAGCTCGGCATCAATTTGGTGGTCTCCGATGACAACTGGTACGACTTTCTGAAGCTCTTTGCATTGTTTCTGCGCGGCGCGGGCTATGAGGGACTGCTGATACTCATCGATGAGCTCGTTAATCTCTACAAAATTCCAAACAGCGTCTCGCGGCAAAACAACTACGAAAAGATTCTCACGATCTACAACGATATGCTCCAAGGGAGAGCTCGCGGGTTAGGCGTCGTCATGAGCGGTACGCCTCAGGCTGTTGAAGATCAGCGCCGCGGGATCTTCAGTTATGAGGCGCTGCGCTCGAGGCTCGCTGCCGGCCGGTTCAGTCAAGACGGGCGCCGGGACATGATGGCGCCGGTGATTGAATTGGAGCCCCTGACGCCCGACGAACTGCTGGTTTTGATCGATAAGCTCGCCCATATGCACGCGGACTTATTTGCCACGGGTCTCGTGCTGAGCGATCAGGCGCTCGCACGCTTTCTCGAGCTCGAATATGACCGCGAAGGCGCGGCCACGCATCTGACGCCTCGAGAAATCATCCGCGACTTCATCGAAGCGCTCAACATTCTGGCGCAAAATCCGGACCTCACCGTTGATGCGCTTTTTGGCACGAAGGCGTTCCAGAGCGCAGAGCATTCTGAGGGTGACGGCGAGGCAGAGGACGAGTACGCTGAATTTAATATTTAACGCAAGAGGCAGCTGATGACCGTCTTTGAGCGCTACGCACCGTTTGTTCAGGACTTCATCTATGCGCATCGCTGGGAGAAGCTGCGGTCGGTGCAGGTGGCGGCGGGCAACGCAGTCTTTAATACCGATAAGCATGTGCTGCTTTGCGCCTCAACGGCCTCGGGCAAAACGGAAGCCGCCTTTTTTCCGATCCTGACGCTCCTTTCGGAAGAGCCGCCGGCTTCTGTCGGTGCGCTTTATATCGCGCCGCTCAAGGCACTGATCAACGATCAGTTCGAGCGTTTGACGGATCTCTGCGCCGAAGGCGGCATCCCCGTCTGGGCATGGCACGGAGATGTTGCTCAATCGAGAAAGCGTAAACTCATTGAACATCCTTCGGGCATTCTCCAAATCACTCCTGAATCGCTCGAGGCATTGCTGCTCAGGAAGCATTCCGTCATTCCGAGACTTTTCGGCGATCTGCGCTTCATTGTCATTGATGAAATACATTCTTTGATGCGCGGCGACCGCGGCGGGCAGACCATGTGTCTGATTGAACGGCTTGCGCGTCTTTCGGGATCGGATCCGCGCCGCATTGGGTTGTCGGCCACGATCGGAGATCCGCAGAAAGCGGCGGATTTCCTCTGCGGCAGTTCCCGGCGAGGCGCAGTAGTGCCGCAGTTTGAGCAGCCGCCCGTGCGCTGGCGCTTGGCAATGGAGCACTTTTTCATTGCGAAGAAAGAGGAGCCGCACCGAACGGACTACGCGCCCGTGATGGTGGATGCGCAGGTCAGTGGCCAGTCGGCTGCGGATGCCTCCGATGCCGGGAAAGCTGCGGGCGACGCACTTCGACAGGCGAGTCAAAAACCAAGACCGGGGGCTCATTCCAGCGAGGCCAGTGCTCAGCTTGAATTGGAATCCGCTTCCGACCAGGCGCCTGCTTCGGCGGATCCCGGACTGGCCTATGTTTTTGAGCATTCGGCGGGCAGAAAGTGCCTGGTTTTTTCCAATTCGCGCGAAGAGTGCGAGGCGGTTACCAGCACGCTGCGCGAATACTGTCGCCGGGCAGGCGAGCCGGAACGTTTTCTCATTCATCACGGGAATCTCTCCACGCCGCTGCGGCTTGATGCCGAAGCGCTGATGAAGGAGGAAAACGCACTGCTTACCGTCTGCACGACGGCCACGCTCGAGCTCGGCATCGATATCGGCAGGCTCGAGCGGGCTTTTCAGATCAATGCACCTTTTACTGTATCGGCATTCCTGCAGCGCATGGGTCGCACCGGCAGACGTGGGTCACCGCCTGAAATGCGTTTTGTTATGCGTGAAGATGAGGTCGACAGCCGGGAAATGCTTCCCGCTCAGCTGCCGTGGGAGCTGATTCACGGCATCGGATTGGTCGAAAGCTGGCGTGAGGACCATTGGGTGGAGCCGCCGCGGCTGGAACGCCTGCCCTTTAGCCTGCTCTACCATCAGACCATGGCAACGCTCGCCTCGGAGGGAGAGCTCACACCCGCAGAACTTGCTCGGCGCGTGCTGACTCTTTCGCCCTTCAGACGCATTTCACCGCAGGACTACCGCACGCTCTTGCTGCACCTTTTGGACACGGATCAAATTCAGCGCACTGAACGCGGCGGTCTCATCGTCGGACTCGCCGGAGAGCGGGTCACCTCCGGCTTCAAGTTCTACGCGGTCTTTCAGGAAAACGAAGAATATTCCGTTCGTGCTGACGGTCAGGAGCTTGGCACGTTGGTGCAGCCGCCGCCCGCCGGCGAAAAAATCGCCATTGCAGGACGCGTGTGGGAAGTCGAAGAAGTCGACCCCAAGCGTCATATTGTCTGGTGCAGACTGACGGAGGGACGCGTTCCAGCGTTTTTCGGCTTATGCCCGGGCGACATTCATACGCACATTCTGGAAAAAACCTGTGAAGTGCTTTGCTCAGACACGGATTATCCATACCTCATGCCCAATGCGCGAAAACGACTCGCACAGGCAAGAAGCCTGGCGCAGCATTCCGGCATGACGACAACTCCGCTTATTAATCTGGGCGGCAGCTTCTGGGCGCTTTTCCCGTGGCTCGGGACCTACCCGTTTCTGGCGCTCGAGCGGCTGATCCGCATCCATGCTGCCGCAGACATTGGTCTGACGAACTTTGAAACGTCGCGCCCTTGGTTCATTGTGCTGCGCATGAAAGCATCCGCACCGGAATTTTTCCGTGCGCTTGCGGATGCTGCCGATCGTGTTCAGGATCCCATGTGTTATCTCTATCCGGATGAAGTGCCGCTCTTTGAAAAGTACGATGAGGCGCTCCCTGCGGAGCTCGTCCGCAAAGGATTTGCCTGCGGCGTGCTCGGCATTGATGAAATGCGGGCCCGAGTAAAAAGCTGGGCCGGCGCTTTTCAAGCCGGGACGGAATCGGCTGCAAGACTGCAGACCGAAGACGACCGGCAGCTCTCGGGCAGCCCGCAGGGGGCTGCACCATAAAGAAGCCGCTCACAGCGGTTTGGCTTTGAGCGGCTTGAGATTGGGACTGTGCGTTTCCGGGTCAGAGTTTATGCGGTTCGCCCACCTCACGCGAGAGATCGTCGTGAGGCAGCAGTGCGGAGCCCGTACGGAAATAAACGCCGAGGCAAAAGAGCGCGCTGATCGTGATGAAAGTGCCGCCCACGAATGCCACAGGCGTAAAGCCGAAATGCTGCGAGACGAGGGATCCGACAAACGCTCCGCCGCCAATGCCGATATTGAAGATGCCCGAATAGAGCGATGTTGCGACGTCCGCAGCATCGGAGGCCACCACAAGCACGCTGGCACTGAGCGCCATGCAGATTGCCGTCTGAGCAGCGCCCCAGAGCAAAAGCAGCGGCACGAGCGAGAGCCACGAAGAGCATAGCGGCACCAGCAGAAAGAGCGACATCGAGAGAACCACCAGCGGAACCGTGAGCGAAGCCGAAGGATAGCGGTCCACCGTCTTAGAGCTCAGCACTGTGCCGATAATGCCGGCCAGACCAAAAAGAAGCAGAACATCTACGACGTCCGAACCAGACATCCCCGCGGAGTGCTCGAGAATCGGGCTGATGAACGAATAGGCCGTGAACTGCCCCAGCATCGTGATCATCGTGACGCCGTAGAGCTGCAGCAGTGCAGGACGCTTGAGAATGACGGGCAGGCTCTTAAGCGAGCCGGCACTCCTGCTCGGACACTGCGGCAGGACATACCAGAGGAGCATAAGCACTAAAAAGGCCGCTGCGCCGATGACAAAGAAGGATTCCGCCCATCCGAAGAGGTGCCCCATTTTGGTTCCGAGCGGGACGCCCAGAACCGTTGCAACGATGGTGCCGCCCATAACGGCAGCCAAGCCGGTGGCTCGTTTGCCCGCCGGCGCCATGCGTGCGGCGAGCGGATTCATGATGGACCAGAAAATCGAATGCGCAAGCGCTACGCCGATGCGGGTAGCGTAAAGCGACCAGAAGCTGTCGACCCACAGAACGGCGAAGTGGCAGATTGCAAAGAGTCCGAGGAGGAAAAGAAGGAGCTTCTTACGCTCAAAGCGGGCGGTAAGAAGCGCGAGCGGCAGCGACATGATCGACACCACCCAGGCATAGCCGGTAATAACGAGTCCCATGAAGGAGACAGATTCGTTGAGGCTTGCCGCCATGTCGGGCAGCAGCCCGACCGGCAGGAATTCTGAAGTGTTGAAGACGAAGGCGGCAAACGCAAGACCGATCACCGGAATCCAAGCTCGAAAGCCGGTTTGAGCGCTCTGAGATGCAGACATCGTAAGATGAAACTAAAAAAGAAGAGAAAAAGGAGTCGACGCCGTGCGGCGAGTTCAGCTCCGGAACCGCGCATCTTAGCATTTCGGCGGAAGGGAAATCCCTAGTTTAAGGGACTGCTGAAAGAATTGTGCTGGATTTGATCTGGTTTGCGTCAAACATTTGCTTGAGACGAATATCGACGCACAGCGCATGATAATGACGAAGGAAAGCCTTCATTTTCAGGCGGTGCGAAGGATGCTTATGCTGAAAAACTTCCGGTTCATTCGTATTCATTTGGCTGCGGCCGCAGTGCTGATGGGCGGCATCTTAGTGCTTTCGCCGATGGCTGCAGCAGAGCCTTCAAGCAGTATTTATGATGCGTCGGGGCGTTATCTTGGCCGTATCGATGCGGATGGGCGGGCGTATGACCGCAGCGGCCGGTATCTGGGAAAAACGGATGCAGACGGGCGGGAGTACGATGCTGCCGGTCAATACCAAGGACGTACGGACGAGAGCGGACGCCGGTACGATGCCTCCGGGCGCTTTACCGGCCGCACCGATGCAGACGGGCGCGTCTATGACGCCGCAGGACGTTATCAAGGACGGACAGATAAAAACGGCCGGCGCTATGACGCGTCCGGCCGGTATTTAGGACGAGAAGACCTTCGTTAGTGATCTCGTCCAGGCAAAGCGAGCGGTTACTTGAGATGGTCGAGGATCGACTTGGCCGGGAAACCCAGCGACTGCGCCGCAATAACGACTTCATCGGGCTTAAGGTGAAGCGCAGCGGAAATCTTGTCGGTGCGAAAGCCCGTACGAGCAACGCAGGCGAGATTCATGGCTGCGGCAGCCAGATAGACCGACTGCAGTTTGATGCCGACGTCCAGCGTGCAGGCGCGGATGCGTGCTTCTCGAATTTCAGCTTCGTCAACGGCCGTCTTCTTGATTTTCGGCGCAATGGTTTCAACGGCGTTGGAGAGAAAATTGCGGGCGCGGGCATAGTTGGCAACGAAAACGAGTTCAACGGGCGGCACCGTGAGCTGCGTCTGAAGCAGATACGTCTGATCACGAACATCATGGAGTGAGCAGAAGAGCACGCCGTTTCGTTCAGGAACCCAGCGCCAAATGCCGTTTGCCTTCAAAACATAGATATCCGTTTCGCGCCAATTGAGCGCGGTAGCGGTCGTGCGCTTTCCGCCCTTGCGGTTGATGCCGTCAGCGGCGTAGAGAATGTTCGAGAGGAGCTGATCCGGGAGCGGCTCATTGCTGAAGTTACGCTGCGAGCGGCGTTCGTTCAACGCCGTGAGCACAGACATATCCATGCCCTGCGGGGCTGGCAGGGGGCGGAAGACTTCGCCTTCAGAACGACGCTCGCCAAAGCGGCGGTCGATTTCGGCGCGCAGTTCATCAAACTGATCACCGAGTTCATTGGTTATTTCTGCGATAGCTGCAAGGGCCTTTTTTTGAATCTTCATTTGGAGTTCCGGGCGTATTCGTCCGGCCTGCTAATAAAATGTCGCTCGCCGCGTGCTCAACCGCCAATCATTGCGGGAGCTTCCGGCTGTCGACGATGTCGGCTTGTGCAAGAAAGGAAGTGCTGTGGCAATTCAAATTGAAAGGATACAAGAACCCGACGGTGCAATAAGCTTCCGGATCTCAATGCCGGCGGAAAAAGCAGAAGCTTTTGCGTCGCTCATCAAGGCTGCTTTTCGGCTCGCGGGCGAGGAACCGGCAGTGTGGGATTCCGCCTTGGGTTTGACACAGATCTCGGGCAGCAGATCGGCTGAGGCGCCCGGCGTGGCGTTGAAGCGCCTGCGTCAGGAAAATCACATGACTCAGCGCGAAACGGCTCGGCTGCTCGGCTGCACCCAGGCGCGCATCTCCGATATGGAAGCAGGCGTAAAGCCTATTTCAGCCGAAGCCGCACAGCTTTTTGCCAAACGCTTTGGGGTCTCTCCCGCGCTTTTTCTGAAATGAGTCGTTGCCTTCAAAGATCGATGTCAAAACCCGCACGTCGGGCGGCAATGAGCGCTTCGGTGCGGTTCGATGCACCAAATGAGCGGTAGATCGCGGCAACGTGTGTTTTGACTGTTCCTTCAGAAAGATCGAGCTCTCGGCAGATGCGCTTGATGGGGGCGCCCTTGGCAAGCTGAGCAAGGACGTCAAGCTGACGATCCGTCAGATGCGGCGGAGCCGATTCGGGTGCTTTCAAACGTGCGGCTGTGCGGGTGAAAAAGCCGTCCTTTTGACTTTCGGTCAAAAGCTTTGAAGGAATGTACACGCCGCCCTTAAGCACAAAATCGATGGCACTTGAGAGCAGTTCCGTGTCGAGCGATTTAGGCACAAAACCTGCGGCACCCAGCTGCAGCACGCGCATGATGCTTTCCTGGTCCGCGAGGCCCGATACAACGAGAATCTTGAGCATCGGCTGACGACGGACGATCTCCTCCATCAGTTCCGTGCCGGTGACGCCGGGGAGCGACAGGTCCAGGATGAGCAGATCGGCATCACCTTCACGGTCGACGAGCTCAAGAGCGGCATCGGCCGTCGCTGCCGTGTGTACGTCCGCTTCCGGATCGCGGTCTTCAAGAAGGAGCGTAAGGGCGCCAGCAACCAGTGCATGGTCGTCAACGATCAAATACTTCATCGGAATGCCTCAGACGATCTCAGCAATAAGCACTGAGACTGCAGTTCAAGCGGTGCGCACTGCACCATAATTCGAGAATCTGAAAAGTGTAGCGGATGCGCGCAGAGGCGAAAGGTGTCTGACAGGTCAATTTGCCGATTTGCGCGCAACGATATGTGTCTTATGTCTACTGAAGTTTCATTTGCTGCATCGGATAGCGCGTCGGCGTCTTTTGATGCGCTTCTTGCACGCCTCTCACACTCTCGTTTTAGAAGCCGCTTTCATTTAGGGGCTGCCGACATTGAGCTCATCGGCCGAAAAAGTCTCCCTGTAGTGCGCGAACACGCCGTGCGGTTTCTCTTGGAGCGTCTCGCGCCGGCCAACCCCGTCAACGACGGCAGGCAGACGCCGTGGCGCGGACATCCGGTTTTTCGGGCTCAGCATGCCTGTGCTTGCTGCTGTCGAGGGTGTCTCTTCAAGTGGCAGCAGATTCCGCCGGATCGCCCGTTGTCCGCCGAGGAGGTTGAACGTCTGGCGGATCTTTTGATGGCGCGGATTTCGCGAGAACTGGTTCGTGCAGGAAGGGATCCCCAAACTTATCAGGTGCCGCATACGGCCGAGTCTTCCCCTTCAAGCTCCAATAAGACCAGGAAGCGCAAACGAGCTGAAGCCCCAGGTTCCCGAAGCGCGAAAGCGTCGTTTGCTGAACCTTCCCTTTTTGATGAAGTCTGAAGACCGCCCGCGTTAAGCACTTGCGGTTAAGCACAAAAATGAAGCCGCCGCAGCAAAGAGCTGTCGGCGGCTTATCAGAGGCGCCTGCAGCGCATCAGCGCTGCAGATCCTGCGGGCGATTAGTTTTCGTTGCCCGTCGGCGTGAGACCGTGACGAGCTGCCCAGGTCCAGGGGTTGGCGAGCCAGTCAATCAGGACTTCGCGCTGCGCCTGATCAATCTTGCCGACCTCAACCGCCTTGTCGAGAACCAGCGTGAAGTCGAGCAGTTCGTGGCAGACAACTTTCTCGTTCTGGAAGAGTTTGATCGTTTCATCGATCCCGAAGGACGTGATGGCGAGGCAGTCCTCCACAATTCCTTCTTCAGCTTTGATGCCTTCAACGGCCGAGAGCAGTGAAAGACCCGTCGAGATGTGATCTTCAATGATGAGAATGCGCTTGCCCTTCACGGAGGAACCTTCCACACGGCTGTGGTCGCCGTAGGTCTTCGGGCGCTGGCGCACGAAGATTGAGGGTTTGCCGAGGCGATAAGCCAGAGCTGCCGCGTGGGAAACACCGGCGCCTTCAACGCCGGCAATGATGTCGAACTTCAGACCGAGCTGGGCAATGCGCGAGCACATCGTTTCGATGATGTCGCGCCAGGCATCCGGATGCGCGGTCAGCGAGCGGTTGTCGACGTAGATCGGCGTGACGAGCCCGGACTTCAGACGCATCGGGCTGTCGGTCATGAAGGAGACAGCGCCGTAGTTGATGAGGTGGCCGGCGAGGATGTCGTTGGCAATAGGGGAAACGTACATTTGGAATTGGCTCCTCAGTCTGAATTAGTCGATGCCGATCGCCTTGCGGCCGTTGACGGTGGCGATCTTCACAAGTTCGTCGAAGTAGTCGAAGCGGCAGCCCGTAGCGAGCGTGGTCATTTCATGCCACATGTCGCCGGCGTTCCAGGGAACCATGGCGTCGCAGACATTGTCGGTACCCAGTGCAACCGTGATGCCGGCCGGAACCATTTCATCAACCGGCGTCATGGAGTTATGCATCGGCACGAGCTCTTCGGAGCGCGGCGTATCAATCCAGGCCGTCGGGCAGGCGATCATCATCATTTGAGCGCGGCGCATCAGTGCATAGAGGCGTTCGCGATAGGCCTTGGAGTGGGCGCCGATCGAAATGCCGTGAATGGCGACCACGCGGCCTTCCATACCGTGCTCGATCGTTTTTTCGCAGAGCTGCTCGGTTTCGTATTCGAGCGACTCATTGAACTGGTCAACGTGCACGTGAACCATCTTGTTGCGTTCTTTGGCCGTCGAGAGAATGATGTCGAAGGCTTCGGCTCCCTTGCCGTAGTCGCGTTCGTCGCGCTTAGGCAGCGCGCCGATGATGTCCACGAGATCGGCGCCGATGTCGAACCATTTGCGGGCTTCCGGATGGATGACGCCCTTGAGGGTCTGATTGGCAAACTTGACGGTCAGCTGGTCCTGATAGTGCTCGCGAGCACGCAGACCCGCCATGATGGCGCGGTCTTCGCTCTGCGGGTCGATGTCGACAAAGGTGGCGAGGGCGGTCACACCTTGGGCGATCTGATTTTCAAAGAAAAGGCTGAAGCGGCGGTAGAAATCTTCTTCAGTAGATTCGCGCTTCAGCCGATCCAGCGCATCCCACTTCTGCTGCAGCGTGCAGGTGCGGCGCATTTCAAGCACGTCGGGCGAGAGCGTATAGGCGCGGTCGGCGTGCGCATGCGTGTTGACCCAGCCGCCCGCGGCTTTGATCGCGGGCTCGATCATGTCGCGGATCGTCAGAGGGGCGTTATCAGTCGTGGACATTGACGAAACTCCTTGGGAGAGAGAATAGTGGGAATCCTAACTCTATGAAAACGCCGCGCCCGTGGGCTTCACGAATGCGCGGCTTAAACTTTCGAGAGTTTATAGAACGCTATTATTCTTCGCCAATGATAGCAACAAGTGGTTACATATTCTGTCGGCCAGAAAGGCTTTTCAGCGCTCTGCCGGCTGATGCATAAAATCGATTTGATGCTGCTTAAGAGGTGAGATCTTCTTGATTTTATTTATAAAAATTTCGGATGCGTGACTGGCGGAAAACAAGAATAGTCAGCCATGAAAAGAGTCCGCAGCCGGCAACAATGGCGCCTGCCCGCATCCAGGGCTCTCCCCATGCCATGCGCTGAAGAACAAGTTCCCACGCTGAGCGCAGCCATTCAATGCCCCAGAGGACGAGAAGTGCGCTTTGCAGCCAGACCATCCAGCGTTTCGGAATGAAAAGGAGCGGCACGGCAAGGAGCGGCAGCACTGAAACAAAGAGACCTAAGCCATGAAAGAGCAGGTGCGCCGCAAGCAGAATGTGAGCAAGGATCGGCAGGATAAGAAGCAGGAAAGGCATGGCTATTTACTTTTATTGTTGTTTTTGGGGGGCAGGGATGGTGACGGGGTTTGGGGCGCGGGTTTCACTGCCGGTTTAGCCCGGGCGGTGTTGCGGGGCTTGTTCGGCGCTTTGTGCACAAGTTTGTCGACGACATGACTCACTGCCATCAGCGGGTGAGAAAAAATCAGACGGGGACCGGCCCAGCGCATGACTTGCCGTGCGGTTTCCCGTTCGGCGGGTTTATAGCAGTGAATCTTGCAGCTGCCGCAGACGGGTTTGTCTTCGCCGTAAGGACAGCAGGCAAGACGTTTTAAGGCATAGTCGAGAAACGCCTGACATTTTGGGCAGAGCATATGTCCGCTCGTGCCATGGTGATAACTGCAGAACTCCTCGACCATCACCCGTATTGTTTGGGCTTCACTTTTCAGACGCGGGAGATCCTGCAGTCTCGACATGCGGTCCGGACGCGGCGCAGTGCGTGCGTTTGATCCCGCCGGTTTAGATTTGGGGTCAGGCGATGGGGCGGAAGAAACAGAAGTTGGCGCAGGGGTTTCAGACATGGCAGAAAGAGCAGACGAGTGCCGATTTTTTGGCCGCCGGCCGAGGTCTTTGGCGGCGGAAAGGAAAACAAGTTTGCTCGAGCGTAACATTGACGGATCGAAGAATACCTTAATTATGCTTTTTTGATGCAACATTTTCGTCAAACAGCATTCCGGGCAGACATATCTACTTCAAAGGAAAAAACGATGACGATTTATGACCCGACCGCTCTGCGCCGCGAGCTCCATGAAATGCCGGAACTCGCGCTCCACGAGAAACGTACCAGCGCTTATGTTGCTGAAAAACTGAAGGCCCTTGGCATTGAGACGCACGAGAATGTGGGCGGATCAACGGGCGTTGTCGGCATCATCCGCGGCACGGAACCGGGGCCGGTTTTCATGCTTCGCGCCGATATGGATGCGCTCCCCTTTGTCATTGACGGGAAGCCCTGCTGCATTCATGCCTGCGGCCACGACGGGCATACCGCTATGCTCCTCGCAGCGGCGAGCAGACTGAAGGACAAAATCAAACGCGGGACGCTCAAGCTCCTCTTTCAGCCGGCAGAAGAAACCCTTCAGGGGGCGCCCGTCATTATTAAGGCCGGCGTCATTGACGACGTGGATTACGCGCTGGGCGCCCATATTCGCCCGATTCAAGATGTCCCGGCCGGCATGCTCTGCGCAGCAGTTCGGCATACCGCTTCAACCACTCTCAACATTGTCATTAAAGGGCGCGGTGCTCACGCATCCCGTCCGCATCTCGGCATCAATGCCATTGATGCGGCGTGCGCCTTAATGAACGGCATTCAGGCGATCTGGCTTGATCCGAAGATGTCTTGGTCGGCGAAGGCGACGCAGATTCATGCTGACTCAGGAGCCACCAATACAGTGCCGGATCTTGCCCGCATTACTTATGACTGCAGGGCGCAGACCAATGAACTGATGGATGATCTGCTTGCGCAGATCCGCCGAGTGGCTGCCGGAACTGCGGCAGCCTACGGCGCCGAGGCGGAAGTGATTCTGCGTGATCAGAGCCCGGCTTGTCTCTATGACGACGATTTTGTGGCGGAAGTGGCAGAGGCCATCAAGGAAATCGCCGGCCCTGATAAGCTCGCGCCCGACTGCGGCGGCGGTGGGGAAGACTTCCATAACTACAAGCTGGCTCGTCCTGAAATCAAGGCCGCCTATTTTGGCGTGGGTGTCGGAGCAACGCCTGGACTTCATGCCTCCACGATGCATTTTGACGATACGCTGCTGCCGCTCGGCGTGGCAGTTTTTGAAAACGTTGTGCTTCGTCATCTCGGCTGAGCGGCGTTTTGGGCGATTGGATGGCCTGGTTCCGGCGCAGTTAAGCCGGAACCGGCATGAAAAAAGGCCGCAGTTCATGTTTTATTTGAACTGCGGCCTTTAAATTCGCCGGCAGAAGGATTAAAGACTCATACGCAGAATCTCAAGGACGCCGCTGCGGCTGATCGGACGCAGTGCGCCGTCAAAGGACCACCAGATCTTGGCAACATGATCGGCCATTTCTTCAAAGTGTTTATCGTCGATGCCGACTTCGGAGAGCTTAGAAGGCAGGCCGATGGATTTGAAGAACTCGGCTGTTTTTTCGATTGCCTTTTGAGCGTTTGTCATGACGTCGTCCTGGGGATTCAGATGCCACACGCGAACGCCGTACTGCGCAAAGCGCGGAGCCGTTTCCGGCGTCAGACTCCAGCGCATCCAGTTGGGCGTGAGAATAGCGAGACCGACGCCGTGGGTGATGTCGTAGAAGGCAGAAATCTCATGCTCCATGCCGTGGCAAGGCCAGGGACTCGGCGTACGGCCGATCGAAAGCAGGCCGCAGCAGCCAAACGAACTCACCATCATGAGCTGGGCACGGGCTTCATAGTCGTCGGGAGCCGCAATGGCCTTGGGCGCATACTCAAAAACAGTCCGCAGAACCCCTTCGCACATGGCATCCGTGAAGGGATTGCCTTCTTTAACGAGATACTGCTCGAATGTGTGAGAGATGATGTCCGCCGATCCGGCTGCTGTCTGATTGGCCGGCACCGTGAAGGTATAGGTCGGATCCAGAATGGAGGCCTGCGGAAAGAGATTTGAGGCGGCGAGGAACATCTTTTCATTCGTCGCCGAATTGCTGATAACGCCGGAATTGTCGTAGTCGCTCCCCGTAGCGGACAAGGTCAGCACGGCGCAGAAGGGAATGGCGCGGCCAATGCGGCTGTGGTCGAGCACTAAATCCCAAGGGTCGCCGTCGTAGTAGGCGCCGGCAGCAATGCACTTCACAGCGTCAATCACACTGCCCCCGCCGGCAGCAACGATGAAGTCGATTTTTTGCGCTTTGCAGAGATCAACAGCACGCCGAATCGTGGAAATTTTCGGATTGGGTTCGATACCGGAAAAGTCGAAGACTTCGTAATCAGAGAGCAGTTCACGCAGTTTGTCGTAGAGACTTATGCGGCGAATGCTGCCGCCGCCCATCGCAAGCAGGATGCGGCTTCCTTTGGCGGGCAAAAGAGAAGGCAGCTCATCAATGCGTCCGCGGCCGAAGATGAGATGTGTGGGCAGATAAAGATCGTAGTTTTCCATGGGGATCTGAATTTTTTTAGAAGAAATAATCCATCAAACCCCTTCACTTGGAATGGCGTTTGAGGATTGAACTGTTGAGCAGTATTCTGCCGCAGGGCGGGGACGGCGAAAGCGCGGTTGCAGTCAAAGAACTGCCTGAATTGCTCACCAGTCAACTGCAGCCTTTTTTTTGCTTGCGGCATGCTCGGGCATGCAGTTAAAGACCATGGGTTCCGGGCGAAGAGTTGTTTAATGGCCCAAAGCCAAAAATTCAGCCCTCATATTGGTTAGGGAGGCAAAGCAGCCAGTGCTGCGCTGGTTATCGGCCGTCCCCTGGACGGCCGGATATTCAAGATTAAAAAAGATCAAGGGCGGCTAGGCTCTTGAATGGATAGGAGGCTAGGGAAGTTGAGCGCTTTGCTGAAAGCCTCGCGAGGAAGTCACAGCTGAGTCACCTTGATGCCGGCACGCTCGAGAAAGTCCAGTCCCTCGCGGCTTCTGTAAAGCTCGTGATAGAAAACCTGTGAAATGCCGCATTTTTGAATCAAGAGCGCGCAGTGGATGCAGGGGCTGTGCGTAATAAAAATCGCAGCATCTTTGGAGGAATAGCCGTTTTCGGCGAGCTTCGCGATGGCATTGAGCTCCGCGTGCTGGACCTCCGGACGGGTGACGAGTTTGCCGTCAACTTCCATTTCACAGCAGTTGTCGTACCCCGTCGGCATACCGTTCCATCCAAAAGAAATAATGGAGTGGTTTTTCACGATGACGCAGCCAACCTTGAGTCGCTTAGCGTAGCTGCGCTCCGCGGCAATCTGTGCGATACGCATATACATCTGGTTGTCTTTGACGATATCCATTCCATTGCTCCAATGACAGCTGTTGCGGTGAGCCGAAGCGAAGAATGAATTCTAGCGAGTCAAAGCGTGGGTTTCAGAGGTGAGCTCAATAAGCTTTTTGGATGTCTTGCAAAAAACGAACGCCTTCCAGACCGCTGTCAGGAAGGCGTCGAGCAGCTCAATGTCTGCGCTTAGTTCAGAGTGAAGGCTTTTTCAAGATTAATCGGGAAAGCCTGATAACCGAACGTATCCCAAAGGACAATATCGACGACAGGTGTCGTTTCTCCCCACTTGTATTCACAGATATGAGGATTAAGGCGGCCGAGCTTATTGCCTTTCTTTTCCGGAGAAGCGCCGAGACCGGCTGTCGACCAATACACCATCATCGTGTCGGTATCTTCCATGTACTTTGTGAGACCCGTCACAGGACTGAAATATGGATGGCCGAGTTCCTTGCCGACCTCCCAGATCTGTTCTACCGTCATCTTCTTTTGATCGATCTTATAGATCACCGCGCGCGAGTACTTCATGTCGGGCAGCGGGGGTTGCTCCATGCCGCGGGCATCACCGTTATCAAAAACCGAGAGGTACAGCACGTCTTTATTGGACTTGGAATCAATTCGCCAGGCGGTGTGTTGAGTCCAGGACCAATCAAAGCTGCCTTCGCATTTAGAGTTTTCGCACTTGATGGGTTTGCCGTTGTGGTCGACCGGAGTCAGAACTTTTTCTGCCCAGCCTTTCTTCCAGCCTTCTGGAGATGCCAGAATCCATTTGACCTTCTTATCACGGCCGATTTTCACGATGCCTTGGTGACGAGAGGAAATAATGATTGCATCGTCGGTCGGATCATAGTCAACGGAGTTCACATGTGCCCAATTACGTCCAGGGCCTGTACCGGCGATATCGCCGAATTGTCCGTTGGCATCCATCTTGGCGAGGTCTTCAGCCGATAGCGTCTGCCCCGACTTTGATTCGTCAATATTGAGGCATACGGCTCCCTGATCCATTGCTTGAACCACATTGGAACGGTACGGGTCAAGAATATCAAACAGTCTGAAGTCGTCGACAACACCGCCGTTCTGATCAATTTCGACGATAACATCACGAACGGTATGAACGCGTTTGCCGTCAGGACGGCGGTAGTCAGAAGAGGCTACACGCAGGAAGCTGTGTCCATTCTGGGCATTGTCGAAGGCGTGTGAATAATCCGAATAACTTTCCGGCAGGCGGCGATTGAAGATCTCTCGTCCCATCAGATCGTATTTGACATAACGCTGTCCGAAGCCCCAAGTAAGTGCGCCGTCATTGGTTTGTTGGAAGCCCATCATGAAGCCGGAGGTCCAGGGATCCGCCGGGTCATTGATGATGCCGTTGAGAAGATACCAGCGCAGATCACCGGAAGTATCAATAATGCCGACCTGAGAGTTGAAAGCCCATTCCAGAGCACCGCCGGAAGGATTATTCCACGTGAATCGAGCACCGTGCGGCGAAATCGGCGAAAGCTGATTGTCGACGAGATAGAGGCGATTCTTGAACTGAGGATCTACCTTAATAACTTCAGTTTGAAACATCGTGCCTTTTTGTGCAGGCATGCCATTGGACAGTGTGAAAACGGGCGGTGCATAGAACTGATAGCTTTCAGAGAATTTTTCAGCTTTCCCATTGAATAGGCGTGTGTATTTCACCTCAACCGTATTGAGATAGTCTGGATAAAGGCCAAAAATGGGAATGCCGGCATTATTTTTCAGCTGTCGTTTGGAAACTTTATATTTGATTTCCTGTCCGTTTTGCTTGGGCACAATCCGAACTTCAACATCCTGCAGTTCATAGCCGCCGTTGCGAATGATGGCCGTGAGCGGGGCAAGTTTGTATGGGTTGACAATGACTTCACCAATGTTGCCTTGAACCGCAAAAGTGACCGCGGGACCTGAAGGGCCGCCGCTTGCGGCAACAAGGCCGGGCAGTGATAGGAGACCTGCAGCGCAGAGCGCAAGCGCCGTCTTTTGAAATTGCATAAACGTGACTCCCTGAGGTGGTTTGATATCGTCGAAGTTGATCTTTATTCGACATAAAAAGTCTATTAATTCAGGGCGTTATGTTGCATACTCTTTTATCCGATATAAAAATGAAAGACTGCAATCCTTTTTTGCGAAAAATAAAATGATGATTGACCACCAAGATACAGATCTGCCTTTGAGTATTCGGGATGAAGCGTTTTGTCAAATTCTGAGACTCATGTGCGGACTTCTAAGGGAGCCCGTTTTGACACGCGCAGCGGAGAGCTTAGGCATCACAACACCAACGGCATCACGGCGACTTGCCCGCGCGCGCGAGTGGTTCGGAGATGAACTCTTCATTTATTCTGCGGGCCGTATGGTTCCGACGCGCCGAATGATTGAACTTGAACCCGTGTGCCGGCGCATGATTGAAAATTTAGACGAACTCTTTACTTCGCCGCACCCGTTTGATCCTCACAAGGCCGAAGGCGTCATCCGTATCGTGGCTGTCGACAATGCTTTCCTTACGCTGCTTTCGCCATTGATTGTTGAATTAGAAGCGACAGTTCCCGGCGTGAAGTTTGAGATCTACGATCGCTATTCGAACATGCTTGAATCCATGCGCGATGCCAAGATAGACCTTGCCATCTATTCAACCGAAGGGAAGACTGTGCCGGCAGGATTCATTGAAATGCCGCTTTTCACATCTGACCATGTCTTGCTTGTACGCCGCAATCATCCGCTGAAGGCCATTGCTGCGCATAACGGCGGGCTGACTTTCGAAGACACAGCTCGATTCAAACATATCGGTATTGCACTGGCGATGGGGTCCACTGAGAATCGGTTCATTATTGGTCAGCAATGCAATCTGGCTGACAAAATTTCGTGTGAGATGCCTTATTTCGTGGCCGGAGCCTGCCTTTGCTCTGAATCTGATCTTTTAATGCGTATGCCAAGAGAGACCGCATTGAAGCTGGCGCGTTATTTCCCTGTTGAAATCCTTCGGCAGGAGCGAGGTCTCAAATTACCTTGGCGTCCGGGGCTTTTTTGGTATCGCAGCTCAGATACACCGTTGCTCACTTGGGTTAGGTCAAAAATAACCATTGGCGCAAAGCGGATTTTTGAAGAAGCCGAGGAACTGCTGCCTTTTGATCGTTGATGTATTTGCAGATTCAGATGAGAAACCCGTGAAAAGCAGGACTGGCAAAAATATAAAAGCCCGATCCATAACAGATCGGGCTTTCACGAACGGAATCGCTCTTTGCTAATCAAGCAGAATTACTTGACGCGGTTGCGGTATTCGCTCGTGCGGGTGTCGATTTCGATCTTGTCGCCGGTGTTGACGAAGGCCGGAACGGCGAGTTCGAAGCCGGTAGCCAGCTTGGCGGGCTTCATGACCTTGCCGGAGGTGTCGCCCTTGACGGCGGGTTCCGTGTAGGTGACTTCGCGAACGAGGATCGTCGGGAGTTCGATCGAGATCGGACGGCCTTCGTAGAACACGCATTCGGCGGGCATGCCGTCTTCGAGGTACTTGAGGGCTTCAGCCATCACATCGGCGTCGACTTCGTACTGGTTGTACTCATTGTCCATCCAGACATAGTGCGGATCAGCGAAGTAGGAGTACGTGACTTCCTTGCGTTCGAGTACGAGGTCTTCGAACTTGTCATCGGCGCGGAAGACGGTTTCGGACGTGGCGTTCGTCAGAAGATTCTTCATCTTCATCTTGACGGTGGAGGCACCGCGGCCGCCCTTGGAGTATTCAGCCTTAACGACGACCATCGGATCCTTGCCGACCATGAAGACGTTGCCGACGCGCAGTTCCTGTGCGGTTTTCATTTGAATAAATTCCCTGTAGCAGAGTTTGCGAGCCCCGGCGCTGTGAAATGTGCGCAAGGACGAAAAATCTTTAAGCGGCTGATTATAGCCGACTCAGCGCTGCTTAGAAATCTCCGGAGAGTGGCTTTCGCTGTATATCGCCGTTTCACATGCCCAGTTCTGCACGTTCAAGCATATGCCGTGCCAGATCACCTCGCTCGAGGAGCTCTCTGCGCCAGACGTCAAATCCGGGGGCATAACGGCGGGCTTCAAGCAGGAAGCGGCAGATGTCCTCGCTCGCTGCCGAACCTTCGAGCCAGTCCTGAGCGAGCTTTGTGTACGAGGGGCTTAATCTCCAAGGCGCGAGTTTGGGCACAAAACGGGTGAGCCAAGCGTCGAGTTTCACGCGATGCGCATGATCTTCCGTCGGATAAGTAGACCAAAGCATGGGCAGTCCTGCGAGCTGCGCGCGTATGAAGCTGTCCTCACCGCGAATAATGGCCGCATCCGAAGCCCACAGGAGCTTATCGAAATCCTTTTGCGCAACGAAGGGCGTGCGCACTGTACGGAGTTCACTGCCCGCGCCGGAGAGGAGTTTCTCAAGAATGTCGCTGGCTTCACCCGGTGCGAGCAATGCATTCATCGGCCGATTGGCGGCTGCCTGCCGAAGGGCTGCGGCAGCGGTTTGCAGGTCATTCACCGGATAGGTGAATATAAAGACGGTGGTGCGTTGAGGATCAGCACCGAGCTCAAGGAGAAAATCCTTCTTTTGCAGTGCAAATGCCTGCTGACGCTTTTCATAGTCGTCTTCAATCAGTACGCCGCCGGTACGGTCGGTGACGCCGGGGAAGAACCAAAGTTTCGGCAGGTCCAGACGCGGGTGAAGACCGACCATATTGTGGCTTCCTTCCACCCAGTCTTCTGCGGAAAGATAGTCAAGATTGAAGTAAAAGGGCGGTGTTTGGCGCGCCGCAAGACGCTGAGCCCGCAGCTTGGCCGCTGCTTCGTCATAAGCTTCGGGGAGCCGGCATCCGAAGGTTTCAATGATGAGTTCTGACGGCTGAAAGTCGGGCTGAGCGGCTGCTTTTGCAAAATCATCCCAGACAGCAATTTGGGCTTCCTCTGCGGCATGAGGGGCGATGAGCTGCAGCACGTCCGGACGATCTGTGATGAAGCGCACGGCGATGCCGAGGGACTTCAGTCGGCAAGCCAGACGCCAGCAGACGCCGGCATCGCCGAAATTGTCAATTACGCGGCAAAAGATGTCGGCGGAGGAAAATCGAAAGCTCATGGCAGCAGTTAAAAATGTTTTTGGGTTCTCAGCAGCCTTTGGCGGAAGATGCCTGGGCCCCGAGGAGCGTCAATTTAAGAATGACTGGACAACTTATTCCGCGCGGCGGGCAATGGGTTCCCCGTTAGCGTTAAGCAGCCCGGCAAGAATACAGTTGCGGCCGAGACAGCGGAAATCCGCTGCCGCCGCAGGTTCATAGCGATGCGCTTCGCCGGACGGAAAGAACCACCGACGCGGGACTTTGGGTTCGCCCGCCAGTGCAGCGAGCTCCCACTGTGTTCCCTTGGGACAGGCCGAAACAGTGCCGTCGCGGCGAAGTTTGGCGCCGACAATGATCCATTGATCCAGTTTGTCGGCTGTTTCCGCCTGATTCAGCGCAGAAGCATCGTTCGGCGGGTTTTGAGTGTTCCGCATGCTGAGGCAGAAGCCTTCGACGTGTACTGCCGCCTCGGCTGACTGTCGCACCTGCAGGGCCTCATCATCAAATGCGTAGCGCAATGCCATGAAATCCCCAAGGAGCATGTCTCTCGGGTCGGCTGGTACCAAACGCACAATACGGGACTGGCCATGTTCGAGCAGGTCAATGCGGTTCAAGGCGGTGAAGGCGACTGCGGCTGCGGTGATCATCAGTGCGGCCAAAGCAAAGCCCTGCTGCAGGCCAAAACCAAACATTTTGACGCTTGAGCCGGAGAATCGGCGCAGGCAGAGCGCCAGGCTGCTCAAAGCAAATGCCAGCCCCATGACGCCGTAGATTTTTGCCGCTTCCAAGAGCGGATTGACGCCGGGGGCTGCGGCTGTCCAGAAAAGGTCTGCTGCGCAGAATAAGAGGCCGCCGGTGGCAATGAACGCTGCCGCAGCGAGTCGTTTTCCGCCAAGTGACAGAGCGGCCAAAATGGCAGCAGAAAGAAGGAGTAAATCGGGTGCTGCCGGCAGCATCCATACAGCGGCGACGGCAGCTACAGCGGCGGCTATAAAAGCGGCGCCTCGCTGAAGCGAAAGAGAGCGATGCCGGTCTGCCGCTAAGCCGCGCAGGCAGACAATAAGAAGAAGTGCGGCGGCGGCCATAAACCCAATGGAGGGCATTTGAGCAAAGTGCCCTGTCGGTACGGGCTGATGCACAAGACTCTCGGGCTGCAGCAGCCCGCTCGTCCAGGCCGCGGCAAGGAGTGCCGGAAGCAGGGATTCAGCGCGCTGCGCGGCAGATTTTCCGAAAAGCACGCTTAATCCCGTGAGCAGCGTGAGTATGAAGAGCACATCGCTCCAGGCAGCGTTGCCGGGGAGCGGCATATTGACGTAAAGCGGGGAGAGGAGCGCTGCAAAAAGCACCGCTCGCCAGGGGAAAAGCCAGGCGCACAGGAGTGCTGTCGCCGGCATGATCATGGTCCATGGACTTTGGCCGCTCAAATCAGAAGCAAGCATCAGCCAGCCGACAGCGGCAAAGAGCAGTCCCGCAGTCTGCAGTGTGATGCCCGAGGCCGACAATACCTTGACGGCATTGGTTTTCTGCGCGCGCTGAGCCTGTACTGCCGCCCAGCCTCCCAGCGTCAGACCGATGACCAGAAAGAGAACCTCAACGAAAAAGGTGCTGACATCGAACATGAGGAGCGTCGATATCGCCAACGTAATCGCGAGCGCGCCGAGAATGCCTGCTGCAGCAGATGGGGCTGACGCCGCGGCTTTTTCCAGAGAAGCTCGCAGTGAATGCGAAGCCGCGCAGGGTTTTTCAGAACCCGTGCCGGGCTGTGATGATGCGTCCTGAGCCTTCGCCTGCATTGTCCGCCGGCGGGAGAAACGAGCCGCGCTCAAGGTCCCGGCGAGACAGACTAGGCCGTTGAGGAGCGTGAGGGCATATCCGAGACTGGCGCTCGAAAGATGGCCCAGATACGGGTGCATGAATAGGATGAGGAGTGCGTTGCCCCACCCGGCCAATGTCAGCATCGCCAACGCACGAAGTTCCGGCAGCCGTGAGCTCCAGAGTGCTGCGGAGCCGATCAGTGCGCCGGCAAGAAAAAGCAGTGCCAGCCCGGCGAGCGATTCAAGTCCGGCATTATCCAGAGCGAAGGCAACTGGCGGCAGCAGGCCAAGGAGCACCGAGAAATTGAGTGCAGGGAGGAGCGCTGAGGCACGAAGTCCCGGACTTGGCCGCAGCCGCAGACTCAGACCAAGCGCCGCGGCAGCCGCCGCGGCAAAAACCGCGGCAATGAGCATCGGCGTGAAGATATCAGGGGCGTCGCCAAAGCGCTCAAAGCCCTTGAGCCCCAAACCGATCGCCAAGGCGGCGTACCAGAGCGTAAAAATGAGCGGCCGCCGGATAACGAGCAGCCAGGGCGTCAGAATGGCTGAGAGGCCAAGGAGCAGGCTCGCGGCATCGTCTCCGGTCTGCCAGGTTTGCCCGATAACAACGAGGAGCAGCGCCGTGAGGAGACCGCCCAAGGCTGCAGAGCAGTCCTGCAGCGTGCGATGGATGTATCTGCAGCAAACGGTCGGCAGGAAACTCAGCAGTGCGGCGCCGCCAAAAATCGTGAGCCGCAGCGTATCGGACCAGGCGGTCCAATTTGCAGCTGCAAATGCAAGCAGTGCGCCCGAGAGCAGAAGGATTGCCCAGCCCCCGAGGATCATCCCGAAGGGACGAAGTGACCGAGCATGGTCTAAGTCCGCAGCAGGCGGAGCGCTCTCTTCGTCGGCAGTGTCTTTTTCTGCGTTCGCTGCAGCAAGCGGAGCCGGTTCCGCGGAAACGGTCGGTGTTTCTGCAGGTGCCGGTGCAATTGAGCTGGTGTCGGCCGTTCTCGTTTTGCGTTCGACAGTCGTTTCCGGCGGCGGCGTTGCTGCCACCAGGACAAAGTTCGGCGCCCCGGAGGGCGCAATGCTCGGGGCGGCGCCAGAGACAGCGTCTACGCCCTCGGTCAGATTCGTCTCTGGAGAAAAGACGATTGCAGTGCGCTGATCCGCTTTTTTTTCTTCAGAGGGCTCCACAGCAGCCGTTTCCGCAGGCCGTTCCGCAGCGGCGGGCAATGCCGCTGGTTTTGCCTTCGTTTGCGCTGATGCGTCAGATGTCAGGCATTCCTTGGGCGCCGATGCTTCCGGCTCCTCCAAAGCGCCATGGTCAGTCGGCGCGGCAGCTTCTGCTCTTAAAGCTTCGGCAACCGCAGAAGATATAGGCGCTTCTTTAAGGAAAGGCGCTTCCGAGCGCGGATGGCCGTCCTGATTTTGTCGGCGGGTGTTTTTGCGCTTGGACTTCTTTTTCTGGACGTTTCGCTGAGCGGCCATAGGATCAGTCTCCGCAGACAAGAATGGAAGGAATCATAGAAAAAGAAAAAGGTGCGCTCGGCGAATCGCGTCAGGCGCACCTTCAATATATGTGTTCTGATTCCTGCTTGTCGGCGTTCAAACGGTTTACTGATGTTTAAATTCTGCGCTTGCCTTGAGGACGGCAGCTTGACGTTCGGCTGCTCGGCGGGCACGTTCTTCATCAAAGAAGGGAACTGCGGCTGAAAGATAGACATACATCGAATAAATCGTCAGCACCGCCGCCAGCCAGATGAGTCCTGTTCCGATCAAGGCAATGTCGATGCCGAAGATTGGGTCGTTCCAAAGAAGACAAGGAATGGCCGTCATCTGTGCAATCGTCTTTGTTTTGCCGTACCAATTGACTTTGACGCGGCCGGATTCACCGATCTTGGCCATCCATTCGCGAATGCCGGTCACTGTGATTTCGCGTCCGATAATGATCATCGCAACGGCCATGTCGAGACGATCGAGCCCGACCAGAGCCACCAGGGCTGCTGACACAACAAGCTTGTCGGCAATCGGGTCAAGGAACGCACCCATGCGGGTAGCCCAGCCTTCGTAGCGTCTGGCCAGGAATCCGTCGAGCGCATCTGTCACGGCGGCGACAACAAATGTGACGCAGGCGATGACGTTGACCCAATGCGGCGCAAGCCATGTTTCAGGGATATAGAAAACGCCGAGAACCACAGGGATCAGCGCAATGCGCAGCCACGTGAGGACCATAGGGACGTTGATTTTGAAAGGCGGCTTGAGCTTCATTATTTTGCCGTTGGGCCTGGAAGGGGTTGAAATAATTAAGAATTCTTAATCAGGGCTGCTCGCCTGATTCGGTTGACAGAGCGGCGCCCGTATTCGCCGGGACTGCCGTATGCAGCTGACTATAGATTTGTTCGGCAAGTTTGCGAGAAATGCCGGGCACTTGAGCAATATCTTCAGCTGAAGCATTTTTGAGCTGCTTCATGCCGCCGAAGTGCCCGAGTAGTTTAGCGCGGCGTTTGGGTCCGACGCCGGACAAATCCTCTAATTTAGATGTATTTCGAGTCTTAGCGCGCTTGGCCCGCATGCCTGTAATCGCAAATCGGTGGGCTTCGTCGCGAATTTCGGCGATGAGCATCAGTGCTCGAGACATTTCGCCCAGAATGAGCGGTTCGCGTCGATGACCGTCGATGACCGGGAAGACGAGTGTTTCAAGACCGGTTTTGCGCCCTTCGCCCTTGGCTACCCCAACGATTGCGCCGACATCGAGTCCGAGATCTTCGAAAACTTCTCGGGCCATCTCCACCTGGCCGCGGCCGCCGTCAATTAATACAACTGTCGACAGTTCTGCTTCTCCGCGTGCTGCAGGCGCATATCTGCGAGCGAGCACTTGCTTCATTGCGGCATAATCGTCGCCGGGTTCAATGCCCGCAATATTGAAGCGCCGGTAGAGCGACGACTGCATGCGGCCCTCTCGGAAAACTACGCAGGATGCTTGTGTAGCTTCGCCCTGCGTATGAGAGATGTCAAAGCATTCGACGGAGAATTCCATGGGATCGTCATTCTTCGGTGCAAAGGAAGGACCGAGCACCGCCATCAAATCATTCAGGCGCGCAGTCTGAGTGCCGGATTCAGCGAGTCTTCGGGCAAGCGCTATCTGCGCCCCCTGTATGCACATCTCAAGCCAGCGCCGGCGTGTTTCCTGCGGTTCGCTGACAACGGGTACGCGGCGGCCGGCAAGATCCGTGAGCAGTGACGAGAGGCGCGCCGGCAGCTCCGGGTCGGCGGGATCAGGTTCAACGATCAACAGGGCTGGAATGGGAAGTTCGGCGTAGTGCTGACTGACAAAGGCTTCAATGACTTCACCCTTCGAGGGCATCAGATCCTGAGCGGTTGGTGCTCGGTCGCCGGCTTTAGGAAAAATGGCGCGATCGCCTAAATGGCGGCCGCCGCGCACCATGGCGAGATTCACACAGACAATGCCCTGACCGATCGATGCCGCCACAATGTCGGCGTCAACATCTCCGCCTGTTGTCTCAATGGCCTGCTGATGCCGCATTTGAGTGAGCGCGGCGATGCGGTCGCGCAGATGGGCGGCTTCTTCAAACTGCCAGGCATCCGAAGCAGCCCACATGCGTTTTTCCAGATCGTTGAGTACGTCAATGGAGCGGCCTTCGAGAAACTGTTCAGCACGACGACAATCTGCCGCATAAGCCTCTTTGGTGATCAGTCCGCAGCAGGGTGCTGTACAGCGTCCGATCTGTCCCAAAAGACAGGGGCGTGATCTGTTTTTAAAAACGGATTCTTCGCAGGTGCGCAGCTGAAAAGCTTTTTGCAGCATTTCAATGGCGGTTCGCGCCGCACTCGAACTTGGGTACGGTCCGAAAAATTTCGACCGTTTATCGACGCCGCCACGGTAATAGGAAAGACGAGGGAAGTCGCCCGCGCCAATGCGGATGTAAGGGTAGCTCGCGTCGTCGCGCAGACGGATGTTGTAGTGCGGCTTAAGCGTCTTGATGAGATTGTTCTCAAGCAGGAGCGCTTCGGCTTCGGAACGCGTAACGGTGGTTTCAATCCGCGCAATGCGGCTCACCATCAGCGCTATGCGCGGGGAGAGTCCGGTTTTGCGAAAGTAAGAGGAAACGCGGTTTTTCAGGTCCCTGGCCTTGCCGACGTATAGGCAGGTGCCGTCGGCGCCGAAGTACCGATAGCAGCCCGGCAGATGCGGGAGCGTACGAACTTCTTCGCTGGGATTGAAGGTTCGCACATCGCGGACCGCACTGCAGGAAGCCGCTTCAGCATCGGCTGAGGCGTTGCCCCAAGGCGCAGGCGCAGACTGTTCATCAGCAGCGGGAACAGTCTGCTTTTGCTGATTAATCGCTTTCGTGCTCATCAAAGCAAAAGTTGAGCGGCGAATTAATTTTTCTTCTTTTTCCCATCGTCGCCGAGCAGTTCATCAAAATGCAGTGTAATGCCCTTATATTCCCGCTCGACCTTTTCGGGGCTGGCGCAGCGGAACTCGAGCCAAGCCTTGGCAGGCTGACCGTCGGCTGAGGCTGCCGATGAGGAACCCGTGAGCGGCATCATGCCCATGCCCTTGTCGGTGCAGAAGGCCTTGGCGCGCTCGTAAACAAAGTCGGCGATGCGGGCGGAAGATTCAACCTTCGGGCGTTCCGCCGAAATGCGCCAGATAGACCCGACGACCGGTTCAATATTGACACGGCTGTCGAAGGCCTTTTCAAGCTCTTGAGTCGCAGAGGAACAGCCCGAAAGCAAGAGGGCAGCACCGGCAGAGGCGCAAAGAAAAAGGGCAACAGAAGACTGGCGGGGCATGAGGAGCATGAATAAGTTCACCGTGAAGACGGCGGAAAAAGAAAACCTTCACATTATATGAATGGGCATGAATGAGCGACGGATAGGTTAAGACTCGGAGCGCTTTTCTCAGCCTCGGCACTGCTCCTTTAGGAACGGGCTCCCAAACCATGCGAATGAATACAAATCAATGTGTTGGCTGAAGATAAAAATAATCAAATCAATCAATAGATTGCATACAGTCACAGGCTGTAATTTCTGTAAGGCGGCCTTAATTTGCGGTTCCTAAACTGCCCCGCAAAATAGAACTCAAGCGTCCTTAGGCCCTGGACGCAAAGAACGCCGCTCATGACAACCCCAAGCTCGATTACCCAGCCTCTTATTGAAGTTCGCGGACTGACCTGCGAGCGCGGCGAACGTACGCTCTTTACGGGCATGTCGTTCACTGTGGCTCCGGGTTCGCTGGTCCGCATTGCGGGATCAAACGGGGCGGGAAAAACCACGCTTTTGCGTCTCTTGACGGGACTGATGCGGCCGGCCGAAGGTGAGATCTTCTGGCGCGGCGAACCGATTCTCAAGGCGGCTCAGGATTTCTGGCGCGAGCTCTGCTATATCGGCCACCGCAACGGCGTGAAGGATGATCTTTCCGTGATGGAGAACGTCCTCATCAATGCGCGCATTGCTTCGCTGAGCTGCACGCCCGAAGCTGCTCGCGCAGCATTGGCAGCCGTGGGCCTCTCAGACTACGAAGACGTTCCTGCCGGCCAGCTCTCGCAGGGACAGCGCAGACGCGTTGCGCTGGCGCGTCTTTGGCTTTCAGAATCTGTGCCGCTTTGGATTCTGGATGAGCCCTTTACTGCGCTCGACGTCAAGGGTGTCGCCCGGCTGGCGGACTTGGTTTCCAAGCATGTTGCCGAGGGCGGCGTGGTCATGCTGGTGACGCATCAGGAAGTGCCGGTGGATCCGAAGCACCTCTTTGTCATTGAACCGGAGCGTTGGGCTCCCAAGCGCCGATCGGCGGTTGAGCGGGCGATGGCGGATGCGGCAGCTGCCGAAGCCGAAAGCGCTGCCAGGGACTGAAGAGAGGAGACGCCAAGATGTTTAATCTCTTCATGACGATTCTGAAACGCGATCTGACGCTCTCACTTCGCCGCAAGTCTGACCTCGCTCAGGTGATCTTCTTTTTTGCGGTGGTTGTTACGCTCGTGCCTTTGGGCGTCGGTGCGGAAACCAATATCCTGCGCAGCATCGCCCCGGGCGTGGTTTGGGTTGCGGCGCTTCTCGCGGCGCTCCTTTCGCTCCCGCGCATGTTTGCGACCGACCATGAGGACGGCACGCTCGAGCAGATGCTCGTGGCTGCAGAGCCGGTACCGGTCATTGTGGTGGCTAAAGTAGCCGCGCATTGGATCGTTACGGGGGTGCCCATGACCATCTTTGCGACCATTTTCGGGGTGATGTTCGACTTGGAGCTCGATGTGACGCTCGTCATGGTAGCGAGTCTCCTGATCGGTACGCCGGTGCTCTCTCTCGTTGGTGCGGTCGGCGCTGCGCTGACGCTCGGACTTCGTGCCGGCGGCGTCCTGACGTCGCTTCTCGTGCTTCCGCTTTATATTCCCGTCCTCATTTTCGGTTCGGGAGCGGCAACTGCCGCTGCTATGAGTCTCTCACCGGCTTCTCACTTCATGATCGTCGGCGGGCTTTCGCTCTTTGCACTCGCACTGGCGCCTTTTGCAGTGGCTGCGGCGCTGCGGATTGCCGAACAGTAAACCTTCATTATTCAGAACAAAAATAATCCATCGCAGGAGAACAGAACCTGATGAGCACTTCAATTACATTGGAAGGCTTCTATCGCAAGGCCGGGAAGCTTATTCCATGGTTTATGAGCGCAGCACTGGTGCTCTTTATCGTCGGCGTTTATCTCGGGTTCTTCGTCTGCCCGATTGAGGCGCGTCAAGGCAACTCTTACCGCATTATTTTTATTCACATTCCTGCGGCCTGGCTGGCCATGTCGCTTTATCTGCTGATGGCCGTTGCGAGCATCGTGGGACTGCTTAAAAACTCCCGACTTGCTTTCATTCTGGCGCAGGCGATGGCGCCGACCGGCGCCCTCATGGGCTTTATTGCGCTTTTTTCGGGTGCATTCTGGGGACGGCCGACTTGGGGCACATACTGGGTGTGGGATGCTCGCCTGACATCCATGCTGATTCTCTTCTTCCTCTATCTCGGTTTTATTGCGCTCCATTCGGCCATTGACGATAAGCGCCGCGCTGATCAGGCTGCGAGCGTCATTTCCATCGTCGGCGCCGTGAACGTCCCGATTATCTACTTCTCGGTGCGTTGGTGGAACACTCTGCATCAGGGAGCCTCCATTACTTCGAGCGGTTCTTCGATTGCACCGATCATGCTCAACACCATTTTCATCATGCTGGCTGCCGGCACGCTTTACGGCGCAGCCGTCGTGCTTTCGCGGACTCGTACGATGATTCTTGAACGCGAACGCAAGAGCGATTGGGCGCAGAAGGCTGCGCTGGAGGGGAAATTATGAACAACTGGAACTCTCTGGCTGACTTCATTTACATGAACGGCCACGGTTACTACGTTTGGTGCGCATACGGCGCATTTGTGCTCGGTGTTCTGTTTGAGCTTTACGGGCTGGTAACTCGCCGCCGAGCGATCTGTCGGCGCATCATGCGCGAAGCACGTGCAGCGCAGTCGACGCTGGAAAGCTGATCCCCCTGCGATTGAGACCCCAAGGAAAATCACATGAACGCCAAAACTAAAAAACTTGCCTTGATCGGCGCAGCCGCCGTAGTGCTCTGCGCAGGCATCTTCATGGCACTGCAGGCCTTTAACGAAAATCTGGTCTTCTTTTTCTCACCCACTCAGGTAGCCGCTAAAGAAGCGCCTGTGGGCCGCACGTTCCGTCTGGGCGGCGTGGTTGAGAAGAATTCAGTCGTTCGGGAAAAGGACGGCGTAACCGTTCACTTCCGTATCACCGATACGGCGCAGACGGTTAATGTCGAATATAAGGGCATTCTGCCCGACCTCTTTGCCGAAGAGCAGGGCGTTGTTGCGCAGGGCAAACTCAACGAAGCCGGTGTGTTTGTCGCGAGTGAAGTGCTCGCTAAGCATGACGAAAACTACATGCCGCCTGAGGCCGCCAAAGCGCTCGAAGATGCGCATAAGGCCGGCGTAGCCAAGGCTCACGCTCAGGGCATGGACTCGAAGAGCCACGCCGAGGCGGTCAAATCGGGCGCTCCGATGCCGGCCAACCATCCGTAAGGATTAAGGGACATTATTCTTCGCGCTGCGAAGCTGCTCTGTGCCGTTTGACTCGGAACAACGGCAAAGAACGAACTGCGCAGCGCCTTCACCAGCGGCGGACACCTTAGAAGGCCCGTCCATTTACATTAGAAGAAGCCGATGACCGAGCGAGGCTCTGATAGAGAGCCTCCCGGTATGTCAACAACGGAGAAATCAAGTGATACCTGAGATTGGTCACTTCGCACTGATCCTGTGCCTTGCGCTCAGCATTGTCCAGGGCGTTCTGCCGCTCGTGGGCGCAGCCCGCGGCAGCGGTCCGCTCATGGCAGTGGCGCGGCCTGCGGCTGCAGCCAACGCATTATTCGGCACGATCGCCTTCGGGTGCCTTGCGTACTCGTTTTATATTTCCGACTTCAGCGTGCTCAACGTTGCCAACAACTCCAACTCGATGCTGCCCTGGTACTACAAGGTCGCAGCGACTTGGGGTTCTCATGAAGGCTCGATTCTCTTCTGGACGGTAACGCTTGGCTGGTGGGGAGCTGCAGTTGCATTCTCGGCGAGGAAGCTCCCAGAGGATATGGTGGCTCGCGTGACGGGCGTCATGGGGCTTGTCGGCATGGGGTTCCTGCTCTTCATGCTCTTTACCTCCAATCCGTTCCTGCGAATCTTCCCGGCACCGGCCGAAGGTGCAGACTTGAATCCGCTCCTGCAGGATCCGGGGATGGTCTTCCATCCGCCGCTGCTTTATTTGGGCTACGTGGGTTTCTCGGTTCCCTTCGCCTTTGCGATTGCTGCGCTCCTTTCCGGACGTCTTGATGCGGCCTGGGCGCGTTGGATGCGTCCATGGACGACGGCCGCCTGGATTTTGCTCACGCTCGGTATTGCGCTCGGTTCCTACTGGGCCTATTACGAACTCGGCTGGGGCGGCTGGTGGTTCTGGGACCCGGTCGAAAACTCGTCCTTCATGCCCTGGCTCACGGGTACGGCGCTGATTCACTCGCTTGCAGTAACTGAAAAGCGCGGCTGCTTCCGTATTTGGACAGTGCTCTTGGCGATCATCACGTTCTCACTCTCGCTCTTGGGCACCTTCCTCGTCCGTTCCGGCGTTCTCACGTCGGTGCATGCGTTTGCTACGGATCCGGAACGCGGCCTCTTTATTCTGGCTTTCCTGATTCTGGTGATCGGGCTTTCGTTCCTGCTTTTCGCTTGGCGTGCGCCAACGGTGGGTTTGGGCGGCAACTTCGCACTGATCTCGCGCGAATCCATGCTGCTGGTCAACAATGTGCTGCTGGTGGTGGCGATGGGTGCCGTCCTTTTGGGCACGCTCTATCCGCTCTTCCTCGATGCGCTCAATGCCGGCAAGATTTCTGTTGGGCCTCCGTACTTTGATGCGGTCTTCGGTCCGCTGATGCTCCCGCTGGTGTTCCTGATGGCAGTGGGGCCGATCGCACGCTGGAAGGAAGCCGATCCCATGACGCTCGTGAAGCGCCTCGCCTGGTGCTTTGTGGTGGCGATCGCGGTCGGCATTGCCGTTCCGCTTCTGATGGGCGCCTGGAGCACCTGGGTCTTTACCGGCACGACGCTGGCTGTCTTCGTGATGTGCGGCATCGTTGAGGAAATCCGCGGCGAACTGAAGTTTGCCCCCGCCGGCACCGGCATCTTCGGTCGTCTTACCCGCATGACGCGTGCCACGTGGGGCATGCACCTTGCACACTTCGGCGTAGCAGTGTTCATCATCGGCGTGGCGCTGGTGAAGGGCTATCAGGCTGAGCGCGATGTCCGCATGTTTGAATCTGACGTCGTGCATGTTGCGGGCTATACCTTTACCTTCAACGGCGTGAGCTCCGCTCGCGGCGCCAACTTCACCGCCGACCGAGGCGATTTCACGCTCTCGAAGGACGGCAAGGAACTTCAGCACCTTTATCCGGAAAAGCGCAAGTACTTCAGCTCCAATTCGATGCCGATGACAGAGGCCGCCATTCGCCATTCCATTACGGGTGACGTTTATGTGAGTCTGGGCGTGCCGAGTTCGGACGGCGGCTGGGTGGTTCGCGTGTATTCGAAGCCTTTCGTGACTTGGATCTGGTTCGGCTGCATCATCATGAGCGTGGGCGGCCTGCTTGCGATGCTTGATCGCCGTTATCGCCGCCGCCGTGAAAAGAAGGCGGCGGATGCGGCCAAGTCCAACAGCGCCGGCGCAGCGCCAGCCGTTTGATCGTCTCGGAGAACTCAGAAAATGATGAAAGCGAAATTCCTTATTCCGTTTGCAATCTTCGTGGTGCTCGCGGGGTTCCTCTTCAAGGGGCTCTACCTCGATCCCCGCGCTCTGCCTTCCGTGCTGATCAATAAGCCGCTGCCGACTTTTGAACTGCCGACGCTTTTTGATCCGACTCAGAAATTCAGCACCGAAGAGATGAAGGGCAAAGTCTGGATGCTTAACGTTTGGGCAAGCTGGTGCCTGCCCTGCAAGGAGGAGCACCCCTATCTTGTCGGGCTGAAGCGCTCGGGCCTGAAGACCCCGATTGTGGGCTTCCTCTATAAGGACACGGTCGGCGCCGGTCGGCAGGTGCTCGAAGACACAGGCAATCCCTATGACGTTGTGATCTTTGAAGAGAAGAACAAGGTCGGCATCGATCTCGGTGTTACGGGCGTGCCGGAAACCTTCATCATCGACAAGAAGGGCGTCATTCGCGCCAAGGTGAGCTATCCGATTCTGGATGATCTTTGGAACATTCAGGTGAAGCCGCTTATCGAAATCCTGGAGAAGGAAAAATGATTAAACGCTTCATTCTTGCCGCCGCAGCTTTAGGCGCCGCTGCGCTTCTCGCACTGCCGCTCGCTCAGACCGCTCAGGCGGCTCCGCGTGAGGCTGCGCCGACTGCCTTTGATCCGGTGGCGCACAAGCGCGTCGTTGAGGTGTCCGAGCAGCTGCGCTGTCTCGTCTGCCAGAATCAGTCGATTGCGGAGTCCAATGCGGAACTTGCCGTTGACTTGCGCAACCAAGTGATCGAACAAGTCAAAGCCGGCAAAACCAATCAGGAAATTGTGGACTACATGGTCGACCGCTATGGGGACTTTGTGCTTTACAAGCCGCCGTTCAAACTTTCCACGGCAATTCTGTGGCTTGGACCGCTCTGTCTGTTCCTGATCGGCATTGGTGCCTTCTACATCAACCTTCGCCGGCGCAAGCGCCTTGTGGCGGAATCTGTCAAGCCATTGACGGCACAGGAGAAGGCGATGGCCGATGACCTCCTGAGCGGACGCAAGGAGTAATCGAAAGTGACGATTTTCATTATTCTCTGTGTACTGATGTGCGTGGCAGCGGTTGCGGCCGTCTGCCTGCCGCTCTGGTTCGGGTCCCGGGCCAAAGCGGAAAGTGACCGCCGCAGTCAGGTGCTCGCTATCCTTCAGCAGCAGGCCAATGACCTTGAGGCGGAGCGTGCTGCTGGTCGAATCGATCAGGATGAATACGAAGAAACGCGCAGCGAACTTGAACGCCGCGTTTTGGAAGAAGCCAAGCACGAAGAAGAAATCAAGAGCGGGCGCAGCATGATGATGCCGCGCGTGCTCGCAGTGGTGCTGCTTGTGGTTATTCCGGCTTCTGCAGCAGTCGCCTACTACGCGCTTGGCCGCTATACGGCCATGGATCCGGCCTTTATCGAAATGATGGAGCGCCAGAGTGCCAATTCGCGCGGTCACTCGCAGCGCGATATGCAGAAGATGCTCGACGATCTGAAAGCCCGATTGGCTGAAGATCCGAGAAATGCTCAGGGCTGGTTCCTGCTTGCCCGTACGGCGGCCTCGATGAATCGTTTCGATGATGCCGTGGAGGCTTTCAAGAAGTTGAATGCACTGGTGCCCAACAATGCCGACATCATGGCTGATATGGCCGACATGATGGCTGCGGCTAACGGCAAGGTCATCACGCCTGAAGTCGAGAAGCTCCTGCAGGATGCCCTCAAAGTGGATCCTAATCAGTGGAAGGCCTTGGCGCTGCTGGCCATGCAGTCTTGGGACCGCGAACGTTATGCTCAGGCTGCGCAGTATTGGGAGCGTCTGCTCAAGGTTGTGCCGCCCGACTTCCCCGACCGCGATCAGATTGCTTCTAATATCAATGAAGCCAAGCGTCTTGGCGGCGTGAATGACTCGATCTCGGCCGTTTCGCCTAATGCCGGCGGTGCCGGCGGCAAGTCAGCGGCGGCGCCTTCTTCGACGGCCGTTGAGCCGGTGCCGACAGCATCGCCCGCGACCATGAGCGCTGTGGCCGGTACGGTGACGCTTGACGCTGCGCTCAAAGATCAGACCTCGCCCGACGATACGGTCTTCATCTACGCGCGCCCGGCTTCAGGAAGCCGCATGCCCGTAGCGTTCACCAAGGTGAAGGTGAAGGATCTGCCCTACAACTTCGAACTCAATGAAACCATGCGCATGGCCATGGGGGCGGAGACGCTTGCCAACACAAAGATTGTGGTGGTGGGTGCGCGCATCTCTAAGACCGGCAATTTCATGCCGCAGCCGGGTGACCTGGAGGGCGAAATGGATCAGCCCGTTGAGGTCGGCGACCGCGGTCTGATTGTGACGATACGCAAGGTTCGTCAATAGCACCAAAGTCTGCTCCGAAGAAAAAACAGCGGCCCGTTAAGGCCGCTGTTTTTTTTGAGCCATTGCTGTCGGCAAGCTGTCATCAAATATTCATGACGACGTCAGATGAGTGTTACAGCCTCGTCACATGGAGTGCTGAAAATAACAGCTGTTTAGTTTTGCTCATCCCTCACACGTTCATGCTTGTTCTCGAGAATATCGCTAAGCGCTACGGCGACAAGTCCATTCTTTCTGAAATTTCACTCGCCATCCCCAAAGGCAGCATCGTCTCCATTTTGGGACCGTCCGGCTGCGGCAAGACGACGCTTTTGAATTTAATTCTCGGGCTGGTGCCGGCAACCTCCGGACGCATTCTGGTTGACGGCGAGAATGTGACGAACGTTCCGATGGAAAAGCGCGGCTTCAATATTGTCTTTCAGGACTATGCGCTCTTTCCCAATCTCAATGCCGAAGAAAATATTGTCTACGGTCTGAAGAATTGTCCGGGCCGATCCACTCCGGAAGAAGTACGCGATCTCATCCATTTATTAGGACTCGAGCCGCATCTTAAAAGCCGCGTGCAGGAGCTTTCCGGCGGTCAGAAGCAGCGCGTGGCGCTGGCGAGAACGCTGGTGATGAAGCCGCGCCTTCTGCTCCTTGACGAGCCGCTTTCTGCGCTTGACGGATTGATTAAAGAATCCATTAAAGAGCGCATCCGCACCATTGCTCGACAGCTCAAACTCACGACGCTGATTGTGACGCATGATCCGGAAGAAGCGCTGACGCTTTCGGACAAGGTGCTCATCATCAATGGCGGCCGAATTGCACAGTTCGATACGCCTCAGGGCATTGTGCACCGGCCGGCGGACGATTTCGTTCGCCGCTTCATTCTTTCGCAGCTGACGATCAAGCGCGACAATATTTATCGACTGTTTGGGCAGCCCGCAGCCGAGCAGTCGCTGATGCCGGCAGCGAGCTGAGAGGATGACGTCCATGACGACAGCGTCTTCGGGCAGTACGCTGCTCGCGGGGGTATCGGCGTTCCTCACGGGCGCCGGCACGGATGAGCGCAGACATTACCGAGTGCTCTATGGGGCGGTAATGATTTTCTTCGCGCTCTTTTTAGGCGTCCCGCTCGCCTTGATCTTTGGCCAGTCGATTTTGGAGAAAGGCACGCTGACGGCCGCGAACTGGCTCTCGGTGGTCATGCGCCCGGGTTTCTGGTCGATGATGGCCAACAGCTTTGCGGTGAGTACTGCCGCAGCGGCTGTCGCTACTCTTTTGGGTTTCTTCGCTGCCTACGGTCTGGTGATTTCACAGCTGCCGGCTTGGGTGAAGAAAGCGGTGCGGATTCTGATGCTCCTGCCGCTCTTTCTGCCTTCGATCACCTATGGCTTTGCCGTCATTTACTCCTTTGGCCGTATGGGGCTTATCAGCCAGTTCTTTGGTCCGCCGCCGTTTTCGATTTACGGTTTTTGGGGACTGCTGATTGCTGACGTGGCTTACCTGCTGCCGCCCGTTTTCTTGATCATCAGCAATGCCTTTATTTACGTCGATCCGCGCTACGCAATCGTCTCGCGCGTGATGGGCGACGGGTTCCTGAGACGCTTTTGGACTTCGGCGCTTCGTCCGGTCGCCGGTGCCTGCGTTTCCGCCTTCATGCTGGGCTTCTTCTTGGCCTTCACGGATTTCGGCATTCCGATTTCGATTGCGGGTCAATATGAAGTGGTCGCTACCGAACTCTATTCGACGATGATGGGTGCCGTGCCGGATTTCGGCCGCGGCGCAGTGGTGGCGATATCGATGATGGTGCCGGTAGTCGGTGCGGTGGCTTTGCTGCGGTGGAGCGAAAAACTCAATTTCCGCAGTACGGACATTGTGCGGCCGATGCTCATGCCGTCAGCCGCAAGAGACGGAGCATTTCTCCTCTTCTATGCGGGATTGGCGGCAGTGCTGCTCTGCATCTTTGCCGTGATGTTCATCGTGCCCTTTGTTGAGAACTGGCCTTATAAGCCGAACTTCACGATTCAGCATTTCATCGACATTTTGGGCGAAGACGATATCGGCGGGATTTATCTCCGTTCGATCGGCGTGGCAGCTGCTTCTGCGGCCATCGGTACGTTTATCTCCTTTGCTGCGGCGCTCATTCAGGCGCGCTCCAAGCTGCCTCGCGTCTGTCGTTCCGCCATGGATGGATTGGCCATGATGACGAGTACTTTGCCGGGCATGGTGATTGGCGTGGGCTTCCTCTTCGCGTTCTCAGGCACGATTCTGCAGAACACGATCGCCATTCTGATCCTCGCGAATCTGGTGCACTTCTTTGCTTCGCCTTACCTGATGGGGACGGCAGCGCTCTCACGCATGAATGCAGGATGGGAGACCACGGGACTGCTGATGGGTGACACCTGGATTCAGACGATCCGCCGTGTGGTGCTCCCGAATGCGCGGGCGACGCTCATTGAAATGTTTGAACTCTATTTCATCAATTCAATGGTGACCATTTCAGCGGTGGTCTTCCTCTGCGGCACGTCGACGATGCTTCTGACCACGAAGATCAAGGAATTTTCCTATTACGAGCGGTTTGACGCGATCTTCGTGCTGTCGCTCTTGGTATTCGTAACAAACGTCGCCGCAAAACTCATTCTCGACAAGTTGGCAGAGTGCTCGCGCACTGACCAAAAGGCCGGCTCAACTCGTTCATAACGCTTGCTGCTGAACGCACTCCCGCAGAGACCGACTCCCCAGCGGCATGAAATTCATACACCTCTCTTATTTGTCATTTACTTGTATTGGATATAAAAATGAAGCAAATGTTCACTCTCGCGGCTGCTGCCGCCGCAGTATCTCTGCTTGCCGGCTGCAATGGTGAAAAGCCCGCTGAGCAGAAAGCTGCCCCTGCGGCTGAGGCCGCAGCTGTCATCATTTATTCGAATGCTGACGAAGAGGCACAAAAGGCGATGAAGAATGCCTTGGATGCCAACGGCATGAAGGGGCTCTATAAGATTCAGGGGCTGGGCACCTCCGAACTCGGCGGCAAGCTCGCCGCCGAAGGCAAGAATATTGAAGCCGACGTGGTAACCACCGCTTCCTACTATCTTGACAGTCTCCAGAAGAGCCAGAAACTTTTCCAGAAGCTTGCCTTCACGCCGGACACGATCAATCCGACTCCGGATTACTATGCGCCGATCCTCGGCAACTGCGGAGCGCTCTTCATCAATACTCAGATGCTCGCTGCGGACAAGCTGCCGCGTCCCACCCGCATTGAGGATCTTGCTCAGCCCATCTATGCCGGTCATATCTCCGTGCCGGACATTCTGGGTTCTTCCACATCGTGGCTGATGACGCAGGCTGTCATTGCCGATAAGGGTGAAGCCGAAGGCGCGAAGATTCTTCAGGCGATTGAGAAGAATGCCGGTGCGCATCTGACGAAATCAGGTTCCGCTCCGCTCAAACTTATCCGTGCGGGTGAGGTGGCTGTGGGCTTCGGGCTTCGTCATCAGGCCGTAGCGGACAAGGCCAAAGGACTTCCGGTTGACTTTATTGACCCGGTGGAAGGCAACTTCATGCTCACTGAAGCAGCTGCAGTTGTCGACAAAGGGGATAAGACCAATCCGAATGCACAGAAGGTGGTCGAAGTGATCATCAAGAATGCTCGCCCGGAACTGCTCCAGTACTACCCGGTGGCGCTCTACAAGGGTGAAACGGTATCGGCCGAAAACAAACCGGCCAATCCGAAGCAGTTCCCTGAAGCCTTGACTGTGGAGCTCCTCCAGAAGCACCAGAAGCTCGTCAAGGGTGAGTAAAGACTCACAAAGCGCGCTTCTTCAGTTCGAACCCCTCGACGAGACCTGTCTGATCGAGGGGTTTGTCTCTCAAAAAACACCCGTGCGGGCAGCCTTCAGAGGCTGCTGGGCATCGGGTGTCTAAGCACACTAGAAAAAATACTGCGGGCGCATGCTTTCATGCGCAGCATTTTGAATGATGCAAATGCCCAATATTGCTGATCCCAATACCTACAAACTTTTAACGCCCGGCCCGCTCACTACGACGCTCGCCGTCCGTGAAGCCATGCTTGTCGACCGCTGCACTTGGGACGACGACTACAAGGCAATGACCGAATCCATTCGCGCTTCGCTCTTGGAACTGGCCGAAGCAAACCCTGCCGAGTACGGCGTCGTGCTGATGCAGGGCTCAGGCACTTTCGGCGTGGAATCTGTTCTCTCAAGCGTGCCGGGTGCAGCCGACCGCGTACTGGTGCTTGTCAACGGCGCTTATTCAGAGCGCATGTGCCAGATTCTGACTTATCACCGCATTCCGTTTGACCGCATTGACTGCGGCTGGGATGAGACGCCTGATGCTCAAAGAGTTGCCGAGTGGCTGGATGCGCACCCCGAAACGACGATGGTCTCGATGGTGCACAGCGAAACGACGACGGGTATTCTCAACGACATCGAAAGTGTGGCCCGCGTCGTAAAGGCGAAAAACCGCTTGTTCATCGTGGATGCCATGAGCAGCTTCGGCGGGGTGGAAATCCCGGTGGAGACTCTCGGCATTGATTTTTTGGTTTCCTCGGCCAATAAGTGCATTCAGGGCGTGCCGGGCTTTTCCTTCATCATTGCCCGCAAATCTGCGCTGCTTGCCGCTAAAGGCAATGCGCGTTCGCTCTCGCTCGATTTGACTGCGCAGTATGAAACGCTCGAGAAGGATCACGGCAAATGGCGGTTCACTTCTCCCACGCATGTCGTGGCGGCATTTGCCCAAGCGCTCCGGGAGCTCAAAGCCGAAGGCGGCATTGCTGCTCGGCATGCCCGCTATGCTGCGGTCAATGAGGCGCTGCGTGAAGGCATGGCCGAACTGGGCTTTAAAGCCTACGTGGCAGCAGATCGGCAGGGGCCCTTCATCACGACTTTCCTTTATCCGGATCAGGCCGGTTTCGATTTCAAGCACATGTATGCGGTGCTCAAGGCCGGCGGATATGTCATTTATCCGGGCAAGCTCACGGAACGTCCGAGCTTCCGGCTGGGCAATATCGGCGAAATACACGGTGACGATGTGCCGAAGATTCTCGGTCTTTTCCGCGGTTATCTCGCATCACTCTGAACATCCATCTCAGGCAGATCATTATGAAGCACACCATTCAAGGCGTTATTTTCGATTGGGCGGGCACCACGGTTGACTTTGGCTGTTTTGCGCCGGTTTCAGCGTTCGTTGAGGCTTTTCGCAAGGCAGGCATTGATGTGACGCTCGAAGAGACACGGGCGCCGATGGGCAAACTCAAAATTGAGCATATCCGCACCATGCTGGCGATGCCCGCGGTCAAAGCGCGCTGGACAGAGCGCTGGGGACGGTCTCCGGAAGAAAGCGATGCGCAGTCGATTTATCACGACTTTGAGCCGGCTTTGTTCGCAGTGCTCGATCGTCACTGTGAACTGAAGGACGGCGTTCTCGACTGTGTGAAGGAGCTGCGCAGCCGCGGTCTGAAGATCGGCAGCACCACCGGCTACACCCGCGAGATGATGAATGTGGTCGAAGAGGCTGCGCGTCAAGCGGGTTATGCGCCGGACTGCCTTGTCACGGCGGATGAGACGGGCGGTTTCGGGCGTCCTTGGCCCTACATGATTTTTGAGAACATGCGCCTGCTGAAGCTCCCCGCCGTGCGTACCGTTGTGAAAATCGGCGATACGGTGAGCGACATTGAAGAGGCGCGTGCCGCCGGCGTCTGGGCTGTCGGCGTCGTCGACGGTTCATCCGTCATGGGACTTTCGCACGCTGAATTCAGCGCGCTCACGGATGCGGAAAAAGCTGCGGCACGCATCCGTGCTCGTTCAGTCCTCTTGGCGGCCGGCGCTGATTTTGTGATTGAGTCGCTCAGCGAACTGCCCGGACTCATTGACGGCATCAATGCGCGTCAGGGCCGGTGACCGCAGCTGCCCCGAAAGGGCAGCAGAGAAACTGTCTCCGCCTCGTTTCCGCTTCTCAGCGGGAGAGGAGTGAATTGAACGCTCATGCATCCAAAGGGTGCATGAGCGTTTGTCAAATGATCAAGCGCGGCAGCCCTTTTATTTGCCCGTTGTGCTGTCGACGAGATTCATGCGCATGATGGCAATATGGCGCGAACCGGGCTGGCGTTCAATATCAAAGCAGTCCCCTTCGATCTGCGGGAAGAGCTTAAGGAACTCATCCATCTCACGGCGGGCGTCTTCGGGGAAGGTCTTCCCGATGAGTCGGCAGGTGTCGGCAACATGACGGCTGTTGCGCGTTCCCACCACTGCCGCTGCGGCTTCGGGCTTACCGATGGTGTAGAGAGACGACAGACCGGCAATTGAAAGCCCAGTCGATTTGCCCAAAGCAGCAAGGCGTTCGAGGAGTTTCTGATAACCCGCCCAGCCGAGCGTATCCTCAATGACCAGCAAGTATTTGACGAGAGAACGGTTTTCGAGGCTCTGAAGGTCGGGTTCAGGTTTGCCGAGCCACTTGTCGGAAAGAAAGCCCCCGGCGACCGTGCCGTAAGCGATGAGCTTGACGCCGCTGCGGCGGCAGAAATCCGTCATGGCCTTTTCCGGGCGGCGGTCGAGGAGCGAATACTGGCACTGATTGGTAACGACGGGAATGCCGGCATCCACAAGCTTTTTGAGGTTGGCGGTGTTGAAATTCGTCGTCGAGATGCAGCGGATGAGTCCCTTTTCTTGGAGCCGCATGAGTTCGCCGGCCGTATCAATCATGCCGGGAACGTCGTAGTCCCACCAGTGGAACTGCACCATGTCGAGACGCTCAACGCCAAGACGCGAAAGTGAGCGCTCAATCACGCGCTCAACGTAGGCTCGGTCGACATGAGCGAGATCCTTAAGATCGGGGACAAATTTGGTGTGAATCTGCGGCAGCGACAAGCCGGCGCGGCGCCGTTCGGCAATGATTTGGCCGTAAAACGCTTCCACCCCCGTATAAATGTCTGCGCAGTCAAAAGTATCAAAGCCGCGGTCGAGCAGTTCGGCGAAGGCATTGTGGGCGTCCTTCATGTCGAGCGCATGTGCGAGCGCATGACCGGTGGCGAGCTGCCAGCCGCCGTTGATGATTTTGGGAATGCTGTAGTCGGCAGTGAGCTGCGTACGGGCAATGGATGGCGTCATGACGGAGGTCCGAAAAAAGTTCAGTTTGAATTAGGGATGTTTGCCTGTTTTGGCTGGGAGCGGCACAACGGTGCATTCACCGTGTCGGAACCGCCGCAGTCCCGTGCGTGAAATGCGAAAGCGGGCGCCGCAGTTGGGATCCGGACAGGCAATGAGCGCGTCAGTGGTCATCCAGTCTGCCGCGGCTGTCGGGCGCTGTTTGGCAGGAATCAGCGGCAGCAGCGCGGCCATGGCATAGAGTGAAAAACGGCCGCCCTCGGGAAAGACCAGATCTTCACCTTCGACTTTGAATCCTTGACCGAGGTGATGGCGGCAGACGAAACTGCCGCCCTCCACGGTAACGGTGAGGTCAAAGAGTTCAAACTCATCCGGTTCGAGTTCTGAGGATGCTTCGGGGCGGGAGTTAAGGGGGTCAGTCATAGTGTGTCTCAAAGGTGTGCCGCATTCCGGTTCTCTCTGATGAAAGCGAGTCAAGCCTTAAGCCTTGTCCGAGGACTGGGGCTCCCCACTGATCTTAGGACGTCCGATGCCGGTGGCGATCGATACTGAGAATACGACGAAAAGCGCAATGGGATAGAACGTAGCCGTCATCAAAGAAAACGGCGTGAGGGCCGGATCTCCCAGCGCCGAGGCAGCTGAAAGCGTAATGAGTGAGAAGGCCGAAAACGGCAGAATCACCGGGATGCTGTTGGCAAATCCAGCGAGCAGATAAGCGCGGCGGTACGGATCGATGCTGCGGCGCAGCAGTCGGTCGGCCAGCTGTCCGGCCAGCGCCACAGCGACGCTCGTGACAGCGGCAAGGCAGGTGGAAATGAAGACCGTGGCGACGGCCAGAGTCACTTCGGCGCGGCGCGGCGACTGGTTTTCGTTCGTGAGGAACTTGGCCGTGGCATCGGCAAGTCCGGCGTGTTCAATCACGCCCGTAAAGCCAAAGAGTGCAAGGCACATCAGCATGATGCCTGAGACGTTGGCGATGCCGCCCGTCAGAATGCCGGAAATGGAACCATTTTCTACGCGAACGATCTGCGAGGGTTCAATCACGCCGGTGAGCAGACCGATAATCAGTCCGGCAACGGTTGCCATCGTGACAGCGTGGAGTGCGTCGCGCATCTTTATCGCAATGTAGATGAGGAGCACCACCGGGATCAGCATCAGAAGACGCATCGGATCTGCGGCGGCATTGAGCGCTGCGGAAGGTTCTGAAGCGCTGCCGCCGAGAGCGTAGAAGGGGAGCGCAATGATGAGCGCAATGACGGCAAACGGGAAGCGAGTCTTGACAACGCGGCCGAGATCAAGGGGCTTGCCGAACTTATCCGTCTGCGTCATGGCCGAGATGATGGCCACGTCCGAAACCGGTGCGAGGTTGTCGCCGAAAATGGCGCCCGAAAGAATGGCACCGGCCATCAGCGGCACATCGCAGCCGAGCGCAGCGCCGAAAGGCAAAAAGATGGGGGATGCAGCCAGAATCGTGGAAATGGAGCTGCCGGTGGCTGTGGCCAAAAGCGATGAAATGAGAAAAACGGCTGGAGTGAGCAGCGGCGTTCCGGCAATGGCGCCGCCCGTGAAGGCGGCGAGGGCTTCGGCGAGCCCGGCGGCCTTCATCATGGCCGAGAATACGCCGGCAGCCATCAATAGCAGCAGCACGGTTGCCGTCATTGGCGATGCGGCGCCTTCCAAGACCGCTTTCCAGTAGCGCATCGGCTTTTTGGTCAGCAGCGCGCCTGCTACCAGCGCCGTGAGACCGGCACCCGCAAGCGCCATCAGATCGAATACTTTGAGGACGACAAAAAGGTAGACCGAAAGCAGCGCAAAAATGAGAAATGGAATGAGGAGCGATGCGGGTCCGAAGAAAAAAGGAATGCGGTTTTCATCAAGCGAAGCGTCAGAGGCGCAAGCCGGTGCAGGGGAGGTCATGGTGAATTCTCGTGAGGGCATGAAGGAGAAAAACTGCAAATCGTCTGCGGCGGGACTTCTTTTGTTTTTTTGAGATACGGCTGAAAAACAAAACCCGCCGGAAGGCGGGTTGGACTGAGAAACTGGGGGAAAGCATCAAGTGCGCTGCACGATCTTTCCTTCTCTCAAACCGGCGCGCAGGTCTGCGCACCCGCCATTGAACTTGACGGGAGTCGCCACCACTGACGGCGAGGCTGCAGGCAGGAGAGAAAATTTTCCGGCTTCATAGTGATTTCATCGTACCTGCCGTCACTCGAAAAGGGCTTGGTAGGACTGCAAAACCCAATTGATGCATATCAATCACTTGTTTGTCCGAATTCAATTGCGCCACTTGATTTTTTAGAAAAATTACGCGAAAAAATATGAATTTTTCAAGCGGAATCCGTGAGGAAGCTGAAATTCAGCGTTGTCATACGGCGAATTTCGCGGTTTTGCCGTTTTTTTGCATCTCGTGCTATGGTGCTTGAAACGCGTTGCGGCAGTAGACCTGATAGGTATACAGCTGCGGCCGATTTCTTCGAATGTTTTCATGAGCCAATAGGAAGCATTATGCAGGTGTACATCCGCACTTCTTGCCGAGCTGCCGACGTCCTTCACGGCCGCCGCTCGAATGCTCTCCGCACCAGCTCTACATCCTCTACATCCGCGTCTCGCAGCACAACAGGCAGCGAGACGCTTGACGCCTTGCGGATGCACGTTCGAAGAGACTGACAGGCATTCGGAGAAACCGAATTCCACCAGCACCCAACAAGCGGGAACCTAAAAGGGTTCCCAAAAACGAACGGGAAGCTCCGAAAGGCGCCTCCCGTTTTTTTATACCTCTTCCCTCTTTAATTTAATTACAGCCTCAACCGCCGAACATCGAAAAAAACGGCTTGCCAAGCAGTTTTAACCGGCGGAAGGTTTTTGGAGACGCTCATGGATCTCATCCGGAACTTCAAAATTCACGCGGCGGCACTCATTATTGTTGTGTTGGCGGAACTGGTGGGTGTACAAAAGTTCGGTCTAGTCGTGCTTTTGCCGCTGCTTTATGCACTCGTATTTGGTGCATTGGTGAGCTTTCCGCGCTGGAGTGTCGTGAGGCTCGATGAAATGAATCGAGCCGGCAAGATGCTCTCCGTGGGCGTTCTTTTGCTGATCACGAAGATCGCGCTCGATATCGGTCCGAATATTGAAATGATCATGCAGTCCGGCTGGGCGCTGATCATGCAGGAATTCGGCCACTTCTTCGGCACGCTGATCCTTGGTCTGCCGGTGGCGCTCCTCGTCGGCATGAAACGCGAAGCGATCGGCGCGTGCTACTCCATTGACCGAGAACCCAACGTCGCCATTATTTCGGAGCGCTTCGGTCTGGACTCTCCTGAAGGTCACGGCGTAATGGGCATGTATGTCTGCGGAACGGTCTTCGGCGCGCTTTGGGTGTCGGTTCTGGCCGGCGTCATTGCTCAGATGGGTTTCTTCCATCCGCATGCGCTTGCCATGGGCGCCGGCATCGGCAGCGCCTCCATGATGGCCGCAGCGACGAGCTCGATCATCGTCGTGCATCCGGAATGGGAAGAAACCGTGCGTGCCTATGCAGCGGCGGCCAATCTTCTCACGTCTGTGATCGGCATCTACTTTGCGCTCTTTGTTTCGCTCCCCGTTACGATCAAGGTTTATGAGTTCTTTACGGGTGACAAGGGATCGGCGAAGCCTAAGGCCAACGACTGATCCCCTTCCATGGCAACGAATACAAGCGAACAAGACAAAGGAAACGAAAAATGGAAATCCGCAAACTCATGGAAGAAATGAAGGACGTGCTGTTCATCCTTCTGGTGACGGCCTTCTTTACCTGGATCGCCAACTGCATCCAGCTCCCGAAGGTCAATATGGCCGAAAGCTCGATTGGCGTACTGCTTCTCGTCGTGATCACGGCCTTCGGCATTCTGGTTTCGCACCTGCCGGGCTTTCGTATTCTCCCGATGGTCTTTTGGGTATCGATCATCGCAGTGGTTATCTCGCTGCCGGGCTTCCCGGGCGGCGACTGGGTCATCCACTATACGAAGCAGGTAGGGTTCCTGCCCATCACGACGCCGGTGCTTGCTTACTGCGGCCTGTCGCTCGGCAAGGATATCGACGCCTTTAAGCGTCTTTCCTGGCGCATTGTTCCGGTGGCGCTGGCCGTCGGTGCGGGCAGCTTCATCTGCGCAACTGTGCTCGCTGAAATCATTCTGCATCTTGAAGGCATCTTCTGATGCATTGAGGCAGCTTTATTCGCCCGCTCAAGTCCGGACTGTTCAAGTTCACTGGGCGGGCGCAGAATTTGTCATTGACAGGTAAGAAGAGTCTGCACAGCGCCAAACCGATCCAACCGGTTCCGGGCGGTCGGCTGAAGATCTGCGCAGTCTCTTAAATTTTTTTTGAGCTCCATCGGAGTCGCTTCATTTGCAAGGTTTTTTCCAAAATGAATAAGGAAGAACTGAAGGCGCGGGTCTGCGAAGTCATTCGTCGCCGCAACCCCGACATCGTCCGTCTCGGTCATGCCATTTTTGCCGAGCCTGAACTCGGTTTTAAAGAGCAGAAAACTTCTGCCAAAGTTCGTGCCGCCTTTGATGCGCTCGGCCTGGACTATGAAACGGGCTGGGGCATCACTGGCGTGAAGGCGCGTCTTGCCGGCAAGGGACACCGCCGTACGGTTGCCGTTCTGGGTGAGCTCGATGCCATCGTCTGCCGCAACCATCCGCACAGTGATCCCGCGACGGGCGCAGCTCACTGCTGCGGACACAATGTGCAGATCGGCAATCTTCTGGCTGTCGCCTATGCAATGAAAGAATCCGGGGTCATGGATTATCTCGGCGGCGATCTGGTCTTCTTTGCTGTTCCGGCCGAAGAATATGTCGAAATTGACTACCGCAGCGGACTGCGCCGCGAAGGCAAGCTTCAGTTCTTAGGGGGCAAACAGCAGCTCATTGCCGAAGGCGCCTTTGACGACATCGATATGGCTATGATGATGCACGTCAACGCGACCACCAATCCCGAGGGGGAATTCACCGTTGGGGCAAGTTCGAACGGCTTTGTCGGCAAACTGATCGAATATCACGGCCGTGCCGCTCATGCGGCTGGTGCTCCGGATCGCGGCATCAATGCGCTCAATGCGGCAATGATGGGGGTGATGGGCGTCAATGCGCTGCGCGAGACCTTCCGCGAAGACGACTGCGTGCGCTTCCATCCGATCATCAATTCCGGCGGCGACCTTGTGAATGTCATTCCTGACTACGTGAAGATGGAGAGCTACACGCGTGCGGCCAACGTCGAGGCGCTCGCCCGCTACAACCGCGACATTAACCGCGCACTTAATGCGGGCGCCATGGCGCTGAACGCTAAGTGCGATATTACGGATCTTCCGGGCTACCTCCCGCTCAAACCCGATGAAAACTTCCGTACGCTGCTGCGCGAAAACGCCAATCAGATTTTCGGCGCAGCAAACGTTGAGGAAGGCGTTCATTCTGCCGGCAGCACGGATATGGGCGACGTATCCCATCTCATGCCCTGCGTGCATCCGTGGGTGGGCTGCGTTACCGGCACGCTTCACGGTGCAGACTACGTCGTTTCGGATGAGGAGACGGCGTATGTGAAGACGCCCGAGGTGCTCGCCATGACGCTGATTGATCTGCTCTATGACGATGCTAAGGAAGCCGATCGCATCTGCCGTGTATTTAAGCCCGTATTCACGAAGGAGACGTATTTGCAGTTTATGGATGACCTTGTTCGTCAGCATTGACTGAAAACGCGGTCTGCCTGATCGTTTGCCAAAGTTCGGTCAGGCGCATTTGAACGGCTTCTGTGGAATGTTGCTCACAGAAGCCGTTTTGTATGCTTGCAGGACGTTCATACGGTCTGCTGTCGGTCAATGCAGTCAACAGGGAATAAACGCGCAACGCTATGAAGCGTTTTGACTTATGTCATTGACATTGCCCGAGCGGATGATTGGTTTTGAGCGCGTGTCTCAATTCTGTGTAGGATTATGGGGTCCGAAGCGCCCGTGAAGGCGAGGAGGAACGGGACGGCCCCTCAGGCCGGATCCGCGGAAGATGCCGACCATCAGGCTGATGCACTCAAAGGAAAACGTGCCGCCCGGAAGGCATTGACCAAGGCTGACGGAAAAGATCCCGTCGGCATAAATTCACCACTGACTGGAGGGCGCTTAGTGTCCGTCACTCAGTCAGAAGCCAACCCGGGAGGGTCCGGCAGTTCGAAAAATCCCCGCGGAGAGCAGGCCCTCAGTGCCTGAGACTCGAAGCATGTGAACGATAAAAAGAGGGATCACGTTCTGCTGCACAATCCGCTTCATAAATATGAGGCCCTCTGATGGCTATGTTCAAAAAAATCGCTGCGGCTGCCGCAGCTGCCGCTGTCGTTTTCTCTTTTTCAGCCGCCGCTGATGCTGCTCAGACGCTTCGTGTCGGCAGCCTCACCGTTTATGCGCCGTTCGAATATGTGAATTCGCAAAACGGTGAATACGAAGGCTTTGACATGGATCTGATCCGTGAAATCGGACGCCGAAAGGGGTTCGATGTGCAGATTATTTCCATGACGCTCGACGGTCTCGTGCCGGCGCTGGTGAGCGGCAACATTGATGCGGCTGTTTCGGCGCTGACGATTACGCCGGAACGTGCGGAAAAGGTCGATTTCACCAAACCGTACCTCAACGCCGGTCTCACCGTGATGACCACGAAGGAAAACGCTCCCAAGATCAAGAGCGTCAAAGACCTAGAAAACAAATTGCTTTGCGCCGAAATCGGCTCAAGCGGCGCATTGGTGATGAAGCGTATCCCCGGCACGACGGTGCGTACCTTCAATTCTGCTGCGGATGCCTTTTTGGAACTCAATAAGGGCGGCTGCTTCGCAATGCTCAATGACGGTCCCGTCAACAAGTACTTCCTTACACAGAAAGCTTCTAAGAGCATGAATCTGACGGCGCTTGACTTTGTCGTTTCCGACGACTTCTACGGCATGGCCGTCCAGAAGGGCAACAAGAAGCTGCTCAAGGAACTCGATGACGCATTGGACGAGATGCGTGCTGACGGTACTTTCCAGAAGATCTACGACAAGTGGTTCGGCGACGTCAAGTGACAGTGCTGACGCTGTCGGACTGACTATCGGCAGATTCTTCCAGAGCCTCCAGAAAAATCTCAGCATTTTCTGGAGGCTTTCGTTTGTGTGGCAGCGCCAAGCGCATTTGGGTTCAGACTGAACCCCTGCCGGCCAGAAGTTTACAAAGTGTTTAAGGGCTGGCTGCGAGTGCCTGCGCGGTTTGGAGCGCCGTGCGGACAAGCGCCTGAGTTTCCATTTCGGGATCGAGCCGCTCAACCACAAAGGCCGGCCCATGGAGAGAGGCACCCATGGCGGTGAGCGGGGAAGCTAAAGCGTCTCCGTGCAGGTCCGAGCCGCAGAAAATCCAAAGCCCGGCGTGCTGATCCTGAGGCCGGATCGGGCGGATGGAAAAGAGATAGCGGAACACTAAGCTCATCGTCTGAGAAGCAATCACGGTCTGCATGCGGGAGAATTTTGCGTCAGCCACAAAGTAAACCGCCCGTGAATGGTCGGCCGAGTCGGCGTCGTGCTTCAATGCGGCACGAAGGATAAAGTCCGGCGTGTAAAAGGGCTTGTCGGCGGTTCTCAGCGTGTTGGGAGAGTCGCTGTTTTGCATCAGTGACCAGTCCGAAGTGCGGGCGAGTCCAAGCCCGTTTTCTCCGGCATACATCCCGCCGCTCACGACCGGCTGGTACCAGAGTGTGAGTTCGATGCCGTCTTTCTCAAACGTGAAGGTATTGGCGTGGGGACGTTCGTCACTGCCCGTTGTCAGGCCTTGCGCTCCCTGATAGTCATATCTTGAGGCCGCCGTCTGCAGGAACCCGTTGGCGGAGAATGCGTCGAGCAGCGCTGTGAGAACGTAGTATTCGTATAAACGGCTGTTCGCCATGCAGGTGAGCAGCATCTCGCCTTCCTCCAGACCGGGCGGCGGAGCTTTGCGCCAGTTGGAAACCGCCTCAAAGATTTCTCGATAAGGCGTAATGGCGAGAAAGACCGGCGTTGGGCGCAGCGGCCATGGATGCATTTCGCCTTCAATGCCGAGGGTGCGCACATAGAGCTCGCGCAGTTGAGTCAGGCGCTCTCGAAACTGCAGAAAGCGGCTCGCGGCAAGCTGGAGACGTTTGGCGGACTCCGCAAAAATGGCGGCGGTGGAAGGCACATAACCCTCAGGGACATTGAACTGCGTGTGCGGAAGCTGCTCGGCCGCTGCCGTGAGTTCCGCAGATTCCGTGTCGATTTCATGGGCAAGCGAGGTTAAAAACCCGACCAGTGCTTGGTTTTCATAAGTATTGAAGGAGGGCTGTGCAGAACGAATCAAGGACCTGCGCGGCAGCCAGGCAGGTCCGATGCCGTTCGGGCGTATGCCGATGCCGCCGGGAGCCGGTTCGAGCTCTTCGGGATGGCGAACAATAAATTCGAGAGTTTTCTGTGTAAAGCTTTTGAGTTTTGCAAAGGCGCCGACCTCTTCACGTTCGCTCAGGCGGCTCCGTGCATTCGTACGAAAATAACTGAAGTGCTGTTCATAGAGCTGAATAATCCGCTCGAGCGCCTCTTCCTGATTGCGAATCGCTTTTTCCGATGACGATTCGCCGCAATCCTCTTTCATTCGATCGTGTGAGTGCTCTTTCGGGAAGAGTCTGTCGCTCGCTGATGCGACTCGTACGGCCATTTTGGATATGGCTTCGGCGCGTTCCCCTTTAGGCAAAAGCACATGGACGGGCGGCGCATAAAAAAGCTCTGGGACTAGAGCGTCGGGTCTGCGAAGCGAGACAGAGAGTCTCGCAAGACCGAATACGTCCGCAAAAAGATTCGAGTCAGTCGGCTGAGCAAAGAACTGCAGGCCGTTACGGCTGGTCGATGAACATAAAACGACATCGTCATTGAGCTCAATCGTAACCGCAGCGAGCCGCTTGAGCATGGCGCCTTCACATTCAATGCGGTACGGCCGATCTGCAAAAACCGTCGGCAGCGTCCTCACGAGCGTGTCTGCGCAGAGGTGGACGGGCGCAGACTGGAGCGTAAGCTCCACCGTTTCGCCCTTCCAGCTGAGCGGAACGAGACGCAGCCGGTTAGCGGCGATTCGAGAGATGGAGTGTGAATCGTCGCTCACGGCTGCGGCAGAGGAATGAATCGCGTCGTTCACCACTCAGGCTCCTTGCGTGATGCTCTTGGATATCGGTCGGCAGCTTCACAAGAAGCTGAAGTATCCGAGTGCACGGTCGCCGCGGCTGATCATCGTTTCGAGCAGTCCGGCGGTTCGCACCAGCCGCCGCCGGTGAGCCGCATCCAGCAGATTGACGAGCGCCGATCTGTAGTCCGGGCCATTGCCGGAAAGATGCGGGAGCAGCCGGGAGGCTGCGGCGCAGTCGAGTGCGGCGTCCGCCGCACTTTGCTCCAATTTTGGATCTTCGCGGAAAACAGGCAGACCGCCGAGCACGGCTTTTTCAAAAGCGAGCTGCACGCGAATTGACATCGGCGTTCCGGCAGCAGCCGTAAGCGAAATGAGCTCTTCCAAGCCTTCCCCCGCTGCGCCGGTGAGAGGTGTTGTGCCGGCGGAAAATAATGATGAAAGTGCCGCCCAGCTGATGATCTGCGGCGTAAAGCTCCGCGCAGTGCGAATCAGGGCTGCGCGGTCTGCGGCCGGCAGGGTAATGACGGCAGCGCGATCGACGAGGCGAGGCGAGAGTGTTTCAGTCGTGTGGTCGTTGTTGATCGTAGCGAGAAAACGAAGCGCAGGCGAAATCTTCAGTCTTCTGTGGTCGCCGAGGCTGATGGAGGCGTGACCAGAGGCATCGTCGCAGACATTCATGAAGTCTGCCCAGTAGTACTCCATGGGCGAGAGGTTGGCTTCATCGAGAAGCATCACCGCAGGGAGTTTGGGCGCTCCGAGCCGAGCTTCAGCATCGAGAGCCTGGAAAGCATCGCGCCGGCGGTCATCAACGCTCTCAAAAGTCTTGGTGAGCGGATTCCAATATCCCACGAAGTCGCGTTTGGAGGTCCAGCCGCGCTCCACGGAGATCGGCAGATAGCGGTCGGCAAATTCCGGCGACGGCCAAAGCGCGAGCGATTCGGGCGACTGACGGCCGAGCGCCTCCGATACGAGGTCGAGTCCAAGGACGTGCGCAAGGATGGAGCAGATCGATGTTTTGCCCGATCCCGGCGGCCCGGAGAAGACGGTCAGGAAGTTCTGCGTGAGGGACAAAAAGAGGTTGAGGATGTCGTTGGCACTGTAGCTGCGAACGGCTGAGACGCCCCTTACCAGATAATCGGCAAGTTCGGCGCCCGAAAGCGCAGAGGTCTTCAGACGGCGGATGGCCTCGGCACGGATGACAACGGATTTCTCAGTTTCTTCCCGGCGAAAGTCGGCTGCTGCTTCCATGAATTTGGCTGCGGCACGGCCGTCGAAAATATAGTTCTGTGCGCGCTGGGCAGCTTCGGAAACGCGGGATTCGAGATCTTCGGCAGAATGCGTGAGGTCCTCAATGCGGGATTGAAGCGCCTCAGCATCCTGAGCGAGTGTCTGACGTTTGGCGTTGACGGCCTCCAGATCAGCAAGCGCTGCGAATTCGGCTGCTGTGTGTTTGCGCTGAGCTGCGAGTTTGGCTTGTTCGTCCTGGAGCGCCTGAAGGGCTGCGGTCTTTTCTGCCTCAGCGGCAGAAAGTTCAGCCTGAGCACGGATGCGTTCGGCTTCGATTCGCTGGGCCAGCTGATCGACCTGCCGCTCTTTCTTTTCGAGAATACTGACGAAGGCAGAACTGGCACCGAGCTGCTTGAGCGTTTTGGCATCCGAAAAGATGCGTTCAAGCACGGCCTCAAAGAGCGGGCCCTTTTCAAGCGCCTGCGCACCCATCGAAATGCGGGCAAGATCGGCTATTTCACGAGTGAAAAGGCTGCTGCGGCCGGATGCTTCCAGGAGTTTTTCCAGACGAGCCCGGCGGCGTTCTGAGACCTCAGCGACATCGGGAAAGAGTTCATTGGCAGAATGCTCGGCCGCAAGCCACGATTCAATCTGCCTTCTGCCCGCATCCGTTCCGGATGAGTGCGGAGCGGCCGAAGCCGACAGTGCTCTTTGAGCGGCCTGAGCAGCTTTGGCGAGGAGTGCTCTGTCGCTCAATATGTCAAAGCGCCCGGCCTTGAGTCCTTCCGTGTCGAGCACGGCGCTTTGGCCGACGACAATTTGATCAACGGCGCGGTAGCTTTCGTGCGTTTCAAGCAAATCAGGGGCGGTGCCGTCTGCTTCAAGCCCTGGCGCAAGGCCGTCGGCGAGGCCTTCGGGTGCAGCCAGATAGGGATGGTGGCCCGCATCTTCCTTGAGAGTCCACGGACCGAGGAATCGGCCTTGGTAAGCGAGCAGCACCGGCACGGAAGAGATCCCCATGCTTTGCCAAACTTTATTGTTTTTGGCGGCCTTTGTGCCTTTAGGCGGTTCAACGGCTGGGTCGAGCGAGAGGCGCACCGGAATGGTCTTGCTGAAGTCGACTTCGGCAGATTCCGGAAAGACGATTCGATAGATGCCGATGTCGGAAGCACGGCGCATGCGGCCCTGCCGCGTCAGCTTATCGAAGTCAATACGGTATTTGAAGTCCGGGCGCGGAGCGCCCGTACCCACGTCAAGATTGATCTTCAGATCTGCAGAAAAATCGATGTCGGCGGCATAAATGGAGCCGTCGTTGACGGCTCCCGTCGAAACGCCCTTCAGATTGACGGCGCCGAGGCTTGGGAAACGCGTGCGAAGGGACTCTTCAGAGGCGGCTTCAAAACGCTCTTCAAATGGGTTCCATACGGCAAAGCAGAAGAAGTTGACAAAGGTTCCGGTGCGGTGCACGAAGCCAAGCCACCGTTCACAGCCGGGCGTTGGCTCTTGGTCGGGATTGCGCAGCGGCGCTTTCAAGGGCGCGGGCGATTGGACGGGTTCGGGATGCTGCCCAGCTAATTCGCCGGTCGGCTTAGAGCCGCTGACAGCACTTTGTGCTGCGGATGCAGGTTCTGCGGCAGGGAGCACATTGTCTGCGGCCGGCGTTGGCGCGGTGACGGAGGCTTCGGTGCTGAGGGCGTCAGCCGTATTCGGGTCACTTTTGAGTTTGGCTCTCTGAGCGGGCAAAACCGCTCCAGTTTTTTTCTGTGCGCCTCTTTTTTCCACGGGGTGTGCGGGAGCAGCTTCCTGAACCGTTTCATCGTCCTCAGCAGCGGCCGCCAGCGCAGCTGCAGCCGTTTCAGCTTGTCTGCGCTGAGCGGAGCGAACCGCCTCGGCCATTTCTTGCTCTCGACGCAGCGCTTCCGCACGTTCAGCGGCGCGGGCTTCTGCTTCGCGGGCTCTGGCCGCGGCGTCTTCCGCGTGACGGATCATGTCGGACAACGGGACAATGCCGGCATCGTCCATCTTCTTGAGAATCAGCTGTCCGGCGAGCGAAAGTGCGTCAGCATCGGCGGGCGAATCGCCGTCATCCTGAAAGAGCCCGCAAGGCCAGACGCCGGCCAGAAAGGAGGCTGCTTCTGCGGGCTGAACTGTCCCTGCATAGTCGATGTAGTTTTTCAGTTCAGAGAGATAAGGCCGCCGGCCTTCTTTATTGCGGTCCAAAAAACGACCCTGCGCGAAGGATGGGTAGAGCGCCGAGCATCGCTCAAACATCTTTTCTCCGATCGCCAGCCGTAAAACAGAAAGCAATCCGGGGTCGGAACGGTCTGCCGACAAGATGCGTTTCATCAGCGCATTGTTGCCGCGCACGCGGGTGATGCGCACGCCTCGCGTAATCGGGGAGCCGCGCAGCGTTTTTGACTTGAGGAGCCCAATGATTCGAGATTCGGCATCACTGTCGATATGCTCAATAATCCAGCGCAGAAGGAGCTGACGAACCGCAAGGGTGCCGTACGGCTGAGGGGCTTCGCTCCGCTCCTTTTCGTCGGCTTGAGCCAGGTCTGGCTGCGCTGAATCACTCTCCGGGGCGGCAGCTTCGCTTTTTTCAGCGGAGTCTGCAGTATCCGGCCGTTTCGTCAGATCGCCCGCTTCGTTGCTAAGCAGGAGATCCGGATAGAGCGCAGAGAGATCAAAATCAAGGAAGCCGAGGTGCAGGAAATGCTGATAGGTTCGGCGTCCGAACAGCGTGAGACGTCCGTCGGGCGAAAAAAGACCGCAGCGCCAGATGCCGGCCAGCAGTTCGGGAACTCGGGATTTGGAAATGTCTTTGGCTAACTCTGCCAAAGCGAGGAGCGCCGCTTCGCGTTCTTCGTCAGCGTCTGCAGCATGAAAATGCGCGACGTTTTGAGCAATCTTGGTATGGAGCGGGCCGCAGGAAACAGCCAGCATGGCTTGTTCAAAAAAAGCGGGCGTCTTTTCTTCCGCAGCGAGCAGGGCGATTTTCAGATCCTCGCGGGTGCGCAGTTTGCCAATCGGAGCGCCTAACGCGAGGGCTTCTGCGGGCTGCGGTGTTTTTAGAACGGCAGCCACGCGTTTTTCGGCCTTGCCGGAAAAACTTTTCAGCAGTTCGTCAAAGAGGATGGGTTTAAGCACCGGTCCGGCCGCAGTGGCAGGATCCCATACGGTTAATTCGACTGGTGCGCTCGAGTTTCTCTGGCCGTCGGCAGTGCGTGAAGTCGGGGCAGGCTGAGCTGCGGGGGCTTCTTTTGGGGGCGCAGAGGCCGGCGTCTGCTCTTCTGGGTCTGCATTGGCGTCAGGCGTGCGTTCATCGGCTTGGCAGTCCTCATCTGCCGGCACGTCGTACTTCGTTCTGAGCGCAGCAATCAGTGCTCTGCCGAAATCAGTAACTTCATTGCTCACCGGGGCAAACATACCGCACATCCACCCTGCGGCGAGAATGCTCGCTGCCATGGTTTTGCTCGGACACGTTTTGGCATAAGCGATGAGAGAATCGCGGAACTCAATGAGCTGCTCCTCCTTGCCGTCTGTAGGCGTGAGCGTCGACCATCCCCTTATGTCGGGGAAAATGTCAAAGAGCCTTGGTTCCCAGAGCTGAATTAAGCAGAATTGAAATTCAGAATGAAAACGAAAGTCTGCACTGAACTGCAGAAGCCGGCGCTTGAGCGTACTGTTGTATCGAGCAGAAGTGAGGTCCAGATCCGCAAAGTATCGCTGGTTTCGCAGTGCCGGCTTTTTTAAGGTATTGAGCAGCCGCTTTTCTGCGTCCGAACTTGCGTTGTCAATAAGGTAGTCGAATATACGGCGGTAGAGCATGGCTGTCAGACGAAGAGGATGGGTGTTAGCCCAAGCATCTTAGCGCCTCAACTTGATGCTCTGGCCAATAAAAACACGCGGCGGCCTTCCGGGGAAGCGAAAACCACGGCAAAGGGACGCCGAGCTGACGGATGATCAGGCGGGCATTCGTTTAGGAGCGCTGACGGCAAAAACAGATTCAAAGCGCCTGATTAATTCAATGAGACGAATGGGGAGCAAAGCATCGACTTTGGCTCGAAGATCTTCAGGAACGCCCCAAGCGGCCTCAGCGGCGGCCCCGGCAATAGCGGCGATGGTATCGCAGTCGCCGCCGAGCGCTACGGCCCGGCGCACGGTCTCCTCATAGGATGAGCTTCCTAAGACCAGTGCAGCTGCCACAGGAAGCGTCGCTGAGCACCGTAAGTCCGTGCGAATCGGACGAGACGCCTCCAAAACGGTCAATTGAGGCAATTCGCCGAGCGGCTGGCCCCACAGACCATTCCATTCGCGGCGAAGGTTTTCGGGATCAGCGCCTTCACGCAGGCGATAGATGAGCCACACGGCAGCCTGAGCGCCCGCAACGCCTTCCGGGTGATTATGCGTTGGGAGCGCCGAAAGGGCTGCGAGTTCAAGCGCTTCGGAGAGCGATCCTGCTGCCCATGCACATCCGGATGCGCGCATGGCGGAGCCGTTGCCGAGACTCCCGGTAGGTGCTTCGGTGTCGCTCAGCATCCAGCGCATAAATCGACTGCCGTAGCCAGCCTTTGGGAATGTACAGCCCCAGTCGCGCAGAGCCCCTCTCACTTTTCTCTGAAATTGCACTGGGTCAACGCGCAGTGTATTCTCGCTTACATCGTCACGAACCGCAGACGCAATCAAGGCGTCTGCGACGGCACACGTCAGGACGGAGTCGTCTGTGGGATGGGCGTCCGGCGGAAAGATCGGGAGCTCCTCAGGACTTTTGAGCCAATTGTTGAATTCAAACGTACTCCCGAGCACATCTCCGATAACGGCGCCGTACAACATAATGAGATCTCCGATTTCCCCGGTTTGTTCAAACGCCTTAATGGAAGCATTAGCCGCGAATGATGAAACGGCTAATAAGTCAAATTGTGACGCATGAACGCCAAGTATATCGCGGCCGTTTTGATGAGGCGAAGCGAAGAACTGAGCAGGTTAAGCGCTTGAAACATTTGAAGAGCTAAAAGCAATGAATATCAATAAAGATGCGTCTGTTTGCCGTACTCGCCGACAGATGCTTATCCGCACAGCATCAGTCGTTTTCAGTACGGGGTCCCTCGCATTTCTGCCCAAAAGCGTTTGGGCTTCGGGAGCGCCTCAGGCCGCTTCTGAAGGCTGGAGCGGCCAGGCGGTTAAAGCCGCGGAAAAAATCCTTGAGGCTTGCTGCCGCCATCCTTTCACACAAGGTTTGGCGGACGGGACTTTGCCGAAAAAAGCGTTTCTCTTTTACGTTGTTCAGAACGTTCACTATCTCACGGGCTACGCGGCTTCGCTTCATGCTCTGGCCGGACGTGTGGCGACAATGTCTAATCTCCCCCTTGAAGAGCGCAAGCGCATTGCCAAGCGTCTCCATGGATGGGCCAAGGATACCGATGCTGTCCGGGAATCGCTCGATAGTGTGTATGCCGCACATGCCGCAGGGAAACGCTTGACCGATGATCCGCTTTTCAAGACGATTGAACCCGCGACGCTGCTTTACATCAACTACGAAGCGCTTTGTGCCAAGACATCGCATCCGGCTGTCGGCATGGCAGCGCTTCTGCCGTGTTTTTGGGTTTATGACGGGCTGGGGCAAGCCTTTGTGAAGGCGCAAAAGAAAAGCAGGCTCAATAAGAATCCCTTTGCGGACTGGATCGCGGGTTATGGTTCGCCGGAGTATTCGGCGGAGGTGCGCCAGGCACTCGGCATCGCGGATGCGCTTGCTGCGGAAACGGATGAAACAGTCAAAGCGGAAATGACGTCAGCATTTCTGACCGCCTGCCGGATGGAACTTCATCTCATGGAAGCTGCCTGGCGCGGACTGACGTGGGAACCCGTCGCGAGGCCCCATTAACTGCCCGTCAGCCTGCTGCCATCGCCTCGCTGGGCCTACCCGCCGGTACAGAGCCGGAGCTCATCTCGGCGGCGCTTTTTTCGAGTGCCGTCGATTGAGCTCTGCCGCTGCGGGGCCTGCCGAGCGAAGTGAGGTTTTGATCATCGATAGGGTTTGTGCTTTATGGAAAAAAGGTTTTATTTCTGCTCGATGAAGAAATAAAACGCGTGTCATTCTCTTCTTTTTTCGTCCCAGACTGCAGGATAAACACGTGCCCTATCAATAAGTACTTTTTATTCGTGACGAATATTCACTTGATGCGGTTTTTCCGAACGTTGGTCCGGGAAGAACGCAGTGATCGCTTTTACCAGAAAACCGACCAAAACAGCCGAGACTGCAGTTCCTTCCCGTAACCCGACAAAGCTGCCCAATACCGCAAATGAAAGTATGGCAGCAATGACAACCAGCACGGTGTCGTTTATGATTTTGACGGTGCCGAATGGACGATGAAATACGGCAGCGAAAGCGAGCACAATGCCTTCGCCCGGCTGAACAATTGTTTTGGAGCGAACCTGCAGAATGATTCCGACAGCAAGTACCAGGTTGCCGAACATACTCAATGCCGCGCTCAGCCACCAATTGTTTGGGCTGTACGGCTGCAAAAGGTGCATGTTGAGGTCGATGAATGCGCTGAAGACGAGTACGGCAGGAATCTGCAATAAGTTGAGGATCGAAAAGCGGCTGCGCAGAAGCAAGGCTTGAAGGACAACGAAGATTACATTGAGGATGAAGGTAGTCGTTCCGAAAGAGAGCGGAAAGATCTTGCTAAGCACATACGGAAGCGTGCTGATAGGCGTTGTGCCGATGTTTGAAACCGCTGTCAGGGAAATGCCAAAGGTGGCAAATTCCATGCCGATAACCAGCATGGTGATGCGGCGGCAGAGATGGGAAAAACGCCCTGAAGTATTTTTAAGTTGATTCATAGCGGCGACAGTGCAGAACGTTTGATTTTAACGATTAAAGTCGAATCCTGCGTACGGCTGTGATGAAGCAGCCGATCCGAATGGAATGAAGCTGTCGCTGCTGAGAATCTTCACTAGCCCAAGATGCGGGCTAATGCAATAACAAAAGCGCCGGCGGAAGTGTTCGCTCCTGCCGGCACTTTTCCGGACAATCGTCCGGTAATTAACGCTGTAAGCCTCTTATGCGGTAAAACGGAAGTTCACCTGTGAGACAAAACGGCGGTGGCCGACGAAGCCGCGAATGTAGGTGTCCATGAAGCAGCCCGGTACTGCCCAGCGGGCGACTTCATTGGCACGGAAGGAAAGCGTCCAGCTGCCATCATCATTCTTCGCAGATGAAATGGGCTTGGCCGGGGCGAGAACGGATTCCTTTTTGCCTGAAAAACCCAGACTCCACAGCACGCTGTTCGGATCGAGATCGAGTTCGGAAGATTCAACCGCGGGCGTAAGCGTAATGGCTACCAGTGCGTTCGGGTCGCTCACGGAAATTTCTACGGCTTCAGCGTCTGCGAGCACAACATCAGCGGCATCAATCGTGAGTGCATCGCGCAGTTCACGATACGTTTCATCCGCCTTGGCGCACATGCGGCACGTGAAGTCGCCCAAGAGTTTCTTAGCTTCAGCATGCGGGAGGGTTTCGGCTTCATGCTTAACCTTTTCCGCCGCACCGATGAACTCAGCCTCAAGCGAATCGCGCACCGGCCAGATGCCGGCCATCAGACCGCGGTTGAAGTTCACGATTTCGCTGAGCGAACCGTAAATGAACCAGCTGTGATCTTCATTGAAGTCGAGCATGTCAGCGGGCATGCTGAAATGGAAGCGGCGGGCGTCCTCGAGGGTCGACCATTGGTAGCCCTGCGGAATTTCGCCGGCCATCGGGAACCAAGGCACATAGGGGTTCGGATCCTGAGACGACGAGCAGCGCCAGAGCACCGTATAAAGCGGATCATCGGCGATATCTGCCACCCAGGATTCGCGCGTATGGGAGCGAGAGATGTCTTGCGCACTCGCGTGGAAGGCGTCGGCCCGGCCGTCGCCGCGGGTGCGGTAGGTTTCTTCAGCCGTAAGACGAAGAACCGCTTTCACGTCCTCAACGCTCATTTTGTGCGCCGGCTCAACCATTTCCGGGTAATGGTTCGGATCGTCGAAAACTTCTCCCGTGATGTACTGCCAGCCCGTGCGCATGCGGATGCTCTTATTGGGGTCGAGGCGGATTTCGTCGGGCTGATAGGCGACGGAGAAATCAAACTCATGGTAGTAGCTGCCTGCGGCCGGCGAGAAGCGGCCCTTTTTGACGGCGTAGTCAATCAAGTCAGGCGAGGCAATAACGTTTTCCGTATCGGAAAAGTCCACCACACGGACGGCTAAGTAATTGGAAATCAGAACGACTTTGTCGTCAGGCACGCGGTGCGCGACGAAGTGCTTGCCCTTGACGACATTAAGCACCCAAGCTTCCTGAGCGTCGGCAAAAGAGTAGTTTCGTGCGGGGCTCCAGTAGCCGTATTTGCTGATCAGCTCGCCGGCAATTTCAACGGCTTCACGGGCAGTATGGGCTCGCTCCATCACGCAGCGGCGAAGCAGGAACCCGATGCCGCCTTCGAACAAGCCGACTTCTTCGTCCGAGAGGTGACCGTCATAAGAGTCGCCGCCCGAGTTTGAGCACATGACAACGCCTGCGTCATTGGCCATGCCCTGGTCAAAGGAGGAGCCGGGGGCCGGTGCAAGCATATTGCTCCAATAGGTGCCGAGCGTGACGGGCGCCTGAGGGACGCGGGCGCGGCCGGGTTCTCCTTCAACGAATTCCCCTGCCGAGTGCGAACCGCCGGGCACCCAGAACTGCTGATGCATGCAGCGTCCGCCTGAGTCCTCATTGTGGCCGAGGATGACGCGACCCGTGGTCGAAGCCAGACGACCGACAATCACCGTTGTGCACATACCAACTCCTTTTCTTTTTGAGCGTATTCAGAGAAGACGAAAGGCGCAGCAATGATTCGCCGTCCTTCGTCCATGGATGATTGCAATTTAAAAAGAGACCCAGATGCAAAATCTGGGTCTCCCACGCATGGAACTATTTTATGGCTGTGTCTCTTGCTGAGGCTCAGACTCATTCAAACACTCAATGTAAATTTTGTTCATTAACGCAATAGCGTTATTCTTTGCTGCCTTCCGCAGCGACCTTGCCTTCGACCGGCGCGATGCCGCGGGCTTCCGCGCGCTTCGTGATGATGGTGGCGCCAATGCCTGCCGTCGTGATCAGGAGCATGCCGCAGATCGACATCAGCGTCGAGGGCTCATCAAAGAGGAGCCAGCTGATGATCGCGGCAAAGGGAATGGCCGAGAATCCAAGGCATGACGAAAGCAGCATGTTGCCGTAGGCATAGGAGCGGGTAGTGGCGATTTGACCGAGCGTGGCGAAGGCGCCCATGGCGAGCACGGCGAGCGCCGCTTCGGGACTCGGCATGTGAAGACCGTCTTCAAGGAGGTACGCGCCGATCAGTCCGAAGCAGGTGCCAAAGCACGTGAAGTAAAAAACAATTCGCCAAGAGGGTTCCTGCAGTCGGCCGAGTTCCTTCATCTGCCAGTAAATTGCCAAATCGAGGAGCGCCACAGAAAGCGTCAAAAGCGCCGGCCAGAGCTGGTCGCTTGAAAAGCTCGGCTGCAAAATGATCGTAATGCCGCTGAAACCGGCGATGATTGCAGCCGCCAGCCCCCAGGGCGCCCGCTGATGCCGCAGCAGCGCCAGGATGATGAAGTTCACCGACATGAAGAGCGGCGTCGTATAGACGAGCGTCATGTTGGTGCCGAAAGGCAGCTGTCCGAGCGTGAAGAACCAGACGGAAATACTGAGCGTACCGAGAATAGAGCGCGTGATGTTGCCCATCAAGTGAGGCGTTTTAAGCGACAAATGGTTGCGCTTCACAAAGAGCCCGATGGTGATGACGCCGAAAAGGGATCGGTAAAAGACCATCTCCAGCGTTGTCAGCTCACCATTGGTGAGCTTCACGCAGGCGGCCATCATTGAGAAGAAGAGTGCTGCAGCGAGCGCCCAAAGAGACTGCTTCAACATGAGGGATGCGGCGGGGAAAAGTGATGTCGGGAAATGATTGATAACAAACCGCCTCGATTCCGCTTGTCTGTGCGGAACCGAGGCGCGTTCGGGAGCGGTGCCTGACCGGCCGTCGATCTAATTATTTTTCGGCATCAGGCCGAAGTTTTCAAGACATTGCGGTAGCGATAGGGCAGCTCGACCAAGTCGAGCGGCTGGCCGTCGGGGGTAAGCGTGATGCCGGCAAAAAGTGAGCCGATCGTAGCGGAGAAAAGCACGAGCGTGCGTCCGCCCAAGGTCACAGCACGCACGACTTTGCCGGCCTCTTCACCCTTAGCGTAGACGGGAGCGCCTGCCGGAGCAGCCGCTTCAGCGGAAAGGATGCCGACGGCGGCACGGCGGTTCGTTTCGCCCAGATGCTGCAGGCGGGAAACAACTTCCTGACCGGGGTAGCAGCCCTTGGAAAAACTGACGCCGTCAACGAGTTCGAGGTTGACGGCCTGAGGCACGAACGTTTCGCGCGTGGGCGGAAGCACCTGAGGAATGCCGGCGGAAATGGATGAGGCGAGTGCCCAAGCTGCAGGTGCAGGCGTCAGTCCAAAGTCTGCGGCAGTCTTGCCTGCGGGCAGGATCACCAAGGCGCGGGCACCGCCCGCGCAGAAGCCGGGAACCGTTTGAGACGGTTCAATGCCGAGCAGCGTAAAGCCGTCCTTTTCAATGCAGACGCCGTGGGCGGGCATTTCAAGGCCGAGCGCGGCGAGCGTCTTCGCACCTTCCTCGCCGACCGCGATCAGCATGGCAGGCGCAGGGTCAACAACTTCGAAAGAGACTTTGGAGCGCAGCACATACATATGCAGGCGCTTGAGAAAACCTTCGGCCATTTCCGCGGGCAGCGCGAGCATCACGGCATCACCGGAGAGCCAGGCGCGCATCACGGCAAGCAGGCGCCCTTTGGGAGAGCAGTAGCCGGCAAGCGTTGTACGGCCGGCGAGGTTCTCAATTTTCTGGGTGAACTGGCCGTGGAGGAAATGCCGGGCGTCTTCGCCCGTCACACGAATGAGTGCAGTGTTCGGTGCGCAGGCAATGCTTGGCGGCACTGCCAAAGAAGTGGTCGTCTGTTCCATGGTTTGATTTGGGGTCAAGGCCGTTCCTAAGCGGCTGCGGCCGACCCTCGCAGTTTTAATTGAGTTCTTGTGACGTGAAAGCATAGCCGTTTGAGGAAAAAGATGCTTGTTCTTTGACGGCTGGCGCGATGCATATTGGAGACCGCGTCAGCGAGGCGCCGGCCGATTCTCTGAAGCGTCATGCGCTAGACTCAGGCGTCCTGATGATTTCCGTTAAGTGCAGAGAATTGAAGTGAAGAACATTGAGACGCCCAGCAATGCGGCTTCAGATGAAGCCCCTCTTGAGAAGCCGGACGAGGCGCCTGGCCTCGAAACTGTTTCGGAGTCTGAAGCTTCAGCGGTTAAGAAGAGTGAAGAGGAATGCAGTCAGACGGGGGCGCAGCACTCAGCGGAAAACTCGGCGGGCGAGCCGACGGATTCGTCCGAAAAGACAGTGCATTCTGCTCACAAACCGCATTGGGGGCGTCGACTCTTGATGCTGGTCCTTCTGGTAATGCTGCTTGCCGCAGGCGCCGCAGCAGCCTGGCAGCAGGTCCGAGCCATGCTCTATGAAAAACCCGCAGTGATGACCAGTGACATGGTCGTGGTGCCTGTGCTTGAAGGCGACAGCGTGACGCGAGTGCTCGGCCGACTCGCTCAGGCGGGCGTGGAGGTGCCGATTTGGCAGGCGAAACTGTTAACCAGGCTTGAACCAACGCTGGTGCGCAAGATTCATGTCGGCCGCTTCCGTTTTACCCGCGGCATGACGCCCTACAACGTCTTGGAGACGCTTTCCGGACCGGCGCTCGTTGATAAACAGCTGCGTATTCCGGAGGGCGCCGCTTTATGGACGGTTGAGGATATTCTGGCTTCGGCGGAGGATCTCTCTCCCGAATCTGCCAAACTCACCGATGATGCACTGCTCGAGCGTTTGGGCGTTAAATCGATGGAAGGCGCCTCGGATACCGCAACGCTCGAAGGTTTCTTGGCGCCCGATACTTATCGATACGGCAGCGGCACGAGTGATCTCATTGTTTTGGAGCAGGCTGCCGCTCGACAGCGCAGACTCGTCGATGAAGCTTGGGCAACCCGCTCGGAGCTCTGTGAGGCCAAAACCCCCTATGAGCTTCTGATCCTCGCCTCCATCATTGAAAAAGAAACGGGCGTGAAGAGCGATCGGCATCTTGTGAGTTCTGTTTTTAACAACCGTCTAAGGATCGGCATGCCGCTGCAGACCGATCCGACGGTGATCTACGGACTCGGACCAATGTTTTCCGGCAATCTGACGAAAAAGGATCTGCAGCGGCCGGGCGACTGGAACACTTATCTCAATAAGGGCCTCCCGCCCACTCCGATTTCGATGCCTTCGGCCGCTTCTATTGAGGCGGCGGCGCACCCGGAACCTTCCAAGTACCTTTACTTTGTGTCGCGCGGCGACGGGACGAGTGAATTTTCAACGAACCTGCGCGACCACAACCGCGCGGTAAACCGCTTTATCCTCAAGCGCGGTGCGCCGGCTAAGTCCGTTCAAACAGATAAGCCTGCCTCAGCTGCCAAGGCGCCGCAGAACGCTTCGAAGCCCGCATCGGTAGAATGACGGCCACAGGCAGGCTGCGGCAAGCTTGCTTACAGGTTCACTATTCAAAGCGGAGTATTCAGGGCATGTTGGGGCGCTTCATCACGATTGAAGGCATTGACGGTGCGGGCAAGTCCACGCAGACGGAGAGCCTCCTCAAGCATTTGGCCGATCAAGGCGTCAGCGTCCTCCATACGCGTGAGCCGGGCGGAACGCCTTTGGCGGAAAAAATCCGCGCCATGCTCCTTGCCGACGAGATGGCGCCGGATGCTGAAACGCTCCTCTTCTTTGCCGCCCGCGCCGATCATGTGCGGCGGGTCATTCGGCCGACTTTGGAGTCCGGCCGCTGGGTGCTCTCTGACCGCTTTACCGATGCAACTTATGCCTATCAAGTGGGCGGCAAGGGATTTTCCGGCGAGAAAGTCGAGGCGCTTGAGAACTGGACGCTCGGCGGTTTTGCGCCCGATCTGACGCTCCTCTTTGACATTGCTCCCGCCGTGGCCGCCGCACGGCTGCGTGCCCGGGCCGGAGATCAGGATCGATTCGAGCGTATGGGAGAAGCCTTCTTCACCCGCGTGCGGGAGGCTTATCTGGCAAGAGCAGCTGCAGCTCCGGAGCGCTTCCTCATCATCGATGCGGATCGGCCGGCAAAGGATGTGTCAGCAGACATTTTTGCGAGGATTTCGTCATGGCTTTAGCGCCTTATCCGTGGCTCGAGGAGCCCGCACAGACGCTTCTGGCGATGCGTGATCGGATGCCCAATGCGGTGCTTTTGTACGGTGCCCCAGGGGCGGGGCTCTATGAGCTCGCACTCGCCTTTTCCAAGTCGCTCTTTTGTCTTTCGCCCCATTCGGACGGCACCCCATGCGGGCACTGCACCGGCTGCCGGCTGGCGCAGGCCGGCACCCATCCGGACTTTAAGCAGGTGCTTTCGGAAGCTCAGTGCGCACGCTACGACGTAGCGTATGAGCCCGCGGAAAACGAGCGCAGCGATGCCAAGAAGAAGCTCTCGCGCGAAATCCGCATTCATCAAATTCGTGTGCTGGGCGATTTTTTGTCGCTGAACGCCAATCAGGGCGGCCGCCGCGTAGTGCTCGTGCATCCGGCCGATAAACTCCGGGCTGAAGCGGCGGCCTCACTCCTTAAATCCATGGAGGAGCCTCCAGAAGGGCTGATTTGGGTGCTGACGGCTGAAAAGCTCGATGATGTGCTGCCGACGATTCGCTCCCGCTCTCGGCTGGTGCGCGTGCCGATGCCCGATCATGAGGCGGCGCTCGCTTTTTTGAAGTCCAAAAAACTCAAGAAACCGGAAGAAGCCCTTACGATGGCGGGCGGTTCGCCTCTGGCAGCGCTTGAACCCTCTGCAGACGATCGGCTTTCAGCTAAAACGGAGAATGCCGTGCTCGAATTTTTGCGTGCGGGCCCCGAACTCTCGGTTGATGCCCTTGTGCGGCTTTATGCCCCCGATCTCACGCTCCCGGCTTTCTCGCTCCTCGTGTCGCGCTGGGCGCACGATCTGATGCGCTCGGCGCTTGGCCTTCAGCCGCGGTACTTTATCGACGAAAACGCCGTCATTGAACGCTTGGCCGCGCACACGGATGCAAAGCGCGCAGCGGGGTTCTGCACGCAGGCGCTCTCGTGCCGCCGAGCAGCTGACCATACGCTCAATCCTAAGCAGACCGTTGAATCGGTGCTGCTTCGCTATAAGCAGATTTTTCAGTGAAAAAAGGCTGCAAAACGCGGTCTTCATCACCCATCCTCGCAGAATAAGCCCGCAGCGGGATCGCGGAGCGCGGGCTCCGGCGTTTCCGGAGCCGTCAGGGCGCTGACCGGTGATGAGCTGCGTCAGAAAAAGATTCAGAGCGGGCGCGGCAGCCGCCCGGACTGAATCAAATTACCGTCACTTCCAAGATGGGGGCGCTTTAGAGCGCCTTCATGTGACTCATCGCTTCGCTCATTTCCGCTTCTTCGGGCGAGAGATAGCGGCCGGTGGTTGCAACAGAAGCATGTCCCATGGCGGCCTGAACGACATTGACGCTCATTTCCTTTAGGGCCGAGACCGCAAAGGTGTGGCGCAGCCAGTGCGTGGACGATGCACGCAGTTTGGCGGCGTCAAGCGGCGCGCTGAGCGCCACCTCATCGGCCACGCGGTCGAAGAAGGACTCCAGCACACGATAGAGGCCGCTGCGGCTCATGGGGCCGCCTGGATTCCGGCCGCGTCCGAGGTTCACGAGGAGCGGTGTATCCGGAGGCGTCTGAGCGGCTTCGGGAATGCCTCGCGCTGCGAGTGCCTGATTGATGATGCTGAGCTGCTCTGCGGTAAGCGGCAGCCGCCGGACTTTGCTGCCTTTGCCGATCACTTCAATGGCCGGACGCTCACCGCCGCCGAAGCTGCGCCGGACAATCCAGCCGGTACGGGCTTCGAGCATTTCAGAAGCCCGCAGACCGAGGGATTTGCCAAGCATCAGGATGAGCTTCATACGTTCACGCGGCAGTCCCTCCGGGATGAGCGACAGGTGCCCTGTGATTTCACTCCACTGTTCGGGGGTAAGCGATCGATCGGCAAATGCCTGCGGCGCGCCTTCGCCCTTCAGAAGCGGTACCTTGGGGCTCACCTGGTCGAAGGGATTGAAGATGAGGTAGCCCGTGCGCTTCAGAAAATTAAAGAGCTGGCGCACGACGACAATGGCGTTTCGGCGGCTTGCCGGCGAAAGCGGGCCATTGTAGGGCCGCCAGGCTGCGGATGATCGTTCGGCATTTTTTTCGCCGATCCAGAATGCCTGCGGAATCCGCCATTTTCGGCTGAAGGTCTTGTCATCGGTTCGCCCGAGATCTTCGAGCCAGCGCAAGTACTGAGAAGCTTCATCGGCGCGGATGTCCGAGAGCGCCGTTTCTTTTTCGACCAGACTCCAGAGCAGAAAACGTTCAGCTTCCTTTCGATAGCTCGCATGCGTATTGGGATTCCCGGCTCGAGCGTTAAGCCAAGTACGGATGGCTTCCAGGTCATCGCGGGCAGAGAGCGCACAAGCCGCGGCCGGCGCCCGGTTGAGTCCCTTTTTGCCCGAGAGCGGCTCGGGGAGTTCAATTTGTTCAATCGGGCGAATACGCGGGTCGCCCGGCGCAGAGAGCCCGCGTGAAGCATCGGTCTGACGCCGGCTGGCCGATGTGCGCACCGCCGGGAGCGAACCGGGCGGAAAGAAGCGCGGCGTCACTTCACCGACGGATTTGCCCCAGCGTGCCAGCCACATCATGAGTTCCCCGGCCAGAGCGGCATCAAGCCCTTCAATTCGGCGAAACCAGGTATTTCCAAGTGCTGCAGCGCATTCGTAGAGATCCTCGACAGTTTCAATGCCCGCGGCCGCCATCGGCAAGGCAACTGCGGGCGGCAGCAGCCGCGCGAGACGGTCGTCGGGAGAAAGCGTGCGTTCAGGAAGGGATGGAAGTTTGGCCATAACCGACAAGGAAAAATGGGGAGGGTTGAGGCGGCAGTATTGCTTTAGGAGACCTCGCCTACTAAACCGCCTGCGAGGCAAGGCTAATATACGTTGGAAGCTTATGGCGCACTCAAACGCTTTGCGAGAGTGTGATGCTCCTCTCTTTCATTTCATCATTTTTGCGCATCATGACGAAGATTCGCCGGTTCCCTTTTTTTTCGGCCGCCGCCGTCCTCGCGCTGACTGTTCCGCTTTCAGCCTTGGCCGACTATCCCGACCTGCCGCCGGAACCGCCGCGCGCGGCTTCGTCCTTCATCGGCATGGGAGCGGCTACCGGCACGCCTTCTGGGGATGTTGCTCAGGCTGTAAAGCCCGTTTTGCGCTCGCTTCCTGTGCCGACAATGGTACAGTCGGCGCCTTTTAATAAAAGCGATCTTTATGCGGTGCCGGTGACAACCAATTTCCCGCGTCCTTTGAAGATCGGCGTGCAGGCTTCCTTAGGCTTGTCGTCTCGAGCGCAGTGGCTGCGATTTACGCTCGAAGAACTCAAGTACGTTCTGGGCGAGGCGAATCTAGAAATTCTCTGGTTTGACAATCGGCAGCTCGAACTTGGCGTCAAGAGCCGTCAGCTCGACTTCATCCTTGCCGATGCGGATGAATTCGCGCTGGCGCAGTCGACTGGATATTACGAGGCCTCCGCAAGTTTTCTGCCTAATGCGGCGATTCGTGCCGAAGATGCGCAGGCCGCGGTCATTTTTACGCGCCGCGGACGTGAGTCGACAGCGTTCAGTGCTTTAGCCAATCCCAGCACGACGTTTGCCGCCACCAGCCGCGACTCTCTTGCCGGCTGGGATGCGGCGGTTGTGAAACTCTTTCAGCACGGTATTTCTCGTACCGACATTGAAGATCGAACAACCTTTTACGGGTGGTCCTCTTCCTCGGTGCTTCATGCCGTGCTTTCAGGAACGCAGACGGTAGGCATTCTTCCGGCGTGCGAACTTGAAAAGCTCGAAAACCGCGGAAAGGTCGGCATCACGCATGACCTTTCAATCTTTTCTCCGCAAAGGGACGACACGCTTTCGTGCACCCACTCGACGATTACCTATCCGTCCATCACGGTGGGCGTGCTGCGTACGCTTGATCCTGCTTGGAAAAAGGCTGTCAGCACGGTGCTTTATGCCGCGGCTAGCCAGCGCTACGGCGGGGAGTGGGCGCTTCCGGCCGTCAACCGTACGATTTACGATTTGTTTTACGAATTGAAGCGCGGTCCGTACGAAAACCTCGGGTCATGGAATCTCAACCGTTTCCTGCGTGAAAATGCTGAGTTCATTGCCTTTGCGCTCTTGGCGGCCTTCATCATCATTTCGTATGCCGTCAGTTTGTCGGTATTAGTTAAGCGCAAGACTGCGCAGCTGCGCAGAGCCCTCGAAGAGCGTGAAATGATCGAGGCCGAAGCCGTTCAGTCGCGTCAGCATATTGCCAACCTTGAACGCACCGGCATTGTCGGACAGATGTCCACGATCATTGCGCATGAGCTCAAGCAGCCGCTTGCGGCTATTGTCAATTTCGCGGGCAGCCTGAATCGCCGCGTGCAGAAGGGTAATTACGACGAGAAAGCGTTTGGCTGGGCACTGGGGGAAATTCTGGATCAGGCCGAGCGCGCCAATCAGATTGTCAACCGAGTCCGAGCCTACGCCAAACACGACTATCCGCCGCGAACCATTGTGGATTTGTACGGCGTCATCGGGAATGCCATCACCAACTTCCGTCGTGCGCGGCAGACCGCTGCGGAAGTGATCGTGCGCGTGAACAAGCACTCTATGGCGGAGGTGGACGCGTGGGAAATTGAACTGGCTGTCTTGAATCTCATGAAAAACGCAGCAGACGCCATTTCCGGTGTTGAACACCCGAAGATCATCGTTTCGCTTACGCCCATTGACGAAAAAACTTGGGCGCTTTCTGTGGAGGACAACGGTCCCTACATTACCGATGAGGCCTTTGACAATCTTTTCAAGCCTCTGCAAACCACTAAAGGCGCTGACGGAATGGGGCTGGGACTCTCCATTATTGCAAGCATTGCCGAGCGGCACGCCGGACGCTGTACGGTCGAACGGGCAGGAGCGCAGGGGCTGCGCTTTACGCTGGTGCTCCCGAGGATCGCCGGCGGCAATGAACCTGACCTTGCCGAGGACGGACTTCCGCCGAAGATGACGGTTTATAAGGAAGGAGAACTGGCTTCAGCGAGAGGGGCCGCCGATTTCCGCATTGAGAATGCCAAGCCCAAAACGCGCACGGCAACGATGGATCCTAACAATACGAACGTGAGCGGTATCTAGGCGCTCACATACTCTGTCAATGAGGGCATCTTAAGCAGACAGAGAATCAAAGTACGGACAAGCCCGCGGCAGCTGCGAGGCTGACTGCAATTTCGAGGCTCAAGCGTTGACTAAAGACGTTTGAGCCTTTTTTTCATCCAAGGGCTGTCATCCGTACGGGCGGTTGCAGCGCGTCTCTGAAGCGCTTTGAAAGACGCTCTCAAATAAGGTTTGGCGGTACTCAGAATGTACGAAAAAAAATGAACGTTCAGATCGAAGTCGTTAGGCAAAACGTAGCTATCGACAACTAATTATCCATAAAATATTTCTAAATTTAGGGTCGGTAATTTCCCTAAATACCTAGGTTTATCCTATAGTTAAATGAGAACAATTCTCAGTACCTATCAAAAAAGACAATTATCAGATTTGATATTGTCATATGGGAATTCGATAGTAAAAATCGATAAACAAAACTATACGTTCCGAAAATCGGAATCGTATATCGTGTCAACCTAAAATGGGTGACAAAATATCTCTAGAGAGGTATTTATGTTCGGTATAACAGCCTGCATCGTTCGGAAATGACGAAAGTCGAGCAAACATTTGAAATATATCGAAATGATCCATTAAGGCATGCTGAAGAGTACCTAATTCTGAGTATTTTTGACTATTCAGAAGGTTGAGAACACTCCCCAAAAGGTTTTGAGTCTTAAGAAGAAGTTAAGGGAGTAAATTGATGTTGCGCCGCCCGTGAGGGATGCGCATTGACCTCAAAGAAGCCGATCGAAAGATTTGAGCTATTTAACAACATCTATATATATAGAGACCCGAAAGGAGCTAGATATGACCAAGCAGCACAAGCTTCTGTCTCTCGCCGCCTGTATGTCGGCAGCGCTCGTCGCTTCGTCAGCCATGGCAGCTGAAACCCCGGCGGCCCAGACCTCCGCCAAAGAAGTTCTCCCGCGTACGCTTGAAGGCTATGTCTCCCAAGATAAGGCTTTCTGGGACTACCTGAAGGCTAATCACCCCTACTTCAAGTATTTGAAGGAAGGCCGCGTTGTCGGTAAGTTCACGATGTCCGATCGTGAAGAAGAATGGGTGGACTTCGGCGGCGGCGATAAGTACCGTGAAGACACCGGTCGTACGACCGCTGTGACGTACCGCCTCCCGTACGAATCCTTCCTCGATCTGCCGAACAATTTCGTCGGCCCGAAGAAGTGCGGCGAATGCCACCCCTCTCAGTATGAAAAGTGGGAACGTTCGCGTCACAACAAGATCGTTCGCTTCCCGGAAGAAATGACTGAAGCCGTGGTTCAGGGCGACCTGAAGCGTCCGCTTTACGGCTCGAAGGCTTCCGTCCTTCCTGAAGGCATCAATGTCGAGGACGTCTACGTCCTGATGGGCACGCCGCGTACGAAGTACGGCTTCGTCGATAAGTGGCTCGTCCGTGGTACCTACCACATCGAAGACGGCGGCAACCTCTCCCAGGCTACCGGTAAGATCGTTGCCGGCGGCAACCAGTTCTCCCGCAACTGGGCCGAACACATCACCCCTGAAGTTGCCAAGAAGATCAACGCATGGGATCCGACCTTCCCGACCAAGCTCGAAGACTTCGGTGCTCAGAGCTCCAAGGTCTGGGGTATGAACTCCTACGGCGCTTCGAACCGTAAGCAGGCCATGTTCCAGCCGGGTTCGTCCTACTGCGAAATCTGCCACACCTGGAAGTTCGACTTCAAGAGCCAGGATGAACTCTTTGCCGCCCTCGGCGACGGCGAAAAGCTTCGTGCGCACACGATCGCTAAGGGCGTGAGCTGCGAAGAATGCCACGGCGCAGGTGCTCACCTGTACGGCGCCCGCGGTGCCGGCATGCCGTCCGACTGCGAACGCTGCCACCAGCGCTTCGTCTACAACCGTGAAGACGCTAAGGCCAATCCCAAGGCTCCGTTCACGTCCTACTTCAAGAGCTTCTGCCCGGCTTGCGGTACCGAAGGTTCGCAGTCGCACTACACGAAGCACTATCAGAAGGGCATGCGCTGCACGACCTGCCATGACCCGCACGAAGTTACGTCCAACGACTGGACCAGCCAGTACACGGTTCCGAACCTGAAGAAGAACTGCCAGGACTGCCACACCACGGCCGCCTACTTCTTCTCGCAGGGCGGTACGCACAGCCGCAACAGCTGCGAATCCTGCCATATGCCGAAGATGGGTTCCTGCGAAAACTTCGCCGCGATCCAGCGTCCTGACATGGCCGGCTTCGACAACGTCCGTGCGTCCCACATCTGGCGCATCCTCGTTGATCCGGAAAAGAAGTCCATCAACCCGCCTGAAGGCGCTGACCGCAAGCTCGTGTCGCCGAAGGGCTGGCACCTGACCAAGGACGAAGGCCGTCCGTACCTCGACTTGATGTGGACCTGCGGCCGTACGGCTTACCAGGATAAGCACGTCGTTGACGCGATGGGTTGCCACAGCCCGATCCAGTCGAAGTTCCCGGAAATGATGCGCTTCAAGGATCAGAAGACCATCTACAACAAGGTCATCGCCTGGCAGACCCCCGTCAAGGAAGGCTATGCCAAGGTCATCGCCGACATGGCCAACATCCAGGATCTGCTGAAGGTCACGAACCTCTCGACGGCCGATCGCGCGCAGGTTCAGCTCTATGCTGAAGAAGCTCGCCTGAACGCCGCCAAGATCAAGGACGACGGCTCCTGGGGTGTCCACGCTCCGAAGTTTGCCAAGCAGCTCGTTGACGAAGCCACGACGTACACCACGCAGGCTCTCGCCATCCTGAATGCCGCGAACAAGACCGCCAAGAAGTAATCCTTCCTGAGTGATCTTTTCCGAAGAGGGCTCCGCAAAGAGCCCTCTAGGAGCAGGATAGAAAAGCTCGACAGTTTCGACTGCCGAGCTTTTCGTGTTTTTACTTTGATTTATAAGGATATTTCAAGTATTGCCATAACAATTGCTTAATCTTTTCCTGTTAGGGTTCGCCATAAATCCCTATGCATTGTCGAACCCAAAAAAGCAATGCATCAGCAGACCCTTCACGAAGGAAGAAAAATGCAGAAGAAGTCCTTTGCCGCGATCAGCACGGCTCTTGCCGCGGCCCTGATGATCTCGACCGGTTCTCCGGCTTATGCCGCCGATGCCGCTGACGGCTCCAAAATGACCGTGCAGCAGATGCGCCAGCCGATTCCGCTCTCGCTCAACAAGGTTTCGAAGGTGCTTGGACAGCCTGACGTCTATGTCTACGACTGCAATCCGGAAGACATTTATGAAAAGAGCCATTTGAAGGGATCCATTCATGCCAACAAGGCCGATTGGATGAATCTGCTGCCGAAAGACAAAAAGAATTCCTTTGTGATTCTTTACTGCATCAACCGTATGTGCACCGTCTCATTTGAAGCGGCTCTGGAGGCGATTAAAGCCGGCTACGAGAATGTGTACGTCATGCCTGACGGCATTCAGGGGTGGGTCTCCAACGGCTATCCCTTTGAAGGCACTTCTTGGAAGCCGTACGAAAGCAAAGCACCTGTGCTTTTGCAGCGCAAGGACTGAAGCATTGCTCACCCATTGCGGCAAAGAGCAGAATGCTTGCTGTCTGATGCACACCAAGGTGTGCATGCAGCATTTCGTCTTAGCGGAGATTAAACAATGAATTCCAACCATCCCGCGCTGATTTCCGGCGGGTTATTTTTCGTCATCGGCCTGGCTTTGGCCGCCGCGCTTTTTACGGGGCTCTTGCCGCATTGCTGGCACAACGGTCCGAGCGTCTGCTATTGGATGACTAGAGCAGCGGGCGGCGCATCGGCGGTTGTTGCATTTCTCGGTCTTGCCATGATGTTCTCTCGATCGGCCGGTGCGGGATTCGGCATGGCTGTCGGGGTCTTCTTAAATGCAATTCTGATTGCCGGCGTTGCGGGGCCGCTGATTGGGCCGTGCCCGAGTCCGATGATGCACTGCCACAGCATCACTCAGCCGGTGCTGATTGTTGCCGCAGCGGTCATCGCAGTCATTGCGCTGATTGAGATCCGCAGATTGGCCAGCCGCTGAAGCGGTTATTCACCAAAAATAAACAGGACGCTGCCTTCTCGGAATTGGCCGAGCTCTGCCGGCCAAGCCCAGAAGGAAAGATTTAGAGAGCATGACGAATCCTCAGCCTTCACAGAACGTTGCAGGTCATCTTGCAAAAGCGGCAGTTGAATATAAGCCGCTCACGACGTTCACCATCGCCGCCGCGAACGTTACGCAGCGGCCGCTTCGTTCGCTTTTGCTCGGACTGATCGCCGCGGTTTTTACGTTCCTGCTCTTTTCGAGCGCGATGGTAACGGCCAATCTGGAAGCCGGCATCAGTTCGCTCGCTGCCCGAATGGGGGCTGACGTGTTAGTCGTCCCACAGGGACAGGGCAAGAAGATCCAAAGCGTGATTCTGCGTGCTGAGCCTTCAACGTTCTATCTGGACGGAAAGCTTCTGGATGTCGTGCAGAAGCTTCCCGGGGTGGCCAAGGCTTCGGGGCAGCTCTTCATTTCGTCTTTAGACGCGCAGTGCTGTTCGGTCAAGGTGCAGCTGATCGGCATTGACGAAGCCACTGACTTCGTAATCGCGCCATGGCTTAAACATGCTGCGGATAAGCCGCTCTCGGGCAATGACGTCATTGTCGGTGATTACATCTATGGTGAAATCGGCAGCACCCTGAAGTTTTTTGATCAGGAGTACCGCATCGTCGGCCGTCTTGCGCCGACAGGCATGGGATTTGACTCGTCAATCTTCATGACGCTTGATGCGGCTCGCCGGGCCGGCAGGGCAGCTTCGCCCGACAGAGCAGACGAAATGGCTCAGAGCCTCTCGGCCATTCTTGTGCGGGTGAATCCCGGTGTTGATCCGATTACGGTTTCTGATGAACTGCTCGATCAACTCGGGCTGAAAGTGAATGTCAATTTCGTGTTTGCCTCGAACATGATGAGTGATACGTCTGCGAAACTCCAGAAGGTTGTGAGCGTTATGTACACCGCTGCCGGCGGATTTTGGGCGGCTGCGGCCATCATTATGCTGATTGTCTATTTCTTTGCCTTCAGCGAGCGTCAGCGGGAGTTTGCGACATTGCGGGCCCTGGGTGCCTCCCGCGGCAAAGTGGTCGGCATTGTGCTCGCGGAAGCCTTCATTATTTCAATGCTGGGATCCGCCGTCGGCATTGGTCTGGCAGCGTTGGTGGTATCGAATTTTTCGACGGTCATCGCTCATGCGATCGGACTGCCTTATCTTGCTCCGGAGACCGGCAGCTGGCTGCGGGCGCTGGCAGCGAGCGTAGCGGCGGGCATTCTTACGGTGCCGTTGGCGTCGCTGCCGACTGCCTGGCGGATTGGCCGCAGCGACATCTTCACGACCTTGCGCGAGGATTGACGCCATGAAGCTTTCTGCCAAACAGCTCGGACGCCGATATGAACGCGCCGGACGACCTTTCTGGGCGCTGCGCCACGCGAATCTGTCGGTCGGCGCAGGAGATTTCGTCACCGTTCTGGGACGCTCGGGATCGGGCAAAACGACGCTGCTGACGCTCCTTTTGGGTTTATGCATGCCGACAGAGGGCGAGGTCGCTTTTAACGGCAGGGCCCTCTCGGGAATGTCGGACGAACAGATTTCCGCGCTTCGCAATGCGCACATCGGCTATGTTCCGCAGCATGCAGGACTTGTGCCGACACTCACCATTCTGGACAACATTCGTCTGCCGTGGCATTTGGCCAATCGTCGGGGGACTGAACCCGCAGGCCGCGCTGAAGAGCTCCTCACTGCCGTGGGTCTTGCTGATCTGGGCGGACAGTATCCTCGAGCGCTTTCCGGCGGAGAGCTTCGTCGAGCGGCGTTTGCCAGAGCGCTCATGAATTCGCCCGAGCTGATTGTGGCTGATGAACCCACTTCCAATCTGGACCGCGAAAGCGCTGAGGTTGTGATGGGGATGTTGATTCAGGCCCGCCAAGCGGGCGCCGGCGTTTTGCTCGTGACGCACGATACCTTAGGGATTGGGGCGTCCAATGCGATTTACGATATGGTTGACGGCGAGCTCAAGCTTCGAGAAGAAGCGGTGCAAAGCGTTGATCCCAAATCAAACCGCTAATATTTAAATAACCATCTGGAGATCCATGTCATGCAGAGACGCAATTTGATCGGAAAGGGGGCTGCACTTGCGGCTTTTGCTGCGCTTCCGGGCGCATCGCTGCTTGCGGCTGAAGCTGCGGCAGACGCACCGGCACCAAAGAAGAAAGATAAGGACAAGGATCTTCCTTTCCCGGTGAAAGGCAAGGTAACGGTTGTTGATTTCGGAGCGCCCTGGTGCGCGAGCTGCCCGGAAATGGCCAAGCTGATGGAAGAAATGCAGAAGGAATACGGCGACCGCGCGGCCTTTATCGTCATCAACATTGATGAATGGAACGGCATTGAAAACGATTATCTGATCGAAGAAATGCCTGCACAGATCTTCTACGATGCATCCGGAGAGCCGATTTGGCAGCACCGCGGTCCGGTGGATGCAGAGACGATGCGTGAACGCGTCAACATTCTGCTCAAAGGCTGATATCTCTCTTTCGACCCGAATAACAGCCAGACAAAAGGCGCAGAGGCATTGAGCTTTCTGCGCCTTCGTTATCTCTGTGCCTAAAAGATTATTCTGCGGGCTGCGGGAGCGGCCGGCCTAACAGGAATCGGGTTCCGTTTGGCACATTGTCAAAAGTGCACCCGGGCACGAATACATTGACTGCGGAAGAAATCTGCATTTCAGGCCAAGGACCGAAATGCGCGCCAAAACCTTTAAGCATGGCAAGCCCGGTGGGCGTCACAAGCTCCCCAATGCCTGACGAAGGCCGCACCGCAACGCCCGGCATCATGGCAAACATTGCTGGCGCCGGGTAAGGCACGGTGCCGTGGGCACAGATCACCTCACCGTCGCTGACAGGAATGGGGCTTGCAGCAATTCTCTCGAGCTCGAGCGTCTCGAGAAACTGTGCGCAGAGACCGACAGCCAGAATATTGCTTAAGCGGCCGACTTCATGGAAGTGAACTTCATTTTCCGAAGTGCCGTGCACTCGAGCTTCGGCGCGCACAAGTTCGTGCCAAACAGCTCGGGCACGCTGCCGAGCGCCCGCGGAGAGTCGGCTCGCGGCGTAAATGGCTTCGATATCTTCAGGATGACGGTGACCGTGACCGGTTTCGGCAGGCGTGAGGAACTTCACCGTCCACCCGCTGATGCCGCGCACCCAGGCGGGTTTGAGTTCCAGTCCGATGTCAAGGCCTGGAAACAGGCTGCGCAGATAGGCACCGGCAGTGCCGGAGGTTTGTTCGGTCAGTGCCAGAAGTCCTGCCGTGAAGGACGATGCGTTAAAGCCCGCATGAATGCGGATGGCGAGAATGCTGTCGGGCATAGTGGTGTCCAAAGCGGAACAAAAAGAAAGGGTCAGCCGGCGGTTTCGGACCGCGCCTGCGGATAAAGAGCCGCCAGAACTCTGGCGGCCGCGCATGCTGCGCCGTAGCCGTTGTCGATGTTCAGTACGGCTACGCCGGGCGCGCAGGATGCAAGCATGCTCCGCAGTGCGGTTTCGCCGCCCTGAGCGATGCCGTAGCCGATAGAAGTCGGCACAGCAAAGAGCGGGCGCATGGTGAGGCCGCCCAGCACAGAGGCGAGCGCAGCGTCAAGGCCGGCAGCGCAGATGACCGCATCGCAGGCGTTGATTTCAGGGAGTGCGGCTTCAATGCGCCAGAGGCCGGCCACGCCGCAGTCGATGAAAGGCTTGACTTCGTAGCCGAGATATTCAAGCGTTCGAGCCGCCTCCATGACGACGGGGGCATCGGCGCTCCCCGCAGAGACCACAGCGCAGACGCCGGGCCGGCGAGGGCGCACGGCGTTCCAGGCAGTGCGTGAAAGCGGGTCGAAGTTGTATTTCCCTGCCGTATCCGGATCAATCTTCGCAAAGACCTCAGCATCCAGACGCGTGAAAAGAACGGGCGGTGCATTTCGGAGGGCAAACCGTGCGAAAAGACCCGCAAGCGTGTCAAAGGGTTTGCCTGCGCAAAAGACAGCTTCAGGGAGCCCGATGCGGCGCTCGCGGTCAAGATCGAAGCGTACGGCGGAGTCAAGCATGTGCGGCCTAAAACGTTAGGAAGTGGTGAGATGGGGCATATGAGAAGCTTATGCCGCGGTGCGGGTACCATGTTCGACGCCGACAAGCTTAATGCTTTCAGCCGTGCGGCCAAAGTCTCGACGCTTGCGGACGTCGCGAAGCGGTGAATCGCCAAAGAGGCGCTTATAGTCTCGCACGAACTGAGTCGGGCTTTCGTAGCCTACGGCATAAGCTGCGGCAGAGACTTGTGCGCGTTCGGCAAGCATCAAATGCTGTGCTTCGCACAAACGAATCTGCTTTTGGAACTGCAGCGGGCTCATCCCGGCAACTGCTTTGAATTGGCGATGAAAATTCGACGTCGACATGCCGTGAAGCTTCGCCAGGGCTTCAATGGATATGGGTTTATCGAAATTGCGCCGCAGCCACCCAATGGCACGAATGACGGTGTTCGCCGGGGCGCTTTCACGCAGAAGCGGCAGGAGCCGCGCTGCAGTAGGGCCGGCCAGCAGAAGGCTGTGAATGTCGCGAATAATGCAGGGGGCTCGCAGCGGTGCAAGCTCCGGCGTTTTGAGCAGCTTGATGAGCCGCTCAAAGTCAAAGAGCAAGTCTTCAGTCGGCTCAAACACAAAGATGGCTTCGGGCGGCAGCTCCGCGTTCTCTTTCTGGTCGGTTTGCGGCAGGTGTTCGGCCAGTTCGATCAGCGTAGCGCGGTCAAGCGCCAAAGAAACCGATAAGAAAGGTTCCTCGGGGCTCGCGTGCATCGCTCGAAAAGTACTTGGCAGCGCGGCGCCGGAAAGCAGTCCTTCCCCGGCACCGTAAGAAATAAAGCGGCCTCCGACCGTCACGGCCTTGACGCCCGAGAGGATGAACGATACAGCGATGGCGCCCGTGGAACAGGAAAGCGGCACTTCGGATTCAAAACGATGTGTGCGGAATCCTTCTGCCGGGGTCGTGCTGACGCCCAAAGGCGGATTGGTCGACATCAATTCCCGACGCATGTCTGCCAACATGTTTTGAATCGTGGTCATTTGTAAATTTTCCTATGTCGTCAGTTGAATCCGTGTTGACGGAGGTGGTACAGCGCATCGAGAAAAATAGGTTATTTTTCAGCCGAAAACGTTTCTTTGCAGCCTGCATAAAGTAGTTTCAGGCAATTTTCCCTGTCTGTCGAGCGTTCTTCCTTCAATTGATAGAAATAGGCAGTAAATTGATTGTCCGAGACGATTTGGCAGTTTTTCGTTTAAAAAGAGCATTTCCGAATTGGTTTACATCGGCTGAATGCAGACAGCCGAAAACGGAAATTTTCTCGGACTTTTAAAAATAATTGAATACATTAATGTAACCGTCGTTATAGCTTTTGATCTATCTTTGGACTAATTCGATCGGTGAGAACCCTATCTCTTAGGGGGAACGCTAGAATCAATAGGAACCAGTAAGGAGAACCCCATGACATGAACGGAACGGCCAAAGAAGCCGTCCGGTGTGGGGTGGGCTGGAGGACCCCTCGGCGGGCGGCGTGGACCAAAGGACGTCGCCCGCAAGACTATCCATGCCCGAAACAAAAAAAGAGAGCGCAACAACAATGCAAGCCGCATTCAGCTACGGGCACTGGCAAGGACGCCGGCTCGACAATCGTTCGGCCGTAGATTCCTGCGACCTTCCCGTCGGTTTCCCGCTTGAGGAGGCCGCCGCCTTTAATCAAGGCAATCCGTTAACCAGCGTGATCGGTCCGCAGGGTTTTCTCGTCTTTGAGAACGCTCCGCACCTGACCGTTATTCTTTATGCCTATTACGAAGATGCACGCAGCTTTTCCTGCGGACGCTGTACGCCCTGCCGCATGGGAACAGTGCTGATTGCTGAGGCACTGAAAAATGCCGTTGAAGGGCGCGGCAGCACCGTAGACTGGGACGAAATCGCTGAAACGGCCCGCCATATGAAGGTGTCGAGTCTCTGCGGCATTGGGCTGCAGTCAGCCGAACCGATTCTGGGGGCGATCGAAAACTTCCGAGCAGAGCTTGAAACGACGGAACCGGTAGCAGGACTGCAGGGACTCAAAGACGCCAAGCAGTATGTGAGCACGGCGACTGCCCCCTGCATTGAAGCCTGTCCGGCGCATGTCAATGTGCCGCGCTACATCGATTACATTCGTGACGGGCGGCCGGAGATGGCCGAAGGGGTGCTTCTCAAACGTTATCCCTTGGTCGGAACGTGCGGCCGCGTGTGTGTGCGCCCTTGTGAAGCCGCCTGCGCCCGCCGCTTCAATGAGCAGCCGATTGCCATTCGCGATCTGAAGCGTCACGCCGCTGATGAGCTCGGCGTGGGCTCCGCGGAACTTTTTGACGATGCCATGCTCAAGCACCCTGCGCCGGGGGTTGATCCCAATCAGCGCATTGCCGTAATCGGTGCGGGGCCTGCCGGCATTGTCTGCGCTTATCATCTTCTGCGCTTGGGGCGGCCGGTAGATGTGTTTGAAATGGAGCAGGAAGCAGGCGGCATGGCTCGCTGGGGCATTCCCTCATACCGCCTCCCGCGGGCAGAGCTGGCCGGTGAAACGGATATTGTGAAGACGCTGGGCGGCCATTATCGCTATGGTGAAAAACTCGGCCGCGATTTCCATTTGAATGACTTGCTCGCTCAGGGCTATGACGCCGTTTTTCTCGGCATCGGCTGCGCACGCGGTCAGTTTCTGGGGCTTCCCGATGAGGATCAGAACGCTCAAGGGTACCTGCGCGGGCTCGATTTTCTGCTCGAGGTCGAACACAGTCAGGGAACGCCGGAAGGTCCGAAGCCCTTAGAGGGAGATGTCGTCGTGATCGGCTGCGGCAATGTGGCAATGGACTGCTGCCGCACCGCGCGGCGCATCGTCAAGCCCGGCTGTCAAGTTACGGTTGCGTATCGTCGAATTGAAGCATCTGCGCCGGCCGATCCTGAAGAAATTCACGCTGCCCGGGCCGAAGGCATTCGATTTGAGTTCCTCTCGGCACCCAAGCGCATTTTGGTTGAGAACGGCCGCGTTGTCGGCATTGAACTCGTACGGATGCATCAAACAGAACCCGACGCTTCCGGCCGCCGAGCAGTGAAGCCGCTGCCCGGGAGCGAGTTCATCATCCCTTGTTCGTACGTTATTGCGGCCATCGGTCAGAAGATGGATCCGACGGTTTTCATCCCTGAGGACGGCATTGCACTGACTCGCTGGGGCACCATCGAAACCAAAGAAAACTTCACCACAACGCGTGAAGGCGTATTCGCGGGCGGCGACGCCGCCACGGGCCCCAAGACGCTTATTCTTGCGATGGTGCAGGGTGAGGCGGCAGCAAAGTCGATTGACCAATATCTTAAAACCAGAGAACCTGCGTTCTTTCCGAGAACACGGCTCTCACAAATCATTGCCAAGGCCAAACTGGTCGGTGCCTGCAGACCGACGAGACCGCTGCCGATTGAAGCGCGCTATACGTCGAAGTTTTTGGATCCTGAAGCGCGCAGTGCCAATTGGGAAGAAGTCGAAGGCGCTATGACGATTGAGGAGGCTCGTCAGGAGTCTCAGCGCTGTATGCGATGCATGCGTCTCATCGCCGTTACAACCCGCAATCCAGTGGTTGAACACGAACCTACCGCCCCCAATGCGGCGACTTTCTAACGGTTGAACAGGATTCCGAGGAGACTCCGACAATGGCTTATCCCGACAAAAACGAAATGCCGGACCTCAGCCGCCGCGCCTTTATCAACGGCCAGACGGTCGCGTTCGAACCCAACGACACGATTTTGGAAGCTGCGCGCCGTGCGGGTATTTTCATTCCGACGCTGTGCGAATTAGCCGCGCTCAATCACCGCCCCGGCACCTGCCGAGTCTGTTTGGTGGAGGTAGAGCTTCCCCAGGGCGGCCGTGAGATCGTAACGTCCTGTGAAACCAAGATTGAGCCCGGCATGCGCATCCGCACGCGTACGGCGGAAGTCCGCCGCCGCCAGAAAATGCAGGTTGAACTGCTGATGGCGGATCATGACGAAAACTGCTCGTCATGCAAGCGCCACGGCAAGTGCGGACTGCAGGATGCCGCACTTTGGACCGGTGCGGACCGTCTGGGACTTTCCGGGCGGTATAAGCCGATTCGCAAGCTCGATATGTCCGCACCCGCCATGCGTTTTGATGGCGGAAAGTGCATTCGCTGCCTGCGCTGCATTGAAGTCTGCCGGCAAGTGCAGGGTGTTTCGGCGCTTTGCCTCACCGGAACGGGCACGAAAGCCGAAATCGGCTTTACCGGCGCTGTCAATTGGGGGTCATCCGATCGATGCATTGAATGCGGGCAGTGCTCGCTCGTTTGCCCGACGGGGGCTATCAGCGTGCGTGATCAAGGGTGCGATGTCTTCGACCTGCTCGACGACGATTCAATCACCACGGTCTTTCAGTTTGCGCCTGCTTTGCGAGTGGCGCTTTCTGAAGAGTTCGGCTTGCCCTCCGGCATGGATGTGCAGGGCAAGATCGTCAGTGCTTTGAAGCGCATGGGCGCAGACTACGTGATGGATACCAATTGGTCGGCCGACGTGACAATCATGGAAGAAGGCACCGAGATGCTCGCCAACTTCGAGCGTGCCAAAAAGGCCGGAACACTCCATTCCAAGCCCTTCACTTACTTCACGTCCTGCTGTCCGGGCTGGGTCAATTATGTCGAGAAGATTGCTCCCGACATGATTCCGCACGTGTCGAGCACACGTTCGCCGCAGGCGATTTTCGGGGCTTTGGCCAAGACTTGGCTGGTTGAACATGCAGGCATCGAGAAGAGGGATATGCGGGTCATTTCGATCATGCCCTGCACCGCTAAAAAAGGCGAGGCCAATCGAGATACGCTCAAACGCGCAGACGGCTCCTGCGACGTTGACGTCGTGCTGACCATCCGCGAGTTTGCCAGACTGATTAAGCGCTCCGGCCTTAATCTGGCCGATCTCCCCGATATGCCGTTTGATTCCCCCATGATGTCGCTCTCTTCGGGAGCGGGACAGCTCTTCGGCTCAACCGGCGGCGTGATGGAGGCGGCGGTACGCACGATGTCGGCGGTCAAGAATCAGGACCCGCGTCCAATGCCGCCGCTCACGCCGGTGCGCGGCATGGAATTCATCAAAGAAGCGACGGTTCGTCTCGGCGACCTCGGCGACATTCGCATTGCAGTGGTTCATGAATGTGCCAATGTTGCCAAGGTCATCGAAATGGTCCGCAACGGAACGTGCCCCTACCACTTTGTTGAAGTAATGGCTTGTCCGGGCGGCTGTGTGGGCGGCGGCGGCACAACCCGCGGTGTCTGGGGCCGCAATACGGCCAAGCGTCAGCAGGGGATTTATGCGATCGACAAGGTCAAGAAGATCCGCGCGTCTTACGAGAACCCGGAAGTGATTCGTCTCTATCAGGAGTATCTGGGGAGCCCCGGCAGCGAACGGGCTCATGAGCTGCTCCACTGTGAATACAAACCTTGGAAAAAGCGCGAGCGCAAACTCACTGGACCGGAGATTCTCGAAAGCGTCGAGCTTTCGCCCGAATAAGGAGCTCTCCGCTAACGCAGCTCCGGAACCCCTAAACCGCCCGCCCGCAAGGCCGAGGCGGTTTTTTATAAGGCCTTGCTGTCCATGTGCGGCATTGAATAAAAAAAGAGGAGGCGATTCATTTCGAATCGCCTCCTACAGGAGACCCCAAGGCGCTGCTGCTCCATTAAGGGAGAACTTTGCGTTCTCCGGAGCGGCTGGACCGCGGAACCGACCCCTGGTTCCCTGCTGCGATCTCAGCGCCTTGCTTGAGATGAAGTATGCGCTGATTGAGAACAATTCGCAATAGCGGATGGAAAAATAATCCTGACAAGATACGTAAGGATTGATGCCAGTCAATCCAGATCCCCCTAAGGAGTAGATCAAAGGGCGGACGTGGAAACCCGAAAATTTTAGCGATATTCGATTTACTGCACTAAGCAGTTTTATCGATATCTGTTGGAAATGATCATGAAGTTGAGCATATATAAGGAAACTGTGCAGTAAAAAATAGAAATCTACATGCACAACTCATTGCTCTGCGGTAAATTTTGCAAACACCGACAGCAAGAACAAAGCTTTTGTTACAGATGCCGTCGGGTCCCAGTCCACTTCATCAATTGAGGCTTGCGTTTGAAAGAGCGCACTGCTCCCGAAATGAAAACCTGGTTTAGCAACCGCACAACACCCCGAGGATCGGCACGCCAATAACGTGCCGCTGTGAGAGACATGATGAACACCTTCCTGATGATCAGCCGCTTCATGAACAAAACGTTTGCCCTTTGGGTCGTCGTATTCGGCGCCCTCGGCTTCGTTTTCCCCCAGGTCTTCAAGCCGGTAGGTGCGTATGTCTCGATTCTTCTCGGCGTAGTTATGTTCGGCATGGGGCTTACGCTGACGACAGCGGACTTTCGTGAAATCTTCCGTCGTCCCAAGGATGTGGCGGTTGGGATCCTCGCTCAGTTCCTGATCATGCCGCTCGCGGCTTTTGTGCTCTGCAAGGCGTTTGATCTGCCGCCTGACCTCGCTGTCGGTCTGATGCTCCTGGGCTGCGTTCCCGGCGGGACGGCGTCGAATGTCGTTACCTTCCTTGCCCGCGGCGACGTGGCGCTCTCTGTGACGGTGACCTCCTGCACGACGCTGCTTGCGCCTGTCGTGACCCCGGCTTTGATGTATGCCTTTGCGAGTCAGTGGCTCTCGATCGATCCGACAGCGATGTTTATGTCGATCGTTCAGGTGATCCTTGTTCCGATCGCCGCCGGCGTGATCGTGCACAAAATCTTCGGTGCTAAGGTCGAACGCGTGGCTGCAGTGCTCCCGATTGTGTCTGTCGGCGCGGTTGTGGTGATTGTGGCAGCGGTGGTGGCCGCTACTCGCAGCCAGATCTTGTCCGCCGGCATGACCGCTTTCATCGTGGTGGCGCTGCAGAATGCCTTCGGGATGGCCCTGGGCTTTGCCGCCGGCAAGGTCTTCGGAATGGATCTCTCCAAGTGCAAGTGCCTGTGCTTTGAGGTCGGCATGCAGAATTCCGCTCTGGGCGTGGCGCTCGCCAGCGTGCACTTCGCAGCCTCTCCCATGACGGCGCTGCCCTCGGCAGTGGGTGCGCTGTGGCACAACATCACGGGTCCTGTGGTGGCTACGTTCTTCCAGAAATGGCGTGCAGCGGATGAGAAGAAGTCCATTCTGGATCTGATGGAAGAAAGCATCGCTAAGGCGCGTGAAGAAAAGACTGCAGCGGTTTAATGGATTTAGCCTAATAAAGTTCTCAAAGAGGAGACGGCGCGGATGGTCCCGCCGTCTCCTTTGTGCTTTTGAGGTCTCTTGGGGGCTTCTGTGCCGATGGATTCGGGCGGCCGCAAGCTTTAGCCCAAGGACGGGCGAGCGCAAGAAAAACGGCGCCCCTTGACGTCATCGTCAATGCGGCCGGCAGCGTTTCATTGGTTTCGCTGCAATTGTGAGACGCCTGATCGGGTCAAGTCCGAGAGGATCACCGCGCCAATGGCGTTAAGACCCGATCACTTAGACGCCATGGCGGCCCAGCGCGAAACCTACGATTTTTGCATTAGGTGTTTCCGGCAATACGGCTTGGAAAACGTCAGAAAGTGATTCAAAAAAAATGAATACATCCTGCTCTAAGGCAGATGCCGTAGGCGCCAAAGCATGCACGCTCGTAAAGTTTTCAGACGCCTGCGCCGTTGATGAGTCAAAACCAGAACTCCCGGCAGCGGGTTCCAATGTTTCCTGCCATGAGGCGGCGGATCCGAAAGGACCGCCGAGCAGTTGATGAAACCCTGGTTGCAATCCACAACATTTAGGGAGGCAGAGCGCCAATAACGCACTGCCCCAATCTGCCAATGATGAATACGTTACTTATGCTTAGCCGCTTCGCCAACAAGACCTTTGCGCTGTGGGTGATTATTGCGGGGATACTGGGTTTTGTTTTCCCGGACGTGTTCAAGCCCATTGGCAGCTGGATTGCGATTCTCCTCGGCGTCATGATGTTCGGCATGGGGCTCACGCTCACGACGGCCGACTTCCGTGAAATCTTCCGCCGCCCCAAGGATGTCTTCGTCGGCATCCTCGCGCAGTTCCTCATCATGCCGCTGGCAGCCTTCGCGCTCTGCAAGGCTTTTGCGCTGCCGCCGGATTTGGCTGTCGGTCTGATGCTCCTTGGCTGTGTTCCCGGGGGTACGGCTTCGAACTTGGTCACTTTCCTGGCCCGCGGTGATGTTGCGCTTTCGGTCACGATCACTTCGTGCACAACACTGCTTGCGCCGCTCGTTACGCCGGCCCTGATGTACTTCTTCGCCAACCAGTGGATCGCCATCAATCCGACGGCAATGTTCCTTTCGATCGTACAGGTGATCCTGCTCCCAATCGCTGCCGGCGTCGTCGTTCATAAGCTTTTCGGGAAGAAAGCTGATCAGGCCTCTGTGGTTCTGCCGTTTGTTTCTGTTGCTACAGCAGTGGTGATCATCGCCGCGGTCGTGGCCGCAACGCGCGGTCAGTTCCTCTCGGCTGGGCTCACGGTCTTCGCTGTGGTCGCGCTGCAGAATGCTTTCGGCATGGGACTAGGCTTCCTCGCCGGCCGTCTCTTTGGAATGGATGTCGCCAAATGCAAGGCGCTCTGCTTTGAAGTCGGCATGCAGAATTCGGCCTTGGGCGTCACGCTCGCTACCGTGCACTTTGCGGCTTCGCCGATGACGGCCTTGCCGTCAGCGGTGGGTGCGCTCTGGCACAATGTCTCCGGCGCTGTGGTTGCAAGTTTCTTCCAGAAGCTCCGCGGCAACGGCGAAAAGAAGACTTTCTTTGAAGTGCTCGAAGAAAATGCGGCAGCCAAGAAGCACGCTGCAAACGCTTCGCACAAGGCTGCGGCCTGAACCTGATATTCCCTGCGGGAACCTCTCAACAAACTGAACGGGACTGCCTTCCTCATGGGCGGTCCCGTTTTGCGTCATGCCTGCGTGCAGACCAGATTGACAGAAAAAAAGGCAAAAAAAGGGGAGGCCGCGGACCAAGAAACGCGCGGCCTCCCGTAGTAGCAAGGAACGAACCGGACAGGAGAGTTCCGGATAATCGAAGCAGCACCACAAAGTTTCCCCGCTTTGCGTAATCGGTGCTGCTGAACCGCCAGAGCCGACCCCTTGGCTCATCAATTGGCGGAATTCGTTCCGTGTTGAGATGCACTTTAACGCAAATGAGAAACATTCGCAAGTAGGAAACTTCAAAAAGTTATTCGGAGAAACGCTTAGGATGGGCGGCCTAAGCAGTTAAGGGTAGCGGTTTATTGATTGAGTCAAATTCAATATTTTGCAAAGTGAAATGCATAAGTTTCATTCGCTTTGCTTCGATAAAATCGAAAATCAGCAATGAATACAACTGCGCGGACTGCTGTGATACGACTCATCGGGGCTGTTGAGTGCCGCTGCAGAGCTGACACCAAGGAGAAAACATGCAAAGCGTTCCCGACAGTCAAAATGCCGGTTCAATATCTCATGCCCAATGTCCGAGCGGCCTGCGCCGGCGGCTGATTGCCGCGGCTGCTGCCGTGACGTTTTCTGGATTGGCCGTTTTTGGACCAGCCTTTGCAGCCGCCGAAGCGCCTCTGATAGGTGTCGTACAGCTTGTTGATCATGAAGCCCTCAACGATTCCGTGCGCGGCATCACAGACGGCTTGAAGGCGCGGGGACTCGCCGGCAGTCTGGATCTGCAGAATGCTCACGGAGACCAGTCAACGCTCAAGACGATTGGCGACCGGTTTGTGCATAAGGACGCCAAGCTCATTTTTGCCGTTGCGACCCCTGCGGTTCAGGCCATGGCGCGCGCTACCAAGACCATTCCCATTGTGGGGGCTGCAGTGACGAGCTACACCGCAGCCAAGGTTATTGCAAGCAATGAGCATCCCGGCGGCAACGTGACGGGTGTTTCCAATATTGGCCCGGTGGCTGCCCAGCTCGATCTCTTCATGAAGCTGGTGCCGAACGCCAAACGGGTCGGCACCATCTATAACGCCGGAGAAATCAATTCCGTGGTGCAGATTGAGCTCTTGCGCGCAGCGGCAGAGCAGCGCGGCATTGAACTCGAGGAAGCGACGGTTACGAATCTCACGGACCTTCAGTCAGCAGTCGTATCCATGAGCAAAAAAGTCGACGGCTTTGTCTTTCCGACCGACAACGTTGTGGTCGCCGGCATGGCGGTTGTTTTGCGCACGACGGTGCCGGCTCATCAGGTCACCGTATCGGGGGATATGGGGTCACTTGCCGCCGGCTGCACGGCGGCGATGACGGTGGATTATTACAAGCTCGGGCTTCAGGCAGCTCAGCTCGGCGCCGATATTCTTGAGGGCCGAACAACCGCCGCAGAAACGCCAATCGGCGTGCAGGACGTGAAAAATCCTACTTTCAACGTGACGGCTATGAAGCGGCTGGGATTGGAAATTCCAGAAGACCTCAAGGCCGGGGCTCTTTTATGGCAAAAAAAATGAGCGCCGCTCAAGAGTGCTGATCACAATGCCGCAGCGTGAAAGCTGCGGCTTTTTTTATTTCTCTGCTGCTGGGCTGGGCCCGAGCGGGGCAGTCTCAGCCCTGTTGATCAGGGCTTTGTGAGAAGTTTGATAACGGGCCCTCTGAACTCGGTAAAATTAAAAGATCTGCCGGTACAAAGGGTCGTGAGATCGACCCCAGCGAGCCGTCAGGAAGCAAAGAACAAAATAAATCAGAGCGAACCGTTCCAGCCACCAGCAGAGCATACGGTTCGCGCCGAGGTCAGCCATGCACGTTTTGAACATCGGTTCACTCAATATTGACAATGTATATCAGGTGCCGCATTTCCTGCGCGGCGGCGAAACTGTAGCGGCATACCGCCGTACGCTTCACGTCGGCGGCAAAGGACTCAACCAAAGCGTGGCGCTTGCCCGCGCCGGCATCGCGAGTTCCCATGCCGGGATTATTGGCCGTGACGGCGAGGTGCTGAAGAATTTTCTGGAAGCTGAAGGCGTTAATGTTGCGCATGTTGAAATGCGTGCCGATGAAGCTTCAGGTCATACGGTCATCCAGATTTCTCCGGAAGGCGAGAATGCCATTCTTTATTACCCGGGCACCAATACCTGCCTCACGCGTGAGTTCGTGAAGAATGCCGTTTCCGATCTCAAAGAGGGTGATGTTTTGCTTTTGCAAAATGAAACGAACGCCATTCGGGACGCAATTGAAATCGGCCTTGAAAAAGGACTTCGCATCGTGTTCAATCCGGCGCCGTTCGACCGTTCTGTACCGCTTCTGCCGCTCAACCAAACGGCAGCTTTAATTCTCAATGAAGGTGAAGCCCGCGGGCTTTATTCCATGGATGAAGCGGCAGCGGAAAATCTCGACGATCTTGAGCTCCTCACGGCGCTTGGAGAACGCTATCCGAACACGACGCTCCTCATTACGCTCGGCGCTCGCGGCGTGGCCGTGCGCATTCCGGGACAGTCTCCCAAACTTTTCCCGGCCTACCGCGTGGATGCGGTGGTCGATACCACTGCGGCCGGAGATACCTTTACGGGGTACGCTGTCCGTGCGCTGACGCTCGCATGGAATGCGGAAGAAAAGGGCGAAGATCTGGCTCGCTGCCGCGCTATTTTGGAGGACGGGATCAAATATGCCGTGACGGCGGCAGCGCTTTCTGTGACGCGCGCCGGAGCAGCGGAATCTATTCCGCATTTTGAGGTTGTCGACGCGGTGGTGGCCGACTTGTGGGATACCGAAGGGAATCTGCGCTAATGACTGTTGAAAATATCCTCCTTGACTGCGATCCTGGTCTTGACGACGCGGCTGCTATTTTTTTGGCAGCCGGATCGCCCCGCATTCATGTGCTCGGCATTACGACCGTAGCGGGCAATCAGACCATTGAGCGCGTGACGAAGAACGCTTTTTTCGTGGCCAAGATGGCAGGCATGGGGGATGTTCCTATTGCCAGGGGCTCGGCACGGCCGCTTCTGCGTCCGCAGGTGCAGGTCTGCTCAGAGATTCACGGTGAAACTGGACTGGGGGTTCCGGTAGCAGAGCCTGAGCGCGATCCGGATCCGCGGCCGGCGGCTCAGTTCATCGTCGACGTTGTCATGCGGGAGCCCGAAAAGTCGGTCACACTGGTGGCCACGGGGCCTCTCACCAATGTGGCTCTCGCCGCTCGGCTCGAGCCCAAGCTCGTTGAGCGCGTCAAGCAGGTGGTGCTCATGGGCGGCGCCTGCCACACGGGCAATGTTGGCCCGGCGATGGAATTCAATATTGAGAACGACCCGGAAGCCGCGCATATTGTTTTCAATGAGCCGTGGCGGGTGGTGATGGTCGGGCTGGACCTGACGTATCAGGCGCGCGCCGATAAGTCTGTGCGCGATGCTTTCAAAGCGATTGGCACCCCGGCAGGCGACTTCATGTACCAAACGCTCGAGACCTTTGCCGAAAACTACAAGGCATGGCGCGGCTTTGATGCTCCGCCGCTTCATGATCCCTGCGCGATGGCTTACGTCATTGATCCGACGGTTATGGAAGTGGTCCCTGTCCCGATCAATGTTGAAACGAAAGGCGCCCTGACGGCCGGCATGACGGTCTGTGATTTTCGCCGCAAAGCACCTGAAGGCTGTCACACCTTTGCTGCGCTCAAGCTCAACGTGCCGCAGTTTTGGGAGATGCTCATCAGCTCGGTCAAAGCAATCGGGTGAAATGCACTGGGGCGGGTTCCGCCCAAGATGTCTGCTGCATTGCTGCCGCTCTTGGTTTTTTGCAGCTTCTGAAGGCATGAAACTGCAAAGATGGACGCAGACATTCAGAGCGCTGACGGAGAGGCCGCTTAAGGCGGCAGCTTCCGTCAGCTGCACCGACCAATTTTCATCCAAAAGCTCTGCATGCGACGTTTTTCTCAAGAATGGTTTGACGCTCTCAGCCGCTGCCGCTTTGCCGGGCAGTGGCCTGACTGGAGCGGGCCTCGGGCTGCGCCGGTCATGCCCTGGATTACCGCGCCGATTCATCCCTATTTACGAAAGGCTTTTGATCACATGGGCGAGGTGCGGGAGCTTAATCCCGGCGACTGGCTCTATCCCCATGTCCAAGTGCGCAGCTATATGCTGGTGGAGGCGGGACTGACCGGACGCATTGTCGCAACGGTCGACGGACAGTCCGGCGCAGGGGCAATGGCGCTTTCCACTCCCATGCGCAATGCCGCAGGGAACCTGAATTGGCTCACGCATCGTTCGGCTATCGGACGTTATCAGGCGCTCTCTCACGTGCGCCTGCGAGAAATACCGCATAGTGAAGCGCTCGCTTTTCTGATGCAGGCAGACAAGGATTTTTATCTGGCGCTTTACGCGCAGATGGAACTCATCAATCTTTCTGACCGGTTCGGCTTTGCCATTTTGGCGCTGCTGCCGGCCATTGACCGCTTCAAGGCGCTCCTCATTGCCTGGTCGCTTTTTTACGGTGAGGTTTCTGAGGGGCCCCGCGGACTGCGGATTCGGGTGCCCATACCGGGCCGTAAAAACCACATTGCTCAAGTCATCCGAACCTCGAGCGTGACGCTCGACGGTATTCTGCGGGAGCTCAAAACCGCAGAGAACTGGGAGCGGGAGGGCGACTTTGTCACCTTTAATGCTTCAACGCTTCAGAGCGTGCATGAATGGATGCGTCATGCAGAAGGCAAGGATGCTTATTTGGCAAGGCCCGTACGCGTGGAAGATATGCTGCTGGCGGCTCAGGCAGAAGCTGCTGAGATCATTCATTAGCTAAAGACAACCTTCGGCCCAAGCCTTTCTGAAGGGCATAAAGAAGCCCGAACCTTTCAGCAGAGGTTCGGGCTTGCCTTTATGAGGAGCGCTGTCGGCAGGCGGTGCGGTGTTTTGTCAAATTCACGAAATAATGTGAGCCGATTGGAATTCTTCAAAACATTTTTGAGCGGGACTGCCGACAGGTCTTAAGCCTTAAGCTGCAGAGCGTTTGGCCGTTTTGGATTCTTGAACTTCGCGTTCGATACGATCGAAAAAGGATTCTTTTTCGCCGGCATCGCGCCACTTCTGAACCCAGGAGGCAACGGCGGGGCTAGCCACATTGTGCCAAAGGGCGGCTACGGCAGCCGGCAGGGCGGTTGCAGGGGCGGCAGCGAAGTGGAGGGTGGCAAGCGCTACAGCCAGGCCGGAGTTCTGCATGCCAACCTCAAACGCAAGGGTTTTGCGCTTGGAGAGCGACATGCCCATGAATCGTGCTGCATACCAGCCGAGCAGCATGCCGACGGCGTTCTGCACGGCGACCGCGGCGAAGATCAAGAGGCCGACATTGAGGAGCTGGGCACGGGTTGCGGCAACGACAGCAGCGGCGATAACCACGATGGCGCCAACGGACACGATCGGCAGCGCAGCCACGCACTTTTCAACGTTTTTATCTCCCGCGAGCTTATGGATGACGACGCCGGCGGCGATCGGGAGCAGGATCATCTGGACGATCGAAAGGAACATCGAAGCCGGATCGATGGCAAGCCACTGATTGGCAAAAACGTACATCAAGGCCGGCGTTACGATCGGCGCGAGCAGCGTCGTGCAGGACGTTACCGTCACCGAAAGCGCCACATCGCCGCGGGCGATGAAAGTCACCACATTCGATGCGGTGCCGCCGGGCGCGCAGCCCAGGAGCATCATGCCGACCGCAACATCTGCCGGAAGGTTGAGCAGAACGCAGAGCGCATAAGCCGAAAGCGGCATGATCGTGAACTGTGCCACGACCCCTGTCAGTACTTCTTTCGGACGGCGGACCACCTCACGGAAATCAGCCGTCGAAAGCGTGAGGCCCATGCCGAACATCACCACACCGAGGAGCACCGGAACATAAGGACCGACCAACTTGAAAATCTCGGGGAAAATGAATCCGAGAATGCCGAAGATAATCACCCACAGGGCGAAGGTCTTGTTCACAAACTGGCTCACTTTCACGAGATATTTCATATCGTTCATTCAATGCGTTTTTAGCGCATTGACTCCTTAAATGCCCAAAGGCTGACAAATGTCTTCATAGTGCAGCGGCGGGAAGAACGGAGTCACCGGAGTGCTGAAGTCCGAAAACTGCTTCCCTTGCAAAGAAGTGTTTGAAGAAGAAGTGACCTTAGCTGGGGTCATTCCGTCCGCACTTTTTTGTGCGGGTTTGTCTACTCTACGGGCAATGCGCTTTGTTTTGGGGCGCTTGGGGAGCGAAGACCGTCAGTTCTGAAACATTCCCTGAGAAATGTTGACTGCAATAACGTTTTCCCCCTAAACGAAAGCGCTTAGTGAGGCATTGCGAAGGATGATGAACCGAATTTGAGCGGAGCGGCAGGCCGTGAAAGAAGCCGGACTCGACTTAAAGCAAAGATTCAATCTGCAGCGTATAGCCTTCCGGTTCATTTTCGATGGTAATCATCGAACGTGAGCCCATCTGGGTGATGTGTGCGCGCAAAAGGGCTGTGCCCTCGGACGAGAGTTCACGGATTTCGGTGGGACCTTGACGGTGACTCGAAAACTCAAAGCCGCTGGGGACGGCAGCCGCAATGCTTTGTGTCGGCCATAAAGTGAAGGTCAGGTCACGCAGAAGCCGTTCGGCGGAGATGCGTTCATCCAGACGCGGACTCCGTGCTTCGGTGATCGTACTGCCGTCCCAGGTGATGCGCCAGACCGTCATGCTGAGCGCGGAGAAAACCGCATTGACGCTGCCCGGAGCAGAGAGCACTGTCGCACGAAGGGGCGGAACCGCAGCCGGAGCGCCATGCTGGGCGGCTTTGGGGCTGAAGCGAATGACAATCTGCTGGTCGAGGGAGAGCTGCGGAGCATCAGCAATCGCCGGCAGAAAAACAGGTACGAAAGAGCGTTCCTTGGCTGCAGCCGCCGCCTTCTGAGGCTTCGGACGTTCAATGGCCTTGGCGGAGTTTACGGAGGGTTTCCGCTGAAGCGGCTTGGCTGTCTTCTGCGAAGCTGTTTGGCTGCCTTCAGCGGCCTTTTTCAATGCACAGCCCGAAAGCAGCGAAACTGCGAAGAGCGCGGTAAGGAAAAGTCGGCGTGAGCGGACGGGCATGAAAGCCTCCGAAGAAGTTAAGGTTCGGCGGCGGTTTCCGTCCGATATCAAATGTTAGCGCATGGCAGGCTTTTGCACGTTTATCGATGCCATCGAGGATGGTGCGGCGGCTGAGGACGAGGCGGAGGAATGACGGGGGCGGCGGGTCTGGGCTTCGGCGGCGGACTATAGCGCTGGGGCGGCGGGGGTGCACGGTGCGGGGCCGCGACGCAGCCCGAGAGCGTCAGCACCCCGGCGATGCCGGTGACAAAAGCAGCAGACCGCAGAAATGTTCGGCGTGAATACGGCATACCGATCTCCTAATCCAATGGAACCAATGGAATCCGCGCAGCTGCCCGGAACCTTCGCCCTCAAGGGCGAGATGCCGCTGACAGAGGCTTTCTCTCATCTTAGGAACAACGGACTTAGGAAAGGCTGTGGCGGCAAATATGAGGGAGAAGCACGACTTCAGCGCTTATCAGCGGCCGGACGCAAGAGCGGCGTGGCTGCCCAAACAATGCTTTGACCCACCAGCACGGTAATGCCGAAAGCGCGGAGTGCAGGCGTAGCGGAAAATACCAGCAGTCCAAAAGAAAGGAGCGTCGTAACGCCCGAAAAAAGGACGGCGGCAGAGGTGCGGCCGTCGCTGGGGCTCCCTGTGAGGAAGATGCCGTAGTCAACGCCCAGGCCGAGAACTAAAACGAGACCCAGCGCGGTGAAAATGGTGACGGGCGTTCCCGTCCAGCCAAAGACGGCCAGTGCGGCAAGAATGCCTAGGGCCGAGGGCAGTACGGCGCGCCAGCTCTCACGCCCGAAACGAAGCGTTAAAAGCGCCCAGAGGAGCACGATGCCGGCGGCGAGCACCATGAGAATGAGATCTCTGTAAAGCGAGAGCCCCTCGCTCATGCCGCGGGTGATGTCCACAAAATAAGCGCCCGGCACAGCTTCAGCGGCCTTCGTTAAGAAAGGAAGATGCTTGGGCTCAACGCCGGCGAGCATCAGTACCGTGACGGTGCGTCCGGGCTGGTTCTCCAGCACGAAGCGATGAGTGAGTTCACGCCACGGCGTACTTTCTAAGTCATTCAAGGCAATTCGCTGGGCGTCAGGCCCTTTTGGCGAAGCTCCGAGCAGCTCAAGAAGCCGGGGGACGGCGGCAGCCGTTGCCGCGGCAACGAGATCTCTGTCAGCATCCTGTTTGGCATCCGAGGGCAGCAGCATGGAAAGCCCGGAAGGCGTGAGGCTCTTGAGTTCAGGTATGGCCTCCATGGCGGACAAGAGCGCTTCTTCGTGTTCGAGCGTTTCACTCAATGTCAGGCCCTGCAGGACAAAAGCTTGAGCCGGTGACGGCAGCGCCAAGGCGCGGGACACTGCCAGCTGACTCTCCAGGAGCTTGGGCGGCGCTCCCTGCAGGTCTCTGATGCCCGCGTCAAAATGCATGCGCGAGAGGCCAAAGAGAAGCGCTGCGGCAAAAATGGCGAGACCGAAGAGAACCGCAGGACGTCTGAGTGCCGAGGCGTCCAGTCTGGGAAGCCGGGGGAGCGCTTGGGCCAGCATTCGCATCAGCCGCGTCTGGTCTTTAGGCACCCAACGCTCCAGTCGAGGAAGCACCGTCAAGACGGTGAAGAGCGTTCCCACGACGCCGCAGGCGGCGAGGACGGCCATCTGCCGAAGACCGGGCAGCGGCGTCAGCGCAAGCGTGCAGTATGCGGCGGCTGTGGAAAGCGCTGCCGAGAGGAGCGCGCCGGCCATGCGGCGGCGGCGTGCTTGTGCGGATTCTCCGGCAGTCTTGAGGGCAAACCAATGCGAAGAATAGTCAATCGATACGCCGATCAGTGTTGCGCCGAAAACGAAGGTAATGAGCGAGAGCGTGCCGAAGACGGCAAAGGCGGCGCCGAGCGCAAGCGTGAAGCCGAGGAGAATGGTTCCGGCCATCAGCAAGAGCACGACGGGACTGCCGAAAAGCGCCCAAGCCAATGCAAAGACACTGATGGTCGAGAGGGTGCCGATAAAGGTGAGCTCGCGCTGTGCGCGGGCAGCGATCGCATCGGTAAAGAGCGGCACGCCGGCCGCTTCGATCTGGACGGAAGCTCTGCGCCCCACCGCATCCTGAGCGGCGTTTTGAGCGTCTTCGAGCGTCTGCGCAAAATGAGCTTTCCCGGCTGCCGCCAGGTTTTCGTCCGCGGTGAAAAAAAGCACGCGGACGGTTTCTCCGGGCGGCACCGTCTTTAATTCGAGCTCCGTGCGGCCGTTGCTCGAAGAGGCGCGCCAAGGGAGGCGCTTAAGTTCTTCGGTGAGCCAATGGTCATAGGTGCAGAACGGATCATTGGCAAAGCCGAGAATCCTGAGCGACACGGCGCTCGTGAGGCAGCCGACGGCTCGCTCTGTCAGCCGTTCGCTGCGGCTTGGTTCCGGCAGGCCGATGAGACTCCTGAGCGCACTTCTGTCGGCATCCGAAAGCAGTCGGCCGGCGGCATGAGGAATTTTGGGGACAGCACCGGCCCCAAAACGCTCTGGAGAGCGCTCTGATAGGGCGGGTGAGGCGAGCAGTACGTTCCGTACTGCCGCTTGAGCGGTCTCGGCGAGTTGCCTGAATATTTCTGCCGAATCAGCTGTTTCGCCCCTGACGCGAAGGAGCACGATGACATTGCCGGCTTCATCCTGACTCAGGCGGGCGCGCAGGGCGTCTTCAATATCGTCGGGAAGTTCCGGGGCTAATTCCGCTGGAATAAGTGACGCGAGACTTGTATCAAAAGCGCGGTGAGTGAATCGGTCGCAAAGCACCCATGAAGAGAGTGCAAGCAGGACGATGAGGCAGCCGAGCGCAAGCCGACCGCGTCCGACTTCCAAAAAACTGAGAAGTCCATCAAGGATTTTTTGGGCGCGGTGCTGTACGGTCAACGTGAAAACTTTTTTTGATAAAGAGAGGAAGTCGGCGTTCGAGTCGATTCGCCGAAGGAGAAAAGCGAATGAATGAACGGGAACGCCGCGAAGAAGATGCTCGCGGCAGTGCTGAGCATCTCGCTTCAGTCAGAGATCAAAGCGCTTAGGCCGGATGACCGCAGGTGAAGCAGAAAACGGGTTCATAGGTGGCCGGCAGCTTCATGCGTTTGCCGAGCTCGGGACCTGCAACCGAACCGCGCGCAACGCCGCCGAGACCGAGTGCGGTGCCGGCCAGATAAGCGGCTTCGACCATGGTGCCGGCATCGAGATAAGCCCAGTGCGGCCGAGCCATCTGCGTGCGGGGCGTCGCTTCAACGACAAAGACGAGTGTTACAGGGGCCGTATCAACAAAAGCGTGCTGTCCCATCGTTGACGCTGCGCGGAGGTCTTCCGGGGTCAGAAGCTCGAGCGTATTCTTGGACGCATTCCAGCGCCATGCGCCGTCAGCGCGCAGAACACAGACCGAGACAGTACGCAGATCGAGACAGGAGGGAACGGTCCGCTTTCCGTCAGGACGCGTGATGCCGGCCGTGCACCAAAGGAGCGTTGAAAGATCTGCGTCGGAAATGGGCTCTGTCGTGAAAGAGCGAATGGTTTTGCGTGCCTTCAGAGCCTCCGTGAGCGTCATCTTCAATTCGCGCGGAGCGGGCAGCTCAATTGTTTTTGTTGTCATAAAACCCTCCAAAGTAAGACGGTGCCTTTCAACCAGTAATGATTGTAGTTCCGCAGTGTGACGCTGTTTGTATTCCTGCTTCGTCCGGGAGCAAAAAAAGCGGCGGACTTCACTAAAGAGGTCCGCCGCTCATCGCTGTCACGCAGCGTTTGGCTGATTAACGATTGGTGTCGACCTTCGGGTCAAGCGCATCGCGCAGACCGTCGCCCAAAAGGTTGAAGGCAAGCACCGTGAGGAAGATCGCAATCACGGGAAAGATCGCCGCGTGCGGCGCGGTGAGCAGGTCAGCGCGGGCTTCGTTAAGCATTGCGCCCCATTCAGGCATCGGCGGCTGAGCGCCGAGCCCCAGGAAGGAGAGCGATGCCGCGGTGATGATTGACGTGCCGATACGCATCGAGAGATAGACCAGAATCACCGAGATCGTGCCGGGCAGAATATGGCGGAAAAGAAGCATCGTGTCGCTGATGCCCAGGCTTCGCGCCGCCTCAACATAGGTCTGGGTTTTCAGGCTCAGCACATTCGCGCGGACCAGACGGGCGAAGGCCGGAATCGAGAAAATCGCCACGGCCGCGACGACGTTAAGCATGCCGCCGCCGAGAATCGCCACAATGCCGATCGCGAGCAGAATGCCCGGGAAAGCAAAGAGCACGTCCGAAATACGCATGATGATGCGGTCGGGCCATCCTTCATAGAAACCGGCGATCAGGCCGAGAATCGTGCCGATGACAGCACCGGCAAAAACGGACGAAAAGCCGCAGACGAGCGAGATGCGGGTGCCGGCGACGATGCGGCTGAAGATGTCGCGCCCGAGGGCGTCAACGCCAAACCAATGCACGGCCGAAGGACCTTCATTCAGACGGTCGTAGTCGAAGAAGTTTTCCGGATCAAACGGCGTGATCATGGGGCCGACAATGGCGACGATGATCAAAAAGAAGACGAATCCGGCAGCGGCCATCGCCACCGGCTGCTTCTTAAACTTGCGCCAGAACTCGCCCATCGGGGTGCGCAGCGCATCGTTGGACTTGGCAATGCGCGGATCCACTGCAGTTTCAGTACTCATTTATTCACTCCGATTCTTCTTTTACTTGTAGCGGATCGACGGATTGATCCATCCGTAGAGCACGTCGACCACGAGGTTAATGACGATGAATTCAAGCGAAAAGAGCAGTACGCTCGCCTGAATCACAGGGTAGTCGCGCATGTCGACGGCGTCGACGAGCAGACGCCCCATGCCGGGCCAGTTAAAGACCTTTTCCACCACGATGGAGCCGCCGAGCAGGAAGCCGAACTGCAGACCCATCATCGTGACCACGGGAATCAAAGCATTGCGGAGCGCGTGCTTGGCAACGATCTTCGTTTCCGTCACGCCCTTGGCGCGGGCGGTGCGGATGTAGTCGTCATGGAGCACTTCCACGAAGGAGGCACGCGTGAAGCGGGCCATCACGGCGGCAACCGCTGCGCCGAGCGTGATCGACGGGAGAATGTAGTGCTTCCAGGACGAAGCGCCTACCGTCGGCAGCCAGCCGAGCTCAACGGAAAAGATTTCCATGAGCAGGATGCCGAGTGCAAAGGCCGGGAACGAAATGCCGGAGACGGCGAGCGTCATGCCGATGCGGTCAGGCCACTTATTGCGGTAGACCGCGGAAATCACGCCGATCACCAGACCGAAGATCACCGACCAAACCATGGAGGTAAGCGTGAGCCACAGCGTCGGGCCGAAGCGTTCGCCGATTTCCTGAATCACCGGACGCTGGGAACGAATGGAGGTGCCGAAGTCGCCTTGACACGCGCCCACCACAAAGTTCACGAACTGCTCAGGGATCGAGCGGTCGAGACCCAGACTGTGGCGGATCATTTCCACCGTCGCTTCGTCAGCTTCCGGACCGGCGGCCAAACGTGCCGGGTCGCCCGGGAGCAGGTGAATGAAGAAGAAGACGCAGACCGCCACGATGATGAGCGTGGGGATCATCCCGAGGAGTCGCTTGATGAAATATCTCAGCATGGAACTTTCTGCCTGCTTGTTTGTTGTTGATTTGTTCCTGAACTCGTCTTCAGGGCTTCATGAGGGAAGCCGGCTCTAAGCTGGCTTCCTCGAAGTTAAAGCTCGAGTCGGGCTGAATGTAAAAACCGTGGAGCGCTTTGGAGCTTGCCGGGATGTTTTGTTCACTCACGAGGAAGATCCACGGCGCATCTTTCCAAATCGTTTCCTGCATCTGCGCATAGATCGCTGACTTCTTCTCGCGGTCGGTGGTGCCGAGCGCATAGAAAAGCGCCTGATCAACCGAGGGATTGGAATAGTAGGACTCGTTGGAGCCGCGGGGCGGGAAGCTTGACGTTGCGAGGACTGGGCGCACCGCGTAGTCGAGTTCGCCCGTGGAGCTCGACCAGCCAATGTAATAAAGCTCATGACGGCTCTGCTCGGGCTGGGGCGTCGACTCTACAAAACTCGTGCGTTCGCCGGCCTCAAGCGTGCGTACGCGAACTTTGACGCCGACCTGAGCGAGCTGCTGCTGCAGGAACTGAATAATCTTGGAGGCCGTCGTATGGTTGTAGCCCGACCAAAGTTCCACTTCAAAGCCGTTCGGGTAGCCCGCTTCTTTAAGAAGCGCCTTGGCCTTCTGCGGGTCATAGGGCCAGGGACCGAGCTTAACGGCATAGTCAACCGAGAGCGGCGCAATGCCTTCGGCCACATCGGCGTATCCGGCAAAGGCCACCTTGACGAGCGCCTCTTTGTTCACGGCGTAGTTAAGCGCCTGACGAACGCGGACATCCTTGAAGACGGGCTTCGTGAGATTCATTTCCACAAAGCGAAGCATGATCGAAGGCGTGACGTCGACGCGGAGCGTGCCTTTGTCCTTCACCATTTTGACCTGCTCGGAAGGCAGCGGAAACGCATAATCGGCTTCCCCCGTGAGCGCCATGGCCACGCGCGTGCTGTTTTCCACCACAGGACGCCAGGTGATGGCATCGAGCTTTGGGTATCCCGCGCGCCAGTAGTTCGGGTTCTTCTCCACCCGCAAAACGTCGCTCGGGTTGTAGTTCTTCATGACAAAAGGCCCGGTGCCGCAAGGATGGAAGGCAATGCTGACTTCCTTTTCGCTGAGGCTCTTCGGGCAGATCATGACAGCCGACGGATGCGCAAGACGGTTGATGAAGGCCGAATTCGGACGCTTGAGCGTGAAGCGGACCGTGTAAGGATCGAGCACCTTGAGTGAAGCGACGTTTTCAAAAAGGAAAAAGCGCTTGAGCGTGCTGCCGGGCGTTGTGATGCGGTCAAAATTGGCTTTGACTGCTTCGGCCGTGAATGTCGTGCCGTCATGGAACTTCACGCCGCGGCGCAGGTGCACGACATGCTGCATGCCGTCGGGGCTCGATTCAGCCGATTCGGCAAGGCTCGGAACAACGTTCATTTCTCGGTCGAACCTGAAGAGCCCTTCATAAAAGGACTTTGCCACGGCCTGAGAGAGCGTGTCCGTCGCGTTCCACGGGTCCATCGTAGTGAAGGTGCTCGCTACGGCGACGGTAATTTCATTTTTGGCTTCAGCTGCGCCGGCCGGTGAGAGCACGGCGGCGCAAATGAGCGCAGCAGGGAGCAGTTTGGTGAGGGTTTGCCGTTTCTGCATGTTGTTTCCCTTTGCTCTTATTTATGACCTTCCATCGTGCCCACGACATGCTTGGCCACGAAGTGTCCGGGTTCAACTTCAACGAGCGGTTCGATGACGGGATCATCACCCACTTTGCGTACCGGGCTCGGGAGGTCTGAGAGATTGAGCAGCTTCAGAAGGTTGCGCTCCTGCGGGTCGGCAATCGGAACGGCCGAGAGGAGCTTTTGCGTATATGGATGGAGCGGATTGCCGAGGACGGCGCGGCGCGAGCCCATTTCGACGATCTGGCCGAGATACATGACGGCCACGCGGTGGCTGATGCGCTCAACGACGCCCATGTCGTGAGAGATGAAGATATAGGAAAGTCCCATTTCCTCCTGCAGTTCCATCATCAGGTTCACTACCTGAGCACGGATGGAGACGTCGAGCGCGGCAACGCATTCATCGGCCACGATGATCTGGGGTTTGAGCGAAAGCGCACGGGCAATACAGATGCGCTGACGCTGACCGCCGGAGAATTCATGCGGGTAGCGGTTAGCCATGTCCGGGGAGAGTCCCACGCGTTTAAGGAGCAGCGCTACGCGGTCGTACATCTCCTTTTTGGAGCAGTAGTTATGGATCATCATCGGCTCGGCAATCGAGTAGCCCACGGTCTGCCGCGGGTCGAGCGAGGCGTAAGGATCCTGGAAGATCATCTGCAGATTGCGGCGCTCTTCCTGAAGTTCGTGCCGGGTCATGCGCAGCAGCGACTTGCCGCGGTGGAGGACTTCACCGCTGTCGACATCGAGCAGCCGCAGAACGGCGCGGCCAGTGGTTGACTTGCCGCAGCCCGATTCGCCCACGATCGAGAGCGTTTCGCCTGCGCGCAGATCAAAGCTCACATGGTCGCAGGCGCGTACGACGTAGGTGGGGCGCCCCCAGAAATCGGTGCGGACGGGGAAGGTCTTCACCAGATTCTTAACTTCAAGAATTTTTTCTCCCGGCGGCGGGAGTTTGTCCGAGGGCGGTTCGATGACTTTGCCGTTGTCCGGATCAATCAGCCGGAAAAAGCACGGATGTTCGATGTCTTTCAAGGCACCCAGACGGGGTACGGCGGAGAGCAGCGCCTGCGTATAGGGGTGCTGCGGATGCGCAAAGATGGCTTGAGCAGTGCCGGACTCCACAATCTCACCGTAGCGCATGACAGCGACGCGGTCGGCGATCTGCGCCACTACGCCCATGTCGTGCGTGATGAAGAGCACCGCCATCCCGATTTCTTTCTGAAGTTCGGAAATCAGGGCAAGAATCTGTGCCTGAACCGTGACGTCAAGTGCCGTTGTCGGTTCGTCTGCAATCAAGAGCTGCGGCTTGCAGGCAAGCGCCATGGCAATCATGACGCGCTGACGCATGCCGCCCGAGAGCTGGTGCGGGAACCGCAAAGAGATGCGTTCAGCATCGGGAATGCGCACGAGTTCGAGCAGATGAACGGCTTCCTTGAGCGCTTCCTTTTCATCCATGCCGCGGTGCAGGATCAGACTTTCGGCAATCTGCGCACCGACCGTGAACACCGGGTTCAGGGAGGTCATCGGCTCCTGAAAGATCATGGCCACTTCAGAGCCGCGCAGATGCTGCAGTTCAGACTTGTTGGCATGACGCAGGTCAACCACGCGGCCGTCGCGGCAGCGCAGTTTGATGGAGCCGTTGACGATCTTGCCGCCGCCGTGTTCGACAAGACGCATTACAGAGAGGGAGGTAACGGACTTGCCGGATCCCGATTCGCCTACCAGCGCAAGGGTCTCGCCGGGGCGGATGGAGAAGGATTCATCGACTACTGCCGTGGTAGTGCCCGAGTCCGAAGTGAACTGCACGCGGAGATGTTCAACCTCCAATATGGGGAGCTCTGCCTGCGGCGTGATGTTTGTTTCTTTAGCTTCCATCATTGTTCTTGTAAATTGGTTGGCTCAAGCGGATTGAATGCGTTGCGGCCGTGTTGATCCCTTGCGGGCTTTGGACATCCGAACTGCCCGTCGGGGCAGAGATGTTCTGCGCCGATCACTCTTTATGGGCTTAAAGCAAAGCACATGCCACGAACTCTTGCCGCGTCATGCAGAAAACCCTTGCATTCGGTCAGCGCAATACCGCCCGACGCAGTGTGCATTGTTGAGTTCGTACCATAGCGCCTCGTTTTGTCGGCGGCTTTTTCAGTACGCACAACGATCGGCAGATTCACTCGATTATTGATTTGTTCGACGTGGGGTAAGGCAAAGTACTCAGGGTTTACGACAAGACGCCTTGAATCGGATCGGGACGTTGCAAAATTGTGCGCAGCGCACTGAATTGGTGCATTTGTGTCATGATTGGGGCGTCGCCTGATGTTAGGCCGTTTGCAGGCCTCTCGAACCAGCCGACTGGGCGGCAGCAATGACTGCATTCATGCTCAATTCATGTGCTGGAGGACTGCCGCATAGGGAATTTGTTGAGGTCAGCTCTTCAGAAGTCGGCGGCATAATGCTCCAATGCCGTGCAGTCGGAGAACCCTGTCGACAGAGCCTTGAGAGGCATGCAAGTCTTCGGGTGCACCGCAAGGAATACAAATATAAATTGGAGATACATCCATGCAGCCCATTCTTGCCGACAAGGCATTTCCTGAATTGGTTCAGTGGGCGGACGAGCTTGCCGCTCTGCGCCGTGACATTCATGCTCATCCGGAACTCGGTTTCGAGACGCCTCGTACGGTTGATCTGATCGTCAAAACCCTCAAAGGCTGGGGACTTGAACATGTGGATCCCGATGAGGTCAAGGGCGGCGTAGTGGTTGTCATCAATGGAGCGGCGCCTGGAGCAACAGTGGCGCTGCGCGCCGACATTGATGCGCTTCCGATGCCTGACAATTCGGCAAATCCATGGAAAAGTCAGACAGAAATGCGCTGCCACGCCTGCGGTCACGACGGTCACGCTGCCTGGCTTTTGGGGGCGCTGCGCTATCTGCACGAAAAGCGCGCGAGTTTCAAAGGCCGCGTCGTCGGCATTTTTCAGCCCGCTGAAGAAATCGGCCGCGGGGCGCTCCGGGTGGTCCAGTCCGGCGTTTTTGAGCATTGGGGCATTCAGGAAATCTACGGTGCCCATGATGAACCGACGGTTGCCAAGGGACAGTACGGTTTGTGCGCGGGCCCCGCTCAGGCGTCAACCGACTTCTTCTATATCACGGTGAAGGGACGGGGTGTTCATGCGGCTCGCCCGCACCTCGGCGTCGATCCCATTACCACTGCCGGCGTGCTCATCGGCGCTCTGCAGACAATCGTTTCACGCAAGGTCAATCCCATTGAGACGGCCGTGCTCTCCATTTCGTCGGTGAACGGCGGGAACTTCCATACCCCCAACGTCATCCCTGAAACCGTCACGCTTTCGGGTACGGTGCGCACCTTCAATGAAGATGTCCGCAATCAGATTGAAGCAGAGATGGCGCGCATGGTGGAGCGCGTGGCAGAAGCCGAGAACTGCACGGGCGAATTCCGCTACGATCGTTTGGTGCCGTCGCTTTTCAATACGCCCGAAGCCGTCGAGCACATTCGCAGCTTCATCACGCATCAGTTCGGCGCGGAGCATGCCGAAGAGATGCCCATCTCAATGGGCGGAGAGGATTTCGCTGAATATACGTTTAAGGTGCCCGGCTGCATCATCCGCGCCGGTATTCGCGATGACAGCCATAAAGCCGCGCTGCACCACCCGACCTTCGACTTTAACGACGAAGTAATTCCCGCCACGGCTACTGTTCTCGCCGGAACCGTGCTTGAACGTCTGGCGGCGCTTTCATAAACTCTGAAAGTCATGCGGCCGAGAGCCTCTGCGCCCTCGGCCGCATTCTGTATTTCAAGCGCACAAACCTATGCCTTTCGGTATCTTAGCCACCTTCGCCGCGTATTTTCTCTGGGGTCTTTTCCCGTTTTACTTCCATGCCTTACAGGGCATCGGAGCCTTGGAAATTCTTGCCCACCGCATCATCTGGTCGCTTGTATTCATCACGATCGTGGTCGTCGCAATGCGCCGTACGGCGTGGCTTAAAGGCGCACTCATGACACCCAAGGTGCTCGGTGTCTTTTGTCTTTCTGCACTCATCATCGGCGCCAATTGGGGCATTTACGTTTACGCCATTGTTTCCGGCCGCACCATTGAGGCCTCGCTCGGCTACTTCATCAACCCGCTGGTGTCGATTGCTTTAGGGAGCTTATTTCTGCGCGAGCGGCTGCGCCGGCCTCAGCAGGCTGCCGTTGTGCTCGCGGGCATTGGGGTGCTTTGGATAACCTGGACCACAGGTGTTGCCCCCTGGCTCGGGCTGATGCTTGCCGTAACCTTCGGGCTTTACGGGCTTATCCGCAAGATTGCCCCGCTCGGCAGTCTTGAGGGCATGGTGCTTGAAAGTCTGCTCCTCACTCCGGCGGCTGCGGCATGGTTATGGTTTCTGTGGTCTGATCATGAGCTCGCCTTCATTTCGGCTGATCTGACGACGCAGATTCTGCTTATCGCTGCCGGTCCAGTTACCGCTGTGCCGCTCCTCTTTTTTGCTTCCGGCGTGCGCCGGATCCCTTATTCCACGTCGGCTGTTATTCAGTATGTCAGTCCGACGATGGTTTTTCTGATCGGAGTTTTTGCGTTCGGCGAGCCTTTTTCAAAAGGCATGCTCGTGGGTTTCCTGATCATTTGGGCAGCCGTGGCGCTTTTCTTGGGAGAAATGCTTCTCTTCGCGCGCCGGTGCCGCAACGAAGCTCGTGAAGCCGCCGACCGGGTCTGACGCGTGAAGCTTGGCGCAGGATATTCCCTGTAGCGCAAATGAAAGAGCCTCCGGAAACATTCAAGTTTGCGGAGGCTCTTTTCGAATTCAGGCGCGAATTATTTGACGGTCAGCTTCACGTCTTCCGTAATCGTGCCGGTGTAGCGGGCGACATATTCGCCGCGTTCAAGGTGCGGCGGAACAAAGAAGGTGCCGCTCGAAACGACCTGACCGGCTTTGAGCTGACGGCCGCGTTTTTCGAGCGCGGCGACGAGCCACTTGAGCGCATGGATCGGATTGTCGAGCACTTCCGTCGAATTGCCTGCCTTGATGAGTTTGCCGTCCTTGAAGAGTTCGCAGCGGATGGCATTGAGGCCGGCAACTGTGAGCGTCTTGCCGTCAACGGGCGTGCCGTGAATGATGCAGCCGCCGACGGCGCAGTCGGCAACCACCAAGTATTTGTTGAGCGTCGGGAACCAAGCTTCAAAGCGGGCGTCCGGAACTTCAATGCCGCCGGCGACGGTGATGTTTTCAAGAAGCTCTTCGTCGCTCATGCTGCTCGTCAGATCCACCTTGGGGATCATTGAGAGTTCAACCTCAATGAGCGGTTCGTTCATGTGGTCAAGTTCGAGCGTGCAGGGCGCTGCAAAGATATGCGACTTGGTTTGTTCGCCAAAGAGCGGTTCGGTGGTGCCGAACATATCCTGCGTCGTTTTGCTCGTGAGCGAGATCTTGTAGCCGCCAGTCGGTTCGCCCTTTAATTCGGCAAATTTGCGCTGAACGGCATAAGCACTTTCATAGTCATTCAAAACACCCGAGCAGGCCTTCATGTCAAGCGGCTTGTTGGTGCAAAAGGCGTTGTAGAGCGCCTGTGTAAGAGATGCTGCGTCCATCTGTCAAAATCTCCAAAACGGATTTACTGCAGAGAATAGGTTCTATTTTTCAACGAATTGATGCTTTATTCCTCAGGCATTTGTCTTAGAGAAGAACTTTAAAAGCAAGGGGCGGCGGTTCACTGTTGACGCAAAAGAAAAGACCGCCGACTCAAAAGGTCAACGGTCCTGCAGGTGATTCGAAATGAATCGGCTGACGTTTTAGAACATCTGAGTATGAGGACTTTCCCGCATTCATTGGGCGAGCGGGGCGTCTCAGAAAATTGCCCCACACTTTGCCCCACTATCCGCAAAAAAACTTCGCCCCCGGGAGCTGATCATCAGGACTCCCGGGGGCGACGTTCTCTCTTTGATCACTTTAGCACGATCAGTGCGCGGGCATCGCGCACGACGTGGGCGGTGCGGACTTGGCGGCAGCCCGATCTTTGCGGATTGCCTCTTGACACTTTCCGCGAAAGAACTCGCGAATTTGTCCGACGTACCATATCGAACAATTGCGCATCCAGTTGACTTCCGCAGCAGGGGGCAGCTTTCCGGAAAGCACTGCGGCGCGGAGTGCATCGCCTGAAATCCCGAAAGCGGCCTGCAGCTCAGCTCCAGTCACCGGACGCTCTGGCAGAAGCGTTGGGTCAAAAAGATCAAAATTTCCCGCGTTATCGGTCATGATGTTCTCCCGTTTAAAAATTCGATTCGATCTTCTTTAGTCAGCGGTATGCTGACAAGCATTACTGCTGGATGAGTGATGCGTATGAGCGTCTGTGTGTCATAAGCCCACCAAAAAATCTGACCATCGCGTTCTTCGAGAAATCCGATTTGAACGATGCCGTGCAAATACATCAAGCCATGATGCATGTACGACTTTTTCCACGATGACGGATCATCTGGTCGAATCGCAGCAGCTGATTCGGAGTTGCACAGATGCTTGCGAGCTTTGAACATCACTTCATATGCGTCGTGCATCTCAGCTCTGCTCATCTCCGCCTGCATGTCTGCCAGAAGCTCAAGCGCTGGCTGCACTGGTTCGATCAGCCACCCCGGCACTTGATCAGCCTTTCCGGATTGAATCAGCTCACTCACGAGACGCATGCAGCCGTAAGCCACTATCATCAAAGATTGAGCATCGATCTTTGTCTGGCGCTCGAACGCGGCGCTACACACCCATCCGACGTGCAGCGAATTCATCACGTAGTCAACGTTCTCTAGCGTCCCTTCGCCGCGACGAATTGCATCGAGCGGAAGAAGTGATGCGAGCTCAATCTTTGTGTGCTCTTCTTTTGTGAGCTCTGGCAGGAGTTTGACTAGAAGGTGATTGGGAGCTTTTACAGCTTTCGGACGGTATGCCTTCGAGCGCTTTTTCTTGCGAGCTGCCATGTCAGTTCCCCTGCGTAAGGTGTAGATTTGCTATTTCATAATTCAACTCGTCATCGTCGAGTCCCCAAATAGCCTCTTCTCCGCGCTCTCTGATGCGCTTTTCGAAAGCAGCCTTCCCTCCGTACTGTCGAATCAGTCTCTCAGTTTTTCGGCTCATCTTGATGGCACTTCGTCGAATCATCAGAAAGCGCGACAAAAACTCAGCGTTGGATATCCTGTGCGGCTTGAGTCTTTTTCGAATTTTCATTGCGCGTCGTCCCACGGCCTGAAGCGAACATCTTGAAAGTCTGGCTTCCAAGCACTAGGGAAGTTGGAACAGTCACGAACCCACGAACAATCGAGCCACACCCATACATCTTTTACTAATTGCTGATTGTGTATGTACTCAACCCGATAATATCCATCTACAGGCGGATCTTCAGCCGGCCACTCATTCCACGCTTTGGGATCGTACTCACGTACTTCTTCAATGGCCGAATTTCTGATGAAAAGCGTCATATCTATCCCGTTGCATAGATAAAGTGCAAGACAGGTCTTGTCGCTTCTATTTCCAAAGTAACCAGATAGCATCTCACCAAACTCCGGCTCAATTGCCTCGAGTTTGGCTTGCAGCTCTTTGTCCTTAAGTCGGTATTTCATTTTTGACATCCTGAGACTTGAAGAAAACCATCCAGTAAGTTTCGGTTGCGGGCTTGCGGTTGCCCAGCAGGGGTTTTCTTCCGATCGTTTGCAAAACAAAGGGGAGCTTGAAATCTTTAGCTCCCCACTTAAAAATCAGTGTGCCGTTTGGCTTTAGTACTCTCCAGCACTCATCGAAACCGCTTTTTAAGAATTTGGCGACGTCTGGAGGCAGTCGGCCATAAGCTTGACCCATGTAGCTCGATTCGCCGACATTTCTAAGATGCGGCGGATCGAAGATGACGAGAGAAAAGCTCTCATCTTCGAAGGGCAGATCTGTGACGTCCATTTGTTGGTCCGGCGCTATTTCAAGCGTCCGTCCGTCGCACTGGACGTAGCTTTCATCTCGAATATCTCCGTAAAGCACTACTTCGGAGTTTTTGTCGAAGTAGAACTTACGGCTTCCGCAGCAAGGATCGAGAACTCTAGGCGTTTTCATCTTTATCCTTTTCGAGCTGTTGGATTCGACATTCGAGTATGCAGATATATGCAATCGTGTTGTTAAGGTCTTCACCTTCCTCAATCAGCTCTTCAGCTCGTTCTTTACACAAATCAAGATCGGCGAAGGGCAGGTACTGACGTATCTTGTTTGCTTCGTCTCTCAGCTCGGTAATGGTGAGGTCATAAAAGTTCATCGTTCTTCTCCGCGAGAAATCGTTCTTCTACGTCCTTAGCGAGGAAGGCTTCAGCTTTACTTTGCGGCATTTGTCACTTACTCCACGGCGTAAGCTTCCACAACCAGTACGCAAACTTAAAGATGCTGTAGCACGCGCTGAATGAGATTAAAAAGAGGATCGGGACTAAAAACCCCAGGACGACAGATCCAGATACTTTTAAGACGTCCTGATTTACGAACAGGATTAAGCCGATGCAGGCAAGTAGAGAGCAGATGCCTGCGATAGTCTCGAACGTTGTTATATTCATTTCTCCGTTAAAAAACGTTCTTCTACGTCCTTGGCAAGCTTCGCCTGCACGTCAGGGCTTTTCAACCAGTCCCGAATAATCCGCCGCGCCAGCACGCTCATGGAAATACCCTCCGCCTCGGCGACCTTTCGGAAGTCGTTCATTTCTGCTTCCGAAAGCGTGACGGATATCGTCTTAATCTTCATCTTCATCGCTCCAAACTGGAACTCTGTTCTTAGCTTTCACCAAAAGGTCGATGAGTTCGTCGACATTCTCGGCTGAGAGATAGGCGGAATGAACGTTTTCAACGCCGTATTCCTTCGAGTCCCATTGCAATTGAAGCTGCACAAATTTAACGCTCTCTTCGCCGATATGAGGAATTTCACCTTGAACCACGACGATTCTTTCAGCGCCGCGGCCACGAGCAATTGGGAGTAGGCTAGTTTTTCGCGGTTTCATCTTTTTTCTCCTCGTTAACCACTTCTGCCATGCTCTTAAGCCCGGCGTAATTCCAGTCTTCGGCTTGCTGAATTACGTCGCGGAAAGCATCGTAAAAGGCGAATGCCGTCGCGCGGCTCGGCATTTTGTTGCGGAGCCTATAGAGCTCCCGCATTTTCTCGTCGTCAACTCTTTCGTAAGCATTGACCGCAGAAAGAAAGGCGTAGAAGCGATTCGCTATCCAAAATTCATAGATAGTCCTGCGAAACTCGAGCCGAATCCAATAGTGAGTGCACGAGATGAGTTTGACCTCATCGAGGTTGTCTAGCAGGACGTGAAAGAACGCATCGACGCCCTCATCGGTCGGGTGGTTCCGAATCCACGTGCTCGGTGTAAAAAGCACACGTAGAAAGTTCTTAATCATCATTTTCGAGCTCAGCGATTCGCTTTTCGAGCTTTTCGATGGTTCGATTTATCGTTCCATCCGTCACGAAAAGCATCCCCTCATCTTTTATAACGAGCAAATTCAGTGTTTCACATTTAGAGCGAAACAATTCCATCATGGCCGCCGTCAGCGACGACAACATATAAGCAGATTCGTCGAACCTCCTATCCCGAAAGCGATTCAGCCACCAAATAGCTTTCTGAAGATCTAGCTTTTCGGAGCCCTTGTACGGCGATCTAAGGATGTATTCGACGGCCGATGCGAGCGGGTGGGGAAGGTTCTCGGTTAGGTCGACCGGCTCCAGTACGATCCGGCACTTTTCGTAATGAGCTGGATGGTTGACGAGATCGTTTTCTTCAGTCATTTGCGTTTTCCTTGTTGTCTACCTTGATGCCATAGCGCTCCAAAGTGCGCTCGATTTTGAAATCTCGGATTTCTTGAATTTTTTCTTGAAGCTCGGGGAGGGTGTAAAGGATCTGCTCAAGCATCACTTGGCAGTCCGCCAGCTCTGAGAGCATTTCTTTGTACTTCTTGCTGGCGTCTCCGTCTCCGAAGTACGTAGCGCGGCGGTATTGAAGAAGGGCTGCAGATGCTTCCGCAAACTCCTCTGCTGCCCGCGAGAAAATCAGGTCGAAACCGGAACGATCGGCAATCGCCTTGATTCTCGGATCAGGCTTCGGCATGTGTTGCCTCCCGCCTTTCGTCAGCTATTCTCTTCATAGCATCTGCGAGAAAAGCCATAAAAACTGATGCGTTTTTCGTTATCCTTGATCCCACCAAAAGCTGTTCTCGCGGTATTTCACACATATCAAGACGAAGGAGTTCTCTTGCAGTGTCGCTGTCTCCTTCGCAATATGCATTAAGAATCGGTCTGGGGATACCAAAGAGCTGATCGTTCATTTCGATCAGCTCTTCTTTATCTTCTTGGTTCATCTACCTCTCCCGCTTTACGCTGTCAGTTCTAGGTTAGGATTTCGAGCTATCAAACCTTCTTGTAACAACCGTCGATAGAAGTAAAAGATCCCTTTTCCGGTGACGTGCGCGTGTGTTTTCTGGTCTTTTTCACCATCGGAATGCGTGAAAGAATGAAAACGCGTCACCATCAGCCCTTTGTTGATAGAAAACTGCATGGCTTGCGTGCCCTGTTTATAGATAAAGCCGTTCGCGCGAAGCCAATCAAAAAATTTCTTTGGACGAATGCCGAGCGTTTTTGACGCTTCGGTGATGGTGTGTTCGGCATCTGATGCAGTGACCGCCTCGGCAAAATCGATCTTTGGGGCGTCCTGCCTCACTTTGTGCTCAAGAGCCTGTCGAAGCTCGTATTGCTTTGCCCACTCCCGCGCCGCAATGGCTGGGTTGGTAAAGTCTGGGAGAGAAAAAGAGGTCGCTTCCTTTGCAACTCGTTCGCATTCGATGAAGTAAAGACGTGCCTCCTTGCCCCTCGGGGTATTGCTCATCATCGCAATCTCTTTCGCAGCCGACAGAGTGAAAAAGTACTCGATTCTCCCCTGCGCGGTGCTCGCCAAAAATGGCGAGCTTGATTTTTCTGTAATTTTGACGAAATCCGAGTCCTCAACGAAGCCGGCACGATCGATCTGAAATTTGATCCAATTCGAAAAGTCACGGCCGACGCCGAGGAATTTATGAAGTTCGCGAGCGTTGCAAGTCTGGATCTGTTCTCCGCCGATGTCAGCAAGCTGGATTGGGATGAGTTCATCCATTTCGAATGCTCCAAAAGAAAAAGCCCCCGATTCCTCGGAGGCCTTGGTGGTTGTTGATTTCACATCATATGGCGATGTGTGCCGGACGCTGGACTAGAGCCCGTTTGGCGTAACCCAGAGCAGGAGACGGAGAGATTGCATTACCGCTCTTCCTTGTCACGGTCTTTCTCCTCAAGCCGCTTCCGTTCTTCGCGTTCAAGCTGCTTGATGCTTTTCTCGGGGGTTGGCAGGTCTTCCGGCATGGTCCCGCTGAGTCGCTTGATTGTCTCGCGAACCTCTCGACCAACCCCGAAATGCGTTTGGTTGGCCTGCGATTTCCCTTGAATTCCTTCGCGCCTCAGCTTTGCTTCCGTCTGGGTGGCTCGGAAAAGGTTGGCGGCGAGTTCCTCATGGCCCATGTGGTCAAGGATTTTCTGCGACTTTTTCAGACCTTTCTTTGCATGAATCTCGCGTTGTCCGAGTCCACCGTACAGCCCCTTGTAGCCGTAGTTCTGGAAGATGGCGTAGTCCATCGCGTCGATAACGCCCGCGTCGTGCGCGGCGTCGACCAGTCGCTTGTTGTGCTCGGCAACCTCTCGGCGTAGCAAAAGCCGCTTTTGATCGTCATTGAGCTCGACGAAAGCTTCTTGGTCTTCGATCTCTTGGCGTCGCGTCTGGATGGCGAAGTAGGTTTGACCTGCCGCGATCACAGGTTTGGTCGGATCTCCGTTTTGGACGATCAGGTAGCAGGCGTAGCGAGAGAGGGCGATGTCTTCGAGCTCTCGAGTAGCTCCGCTACCGAGTCCGACCATTTTACCCATGTTGGTAAAATGGTCTTCGACGTTGATGTTTGAGGAAACGCAGGCCTCTTTGGCTTTCGTAACGACAGGCAGGAATCGTTGCCACCGACTGTATCCAAGGAGAGGGTAGAGCTCTCGAGCAAGCCAGTACTCCACGCCGTTTTCATCGAAATGGCGGATAGCATCGAAGTCAGGCGGGGTTGCGCCGACGACTTCCTGCGCTGGAAGATTTTCGGTATGATTCATACGTCCTCGTTAGGGATATTCGTTAGGCCTCCGGTTCATGCTTCGTACCGGGGGCCTTCTCATTCTACGGCGCTATGCAGATCGCTTACGCGGTTAAGCGCTAAGTATCTTGAATTTGCCTATCAAAGGTAGTATGTGCAAATTTTGCACATACCATATCTTGTGTTAACCCTGTGGTTGTTAAGGCGTTCATACGGGCACCTCCTTATGCGGCCGTGCGCTTTGGTTGCTGTGCCAACCAGTGCTGATAGCATTGCATGTCGTTAATGTCGTGTCCGTGCTTGGCAAGAATCTCTAGGATGCGCCACCAAGGGACTTCATTAAAGGCGTCCCAAAACTTTCCGGCAAAGGGCGAATCCATAATTCGCAAAATGCCGTAGATCTTGCTAAAGACGTTCAAAAACAAAAACCTCACGTAATAGATGAAAGTGAGCAGGGCTTCAGCATCCTTATCAGACAAGATGATCGACCCTTCTGGGATTGTCGGCGCCGAAAGCTGCGGTTTAAGCGTGCAGGTTTCGATGAGCGCGAGTGCAGCTTTCATCTGATCGTGCCGCAGGTCTTTGTAGCTCGCGATCTTGAAGTAGTCGTAAAGAGCGTTGTAGACCGTCTGGTAGTGAACCGATGAGTTCTTAGCGCGCGATTTGATAGCCTTTCGGATCTCGTACTGCTCTGTAGTCGTGATGAGCGCGGACTGAGCAGATTCGTATCGTCCCGTGCGACGAATCGCCGGCAGAACTTCAGAAGTGACCCAGCGCTTGAAGCGCTTGGCGGTATCGAGCTTTGATCCGAAGATCAGGGCGTAGAGACCCGATTCGTTGACGGCGTTGACGGTCTGCCGACCCCCTGCGGTTTCGATTTCGACCTTGATCAGGTCCTCGGGGTCGACGTGACGCTTGATCGGGTTGATCGTGTCTTTGAATCCCAAGGCTTTCACTACGTCGATGGCGACGAAAAGCGGGGTTTCGGGATTGCCGAGCGTTCGCACGGGCATGTTCTCAAATGAGAAACTCATAGCTTGCATTGAAGCCTCCTTGAAGTGCAGTTTCGTACCTGCTCCCGACGCCAATCGGGTGGCAGGGCTTGCGGGTTGGCGTACCGGCTTCAAGGTCCCGGTCCTCTTTCGAGGCCCGCAAGCCCCACCGTAAATCGAAGGCTTGCAAAGGGGGTGTCGTTTCAGCACCCCCTTGACGAGGACAACAAAAAAGCCGCTTTCCAACGGGTAGGCGGCTTGTCATCGCTCGCCTTGAAGTTCGGGACGCCAATCCCGTCCTGCTTCATGTGAAGCATTGCGCAGGATGTTACCCGAACCAAGGCGCTTTCGTCAATGTGATCAAGATTGGAGTTTTTTCTTAGATGCCCACTCTCGAATCAACTCGTCAGAGGCCTCATGTTGAATCAAGTCCAGCGTATCCGATGTAAGGGGCAGACCGGTGCCATCAAGAATCTCTTTCATTCGCTGATAAAGAGTTTTTGAACGAAGCATTGCAAGCAAGTCGTGTCCCTTCATGGTTAGGCGGGGGATCGAACAACAAAGCTCTAGGCCGTCCTCACCCTCGTTGACCGTAACAGTCAAGTGTCCCGTGTACCCAGCCTCCTTAAGCAGAAGGAGGTGACCAAGTAAGATTTGCCGCTTGTTGGAGATGAGCTTCCCAAGTTTGCGCTCGTCAATGTCTTCTCCAAGGGGGTGATCAATGAATTGCTCAAGGTTATCGTCTTCGATTCTTTCAAGCAGCGTCACGAGGGTCTTAAGATCTCGCTTCATTTCATTCCCCTAGAGGCAAATACGAAAAAAGCCGCTATTGCGGCCCGATCAGCGCCGCTTTCGCGCTGACAGGGGAAGAGTACTCGATCTGGAGGCGCGTGTCAAAAAGGTAGTGTCCTCGGTAAGATAGTAAATTCACTTCACTCACCATTACCACTCACCGAGAACACATGTTCGTTGTCATATCTACTATAGCTACAGCCGTATTTACTGGAATAACTGCTTACCTTATGTATGCTCAAAAAATGCTTCGACAGACTCCAGAAATAAAATTGAGGCTTGATGATCCATCGCCAACATCAAATTTCTATAAGTTGACTCTAACTTTTATCCCTGCATCTGAGGATTACGAAATTTTCAAGATTGGCGTTTCTGGTTGCGACGTTTCAGAAACCTTCACCTCAGCAGAGTTCGGCCTCCCACCAGTAGACAATGAGGCTCTCGTATGGCGTAAATTTGTATATGCGCCAAAAATTATTCCATCCGAAGAAAATGCGGTTGCTTATAAGAAGAATGGTGAGTTTGCCCCATTCCGGCCAGCGATCTGTTTCAAAATCAACCCTAGGAAGCCGTTAAAGTCTCTCACTGTACACGTCTATCCTCGGTTAGTTGACCGTCTTTTGTTTAGGCAGCGGGTTATCCGTAAACGACTTATACCCGAAAAAGTTGTTAGAAGGATTTGATTGTTCATAAACGCCCCTGCGCTTGATGGTTCAATTCATCATGACGTCCTTCAGTGAGGGGATTCCGATTCTGTCGGCAAGCCTGTCCAAGGCTTCCATATCCTCTTGGGTCGGGATGTCTTCAGGCTCCAACAACCCATTCTCGATCAGTTTCTCAGTTGCTTTTTTGAGAACATCGGGCGGGATCTGGCTAAGAATCTTGACCGGCAAAATGGACAGCCTAGACAGAAGTGCAGATTCGGATTCGCTCAGCGCGATAAGTCTTTCGGTTTTCATTTGGTTAAAACCTCTGTGATTACAACAGGGATGGCTGCCTTGATAAATTCCCAAGACAACGAAATTCCAGTGTGAAGCGATTTCGATTTCACGCGTTGCCACAACTCTTTGTTGCGCATAGCATCTAACAGGTCGTGTCCTTGCATCGTGACAAACGCACCGCGAAAGTCCCAAAACCCGAACCCTCCGTCGGGGTTTCTTTTCACACACGCGTTTTTGATGATCCCTGCATCTATCAAGATTTCGACGTGGCCCAAGAAGTCGGCCGGCGGGTTGGCTGGAAATCGCGTTCGGAATTCTTCAGAACGGATATACCCAGCAACATCACCGCTCTCCACGGCCTCAAGCACTTCCCTGACAATGTCCCAATCCCTTTTCATTTGACTTCCTTCTTTTTATGTAGGCGCCGCCGGATCTTCTTCGGCTGCGTCTCGAACGCAAGACGATACAAGTCCTCATCCTGCTAACCCGCGATTAAGAAGTCGTTTGACGTAGTCCACGTGCATCCGGCGAAAGAAGTCAAAGTTATGAACAATGATTTCCGCCTGCTTCTCAGTAAAACAAAGGCCGCCGCGCATTTTGATTAACCCTAGCCTACAAATATCTAGGGTTTCAAGCATGTCCAGGAGCTCATCAGGTTTAACGCCTACCCTGCGTGCTAATTCTCTATGCGTCACGCGAAAATCGCGTTCATCTGAGAACATATCGTCTTCTTCCATGATTTCGCCTTTGCGCCTTTCGGCGCGTCTTCTTTTGCGGAATGTGGATAGGGGAGGGCGGGTTGGAGTTGGCATCGTATGCCTGCCTGCAATGCAGATGCCCGCCCTTGTGTGATTTCGCCGAAGGGTCAGCGAAACTCGGAAATATCTGCGTCACCCGATTTCCCCAATTAAGAATCCGCCCCGCCGCTCGGGAAGTCATTACGTTCGCCTCAAGTAGCAGGGCGGAAAAACGGTCAACCGCGAGAGGAGACGATTGTTTCCTGATGCGTCTCAACGCCGGGGATTGCAACTGCTCCGCCAGTAGCGCGGATAAATCGGTCGAGTGCGCCTTGCTTCACTTCGATTAAGTCGAAGCATTCTGGATGTATAGCTACGTGTGCAAGGAAAGCGCCCATGTCAACGACGCGTCCTCTCCACACCTTCTGCGTACTCATGCCGCTTACCTTAGCGGCGGGCTTCGCCGTAACGGCTGCTGGCACGACAAGCGCGGCAGCCTCTTTGATCACTTCTGCCTCTTGCGGTGTCTCGGCCTCGCGAGCCTTGGCCTCAAGAGCGGCACGCGCGGCGGCGGCCTCTGCTTCTGCTCTCATTCGAGCTTCGGCGGCGATACGCTCCTGATCTTCGACATATCGTGCAATCCCGAATTTGATGACGTTGATCGCGCCTTGATACGTGTCGATCGGCGGCTTGAAAAGGTTCATTACAGCCTTTTTCGCGTCGTCGAGCGGCTTCGTGATCTCCTTCCGCTTCGCATCAAGCGCCTTCATGCGCTTGGTCATCGCGTTCATCTCGTCCTTGGCAATCTTTAGACTTTCTTCATCAGTGACGACAAGGAAGTCCGCAGTGCTCTTAGCGTCGTCGGCCTCTGCAATCAAGGCCGATTGTTCTGGCATCGCCAGAGAAATTGTTTCAGTAGTCATTTTTCGCTTCCCAATAATTAATGCTGAGCAAACCGGCAAAACAAACTGCGTCGAGGTAGCTAACGAACTCGGTAAACCGATAGGTCCCATCAGACCTCAGCTGTAGCGCGCCTCGCCGGAAATGCTTTCCAAACTTCGCGGCGGCCAGAGCCTCATACGCAGCCAACTGCACACCGACGTGCGGATGAATTTCGCTCGTAGTTTTCAGGTCGATCACCCACGATTCGCCATTGATCGTGCAGAGGCGATCAATAGTCCCGCAGTACTTTTTGCACCCGAGACGCAGTTCTGCCGCATCAATCTGAGGCTTCACGTCAGCGCGCCACTTTCGGTACGCTTCTAGGTACGGTCTCCAGCCGTCTTCAACCGATGCCTCATCGAGCTCGCCTGCGTCGTCATACTCTGTGCATGCGTGAACTGCTGTCCCGCGCTCGGCTGCCAGCCTCAGCGTTTCGGCGGGAATGCTCGCGTATGCCTGCTGAGTTAGAGGCCTCATGACCTGCGTAACTGACGGAACCGGACGACCGTCAACCATATACACATGCCCGTCTTCGTCGAACTCAGGCTCTGTGATGTCGCCAGTGATGATGATGTCTGACATCATGGGTTCCTCTTCGAAGTTGCTTGAAGCTGATCTCGGCGCTTCGCGCATGCCTCCAGAATCACAGGGCGAATATCAGCCGGCGTAGTCTTCCAGATCGCTACGACTTCCTCGTAGCTGTTGGCCGCGTCGATTTTCGCCATGAACTCCGAGACGCTCTGCGCGCCTTCGAATGGCGGCTCATCCATTTCCGGAATCGCCTCAACCGTTTCTGACGCCTCATCCATTTCTGGAATCGCCTCAACCGTTTCTGGCGCCTGTTCCACGTCACTTTTTGCGGGGGCCTCATCAACCGCCTGAACGTCTGCCTTTTCGGCAGCAGGGGCCGGCTGTTCAGCTACGTCCACAACCTCCGGCGAAACTTCCTTTTTCTTGCGGCGCGGCATCTTTTTCTCAGCAACGGGTTCGGGGTGTTCATAGGAAGCGTCTTCCACGCCCATCGCGTCCTGCTGCTCTTCAGCGACCGCAATGCCCATCAAGAGATCTGGGAAAGCGTCGCGTATCGCAAACGCACGTGCGCGCATCTGGCACATGCGTTTTGGATATTGTTTCCACGGTCCAGTTTTTCCTGTTAAGCCAGCCGTGCCAGCCTCTTCATATGAGAACGTAGCTACTGTCGGCGACGGGATGCCGCGACGCTTGATCCTGCATGTTGCTGTGTACGCCTTTTCGTCGAAACTCTCTTCGAAGTCTTCACATTGCCCGCTAGACATCACAAGAGCCTTCAAAGCGTCACCATACAAGCTGGGTCTGCCATTGATAACGGCGATTGAATTCAAACCTTGAATGGTCGGCATGCCGATGGATTTCGACCACATCATCGCAATGAGGATGTTTTGCGGCTTGCCTTTGTAAATGGCCGGCAATAGCTCAGACTTGGACAGTTCTTGTGCGTAGGCCAGCGCTTGCCCTACATCCTGCGGAGCAGGAAGCAGCTCTTTAGATTCAATCATGATGTGACTCCATAAATTTGGTTATCAACCAAATCAAAAATTGGTTCATAGCTTTTGACCCGTAAGCTTTTGCAGGAATTCGAGGCGCTCGCCGCCGTTGAAGTACGACTCTGACCGACCGTTCTGGTCGATCACGATCACGTATGACGGAGTGGGTTTGCCTTCTCTATGAAGTTCGACGATCATTCGTCCGATCTGGGCGCCACGACTGTCGAAGCAGGTGATTTCGTGCCGTCCGCCGCACTGCACAACGTTGAAAGACGACGCGCAATTCATGAGGCGTCTTTCAGGAAGAAGCACGGGATCTTCTTCTTCGATCTCAGGAGGGGAGACGCATTTCGGCTTTTGCAAACCTTGCATCTCGCGTTTCACGTTCCGGACGTATTCAGGATTTACGCCCAGAGCGTGAGACAGCTCTATTACATTTAACTTGCCGTTTTTTATGCATTCCGCGGTTAGTTGGCGAAATGCTTTGGGGTATCTATTTGATGGTCCTCTAAGTGGAGCGGCCTGTTGGCGAATCTCCTCACTGATTTTTTTGTTCTGGCATCTGCTCTTAATTTCAGCATCGACCCTTCGCACATAAGTGACTGATGCCCCTGTGACTCTGCTGATTACGAGTTGCGAAACCGAGAGCTTCAAAGCTTTTTCTACCAGAGCCCTGAATTCATCAGATCGCCGCAGCCTCCGTCCTTTATCAAAAGGCTCGATGTGACTGATCACCTCTTGCAAACGCTGTTCGTCCAGCTTTCCGTCAGGAGTTAATCGAACCGCATCAGGCGGAATAACGTACTTGGTCGTGCGGATCGGAGCATTCTCGTCAGAAGCTCGTGCGGCCTGCGGCGAAAAAATCGGTTTAGGCGGCGACATAAGGCAGAGCTCGTGCAATCGCCGGCGGCAATGCGCGTCTCGCGACTTCTGCATCTTCTGCGTCGTCGTCGGCGTGTTTGATCTTCCAGTAGTACGCGGCAAGCGTGGTCGCGTACTGGAGGATTGCGGCGTGAACGGACTTGTAATCTCCGGACGCAGCTTCTACAGGCGTTGCCGCCTTGGCCATGTAGATGAATGTGGCTTGGAAGCCATCCATATCATCTTTCGCCGCTTTTTCAATTGGGTGCGATTCATCTTCTGCCACCAAAAAGGCAACGGTATCGATGAATTCAAAGATCGGATGAGGGAATGTTTTTCCCAGAACCTGTGCAGTCGTAGTTTTTGTGTTCATTTTTGTGCTCGCAGTGCTTGAATCTTTTGAGTTGTCAACTGAGCGAATTCCTCTAAGAAGTCAGGCGGGATTGGTGTGTTGTTGAAGAAGTCGAACAGGTACTCGCCAGCATCAAAGAGCGTGCAGCTAGCCGCAGGACCTTCGTTCTCAAGAATCTGATGCGCCAGTTCATCCGAATCGGATTCGATATCAAGCTTCCGATCTAACAGGCGCGGATCGAAGCCGTCCGGGTAATTCCAGCTCATTGAACTCTCCTTCAAAATGGCGCATAACCTGCGAGATAAGCCCATTTCATGAAATAGCAAAGGCCGCTCATCAGGCCGTAGAGGCATGCCACAGAGGCGAATGCAACGGCTACGATGGCGCCGACGCTGAAACCCGTGCGGCTGTTGTGGCCGAAGAAGCTCTTGAGGTGCTTCATGGCGTGTCCTTTTTTAGGTACGAGTTCGCCTAGCGCCCTCGCGAAAACACGAGGGCGGCCGACGAAGTTTTTAGAGTGATCTCAGATGTGCTGAGTGGTTACGCGGCTTTGCGCTTTGGTTGCTGTGCCAACCAGTGCTGATAGCATTGCATGTCGTTAATGTCGTGTCCGTGCTTGGCAAGAATCTCTAGGATGCGCCACCAAGGGACTTCATTAAAGGCGTCCCAAAACTTTCCGGCAAAGGGCGAATCCATAATTCGCAAAATGCCGTAGATCTTGCTAAAGACGTTCAAAAACAAAAACCTCACGTAATAGATGAAAGTGAGCAGGGCTTCAGCATCCTTATCAGACAAGATGATCGACCCTTCTGGGATTGTCGGCGCCGAAAGCTGCGGTTTAAGCGTGCAGGTTTCGATGAGCGCGAGTGCAGCTTTCATCTGATCGTGCCGCAGGTCTTTGTAGCTCGCGATCTTGAAGTAGTCGTAAAGAGCGTTGTAGACCGTCTGGTAGTGAACAGAGCTGTTCTTAGCTCGCGCCTTGATGGCCTTGCGGATTTCGTACTGCTCTGTAGTCGTGATGAGCGCAGACTGGTCAGACGGTGCTCGCAGCGCCTCCTCCATGCGTTCGAACTGATCGTAGAACGCGCACTTGAATTCGAGCGCCTTAGCACCGGTGAAGCCCATAGCCAATAGACAGAAGCCCTTGCGATCCATCCAGTACGCAGGAACCTTTCGAGTAGCACCCTTGTCGTTCAGACTGACTGTTTCTGAGTATCGCGCAAAATTGCGTAATACTTGAAGTTCTTGATTTTTTGCAATTAGGTCATCTACCGCGCGAACTACGTCGCTGTGCTTTTTGCCAAAGTATTCTGCAACTTTGAAGCTGGACGTAACCGCACGGCCTTCAACCACACGGAAGGCATTTTGAACAATGTTCTGAGCCATTGTGAACTCCTTTACATATTTGATTAATCGCCCCTTTTGAGAGGGCGGCCAAGCGCTCAAAACCGTGTAAAGGCGGCGGGCATATTTCCCTTTTGGGTTTTTTATTAGCCTCACGCTCAGCCATGAGCTGAGCTATCCGCGCCCATAGGGCTACAGATACAAAAAAATCCGCATGACTGACAGGGCGGAATCCGCTTTACAGGTGTTTTGAGCACCTGAGCGGAGTATGCCCCATTCTTCAAAAAAAGGCAATAAAAAAGCCCCGAATATTCGGAGCCAATCAGGGTGGGCGGAACGTGTTGCAGCACGTCCCGCCCCGTTAACACACTCTTAAGTAGGAAAACAGAGTATGCAAACGAAAACTTGCACGCTTACAGCGGAGCGGTTTAAGGCTCTTGCCGAGCAGAGCCAGAATGAATTTCGCTTGCTGAACATTCAGCATCGGACGCTGGGACGTCTGTCGGCGTTGGTTTTGGAGTGCGGCTCGAACACCAACAGAGGTTGGTGGCTGCACATCTATAAAATGCCCAATCCTGTGCCAGAGCATGGATCCACCGGCAAACCTTTCTTTGTTTACCTTTCTGCTGTTTCCAGCGTAGAACTGGGTGAATGCGTCGGATCGCGCATCTGGCATGCCATCGAAATCGGATCAAGTAGTACAGGGGGAGTTTCAGCAACCGACGTTGCGCGAGAATGGTGACGCCGCAGGTGCAGCGCATCGGCATAACGTCAGCCTCCCCCGGGAAAACTTGGCAACCACGGTAGTGGGGGAGGCTTTCGATCCTTCCGTCCCAATGCTCAATACTGCGCTTTAATTCAGGATGCATTACGGTTCCAAAAATGAGATGTCTTGAAAAGACCCATGGAAGCCAGCTGGTCGGATAATCCGCGCAACTGGCTTCGGTTGGCCTTTTCTCTGTCAGAGCCGTGAAGGTACACTTCACCGTAAAGCCGTTCTGAGGCAGGCCTCTGACATAGCCATATAGGTCGAATGGCGTCGCTCGCAGTTCCCGCCGTGCCGTCGGCGGATCTTTCCGGTCCGGGGCATCGCACCCCTGCGTCGACCGTGCGCCGAAGCGTTTAGGCCGATTTAGGCAAGCGCTCATTTAATAACGCTTTGCCGTGAACCGAATACTACGGCATGCCTAATATTCGCCGCAACAGTGAAACTTCGGCATACCGAACTTGTTTGAGTTACGTCAAAAGAAAAGCCCGCACATGGCGGGCTTGGGTGGGTCTGGGGCGATTTAAAAAGCTTAGAACATGCTTGATCCGCTGCGGTCGCGGACCCGTCCGATTAAGAAAAAAGCGTCTAAATCACCATCATCCAACGTTTCATCAGGGATGTCGGGGTTAAGCGATTGCACGAGATACCCACCGCGCAAAAGCGGATGCAGAATCTTGACGCGCATAGAACCGCGGATCATGAACGCATAAATTTTCCCATCTAAGACATCCTTGACGCCGCAGTCGACAAGGATTGTGTCTCCATCCCAAAGCAACGGCTCCATCGAGTCCCCGTGCACCTTAAAGCGTTTGCAGTGATCTGGATTAATGCCCCTGGACTGAAACCAAGACCTGCGATAGCGAGCGGGGTTTGAATCACAGACTTCTTCAAAAATCACTTCACGTCCCGGCCCAGCCGAGCAGGTTACTGAATATTCTGGAATCTCGACGTATTCATCATTGTCAAGCGCGTCTCCTTCATCAAACACCGTGACGCTTGAAGACTTCATCGATCCTTTACCGGTCGATAACCACGCCGAAGACACACCAAGATAAAGCGCAGCCTTTTGGGAGTTTATGGACGTCATTTCTCTGGTCCGGCCGTTAAACCAATCCGTAACGCTTGACGGACGAACGTCACAAGCACGAGCCAAGCCTGACTTCGAAATCTTCGGATTGCTTTCTTTTGCTTGGGCGAATGCCTCATTAAGCCGTTCTTCAAGTGTACTCATCCCGGCCTCCGTGTCGGTATGCCGTAAATGTTAGCGTGAGTTCCTCACTTGTAATAGTCAGGCATGCCGTATAATCGGCGAAAGTTTATCTCCGGTATGCCTAAATATAATGAGTTCAGACCGAAAAATACCTAAGCATCAGGCTAAGCCACCTAAGCGTTTGCCTGCCCAAATTTCTATTGAAGTCGTTGAGGCTCTCGGCGGCACTTCTGCTCTTGCGCGACTTTGTGGAATTACTGCGTCGAGCGTTTCTGAATGGAAGCAAGAAGGCATTCCCAGAGCTTGGGCACTTTATTTGCGGGAAAGGTATTCCACCTTACCCGTCATGAAGACAGCTCAAGTTCGCGATTTTTGAGGTGACCTCATGGGTTGGAAAGCTTCCTTTTCCGTACGCGTAAGCGGCCTAGAAGATGGAACGTTGACCGACGTTCTGGAGGCGGTTGCGGTCTTTGTTGACGATCGCGATTTGACATCTGAGTGCTATCCGGCGCTCACATCGATCATGACCATTGCCAGAAAGTCACGCAACGTGGTGCGAGCCGCACTGAAAGAGCTCGTGAGCCAAGGTCTTTTGAGCTTTCGTCAGGAGAACGGAGAGAAGCGCTATTACCGAGTTCACTTGAATCTTTTGCCGCCATCAAAGATTGCCGGGTTCAGAAGTGAACCGGGTGATGAAGTTACCCCGGTTCAGAAATGCACCGGGTTCAGAAGTGAACCGGGTTCAGAAGTGAACGGGGAGAGGGTTCAGAAGTGCACCCCCACCGGGTTCAGAAGTGAACCGGGACCGGGTTCAGAAGTGAACCCCGAAATGAGAATGAATAGAGAACTGAATAGAGAAGAAGAAAAGATTAGGAGCGCGGACACGCGCGAAGGTACGAAAAACTGGACCGTCGAAAATGCGGACGAGGAATGTGAACCCCTTGAGGAACCTCAACCCCTTAACGTTTGTGAGCTGAACCCCTTGAGGAAAGTTAAGGGGACCCCTTTAGGAAAGTTAAGGGGACCCCTTGAGGAACCTCAACCCGAACAGGGAATAGAACAGGGAATAGAACAGGGAATAGAACAAGGAAGGGTTGCTCACGCTTCGCGTTCGCTACCGCGCGCGACGCACACACGCGAGGACGTGGTCGAAAAAAAGTTCGACTGCGAACATGCGGACGAGGAGGACGACGACAAGCAGAGCGCTCAGCCAGTGATTCCCGAAGAGCCGCCCTTTGACGCCGGTCTTTTCGACGAGGCTCAGCTGGTCGCTTCTGGAAACCTCGAATCTTTCGAAAACGAGGTGAACGCAGAAGTCGTTTTCTCTCCTGACGCTCAAATACCCATCGAGAACATCGAAATTCTCAACGCTACGGCATCCGATTCGATTTTTGGTACCGACACACCACCCAAAGATCAGAACGCCGCAGAACGCAAATCTGAGGCCATTTCCAAACCGAAGAGGAAGCGCGTTTCATCCTCCGTCGTCAAGGACAAGCCCGAAGACATCTCTCAGGAGGTTTGGGACGACTGGCTGACGACGCGTCGAGCGAAGCGCCTGCCGCTCACGCAAACTGCCCTCAACTCCGTCCGCCGAGAGGCCGCTTCTGCCGGACTCACCTTTCAGGCTGCCGTCACCTTCGCCGTCGAGCAGGGCTGGGCCGCCTTTCGCGCGGAGTGGTACCGCAACGCGACTCGCAAGGGCGACTCGACGAAGACGAATGCCCGCTACCTGACCGCCCAGGAGCGCTACGAAGAGCGCATGCGCAAGGCGGGGGAAATGAGCGACGAAGAGTACTTCGCCCAATTCGACCTTCCCGAAGAAATCCTCAACTACGAAAAAGCCCAAGAGGCAAAACGCCATGTCGCATCCTGAAGTCACCGCATCGTCTACTCAGCCCGTTCCGAAGGTCATCGAGCTCCCCGGAGCTCCTCCCTTCCGAGAGTGGCACATCGAGTGCCCCATCCATGGGCCCCAGACCGTTCGCACATACATGCGCAACGGGCTCTTTGGCGAGCCTAAGTGCTACATCTGTCAGCGCGAAGAGGGCGAAAAGATGGCCCGATCCGAGGCAATCAAAGGTGAGGCGCTCGCCACAACCATCGCCCTGCAAAACTTCTTCGGGCCGTCCATCGGAGGAGACGATTCGAGCGCCTGCTTCACCTTTGACCGCTTCAAAACCTCTGGGTTCCAACACGTCGAAAAAGCAAAGACTCTTTGCGAGCGATTTGCCGATCGCTTCGTCATTCGTGCCGAAGAACGCGAGCTCGCCCGGGCCTCGGGAGATCTCGGATGGCGCAAGAAGAACTCCATCGGCATCTTCCTGCGCGGACCTTGCGGCGTCGGCAAGACTTTCCTCGCGCTCTCGATCCTCAATCGCCTCGCCCAGCTCAGCGTGCCCGGCTACTTCGTGAGCTGCCCGTCCCTCATGACCGCAGTGCTCGACCTGCCTTTCGGGGAGAAGTCGACGGCAATTCGCCTGCTCTGCCGCGCCTCCGTTCTTGTGCTTGACGACGTTGGCGCTCAGGCGTGGAAGCCCTCCGAGCAGCAACTTCTTTTCCAAATCGTAGACGGGCGGATCTCCCGCGGACTACCCATCATCGCGACCTCCAACCTCATTGGTAAGCAGCTGGAGGAGTGTTTGACGACGCGGACTGCCCAACGCCTTTTGGCCTCCACGGTCTCGATTGATGCGGCTAGTTGGCCGAACTGGCGAATGGCGCGACATAAAAGCCTCACGCTCGAAACGTTTGTGGAGGGCTTCTGATGCCGCCCGCCGCCTTCGATCAGAAGCGAGCTTGTATGCGATGGATCTACGCACAACGGCGACTAGGCCTGCCGCTCTCTCCGTACCACATCGAACGAATCGTCGATGCGCTCGAAATGCAGATCGACGAGGTGCCCGACGAAATCGTAGACGACACGATCCTGACCTTTGGCATGAGCTCCTTTTTGATCTGCGAAGACTGCGGTACTCCGGGCATATGGCCAGGATCACGATTTGATGCTCTGCGCAGCGAGTTTTGCCGCTCCGAGATCATCTCGCGACGCGCCGGTCAGTGGCCGGAAGTTGACTCCGTTCAGCTCGAATTCAACCGTAGCTATTTCAAGCGGGTGAGGGCTCGGCTTGAAGGAAATGATCCGGGAATTTTCTATCGGCACACCCACTCCCCAATCAGCTTTGACAACGCCTCACCAACCCCAAACACAACCGACGACGAGCGACCTTTTTGAGGACAAAAAATGAACGCCACACAAATTGCATTAGTCGTTTTCATCTTGCTGGCGAACTACCTCGTGTTGGTTCCGGCACTCCTATCAACCTCTGCTGTCCCCACGCTTCTTCTCGGCATTTTCTGCGCGGCGGCACCTGCCGTTTGGGCAATCAACCGTTTCTTTACCAAGCACTAAAGGGAGCTTCCCATCATGAATAACATGAGCAAATTGACCATTGGATCCGCAGCCGGAATTTTCGCCGTTATCGCCGGCGGATACGCTCTCGCATCTCTTACAACCGTACCGGCAGGTTATGTCGGTGTTCGTGTGAATCTTTACGCAGATAAGGGCGTTGACAACGAAGTAGTCGGCACTGGACGCTACTTCGTTGGCATTAATGAACAGCTTTACAAGTTCCCGACCTTCAACCAGCTGATCAGCTACGAAGAGCCCTTCACATTCCAAACTTCTGACGCGATGTATGTTCGCGCCCGCGTCGGCTTGGAGTACGCAATTGAGCCGGAAAAGGCAGCAACAATCTTCCAAACGTATCGAAAGGGCATAGACGAGATCACAGAAATCAACCTTCGCCAGTACATCAGCGATGCGCTCATCAAACACGCTGCCGGCATGGATATCAACGCACTAACTCAGGGCGGAAAGACAAATCTTTTGGAAAACGTTCAGAACGAGATTCGCGGAAAACTGGCACCCGTTGGTATTCGCATCGTGAAGCTCTCTTGGGTGACCGATCTGGTCTATCCAGAACAAGTTAAAGACTCAATCAACGCCAAGATCGAAGCAACTCAGCGAGCCCTTTTGCGAGAAAACGAAGTGGCTCAGTCCAAAGCCGAGGCGCAGAAGCGCATCGAAGAAGCACGCGGTATCGCTGAATCTACTCGACTTCGCGCTCAGGCCGAAGCCGATGCAATCGCAATCAAAGCCAAAGCGCTTCGAGACAACCCAGACATCATCCAACTCAACGCCATTGAAAAGTGGGATGGCAAGTTGCCCAACATGATGACCGCTGGCAGCACCGTTCCTTTCGTTCCGGTGAAGTGATGACAAGCGTTCTTATCGGCATTGCCCTCATTGCCAAGGGAGTCATCGAATGACTGATCTTTTCAGCGCTTCAATGCGCCTTTACGGAGAATCTCCGCACGCATGCATTGACTGCATGCACTTTGCAGGCGCGTTGCTCGATAAAGGAGGGTTTCTTTTTGCCCGACGCTCGGGCTACTGCAATGTGCGCGTAAAGCGAGGCGACTGGAACGTTCTTCAGCGCATAGACGCACCCCGCCAATGCGGCGACTTTCAGGAAGCCGACGAGAAATTACGAGATAAACGCGCTAAGGCGCTCGCTTTCTATACCAACAAACTCAAAAAGGAGTGATTCCGGTGCCTACACAAGATTTAACGGGATGGAGCGTCATTGACCATGAGGACAAAGCAACATGGCCAAAGATGGGGGTGCGCTGCCTTTTTTATCGGGATAAATATCGTTTCTCCCACTTCTATGGTTTTCGTGATTCGGACGATATGGTGACCATGGAGGTCTATCCGGTTCGCGTCCCAATTCTTCAAATCACCGCGTTCCAGATTCAGAAACGAAGCGCCGAAGAGGAAAGTGATGCATATATTCGTTGAAGGAGAGCCGCAGGGAAAAGCTCGGCCTCGGGTGGTTCGCGGGCATGCCTATACGCCGCAAAAAACTAGGGACTATGAACGCTTGATCGCAAGTACTTTTAAGCAGGCAGCGTTTCGTGAGGGGTTTAAACCTATCAAAGGACCGGTAGAACTCACCATCATTGCGCGATTCCCAGTTCCGAAGTCATATTCAAAAAAGCGGCGAGAGGCATGTTTGCGCGGATGCGAGCAGCCAACCAAAAAACCGGATTTTGACAATATTGCGAAGGCGTGCGGAGATTCTTTAAACGGGCTCGCATACGACGACGACTCTCAAATCGTCAAATCCACGATCACAAAGATTTATCATCAAATACCCGGCATTGATGTCTTTATAACCTCGTACAAACCTGATGATTCCTGATCACTTTCTTCGGCGGTTATTCAACTGGAGCCGCGCTATTCGCTCCCCTCGCGCTTATGGCTCCCTGACATCATCTTCGATGGCCCATGCTTTGGACGCAATCGCACTTCAACGCGGAATCCCTCCGCTTGACAAGGATTGCGCTCCGCTCACACCAGACGAAAGACCCCTTGCAATCGATTTGCAAGACGCCGAAAGACTTACTAGGGCATATGCGTCACCGTACATGAGCGTCAAGGCAAAACAGCTTCTGCGCTTGAAATACGGTGAATGCAGGTCAGATTCCGCCTGTGCGAGAAAGCTGCGCCTCGGTGAAAAGCTATTCCACAAAATTCACGATGAAGTCTGTAGAAAATTTCAAGAGGTGGTTGAAACTTATTTTGACCCGAAGTAGAATGCTCCCAAAATCTACCACCGGCTCGCGCTGAGATAATCGTCCCTATGGGAGCCGCCGGTGTGCCCGGAAGAAGCAGAAAGCCCGTACTCACATGAGCGCGGGCTTTTTTCTTTTCAGCTCTTGCGGGCTTCTCATACCGGAGTATTCGCACGTGTCAAAAGATCCATTCTCGCCAATCGATCCTTATCCCGAACAGCTCAAAGTTGCTCAGGTACTTCTTGATATGGCCGAGAAAGACTTGACGAGAATCTTTGCTCTGTACCCAGAGCAACGATCAAAACTCGCTTTCTATCAGGCGTTCTCCGCGGCAATGATTGTAGCTCACGTCTACTCATGGACACTTTTCGGCATCAACAGCTTGGTTGAAATCCTGTGTCCGGCTATTTCAGCGGGTCTTTTTGCCTCGGCTCTATTCCTATCCGTGATGGCGATGGGCAATTCAAACGTTATGGTCGGCGCAGTAAAGAGCTATTCGGAGTGGTTTTTGTCTGCTCACGGAACTCAGGAAGATACCCTGAGCATTTATCGTGACGCTCTCAAAAATTTCGACTCTGCCCGGAAACTCGCAAAGTTGACGCTTGACCGGCGAGGCAGAACACTTCGCCGCATAAACATTCTCATCTTGTGCGCAATTGTCTTTGGTGCTATTGGCATCGTCGGTTTGGCTGCTTAATTTTTATCACCCGTTTTTTTGCGAGGTTCGTATGGCTGCTCAAAAGAAGTCTGCTCCCCGCAAGGTGGGGAGACCAACTAAGTACACACCCGAGCTGGCCGAAAAGATTTGCGACTTGATTCGTGAGGGCTTGTCTGAGAGGGAAATTTGCTCTCAAAAAGGAATGCCAGACGCCTCAACACTTGGCCGGTGGAAGGATAACAATCAAGAATTTTGCATTCAGTCCGCGCGCGCGCGTGAGGAGAGCGCCGCCCTGTATCGCGAAAAAGCGCTCGGCATTGCGCAAGAAACCGCGAAAACTGCGGTTAAGGCGTTACGAGGTGAAATCACTGACGCTCTGGGTGAGCCGGTTAAAGATCTTCCGCGAGGGTATGTTGAGGCTCAGAAGCTCTTGGTTCAAGAGCTGAATCGAGAGGCAGCCATCCGCGACGACCGAAACTACGGTGACCGCCGGCGCGTTGCCGTGACCGGCGCAGATGGCGGTGCAGTCAAGATTGAAACGAAGCAGGTCACCTCGCTTTCAAACGAAGAACTGCTAGAAATTGCTCGTATGGAGCTCCCCGAAAATGAAGGAGAAGATCGATAGGGCTCTGATTCTCGCTGCGCGTCATGAGCTTAGAATCCGCGCAGCGCGTCAAAGTCTTTCGAACTTTGTCCTTGAAACCACTCCCGGATACCAAATGGGGTGGGTACATCGCGAAATCTGCGATGAGCTTGACGGGTTTCTGCAAGACGTCGCAGATAAGAAATCGCCGCGGCTCATCATCTGTATGCCACCGCGTTCCGGAAAATCGGAAATTGTTTCTCGATCCTTTCCTGCATACGCATTCGGTCTGCATCCAGACATGCAAATCATTGCTACGTCGTACTCGGCAGACCTGACGCAGCGATTCTCTCGTGACGTACAGCGCAAGATCGACGATCCAAAGTACGCCGAGATCTTTCCAGAAACATCGCTCAACTCAAAGAACGTAAAGAGCACGTCTTTTGGCTCGTTCATTCGAACCGCAGAGCTCTTTGAGATCGTTGGGCACAGGGGCGCCTACCGCGCCGCCGGCGTTGGCGGGGGCATTACCGGTATGGGAGCCGACATCCTGTGTATCGATGACCCCGTGAAAGACCGAAGAGACGCCAATTCAGCGACGATCCGAGAAGCGCTTTGGGACTGGTACACGTCGACGGCATATACGCGCTTATCTCCTGGTGGCGGCGTGATCGTGATGTGCACACGGTGGCACATGGATGATCTGGTCGGTCGCTTGCTTGACCGTGCGGCATCCGGCGAGGGCGAGCGGTGGCGCGTCATCAACTATCCCGCTATTGCCGAGCACGACGAACCGCACCGTAAGGCCGGCGAGGCTTTGCATCCCGAACGCTATGACCTCAATGCGCTGCTTCGCATTCAAAAGCAGGTCGGCTCCCGCGACTGGGCGGCGCTCTATCAGCAGCACCCAGTGCCCGACGGCGGCGGACTCTTTAAAGACGACTGGATTCAGCATTGGGACAGCGCAACGCTTCCAAAGACGTTCGATGCCACGTGCATTTCATGGGATATGACGTTCAAGGGTTCCGAACGATCGGACTACGTCGTTGGGCAGGTGTGGGGGCGCAAAGGCGCGAACTTCTACTTGCTTGATCAGTATCGAGGCCAGTGGGACTTTGTGAAAACTGTCGAACAGTTCGTTGCTTGCGCCGAAAAGTGGCCGCGAGTACTTCGAAAGCTCGTGGAAGAAAAGGCAAACGGCGCCGCAGTGATCGCGACGCTGAAAAAGCATGTTTCAGGGCTCATCCCAATCAATCCGAAGGAGTCCAAAGAGGCTCGCGCGGCCGCGATCACGCCGCTATGGGAAGCAAAGAACGTCTTTCTTCCGCCGGCAGGTCTCTATCCGTGGGTAGCAAAGGATTTCATACCTGAACTGCTCAGTTTCCCGGCGGGGGCTCACGACGATCAAATCGACAGCATGAGTCAGGCTTTGGCTGATATGAGCCGAGGCAACGTCCGAAAAATTCATCCGAACAATCTAACGGCACTTGGCCTACGGTAAAGCGCCCAACAAAAGCAAAGCCCGCGGAGCTGTAACTCTCGCGGGCTTTTTCGTATCCACCTCTATGACAGGTGAACCATGAATATTTTAACCGCGATTGGCGGGCTTGTAGCAGGGTTACGTATGACCTCCGCAATGCTTGAGAACACTGATATCGGCAACCGACCGTTAAGTTTCCGAGCTTTCAGAGTTGTTTTTTGGTTGAGTGCTGCGGGCATCGCACTCTCGGCATTTGTTCTTTCTGGGGGCTATGTGCTTGCACATCTCCAAAACTGGGGGCTCCTATGAGCAAAACCAAAGAAGAAAAGGCGGCGGACAAGAAGCGCAAAAAGGCGTTTCGCAAGGTCGAGGAGCAAGAAAAGATGCTCGCCAAAAAGTTCCGCGCTCAGCGTGAACGCGCTATTCAGTCAATGAGCGCCGGCACGATGCTCATCCCGCCGCGCACATGCGAAGTGCTGAGATCTCTCGATGACGTCAAAAAGCACTTTGCTCCGCCGCTTACTTTGGGGTATCCCAAGGACGGAAAAGAGCGCGAGAAGCTTGCCGAAGCGTGTGACAGAGCCGGCTACTACGACGCGATCTACAACACGCTTACTCAGCACGCTTCTGATCTCGGACAGTATCCCGTAACTTCTTTTATCGGTTACGGCGTCCTTCAGCAAATTGCCCAGAACGGCATGATTCGATCATGCATTTCAACCGTCTCCGATGACATTACGCGTGAATGGCTGACCATCATCGGCGGCGATAAATCCGACGGCGAAACCGTCGACATGCTGAACGATTTGCAGGAGACGAAATACCATCTCAAAAAGGTATTTCATGACGCCATCGATCTCACTGGGTACATGGGCGGCTGCTTCATCTTCATTGACACAGGATGCGATGAGGAGGACTTAGAACTTCCGCTCGCTATCAACGTGAAAAGCGCGGAGCTCGGCAAGGACACGCCCCTTCGCTTTATCGTCGTTGATCCGATTAACTGCGCGCCAGTCGAATACAACTCCACAGATCCGCTCCGCAAAGACTACATGCAGCCGAAATCGTGGTGGGTGCTCGGCAAGAAGGTTCATGCCTCACGCTTGATTCCCGTCGTCGACAATCGGCCGCCGCAACTGCTGCTGCCGAATTACAACTTCCTCGGGATTCCGCAGGCGCAGATCCTTTGGGACTACGTCATTCACTGGAACTCTTGCCGCGTAGCGACGGCGAATCTGCTCACCAAGATCTCTCTGCTGGTCTACAAGACCAATATGAGTTCTTTGATGAGTGACCCGAACGGCATCGCGACCCTTGATCAGAAGATGGCTGTTCTTCAGCGCTATCGAGACAATGATTCTGTTTTCGCGGTCGATAAGGACGAAGAAGATGTAGCGAACATACAGACGTCGTTAGCTGGATGTACGGATGTGGTGCGGCAGTCGCTTGAAATGATTGCGGCCATCAACCGCACGCCCGCGGTAAAACTGCTCGGCATCAGCCCGAGCGGCTTTAACGCCACCGGGCAAAGCGACATCACGAACTACTACGACTACATCAAATCGAAGCAAGAGCTTCGCCGAGACGCGATCTTGAAGTGCCTCAAAGCTATTCAGATTGTTGAATTCGGCGAACTCGATGACTCGATCAGCGTGAAGTTCAACGAGCTCGGCGTTGATCGTGAAGCTCAGAATGCCATGTCGGCGCAGTCCATTGCCGGCACGCTTACACAGCTTGCCAGCATCCAAGCCATCAGCGCTGAAGAGGTTCGCGAGGCTGTGAAAAAGTCTCCGATTATGGGTTTGGACTGGCTCTCAGACGATGCACCGGATGTTGAGCCAGATGACATGTTCAATGAATTCGGCGGCCTTTCGGGGAAGGACGATCTGCTGCAAAACCAATCGGTGCCACTCGCGCCGCAGTCCTCCGAAAGTGCCGCCAATCCGCCTGACGAAGGACGCCAGCTCCTTCAAGGAATGAACTCAAATGACAGCAAGAGTGAAGACGATTCGAGCCATTGAGCCAAACGTCGGCACTCGAAAAGCGTTTGAGAAAAAACTGTCTGCGTTCTCGCGAAGTTTCCTGCGGGAAGCGATGGGCGAGATTGTCACCGAGCTTTTGAACGAAGGCTTACTTGTTCCGGAGGCTTCGGATGCATTGCCGAAGCTGACGGCGCGAGAACGCCGAATTTTCGAGAAGGTGAATGCAGGTCTAGCCAAAGGCATCGATCCCGAGACGCTGCGAGAAAGGATCCGCTCAATCAGCGCAGTCAAAATCGCGCGCTGGCTGATTGCCGCAGAGCAGAAAGCCAAAGAAATTTCGTACTGGTTTTGCCGCTCGGCGGCGCGCGACGTAACGCTGAGCCAGCGCCGCGCGCTTGCCGCAGCAGGCATCTCGCAAGGGTGGCTAAAGAGCAAGTTCGACGTTCCGATTATTCGTGGTCAGTACATCTCTCGGCCGGCCGCAGAGCAATTGCCGAAGTACGTTGAAGATGCCACGACGCTCATCACCAAAATGACGGGCACCGACCTCGCACGCCTTCAAGACGTTTTGTCGGAAGGTTTATCGAGCGGGGCAGACCTCGCAACAGTACGCAGAACGCTTGAAACCTCTCAGGGCTTCGATGCCGCGCGTGCACAGCGCGTTGCACTCGATCAGTCGGTAAAGGTCAATCAGGCTATTCAGCGCGCTAACAGCTTGGCTGTCGGCATCACCGAAGGTATTTGGATTCATGTTCCGGGCAAATACAGCTCGCGGCAATCTCACATCTCCATGAATGGCAAGCGCTTCAAGCTTTCTGAAGGGATGTACGACTCGGAAGCGGGGCGCTGCGTCCAGTGCGGAGAGCTTCCGTTCTGCCGATGTGTATACAAATCAATCATTCCACCTGATCTGCTGAAAACGACATGACACAAGAAATACTAGCTTTTGATACGTCAGAGCCGAATCGGTGGATCGATGACAACGGCAACCTGCACGTCAAAGTTTCGCACCTCACCAAAGCGCAGGTGCGGCCTTATTACGGCTTTGAGATCCCAAACAGCGAACAGCTCAGACTCAAACCGGACAAGATTTACCGAGGGTACTGCCCGCCCGAAGAGCTGAGTAAGCCTGAGACGATTCGAAGTGTTCAGGGCATACCGATTCAGCTCAATCACCACCGGGACTATCCGAAAGCGCCCGCGCTCGATACGCGTATTGGCTCCACAGGTGATACGGCGGCATGGAATCCCCCTTATCTCGATAACTCACTGCACTTCACAGTACAGAAGGCAATCGATCGAATTAACGACGGCTCGATGCGTGAGCTCAGTCTGAGCTACCGATACACGCCCGACTTTGAATCGGGTACTACCCCAAACGGGGAGCCTTACGACTTCATCATGCGTGATATTTCCGCCAATCACGTAGCTCTTGTTGAAGAGGGTCGCGCCGGCGACGATGTTTTGGTGGCGGATTCAGCTTTGGAGAAAAGCGCTATGGCCGATGAAAAGAAGCCTGAAACCGCCAACGACGACAATCCGGCGGTTGAAAAGAAGGAGACGGCGCTAGCTGACACGATCAGTAAAGCCGCCGAAGAAATCAAAAACCTACACACGACCGATGAAAAGGGGAATGTTGTGGACAAGACTGACGACGAAACCAACGCCAATGACGACGACAAGGGCGCCGAGATCAAGAAGATTCTTGACTCCCTTAAGGAAAAGGGCTTGAGTGACGACGATCTGGCTGTACTTGAAGGTCAGCTGACCGATCTCGTATCAGCCGCTCCCGACGCGGGAGAAACGGGTGACGAAGATCCCGCCGGCGATCAGCCGCCAGAATCCGCTGCCGACGACGAAGATAAAGATGACGGCGCTGACGGTGATGATCTGATCGGTGACGCTCTTAAGGCTTGCGGCCTTGATGAGGCGCCCGAAGCGGTCCAGAAGGCTTTTGCCGAAGGCGTGCGCTTCGGTGAAAAGAAGGAAAAGGCAGAGCCCGAAAAGCTTGATGAAGAACACGAATCCGAGGGCGAAGAAAAGGCGCTTGGTGAAGATGCAGCTCTGAAGAAGCTTGAAAAGCAAATCTTCCGCCGCATCCGCGCCGCCTATGACGCCGCCGAAGAATGCAAGGAGTCCATCGGCCGAGTTCGCCCAGAAGCTTTCGACAGCGCCGACGATATTTACCTTGAAGCGCTTAAGCGCGAGGGCGTCAACATCCGCAACATCAAGCCCGAAAACGCACATTCCGCTTATACAGCCTTCGTAGAAGGCAAGAAAAAGGGAGCGAGCCGCGAAGCAAATGACGCCGCTCCCAATAAGCCGCAGGGCACCGGTCGGCTCAGCGCACTTTTCAACAAGATCCATAAGGAGCAGTAAACATGGGTTTCCAGAAGTCTGTTGCTTCGATGCCGGCCATTGGCTTGCCGGGTACCGAAGTAAATCCGGGACAGGCCACCTACACGGCCTTTAACTATCTCAGCGACGGCACGGTTTTTGCCGGCGGCTTCGCTTTTGCGAAGGACGTTAAAGAAAACGGTCCTGTAGGCTTTAACGCCGCATCGGCCACCGGCAAGGCCGGTGCTCGCGTCCTCGGTTTCGTTGAGCGCAACTTGATTTCGACGCTTCCTAATCCGTTGGTCGAAGCGTCCAACGCTTATCAGGCCGGTCTTGGTCTGAACATTGCCGTTCGCGGTCAGTTTTACGCTGTGGCGGCGGGGGCAGCCACCGAAGGGCAGGCGGTTCTTTGCGATCCTGCCACGGGCGAGGTCACTTATGGCGACGCCGGCGCCGCAACGGATACGGGCTGGAAGGTTCGTATGCCGCAGGGCGTTATTGATGCCGTCGAGGGTGACATCGTGATCTATGAAAACTTCGGTGTTTCGATTGCTGCCTCCGCCGCCTCGGGCGCTGCGGTTGTTGGTGAAGCCGAAGTAGGCTCTGCTGAGGTGGGTGCGTAATGGCGTACACGGTTACTGCTTGGAAGAACGGTGACCTGATCACCGCCGACTTACTTAATCACGCCGAAGAAGGCATTAATGCCGCATCTTCTGCTGTTGATGAGCTGAAGAAAGCTACGGCCACTGCCACGGCGCTTGCCGCCGGCGAAGACCCTACCGTCACCTTCGACGGAAGCTCTTTTGCTTTTGGTATCCCCGCAGGCGCCCAAGGCGCTCAGGGAGCCAAGGGCGATAAAGGCGACAAGGGCGATGCCGGAGCAAAAGGCGACAAGGGTGACAAGGGCGATACGGGTGCTGCCGGTGCCGCAGGCGCCGACGGTGCTGACGGCAAAAACGGCACCAACGGTAAGGACGGCGCGGCTGGCAAGCAAGGCGCCTCTTTCCGCGTGTCCGCAGCCGCTCTCACAGACGATCAGGCGGACATTGCAGCCGACGCGCTGGCGCCCTCAAACGCAGTCCTGCCTTACGCAGTCGGCGATACGGTGCTTGATGCGACCACCAAGAAGATTTACGCCATCACGGCCGTAAAGTCCGGCGTCGCAACGATCGGCACTGCAATCGCAACGCTCCCGTAAATCCAGACGAAACAAATTACCTCCATGCCTCCTTCGGGAGGCATTTTTTTTGAGGAAAAGATATGTCCACGAAAATTACTGAATTCGAACGCGCTAAGGAGCTGGGCATTGGCTCGGTGAGCGCGGTCGATTTCTTCCCGTACACCGAAGTAGACGGTAAGTACACGCTTGCCCCGATGAGCGAAATCAATGCCAAGCTCGCTAACGACGCGGCTATGACGACATCCGCAAACATCGGCATTCCTGCGCTCTTGGTAACGTACCTCGATCCGCGCGTGTGTGAGGTGCTCTTTGGCGCCATGAACGCCGGGCGGATCTTCGAGAAGTCTCAGATTGGCAAGTTCGAAGATGATTTCGCGACCTTTATGGTTGAAGAAATCGCCGGTCAGGTTTCGCCCTACGCCGACTTCGGCAACGGCACCGCGGTGGATGTGAACTACAACTATCCTGTTCGCCAGAACTTCCGCTATCAAACGACGCTTAAGTATGGCGATTTGGAAGTTTCCAAGGCCGCGCTCGCCAAAATCAATCTGGCTGCTCGTAAGCAGTACGCTTCGGCTCAGGTGATGGCTCGTGCCGAAAACGCCTTCCAGCTTTACGGCGTCAAGGGAATGGAAATTTATGGTCTGCTGAACGACCCGAACCTTCCGGCATCCATCACGCCGCACTCTATCGGCGGCAATACGACTTGGGAATCCAAGATCAACGCCGATCCGAACAACGCCTCCACGCTCGTTTTCAACGACGTGAACAAGCTGATTGGCGAACTGATGGCTCGCAACGGCGGCCTCATCGATGCTAATACGCCGATGATTCTGGGCATCAGCAACAAGCAGCTGAACTATCTGACTCAGCCGAACAACTTCGGCAAGTCGGCTCTTGAACTTCTCAAGGGCAACTATCCGGCTCTGACGGTGGTTCAGCTCCCCGAGCTCTCAACGACCTCCGGTGAAATGCTTTACCTCACGGTTCCGGAGCTTCTGGGCGACAAGACAGGCGAAACGGCTTACAGCCGCGCATATATGCTCGGTCGACTCGTTCCTAAGATTTCCTCTTGGGAACAGAAGGCCACGGCGTCGACTTTCGGCTGCGTTATTCGTCGGCCGAATCTCGTCGCCACGATGCTCGGCGTCTAACGCTCGTCGGCGACAAAAAAATCATTCAACTCCACTTAGGGAGGTCTTTCGGGACCTCCCTTTTTTTCGTTACGGATTTTCATCATGGCTCAGAAAAAGAAATCCCAGACCGCTCAGACCACCCCCGTCATTACGGACACCACCGAGGAACCCGTAAAGCGCGCTCGCGGCTCCAGCGGCGGCGAGACGGTCTACATTGCCTGTGGCCTCCAGCTCGGCATTACTTTCGACGACGTAGACAACGGCACCGGCGGCACAAAGACGATCACCTTGCCCGGCATCAATCAAAGCCTCGCTGGTAAGTCAAAGGGCATTCTGCTCGGTGAGGGTAACGCTGTCCTGACAAGCATGAGCCGAGAGGATTGGGAATGCATCAAGCGTAAGCACGGCAAGTCCAAGCTGTTCACGTCGTTTCCGCCCTTGCTAATGGAAGTAAAGAGTCAGCAGGAATTCCGCGCCCGTCGCGATGAAATCGGCGAAATGCGCACGGGGCTATCTCCTGTAGATCCCAAGTCCGTGCCCGGCATCGAACCCGCACCTGTTCAGGAGGTGTGATATGGCTTCCGTCGTTTTGGACGTGGCCGAATTCCGCATCTGGTACCCAGGGCTGACCGAAGAAGTAATTTCCGATGCTCTGTTAGAAGTTCTTTGGGATCAGGCCGTCGCGCTTGTCGGAAATACAGACAAGTCGAGTTTTGCGCCATACAACCCGCCCGAAGTTAAGGATCGGAAATATCTGCTCTATTACGCGCTCTGTCACTTAGCAACGCTCAGCACCTTGCCGATGCAGCAAACCGGGCGCGTTCAGAGCGCGTCCGAAGGCTCTGTTTCTACGTCCTTTGATCTCATTAAAGGCAATTCCACGTCTGAGCAATGGTGGCTGCAAACGCGCTGCGGCGCTCAATACTGGATGATGACAGCTCGGTATCGCCTTGGCGGCCGTATGTTCGGACAAAAGCAATACCACCCGTGGGGGTGAACTTATGACGATATCTATCAAGGCGTCAGGCAACTTGGCGAGTCTGCAAAAAAAACTTGAACAGCGAATGCCCAAGAGCGTGTTGGTCGGTATCGACGACAAAAGCGACGTAGCCGAGTATGCGAAATACGTCGAATACGGCTGGGTTCAGCGCGTAACAGAGAAGCAGTCACGGTATTTAGCTGGCGTCTTGGGCGGATCGGCGCCCGCGCCGGGCTCGTCGCTTGTCAATCCGCCTCGTCCTTTCCTGCGAGGAACTTTCTCCGCAGAGCGGAAGAAATGGAAAGACGTCATGCAGAATTCTTTAACTCGCGATCCGTTCAACTTTGAACTTGCTCTGATCCGAGTGGGCATGGTCGCAGCCGAAGATATCCGCGAAACGATCATTAAAGGCGGCACTTCCAAACAGAAGTTTCCCAAACGCTCATCACTCACGATGGCGCTTTATCAGGCGCTCAAAGGAGATCGAAAGGGCTCGGGCGGCAATTCTGATACGGATAAGCCGCTGGTTCTTTCCGGATCACTGCTGAACGCAATCACATACAAGCTCGAATGAGCTGAACAACAAGCAAAAAGATAGCCCGCGAGGATCATCACTCCCCGCGGGCTTTTGCATATCTGAAGGTTCATTTCAGATGAAATCTATTTTAGTACGAATCACAGTTGATGTGTCTAATGCTATGCAAAACAAGGAATTACCCCTTCACGGAAGAGTGCTGGTGTACTCGTGTGCCTTGCTCATAGCAGCACTCGCATTTTTTGTGGTTTGCGCTGGTCTTTGGTTGATTTGATGGTGCGACATGACAGGTTTGAATCTTCACTCCATCGTGCGCGGCGCGATCAGCTCAGTGCATCCAGACATATCAGCGACGCTTTACCGCTCTGTTGGAGATTACGGCGAGGACGATCGAGGCAATCCCGTTCAAATCTTTGCGGCCGGTGTTCCGGTAAAGGCTCAGCTCCAATCGCTCGGCTCGGATGTGGTTCAGCGCGTCGAGGATATCTCGATGGCAGCAACCCTGCGAAAGATGTACCTATTCGCCGATACGAAAGCATGGTCAATGTTTCGACCGCTCTCTAAGACAGGCGATTACATCAAAGATGAGCGCGGATGCCTGTGGCTGGTAAATGCCGTCATTGAGGACTTCACGCTTTCCGGCTGGGTTTGCCTTCAAGTGCAGATGCAGACCACGCGACAAAAAATTTGGATAAGCGACGGAACAGGAGAACCCACACCATGGACGATCTGACCGTTGACCAAATTGAGAGGGCTATGCGCGCATTTTTGAGCACATATGCACTGCCCAAGCTTCCCAACACCGACAAACTGCATTTGCTGAATGGCTTTTTAAAAAATGTTGGGCTCCCTTCTGATGGTGACGATTTCTGCGTCTTTACGCCAATCACAACCGAACGCAACGGCACAACGATCGAATCGTTCGATCCCGGTGATGAAGCAGTAAAGCTTAGCGTTTACTTCACTATCGCCATACAGGTTGATTGTTATTCAACCGACCTCATTTCAGCACAACAGCGGGCACAGGCTTACGAAGCTTTTGCCCGCTCATCTTATGGCGTCCAGCTATTCAAGTCCTTCGGGCTTGATCTTCAGTACGCCGATAGCTTGCAAAACCTTACGGCAGTAATGGACGCAGGCCAATACGTATCCCGATGGAGTCTGACGCTCCACTTTGGGCTAAAGAAAGTGCTCCAAGTTCAGGAGCCGTCTTTCGATTCTGTCAGTGTCGACATCGCAAACGTCGACGTGAAATTTCCTCCCAAGGAGTAAATAGATGACGATTCCTGCGTCGCACATTGTCTCGGTATCTCCGCGCGTAATCAGCGGCGGCAGTGCCGATCTTGAAACCAACGGCATGGTGCTCACTAAGAGCTCCTTGCTCCCGGCCTCTCAGCCCGCGATGGAATTTTCCAGCGCATCCGCCGTAAGCGCACTTTTCGGCGCTGAGTCCGATGAGGCGATCTTCGCTCAGCAGTACTTTACCGGCGTAAATAACTCACAGAAGTCAATTAACACGCTGGTGATCGGACGCTATGTCGCAGCCGATGCGCCAGCTTGGGTGCGCGGCGCAGAGCTCAAATCGTCACTTGCTACACTCAAGGCTGTCACTGACGGAACTCTGACGCTGATTATTTCCGGAGCCACCGTTACGGGCTCTGGCATCGATTTGAGCGCTGCTACCAGCCTTAGCGAAGCGGCATCCATCATCGCTGACAAGATTGATGGCGTGACGGGCAGTTACGACAGCAATACCAACACCTTCACATTCACGACGGTTGCCGTCGGCAAGGACGCGACAATTGATCTGCCGGAGGCTGTCGGCGGAGCAACGGTCGGAGCGGCTATCGTCGGCACCTCCACGGTCGCTATTGAAGGCACGGATCTGGCATCGATGCTCGGCCTTACTATTGATCAAGGCGCGGTCCTGTCGCAGGGCGCAGATGCCCAGACGCAGACCGAAGCGCTTGAAGCTGTCGGCGCAGTCACGCGTAATTGGGTCGGCTTTACGACCCTGTGGGAGGCGTCGGCGGACGAAGCTGAGGGATTCTCTGCTTGGGCAGACATTGACGATGACTACGTCTACGTCGACTGGACGACAGATGAGAAGGTAACCAACACCCTGACGCAAGCCGGCACCAAGCCGGCTTTTTTAATGGGCAAGGAATTTAACTGCACGGTCTGCATTTACGGCAACTATGACTTTGCGGCCTTTGTGCTTGCCGTCGGTGCTTCTATCGATTGGCAGCGCGAACAGGGCATTAAGGCTTGGTTTGCCAAGAGCTCATCTGGACTGACGCCGCTTGTCTCCGACGAAACGCAGGCGGACGCTCTGGAAGCTGTCCGATGCTCGTACTACGGCATTTTCGCCACCCGAAACTCTCGTTTCACCTTCATGAATACGGGGGCGCTTACGAGTGATTATTACGGCTTCGTTGACACGCTTTACGGCTCGATTTGGCTTCGCAACGCGATCCAGCGTTCTTGCATGGACGGTTTCACGTCAATCAATCGCGCCCCGTACAACGCGGTCGGCCAAGCGTTTATTTCCGCATGGCTACAGGATCCGATAGAAACCGGCCTGAGAAATGGCGTAATTGATACGGGTCTGGAGCTCAGCCAGTCGCAGAAAACGCAGATTCTGCAAGAGGTCGGAACAGACATTTCGAACAGTCTGTACACAAATGGGTATTGGTACAGCGTTGCGATGCCGGACGCCAATGTGCGCGTACAGCGCGGAAGCCCGATCGTATCCGTCTACTACGGATATGCAGGAAGCGTCCAGCGACTGGAAATTCCTGTCACCGCCGTCCTCTAACCAAATACCTAAAACCAACCCACGGCCGCCCCGCATCAGGAGCGGCCTTTTTTATGGGCGCAAAAAATGGCCGAATATTTTGACGTAACCAGCGCCAATGCGCAGCTGGTTTTGGCTTGTGAAACTCTTTATCCGAGCGGCGTGCAGCTTAACGGATTCTCTACAGACTCTGTTATGTCGTCCGATCCGGTCGACCGTACCGAAGCTCGTCAGGGCGTTGATGGGCGCTTGGTTGCGGGCGTGATTTACAACCCTCAGCCGGTTGCAATCACGCTTGAAGCAAACTCCCCGAGCTTGGAAGTTTTTGAGACGATCCGAGACGCAATGGCGCACAACAAAAAGCCATACGCACTGACGCTGACTGTCGTTCTGCCTGCACTCGATAAGACCGTGGTCTACCGCCGCGGCGTGCTCGTTTCCGGTCCGACCATTCCGGCGCTGGGCCGCACGCTCCAGCCGACAACGTGGACGATGCAGTTTCAGGAGGTGGCGTAAATGGATGATGAGGTCAAGATTGAGCTTGATGATGGCGTCGATTTCGAAGGAAAGACGCGAAAGCTCAAGTTTGTCATTCGTAAGATGGGCGCCTTTTCGGCCGAGGCGTGGATGATCCGCGCCGGCCTGCTCTTGGGCGCTGAAGTGGTTCAGCTTCAGAACAAGCGCGATTTTGGTGACTTGTTGGCTGCTCTTTGCAAGGTTAAGTACGAGGATGCCAAGCCGCTCTTGGATGAGTTGCTTGACTGCTGCCTTATTGACATTGAGGGCGTGCGCAAAAACGTTACACCAACGCTTCAAATGGTGCAGCTCCCGACGACGCTCATTCGTCTGCGGATGGAGGCGCTGAAAGCGAACTTCGGTTTTTTGCAGGACGCCGCGAAGTCAAGCTCCCCAGAGGCGCCGGCTTCGCAGCAGCCTGTCGTGCAGTAAAAGCAACGGCAAGTTTCGCCAACGTGCCTCCGATGTGCGGACGAATCATTACCGCGCGGCTGGCAACGCTTGCGGAACTTAAGACAACGCTCACCTTCGAAGATGCGGCCAACCTTGACGAATGTTTACTCATTGAGAACTATCACAATTGGCTGGCACAGAAGCTAGGGGAAGAAAATGGCCGACGGAATTCTTGAAAATTTGATGATCCGCATCGGTCTGGATGTCGCTGAAATGCAGGCCGGATTGCGGTCTGTTTCAGCGGCTATCGAGCGCGTTTCCGCTACCGCCGAAAACTCAAGCGATTCAATCGACCGGATTGCCGCGACGGCGTCGAAGACGAGCATTGTTGTCGGCAGGGCATCGGACGATGTGGCCGACCGCATCATGGAAATCGGGACGGCAGGGCAGAAGGCTGCCCTTACTGTCTCTAGAGCTATGGATACGATCGGCGCCAAGGCGTCCGGCGTTACAAACATCCTCAAAAGCTTAGGCGGTCCGCTTTTAGCGGCCTTCGCCGGGCAAAAGCTCTTCCAGCAGTTTTCGCAGGGCGGTGACGCTCTGGCCAAGTTGTCCGATCGTTTGGGCATGTCAGCCCAGAAGATTGACGCGTGGGCGAAGGCGAATGAGGATGCTGGCGGCAGTCAGGAGGCTTTCAAGGGCGCCTTAGAGAACTTCATTCTTACGACCGGAAAGGGCGAGGAAGAGTTCTTTCGCATGGGCGAACACATCAAGGGCCTCAATCAGCGACAGGCCGAGTGGTTTTTAAAGACTCAGGGCTTGTCGGCAGACAGCGCCGCGGTCTTTTTGAAGTATCGCGATTCCGCCAAAGATGCTGCCAAAGCATTTGAAGGCGTGGCAATGACCGATGAACAGGTCAAGATAGCCCGTGAATTTAACCGGCAGTGGAAGTGGTTCACGAATCAGGCCTCATCATTGGGCGGCATTCTCATGACCGTTGTCATGCCAGTCATGACAAAAGTCTTGAAAGCACTGTCGGACGGGGTGAGGTTCTTAAGTGAGCACTCCAAGGGCATCAAGCTCTTGGGCGGCATGGTCGCAGCGGTATTCGGCGCGTCGTATCTTAAGAGCGTGTTGGGAGCATCCAAGGCATTTACCGTCCTGATGAACGTCGTAAAGGGCGGCATGCCGGTCATGAAGGGGTTCAACGCCATCGTTGCAATGAACCCCGTCGGTGCAACAATCGCCGCAGTGGTTGCTCTCGGGCTTGCGCTGGACGATCTCTTTGCTTTCTTGCGAGGCGGCAACAGCCTTCTTGGTGACTTTTTATCTTGGCTAGGCTTTAGCGACAAGCAGATCGATACCTTTAGAAAGAACCTGAATTCGTTTATTGATTTTGTTCTCAGCATTCCCTCGCGGATTGTTGGAGTCTTTAAAGACGGATGGCAGGAACTCAAAGCAGTCGTTTCAGGGTTCGCCAAGCTGATTAATTTCGAGGGGTTAACCAAGGCCGCAAAAGAGTTCTGGGAGGGCATGAAGGTTGGGGCTTCCATGATTGGAAGCTTCATCGCAGCGCCTTTCAAGATGCTCGTAAAGGTGATGGATGGCATCGAGAAGTTTTTCACAGGCCTCCCCAGCGCCATTAGCGGCGGGTTCGACGCCTTTGCTAAGCATCTGTACGAGTCGTTTCTAGCCATCTTCATCACGCCGATCAAGGATGCCATCGCGTCAATCTTTGACATCGACTTTGGCAAGGTTGCTGATACGGCTAAGGGCATGGCCGATAAGGCCGTGGGCAAAGTGAAATCTTTCTTCGGCTTCGGCGACGATGACGAAAAGAAAGAGGAGCCGAAGCAACAGGCCAAAACGAAGAGGGCAAAACCAAAAGCCGATCAGGATGATTTCAATGCTCGCTATGAAGCGTATTTGAATCAGCAGATGGACGAGGAGGAGCGGCGTGCGTTTGGTCCGCCTGAATCGCCGCCACCAAGAAATGCCGAACTGTCTAACCGGCAATTGGATTACATGAAATCGCTCTTTACAGGGCGAGGACAGAATTCTGCCGAAGATTTTGAATACATCAACAAGATGTTGCAGGCGAATTCGGCCAATTCGGCAATTCAGATGTCTCCGGAAATGGCAGGCGTATATCCGGCTGGAGCGTTGGCGGCCTCTACAGCAAATGCGAACAACCAACCGCAGGTAAAAAACAACCTGCGCGTGACAGTTGAAACGCATATCCAAACGGATGCTGATCCCAAGGCTGTCGGCGAAGCTGTGAGTCAGGGCGTCAACCGCGCCATGATGCGAGGGAAGGACCTGATCGCAAATGCCGCTACTGGCGTAGTACAGAAGGGGTGACCAGATGGCGCAGTCCAACAACGCAACGTGGGCTGTAGTCACGGCAAGCGGACAAAAGATCTGCGATTACGACTCGATCGATGACTTCGCAGACGATTCATCTGCTTCTGTGCCTACAGAACCGCAGGAAAACGGCGCCTTGTATGCATATGACAAGGTGCCGCAGCCGAATCAGATCAGCGTGTCTTTGCTTTTCTCCGGCGACTACTCCAAACAGCAGGCCGCTTTGGCAATCGTTGAGCGCGCCCTGAGAAGTACCGAGCTTTTCACCGTCGTAACCCCTGCCTCGGTGCGCGAGCGCATGACGGTTGTCGGGTTGTCGGTAACGCGCTCGGCCTCTTCGGGCGGCAACATGCTGATCATCGAACTTACGCTCCAAGAAGTGCGCAGCGCACAGGTGGGCGGAGCAACCGCCGTTTGGGCTCCTAAGAATCCATCCGGCGCGAGCAAAGCTGACGTCGGACGGAAACAAACGGATGAAAGCATTGTGAAAGGCATAAAAAAGGCCACCTTTGGAGGATAAATTGCAATTGGTTCCTTTATCTCCGCTTCCTCATCAGCAGTTCTCGATCGTCCTTGACGGTCAGAACTGCGTTATTACGCTGAGGCAGATGGGGAATGGTCTTTATGCATCCGGCACGATAGATCAGGTTGACGTGTTCTCTGAACAGTTGTGCAACAACCGAATCCCCGTGCCGGCCTTCAAAACAAACGACCTTTCCGGTCACTTGGTTTTCGTAGATACGCTCGGCTCGGAGCATCCGAGATACGACGAGTTGGGATCGCGTTTCAAGCTCTACTACCTTTCTGAGGGTGAAGAATGGCAAGCATGACGTTCAGCAAGAAGGTCATTCGGGCCACAGTCACTCTTGATAAGTCGGGAATGAATAACCAAAAGGTCTTTGAGGGTTTTGCTACTCACGTATCGATCTCAAAGACCGGCGGCGTCGACTTCGCGCAGTGTGCGATTGAAATCTACGGCCTGACGCTTGACGTGATGGCTCAGCTTACGGTGCTGAGCTTCCGTCCGCTTGGGCGTCGTTGGAATCTTCTGGCGATTGAAGCAGGAGAGAGCGGCGGCACCCTTTCTTCCATTTTTCAAGGCGAAGTGACCTCTGCTTATGCAGATTTAAACGGATCCTCACCAGTGCTCAAAATGGAAGCAAAGACTGGCGCCTATCCGATTTTGGATCCGACGCCGCAGTATGCGGTTTCCGGTCAGCAGTCCGTGGGCGAAGTTCTGCAAATGCTCGCGAGTCAGACCGGAAAGACGTTTAAAAACGAGGGCGTTGACGCAACGCTTTCAGACTGTGTGATAACGGGCGATCCGATCACAAAAATGCGCGCCGTTGCTGATGCTGTAGGGGCTGATCTCATCATCGATGATGATCAAATCGCCCTTGTGCCCAGAGGCAAGGTGCGCCAAGCAGAGGGCGGAATTCCGGTTGTGTCGGCCGATACCGGCATGATTGGCTATCCGACCTTCTCCGGCACAGGCATACAGGTCAGCAGCTACTTTCGTCCTGATCTCCGGATTGGCGCGGCAGTACGGGTTTCGTCAATCGTGCCGTCGGCCTCTGGCGTTTGGAAGATCGTGAGCTTGTCACACGAACTCTCTGCAAACACTCCCAATTCTGGGGCTTGGCTAACCTCCTTCGAAGGCATGTGGCTCGATGACTGAACGACTTCAAAACGCGACCGACTTCACTGGATCTAGCGAGCTGAATGCGCTGAACTTCTTTGTGTGGTCGATCATCACGAACAAGGTCAATACAGCCATCCCCGTGCGCGTAGACACAATCGAGCGCCCGGGCGAGGGCGGAGGCGCAGCATATCTGTCCGCAACGCCGCTCGTAAAAATGCGCGCGGCGGACGGAACGGCCTTGCCGACTGTAAGCATCCCTAAGTTGCGTTGGTTCCGCTATCAACACGGCTCGGCGGCAATCATTTGCGACCCCAAGCCCGGCGATATCGGTCTTGCAGTCTTTGCGCAGCAGGATGTAAGCGTGCTTTCGGGTGGAAACGAACCGGTTCAACCGGGGTCTTTCCGATGCTTCGACATTTCTGATGGCTTTTTCCTCGGCGGCTTTTGGGGGTCGGCGCCGAAAACCTTCATTCATATCGAAGATGACGGCACCTTGCACATCGTGGCACCGAAATCGGAGCACGTCGAAAGCCCCCAAATCACCATTGACTGCGAGAACATCGTTGTCAATGCTTCGAGTGCTGCGACGGTGAATACCGAGACGGCGACGATAAACGCTTCTGGCTCAACGAAAGTAGACAGCCCCAAAGTGACGATCACCGGCGATACGAAGATTGAAAAAACGCTGATGGTTGTTGGCCAAATTACGGGCACGGGCGGTCTTGCTGTAAGCGGCGGCTCTGGCGCCACAGTCGACGGCAGCATGAAAACCACAGGCGATGTGCAGGCGGGCGGAATCAGTCTGCAAGGCCATGTTCACGGTGGCGTACAGGGCGGTTCCGGAACGACAGGGACGCCTCAATAGACGAAGAGAAACAAATGACGCATACGGCATACACACCGAAGCTCACAGACAACTGGGGGTTTCAAATCGATAGTGCGGGGCAGATCGTCATGTGTCAAAGCACAGCTGCGATCTGTCAGGCCGTAGCGAATGACTGCCGATGCTTCACAAACGATCTCTACTTTGAAAGCGAACGCGGCATCGATTGGTTTACTGACCAGCTCGGCAAGCCCATTCAAAGGGCGGTTGTAGCTTCAAGACTGCGCGAAGCAGCGGAGGCCGTGCCGGGCGTCGAATCGGTTGAATCGATCGAGCTTGAAATCGATCAGGACACAAGGCGCCTTACGGGCTCCATCAACATCATTACTACGGACGGTGACTATGGCCGAGCTGAACTTCGATAGCAACAAAGGCGTTGTCATCCCCGAGACGCAAGATGTTCGAACGGATCTTGCGGCCTCAGTACAAGAAGCTTTTCGCACAGATCCGTTGCAACCCGTCCTCGATACAGATGCGACCTCTCCGATGGGGCAGGTGGTGGACATCATTGCCGCAGAGGTTCAGGCGAAGAATTCTGAAATCGCCTTTTTGGCGGCCATGTCCTCACTCAGCACCAGCCGAGGGGCTTTTTTAGATGCACTCGGTTCGCTGTATGGCGTAGAGCGCAAACTTTCCGAGCCGACGATCGTGACTTGTATTTGTACAGGTCTCAAGGGAACGACGATTCCCTATGGCGCAATCGTGCAGGACTCTTTGGGCAATCAATTCAGGCATTCGGCTGCGGGCGGAGCCTCGATCGGCGAAACGGGGACGGTTCAAACGACTTTCTCAAGCGTTGAGCATGGTGAGATTGAGGTTTTGCCGGACTCAGTTACGAAAATCGTGACCATTGTGGCCGGCTGGGATTCGATCACGAACCCCGACTCCGGCGCCACAGGACGCGTGAAAGAGCCGGACGGGGAATACATGAATCGCATCATGCAGAGCTACGCAATCAACGCTCTGGGCTCGCTCGAAGCGATTCAGGCAAAGCTTTCAAGCGTTGACGGCGTGCTTGACTGTGTGGTTCTAGAAAACTTCACGAACGAGTATCAGACCAAGTACGGCATCCGGATCGATCCCCATTCGATCGCAATCTGCATTGTCGGCGGCGAAGATGGCGATATAGCTGAGGCGATTTACCGCAGTAAGGATTTGGGGTGCGGGACGACCGGCAACTATTCGGTCGGGTATGTGGCGAAGGACCATTTCGACGCTAAATACACCTATCAAATAACACGTCCGGAATCAGAGGACTTCAAGGTTCAAGTGACCTTCTTTGAAACTGGCATGTCAGATGAAGATCAGATAGCTGTCAAAGAAGCAATCATCGCTGATTTTTTGGGTGAAGGGACAAACCCGCGCATCAAGCTTGCCACTACGGCCTATGCCTCTCGGTTTTATCCAATCGTCCAAAAAGCGACAGATACGCCCTTGCGAGACGTCGTTATTGGCTTGGGTACAGGGGAGAAAGGGACGTTTGTAGAGATCCCTGCCAACATCGAACCATCGATCTCGGCGGATACGATCTCGCTTGTTTTCGCCACGGAGTGAGGCTATGGCAGATGTTGAAACGTGGCAGAACTTTGAAGATGTAGCAGACGTCGACGCGATGGCTGATGTGAGCTCGCTTGCTTCTGCTGCCATCCAGTCCCAATACTCCCACTCCCAACAGTTTCAAAACTTATCTCTGGCAGTGCGGGATGGGATTGACGCGACGAAGGACGTCGACAAGTTTCATCAAGCAATAGCAGATCCGCAGACTGCCTACGGCGTTTTTTTGGATTGGTGGGGCAAGCGCGTAGGCGTAGATCGGTACATCAAAGTGAACGGCGAGTATGTTCGCTTTGACGATGACTACTATCGATTCCTGATTTTTTATCGAGCGCTTTGCAACATTGCGAACGCCACCGCCGATGCGGCAAATCGGCTTCTTTCGATGCTTACTGATACGGTAGTTTTTGTCGTCGACTACCAAGACATGGCAATTTCATCGGTCGTCATCATCGGCGCGATTCCCGATATGCAGTCGCAGATTTTGTCGACCTACGGGCTTCTAAATAGACCAGCTGGCGTCCTCGCCAACTACCTGATCATCTATCCCGATGAACAGATTTTCGGGTTCGAGGGAAGCCAACTTCTTCCGTTCAATCAGGGCGTTTTCAATCCGGGGAGAAGTATTCCAATAGGGTAACGCATTACAATGTACCGTATGTTTCATTTATATAAAAGGTGAAAACATGCGGAAAGATGATCTCTTTGGGCAGCGCTTTGGGCGTCTCACGGTGACAAGGGAAGGGGAGCGAACCTCCTCTGGTCGCGTCAGGTGGCACTGCGTGTGTGACTGCGGGAATGAGCTAGATGTTTACGGCCCATCTTTGAAGAGCGGCAACACGAAGTCTTGCGGTTGCTATCACAGCGAAAAGGCAAGAGACCGCTTAATGACGCACGGGTTCGGCTCTCGGACAAACAGGCCGAGGATCTATTCGATTTGGTGCGCCATGAAAAACCGATGCTACAGGCCCGTCCACAAGGAGTTCTCTCGGTACGGCGGAAGAGGAATCACCGTCTGCGAGGAGTGGAAAGAAGACTTTTTGTCTTTCAAGCGGTGGGCTGATGCGTCTGGGTACAGTGATGATCTAGAGATTGACCGCATAGACAACGACAAGGGATACAGTCCTCAGAATTGTCAATGGGTCACACGGAAGGAGAACTCGAACAACCGATCGAAAACCTTACGCATCTATTTCAGAGGGAAGAAGAGAACGATCTCGGAAATCTCAGAAATGACAGGGCTGTCTTACTGGATTGTGTATCAGAGGGCCGTCAAGCTGAGGTGGTCAGGAGAAGATCTGGCAAAGCCAAGCAGGCTATCGCATAGGAAACCTTAATGGGCATCGAACCCCGGAAGAATCACACCTTCCGGGGTTTGCTTTTTTTCAGGGGAATCATGAGCAAATATCCTCAACACTTTCTGACGGCGGCGATCGCCGAAAGCGGCGACAAGACGATCCCGCCGAGCACCGCGATGGAGGCAGGTACGGGCCGCTTCTCGCAAGAAGTGGGCTTCGGCCCCGTCAACGCCATGCCGATCGGCGAGGGCGGCATCCCGCCGAAGCGCGAAGACTTCAACGGGGCCCTCTTCCTCTTGTCGCAATTTCTCGTCTGGTACCAACAGGGCGGCATCATGAAATATTCCGCTGTGCTTGACTATGAGCCCGGCAACGAAGTTTTTCAGGGTTCTCAAAAGTTTAGGTGCCTTGTGGCCAATGGGTCCAGCACCACCGCAGTAGCACCCGGCAGTGATAAAACCGTGTGGAAAAACATGGATGCTCCCAGCGTCATCGCGGGGCAGATCACACCCTTCTACAACTGCAAGCTGGGCGGTTCTGATGGGCGCCGCTTGATTCCGTGGGGCGAGAGCGTTGCAGATGAGCGCTATGTGCTGTGTGACGGCGGCGATGATGGTTTGGGCGGTACCGTTCCGAACCTCGTAGGCAAGTTCATTTTGCCGTCAACCGTCGATGAATCCGGTGCAACAGGAGGCTCCCAAAATGTCACGACTGCTGAGGCGAAAATTGCCGGTACGGTCGGTGAAACGATTCTCTCGATTGATCAGATTCCATCACACACCCACAGCGGCTCAACATCCTCGGCAGGGAGACACACTCACACGCGCGGGACAATGGATATCACTGGTTCCTTCCCCGTTGACGATCACAAAATCAGTTACGTTGAAGGCGCGTTTTATTCAAACGGAACATGCCCAAACAGTGACAATCGAGACTCAGAAAATGCTTCGTTCAAATGCTCTTTCAGCGCCGCTCGAAATTGGAAAGGTTCAACCAGTGCGGCTGGATCGCACTCACACACGATGTCGCTAAACAATACCGGTGGCGGCAAAGGGCACTCACATTCGCTTGATGGCGCCTCACACTCGCATGCAATTGATCTTCCGCTGCCGCCGTTTTTCAAGCTCGCATATTTCGTGAAGTTGCCCGAGTAATTATTCGGGGAGCTTCACAAAGAAAGCCAACTTAAAAAATGGAGGAAGGGGCAGGCTGATCTTGTGGCTGTGCGATTCACCTGTAAGGGAGTGCGTATGTCCCTTTCCTCCGCCTGTTGCATCGAGGGACAACGAGTGCGCATGCGACCCCGTTGTGTTGGTTGATCCGGTCCAAGTACGCGACGCATCAAACGAAATGTTGTAGTCAGAAAAGCCGCCTTTGCCGCCTGACGACATCCCGTCTCGGTAAAACGCCCCTTCGGCACCCGGATAGGCATCTTCTTCGTTGCATCCCAAAATTTTGCCGGTGATATTCATGGTCCCGCGATTATGAGAATGCGAGCCGGCGCTGCCCGTAGCGCCCGAATGGGTGTGTGATGGAATCTCACTCAACAAAAAAGATTCAAACAGGCCGAGAAATCGGCCTTTTTTATTACCAATTATCCTAGAGGGCGCAAATGGCCTCTGCTGATACGAAAAAGTTCCAGTTCCATTACGTTCGGAACTCAGTCGGGACAATCGACGGTCAAAGCGTCCTGACTCAGACCGAAGATGCGATTAACGAGGTCGGAGAGTACACGTACCAGATCGTCGCAAATACCGAAGAAGCGCTAAGAATTGCCAATCAGGCGCTCACCACCGCCGACTCAGCGCAGTCTGCGGCCACCGCGGCAGTCAATACAGCCAATTCAGCTCTGAGTCAGGTGACCTCTTTGACCACCGTAGTGAATTCGTGGAATGAGCGAATCACTACTGCCGAGTCCAATTCGGCAACGGCGGTATCAACGGCAAATGAGGCGAAGGCAAACAGCGAAACAGCCATAAAGACAGCCGACACCGCGGTTACCACGGCAGATTCAGCTCTTGAGTTGTCAACCGACGCGGTTACTACCGCCGGTTCGGCGCTTGATGCAGCGAATCACGCAGTAAACGTTGCGAGCGATGCGCAAACTACCGCGAGCGAGGCAAAACAAATTGCGCAGCAGGCGGTTGTAGATACCGAGGAGGCCGTCGAAGTCATGACGACTTTGAAAGATGAGGCCACCACTCAAGCAAACAACGCCAAAACGTCTGCGCAGGACTCGGCCTCAAGCGCTAGTCAGTCGTCTGCAAATGCAGACCTAGCGAAAAAGTGGGCGACATGGACTACCGGGACGGAAGACCCAGACGACCTAACGGCGCCGCTCGATTACACCGTTGATGGACACGAATATTCCGCCAAATGGTATGCGGAGCAGGCCAAAGCAAGTGCCTCGGGAGCAGAAACATCGGCCACAACCGCCACTAGCGCCGCTTCTGCGGCAGAGGAATCCGCGACGGCCGCCAAATCGAGTGAGGACGCCGCCAAGACTTCCGAAACCAACGCCGGCAAATCACAAGATGCCGCCGCTAAGTCCGCTACGGCCGCAGAAGATGCCGCAAAACGCGCCGAAGACGCGGCCTCATCGTTCACGCCAATGACAGAAGAAGAAATTAACTCAGTCTTTAACTAAGAGAGGAGAGAAGCAATGTGAACGTCATTCGGACCATTTCTGCTCCTGAAAGGCGGAGCTTAAAGCGCCTTTCAACCAAAGCCGCCACGCCCGCAGTGCGAGCGCAGGTATTGGCAGTGACGGACGAGGATGTGCCCGAGGATACCTACGACCCCGTTAACTGGCAGCCCGGCGATCTCATCACGGCAAAGCGACTAAATCAAACGGATGCGGGCGTCGACAAAAACGCGGAGGAGATCGTAAAGATCAAATCCGATAAGCCCACCGCCATCCAAACCAATCTTATTGACAACCTTTTTTTTACGACCAGGAATTAGAAAATTATGGCCACACAGTTTCTTGACCTTGCCGGTCTTTCCCACTACGACTCCAAAATCAAGGCCGTCTCCGCGGGCGGTATCTCCATTGCCGGCAAGGTAGTAACGCTCAGCGCCATCTCGGGCGCCGTTCTCGGCACCTTCACGGTTCCGGACACGGTCTACTCTCTCGCGACCGAAACAGCCGACGGTCTTATGTCAAAGGCCGATTTCGCCAAGCTTGCCGGCATTGCCGCAGGCGCCACGAAGGTCGAAGAATCTACGACCAACGGCAACGTCAAGATCAACGGTACGGAAGTTGTCGTCTATGAGCCTGCTACCTATACAGCTCATGAAGATGCCGCTCTGTACAAGATCACCGTCACTGAAACCGGCGCCGTTTCGACCGCTACGGCTGTCACGAAAGCAGACATTACCGCTCTCGGCATCCCGGCTCAGGACACGACTTACGGCCTTGCTTCTGCTACTGCTGACGGCCTGATGTCTAAGGCTGACTTTGCGAAGCTTGAAGGCATTGCAGCTGGTGCTCAGGCAAACGTCATTGAAGCCGTCAGCGTCAATGGCAATGCTCTCCCGATCAACTCCAAGGGCGTGAACATTGATCTTTCGGGCTACGCGCTCAAGGCTGACTTTACCAGCGTGCTTTCTTGGAAGGGCACGGTTGCCACCTTTACTGATCTTCCGGCTGATGCGGCTGTCGGTGACACGTACAACATCGGAGCGGCGTTTGATCTCGATGGTCAGACCTATCCCGCGGGCACGAACGTCGCTCGCACTAGCGGCGATACGCCGACTTGGGATCCGTTGGGTGGTTCGTTCTCCGTCACGGCAGTTGCCACCGCCGACATTGATGCTCTCTTTGCTTAATCTCTAGGAGAAAAGTCTCATGGCTTCATTTCTCGATCTGGCTGGCCTGACCTACTTCAAGCAGCAGCTTTTCTCCAAACTGGCGCTTAAGGATGAGGTTGTGCTGCTAACGCCTCAGACGCTGACTGCCGCTCAGCAAGTGCAGGCGCTCGCGAATATTGCTGCCTTGGGACTTTCCGGCGGCACGATTAAGGGGGCGTTGGCTGTTCAGGGCACGATGACCGTACAGACCCCGACGGCCAACGCAAACCCCGCGACAAAGCAATACGTAGATGAAAAGGTGAGCGCTTCTACCGGAGTGCCCGCCGGCGCCATTATGTTTTTCGGCGTCATGTCGATTCCTGACGGATGGCTTTTGTGCAATGGTGCAAATGTCAGCCGCACCACTTACGCCAATTTGTTTGCGGCGATTGGCACAAATTTTGGTTCTGGCAACGGTTCAACGACGTTCACATTGCCCAACTTGAGCGGTCGTTTTATCGAGGGTGCGACCTCGCCCATATCGGTTGGTAAGACTTTCTCGGCTGGGGTACCGAATATCACAGGTACATTTATAAATGGCGGCGACTGGGGTGCAGAATGGCAACCACCGAGTGGTTGTTTTGCTAGAACCGGAGTCAAGAACTCTGGCGCCTCCGGGACAGACGATAGAGAGTTCACGAAGATAGACGCGTCTTTAAGCTCGGCAACCTTTGGACGGTCGTCCACTGTTCAGCCGCCGAGCATGGCGTTACTTGCGTGCATTAAGACTTGATACAGGGGAGCAAGGCCATCGATGGCGGTTGTACTGTAGACGCCGATCCATAGATCGATGAGCTGCTAGACGCATTGAAGTTGACAAAATTTTTATCAGTGCTATTGCCGTTGGGGATCGTGGAACTTCCACCGATCGAAAACGCTCCTGATGCTTGACTGATCCATGGTGTGCCGTTATGTGATCCCGTGATATTCGGCCCGAATATCAGCGGATCTCATAATGGAACCCCGTGGGTTACTGAATCATCCGGAGCGTTTTCAATAGTCAGTCAGAATGTAAATGTTCCGGGTGGGGGCGCTTCAAGCACTAATGCTGTCAATTTTTATGCATCCAGAAATTCATCAATTTACGGGTCTTCTTCAACGGTTCAGCCTCCGGCAATTGCGTTGCTTCCTTGTATCAAATTTTGATGCAAGGGAGTAGTGCGAGGCTTGGGGGCTGTACGGAAGAACCTCCATAGATCGAGTTTGATCTTGATGCAGATATGTTTACCACACCATTGTTGCTACTTAAATCGCTGCCAGATGAGCCAATACATGCAAAGTACGTTCCGGCTGAAACATAGAGAGCACCAGAATTGGACACTCTTGAGCTACTTACAGAGCTGTATCCCGTTCCCGCTTTGCCAATGCCGTTGACCTCCCAAGACGTCGATCCACTGATATTCGGTCAGCAAAAGCACGTTTCTAGCCCTGCGTTCTGTAGCTGAAGAACATAGGGCTAGGCACATGCTTCTCGATCAATTAAATCGGCTCTAGTGCTGTGCGGGCTCAAGGATCTCGTCGACTAGACAGGCTTTTCGGGCACAGTCCTCGATGAAAGCGCTCCAACGCGTCATTACAGGCGTCCTTGCGGCTAGGTAGTCACTGCGCTGATATGCGCGGGATACGGCCGTTCCGGAAACGTGCGAAAGACATGCTTCTGCGACTTCGAAGGGGGGTTTCGTGGTCAGCAAGCCATGAGCGCGCGATTGAGCGCAGACCGTGCGCTACAAGCTTTCCGGAAAGATCTGTTGAGTGCAGATGCTTCGCGAGTGCTTGCGCGCTGACGTGCTTACCCGCCTGCTTGGCTGCAAAGATGAAATCTGAACGCGGGTGCGGGGAGAGCCTCTGTTCTGCGTTAATGAGCGCCTGCATGAAAGCTGTGATCGGCACGCGATGAGCGCGACCTTTTTTCATCTCGATGGCCGGGATCGTGAGCACGTCTGCTTCGATCCACGACTTACGAAGCTTTGCGTTTTCGCCTGGGCGAAGCATCGAGCAGAGTGAGAAAAGAAAGAGTACGCGCATGCGTGCGGGGGCGTCCTTCATTGTTTCCATGACGAGCGGGAGTTCGCGCCATGGTGGCGCCGGCATGGGTTTGACGATGGGCGCCGCAAAGACGCGGCTTACTCTATCGATTGGGTTGTGCTGAATGTATCCAGCGCACACAGCTAAATCGAGGATTTCGCGTGTGCGCATAAGCACGCGCTTGAGCGTTGCTTGATGGCCTGCCGCCTCGATGCTTTTGACGGTGTGAATGACAAGAGGCGCGGTGATTTCGTCGATTTGGCGGCTTCCAATCGGTCTGATGATGTATCGCTCCAGTCGACGCTTTTCGTCTGTGTAAGAGACGATCCGGCCTCGCTTGAGATTGCACCAAAGCTTGAAGGCGTCTGCGAGCACATAGCCTCGCGGAGGCTCAAGCCCGAGCGCTTTTCGTCGTTTTCGAGCTTCTTGACGCGCTTGTTTAAGCGTCACCTCCGGCCATCGCCCAAGTGCGATGTCGGTAACGCGGCCCGCATAAGACAGACGCAAGTACCAGCTTTTAATGCCCGACGGGTAGACCCGCAGACAAAGTCCGTGGCTATCAGTCACGGTAAATCTTTTTTCTTTTGGCAGGATTGCCGCTATTTTCTTTAAGGAGTTATTCATGGCTTCAATTTTTAAGCAAATTCCGTCGGTTGACGAAGATGGATATTTTGAAGACATGACTGTTGTTCAAGAGCTTGAAGGCGTGGAGTTGCCTAATCGCTGCGTAGACATTGCCGCGCCGGAAGATACGGCGAACTTCTTCTACAAGCTCAATGACGATCGCAAGGGATGGACCGCCGAAAAGAGGCCGACGACCGCTGCCGAGTGCGTTGCATGCGGCGTCGTCTCGCATGAATCGCAGACCGAACGATGCAACGAGCTGCGGAATTTGTTCCAGACGCTCACTGAGGGGTCAACTGAATACCGTGTTTCACGCGGTGATGATCTCTCGTGGTTTGTAGAAGCGATCCCCGAAAAAACCTTTGAAGAAGTTAAGGCTGAAAAGACCTCGCAGCTCGATTCGGCTTTCAACGCTTGGTACAACGACGGCGCTACGCTGATCAGCTCGCTCGGCTTTGAGGCGGACAGCGATAGCCGCGCTATGCAGGACGTCAATGGCCTTGTTGTGGCGGCTGAATCAAGCGCGACGTTCAGTGAAACAGGTCTGATTTTTATGGATGCCAACAACGAAGGGCATCAGGTCTCGCTTGAAGATCTCAAGACGCTTCAGCTCGAGATCATTGCAGCCGGCAATGCGGCTTATCAGGAAAAATGGAAGCTGCGCGACGCCATCAACGCCGCGACATCGAAAGATGAGCTTGAAGCCATCGAAATTAAGTTTCATCCGGTCGACTTCACCGAATCGGCTTCGGCATGAGTTGGGCTTATTGGAAGCAGGTTTTGATAGCGTTGGATCAGGTGCTGAACACTCTTTTGTGTGGGTACGCGGACGAATCGCTTTCGAGCCGCGCTTGGCGTCACTACGCAGATGGCTCTAGGCGATGGCCGTGCATTCTTATAGATGCGATCTTGTGGTTTGACAAGGATCATTGCCGAACAAGCTACGAAAGCGAGCTTGAGCGGCGCCAGTTGCCGCCGAGTATGAGATGAAAAAGGGCTTCATTTCTGAAGCCCCGTATCCGCATTACATGCCACAAGCAAATGACGCAATATCCCCGAGCGGATATCCCTTCTTTAAAGGCACATTCGACTCGGACGTATTCATGATGCTGTCTTCTACCTTATTGCCCTTAGCCATGTTGCCGTCATAAACAATAAAGCGACCTGTTTTGTAGTCAAACATTCCTTGTTTGCAAGTAAAGGAATATTCACTTATTGCAGACGGCGCGTCTGTCGTCGTTTTAGATGAGTCTGCAAGTACAGATAAGGTCACAACATTCCCATTCCTTTTCACGGAATTTTTGTCGACATACCACTTCGTATCTGCCGTTGAACTTACCAATTCATACGCCGGAGCTGAGGGGGTGGCTGTGGGAGTATCGGCAACTGCTGTTTTCGGTGTTTCTTGTGTATCCGTTTCTTCAGGCGTGACGCTGATAAACAATGCGCAAACTACAACATATGCAATCGTCGCGACTCGAACGGGCTTCTTTCCTTTACTTGCAATATAGGCCAATCCTACAGAAAGGGCAGCAAAAACGGCCGCCATCAAAAGCCCAAGGGAGTTGACGGCGGCAACAGAAAACGCAGCCAAGATATAAGCGCCAACCCAAAGCCAAATGTTTTTGGTATTTGATGGTTTGGCATCAATCTGACTGAGTGGAGGAGGAACGTTTCCGTAAGGTGAAGCTTGAGGTGCCGCAGTTTGTGACGGCTGAGCAGTCGTTGCCGAATCGGTTTGAAACTGCTGGTTTGCTGAGTTTTGGAAAGCCGCTGATTGGATGGCGTTATATGCGTCAGGCCGCACCGAGCAAAGCATTTCAACGCCGTTGGTGAGCACCACCTTAACCAAGAACTCGTTTTTATTACCAGAAAGAAGGCCCCCGGCAATAGCTCCGACTGGACCAAGAAGAATGGCGCCGACAGCCACACCTCCAATTGTCTTACCCGCTTGCTTCCTCTTGTCTTGGGAAATCATCTCAACAGAAGCAAAGTCGCTCAACGAAAACTGCCGAGGAGATGCATTGGTAAACGTGTTGATCACAAACCTATCAAAGCCCGCCTCAAAGCGATACGGAACATTTTGACCATAAGGGGAAGACAAAATCGTCAAGTCATTAGCCATGTAATACACCTAATAGTTAATGAAGTCTATCAATAATCGGTAAACGATAGGTCGACTCCAACTTTAACGGTGTACTCACCATTGTCAAGCCCGCAATATTGCTGGTTTTTTCGTAGAAGGAGATCGTATGACGATCGAAGAAATCAAGAAGATGCTTGAGGCTCTAGGCATCAAGACAGATGAGCTCAAGGATGCTGCGCTTGAAAAGGCCGAAGCGTGGCTTGATGCACAAAAGTCACAAATGGACACGCAAACGCGCCGCAAGATGCGCGTCTTTTTGGGAAGCGTTGCGGGCGTCATGACAGTGGTCGGATTCGCCGCTGGCTTTTACGTCGCTCGTCTTATGGGGTGATGTGATGCCTCTGCACGATCTCCTGCCAAGAGGAGTCGAGGGAGCGCTCGCTGTGCTTGGTGGGTGGATCGGCTTGATCTACAGCACCACTTTGCAGTCGGTGGCGCCTCTCGTTTGGTGGTTCCTCATCTTCGTAATCGCCGACCTAATTACAGGCATCTGGGCAGCTATTAAGACTGGCACATGGTCCTCGAAGCGCTTGAGTTTTGGGATGGTCAAGAAGGGTCTTGCCTTCGCGATCATCATCCTTGCTCACGGTCTTGATGTGTCGTTTTGGTACATCTTGCACGACATGCCTGTGTTTCAGAGCGTCACGCTCTGCGCTTATGCATGCGGCGAATTCGGCTCAATCATTGAAAACGTAGAAAAGGCCGGGTACGGAGAGGCTTTGCCGCCAGCACTGCGAAAGATCTTTTTGACGCTCGAAAAGCGTCTTGAAAACGCCGTCGACTCAAAGCTTGACGGCATTGGTCTGAATGACGACCCCCAAGATGACCATAAGGATAAAAAATGAAAAAGAACTTTGGGGAGTATCCCCCTGATCTTGCCGTGCCTCTCGTAATTGAACATGAGGGTTTTCGCGGCAAGGCATATCTGTGCCCTGCGGGAGTTTGGACGATTGGCTACGGACACACCGGCGGTGTTCATCCAGACGATCAAATTGATATGGAAAATGCGCGTCAAGTCTTAGCTTCTGATCTGCAAGACGTGCAAAACCGACTGATCGAGTACCTCAATGTTTCAGTGACGAGCGGGCAGTTTATAGCTCTGATGTCACTTGCTTTCAATGTCGGCGTTCGGGCTGTATCGATGTCTAAGCTTCTGCGCAAGCTGAATGAAGGAGATGAAGAGGGCGCCGCCGACGAGTTTTTGGACTGGACAAAAGCGGGCGGCAAAGAGCTTGCTGGACTAGTCAAGCGCCGACGCGAAGAACGCGAATACTTTTTGCGGGGGTACTGATGCTTAGTTGTGTATTCAAGTGGGCGGTACGAATACCGCTGGATCTGCTGATGGCGATCGTAGGGAGACTGGTAGCACCGGTTCTCCCCTTTTTTGTGCAAGAAAACGGCTATTTGCCTCGGTGGCTTTGGTGGTTCCAGACGCCGGACAACACCTGCGACGGTGATGCAGGGCATTTGGAACGATGGCCTCGATCGGGCGGTATCTGGACTTATCTGCGCAGGCTTGCGTGGTTCTTGCGAAATGTCGCTTACGGTTTCGGCATCGACGTTCTTGGCGTTGATGTCTTGCCGACGGACAGCTGGATCGTCGAAGGTGATGAATCTGCCGGCGATCAAAGCGGCATTAGCGGCACGTGTTATCGGCGCGTGTACCGCGGCTCGAAGCTTGTTGCTTTTCACTGGTATTACGTAAAGCACTATCGCTTGTTGAGGCGTCCGTGCTGTGTTCGCGTTTCGCTCGGCTGGAAGCTTTTCAGCTCTTATGAAGCAGGACGAAAGCACCATACCTGCTACGCAAATCCCATTAAAGGATGGAGCTTGCGAGGTGACTAATGACTATCTGGAAAGTAAGCGCTGTCGCGGTGCTTGTACTCGCAGTTTTCGCAGCGGGCTATCAGCTCGCTTCGGCGCGCGGGGATGCGGCTCTCAAGGCGTATCAGCTCGAAGCCGCCGAGGCGCGTGCGGAACAAGGGAGGAAAGACTATGCGCGATTGGTTGCAGCAATGGATGCCGTCGCTACTTCTCGCAGCGAGCTTGATAGTGCTCGCGCTGACGCTGACCGGATGCGCAACGCGTTCGATCGTCGACTGCGCAGAGCAGAAGCCCTTGCCCAAGAGCCTGACAGCGCCGATCTCGCAAGATGCACAGAACTACTCAGAGAAAGTACAGAGCTTCTTTCTGAAGGTCGAGAGCTGGCTATCAGAAGCGCCGCCAAAGCAGACGCCGTAAGCGCGCTCCAGAAATGAAGAAACCCCGCCTGGGCATCAAGCTCGGGCGGGGTCTCTTTTTTTGTATCTGGCGGCGTTCTTACGCAAGTAAGGCTTGAACGCGAAGAGCGCGATAGTCTTCTTTATCGATGCGCCCCGTTTCGAGTGCGTCATCAAGATAAGTAAGAGCTTGCTCTTTCGTGCTGAAGTCCATTACATCATCAAGATTGCCACCCTGACCAACCCAAGAATCGTAGTCGCCATCGAGGCCGAAGTTGCTCATAAATTCGTCTTTATCCATCAAGTCGAGGGAGTTTCCCTCGAAGACAAAGAGCTTCGTCGTTTCTGGCTTTTCAGCCAGCTCATCAAGCGCCGCCTCGGCGGCCTCTGATTCTTCTTGCGAGATATTCATCGCGCCAAGAACCTCACCATCTTCGAGCGCGTCGCGAGTGCGCTGAATAAGATCAGCTTTTGTTTCGCTGTCATCTGCGAGTTCTTCAAAGATGTTGTTGATGATGTCGTTTGCGTTTGTCATGATGTTCTCCAATTTTTCCTGAATCCATTTCGATCCGCCGAGGCGGCCAAAGAGTTTATGTTGGTCCGGCGAAAGTCTGACATGAACGTATCTTGTTCCTGCCGGCTTTCGCCCAGCGCCTTTACGGGCGCCCCCACGAGTGTTTGTAGTCATCGTGCCTCCTTTGATTGATGGTATGTATCTTTCAAAGACAAAAAAGCAAGATGAAAGATACGCACTATTAATCAAGATTGATGCGCATCAAAAAGCCCCGACGACGCGGAGGTCGACAGGGCGGGGTATCAATACTTTCAGCGAAGTATCAATACTTTTCCGTCGGAGTATTCATACTTTCTGGCAGAACTTCTTTTAGCGTCTCCATGGGCAGAATCGTGTCTGCCCACGCCTGCATGAGCGGACGTCGCTGCTCAAGCAGGTCGCTTCTCTGATATGCCTGCTGGACGGCGTTGCCGGTCGCATGCATAAGCGACTTCTCAGCAAGGATCGGATCCTTTCCGGTCTCTGCGCACCAGTCACGAAAAGTTGATCGCATTCCGTGCAGAGTGGCGTCTTCGTCTCCTGAGACTTTTTTTAGACGCCTGGAGGCAAATCGCCGGTCGCAAAGCAGTGAGGCCCGAGTTTTTTTCCAGTGCGCGAGGAGCGCAAGGGCTTGATCTGAGAGCGGCACGACGTGCGGCTCGGGCCGACGGTCCTTTCGGCGCTCGGGCGGCACGGAGAAGGTGCGCGTATCGAAGTCCACTTCGCTCCATCGCATGAAAAGCACCTCATCACGCCGGCATGCGGTGAGGGCGAGGAAGATGATTGCCGGATCGCTCTGACACTCCCCCGTGATGAGCACCCGGAGCGCGTCCCGGAGCGCGTCAAGTGAGATCGCGTGAAAGTGCTCTGGGCGGCGCTCTTTCGTCTTGAGGGGCAGGTAGGCGTCGAGGTTCCCACGCCATAGCGCGGGATTCGGGATCGTCATGAAGCCGTCGCGGCGCGCGAGCGTGAAGATCATCTCCAAAAGCCCGCGCAAGTGGTGCGCGTTTTTGTACTGATCCCAAACGCCTGTGAGGAAGTCCTTGACGTTCTCGACCGTGATTTCGTCAAGGCGGCGGGACGCGAATCCCGCATCGCGGAGCGCGATGTTCGCGAGCGCCTGATACGTCCATGCGGAGCGCTCCGCCCAGTGTCTCAAATGCTTCAGCTCATCAAGTGCCCCGGGGACGTACTCTGCAAAGGTCGGGACGAGTGGACGGGCGCGTTCGGCGCGCTCCCGGTCGCGGGCGTCCTTCGGGTCGATCCCGCGCGCGAGGAGCGATCGGACCTGCGCGGCTTCGGCCTTGACGACCGCGAGGGTTTTGTCCTTTGCACTTCCAAGGCTGAAATCGCGCCGGCGGCCGTCTAGGGTGTAGCGGATGAAGTAGGTCCGGGAGAGTCCGCCGCGGCGGACGACGAGATAGAGCTGCGGCTCGACGAGGTAGCGTCCATCCGGGAGCGTGAGGGCGGACTTCGCGGTGACTTTTTGAGCGGGAGGCATAAGAGTGGGGCAGAGAGAACTTTGCCCCACCAATTGCCCCACACGAAGACGCGACGAGTTGCGGGGCAAAACCGGCCGATCTGCGGTATGTGCGCGGGCTCTTCCGAGTATATCGGCGCCCGCGCGGGGAAGTGCGGGGGATTCACGGATGAATCGCGGACTGCTCTCGGGGTGGGGTTTAGAACATCTGAATCTGGGGTCTGGCGCCCTCGAGGAAGGTGATGGCGCCGCTCTTGGCGGTGCCGTCCGGGCCGTCGAGCTCCCAGTCGGGAATCACCCAGCGTTCATAGCCGTTCTGCATGTGCGCGGCAGGCTTATGGGTGTGGCCGTGAATGACCAGATCAACGCCTGCGGCTTTGACGGCTTCGGCAACGGCAGATTCGACAACATCCATGTCAGCCATGCTCTTTTCGCCCTTTTCGGACTCGGACTGCGCTCGGGCCTGTTTGGCAATGGCCAGTCGTTCCTCAACAGACTTCATGAGCATCATGGCCTGCCAGCGAGGATCGTGAGTGAGAGCGCGGAACTTTTGATAAGCCACATCGCGCAGGCACCACTGGTCGCCGTGCGCGAGCAGAGTTTTGCGGCCGCAAATATCAGCGACGATGGGGTCGCGGATCAATTCGGCGCCCGCGGCGCGGGCAAATGCGGCGCCGAGCATGACGTCACGGTTGCCGGGCATCACAATGACGCGTCGGCCGGTAGCGGCATGGAGCTTAAGCAGCGCGATCACAGGCTGTGCTTCAGGATGTGCGTCGTCGCCGATCCAGTAGTCAAAAAGATCGCCCAGGATAACGAGCTCCGGGTAGCGCGGCGCAATGGTCTTCATGAAGCGTACGAAGGCCATGATGGTTTTGGGCTTCGTAGGTGCAAGATGAAGGTCGGAAATGATGATCGGGTTCGTTAGCGGAGCGATCTCGGTAAGTCCGGCTAGTGCGGGCGGAGGAAGCTGATTCTGGGTGTCCATGACGGTTCTCGTGCGTATGCGGGAGGCGGGAGCCGGTCGGAGCGAGATGTCGTCCGACCGTGCATTCGCCGCTCTTTAGATGATCTCGGCCTTTTCGATCACAACATCTTCAACAGGAACGTCGCCGTAGAAGGAGACCATGCCCGTACGGACCTTGGCGATCTGGTCGACCACATCCTGACCGGCCACAACCTTGCCGAAGACGGCATAGCCCCAGCCCTGCGGAATGGGAGCGGTGTGGTTGAGGAAGTCATTGTTGGCCACGTTGATGAAGAACTGAGCCGTTGCAGAGTGCGGATCCTGCGTACGAGCCATGGCGATCGTGTACTTGTTGTTTTTCAGACCGTTGGCAGCTTCGTTTTCGATCGGGGCATTGGTGGGCTTCTGCTTCATGCCTTTTTCAAAGCCGCCGCCCTGAATCATGAAGCCGCGGATAACGCGGTGGAAGATCGTGCCGTTGTAAAAGCCCGACTTCACATAGTTTTCAAAGTTGGCGCAGGTAATGGGAGCGTGTTCCGGGTCGAGTTCAATATCAATGACGCCGAGATTTGTGGTGAAGCGGATCATGAGATTTGTTGTTCCAATTAAACATTCATATGCAGTCTGGCTAACGCTCCGAGTCGGGATGCATCAGCATGACTGCTTAAGGTAAATCCAGCATTTTCGCACAGCCCATGGATGCTGAGCGAAGTGCTATCGGAATTAAGGCAGCACTTTGACGTCAAGGATCTTAACGACGTCAACGGGTACATCGTTCATGCCGCGGCGAGTGGTTGTGCGCACAGCGGCAATTTTGTCAACGACGTCGGCGCCTTTGACGACCGTGCCGAAAACACAGTAGCCGTTGCCGTCGCTTGCCTGATCAGCGTTGAGGAAGTCATTGTCAGCAACGTTGATGTAGAACTGAGACGTAGCCGAGTGCGGATAGCTCGTGCGGGCCATGGCGATCGTATAGCGTTCGTTTTTCATGCCGCCGCGGGCTTCGAGCGGAATGGGATCATGGGTGGGCTTCTCACGAAGCTGCTCGGTAAAGCCGCCCCCCTGAATCATGAATCCCGGAATCACTCGATGAAAGATGGTGTCTTTGTAAAAGCCTTCGCGCACATAAGTGAGGAAGTTCTTGACCGTGATGGGGGCGCGGTCGGGCGCGAGGCGCACAACGATATTGCCCAGAGTGGTGTCGATTTCAACAAGCTCTTCTTTGCCGGCGGCAGCGGCAGGGAGCGAAGTCAGGGCGGCAGCAAAAGAAGCAAGCGGCAGCAGGATGCGGAAACGATTCTTCATGTTGATTGGGAAATGTCAAAAGGGAAAACGGCGGATCCTGATTGGAATCCTCGAAGCGGGGTGAATGACGAATGCGTTCAATGCATCGTCAGTGTGCAGTGAGACGGCGCAGCGTCTTCAGGCGCTGCTGCAGTTCGGTGTTGGAGGAGAGGCTCGGTGCGGCAGCTTCGTAGCTCTCAAGAGCCAGCGCGAGGTACACGTCGCCGCGGTTTTTCTGAGCCGTTGCAAAGTTGGGATTGAGGAGCAGGGCGCGGTCAAGGAGCTTCACGGCCTCTTCAAGACTGCCCATGCCGGCTTCAATCACCGCCAGGTTGTTGTATGGCTCCGGAATTTCGGGATATTCGGCAATGAGCGAACGAAGGGCTTTGGCGGCTTCCTCCGTGCGGCCGAGCCGTTCCAGTGCGACGGTTCGGCTGAAGCGAAGCTGGGCGCTGCGGGGATTTTTTTCCAGACCAAGGTCGGCAAGTTCAAGCGCTTGTGCAGGGTGTCCGGCCTTGAGAAGCTGATCAACGCGGGGAGAGAATTCCGCAGAGTGCAGCGTTGCGGCGAGTTCCTGCATTTCAGAAGCGGCCATCGCGGAGCCGGAAGCGGAGGTGAGACCTGCCGCAAGGGCGGAGCAGATAAGCGCGGAGAAAATGTAACCGCGCAGCGGGCGGCGGAGACGGAAAATGGGCATCGCAGACAGCTTGAATAAAAATGTTTGCGCAGCAAATCAGGGAGCTTGGAAGCTCCTCAATGCCGCGTCTTCGATCGTTCGGCTGATACGCACTTGCGGGGCGCATCGGCCTGAAGCGGTCTTTTCCAGAGGTTAGAGAGCCCAAGGCAGCCGCTATACTCTCGAAGATTAGTCAACTGTTGATTTTAGCGGCTCTCAGCACATCCACATCTCTCTTGGTCTTTTAGGACTTGTATCGAGATATGGGACGGCGCTGAGGGTCTCGTGATTTTTTCGTTCGAGCACCATGCTTTCGATTTATTCGACCCTCACGCGCGAGCAGCGCCCTTTCGAGTCTCTTGAACCCGGCCGCGTACGTATGTATGTCTGCGGCGTGACGGTCTATGACTACTGTCATATCGGCCACGGCCGAACCTTCGTTGCTTTTGACGTTGTGCGCCGCTGGCTTGAGGCGTCGGGCTACAAAGTCACTTTTGTGCGCAACATCACCGACGTTGACGATAAGATCATCCGCCGCGCTGCGGAACGCGGCGTCACGACCGATGAGCTTACCGATGAATTTGCCCGCGCCATGCAGGAAGACATGCTGGCACTGGGCTGCCTTGCGCCGACATTCGAGCCGCGTGCAACTCAGTACATCCCGCAGATGCTCAATCTGATCGGCAAGCTCGAGGAAAAGGGTTTTGCTTACCACGCTGCTGACGGTGATGTTGACTATGCCGTCCGCAAGTTTCCCAATTACGGAAGACTTTCCGGTAAGTCCATTGACGATCTGCAGTCCGGCGCTCGGGTGCAGGAGCGCGAAGGCAAGCATGATCCGCTCGACTTTGTGCTCTGGAAGAGTGCAAAGCCTGGTGAACCGCAGTGGGATTCCAAATGGGGGTGCGGGCGCCCGGGATGGCATATCGAATGCTCAGCCATGGCGATGGATCTCCTTGGCGAAACCATTGATATCCACGGCGGCGGCCCGGATCTGGTGTTCCCGCATCACGAGAACGAAATTGCCCAAAGCGAAGCGGCGACGGGCCATCAGTTCGCGCGCACTTGGATGCATTCGGGGCCGCTGCGCGTGCGTTCGGCCGACGGCAAAGAAGAAAAGATGAGCAAGTCGCTCGGCAACTTCTGGACGATCCGGGATGCGCTCAAGGAAACCAATGCCGCCTACGGTGAAGGGTGCGGCGCTGAAGTGCTTCGTTTCTTCCTGCTTCGCAGTCAATACCGCAGCCCCATTACGTTCTCGTCCGTTCTCATTGAAGAGGCGCATAAGGCGCTCGTTCGCCTTTATACGGCGCTCAAGGGGCGCGCTGCTGACCGAGCTGCGCTCGATTGGAACGAGCCCTTCGCAGCGCGCTTCAAGGCCGCAATGGACGACGATTTCAATACGGCCTTGGCCGTATCCGTGCTCTTTGAGCTCGCTACTGAAATCAACCGTACCGGGTCGCCTGCACTTGTTCGGCAGCTCCTCGGCCTCGGCCGCATTCTCAATATTCTCGGCATGGAGCCGGAGAAATTCCTTCAGGGCGGCGCTGAAGCCTCTGATGATGCTTCCCGCATTGAGGGTCTCATTGAAGAGCGTGCTCTGGCAAAGAAGGCGAAGAATTTTGCACGGGCGGATGAAATCCGCAAGTCGCTCCTTGCAGAGGGAATCGAGCTCCAGGACGGAGCAGCAGGAACGACCTGGCGCCGCATTTAAAGCCTGCGACGCTGAGATACAAACCCAACAAAGATGACGGAGAAGAGTGGGATGGCCAAGAAGGTTTTTCTCGAATTTGAGCATGATATTGAAGCGCTTGAAAAGAAGATCGACGACCTTCGTGAGCTTGACGAAAGCGAAGCGGGGCATGCGGTTTCCGTAGCAAGTGAAATCGCTTCGCTTCAAGCCAAGGAAGACGAGCTTGTCAAGAAGATCTACGCTGAGCTGACTCCCTGGCAGTGCTCGCTTGTGGCTCGCCATCCTCAGCGCCCTTACACGCTCGACTATATCGATGCGATCTTTACGGACTTCCATGAACTCCACGGAGACCGCGCTTTTGCCGATGATGAAGCGATCGTTGGCGGTCTGGCCCGTCTGGCCGACATCAACGTTGTGGTGATCGGCAACCAAAAGGGCCGCACGCTTAAAGAGCGCAGCCGCCGCAATTTCGGCATGGCTAAGCCCGAGGGCTACCGCAAGGCACTGCGTCTCATGAAGCTTGCCGAGAAGTTCGATCTGCCGGTCGTAACCTTCGTTGATACTCCGGGTGCCTACCCAGGCATCGACGCCGAGCAGCGCGGGCAGTCTGAAGCCATTGGCCGCAATCTTTTTGAAATGGCCGGACTGAAGGTTCCGGTGCTGACCTGCATCATCGGTGAAGGCGGCTCCGGCGGTGCGCTGGCACTGGCTGTCGCGGACATGGTGATGATGCTGCAGTACGCCACCTATTCGGTGATTTCTCCGGAAGGCTGTGCTTCCATTCTCTGGAAGGATGCTGCACAGGCGCCGCGCGCGGCTGAAGCGCTCGCGCTGACAGCAGATCGTTTAAGCCAATTCGGACTGGTTGACCGTGTCATTTCCGAGCCGTTGGGCGGCGCTCATCGCGATCCGAAATTGATGGCTACGAGTCTGCGTCAGGTTTTAATCGACGAACTGCGGGCGCTCCTGAAACTTCCGCTCAATACGTTGATGGAGCGTCGTTCAGAACGTCTGCGCCGTATGGGAGATTTCGAGGTGGTTGGTGAGCCCGCAACGGCAGACAAGTCTGACGAGGTTGAGGATGCTCATGAGGTCAATGCCGCGAAGTAGTCAATAAGATTTGCGGTTCTGACAGAGGATATGTAGAATTCAACGCTCGATTCACCGCGAAGTTGAATTCAGGAAGGATGGCAGAGCGGTTTAATGCACCGGTCTTGAAAACCGGCGGAGCTAATAACTCCCGAGAGTTCGAATCTCTCTCCTTCCGCCACGCACGATAAGAAACGTTGTCGTGCGAATACAAACGAATGCATACGATTAGCCTGAAGCTCATACTGCCTCAGGCTTCTTTATTTCATCATGCGTCCTGCGATTAGTCTTTATTTAGCTTTGAAGACGAACGAAACCGCACAACCACCCCAGAAAAACGACGCTACGGAACCATTACGGAACCACTTAGTCGTAAACGATGTGGTTCCGGAACCATTTACGGAACCACTTTCTGAGTGTTTAGTGAAATGCAGGAAAAAATAACAGTTTCAAATTTTGCTAGCTTGCCGCCCGGATGCCACAAGGACAGCCAAGCAGTGGGGCTGTACATTCGTGTTCGCGGACAGCATAAGACACCCCCGTGCGGACATTTCTGACCCCTCTTCAACGCAAGAGAAATTAACCGGGAAGGTTCAGAAGAAATCGTTGATGATTTCGTCTTTCAGAAGACGTGCAGTCATCTGCTTTCCCCCCCCACACTCAAATTGCTCAAATCGAGACCCTTTCGGGCGGTTCAAGACCAAACGGCGGCAGACAAGCTGACGATCTTTTCCAAGCCTAAATTACTGATCATTGATGAGCTAGGATACGTGCCGTTCTCTCCGGAGGCACCGCATCTGTTATTTCAAATTATGAGTTGGAGATACGAGACAAAAAGTACGATCATCACTACCAACCGACCGATTGCAGAATGGGGGCTGGTTTTAGGCGATCCGATGGCTGCAACCGCAATCATCGATTGTTTGATGCATCACTGCACTGCCATTGCAATCAAAGGCGACAGCTACAGGCTGAAAGAACACAAGCAAAAAAATTGCTTAACCAAGAACCTACAAGCTGCAAAGGAATTAAAACCTGAGTGGGATAACTGTAGGGGTCAAGATTTGTCCGCTAGGGGGTCAACTTACCTGGCCGTGTGACACACAATCAGGGCAGCTCACGGCCATCCGCCCGTTGGACTACTTGCTGTGAGCCGAAAAAACGTAAAAAACGAACATCAACAGGTAGGTCAATTTATCGTTCGCTTGACAAGTGTTCCGTTTTGGCGCAAAGCATAACGACCTTTATCCAATCATCGGAGACATGATCCGTTGGAAATTGGGGTTGCCATCACGCAATAAGTAACTTCCACGGAGACGAGTAGCGTCTACCGCGACATGAACTACATCAATTACCATCGTTAACGGAAAAGCGGCATCCCTTGGGGATTGCCGCTTTTCTTGCACCCGGACTAGTGAGCGCAGATTTCCCTTCTCGTGCATTATCGAAGCCGATCAGGCCGATAGCGCATCGACCTGCTTCATGAGTTCTTCAAGCTTGGCAACGATGCGGTGTTGTTCTTCCAAAGGAGGAATTGGCACGGGCAATTTTTTAACATCAGATACATTGATGTGTTTAACCCCTATTCCCCTCTGCTTCTCTGTGAGCAATGAAAGCGTTCCTTTGCTCATCAAATATATTTGTAGAAACGAGGAATCAATCCATTCTCCTGGTCGAATCAGCATCACTCTCTGCCCCATACAGACCTTGACATCCGCAGGAACCCTAGCCGCGCGCCCAATAGATCCTTCTCTCGTATAAATTACATCGTCCGCTTGAATAGTCAATCGGGTGATTCGTGCACGATAGATTTCCTCTGTAACGTATCTCCACTTAGTGATCTTCCCCAAATCATCAATGCAGTTGGTATCAATCGCCAAATACTCTGTCTCTGAGTCACAGTACTTCGGGGTTGAGTGCGGACAATCAACAACATTTGGAACGATAGAAGACAATACCCCCCATTTCCACTTCTCAGGAATCTCAAACGGCACATCCTCCGGTACTTCACCGATTTGTTCCACGGCAGGTTCGTCGTCAAGTTGCGGGACGAGCTTACCCATCACCGCTTCCTGAAGGATCTTCCCCCTCAGCACACCAGCGAACGTCTGCAACTCCCGATAGGCCTTCTCAGCACGGTCAATCTCGGCAAAGGATTCTTCGAGCTTGGCAACGATGCGGCGTTGTTCTTTAAGAGGAGGAATAGGAATCGAATTCTTCAACAAAGTTTTTCGATCAATCCCAGGGATCATGCTTTTGGCGTTTTTAGCCAACGTCTCGGCTATTGAATCAATGAAGAGTCGCAAGAACTTTCCTTCAACAATCTCTGGCTTCGCTCGTAAAGCCATTATTTGTCGGGCTATATGCATGTCGCCAACTGTATTGAAAGCAGTCTTTCCGACAGTTCCCTTACACGTTAGCAAGAGATCTCCTTTGACACTTTTTACTGAGCAATTTTGAGTCCATCTTGTGATGAGAACTCTCGAATCGATAATTTGGCTAGCCCCTGTTATGTAGGGAACAGACGGAGCCTCTGACTCAACGTCCAGAATTTCCCCTTTCTGCAAATCTCGACCTGACAGTAGTTCATAAGCATCTTGAGCAGCAATCCATTTCCACTTTTCAGGGATTAAAAACGGAACATCATCAGGCACTTTGCCGATTTGTTTTACAGCAGGTTCATCATCCCGTTGAGAAACAAGCATGCCCCGAACAGCCTGTTCAAGCAACAGCGCTCTCATCCGATCAAAGTTCATGATGAAGCTCCTTCTTGAGCTTGGCGAACGCGTCCTGAATGGTCGCCACGCGCTCTTCCATACGCTTGAACACTTCATCCATCGTGAGCATTTCTTCTTCGCTCTTCGCTTCGGTCATCCAGGTGATGTCGAGGTTAACTTGATCGCGCTTGAGCAAATCTTCAGCGGCATACTTGCGCCAACGCCCGTTCGGATTCGACTTCGCATCGAACGTCTCCTTTCGCTTTAAGAGGTCGTCAGCGTGGTAACACGTTACGAAATCATCGAGATGCTTGCGGGTCAGCGGATTTGAAACGAGCGTGTGCTTCACATCGGTTCGGTAGTCGTAGTACCAAACGTCCTTCGTCGGTTCACCCTTCGTAAAGAAGAGCACGTTCGTCTGAACCCCTTGCGCATAGAAGAGGCCGGTCGGCAAGCGAAGGATCGTGTGCAGATTGAAATCCGTCAGGAGCTTCTTACGGATCGGCGCACCTTCACGTTCAAACAGAACATTGTCCGGCAACACCACACCGGCACGCCCTCCGCGTTCAAGCATCGACATGATGTGCTGAACGAAATTCAATTGATTGTTCTTCGTTTCGATGATGAAGTTCGGACGATTGATCTCAACAGAACCGGACGGACGCGCACCAAAAGGCGGATTTGCAAGGACCACCCGTGAAAGTTCCGACGGTTCCCGCAATAGTGAGTCTTCGCACTTGATTGGGCTGCTGTTCATGCCAACGCCGTGGAGGTACATGTTCATCGAGCCCATCGTGACGACGAGCGGGGTGATGTCACTGCCATGCAGAGCATTGTTTCTCAGGAACGTCTGCAGTTTTTCGTCCATGGACTGGTCTTTCATGTGCGAGAAGGCCGAAAGTAAAAAACCGCCGGTCCCGCAAGCCGGGTCGGTCACTGTCTCACCGATGCGTGGTTGGACGACATCCACAATGGCATCGACGAGCGGACGCGGTGTGAAGTACTGTCCCGCCCCGCTCTTCTTATCCTGACCGTTTTTCTGAAGGATGCTTTCATAGAGTGCCCCCTTCAAATCTCCGTCCATCAAGAGCCACTGCTGCTGATCGATAAAGGAGACAAGCTTCTCAAGATATACAGCGCTTTCGATTCGGTTGGCTGCTTTCGTGAAGATCGTACCGACGAGGCCGGAACGACGGCTCAGCACATCGAGCGTACGTTCGTATTGGTAGAGCAGGTCTTCACCGGTTTCCTTGAGTAAGTTTTCCCAACGGTAGCCTTCCGGAACGGCAGATTTTTCCATAAAGAAGTCAACACGTTCGCGATCCATCTTGAGAAAGAGCATGTAGGTCAACTGTGTCAGGTAGTCGGTGAACCCGACTCCAGCACCGGCCATGATGTCGGCCAATTGCCAGACCTTTTTGATGAGGGATGCTTCGGTGACTTTGGTTTCAGCCATTTCTTATGCTGCCTTGAGGATGAATTCGTTAAGAGAGAAGAGTTCTTTATTCGCTGCGTCCGGCGAACGGCAGAAGCGAAGGAGACCGCCCGCCAGCTCCGGCATGATTTGGATCAGACCTTTAAGTTCGCAGCTGCCGTTCTGTGCAATGTAGAAGGCGATTTTACGGAATAGTTCTTTCTGCTCAGTTGTGATTGAACGCTGAACCTGACCGCACCAAAGTTCAAAGCGTTGGGCGGTAAGCGACGTGAGTGTGTAGAGCGAATCGATCATGTTGAAGGCGTACCGCACCAATTGAATCAGGTCGGTTACAGCCTGTTGGTCACTTCGCAAGGGCGTCACTTTGTCTGGGCAGATGAGGGCATAGTCGTTCCAGAGCCGTCCGACATGGAACCCAGGCAACGACATCGAAAGGTGTTTCGCCAAATCATCGATGGCGGCCCGTGTGATCTTCCCGGACTCCTCGTTGTAAATCAGTCGCAGGGCCTCGATATCGTCGCGGTGTGCACGCACGTATTCTTCGAACGCCATCGTTGAAGCTTTGGCGTTTTCCATCGAGAACCCAGCGGAGACAACTGAGTCGGTCTTGCCCAAAATTTCCTTGACGTAACCCTTGACAATCTCGACCAACTTCTTTCTGGCCGGGATATTCGTGAGCAAGTCACGAACAACCGCCATGCGTTCGCGGTTCTCATGCGATGCCGACACAAATGGCGGCAAATTGCCTTTGTCCAACGCATCCATAATGGTCTTCGCCCACGTCAGCGGAGAAATTGGCGAGAATTCTGCATACTCCTGTAAGTCTTCAGGATCCGCTCGGTTGCCAATGCAGCTGAGTTTTGAAGCTAACAAATGGAAGTAATCGTCCGGCAAATGACCTAATGCCATCTGTTCAAAGAGCGCCTCAAGCGTCGGATTGATCGGATGCGCTCCGTCTTTATCGTCCAAGCTGGGGACGTACTTCTCGCTCTCCGTCACACCGACCGCGTCAACGATATAAAAGAGTTCCTTGCTCTTGGCGTTCGGCGTGACAGCCTGCAGCTGCGACGGCGTAATGGTGCGGCAGCCGCGTCCCTTCATCTGCGCGTAAAGCGTTTCAGAGTGCACGTCGTTAAAGAAAATCAGCACTTCGAGCGGACGCACGTCAGTCCCGGTCGCCACCAGCGTCACTGTCACGGCAATGCGAAAGTTCACGTCGTAGCGAAATTGCTTGATGCGTTCGTTGGAGTTCCCAATCGAATAGGTGATCTTCTGAACAAAGTGATCGTCCGTCCGATTGAAGACCTCTTTTGCTACCTCCACAATCAATTGGGCGTGAGCGTCCGACACGGCAAAAATCAGCGTTTTCGGCAGATAGTCGAAATTCGGTTCTCGCTCCGGATAAAACTGCGTATAGACCGCATCTTTATATTCCTGAAGCACTTTTCGGATCTGGTCGCGAACGACAACGCTTCGGTTGAGGTCGGCCTTTGAGAACTCACGCTCTTCGATCGCAACTTGCTGATGCCTCTTGGCATCAAGGCGATTCGTCACTTCGAGCTTGTCACCCGTTTCAATCGTTCCTCCCTCTTCGGTGAGTTCGGTTTTGATTCGGTATATACGGAAGGATACGTTCACGTCATCGAGAACGGACTGCTCGTAGGTATAGTTCGCCACGCGGTTATTGTCGAAGAACGCCAGCGTTTCCGGGATTGGCGTGGCGGTCATCCCGACGAGTCTCGCTCTATTGAAGTAGGTCAGCACTTTCTGCCAGTCGCTGTATATCGAACGGTGGCACTCGTCAATGATGATGAGATCGAAGAAATCGGGGGGCAACGTAGGGTTGGCCGGCAATTCCACCACATCCCCTTCGTGATGACCCATACCGGCATCTTCGTCTTCTTCGGAATACGAATCGGTGTTTCCAGTCAACAGCGAATAGAGCCGCTGGATCGTACTGACGACGATGCGCGTGCGAGGATCGATCGGGCTATTCGTCAGCTGCTCGACCCAGAAGATTTCGGAGAGGGGCTTGCCGCTTTCTGTCAACTTGAAGGTCTTGAGTTCTGTAGCGGCAGCCGTTCCAAGATTGTTGCGGTCCACGAGAAAGAGCACGTGCTTCATCGGCGTGAAGGACAGCATCCGGTATGCCATCATGCATGCTGTAAAGGTCTTTCCTGAGCCGGTCGCCAAAACCATGACTGCGCGGCGCTTGCCCTCTTTGAAGGACGCTTCCAGATTATTAACTGCTTCGTATTGACACTTGCGAAGTCCCTTCGGGGACAAGTACGGCAACCCGTCAAACTCTCCGAGTTGAAGACGTCGAACTAAATCCCACGGACGCGGGAACTTCGTGATGATTTCGTACTTCGCGTTCGGCTTGAGACAATCCTTGAAGGCGATCTCCTTGCCGTTTGAGAGATAAACGAACGGCAGCGGCAAAACCCATGTAGGGTACCAAGGCTTCACTTGCTTCGTGTAATTCTCGGCTTGAGCAATCAGGTGCGGATTGCTGAGCGAAATCTCTTCGCGTTTGGCTTCGAGTACGGCAGCTGCCTTTCCGTTAATCAACAACAGGTAATCCGCTTCGAGACCGCCGCGCATGGCGGCTTCACGGACCGCGACGGCGGTCATGACGGGGGCGTACTCGTCACGGTTGATGACTTTCCAACCCGCATCTTCCAACTTGCGGTCAATCCACTCCCGCGCTCTTTCTTCGGGTTTCAAATTGGTCATGACCTTTTTCCTTCTTATTCTTTGGACTTGCCGCATTCCAAATAGCGACATGCACTCGTTCGACTGATGCCAATGATTCGGGAAACTTTGGCAAGTTCGATACCTTCGCGCTGCCGCTCTATGACGATGATGCGTTCGAACTCGTTAAACGCACTGACGATCGTCAGCATTAGTTTCGATGTGCTGGAGACGTTCTCCCCGTCCTCAAAGCGCAAACCTTCTTTCATAAATTGGAGCGTAACACCGCGATGCGTCAATTCTTCGACCAAGCGGAGAAAATCGGCAAGACTTCGACCGAGGCGGTCGAGGCTGCAGCAGACGGTTGTGTCGCCGTACTGAACTTTGTCGAGGCGTTTGTCGGGCTCAGGCCGGCCGGGGTTTTGATCTGAGCTGACGCGGAAGTAACCGAAGATATGTGTCATGGATGTTCCATCAAGGTTAGCACCCAAAGATTGGTACACAAATGCACTGTCAGAGTCGACTTTAGCCAATAATGGTGGAGATTGTATGCACTCTGGGTTGTGTCCACTCGGGGCATGCTGATGGAGAAGAAAACGGTCGTGCTGATCTCTGGTACTTTGTTTCGCTGCTTTATTCTCTCTAATGAGCAATTCGGCTGATTCGTTTTCTGCGAGCTCTGTGAAAAGGGACGCTTCGCCGGCAATGCTTGCATGGCCGGCATTATTCGGAGGGAGATTGATTTGAAACGATCACTTTTGACATGGTTTCTTGTCGCGCTCATCTCAGGCTGCTCCGCTGCGATTGAATATCACCCATTCGTAGGAGATGAGCAAGTTCTTAAAGGCTCTGGCGGTGCGTGCGATATCGCTAATGGGGTTGAGATATGGATCAAGGGTGCACCCTCCAAGCCATTCACCGTCATTGGGTACATTGACGGTCAATACACCGAGGACATTGGGGAAGAAGCAGCTTTGAAGCGACTGATCGCAAAAAAGGTAAAAGAGGTTTCCGGTTCTGGTGTAATTCGTACGTCCCGCCATTCAGGTCAGGGCGATTCGTACTTTTTCGGCAATGTCCTTATCACCGATACGGATATCAAAGACGAGTACATCGTTTTCCGCTATCAGTAGCGTACGTTGGCAAGTGCTCTCAGAGGACTTGCCATCGATTACCCATCACTGTTGGAGCTCACTTGTTATTTGACATCATCGCTGATTGCTGCGTGTGCCGCAGTGTCATTTTGACGACCAACATGCCCGCGGCGGAGTGAAGCGAGGTCTTTTGCGATGAGTGCGTGCTTACGGTCATTCTTGACGGCATCGTGCATCACGGATATCTCATCAGAGACACAGGAGACAGTTATCGATTGACTCACTCTCTAATGGCATAAAGACCCACCATCCGCTGAGAACTTTGCTGTCAATAGCGGTTGGTTTTACTTGCTTGCTGACACCTTCTCGTGAGCATGCTTAGGTCTAGTTGAGACTGATCTAACTGCGTCATGTACTCTTCCACTATCAAGAATGAAGTGCGTCAGCCAGAACATGGTCACCATTGAAGTTTGGGATGAATTTCGCTTCTGCCGTTTTTCCCACTTGCATGAAGCCCTTGGTGATGCCGATCTCATCTGCGTGACGAATAACCTTCTGATATTCGAGTGTTGTCAAGGGACGATTGATCTCCGGATGCAGACATGCTTTATAGATCGGCATGTATTGGTTCATAACCGAAACGAAAACGTCATCTCCGAAAGTGTCATGAATCCAATCCAGACAGCGGCAGCTGTCTCTCCATTGCCAGGGAAGAACCAGATGACGGATGATCATGCCTCGTTTTAAGAGACCGTCATCGCCAAGCCTGGCAGGACCCGTCATCGCGAACATCGTACGGATAGCTTCGGAGGCATATTCGAAATATTTCGGAACGCCAGAATATTTTTCACCCAGCCGACTGTCAAAATACTTGAGATCCGGCAGAAAGATATCCACCAAGCCATCGAGCATCCTGAGCGTCTCAGGGAGCTCATAAGCGTTGGAGTTATATACAACTGGAAGTTTTAAGCCCTGAGCTTTGGCAGAGAGAAGCGCTTCACGAATTTGGCGGGTGTAATGACCGGGAGTCACCAACTCAATGCATGATGCTCCGCGTTCAGCTTCTTCAAGAAAAATATCGGTGAGCCTGGCTGTGGTGACCTTGAGGCCTTTGCCCCCAGCACTGATTTCATAGTTTTGACAAAAGCAGCACCGTAAATTGCAGTGTGAAAAGAAAACGGTGCCGGCACCGTTTCCGCTCTCAAGGATCGGTTCTTCCCAAGCGTGGAGACTGACCAGTGCGATCTCAACGTCATCAGTGGCGCGGCAGATGCTGCGCTTCAGACCTTGAGGGGTCGAACGGTCCGCGCCGCAGCGGCGAGGGCAAAGATTGCAGATCATGGCAAAAATGCAGAATCGTTGTGCGGCTGAGCATAAGCCGCAATCGGGTTTCTTATTATCGACTTCCAAAACCGATTTCGACCGGAATGGTATTCCTTTTCGACGACTCACGTATCTCCGCATGGCACGGCTTTGCCGCTGTAGTGAGAATAGAGTATTACGTCTTTATTTAACTGCCTAACATCATGGACAGCGTTGCGCTCATCGCACCTGATTTTTCGATCATTCTGCTGGGATTGCTGCTGCGGCTGAAGTTCGAATATTCAGAAGATTTCTGGAAACAGGCCGAACGGCTTGTTTTCTACGTGCTTTTCCCGCCGCTGCTTTTCACCTCCATCTCTGGGTCCAGCCTTTCGCTCGGAGAATCTGCTGGGTTCCTGGCCGCAGGCATCGGGGCGATGCTGATCGGCGTCTGCGCGTCTTGGTGCATTCGCTATTTGGTGAAGGCTGATCCGGTCACCCATGCATCACTCTTTCAATGCGGCTTTCGCTTCAACACTTATATTGGTTTTGCCCTTGCTCTGAAGCTTTTTGGTGATCAGGGTTTTGCACTTCTGGCACTTTTGATCGCTTTTTGGGTGCCGATTTCAAACACCATTGCGGTGAGTGCGCTCGCTGGTGCTGTGGCCAAACGTGATGCAGCCTTGGGTGAGCAGACAAACGGCTCTAAGCCCAGCCTCATGGTTGTTACGGGCAAAGCGGTTGTCCAAAATCCGCTCATTATCGCGACGGTTCTTGGACTCTGCTGCAATCTTCTCGGCATCACAGTACCCGCAACCATCCATCACTTCTTAAAGGGACTTGGCAATGCTTCGCTGGCTATGGGGCTGCTTTGCATCGGTGCCGGTCTGCGCTTTGCAGCGCTTCGCGGAAGCTGGGGGCTTATTCTCACCGGCGCCGTGCAAAGACTGATGCTTTTGCCGCTTGTCGCTTGGGGAGTGACAGCAGCCTGCGGACTGCCGCCGGCAGCGGCGGGAGTCGTCATTCTTTTTGCGGCTCTGCCGACAGCACAGTCGTGCTATGTGATGACGGCCGCTATGCACGGCAACGCGCCGGCTGTTGCTGCCGCAACATCCCTGCAGACATTAGCAGCAATAGTGACGCTGCCCATCTGGATTTCGCTTGCGATTCTTTGATTCAAGCCATCAAAAAGAGCCGCTTTCGCGGCTCTAAAGTCTTGCCGACAAACAACGTCTGCCGGCAGGGAAAACAAAACTGCTGTTAATCTTTGTTCTTGCGGTTCTTTGCAGGAACAAGCGCCTCAATATCGGCCGTGCGGATCGTGAAGAGTCGGCAGAGAAGCTTCTCGGCAAGAGCTTCGGCCTCAGCAATGACCTTCAGATTGAAGGCATCAAGGTGACTGCGGGCAGCCGCTTCACTCGTAGCCTTAAGGGCAAGATACTCTTCTTCCATACGCTGCTGGGCAGCAGATGTTTCAGCTTCGAAGGCCGCAAAGGCTTCATGCACGATCGGCGCAAGCTTCGGGTAGTCCGTCATGGCGAGCGTCTGCAGGCGGCGGAACTTCCAGTAGGCCGATTCCGTATCGCACTGATCGGTCCCCTTGCTCCATGATGCCGGAACTTGTGTGAGACCAGCATAGAAGGGAATGAAGACCGAAAGATCAGCCATGCCGAGGGCGACATAGATGACTTGGCCGATTTCCTTCGGAAGCCACGGACGCACCTGCATGACGTGAGCTTCATACGTGCGGAAAACGCTGATCGGACGCCACGGTTCATCGCCGCGCAGGCCGTGACCATACGGGTCATGCTCGGTGCCGGCGAAATGGTCGCGCATCAGCGCCTTGGCATCCTCAATGGTTCCCTTGCGCTCGGGCGTGAGGAACACGGGGAAGCTGCGGCCGGCGTCTGGGTTCTGTTCAAGCGACGGGTTGAGACGCTTCTGCATGACCCAGACACGCGGGTCGTTATAAGTACGGTCGCGGTCGTCGTCACGCGTATAGGCCTTGGAAAAATTGAATTCACCGTCGGTTTCGGGGTTGTAGAGTCCCTTTTCGACAGCAAATTCAACCAGGTTCTTCGAGGCCATCTGGTCGTCGGAGGCCGGGTCATAAGTTTGGAAGCGTCCCTGATTGCCGGAGGCAAAATAGGTGTCGGCTGGGATACGCTGCGCAAGCCAATGGTGGCCGGAACCGGTTTCAAGGTACCAAACCTCGGTTTCGTCAACGAACGCTACGCCGAAACCTTCACCGCACCCCTGCGCTTCAATGATGCGGCCAAGTTCTGCAGCGCCTTCGCGTGCGGTGCGGCAGCGGCAGAGCAGTACGTCGGCGATGTCGTCCTCGGTAATGCCCGTTTCCTTGACGTACGGATCAACGGCAAGTGCGGCTTCAGAGGCGAAGATCGATTCCGTGCCGGTGAGTCCCATGCCGGCTTCGTTGAAGCCGCAGGCACCGTGAAGCTGCGTCTTCCAGTTGGGAATCGTCGTATAGCGCAGGGAATTCTCCGGAAGCGGGTAGGTGAAGTCATTCACGCCGCCGTGCGCTTTGCAGCTGTAAAAACCGGTCTGACCCTGGCGGGCAGGATGAATGACGAAGTGCTGGGCTTTAAGCGAGGAGCTGTCGGCGCTGCGGGCGACGATGAATGAGCCGTCGGCGGAAGCCTTTTCGCCGAAAACGATGGTGGTGCACATGCTCTTTAAATATCTCCGCTTGTGTGGATTTTGATGTGGGCAGCTGCAGTGTTTGAACTGCGCAGCTGCGGTTGAGTTTAGCAAGTTCATGCCAAATGCCAATCCCGCAGTGAGGGTGGTTTTTTGTGCAGTATCACGGTTCGTCGGGAGCTTAAGCTGCGGGCTTTCCGGTTGGAGCGTTAAGGCATTATTAGAATGCGCTGTGAGGTCGTCGGAAAGATCGCTCCGCGGCAGGATGTATACGAGAAGGAATGGTTATGAAGATCGGTGAGAACGCCACAGGGTTCATTAAAGCTGCGGCCGGTTCGCCTCGGGTGCATCCTGGAGAACCGATGAAAAACGCAGCGGAAATCTGCTCGGTCATCGATCAGGCTGAAGCCCTCAAAGCGGATGTGCTGGTTTTGCCCGAACTGGTGCTCTCGGGGTATACGGCAGCAGACCTCTTCTTGCGGGCGCCGCTTCTCGAAGGTGTTCTGACGGCGCTCGAATGCATTAAAGATCATCTGAAGCGGCCTGAATCCGAGGGACTCATCGTTGTCCTTGGAGCGCCGATTCGTGCGGATGGCCGGCTTTTTAACTGCGCCGTTTTCCTGCAAAACGGCCGGGTTTTAGGCATTGTTCCCAAGAGTCATCTGCCTAACTATCAGGAATTTTATGAAGCGCGCTGGTTTTCGCCCGCTTCTGAGGCGGTGAGCAGCACCGCGGAACTCTTGGGCGACACGGTTCCTTTCGGCACAGATCTGATCATCGAATCAGCATCGGGTTTAGCGATCGCCGCAGAAATTTGTGAAGATCTTTGGGTTGCTCAGCCGCCTGCGGCAGCAGCGGCAGCTGCGGGAGCCAACGTTATCGTTAATCTTTCCGCCTCTAATGAAATAGCAGGCAAGGCGAAGTTTCGCCGCGAACTCGTGCGTCTGCAGTCTGCACGGTCCATGTGCGCATACGTTTATGCATCTTCGGGCGAGGGTGAGTCGACAACGGATTTGGTTTTCTCCGGACACATGCTCGCGGCCGCCGGCGGGCGCATCGCGGCGGAATCCATTTGGCAGACCGGCATGATTTCGGCCGATATCGATCTGGAGCGCATTGAGCTCGAACGCATTCGCTTTCGTTCATTTGCGCAGGGTGTTGAGGCAAAGCCCTGCCGCCGCATTCATGCGGCGCCAACGCCCTCGGCACGCTCGGCACTGTGGCCCGCCAAGGTGGATCCGACCCCCTTTATTCCTAAAAATGCTGATCGCCGACGAGAGCGCGCCAGGGAAATTTTGCGCATGCAGTGCGCGGGGCTGACGGAGCGATTGCGCAAGACGGGGATTGCCCGCGTTGTGATCGGGGTTTCCGGCGGTCTCGACAGTACGCTGGCGCTCCTCGTTGCGGCTGCGGCTATGGATGAGCTCGGACGTCCGCGTTCGGACATCCTCGGCATCTCCATGCCGGGCTTTGGTACTTCTTCGGGAACGCGTGCCAGTGCAGAGGCACTGATGCGGGGGCTTGGCATTGAATTCCGCACGATCGATATTCGTCCGGCTTGTCGGCAGCACTTTGCCGATATTGGGCATCCGGAAGATCGCTATGACGTGGTTTTTGAAAATGCTCAGGCGCGGGAACGCACGCAGATTCTCATGGATGTCGCCAATGCTGTCGGCGGTCTTGTGCTGGGAACGTCCGATATGAGCGAGCTCGCTCTGGGCTGGGCCACATTCAACGGCGACCATATGTCCATGTACGCGGTCAACGCCGGCGTGCCGAAGACGCTTGTGCAGTATTTGGTGCGCGTTTTCGGCGAGATGCATCCTGAGCTTGAAGAGGTGCTGGCCGGCGTGCTCGCAACGGAGATTAGTCCGGAACTGCTGCCGCCCGATGCCGCCGGACGCATTCAGTCCACTGAGGCTGCGCTCGGCCCCTATGCGCTTCACGACTTCTTCCTCTATCACGTGATGAAGTCTGGCTTTGCCAGAGCCAAAATTGAAACGCTTGCGGCGATTGCCTTTCCGGAGATTGACAAAGCTTTGCTCAGCAAAACCGCGGCAACTTTCTTCCGTCGGTTCTATGCGCAGCAGTTTAAGCGAAGCAGTATGCCCGACGGCCCTAAGATCGGATCTGTGGCACTCTCGCCGAGAGGTGATCTGCGGCTGCCTTCGGATCTCGGGCCCATTGAATCCTGAGGCCGCGCCGGATCGGCTTCGTGCGCTCAGCGTTCAACGGTCACATTGGAAAAGAGCACGACGGTTTCGTCTCCCTGAGGTCCCGTCATGGTGAGTTTTTCCAAATAGCTGCCCGCTTCGGCTTGGATGTGCTTGACCACCTGGGCGAGTTCGGGTGATTTGGGATCGGCTGAAATGTGAACTCGTCCTTCTGACTGAGCGGCGCTGACCGCAAAAAGGTCGGAGAGTGCATCGAATCGGCCGCCCATTACGCTCGTCAGCAGCGTGCAGATTCGGCCGACTGCAGGAATTTCAGCGGCAGTGAGTGCCTGCTTCTCGCCGGCGGCTTCCAGAAATACGCCTTCGGGCGTGACCTTCATGAGTGAGGCAAAGGGTGTTTGCGTCTGCCACACGAGGCTCTCACCCTCGAGCGTGAAATGTCCTCGGCTCAGCATGGGTTTGGGAAAGCCCGGCACGGAGCGGCGTTCTTCAAAGGTTCCTTCAACACGCTTGGCAGCCAAGGGGGCGAGGAGCGCTCGTACGTCGGCAGAAAGCGCCCCGTCTTGCAGTGTCTGCGTGGCCGGTGAAATATCTGCGCCCTTCGCGGCATGAACGTATCCGCCCAAGCCAATCGCAAGAACGGCAGGAATAACGGCTCCAGAGGCTATTCGGATAAAGTGAGCGGCTGCTTTCAAGAGAGACTCTCCCAGAAATCATAATAGTTGGCCCAGTCGAGCGGGGAGGACTTAAGTTCCTCTTCAAGATGCATGGCATAGCGGGCCGCCATGTTTTGGAGGTGCTCTGCGCGAGCTTTGCGCGGAATGCGGCCGGCAGCGGCGAGCTCAAAGAACTTGACGCGGTAGCGTCGTTCTTTTGCCTTCGGGCGCGTGCAGACCATCATGCGAAGCGGCAGGCCAAGCAGGTCGGCGAGCAGTGCGCCGCCCGTAGGAAAGCGGGCAGGGCTGCCAAAGAAAGGGACGGCTTGGGAAGCCTCGGATCCCATCGGCGTTCGGTCGCCTGCCAAAACAATATAAGCGCCTTGGGAAGCACGGTCCGCGAGCTCCATGACGAGCGCGGGCGAGAGCGCAGAGCCGATTTCAAAGAGTTCGACTTGCGGCGGCCGTGCGCCGGCACGTTCGAGGAGCTCATTAAACCGTCTGGCATGCCCGGTATGCTGCAGGATCACAATGGGGTGGCTGCTGTAGGCGGGCGATGCCTGAGAGAGGAGTTCCTGACACCCCGTGTGCGACGTGAGAATGACGCATCCCGCTTTAGGCGCATCTTTGCGAAAGGGCTCGTCTCCGCTCACATCGAGCGCTGCCAAATGGTCTTCCCCCGAAAGCGCACAGAATTTTTCAAGAATAGCCAGCGAAAACCGCTCCAGCTGGGCCAATCCGGAACGGGCGGATGGGGCCGATGTGCCGAAATCCTTGAGGAGAAAGGGAGCTGCTCGGTCGACTCGCTGCTGATAGTCGCAGACGACTGCCCTCAGACGGGGAGAGGAGAACCAGTAGACGGCATTCACCATCCGCAAAACTATTCTGAAGGGCAGAGCGCCGCAATGGCGGTGAATGAAAAGCAGGATGCGGATGCCGAGTACGCTGGTGCGTTCGGTCAAAGTCGGCCATTCCGGCAGCTTGCTGGAATGAAGAGGCTGCCGGTGCTTTTCTTCGTCATTGGAGAGGTCTGCCGCCCTCGAGGGAGTGATTCGAGACATCCAGAATTTAGATTGAGCGGTCCGAGGATCCCGGTCGGTCAACCGCTTCCTGCTCGATTTGGGCCAATGCACGATCCGCGTTTCGTTTGGCAACCGTTGCGGCATGAAAGGCGCGCCGTGCCCGTTCATTTTCTTCGGGCGTCATGGGCGGACGTTTAGGGGCAGCTTTGGCCTGAGGCTTCACGGGTGCAGCTGCCGGCTGAGCGGTTTTCGGCGCTTTGGACTGCGGGACCGTTTTGCCTTTAGGCATGGAGCAGCAGGACTTTCTTGAACCCGACGGACACTCGCATTCAGCCGTCCAGCCGAAGATACGCGACCACAAGATGATCGGCATGCGCGTAGCCATTTGCAGGAAGAGCCGGCTGTGCATCCAGCTGATGCGCATGGTGTCCTTAAACGGTGCATAGTGACTGACACCGTCTTTGGGGTAGGTGACGGCAACGGGAACATTTTTCACCCGCACGCCAGCCCAAAGGAGGCGCACCAAAATTTCCGGATCAAACTCCATGCGGCGTCCGATGCGGGCGTTTTCGCAGATGGCGAGCGCAGAGTCCAGAGGATAGATTCGCAAGCCGCACATTGCATCCCCAAAGGACATGGAAAGACTGTTGACGGAACACCAGAAGTTGGTTACCCGTCGGCCCCACTTGCGGGCGGGCGGCGCAGAGGCGTCAAACTGCGGCGTGCCGCAGATCAGAGCGTGCGGGAATTTCTGCGCGAGGCGGATCAAATTCGGCACCGCGCCGAAATCGAGCTGCCCGTCGGCATCAATCTGCAGCACATGCGTGAAGCCCATGCGGACGGCGGCTTTAAAACCGACAATGACGGCAGCGCCTTTGCCCTGGTTGAAGGGCTGATGGATCACCTTCACCTGAGGGGCGGCGAGACGATCGCAGAGACTCTTGGTGGGTTCGTGTGAGCCGTCATCAACGACAATGACAGGAAGCGCAAGCTGTCGAAGCGACTGCACGACGGATTCGAGCTTGGCCGGCTGGTCATATACCGGAATAACGGCAACAATTTGAATTTGCGGCCGCTGAGTCGGTGATGCCGTGCAGGGCGACTGGCGGATGCCGGAACGCGCAGCTGCCACAGCAGCTGCGGGAGTGCCGATGCCTGCCGCGCCGACGGGCTTAGTTTGAACTTTTTGCGATGCTTGAGCCGGGGAACCCCCGGGCTCGGACTGCAGTTGATCTTCCGTCGATTCGGTCATATTGCTGCGGGCGCAATGCACGGAATCCAGAAGGGACAAGCGATGCGCAGGCTGGTAATGATGTTCGAGACGGGATTTTACGTTTTTATGACGCTTCGGGCTAGGGCAATATGGGTGTTGGAGAGGTTTCCCGAGGAACTTAAGCAACAGATTTCTATTCTTTGCTTTATTGGCGGATGCATACACGAAATAGCTTAAGCGTCAAAGGTATACTTCCAAATTCGTCACCTGCAGCCGCAGATCGCCAACTCCATCCCCATCGAGCCGCTAATGGACCATTCGCTGCCTTTGATTTCGACGCTGGTTATCGCTTTTTCACTTGCGCTTGTCTTCGGTTTTATAGCCGAACGTGTCTTCCGATCGCCGGCTCTCGTGGGTTATCTGCTCGCGGGCATTGCGGCGGGCAAGTACACGCCCGGCGTCGTTGCGGACGCTGCGCTCGCCTCGCAGCTCTCGGAAATCGGTGTGATGCTGCTGATGTTCGGCGTTGGCCTTCACTTTTCGCTCAAAGATCTTTGGTCTGTCAAAAGTGTTGCTGTGCCGGGCGCAGTTTTGCAGATGACGATCGCTACTGCGCTCGGAGCGTGCTTTGCGCATTGGTTCTTTGATCGGCACTGGGCGGAAGCCATCGTGCTTGGCGTATCGCTTTCGTGCGCTTCGACTGTAGTGCTCCTAAAGGCACTTGACGTGCGCGGCAAACTGACGAGTCCCGACGGACGCATTGCGGTGGGCTGGCTGGTGGTCGAAGATATTGCCACCGTGCTCATCCTCGTGCTGCTGCCGCCCTTTGCCAATCTGATGATGCCGGGGACGCCCGGGGCCTCGACGCGTCTGGCCAATGCCGACATTCTCTGGATGATCGGTCAGACGCTTTTCAACGCCGCGCTTTTTGTGGTCGTCATGCTCGTCGTCGGCCGCCGAGTGCTGCCTTGGGCCATGGGGCAGGTTGCCCGTACGGGGTCGCGCGAACTCTTCACGCTCTTTGTACTGGCCGCAGCGGTCGGCGTCGCCTACGGCGCATCGGAAATCTTCCATGTGAGTTTTGCGCTGGGGGCCTTCTTTGCCGGCATGGTGATGCGTGAAAGCCGCTTTGCGCATCGTGCGGCGACGGAATCGCTGCCGCTGCAGGACGCCTTCTCCGTACTCTTCTTTGTCGGCGTCGGCATGCTCTTTGACTGGCATATCCTGCTCGAGTCCCCGCTTGAGGTTTTAACCGTTCTGCTGATTATTCTCTTCGGCAAATCGATTGGTGCATTCGGTCTCGTTTATTTCATGCGTTATCCGCTCCATACCGCCATGATTGCGGCGGTAGCGCTGGCGCAGATCGGCGAATTCTCCTTCATTTTGATCGGTCAGGCGGTAGAGCTTGGCTTGGCGGATATGTCGACGGTTAATCTCGTTGTGGCCGGCGCCATTCTTTCAATCGCGCTGAATCCAGGACTTTTCTGGGCAGAGCCGCACATCAGCCGCTGGCTGACCTCTCGATTTGCTTGGGCGAGACGCGCAGCAATGCGCCACGCGCCTTATGAATCCCTTCCTGCTGATACGGAGGCCGAAAAGCTTCAGGGACAGGCTGTCGTGGCTGGTTCCGGACCGCTTCTGGATCGCCTTGCGGTGTCCCTCGAAGAAAGCGGTATTCCGGTCGTGGCAGTGAGTTCTGATGAAGCCAATGCCAAGGCGCTCGACGATCGCAAGATCTCTGTCGTTTTGGGAGATCCGAGTACTGAGGAGACTTGGATTCACGCGCATTTGCATAACGCCAAGCTGCTGGTGCTGCTCGAATCGGGTGCGGAGTCACTGCGCATTGCCGAGGCTGCTCGACGCGTTTCGCCCAATCTGCCCATTGTGGTGGCCGCTACTTCTCGCGGCATTTGGCCTGAAGTGAAGATGGAGAAGGTGACTTTTCTTTCGACCGTTGAGGCTTCTGCGCGCTTGATTTCCGCTCAGACGGCCGCTGCTATGCGCGCAGATATCACGCTCGGCAATCCGGTTTGCAAGGGAGATGTTGAGGCTGCGGCCGCAGAGGCAGCCCGACAGAGTGAAGCACAGGCACGAGCTGAAGCCGGCCCGGGGGTAGGCATGACGGATGAGATGGAAGGCGCGGCTGCTGAAGATGCTGCCGAGGCAGATGCGCAGGAAGCAGCCGCTCAAAAATCAGCTAAGTGGAGTTTTTCGCGCCTCTCCGGATTGAATAAGCTCAAAGGTGTTTTTAAGCGCTCAAAGCCTGCAGCAACGGATCAGCCGATGGAACCGGCGAAACCAGCGGAAGCTGCTCAGCCCGCCGATATCGCATCAGCGAATGCTGCGTCGGACCCTGCCCCTGAGGTCGGTTCGCCGGAGCCGGCAGCGCCTCAAGTGAAGGCAGAAGCTGAGACTGAAACGCTCAAACCTGCTGACAAATCCTAAGCAGCCTCTCTTTGAAGGCAAGAAATGAAAAAAGACCGCACGGAGGATAACTCCGCTGCGGTCTTTCGCATTTTGGTCAGTCCGATGAGGCTCGCGGCAGCGGACAAAGGTTGGTATGCCTGAGCTGCGTCTCTTTGGAAACCGCTTTGCTAATTCGATTCAGTTGATGCAAAAAAAGATATAGAACAATCAAATTGCATTGAAAAACAAGGAAACATTATTGAGGAAAAGGGCGGAATGCGCAAAAAATGGCTTCGATTCGCTTTAAGCTCAATCGGCTAGTGGAAAAGCCCTAAAAGCCTCGTTAGACGGCCCGAACTCGGGTGATAGGATTTTTGACATGCTTCAAACGGCCTCCTCGCCTGCGGGAGGCTCGTCAAGCAGAACGATTTTTTTCTCCGCCCGAGCGTCGGCGGCCGACCCACAGACGGACGGCGGAGCGTATTTACTCTTCGGATGAAGCCAAAATGGAAAAAAAGAACATCGACTGGGCGAAGCTCGGATTTGCCTATACCCCGACGGACTACCGTTATCAGGATGAGTGGGAAAACGGCGCTTGGGAAGGCGGCAAGCTCATCACTGACAAGCACATCTCGCTGCTGGAGTCCGCCTGCGTCTTCCATTATTCCCAGAGCTGTTTCGAAGGTCTGAAGGCTTATACGACAAAGCAGGGCAAGATCGTCACCTTCCGTCCGGATATGAACGCCGAACGCATGTACAACACGGCCGCCCGTCTGGAAATGCCGAGCTATCCGAAGGAAAAGTTCGTTGAGGCCGTGCTTGAAACGGTTCGCGCGAATGCCGCTTGGGTGCCGCCTTACGGCACGGGCTGCTCGCTTTACATCCGTCCGTTCATGATCGGTTCGGGTCCGCAGATTGGTGTGGCCCCGGCCCCGTCCTTCCTTTTCCGCATTTTTGTAATGCCTGTGGGCGCCTACTATAAGGGCGCAGTGAAGCCCCAGAAGCTCGTGGTGTCGGATTGGGACCGTGCGGCCCCGCACGGCACCGGCGACATCAAGGCCGGCCTTAACTACGCCATGAGCCTGCACCCGACGATGGATGCGCACCGCGCCGGCTATGCTGAAAACCTCTACCTGGATCCGCAGACGCGTACTTACGTTGAAGAGGCCGGCGGCGCCAATGTTCTCTTCGTCGATAAGGACGACAACCTCATCGTTCCGAAGAGCACGTCGATTCTGCCCTCCATCACACGCCGTTCGCTCGTTTATGTGGCCGAACACTACCTCGGTCTGAACGTGATTGAACGCAAGGTGCGTTTCGACGAAGTCAAGGACATGAAGGAATGCTGCCTCTGCGGCACGGCTGCCGTCATCGCCCCTGTCGGCCTCATTCATACGCATGAAGGCGACATCGTTCTGCCTTCCGGCATGGATAAGATGGGCGAAATCAGCGGTCGTCTGCGTAAGACGCTCACCGGCATTCAGGACGGCGAAATTGAAGCGCCTGAAGGCTGGATCCGCGAAGTCTGCTAATAGAAGCTGCGCTTCATCCGGCTTCTCGAGAACCTTTCTCTGCCCCAAGCAAACCGCTGCGGCGGCAGCTCAGGGCTGAAAGGATTCTCAAAAGGCTCCCTGGCGACACGGTCGTTGGGGAGTTTTTTTCGCTTGATTCGTTTCTCTCGCCGTCCTCGAATGATCCGCCGGCGCGAAGTGAAAAAGACCTTTAAAGCAGTCGTTCATCCGCCCTGCGGATACCGACTTTGGGGATGAGGAAAATGCCTGAGGAGGTAAGGTAAACCACTCAAAAGCACAACTCCCGATTTCGTATTATTTGTGATGGATCAAATCGAACTCTCCAATCCACGCGCCTGCAAGACGCTTACGCTTCGTCAACTCGAGCATTCTTCGGTAAGAACCCCGAGACACGGCCGCCGACCTCCCCGCTGAGCGCGACCGCGATCTCTACGACAAACCGTCTGCCCTTCGGGAAGCAGTTGAGGGACCTCTGGCTCTAAAAGCTTTCGGCTCTCAAAGGCGTCCTCGGAAAACGCCGCTCTCTTTGAAGGCGCAGCACGACGCGGGGCGGTCGATTTAGACGGCCGCATCCCGAGGAAGATGAAACATGACGAATTCCTGCGGCTTGTACCGAAGCGAATTTGAGCACGACGCCTGCGGCGTCGGCTTCATTGCGCACATCAAGGGCCAAAAGAGCCACAGCATCGTGAGTCAGGCGCTCGACGTACTGAAGAATCTGCGGCACCGCGGCGCTGTAGGCGCTGATCCCCTGCAGGGCGACGGTGCGGGCATCTTGATTCAGATACCCGATCAGCTCTATCGCGACGATATGATGAATCAGGGCGTGAAGCTCCCGCCCGCCGGCGAATATGGCGTCGGCATGGTTTTTCTTCCGCAGGAGGCGGCTTCACGTCATGCCTGCGAAGAGGAAATTGAACGCGCTGTTGCGGCCGAAGGCCAAATGATTCTCGGCTGGCGTGACGTGCCGATTGACCGTTCCATGCCCATGTCGCCCGTCGTTCGCGAAAAAGAGCCGGTCATTCGTCAGGTGTTCATCGGCCACAGCCCGGATGTGCTGGTGACCGACGCGCTCGAGCGCAAGCTCTACATCATCCGCAAGCGCTCCTCCATTGCCATTGCGAATCTGCATCTCAAGCACTGCAAAGAGTTCTATATCTGTTCGTGCTCGGCGCGCACCGTGGTCTATAAGGGTCAGCTCTTGGCCACACAGGTCGGCATCTACTACCGCGACCTGCAGGATGCACGCTGCATTTCCGCTCTGGCGATGATTCACCAGCGCTTTTCAACCAACACTTTCCCGCAGTGGCAGCTCGCTCATCCCTTCCGCTACATCGCTCACAACGGTGAAATCAATACGCTGCGCGGCAACTTCAACTGGATTCTCGCGCGCGAAAAGCACATTTCGTCGCCGGTCCTCGGCGACGATCTCAAAAAGCTCTGGCCGCTCATTTTCCAAGGTCAAAGCGACTCGGCATCCTTTGACAATGCGTTCGAGCTTTTGACCATGGCGGGCTACTCGCTTGCTCAGGCCGCCTTGATGCTGATCCCGGAAGCCTGGGAAAAGAACAAGACCATGAATCCTCGGCTGCGGGCGCTTTATGAATACAACGCTGCCATGATGGAACCCTGGGACGGACCGGCAGCGGTCGCTTTCACCAACGGCCGTCAAATCGGCGCGATTCTCGACCGCAACGGTCTGCGTCCGGCGCGATATCTGGAGACGAAAGACGATTTGGTGATCCTCGCGTCAGAGTCGGGCGCCGCGGTGATCGACGAAAGCCGCATCCGCCGCCGCTGGCGTCTGGAGCCGGGCAAGATTCTCTTGCTCGACCTGGAGCAGGGCCGCATTATCGGCAATGATGAGGTGAAGGGTTCGCTCGCTGCGCAGCATCCCTATCGCGAATGGATCGACAAGATCCGCATCCGTCTCGACGATATTCCGCAGACGCCTGCCTCCGCTCCGCTTTTGCTCGGACGCAATGAACTCATGCGCGTCTTTGGCTTTAGCCGTGAGGACGTGGAACGCATTCTCAAGTCCATGGCCTATCAAGGTCAGGATCCGGTGATGTCCATGGGCAACGATGCGCCGCTTGCCTGCCTGTCCGAGCGTCCGCAGATGCTCTACGACTATTTCCGCCAGCTTTTTGCTCAGGTGACCAATCCGCCGATCGATCCGATCCGAGAAGCGATGGTGACGTCACTCGTGTCGTTCATTGGTCCCCGTCCGGACCTCCTGAACATCATGGCCGTGAACCCGCCCGTCCGTCTCGAAGTGGAGCAGCCCGTGCTCACCGGCGCCCAGATGGAGCGTATTCGTGCCATCGCGGACTTTACCGACGGGAAGTTCCACTCCAAAGAGATCGATATTACCTATCCGCTTGCCTGGGGACGCGAAGCAATTGAAGCGCGTCTGGCAAGCATCCGCGCCGCAGCGGTCGATGCGGTCCGCAGCGGCATCAACATTCTGATTCTCACGGACAGAAAAGTTTCGCGTGAACGCGTGGCCATTCCGGCGCTCCTCGCCACTTCGGCCGTGCACCAGTGTCTCGTGGAAGAAGGGCTCCGTACGAGTACCGGTCTCGTGGTCGAAACCGGGTCAGCGCGATCCGTTCATGACTTTGCCGTACTCGGCGGCTATGGCGCTGAAGCGGTGCATCCCTATCTCGCGCTTGCGGTGGTGGAGTCGCTCGCCAAGAACGAGGAAGAGCGCGCAAAGTATGTCGACAACTATCTGCACGCCATCATGAAGGGTCTCAATAAGATCATGGCGCGCATGGGCATTTCGACTTACATGTCCTACATCGGCGCACAGATCTTCGAGGCTGTGGGCCTCAAAAAGAGCTTTATCGATCAGTACTTCACCAATACGCCCAGTCCGGTGGAGGGGCTCGATCTCTTTGATGTCGCCGGAGAAGCCGTAACCGTTCATAAGCGCGCTTTTGAAGCCATCGAGCGCAAGGTGATTCCCCTCGCTGCGGGCGGTCAGTACATGTATCGTCAGGGAGGTGAGCACCATCTCTGGACGCCCGACGCGGTCGTGCATCTGCAGCGCGCCGTGCGTGAAGGCAGCTGGGCGGAGTACCAGACCTATGCCGGGCTCATCAACAATCAGGCCCGGGATCTTCTCACCATTCGTGGACTCTTTGAGTTCGTGCCGGGCAAGGCCATACCGCTCGAGTCTGTGGAAAGCGAAGCGTCAATCATTCGCCGCTTCTCCACGGCTGCGATGTCTGTCGGCGCCATTTCCACCGAAGCTCACGTGACGATGGCGGTGGCGATGAACCGTATGAAGGGCGCGAGCAACTCCGGCGAAGGCGGTGAAGACGTTCGACGCAATGCCCCGGTGACGACAGAAACCTCGCTCAAGGCGATTCTCGGCGGCGATGTCGAAGTGGATTATCCCCTGCACCCGGGCGACAGCCTGCGCTCACGCGTTCGGCAGGTTGCTTCAGGGCGTTTCGGCGTCACGACGGACTACCTTGCTCACGGCGACCTTATCCAGATCAAAATGGCCCAGGGTGCGAAGCCCGGTGAAGGCGGGCAGCTCCCGGGCAAGAAAGTGTCGAAATATATCGGCATGCTCCGCCATTCGCTGCCGGGCGTCGGGCTGGTTTCGCCGCCGCCTCACCACGACATCTACTCGATCGAGGATTTGGCTCAGCTCATTCTCGACCTCAAGTACGCCAATCCGCATGCCGGCATCGGCGTCAAGCTGGTTTCTCAGGCCGGCATCGGCACGGTGGCCGCCGGCGTGGCCAAGTGCAAGGCAGACCACATTGTGGTTTCCGGACATGACGGCGGCACCGGCGCGGCTCCGGCGACCTCCATTAAGCACGCCGGCAGCGCGTGGGAAATCGGGCTCGCAGAAGTGGAGCAGACGCTCGTCATGAATAATCTCCGCGGCCGTGTACGGCTGCAGGTGGACGGGCAGATCAAGACCGGCCGAGACGTTGTGATCGGCGCCATGCTCGGCGCTGATGAATTCGGCTTCGGAACGACGCCGCTCGTGGCAATGGGGTGCCTGATGATGCGCAAGTGTCAGAAGAACACCTGCCCGGCCGGCATTGCGACTCAGGATCCGGCGCTTCGCCGGCAGTTCGTGGGACGCCCGGAACATGTGGAGAATTACTTCCATTTTGTCGCTCGGGAAGTGCGCGAAATCATGGCGCAGCTCGGCGTGGCGAAATTTGATGATCTGATTGGTCATGTGGAATACCTTCGCAAGCGCTCGGGACTCGACGGCCTGAAGGCTTCGAAGCTCTCGCTCGAAAAGATCCTCTATAAGCTCCCCAATCCAAAGGGCTTCCCGCTGCTCTCGACGGAGCCGCAGGATCATGAGCTCGAGAAGGCCTTTGACCTTCGCTATGCTGCCGAACTTTCTGAAGCGCTGAAGGCTAAGCGCCCGATGCGGGTGCAGACCCGCGTCGGCAATACCGACCGCGCCGTTGGCACGATGCTTTCGGGCATTGCCGCGCAGGAAGCTCAAGGGGAACTGCCCGACGACTTCGCGCTCTTTGAGCTTGTGGGGACGGCGGGTCAGAGCTTCGGCGCTTTCCTCGGCAAAGGCATTTCGCTTCGTCTGACGGGCGGCGCCAACGACTATGTCGGCAAGGGGCTCTCCGGCGGCTCGATCGCTGTGAAAAAGAGCTCGTCTTTTGACGGCCGACCGAACGAGAACGTTATTGCCGGCAATGCTTGTCTTTACGGCGCTACGTCCGGCGAGGCATTTATTTCCGGCGTCGTCGGCGAACGCTTTGCTGTGCGCAATTCCGGCGCATCGACGGTTGCAGAAGGGTGCGGCGACCACGGCTGCGAATACATGACGGGCGGCACAGCAGTCATTCTCGGACGAACCGGCCGAAACTTCGCGGCCGGTATGTCGGGCGGCATCGCTTACGTCTGGGATCCCAACGATGAGCTCGCCGCAAAAATGAGTGACGGAGCTTTTGAGCTTTCGCACGTGCTGCCTGCGTCCGAACAAGGCTCCGATGAACCGCTCCATTACGGTCAGAAAGATGAAGTGCTCTTAAAGCGCCTCGTTGAACGCCATGCTGAACTCACCGGCAGTCCGACGGCGCGTGAGATGCTCGCCGACTGGCCGGCAGCGCTCGGCCGGTTTACGAAGGTGTTCCCGCTCGAATACAAGCATGCTCTTGCGAGCCTCAAGAAGGAGGAGAACTGAAATGGGACTCGATGGAGGCTTTCTCAAATTCACCCGTTTGGAACCGCGCCATGAACCTGTTGAGGAGCGAATTAAGCACTTCAACGAATTCATTGCGATTTATTCCGATACTGAAGGGCGTGAACAGGCGTCCCGCTGCATGGACTGCGGGATCCCTTTCTGTCAGCACCAGTGCCCGCTGCACAACACCATGCCCGATACCCAGCAGTACGTCTCGGACGGCGACTGGGAATCGGCTTGGCGGGTGCTCGATTCCACCAACAGCTTCCCGGAGATTACCGGACGCATCTGCCCCGCACCCTGCGAGGAAGGCTGCACGCTTGGTCTTCACCGCGATGCAGTTTCGATCAAGGCGATCGAAAAGAAAATTGCCGAGGTAGCCTTTAGTCGAGGTTATGTGACGCCGCAGCCGGCAGCTGCCTCAACGGGCTGCTGCGTGGCTGTGGTGGGCTCTGGCCCAGCAGGCCTGGCCGCGGCACAGCAGCTTGCTCGGATGGGGCATGCGGTTACCGTTTACGAAAAGATGGATAAGCCGGGCGGTCTTTTGCGCTACGGCATTCCTGACTTCAAACTCGGCAAGAAGGTGGTTGACCGCCGACTCGATCAGCTTGTGCGCGAGGGGGTGCGTTTCGTGCTCTCCACCCGCGTCACGGGGACCGACGGAGAAACGCTTGAGCCGGGGGTTCATGATGATGCGGAATCGACCATTTCCATTGCAGCCCTTCAAGCCAAGTACGACGCCGTCGTGTTGGCTTTGGGTGCTGAAGTGCCGCGTGATTTGAAACTCCCCGGGCGCGAGCTCTCCGGGATTCACTTCGCGCTTGACTTCCTGATTGCACAGAATCGGGTGAATTCCGGGGGCGGCGTCAATCCGGTTCAGGTCCGCGGCAAGCATGTTGTGGTGATCGGCGGCGGCGAGACGGCAAGCGACTGCATCGGCACGGCCAGCCGACTGGGGGCTGCCTCCGTGACGCAGCTCGACTATCACGCCGAACTGCCGCTCAAGGCCGATCTGATGCGTGAGTGGCCGGACTGGCGCCATATCAAGCGGACTTCTACTTCTCAGGAAGAAGGGTGCACGCGGCTTTTTGCTACCAATACGGTGAGCTTTGAAGGCAAGAATGCCGTGGAGTCCGTGAAGACCGTACAGGTCAAATGGGGACCCGGACGCAAAATCACGCCGATCGAAGGCACCGAAAGCGAGGTCAAGGCTGACGTTGTGCTGATTGCGATGGGCTACGCGCATCCTTCGCATGCCATTGTGAAGGCGTTGGGACTGGCTACCGATAAACGCGGCTCCATTGCAGCGCCGGTAGACGGTCCTGAAGCATGGCGCACGGCTGCCGAAGGCATCTTTGCGGCGGGCGACGGCCGGTTCGGTCAGTCGCTTGTCGTCAACGCTCTGGCTGAAGGGCGTGAGTGCGCAGCGGCGGTTGACAAGTGGCTTCGCGACAAGCAGTCGGAGGCTGCGCCGCTCTGGCGTGAATAATGCGCTGATTTGAAATCTGATAGATCCGTCAGTATTCGGGCGGCCGCCTTTTTCGGGCGGCCGCCCGAAGTTTTAAGGGCTCCGCAGAGCGCTTCACGTGCGAGAATGGGTCCTCAACTTATCGAGGACGACCTCGATCCGGCTGCGCCGCAATAAGGGGCAGTCTGGGAACTCTTGCCCGGGACGGCCCGGAGCTTCATTCTTTTTCAGGAAGGAGGCCTCTGTGGCCTGGATTTACTTAATTGCGGCAGGCATTCTTGAAACGCTTTGGGCCGTTGCCATGAAGGCTTCAAATGGTTTCACGCTGCTGATTCCGTCCCTTATCACTGTGCTCGCGATGATTGGCTCAGTCGCGCTCCTTGCGCTTGCCATGAGGACGCTGCCGCTCGGCACGGCATATGTCGTCTGGACGGGGATCGGCGCTGTCGGTGCGTTTGCGGCGGGCGTCGTTATGTTCGGCGAATCACTCTCACTCATGCGGGTGACTGCAGCCGGCTTCATTGTTGTCGGCCTGATCATGATGAAGGCCTCGGCGTGAAAAACGGCGGTTGCCCGCTTCAGGCGCAGGCTCGATATCCCGCTGGCGTTGTGGTTCCGCATCGATGCTGCGGATCATAACAGCGGAATCTTTTGTTTTCGGCGCCGTTTGGCTTATGTGCGCCCTGCCGCACCTTTATAATTCCGCGCAAAATGCTCGTTCGGCCATCTGTATGCGGCCGAGTCAGCGGGTAAAAAATGTTGATCCCTCTCTTCAAATAGGAACTGAGTCATGGCGTCCATTGCCGGCATCGTCTTCAACCTCGAAGGGCCTCGCGCACTTTCGGATTTTCGTGAGGAGCGGCTGCTTCGCGCTCTCGAGAAGGTCAACAGCGCCGTTGAAGCGGTATCGAGCCGCTTCATTCATTTTGTGCATGCTGAGAAGGAGCTTGATGCGGCATCGGTTGACCGCCTGCAGGCACTTCTCAACTACGGTCCCACGCCGTCCAAGGTTCTTGAAAATACGTTTGACGTGCTGGTCGTTCCCCGCCTCGGCACGATTTCGCCCTGGGCTTCGAAGGCAACGGATATCGTCGGCAACTGCGGCGTCGCCGGCGTGCTCCGCGTTGAACGCGGCACGCTCTTTTCCGTGCAGATGAAAGCGGGCACGGTGCTTTCGGAAGATGAGAAGCGTGCACTTGCCGCGCTGCTTCACGACCGCATGACGGAATCCGCGGTGCCGCCGGATTTTCCTGTTCAGAACCTCTTTGTAGATCTGCAGGGTCGTCCGATGGAAACGGTGCCGCTTTTGGCTCAGGGCCGTAAGGCGCTTGAAGAAGCCAATGCGGACATGGGTCTTGCGCTTTCCGACGATGAAATCGCCTACTTGGCAGACGCCTTCGAAAAACTTCAGCGTGATCCGACTGACGTTGAACTGATGATGTTTGCGCAGGCTAATTCGGAACACTGCCGCCATAAGATCTTCAACGCCGAATGGACGATTGACGGAGAAAAGAAGGCTGAAACGCTTTTCGGCATGATCCGTGCAACGCACAAGGCTGCTCCGCAGTTCACCATTACGGCCTATGCCGACAACGCGGCTATCTTTGAAGGCCGTGACGTTGAGCGCCTCTATCCGCGCCCGAGCGATGCGGATCCTTTCGGCTCAACCTTTGAAATGAAGACCGAGCGTACGCATACGGTCTTTAAGGTTGAAACGCATAACCATCCGACCGCCATTTCTCCGTTCCCCGGTGCGTCTACCGGCTCGGGCGGCGAAATCCGAGATGAAGGCGCGACTGGCCGCGGCGCACATCCGAAAGCGGGTCTCACGGGCTTTACGACTTCGGCGCTTCGTCTGAGCGAAGCCCCGCACAAGTGGGAAGACGATTCCGACTGCTCTGCGGGCGTCGAAAACGCGCAGCCCTACGGCGCGCCCGGCCGCATCGCTACGCCGCTTTCCATCATGACTGAAGGTCCCTTGGGGGGCGCGGCATTCAACAACGAATTCGGCCGTCCGAATCTGCTCGGCTACTTCCGTACTTTTGAAGCCAATGTGGGCGGCGTGCGTTACGGCTACCACAAGCCCATCATGCTCGCGGGCGGCATCGGCAACATCCGCGATGATCAGACGAAGAAGCTGACGCCTCCGGCGGGCAGCCTGCTGATCGTCCTCGGCGGCCCGGGCATGCGCATCGGTTTGGGCGGCGGCGCAGCAAGCTCGATGAATACGGGCGCCAATTCCGAAGCACTCGACTTTGACAGCGTGCAGCGCGGCAATCCGGAAATGGAACGTCGTGCTCAGGAAGTGATCGACCGCTGCTGGTCGATGGGCGAAGCCAACCCGATCCTGGCTATCCATGACGTCGGCGCTGGCGGCCTTTCCAACGCAATGCCTGAGCTCGCCGATCTCTCGGGCAAGGGCGCGCAGTTTGACCTCTCGAAGGTTCCGGTTGAAGAAACCGGCATGTCGCCCTTGGAAATCTGGTGCAACGAATCACAGGAACGCTATGTAATTGCGCTCGATCCCGCCGGACTCGACAAGTTTGACGCCTTCTGCCGCCGCGAACGCTGCCCCTATGCGGTGATCGGTCACATTACGGAAAAGAGCGACCTCAAGGTGGAGCGCCCCGGCGAAGACGACGCCGTGAATATGCCGATGGAGGTTCTCCTCGGCAAGGCTCCCCGTATGCACCGCAACGTCAAGCACGAAGACAAGGTGCTCACGGCCTTTGCCGAAGAAGGCATTGAGCTCGAGGCTGCGGCGTACGATGTGATGCGCCATCCGACAGTGGGTTCGAAGTCCTTCCTCATCACGATCGGCGACCGCTCGGTGGGCGGCCTGACCGCGCGCGACCAGATGGTCGGCCCCTGGCAGGTTCCGGTAGCCGACTGTGCCGTTACGACGCTTGGGTTTACGACTCATCGCGGTGAAGCTATGGCCGTCGGCGAACGTACGCCCTTGGCTGTGATCAATTCCGCTGCCGCGAGCCGCATGGCGATTGGTGAAGCAGTCACGAACATTGCCGCGGCCGATATCGAACTCGCCCGCGTGAAGCTTTCGGCTAACTGGATGGCCGCCTGCGGCGCCCCCGGTGAAGATGCGCGTCTCTTTGACGCCGTGAAGGCCGCCAGTGAATTCTGCATCGGCTTGGGCATTTCGATTCCGGTCGGCAAGGATTCGCTCTCCATGCGCACGAGCTGGACAGATGCCAGCGAAAAGAAGACGGTCACCTCTCCGGTGTCGCTCATCGTTTCGGCAGCCGCGCCGGTGACGAATGCGATGCTGACGCTCACCCCTGAAATCAAAAAGACGCCTGTTCTTGAAGACAGCATGCTGGTTTTGGTGGATTTGGGCCTGGGCCAAAACCGCATGGGCGGCTCGATCCTCGCTCAGACGACGCAGCGCTTCGGCGATACGGCGCCCGACTGCGAAGATCCGACGCTGCTCGGCCGCTTTGTCACGTCGCTGCGCAAGCTCGAGCTTTCGGGCTGCGTGATGAGCTACCACGATCGTGCTGACGGCGGTCTCTTTGCTGCGGCGGCGGAAATGCAGTTTGCTTCCCGCATCGGCATCCGCCTCACGCTCGACTCTCTCCTTGAGGCTCACGGCGCAACGGTTCTCAATACGCTCTTTAACGAAGAGCTCGGTGCCTTGATTCAGGTTCCGAGCGACCGCGTGAAGGAAGTGGTTGCTGAAATGCGTGCGGCCGGTCTTGCCGACTGCTGCCATTTCGTGGGTGAATTTATCAAGAGCGACGCGCTTGAAGTCTGCGCCAACGGTGAGACGCTTGCGGTCTTCCCGCGCGAGAAGCTCCAGTCCGCCTGGAGCGAAGCTTCGCATCTCATTGCCCGCGGCCGCGACAATCCGGCCTGCGCAGATGAAGAGTTTGAAGGCATCTCTGCCGAGCGCGCGACGAATCTCATTGCCAAGACGACGTTCAATGTCGATGAAGACATTGCAGCGCCCTTCATTGCGTCCGGCGTTCGTCCGAAGATTGCCATCCTGCGTGAAGAAGGCGTGAACTCACAGAACGAAATGGCTGCGGCCTTCCTGCGTGCCGGATTCGAACCCTGGGATGTTCATATGACCGATCTCCTCTCGGGACGTCTGGATCTTTCGGGTTTCAAGGGGCTGGCAGCCTGCGGCGGGTTCTCTTACGGCGACGTTCTCGGCGCCGGCGGCGGCTGGGCGGCGACGATTCTCAACAATGATCGTCTTTCGGCCATGTTCCGCACCTTCTTTGAGCGCGGCGACACGTTTGGTCTTGGCGTCTGCAACGGCTGCCAGATGATGAGCCGTCTGCGTTCGCTCATCCCGGGGGCTTCCCACTGGCCGCAGTTCCTGCGCAATCGTTCTGAACAGTTTGAAGCACGCCTCGTTTCGGTTGAAATTCTCGAGTCCCCTTCGATTCTTTTCGCCGGAATGGCCGGTTCGGTGATGCCGATCGTCAATAGTCACGGCGAGGGACGCGTCGAATTCCTCAAGTCCGAAGACGAGGTGCTCTCGCACGCCGCTGCCCGATTTGTTGACGGCAATGGAAAGCCCGCGGTCTACTATCCGCAGAACCCGAATGGTTCCGAGGGCGGCCTCACGGCGTTCACGACCGATGACGGGCGCTTTACGATCATGATGCCTCATCCGGAACGCAGCCACCGTGCTGTTCAGCTCTCGTGGCATCCGGCTCAATGGTCGGAAGCCTCCGGGTGGATGCGCATGTTCCGCAACGCCCGCCAGTGGGTCGGCTGATCAGGTGAGTGCCTGCCGGCCGACATCTTGAGCGGCCGGTATGCTTAAATGAATGAAGCCGCGGGAGGCCGCATCGCCTTGCGCGGCTTCAGCCTTTTTATGCTGCAGGCTGCTCGAACTGTCTGCAGTGCTTCAAAATCCGCATCTTCTCCCGTTAAGATACGCGCGCCGGCATCTCATTGGCCGCCGCCATTTCATTTCAGGATCTTTCGTCATGCAGAAGCTTGCCATTGCCGTGAGCAACAACGTGTCCTTCCAAAACTTCCCGAAGGATCGGGTCGTCGTGAAGCTTTCCGAAGCAGAAATGACAGAGACGAGCGTGGTGCTCATGTCAGTAGAGGACGCCGAAGTGGGCGAACTCGACCGCATTGAGGCTTACGGCTTCGGCATTCCTATTTTCATTTTTGTCGAACGAGGCCGCTACGTGCCCGACGAGCTGATCGGACGCTGCATGGGCGTCGTCAACGACGATCCGGTCGAAGAGGCCTACTTCGTCCGACAGCTTGTGGATGCGGCGACGAGTTATGAGGAAAAGATTCTGCCGCCGTTCTTTCGCAGTCTTCGCCGCTACGTCAGCACAGCCAACGAGCAGTTCGACTGCCCGGGGCACCAAGGCGGCGCGTTCTTCCGCCGTCATCCGGTCGGTCGTGAATTCACCAACTTTTTCGGTGAAACCATCTTCCGTGCCGATCTGTGCAATGCGGACGTGGACATGGGGGACCTGCTGATTCATGAGGGGGCCGCGGCTGAGGCCGAAAAGCATGCAGCCAAGGTGTTCAATGCAGACAAGACGTACTTTGTGCTCAACGGTACGTCTACTTCGAACAAAGTGGTGCTTTCTTCGCTCCTCACCCCAGGTGATTTGGTGCTCTTTGACCGCAACAACCACAAATCCTGTCATCAGGGGGCGCTGGTGCTTGCCGGTGCGCGTCCGGTGTATCTGGAAACGTCGCGCAATCCGTATGGGTTTATCGGCGGCATTGATGATGCGTGCTTTGACGAAGCGGAGCTGCGACGCCGCGTGGCTGAGATTGCGCCGGAAAAGGCAGATGCGCCGAGACCCTTCCGCTGCGCTGTGATTCAGCTTGGCACCTATGACGGCACCATCTATAACGCCCGTCAGGTGGTGGACCGCATTGGAGGCTTGTGCGACTACATTCTCTTTGACTCTGCCTGGGTCGGTTACGAGCAGTTCATTCCGATGATGAAGGACTGCTCGCCGCTGCTCCTTGAGCTCGGACCTGACGATCCGGGCATTTTCGTCACGCAGTCCGTGCATAAGCAGCAGGCGGGTTTTTCACAGACCTCGCAGATTCACAAAAAGGATGCCCATGTGAAAGGGCAGGCACGGTATGTGACGCATAAGCAGGTGAACAACGCCTTTATGCTTCATGCGTCTACCTCTCCCTTCTATCCGCTTTTTGCCTCGATTGACATCAATGCCAAGATGCATTCGGGCGTCTCGGGACGCCGCATTTGGGCCGAATGCGTGAAGATCGGCATTGAGGCGCGCAAGCAGCTCAAACGCACCTGCCGCTACATTCAGCCTTTTGTGCCGCCGGTCGTGATCGGCCGTCCGTGGGAGAGCTATCCCACCGAGGAAATCGCACGCGACCTGAGGTTCTTTAAATTCGAACCGGGGGCGAAATGGCATGCCTTTGAAGGATATGGTTCCAACCAGTACTTTGTGGATCCGTGCAAATTTCTCTTAACGACGCCGGGCATTGATACCGAAACCGGCGAGTACGAGGACTTCGGCGTGCCCGCGACGATTCTGGCCAACTACCTTCGTGCGCACGGCGTTGTGCCCGAGAAGTGTGACCTGAACTCGATTCTCTTCCTGCTGACGCCGTCGCAGACGACAGCCAAGATCTCGTCCTTGACAACGCAGATTGCCCGGTTTGAGCGTCTGCTTGACGCTAATGCGCCGATGAAGGAGGTGATTCCGCAGGTTTACCGCGACTGGGAAGAGCGCTACGAGGGTTACCGCATTCGCGAGCTTTGTCAGGAAATGCACGATTTCTCCCGCGAATTCAATATCAAGGATCTGCAGAAAGCAATGTTTCGCCGGGAGCATTTTCCCAAGGCTGTCATGTCTGCTCAGCAGGCGAACTTTGAATTTATGCGCGGCAATGCCGAGTACATTCCGCTCGCTGAAGCTGAAGGGCGCATCGCCTTGGAAGGCGCGCTGCCGTATCCGCCGGGTGTCATCTGCTGTGTTCCGGGTGAAATCTGGGGCGGTGCGGTAAAGGCGTATTTCGAAGCGCTGGCTGTCGGCGTCAATCGGTTCCCGGGATTCGCCCCTGAACTTCAGGGCGTCTACTTGGAAGCCAATGAGGACGGCCAAAAGCGGATTTGGGTGAATGTCCTCAAAGAGAGCCGCCGCAGGGAGCTGGAGGCCGCCGGCCTGATCCGCAGCTAAAGCGCAGAAATCCGCGTTCCATGAGACCGCGGATTTTTTGCCCTTGACAAGACGAAATGAACCCTATATAGTTCGCAACCTGCTTAGAACGAGAGGCAGAAAATCAAGAGACATTGAGATGCATTCAATCGAATCGTTGAAATGTTCTTGACAAGAAGAGAAAGTTCAGATAAACTCTCTTTTCTGCGCTGATCGAGGTCAGCGAAGTTCTTTAAAAATCAGATTCAACGAACCGATAAGTGTGAACGTCGGA